>Ga0209501_10000028_pt1 | contig 187769 bp, 162 predicted proteins | sample ArcticOcean_MG_C_4_FD_187434 | JGI IMG/M metagenome (GOLD analysis project Ga0209501, IMG submission 187434) | Marine microbial communities from western Arctic Ocean - ArcticOcean_MG_CB4_134 (SPAdes) (version 2) | ecosystem: Environmental > Aquatic > Marine > Oceanic | place: Arctic Ocean... | reverse complement strand
CAATGAGTATGTTCGTTAATCATAATGTGCCCTCAAACAAGATTTGAAGATCTGATCATGACATTGAGATTTAGTTCAAAAAAATCCCCGCTAATTTCTTAGCAGGGATTTGTGTATAAGAGACAGCTAATTAGCGGCTCTTTTTAGGTGAAATTAAGCGTTTAACGATGCCATATCAATAACAAAGCGGTATCGTACGTCAGATTTTTCCATACGCTCGTATGCCGTGTTAATTTCGTCAATGTTGATCATTTCGCACTCAGGTAGCACGTTATTTTCACCACAAAAGTCGAGCATTTGTTGCGTCTGTGCAATGCCACCAATAAGTGAGCCTGCAATACGACGGCGACCCATTAACAGTGGCACCGTGCTTAGCTCATCCACTGGACCAACTTGGCCAACAATAACTAATGTACCATCTACATCAAGTAGCGGTGTGTAAATAGATAAATCATGTTTTACAGGGACTGTATCTATAATCACGTCAAAGGCTGATTGCGAGTCTTTCATTTCGTCATCATTAGATGACACTAAGTAGTGCTGAGCACCCAATTTAACCGCATCATCTTTTTTAGACTCACTACGACCAATTACCGTAACGCTTGCGCCCATTGCAACTGCATTTTTAACGGCCATGTGACCAAGCCCACCTAGACCAACAACACCAACACGGCTACCTTTTTTTACACCCCACTTATGAAGTGGCGAATACGTAGTAATACCTGCACAAAGTAGCGGTGCAACGCGTGAAAGGTCTAAATTTTCTGGTACAGAAAGTACAAACTCTTCGCGTACAACAACATGTTTAGAATACCCACCTTGGGTCATTTCACCACTAACGCGGTCTTTGCCTGCGTAAGTACCAACCATGCCTTCGCGGCAAAATTGTTCTTCGTCGTTATCACATTGATCGCAACTTTGGCACGAATCAACCATACAACCCACAGCAACTGTGTCGCCTTGCTTATATTTTTTAACGTCGCTACCTACCGACATAACTTTACCAACAATTTCGTGCCCAGGTACTAGCGGATAGTCACTGCCACCCCAATCATTTCGTACGGCGTGTAAATCTGAATGGCACACACCACAGTATAAAATTTCAATTTCTACATCGTTATTTCGTAAATCGCGGCGCTCAAAAGAAAACTCTGTCAATTCAGAACCTTGGCTTTTTGCTGCATATCCTACTGTTTTCATAATAACTCCATAGTGGTTAAAAATTAAAATCATCAACAGCATAGTCCATAGCCCGTGAATAGAACCTGACAATATAAAATAGGCACAAAAAAAGCCCAAACAGTGTTTGGGCTCAATCGTTAGTACTAGGGCGCTAAATTTAATTATTTTGCAAGTAAGCTGTTTAGTTCATTAATAATTGAATGAATGCGCTCTGCATTTTTTCCTAAATCACTACGCCCTACTCGCGATTTACTACGAATATCAACAAAACGTTGGCTGCCTTCATCTTTAATACGAATTACCACATCGTCTTTAAAACCAAACCATGTGGTTGTATCAGTAGCTTCTACAATACCTGTAGCCGTGTTTGCACTTACCACTGCAAAACCAAGATTTTTAACTGCTTGTTCGCTTGCTGCCATCAAATCGGCTTTAGATTGTGCAAAGCTTAACGTTGCCAGTTCAGGGTATGCTTTGCGTTGCTGTACTGCCGTTTCTTCACCCGCGTACTCTACTGGATTTGGTGCTTCAGCACGCAGTGGCGCAATTGCTACAAATTTTGGTGGGTTAACTAAATCTGTTGAAATATCATGAATTGCCGGTACGCTTTTAGCTTTGTTCATCATGTTAAGTGGCATAGCAATAGCCACAACCGAAAACACAAGCGCAATAACACCACTGCTTAGCGTTAACGTTTTACGCATAAATAACGCTTGTATTATAAGTAGCACCAATGCAGCGCCACCAGCGTAAACACCAAATTTAAAACCAGCAAACGCAGTTCCTAGCTCTACAATACCAAATTTATACAAAGGCCCTGGCAGTATGACGAGTAAAAAAGCGATTAGACTAACTAAGCTCACTAAAACTTTCATTTTATGATTCCTATATTGTGTGATTTTTATTATTAAAACAATTAAGCACTATTAACCAGTAGCTTATACTACTAACAAGTGCTTTTAGATTACTATTAGCGACTAATTACACAAAAAAGCCCAATGTTGTGTGATCAAAGTTACTCAAGTTTGGAAAAATATCAACAAGCTCAGAGCTTGGCACACCAAACCACTGAGCCAATGTGGCAAAGTACTGTTCATTAGCAACACTTGGAATTAAACGACCGCCACCGGTATCTTGTGGGCCATCCAAATGTTGAGTTAATAGCTCGCCATATATATTGCCGCCTTTTACTGCGCCGCCCATTACTATTTGGTTCCCTGCCCAACCATGGTCAGTGCCATCGCCATTTGAGGTCAACGTGCGACCAAAATCAGACATAGTAAACGTAGTCACTTTATCAGCCATATCAAGCTCTTTCATCGCACTATCAAATTCACTTAACCCTTGAGCTAACGTATTTAATAAAGCAGGGTGCGTTGTTAATTGGTTGTCGTGGGTATCATACCCCCCCATAGAAACAAAAAACACTTGGCGTTGAGTACTCAACTTTGCCTGTACGCTAATTGTTTTAGCGACTGCGGCAAATTGCTCACTAAGGCTATTATCGCTAAATGGGGTAATAAGTGCAGGCGCGCTTTCTAACGCGCTGTTCATTGCTTGAGTGTTATTTATCGCACTTGTTAAGCCATTGGCATAAGCTGTACTTAACGGATGGCTCGTATTGCCTAGTAAGCGGTTCATAATAGCGGTTACGTGCTCGCTACGAGGTTGATACCCTCCAAACGCGTTAATACTACTAATGCCGCTTTTGTTAAGCGCAAATGCATTGCTAGCACTTCCCGTTTGCCATAAATTAGTACCGTCGAGTGATACATTAGCTGCAAACTCATCTTGTAACTCTAAACGCTCTAAAAGTCGTGCGCCCCACCCGCTATTAAGTGATTGTTTTTCTCGACCATACATCCACGCAGCTTGCTGATCGTTATGCGAAAACAAATGCTTAGGCAAACCTATTGCTTTATTTTTATAGTCATTCAATGTTGTGGGAGCGAGTAAAGTACCTACCCCGCCTATAAATGCTAAATTTTGAGATTCAAACACATTTTGTATCGGTTCAAGTGAAGGATGAATACCGACTCCACCGGCAAACTGGCTTTTAATGCTTAGCTCAAGTGGGCTTTCTACCGCTAGGTTTTGCCTGCTTTGCTCGTACAAACTCCGTTGCTCGCCTTCAAGCGGAACGAGCATATTTAACGAATCATTCCCCCCGTATAAATACACACACACTAATGCTTTATAATCACCTAGCTCAACGGCATTAGTCGCTCCAGTTAATGCTTGTAATTGCAGGCTCGTTAACGCGGCAGTCGATACGCTGCCTTTTACACATAAAGACAAAAACTCTCTTCTATTAATGCTCATTATGCGCTCCTAATACTGCACGTTAAATTCAGGTGAAATAGCAATCATATATAATAAATACGAAACCCGTTCACGGTATTGCTCTTCATTAAAGTAGGCATCTAAATCAAGTAATGCTTGGCGTGTGTCACTGCTCATTGCGCCTGCAAAATATAGCGTGTTGTACTGAGTTAATAGCGCACTAACACCGTTTTTCTCTAACACATTCATGTCGTCTTGAATATAAACATAAATACCATTTGAATTTAAATCACTGTGTGCTTCAGCGGTACTCCACACTAAACTTGCGTAAAGCGCGTTCATGGTGCCAATCAGTGTTGCATCGTTTGCTATTTGTAACTCTGGCGCAACAATACCTTCATTTCGCAAAGCTGCGGTTTGATAATCAGGCCTAAAAAAGTTAAATACCGAAGCCGATTGCATGGGTCCTTGTCCGTAGCTATTTATTAAATTCCATGTTTTATAATAACCCGCTGGCGATTTAGCATCGAGATTTCGCCAAAACTGTACAGTTTTTAAAATAGGCTCTTTAATTTTACCTTGGTAATTAAGCACTGAGCCAAAATGCCGCGCTTCATCATCTAAATAAATAGCCTTTACTACCGCCGCTAAATCGCCGCGTACACCAGCGCCGTTATCAATAAATACATTAGCTACTCGCTCAACGTATTGGGGAGTTGGATTTGAGGTAATTAATCGCTGAATAAGTTGCTTAGTAATAAATGGCGCAACATTTTGATGGTTAAATAAATTATCGAGCGCTATTTGCAATGACTCTTCTGCTGTATAACCTTGTGGTATAACCTCACCGTTTAGTAAGGTTTTTTGTTTACTAGAATGGTACTCGTCAAATGCTTCCATTGGCTTAATATAATCACGACTTTTACGCTTAAATGTTTCACTATCGGCAAACGTCCAACCAGTAAATACGCGTGCAAAACCCTCTATTTCTACCTGTCCGTAAGTGGCAATGGTATTACCTTGTGCATCAAGCTTGGCGCTGCCATCTAGATTTAGTTCTTCAAGGCCAATAGTAAATAACTGCATTACTTCACGTGCGTAATTTTCGTCTGGGCGAATATTAAGTGCATCGTCTGCTTTTTCGTTACCCAAATGGCTTAAATAAGTTCCCATAATAGGCGAAAGCGTGACATCTTCGAGTAAGTCACGATAATTACCAAAGGCATGCTTTAGTAATAAATCGTAATAAGTGATCATGCCCTCAGGTTGCCCTCTTAAGGCACTGTTCTCATCCGACACCACTAATATTTCACTTAACGCAAATGCAACACGTTGACGGAGTTGATCGTCACTTTGCATTACTGCTTTCCACCATGCATCTATGCGGCTTATGTATTTAAAGTCGTCATCGTCATTTAGCTTTACTAAATAATCACGGTGATAATTAATAGGTAGCGCTATTTGTTTATCAAGCCATTGCTGCTCGCTTAAACCTTGTGCGTTTTGTATTTCACTAAGCTTAGGCCCCATTGTTGCTTGGTGTAGTAACCGTGCGGCGCTAATCTCATCCATATTATTGCGCGCTATAAAGCTCAGCGTTTTTACACTGCTTGCCCCTTCATTGTCGGTTGCTGTGATCGAAAAAGCGTAATTAACAGGCTTATAACTTTGCGCATTTAGCAGTGTTACTGAGGTGGTTACTGCCTCTAAAGGCCCGCTAATTAGTTCAGGCCCTTGCGTTTGTTGCCATACAACCGATGTAATAGTGCCGTCTTTATCACTGGCTGTTGCTGTTAGCTCAATTGTTTGGCCCTTACTTAATTCACTAGGAAAATCAGCGACTGACAAAATGGGGATTTTATTTCCGTTAACGGTTGGCGTATCATCTGAGCCTGAACCACCGCAAGCGTTTAGTATAAAAACCGAGCTTGCGATCAGAGCAAATTTATAATGCATGTAAAGTCGTCATCATTTGTTAATTAAAGTACGTTAGTGTGTACCGAGTTTGATGTATTTATTGAAACACAAAATTTACAATTTAACTCTTTATTTTTTTGTAACCGAATCATGAACGCCCCATTAATAATGCACTAGCTGCAGGGGTAAACAGCCAGAGCTTTATTATTTATGAAAACAGAAATTCGCTATTGTTTTGAATCTTCACAAGTTGCTAACCGGTTTTTACACGAGCTGAAAGACTGGCCGGTTAACGATGTAAAAACACGACTTTTTAATGGCGGCGATAGTGTAAAAGTGACATACGAATACGACGAAAGTGGTTTTGATTACACTTGCGCCGAACTTGATGACCTAGCACAGAGCCATGGCGGGAAAGAGGTTTAAGCGTTTTATAATAAAAAACAGCTGATGCATCTTTAATAATTGACTTAAATTATACAGATTTGATTGATGTTTTATCTCTACCTGAGTTTTTCGCTTCGTAGAGCATTATGTCGGCTTCTTTAATTAGTGATTGGATAGACACATTATTACCACTTAAGGTTTCTTTTGTAGCAAATACACACCCAGCACTAATTGTTAAATATTTACGTATAGGCGACGCTTCATGAGGTAAATTTAACTCCCGAACCGCCAAAAGCAATTGCTGAGATATATCTACAAACTCTTCATAAGAAAGCTCTTTAAAGAATAATATGAACTCTTCGCCGCCATAGCGCGCAACTGTTCCTGTGTTTTGCTTTGCCATTTGTTGTAATTTACCAGCTAGGAGCTGTAAAGCGTTGTCTCCGCCTTGGTGACCATAAAAATCGTTATAATTTTTAAAGTGATCTACGTCAAGTAATATTACTCCAAAGGCATTTTGTTGCTGTTGAGCCTGCTTCCACTGAGCCGCTATAATTTCATCAAAGGCACGCCTGTTGTAAATTTGGGTTAACCCATCAATTTTACTTATTTTTTCGAGCTTAGAATTTTGCTCTTTTACTTGTTTAATTAACGCATTAAAACCGCTAATTAAAACGCGCATTTCTAAAAATTGATTAGTGAACCTCAAAGGCTGTAAATCGTTTTTAACCAACATTGAATTAATAGCGGACGCACCACTAATAAGCGGTTCAATAAAATAACGATTTACAATATAAAAACCTAATAATGACATTGCAAAAAACATTAACAAAATTAGCTTTAAATAATGATCAAATAAAACTGGCAGTGTTTGGTGATGGTGCTTAATGTTCAAAGCAAGCAATGGCTTACCATTTACATCTAGAATCACCCTCTTCCTTTGAGTGGCAATGTCCTCTTCTTGGAGGCTCCCTTTAAGCGTCGCAATATCGTTTAAAGAACTACCGTGTTCTATTTGTGAATAGCTAAGCTCCACTTGTGCAATTTCCGCTAAGGATTTGATCAACGACGGTCTTACTTTTTTTATAAAAACAATACTACCAACAGGCTCACCTGTTTTATCTGTTCGCTTTATTACATGCGATGCAAACATGATAGGGCCGCCCGCTGTTTGTAAAAAACCAGAATGGCTTAAACTGTTGTCGTCTTCAGAGGCTTTTGGATTAGGAATAATTGCGCGGTTTAATTTATTAACCTGTAAATCTAAATCAGGCGCATCAAACTCCGTATGCTTCATATAATCATACGCTTGTCCGTAAACCATATTAAAGTTTACATCGTAGATAAACACACCATCAATTTTGAGAGAATAGAAGGTATCCCCTACAAAGTTTGAATCTACATATTCTGCGTCAAAATCAGCCATATAATCATAGGTGTCATCCCATACGGCGTAGTCATAATTGAGTGTTTCTAAAAATATAAACTCTCTATCAAGCGCAATTTTAAGACTCAGCAATTCACGATTTTGATAATCTTCAATACTAGTGTTTATAGTCGGCAGGCTAAAAAAATAGCGGTACCCAACTAATAAACCTGTTACAAAGCACATTAAAATCAAAGTACCTATTATTACAAAAAATCTTAATGTCATAGTCTCTATCTAATCGTGTAGAATTAAGTCAAAGTAGCTTACGTTTTATGTTTTAGACTTCTTCATCTAAATTATAATAATTAGCTTCTTACTAAAGCGTAGTATAAATTCATGAGCAGGTATAAACAAAGCTTACTATTAAGTTTTATAGCGTTAAAACGTTAGCACTTTCAATAATATATTTAATATAGACATAAAATTATACCAATTCGCTTAATTAAGTAGTCTATTGTGAGGGCGGAAAAACGTGTTGATAGCTAGGCAAAAAATTAGCTATTTAGTTGTTCTAAATGAGAATTTTTTAACGCAGGTAGCGAGACGTCTAGCCCCGCAAAATGATTAAGTATTATTGCGAATTGGTATTACACATTTAATGTAATGCAAAAAGCTGAAACTATTTCGCTACCGAAACTTCCACTTTCGATGAAGATGTACTCGCAAGATCCAGTACTTCATAATAATTTAAGCCATCAATTTTTTTACCAATAATAAAATAATTCATTTCATTCATCATGGTTGGGTCGCCTAAAACATCTTCTGCGCTTTGCACATCAGAAAATTGAATTGTAATTAAGGCGCCTATAAAGCGCATTACATCTTGAGATTTTAATGTCTTTAAAACTTTATTAACTCCGGCCTGAGTTGACTCAGGTGTAGAACCATCAAATCTAAAATCACTTTTTGTACTAGCGCATGCACTAAGCATTAATATTGATAGTGCGATAAGTAAATGTTTCATATATATCCTTATTTGTTATTCGTGATACTTGCGGATCATCGCCACTTTACCGTTTTCAACTTCTATTACTTCCATCATTGTGGAGGTGTATTCTATTGGCTGCTTACTTTGTGGGTGAATGCCCTTTGCATGACTCTTATAACGAATAGCAAAGCCTGTATTGTTAAACACAAATGTATTAAGCAGTGTGCTTTCAAACAACGTGTGCGCACCTAAGTAAAAACTCATACCTTTGCGCATCTGCTCTTTGCCATCAGGAGTACGTGAGTCATCCGGTTGATACGGAATATGCTGATTGCCAATATCATCGGCACGGGCTAAAAGGCTAAGAAATATAATTAATAGAAAGCTTAGCTTGCACTTCATAACGATTCTTTCTAAAGAAGTATTTTTACTAAAACGACTAAATTTATTAATACATTAATTTTTTAGCGCAGCTTTTCTTGCTAGTTCTTTTATATCTTCATCGATATTGTCATCAAAAGACATTGAATAAATTCTCCAACCTTCTTTCACTTTAAAAAATTGAAATTCAAAACGAATAGGCTGCCTATCGTAGGTTACTAGGTAGGTTACATGAACAAAAAGCTCCCCAACTTTATAATCAGAAACCTTATTAATGAAATTAATTTCACCAACAAGATCATCAAGTGAGGATAGCTGTGTTTTTATCTGTTTTACCTGGTCAGGTATCGACGATACATATTTATTACTTGCGTAAATGGAATCAACAGCATCGCTTATTTTTTCATCAGAGTACAATTCAAAAAATTTATCAACTTCTTCTTGGTAATTGTTAGCACTGACACCCGATGAGAGTAAAAGTAAAGCAGCAAATATAATTTTCATTTTTAACATTCCTTATTGTTTTTAATATAAAAACACACTATTTAAAGTAAATAAAGTTATAAAATACGGCAAATTACATTTTGCTCTTTACTCTATTTGTTGCAACGCTGTTGGCTGGGTCGTCTGGCCAAAAATGTTTAGGGTAGCGGCCTTTCATTTCCTTTTGCACATCGCGGTAACTGCTAGCCCAAAAGTGGGCTAAATCTTGAGTAAGTTGCAATGAACGTTTACCTGGCGATAGCAGCTCCATAAGCAATGGCAATCTACCGTTGGCAAGCATAGGCGTACTGGTCAAGCCGTAAACTTCTTGCATACGCACGCTTAGCTTTGCGGGGCCATCAAGTTGGTATTCTATTTTTACATTTGAGCCACTGGGCACCGTTAAGCGCAAAGGTAACAAAGCTTTTAACGTGGTTTGTTGTTGCCAATCAAAGCAGTTTTGTAATGCTTCAAAGTAGTTAAACTTTTTAAGCTGCGTGAGCGTTTTAATATCTTCTAAAAACACGCCTAGCCACTGCGCTGCATTTTGAATAAGTTGTTGCTCGTTTATTTGCGGGAATTTATCGGGCATTAAATTACTTGCTAGGCTCATACGTATCAGCAATTGTTGCGCATCAGGTTGCTCGTTAAATAATGCAAAACCGTGTTTAGCAAATAAGTTAAGCCACGCTTTAGCACGCTCGCTCTTATCTAGTTTTTGTTTACTAGGCTGGCTGCTGAGCGTTATAGCCCCGAGCTTTACTTCATCTTGGTGAATAAAGCGCGCTGATTTTTCATCAAACTCACAACGAGTAAGTTCACTAAATAAATGCGGTAAAAATTCTTGTAACTCAAATGGGTTAAGCGCGGTGGCTGCAAATATACGCCCACCTTTGTGCCCGCCCATGGTTGCTATAGCTAAGTAATCGTCGTTGTGCCAGTAATCGGCATTTAACTCAGCACCAGCACCATTGGCAAGTAAATAACCATTACCACGTTTTTTAGCGATGCGATCGGGGTATGCCAATGCCACCAGCAAACTTATATAATGCGTATTTAATTCGCTGTTTTCGTCTTTTACTTTTAAGCGGCTTTGCCAATATTTTAACTGTTGTTTAAATACCGGATGCGGACGTTGCTGCTGGCTATGCAGCGCTAAGCTCAACTCGTTTGCACTATTTACTCGGCTCTCAAGTAATGCCACTAAATAAATAGCGAGCCTAAAAATACCAGGGAGTTGGTCATCAAGTATTTGTGCTTTTAATAGCATATGCGCCAAACGAATATCAGCACCAAAACCTAACATTTTACTGCCAAGCGGTGTGAGCTTACCTTTGCTATCAATAGCTTCTAGCATGTTAAGCAGGTTACTTGCTTGCTCACATTGTTGTTCAGTGGGCTTATCGAGCAAGGTTAGCTCATCAATACTGGCTCCCCACTGCTTTGCCTCAAGCATAAGCTGGCTTATGTCTGATGTGAGTATTTCGGGATTGTCGTGACTATTACGTCGCTCGAAGGTTTGCTTTGAGCCAATTCGATAAACAATGCCCGGCTCTATTCGTCCTGCACGCCCTGCACGCTGCACAGCAGACGAGCGCGATATGCTTTGTGTTGTGAGCTCTGTAACTCCTGTTTTTAAATTAAAGGTCGCTGCACGGCGCTTGCCGCTGTCAATTACAATGCGTATGCCTTCAATAGTTAAACTGGTTTCGGCTACATTGGTGGTAAGCACTACTTTGCGCATGCCGTTTGGTGCAGGAGCAATAGCAGTTTGCTGATTGGCTTTATCTTGCTCGCCAAATAGTGTTGCAACTTGGCAGTTACTGGGTAAATCGCTCAGTGCTTGTTGCACGCGTAGTATTTCAAATTGCCCAGGTAAAAATACCAATGCGCTGCCTGTTTGCTCATTAAGTGCTTGTTTTATTATGTTAGGAATTGCATCAAGCCAGCGGCTTTCATCTTTTATGGGTATGTATATTTCGTCTATTGGGTAGCTGCGACCGCTTGATTGAATTACAGGGCAGTCAAAAAACGCTGTATAACGCTCAGTATCAAGAGTTGCCGACATAAGCATAATGGTTAAATCTTCACGCAGCGCACTTTGGGTCTCGAGCGCAAAGGCAAGTGAGGTATCGGCTGCAATTGAACGCTCATGAAATTCATCAAATATCAGTAAATCAATATCGCTTAATTCGGGGTCGTTTTGCAACATGCGCGTTAACATGCCTTCGGTGACTATTTCGAGGCGCGTATTAGCGCTTGCTTTACTCTCGCCCCTAATCCGCAAACCCACACTTTGCCCAACACTCTCGTTTTGGCACTTTGCTAAGTAACTTGCAATATTACGTGCAGCTAAACGGCGAGGCTCTAGCATTACAATACGTTTAAAATGCCCGTCACGCATTAGTTGTAGCGGCAACCACGTAGATTTACCCGCACCAGGCGGTGCTTGTAATAACGTAATAGGATTACTTTGTAATGTAGTAACGAGTTGTTGATATATGTCTTGAACCGGCAGCACAGCTATTTACCCAAAATTGCTTTGTGTGCATTGTAACAAAAACCAAAAATAAACGCGCCGCTAAAGCTATGTGGTTATAAAGGATTTAATTAAGGGTTACATAATCAGAAATAATTACAGACCGCTCTGTACATTTTTTAAGGATGTGCTCAAAAAATTAATTATTACTGCCCCAATAAAAACATAACACCATGATTATAAATGCAAAATAAAAATTTAACTTATTGGTATACGCCTTGCTCCTTTTATACTGAACGTTAATTAAATCTAAGTAAGGAGAAACTTATGAACAGCGATCGTATGAAAGGTAATTGGAACGAACTTAAAGGTAAGGCTCAGCAAAAATGGGGCGATCTTACTGACGACGATTTAGATAAAATTGAAGGTAGCCGTACAGAGCTAGTGGGTAAAATCCAGCAGCAGTATGGTAAATCTAAAGAAGAAGCAGAGCGTGAAGTTGATGAGTTTGAAAAAACTCACTAATCGCTAACTTCTAAAAAAACCGCCATTTTGGCGGTTTTTTTGTTTAAGCTGTAGGTTATTTAGTTACGCTTTTAGCTGGTCACCTATTGGTAACTGCCTAATACGCTTTCCACACGCTGCAAAAATAGCATTACATAATGCTGGCGCATAAACTGGTGTAGATGGCTCTCCTACCCCTGCTGGTGGTGCATCGCTTTGTACAATTTCAACGTCAATCTCAAGAGGTGAATCGCTCATACGCGGTACGCGATAATCATGAAAGTTACTTTGCTGTACGCGCCCTTTATCAAAGGTAATACCATCGCTGATTGCAGTTGTAATTCCGTAAATAGAGCCACCTTGGGTTTGGTTTTTAACGGTGTCGGTGTTTACAACCGTACCCGCATCAATGGCAACCCACGATTTAATTACGTTTAAATCGCCAGCATCCGACACCTCTACTTCAACTACCGTAGCTACGTAAGTTAAAAAGCTTCTGTGTGCTGCTATGCCTAAACCTCGCCCTTTAGGAAGTTCTCGCCCCCATTTACTCATGTCAGCTACTTTTTCAATAACATGGCGCAGTCTGCCAATATCTAAAGGGTAAACCTCTTTATCGCCACCGTAATTATCGTATGTGGCATTTTGCTCAGTTACATCAACAATGCGACTCGGACCTATGGTGTCTAGTAAATAGTCTTTTTGGTCGCGACCGGCTTTGTGCGCCGCTTCGCCAATAAATGACTGAATAGCAAAGGCATGAAAAATATTTGATACAGAGCGCATCCAACCAATTCGTGCTTTGGCTTGCGCATCACCGTTTTCTAACTTCATGTTAGGTGTGTTAATTGGGTTATCGGTAAACCCTAAGCGCAGTTCACCGCTCATAGGAGTGGCTGCACCATCTTTAAAAGTAGATGCTATGGGTGTAAACGCGGTGCGGTGTAAATAAGATTCTATAGCGCCATTTTTATCTAGCGATGCTTCAATGTGCTGAGCTGAAACTGCATGGTAAAAGCCATGTTGTATGTCGTCTTCACGCGTCCACTGCACACGAATAGGTTTGCCTACTTTCATTGAAAGGTAAGCTGCTTCTGCTGAAAAGTCAGGTTTTGACTTACGCCCAAAGCCGCCGCCGAGCATAGTAACGTGAACATTAATTTTGCTCTCATCCATGCCAAGCATTGCAGCCACTGTTTTCATATCGGCTTGTGGATTTTGCGTAGCAGCCCATATATCAACACTATCTTTGTTGTACATAGCTGTTGCACACGGCGGCTCCATTGGTGCTTGAGCAAGATGCGGCGCGTAATAATCAGCTACGAGTTTATTGCTCGATTTAGCCAACACGCCCATGGCATCGCCTTTATCACGTATGTTTGCCTGTGGAGTTTGTACTGTTTTTAGTAATGACTTTTTAAATTCTTCTGAATTGTAATCGCCATTTTTGCCATCATCCCATACGACTTTTAATGCTTTACGCCCTTGCCATGCAGCCCATGTGTTTTTAGCTATAATCGCAATACCGCCTTTTGGCTGAAACTGCGGTGCGCCTTTTGGTGCAGGAATTTCAATAACATCTACAACGCCGTTTATCGCTTTTGTAGCACTGGCATCAAATGACTTAACAACACCGCCTACTACCGGCGGGCGTTCAATTATAGCCACTAGCGCTTGTGGTTCGCGTACATCGGCTGCAAATATTGCTTTACCTGTTACTAAATCGGCTAAATCTATGTGCGCCATGCCAGTATTAATGTAGCGCCATTCTTTGCGTGTTTTAAGTGTTAGTTTGTCAGCTTCTGGTGGCGTTATTGTAAGCGCTAAGTCGATTAAATCTTTATAAGTAAGCGATTTACCTGAGCTGTGTGTAACAACGTGTTGATTGGCTGTACAGGTCTGCGGGTCAACTTTCCAATACTTAGCGGCAGCGTGCTGCATCATGTAACGCACACTTGCGCCCATTTCACGCAGGCGCTTCATGTTGTAGCGAATACTGCGCGAGCCATCGGTATTTTGATCGCCGTATTTAGGGTCGCCCTTACCCTGAATAACAATAACCTTATCCCACGCGGCTTCCATTTCATCGGCAACTATTTGTGCAATCGCGGTGCGAATTTGCTGACCCATTTCAGAGCGATGGCAGGTTATTTCAACCATGCCATCGGGGCGCAGAGCTATAAATAAGTTAGCACGTTTTGCTTGCTCAGACGGTTGCTCTAACACGCCAGCAAATGCTTTTGGCGCACTGCCTACAAAATATGTGCCTAATACCAATGCGCCTATTGCGCTAGTTTTTAAAAATTGGCGGCGGTTTAGGTCAAAGTACGTATTGTCGTTTTTCATACCTCTTCCCCTTGTTCATTAGGGTCAAAATATTCAACCCCCGCCATGGTTTTAGCCGCCGACTTAATCGCTTTATGAATACGTGGGTATGTACCACAACGACAAATATTGCCCGACATATTACTCACTATTTCATCATCAGTTGGGTTGGGGTTAGCTGCTAATAAGCTTGCCGCTTGCATAATTTGTCCGCACTGACAAAATCCACATTGCGGCACTTTATGCTCAACCCACGCTTTTTGCACTGGATGATCGCCCTGCTCGCTTAGCCCTTCAATAGAGGTAATATTGCGCCCCACTACAGCCGATACCGGTAATACACATGAGCGCTGCGCTACCCCATCAATATGCACAGTACACGCACCGCACTGTGCCATACCACAGCCAAATTTAGGGCCCGTTAAATTCAATTCATCTCGCAGGTACCATAATACTGGCGTTGACGGGTCGCCAGAAAACTCATGTTTATTACCATTAATGGTAAGGGTGATCATACTAGACTCCTTGCAAAGCGCTTTACAGGACGACTCCCTACAGCGCGTGGACGGTTTTAATTTACTTACTACTTTTTAGCCTACCACTTAGAACTATTTTATTAAAATACTAATTACTAGAACGTTTGGTACTAAAAAACATTACTCATTATTAAGTAAGTTGCTAATACTAAATTAAATAGCGCTTATAACATCTTCAGATAAAACCCGTTGTTCGTCTTTGTAAACTTCAAGCCAGCCTGGCGGTGATGTATCACAACCAATAATGGTTACTTGTAACACATAACTGTAACGTCCATTTTTAAACGTATAGTGATGATTCCCGCCACTACCCTCAAAGGTAATATCACCGTTTAATAAAATCATGTCGGGCTTTTCGCTAATTTTTTTATCAATACTCCATACAGCATAACGGTAATTCCCATCGTCTAGATCATCAACGCGAATATGGTAGTTAGCCGTTTTCCAATTGAGTATTAGTTTTTTAAAAGTATTAACACTTGAATGCAGAGATTGCTTATCGTGTTCAATTAATCGTTCAGCAAATGCTTGCTCTTTAACATTTTGAGTATTTACAGTTATAATTTTGCCGTCTGTATCTACCCACAAAACACCGTTATATAGCATAATACCGCGCCAACCTACTTTCTCCCAATCAGTATTAATGTTTGAACTGGCAATAACGGCAACAAGTTCATCGTCAAACACTTCATCAAAGCGTTTAATAAACTCAGCTTCATTTTTAATGTCAGGCAATGGATATTGCCTTTTTAGAGGGTAGCGAATATGCGCAGCAATCGCAGTTTTATCCTGCGTTTTAAAAGCAGCAATAACAGGTAAAACACTCTCGTGATATTTCTGCTCAAGCGCAAATGTGTTCGATGTGAAAAATAGATATATGCAAAGTAAGATGTAATTTAGATACTTCATTAATAGCCTATTAATATGTAACAAATAAAAAGTTTTGAGTGTTATCGTTTAAAGTTAAATGTTTAAGACATTTATAATTTTGAGTTAAAAATCTAAATCCCGACTTTAAACTTTGACTATACATACAAATTGTATAATATAGATGCATTATAGGTACATACTATTTATAGGGAAATAAAATGTTAATATCCGCCAGGGAAGATCTTAGAAGCCGCCAAAAAGAAAAGCAGTTATCTGCAACCTTAAAGTCAAACCAGTATAATCTAGTTCACATGAATGCATCTGAATTTGTTGATTATATTGTTAGCCTAAAAAAGCTTGCTGGGCAAAGTCCTGGTAAAATTATTAATTGGTTTGAGACTGTATTTGAGAAAAATAATATTTCATCTGACTTATGGCCACTTTATAGAGACTGGATAAAAAATAGTTCAGGCCTTATTCCAATTGGGATGGATATAGTTGCAGTTACGGCTATAGCAACAGAAATGAAAAGAAGCGGAAAAGCTTTTGATACTTTTAAAGTAAAAAGTTATTCAGGGAAAAACTATATAATTTTCAAAGGTTATCCAGGTCTAAGACGGCACCTCACTGGAACTCGCTATTTAGCGAACAACCCACAACTTGTATCATTTGGTATAGGTAAACTCGGCGCAAAAAAATCAATTAAAACAGGCTTTTTGGTTAGCATTCTTATATCTGCAGGATTTCATACAGTAGAACAATTAGTTAATGATGAGAAGCTGTGGCACGACTTTATAGGTGGTTTCTCTGTTGATGTTGCTATTGCCGCTACATCATCTAGCATTGCATGGTATGCTGTCTCTTCTATTGTAGGCACAGCTGCTGTTGTTGCTGTAGGTCCGATGATAGCTGTAATAGTGATTGGTACTGCATTAACTTTTTTTGCTTATACTTTTATCGATAGTGATGAGTTATCTGAAAAAATTGCTTCAAGCTTAAGAGTAGCGGAAAAAAACTTAAAAAGTAATATACAAAGAGCACAAAATCAATTGCATGATGCTCAACGCTTGTATGAAGAAAGCCCCATAGAATTTATGCACCGAATTTTCGGTTTACCTTTCTTAAAATGAATTACGATAATTTAATGACATCTGAAAAATTAACTTTAAGCGAAAATATTAAACATGCTTTTTTATTTATACTGTTTTTAATTTTTACCATAGCCTCACCTTTTGCGGCATGGGTTGAAGTATCGTCAGTAATTGAAGCTTTAAACAACAACGCCCTCATTTTTAAAGAACGCAGCTTTAGCCCAAGTTTAATTTTGTGCGTTCCAATGTTTGGGACGCTAACAGGCTTACTCTGGCTAAAAATTAAGAACACTGAAATTAGCCCAAGCCTACTGAATAAGTGGTTCAAACTGTGTGGAATAACTTTATTAGTTATGGTTGTTACCATACCCGTTTACACTAACATTATTGAAAATAAAATTGAGAGTGAAGGTTATAGTATTTGTAATTGGTATGGCCGAGGCTCAATTGGTGCACCTGATATTTGGGTAAGCTCCCAAAGCTATTGCATTAAAGAAGGCTTTAAAGTCAGAGTGGAGCTAATAGATTGGTTAAAACACCAAACGACTAAACCAACTCCAAAAGATGTTACGAATAAAATAAATGAGTTGCTCACTAATAAACTTTAAAACAAAAACGAGCCCAATTTGGCTCGTTTTTGTTTTACTGATAGCTGAAAGCTAAAAACTGACCGCTTTAACCTTTGACCGCTTCGCTATTTAACCTTTTCGCTTTTATTCCGGCTCATACCCCAAGTTAGGCGATAGCCAACGTTCAGCTTCTTCAAGCGTCATATTGGTTCGCTTAGCGTAGTCTTCTACCTGATCCTTTTGCACAGCGGCTACTGCGTAGTATTTAGCCTCAGGGTGTGAGAAGTACCAACCCGAAACAGCAGCACCTGGCCACATGGCGTACGAGCTAGTTAGCTGCATACCAATGCGCTTTTCGGTATCGAGCAACTGCCAAATTTTCTTTTTCTCGGTGTGCTCTGGGCACGCTGGGTAACCTGGCGCAGGGCGAATACCTTGGTAGTTTTCGCGTATTAGCTCATCGTTTGCTAGGTTTTCGTCTGGTGCAAAACCCCAATACTCTTTACGTACTTTTTCGTGCAGGTATTCTGCAAACGCTTCGGCGAGCCTGTCGGCTACGGCTTTAACCATTATTTTGTTGTAATCGTCTTGCTGTGCGTCAAACGCATTTGCTAAGTCGTCTTCTTCTAGGCCGCCCGTTACTGCAAACGCGCCAAAGTAATCAGGCGTGCCTTTTGGTGCTATGTAGTCGGCTAGGCAATAATTAGCAAAGTCGGTTTTTTCGGTTTGCTGACGTAAATGGCACGAAGTAGTTAATACTTCTTTGCGTGTTTCGTCGGTGTATATTTCTATGTCATCACCCACGCGGTTAGCCGGGAATAAACCAATTACACCAAGTGGTTGCAAACTGCCTGCTTTTTCAAGGTCGTCTAACATATCGTTAGCGTCTTTAAATAAGCTTTGCGCTTGCTCGCCTACTACTTCATCGTCCATTATGCGCGGGTATTTACCGGCAATTGACCACGTCATAAAGTATGGCGTCCAATCTATGTATTTACGCAAAGTAGCAATTGGTACATTTTTAAACTCGGTCACGCCCAGCTTTTTAGGCACTGGTGGTGTGTAGTTATCCCAATCAAGCTTTGCTGCGTTATCGCGTGCGCGCTGGATTGTAACAGGCTTAGAGCGTGGTTTTTTACGCGCTTGTTGCTCGCGTACTTTTACATATTCAGCTTTAGTTTTAGCTAAAAAGTCAGGTTTAATGTCTTTTGATAGTAAGTTTGAAACCACACCAACTGCACGGCTTGCGTTATTTACATACACAACGCCTTTGTCATATTGCGGCTCAATTTTTACTGCGGTGTGCGCTTTAGAGGTAGTTGCACCACCAATGAGTAGCGGCAATTCAAAACCACGGCGTTTCATTTCTTTTGCTACGTGCACCATTTCGTCAAGCGATGGGGTAATTAAGCCCGATAAACCAATAATATCGGCTTTTTCGTCGATGGCGGTTTGCAGTATTTTATCGGCAGGTACCATTACGCCTAAATCAATAACTTCGTAGTTATTACACTGTAGTACCACGCCTACAATATTTTTACCTATGTCGTGTACGTCGCCTTTTACGGTCGCCATCACTATTTTACCATTGGTTGAACCTTCTTCTTTTTCGGCTTCAATAAATGGGTCTAGGTAGGCTACGGCTCGTTTCATTACGCGCGCCGATTTAACCACTTGTGGTAAAAACATTTTACCTGCGCCAAATAAATCACCTACCACGTTCATGCCATCCATTAACGGCCCTTCAATTACGTGAATAGGTTTATCGGCAGCAGCGCGGCACTCTTCGGTATCTTCATCTATAAAGGTAGTAATGCCTTTTACAAGCGCGTGCTCAAGGCGTTTTTCAACAGGCCATGTGCGCCATTCTAAATCTTCTACTCGCTCGGCTTGTGCCATACCAGAGTATTTTGGTGCAAGCTCTACTAAACGCTCGCCTGCACCTGGGTCTGTGTTAAGTATTACGTCTTCAACGGCTTTACGAAGCTCTTCTGGGATGTCGTCGTAAACGGCGAGTTGCCCTGCATTTACAATGCCCATATCCATACCCGCTTTTATGGCGTGGTATAAAAATACCGAGTGAATAGCTTCACGTACTGGGTTATTACCCCTAAATGAAAACGATACATTTGACACCCCGCCCGACACTTTACAGTGCGGTAAGTTTTGTTTAATGCGGCGTGTGCCTTCAATAAATTCTACTGCGTAGTTGTCGTGCTCTTCTATACCGGTGGCTACGGCAAATATATTAGGGTCGAATATAATATCTTCTGGTGGAAAACCAATGTCTTCTACTAATATTTTGTAGCTGCGGGCACATATTTCATATTTGCGGTCTGCTGTATCAGCTTGCCCGTCAGTATCAAACGCCATTACAACGGCAGCTGCACCAAAACGTTTTATTATTTTAGCTTGGCGAATAAACGGCTCTTCGCCCTCTTTTAGCGATATAGAGTTAACAATGGCCTTACCTTGAATACACTTTAGGCCTGCTTCTATTACTTCCCATTTAGAGGAGTCGACCATAATGGGTACGCGTGAAATATCAGGCTCTGAGGCTATTAAGTTTAAAAACTTAACCATCGCGGCTTTTGAGTCCAACATGGCTTCGTCCATGTTTATATCAATAACCTGTGCGCCATTTTCTACTTGTTCGCGGGCCACTGTTAGCGCGGCTTCAAAGTCTTCTTCCATGATTAAACGTTTAAACATGGCAGAACCGGTTACATTGGTACGTTCGCCGACATTAGTAAATACTGCTATTTGTTGGGTCATGTTGGCTCCTTAATTTAAGTTACAGGCTTCAAGGCCTGATAAACGCATGCGTACTTCAAGCTCTGGCAATTGGCGTGGTTTAACGCCCGCTAGACCTTTTGCAAAAGCACGAATATGCGCAGGCGTGGTGCCACAACATCCACCTACAATATTAATAAAGCCCGATTTACCCCAATCGATAATTTCGGCTGCCATTTCAGGCGCTTCTAAGTCGTATTCACCAAACTCATTAGGCAAGCCCGCATTAGGGTGTACCGATGTAAAGGTTTCGCACACGCGCGAAAGCTCTTCTACATATTGGCGCAGTAAATCAGGGCCAAGCGCGCAGTTTAAACCAATCGAAATAGGCTTAATATGGCGAATAGAGTTATAAAATGCTTCGGTTGTTTGCCCAGAAAGCGTACGGCCAGAAGCGTCGGTAATAGTGCCCGAGATCATAACTGGTAATGTGCGCCCTGCTTGCTCAAAGGCTTCTTCTACACCAAACGAGGCGGCTTTTGCATTAAGCGTGTCGAATATAGTTTCGATTAGTATTAAATCGGCGCCGCCTTCCATTAATGCAAGGGTAGACTCTACATACGCAGTAACTAGCTTATCAAAAGTAACGTTTCGGTAACCCGGATCGTTTACGTCTGGCGAAATTGAACACGTTTTAGATGTCGGCCCTAAAACACCGGCTACATAGCGCGGTTTTTCTGGCGTTTTAGCCGTAAATTCATCGCAAATTGCGCGTGCTAATTTAGCCGACTCTAGGTTTATTTCACGGCTTAGGTTTGCCATGTCGTAATCTTCCATCGAAATAGTGGTCGAGTTAAACGTGTTGGTTTCGATAATATCGGCGCCCGCTGATAAAAAACCACGATGAATATCAGTGATTAAGTCGGGCTTGGTTAGGCTTAATAAATCGTTATTACCTTTAATTAATACATGCCAGTCTTTAAAACGCTCTCCGCGATAGTCTTCTTCTTCTAGCTTATGATCTTGGATCATGGTGCCCATTGCGCCATCTAAAATTAAAATGCGTTCTTTTAATGCGGCACTTATTTCGGCTTGCTTATTATTTGTAGGCGCGTTATTCGGCATAGTTGTTAGTCCTCACGTCTTGGCTAACTAAATTAATATCATACGGTGTGGTTTGGTACACGTAGTAATTTAACCAGTTCGAAAAAAGTAAAAAAGCATGGCTTTGCCACGTTTTTGAAGGTTGTTTGGTTGCATCGTCATCCGGAAAGTAATTTTCGGGCTTTGGTGCATTAGGGCTTTTTTTACAATCGCGCTCGTATTCTGCTTTTAGCGAGTCGGCGTCGTACTCTGGGTGGCCGGTTATAAACACTTGGCTACCCGATTTGTTTTTAAGTAAGTAAGCCCCTACTCGCGCAGAACCTGCCAGTACAACGAGTTCTTCACAGGCGTTTATTTTATTTATATCAATATGGCCGTAGCGTGAGTGCGGTACCAAAAAGGTATCGTCGAATCCGCGAGTCAGTGCGCCGTGATCAAAATAACACTGGTGAGTAAATACGCCACACAGTTTATCGTCTTTTAAATCGCGTTTTAAATTGTAACGGTGATATAACGCTGCATGCGCTGCCCAACACGAAAATAACGTAGAGGTAACGTGTTGCTCAGCCCAATCAATAATAACCTTTAACTCATCCCAATACGCTACATCGTCGTATTCTAAATGCGCAAGTGGCGCACCGGTTACTATTAATGCATCGTAATTGTTGTCTTTTACTTCTGAAAAATAACGGTAAAAGGTATCAAGGTGCTCTTCTGAGTTGCTGCTACTGCGGTGAGTGTCGAGGCGCAGTAGTTCTACGTTTACTTGCAAAGGTGAGTTGGCAAGTAAGCGAATAAACTGAACTTCGGTTTCTACTTTATTAGGCATTAAGTTTAAAATAGCCAAACGCATTGGGCGTATTTCTTGCGTTTTTGCACGACTTTTTGGCATTACAAATACGTTTTCTTGACGTAAACGTGCAATTGCCGGCAACTCGTCTTTTACTGTAATTGGCATACTTTACTCCTGTTCATAAAAACCGAGGCTTAATTATGAACTGAAAGTAAAAAATATCAACCTCTAGATGTATAGATGTCCAAATGAAATTTATTCATGATTTTTTTAAGATTTACTAAAAGTTATAGATGAGAGGGAATGCATTTATATTGAAGTACTTTGTTTTAGTGAATTGAAATAGCGCTACTAAAATCAGTAGCGCTATTATAATTAAAAACGATAATTTACAGATAAATTAAGAGCGTAAATATCGCCTTCATTTGTATCAAAATATTGGTATTCAGCACTTACTTGCCAGCGTTGAGTTAGCCTAAAGTCAATGCCGGTTCCGTACGTTACGCCGCCTTCATCGTAGTTTTGCTCAGTTATTAGCGTAGAATTTGTATCTGTACCAGTTATTGATTCTGCAAGGTTTTTTAAGTCGCCTTCATTGTAACTTAATTTATTTCTACCATAGCCACCAAATAAAAACACATCAGCTCGAGATGAAATTGGATAATTAGCTTTTACAAATATACTTGTTTGCAAATCAAGGCTTGAATCGATTTCGCTCTTAATGAATTCTGAACTCAGCGAACCGTCCTGTGGGTTCTGAGTGTAAACAATTCCGTTTAGAGGCGTTGACTCATCATTTAACCCAAAACCTATACGCCCTTCTAATGCAAAGTAACGCGAAAACTGATATCCAAACCGGCCGTAAAGCGTTGTAAACTGTATGCTATCACTCTCGTATACATCAATTTGCGTAGACCCTATCCCTATTCCTTGGTAATAACCATTTACGTGGAGTATGTCTGCTTGGCTCGAAAATGAGTATAAACCTAAAAGTAATGCCCCTAACCTTGTAACTATTTTCATGTTCATTCCTTTAAACCTTTGTAATATTTAATAATGTGATGTTTAACAACAAACTAAGTGTGGCCTGCCTATATAACTTGCTTATACTTTACAGCTTGTAAATATACTGTACCACTTTTGTTAAAAATGAAATGTATTTGAACAATATAAAACAATAGATTACAGAATTTTACACAATAGAAATCCTGTAATAGTAGTGTTTTTAACGAGCAATCAAAACAAAGTACCGCTTAGGTAAGTGTATTGTTCTATACAGCATTCGTTGACTGTTTCACCCGTCAGCCACTACAATACAACATTGAAATTTTTATTATTATTTGAAGGCTTTCCTCCATGGTTTTACCTGATAAATTTATATTCTCGATGAGTCGAGTATCTAAGGTTGTGCCACCTAAGCGCACTATCTTAAAAGATATTTCGTTGCACTTTTTTCCTGGCGCTAAAATTGGTGTGCTTGGTTTAAACGGTTCTGGTAAATCTACGTTACTACGTATTATGGCCGGTGTTGACCAAGATTTTGAAGGTGATGCACATCCTCAGCCTGGTACTAAAATTGGTTATTTACCGCAAGAACCTGTTTTAGACGAAAGTAAAACAGTACGTGAAACTGTTGAAGAAGCTGTTGGCGAAGTTAAACATGCACTTAAACGTCTTGACGAAGTGTATAACGAATACGCCATGGAAGACGCTGACTTTGACGCACTTGCAAAAGAGCAAGGCGAGCTTGAAGCTGTTATTCAGGCGCACGATGGTCATAACATCGACAACGTTTTAGAACGCGCAGCTGATGCACTTCGCCTGCCAGAGTGGGATGCTAAAATTGAGCACCTTTCAGGTGGTGAGCGTCGCCGTGTTGCTATATGTCGATTATTACTTGAAAAACCAGACATGCTTATCCTTGATGAACCTACTAACCACTTGGATGCTGAGTCGGTTGCATGGTTAGAGCGCTTCTTACACGATTACGAAGGCACTGTTGTGGCTGTAACGCATGACCGTTACTTCCTTGATAATGTAGCTGGTTGGATATTAGAGCTTGACCGTGGTGAAGGTATTCCATGGGAAGGTAACTACTCTTCTTGGCTTGAACAAAAAGATGCGCGCTTACAGCAAGAACAAAAATCTGAAAAAGCACGTCAAAAATCAATTGCACAAGAACTTGAATGGGTTCGTTCAAACCCTAAAGGTCGTCAAGCTAAGTCAAAAGCACGTATGGCTCAGTTTACTGAAATGCAGCAGTCTGATTACCAAAAACGTAACGAAACTAACGAGATGTTTATCCCACCTGGTCCGCGTTTAGGTGACCAAGTACTTGAAGTAACTAATCTTCGTAAGAGTTTTGGCGATCGAGTTTTAATTGATGACTTAAGCTTTAGCATGCCAAAAGGTGCCATTGTGGGCATTATTGGCGCGAATGGCGCGGGTAAATCAACGCTGTTTAAAATGATAAGTGGTGAGCAAACGCAAGACAGCGGTAACATCAGCGTTGGCGAAACAGTACACCTAGCTACTGTTGATCAGTTCCGCGACGGTATGGACGAAAGCAAAACTGTTTTCCAAGAAATATCAGACGGACAAGACGTACTGAAAATTGGTAACTTTGAGTTCCCAAGCCGAGCATATGTAAGTCGCTTTAACTTTAAAGGTAACGATCAGCAAAAGTTTGTTAAAGACCTATCAGGTGGTGAGCGTAACCGTTTACACCTTGCTAAGTTATTAAAAGCTGGCGGCAATGTGTTACTACTCGATGAGCCAACCAATGACTTGGACGTTGAAACACTACGTGCACTGGAGAACGCTATTTTAGAGTTCCCAGGTTGTGTAATGTGTATCTCGCATGACCGTTGGTTCCTTGACCGTATCGCTACACATATTTTAGATTACCGTGATGAAGGTCAAATTAACTTCTTTGATGGTAACTACACTGAATATGAAGAGTGGCTTAAAAAGACCCTAGGCGCTGAGGCAACTCAACCTAAACGTATTAAGTACAAAAAAATTGGCTAAAAATATTGGTTAATTTTATGTTTGTATAACTTAAGCCCTGCACTTTGCAGGGCTTTTTTATGTCACCAGCATTATAGGAGCACATCTTGCTAGCATGTAGAGAATTACCCGCTATGCTTAATTTATTATAAAAACAGTAAGGCTAAATTAGGTTATGCAAAATCGTCGACAGTTTTCTCGTGTGCTATTTTCAACTAACGCTCTGTTATGTTTTGATAGCCAACAGTATCCGTGTAAATTACTCGATCTATCGTTACATGGCGCGTTGGTTACTAATTGTGATGCATTTATTGGCAGCCACAATACGCAAGCAATACTGCGTTTTACATTACCTCAAAGCGATATAGAAATAAAAATGGAAGTAGTGATTTGCCATATTGAAGCCGATCATATTGGTCTAAAATGCCATCACATTGATATAGACAGTATTACTTATTTAAAGCGTTTAATAGAGCTAAACTTAGCCGATGATGAGCTACTGCATCGCGAATTAGCGTCACTTATTAATGACTCACAATAGACTCATTCTCTTAAGTTGATTACCATAGCGCAAACTTTATAAAGCTTGTAAATATGCGCTTAAATCCTCATTTGCCTTTGGTATACCATCCTAACTACTCGTTTAGCTTTGATCCTAAGCATCGCTTTGTAATGAGTAAATTTGCACATTTATATCAACATGTTGCAGAGCTTGGTTTAATCGGCAGTAACCTAGTTGAGCCAATATTAGGCACGCCAGAGCCGCTTGAGCTTGTGCATTGCGATAATTATATCCAAGATTTATGGCACAACCGCTTAGATGAAAAAGCCATGCGTCGCATTGGTCTACCTTGGTCAAAAGAGCTTATGGCACGTACATTTACAGCCCCTCAAGGAACGCTACAGACAGCCCGCTTAGCACTTAAACACGGTATAGCGTGTCATCTTGCTGGTGGTACACATCACGCACATAATGACTTTGGTTCAGGTTTTTGTATGGTTAACGATTTGGCCTTTACCACGCAAACTTTAATTAAATCGGGTGAGGTAACTAACGTACTTATTTTTGATTTAGACGTGCACCAAGGTGATGGCACAGCTGCAATGTTACAGCATCAACCCTATGCGTATACTTGCTCTATCCATTGTGAAAAAAACTTCCCCTTTAGAAAGTCCGCTAGCGATTTAGACATTGGCCTGGCAAATAATATGAAGGACGACGAATACCTTGCCATAGTTAACGAAACACTAAGTTATTTACTTAAAGAGCTAAACCCAAGCTTAGTACTTTACGATGCTGGCGTTGATATTTGGCAAGGTGATGGCTTGGGTAAGTTAGATATTAGCTGGGATGGCATAGCTAAACGTGACCATTTAGTGCTAAAACGCTGCCTTGAACACAATACACCTGTAGCTACTGTGATAGGTGGAGGTTACGATAGAGATCACCTACGCCTCGCTAAACGCCACGCTATTGTTGTTGAACAAGCTGCTGGCTTTTAGTTTGAAATAAAAATGTTAAATTATCGTTCTTGTTTAATATGTAAAATAAAAAAGAGCATATTATGAAACAGCTATTTATTACCATCACGCTAATTTTATTAAGCTTTACAGCTTACGCACAAGATACAAGCTCAGAAGCAACATATCCTAAATTGCCAACATTAAATTTACAAATGGCTGATGGGTCGCCACTCAATACTCAAGATTTATTAGGTCAACCTTACGTTTTACACTTTTGGGCAACATGGTGTCCGTACTGTAAAAAGCTGCAGCCAGCACTTCAAAAAATTGATGATATGGGATTAAAAGTTATTGCCGTGAGCTTTGAAGAAGATGACGATGCTACTCCCGCTAAAGCACTTAGCGAAAGAGGTTATACTTTTAAAACAGCTGTAAAAGCCGATGCAATAGCACAGCAATTAGGTATACGAGGCACACCTACTACATTATTTGTAAATAAAGAAGGCAATGTAATTTGGCTGACTAATACGTCAAACCCAGAAGATCCAAATCTTCATTTAAATGCACGAACATTGTTACACTCCATAGACATGGCAACTGAGTAACTTATTGCGCTTTTAACTGATTAGGTGTTAAGCCTGTCCAGCGTTTAAAGGCGCGCCGAAAGTTAGGTATATCGTAAAAAGCTAAATGTTCAGCGACTTGTTCGTTATGTTTGGCGCACAGAGTAAGTAGGTAAATAGCTTTGTGCTTATTTTGCTCATCTATTAACGCTGAAAAGCGTACCCCATTGAGTTTGAGTCTGCGCTTAAATGTAGCTGAGCTCATAGCAAAGTGCTTTGCGGTGCACTCTAAATTAGCACTTGGGTGAGAGTATAAGTATCTGCAGACGGCTTCAATAAAAGTCATGCTAACTACGCTTTTATTATGTAGCTGCGACTGCGCTTGCATAAATCGTAATTGACTCGCATGCGGGTTTTTAGCCCTTAACATGGTTTTATTTAATACCCAGCGAGTACATGGCTTATCAAAACTTACCTTTAGCCCTAAATTTTGCTCGTATTCTTGAATATGCCGAGGGCGTTTAAAAGCAAAGTCGAACTGACAATGCGGGTAACTTTCGCTCACTCGTTTAAGTAAACTATAAAATGCAGTGCTGTATATCTCTAGCACATAGTGGTAAAGGCTTTCATCAAACCCATGTGCTGGCTGAATATAAATATAAACATTATCGTTTTTAATATACGTTTGGCTAAACAGCAAAGGCGCTAATTGCATTCTTAAAAGTGATAATTGCTTTAATACTTGAGCTAAATTATCGCTATATTTTAATGCCTGAGCTTCGGCTCGAGTGTCGTTAATAAGTTGGCTACCGAGTAAAAAACCACTGTCAGTACTTTTCATCAACAACTTAAATTGAGCTAATAAACGCACCTGCTGAGACACACTAAATGTATGCTGAAAATTAAGTAAGTCTTGTTCAAAAATACCGGTACCGCGTAGCAGCTTATGTAAATTTATGTTTCGGCTTTGAGCAAGCTCTACAGCTGACGTAATAAGCCCTTGAGCGCTTAAATATTTGTCGTCTTGGCTAACAAACATGTGCACGGTGCGCTACTTTTAGTTGATGCTTTTTTTGTTGTAATTGACTATGCAGTTGGCTTGTTAGTTTACCTGTACTGCTATGCGTATTACCTTGTATTAAGGCGGTAGTGACATATTGAAACTTTGCTTTTTTAGATGCTTCAACTTTAAATGCACAATGCTTTAGAGCTCCTTTAATTTGTGCCATCAACTCTTTAGCTTGCTGCTCTGTGGTGGCTGGCATCAATACCATAAAGCAATCTCCTGCGTAGCGGCACACTACATCACTTAGTCGGCAATTCATTAACAATAGCTCGCTAATTTCACGCAGTAACCGGTCGCCCTCACTAAAGCCAAACTCACTATTAAAATGCGAAAAATCACGAATATCAATAGCCCCAAGCCAGAGTGGTTGTTTGCTCGTAAGTTGCTCTTTAATTGCAGAATCTAGGTACTGCGCCTTATAAAGACCTGTAACTGAACACACCTTATCGTGCTCACGTAAATGCGCTTCACGGCGGCGTAGCTGACGATTTAATACGTACTGCTCTTGATGCCAATAATACAAACCCACACTCGTTAACAACATACCTAAAGGTGCTGGCAGAGATTCAATCCAACTGAGCCATTGATGGGCGGGATGCATTAGCCATTCATCAAGTAAATCGAGGGTTGCCGAGAACATAAATAACCCAACACCTATCACTAAGTAAGTGGTTACTTTACCCGGTGGTCTTGAAATTAATAACGCGGCAATCCATACGAGAGTCATTAATACAATACCGCCCTCCCCCATAATATCGAGCCACTGAATACTGGCGTAAGTTTTTAATACACCTAAATAACTACTTAAAAACACAGCGCTAAAAAACATCGCAATAATAGCGTTTATTAATAATCGGTGGCTGATAAAGGGGTTAAATCGCATGTGCGGTATCTCGTTTATAAATGAGTTTTAAAGTTAGTTCATACAAGTTTTTGTTAGCAGGGTCATATTAGCTCAGCTATATGACAACTAAATGATACCTACTTTAAAAACAGCCCTGCACGGTACATAACACCTGACTTTACCAGGAGTGATAAAAGCTCAATACGCTCTAGATATTGCTCAAACACCTCTAAATACATGTATTTAAACTAAACACTGTCACATTTACGTAATCAAATATCTTTAGCTTGCTCGCCATATCAAGAAACAACCCAGCAATAACCAAGAGCAAATACAATGAAAGACTTTAAAATAAAAGCACTGGTAGCCGCATTAGCCTTATGTAATTTAACGGCTTATGCAGAAGATGATGCAAAAGAAACCACAAAAAAAGATATCGAAGTTTCTGACAAAATTGTTGTATACGGTGAAATTGGCTACAGAAACCGCTCAGACGAACTCGCACCAACCTTAGAATATTCACAAGAGTACTTTCAACGTTTTGAACCATTGACCGCAGGCGATGCATTAAAACGAGTACCCAGTGTTACATTTTTATCGGATGTGCTTGAATCGGATGGTGCACGTATGCGGGGGTTAAGCCCTGCTTATACAAAGGTGCTTATAAACGGTGAAGAAGTACCTGGCGCTGGTGCCGACCGTTCATTTTTTGTTGACCGAATTCCGGCTGAGTTAATTGAACGCGTTGAAATTATTCGCTCATCAAGTGCTAACCGCTCAGCCGATGCTATTGCGGGCACATTAAATATTGTATTGCGCGATGGTTACAGTTTAGATGGCGGTTACTTGCGTGCTGGTGGCTTGCTTTATGACGATGGTGAATTTAAAGAAAGCTTGGCTGCTGTGTACGGTACTGAATTTGCTGGTGGGCGCTTATTACTTGGTGCAAATTTACAAGGCAGATATAACCCAAAACAAAAAACTAGTTTGCGCTACGGCGATAGCCCTGAAAACAATATAAATTTTCAAACAGAAGAGTTTGATAACCGCGAAGACCAATCAGACACTCGCGATGGCGACGACACATCACTTAACTCCAGCTACGAAATTGTTTTTGACGACGATAGTCAGTTTAATATTAGCGCTATGTGGGTTGATACAGAGCGTACTGAGGATGAACGTTCATTTGAATACAACGACCCAACTGCAACCAATAACGATATTGTAAATGGCGGTAACTTAGAAACAGATAATGCCAATGTTAAATATATTGACCAAACTAATTACAACATCAATACCGCTTATGAATTTCCACTACTAAGCGGCACAAGTAAGTTTAAATTTGGCTTTGCTCGGTTTGAAGAGTCTGTTTATGAGGAAGAAGTCGAATTAGATACCTCAGAGCTGCCTATGGTATTTGAAGAAGAGCAAACTAAAAGTGAAATAGATGATAAAGAATGGACTCTACAGTGGCAACACAGCCAACCTTGGGGTGACAGCAAAGAAATTCAGCTTGGTGCATTTTTACAAAATAAAAAACGCGACAGTGAAATTTTAGAATCGCAAAACGAATTAGAACTTGCACTTACCAGTTGGGATCAATACGCAGCATCACCTTTAACGCTTGCTGCATTTAATAGCGAGTACGAAGCGGTTACTGGTGGTGTAAATACTTTAGAAGAAGATCGCTTTGACTTATTTGCCCTTGTTAAGCACAAAGATGATTTATTTGCTTGGGAGCTGGGCGTTCGCTGGGAGTCTACCGATTCTAAAATTAATGATAAAACAATTGGCGTGACCGAAAATAATAGTTACGACTTTATCCTCCCTTCGGCACACTTTCGTTATAACGTTAGCGAAAATGGGCGTATAAGTGCATCGATTGCGCGTAGTTTACGCCGCCCTGAGTTTGATTTTTTAACGCCGGCACTTATCGAAAAAGAGCTTGGCGATAACGACCAACTAGGGAACCCTGAATTAAAACCAGAATCAGCTTGGGGTATGGACTTAGGCTACGAGTATCGCTTAGGAAAAAGTGGCGTTGTAGGTATTAATTTATTTTATCGCAAAGTAAATGACCTAATAGAAATAGCAAATACAGGACAAGAAGGCTCTGAAGGCGAAGGTACATTTGTACTGCAACCACGCAACACCGGCGATGGTAATGTTAAAGGAGTTGAGCTTGATTTATCTACTCCACTTGGCGCATTTAGCATGCCTAATACGGGTGTATTTTTAAACTACTCATGGCTTGATAGTGAAGTAACCGATTTTTTTGGAACTCGCAAATTTAACGACCAATCAGACTACGTTTATAACATTGGGTTTATTCAAGACTTACCCGAACTCAAAGCTGCATTTGGCGTAACTTACCGTAAGCAAGGTGATGCCTATGGACGTATTGTAGGTGAAGAAATAACTACATCTTACAGTGCCGACTTTGAAGTGTTTTTAGAAAAACGTTGGGAAGATGTAACGCTACGCTTGGTGGGTTCAAACCTACTTGATGCAAGTAAAGACGAAACCTTTAATAAATTTGATACCGTTGAAGATCAGTTTAGTAGAAGCTTTGATGAGTACGAAATTGAATCTGAAGAAGCGGGACCGGTTTATCAACTTATGCTGCGTTACGCATTTTAAATAAGTTTATGAGGTAGTGCTAATCACTTTATTTAGCGCTACCAAACATGAGAGAACTATAATGATAAAAAAAACATTACTGCTAATAACACTTGGCTTATGCAGTATACAAAGCGTATTGGCAAACGTAACGTACACCGATGTATTATACGAGCAACAAAAAATTGCCAACTTGACGGTGCTGCCTAAGAGCTTAAATTTTACGGTTATTGGTGATTGGGGACATAACGGGCACTTTTATCAAAAAGACGTAGCACACCAGTTAGAAATAGCGATGTTTCAAACGGATGGTGATTTTACTATTTCAACTGGCGATAACTTTTATCCCAATGGCGTGGCAAGTGTTAACGACCCGCTTTGGCAAAGTGCCTATGAAGATATTTACCATGGTCCACATACATTCGAGCCTTGGTATGTAGTACTGGGTAACCATGATTATTTAGGTAATGCGCAAGCACAACTTGATTACAGTAAAAAAAGTCAGCGCTGGAATTTACCTGCACGCTATTACAGCAAAACCTTTACTTTAAAAGGTGGCGAGCAGATATTAATGGTGTTTTTAGACACTAATACTTTAAATCCTGAATACAAAACACGCGAAAAATACAAAGCAACTCAAGGGCAAAACAGCCAAGCGCAATTAACATGGTTAAATAGCCAACTCTCAAATAGCCAAGCACGATGGAAAATAGTGGTTGGTCATCACCCACTTTATAGCAGTGGAAAACGTTACGGACTTACTGAAGGTTTACGTAATTTACTCGAGCCCATATTTGAGCAAAATGGTGTGCAAGCATACGTAGCAGGACACGAACATGACCTACAACATAACCAAATAGATGGCAGTAAACTCGACCACTTTGTATCTGGTGGTGGTAGCGAAGCGCGTTACGTAAAACAACGTGAATTTACGCGTTTTGCAGAAGCTACTCCAGGATTTTTGAGCTTTTCGATTAACAATGAAGCACTAAAAGCAACGGCTATTAACTATAAAGGCGAAGTGCGTTACAGCACTCAAAAGCGCTTTGACCAATAAAGGGTTACAACATGAACTTTAAATTAAAAACATCTATTAGCTTAATTGTAAGTAGCTTAGTGCTTAGTACATTAAGTGCGTGTAGCAATAGTAATATGGCTACAAATACGGCAGTAAAAAACACATCCGATAAAATAGTCATTAATAGTACTGAATTTGGTCCAACAGATAACATGCAAGGCTCACAAGCGGCATGGTTAAATAATAACAATTGGTTGCTAGCAAGCGAAAGCAAAGGCTTAGTGTTAGTTGAAAGTGAAACGCAACAAAGCCGCATTATAAAAAAAGGTAACTTTGAAGCGCTTGCTGTCACTAAGCTAACAGCACACTCATTTTTGGTTGCAACTATTGATAACAATCAAGATAACGTTGTTATATTTAAGCTTGAGCACACTCAAAGTGGCTGGGATACAATTGAACTAACCCGCATTAACCCACCACAAGCACAACCCGATACGGTGTGTTTATTTGCTAATAAAGCGAGTGAATCAATATCGGCATTTGTACCTGATGTACGCGGGCTAATTACCGAAACTATTATTTTTGATACAGCGAATAATAAAGCGGTTAACGTAAATGTACGTGAATTTTCTGGCGTTAGTGAGGCGTCGGGTTGTGCTGTAAGTACAACAACAAATACCTTATATGTAAGTGAAAGCGAAGTAGGCATTTGGGCAATAAACGCGAACGCGGAATCGCAAGCAGATAAAAAACCGATTGCTTTAGTCGCCCCCTTTGGAAAGTTAGACAGTGAACTAGGAGCTATTTCAGCTTCGCAAGATGGTATTATCTGGTTTACTAGTACCAAAAAAAATACTGTGTATGCTTATGATCCAATTAGTAAAATGCTTAATAACTGGATGTTAAATGGTGACTTGAGCTTGGAATCGGTAGCGGTAAATTACACAAGTAACAACGCGGCAACGGCAGTGCTGTATAACGACGAAACAGGCGCTTATATTAAAAGTACACTACCTGTAACACCTATCATAAAATCATTAAAAACCAGCCCCCAATCAATTACTCAAATAAAGGCAAGTGCACAAACTGCCCCCGTACAAGCGTTTGGTGATGCAGCAGACGATCCGGCAATTTGGGTTAACCCTAAAGATGCAGCAAACAGCTTAATTTTAGGCACCGATAAACGCCGTGGACTAATGGTATACAGCCTAAATGGCAAGCTTGAACAGTCACTTGAAGTTGGTCGTTTAAATAACGTAGACCTGCGACAAAATAGCACGATTAAAAACAGTACCAATACATTAATAACTGCCAGTAACCGAACGCTTAACGGTATTAGTGTATTTACAGTACAAGCTAATAATAGTGTGAAGTACATTGCTGATATTCCTACCAATCTTGATGAAATTTATGGCTTATGTATGTACTCGTCAAATACGGGGAACTATGTATTTGTAAATGATAAATCGGGGCTATATCAGCAATATAAAATCAGTGAGAATAACGAAAAAATAACAGGCAAACTTGTTCGCGAGTTTAACCTACCAAGCCAACCAGAAGGCTGTAGTGCAGATGATGAACTAGGACAATTATTTGTAGGCGAAGAAGATGCCGGTATTTGGTTTATAGGTGCAGAGCCAACGGCAGGCAGTACACCGGTTATGCTGCAAGGTATAAATGAGCAACTTGTTGATGATGTTGAAGGTATGGAAATTTACCACAGCGACAAAACACGTTATTTAGTTGTTTCGAGCCAAGGTGATAACAGCTACGTACTGTATAAAATAAAGAATGGTACTGCGGGCATTAAAACACCTAGCTTAGAGTTTGCAGGTAAGTTTAGTGTAATAAGTGATTTGGTTAATGGTATTGATGGCTCATCAGAAACCGACGGGTTAACAGTAACATCTAAGTCTCTTCCGGGTTATCCTGAAGGTATTTTAGTTGTACAAGATGGTTATAACCGTATGCCACAGCAGCCTCAAAACTTTAAAATAATAGATTGGCGAGAAGTAAAAAAAGCAATTAAGTAGTGCTTATTTAGTCGCCATTATTTTAATGTCGCATTGAGATTACCTTGAAATTGTATAAAAGGCTCATTTGAGCCTTTTATACAATTCTTTGCAGTTAAGTATTAAGTGTAATTAACTCAATGTAATATATATTTTTATACTACAATTTAAGCTCATAAATTAATTGAGATTATAATGCGCCTACTACTTACTTTATTACTAGTTACTTTAAGTGGCTTTGCTGTAGCAGAAGAAGAAAAAACAGAACTACCACCGGTAGACCCCACTTACAATGCTGAGCATCCTATGGCTTTGGTTAATCAAGGCTCATCTATAATTGCGATTAACTTACCTAGTTATAATTCTCCAGATGATGTGCAAGTTGTTTATAAAATAGGAAACCCCGATGTCGCACTCTTAAACTTTGTTAGAAATGCTGAGCTAATCACGGTTAAGCCACAAGCGTTTAATATTCAACATTTAATGCGTGGTGAAGAAATTACGATTATTGCCGATATTTACGAGGGTGATTATCAACAAGGTGGCAGCTTAATTTACTCAAAAAAAGAGCTTGAACTGAGTAAGCAACTGTATGCCAGAGAGCTAAAAGATTTAAGTGAATCATCGCAATGGCAAGATTACGACATGATTAATCTAGGCGGTACTGAGCGTATTTATATTCATAAAATTCAACAAGCGCCGAGCTATAACCATCTTATTTTTGTTGATTTAGTTAATGCATGTATGCAAAAGCTTCGTACCTCAAAACGTGTCCCAGCTGAAAATGAGCTTACCTATAAATTTATTAACTGCGGCACCCTCAAACCACTTTATTACAATGCTGATGATTTTAGAAAGTAAAAGGGTGAGAATACTGATGTTCAATTATTTTAATATTTAGGCATAAAAAAAGGCCCTTTCGAGCCTTTGGATTAACTTTGGAATAGTTAAAAATTTTTAAATTAGGTAAGCGTTAATAGCTGTGGAGCAACACTATGATAATCAACAGCCATAGCAATACTTAACGCTGTAATATTAATAATTGAAAATGCGAACACTTTACGTGCCCAGCTACTCATATCAATATTACGACGATAACCACGCAGCGCCATTAGCAACCACCAAAAGCTGGTAATACAAGCAACAGCCATAAAGGCAGCACCTGTGTAGCCAGTAATTGGTAGCAACATCACCACCAATGCATATACAGCAATGTAAAGTACGATATGGCGCTTTGCTTTATCAATTCCTTGCGCTACAGGTAATACAGGAATACCTGCAGCTTGGTAATCTTTAAAGCGAAAAATAGCAATGGCATATGAATGCGGCATTTGCCACAAGCTAAACATGACTAGCAGTATTAATGCGCCCATATCGAACTGCCCTGTTACGGCGCAGTAACCAACTACTGGCGGTACAGCGCCAGAGAGACTACCTACAAAAGTGCCATATACTGAGTTGCGTTTCATGTAGAGGCTATAAACCCCTACATAAATTACGTAACCAAAGGCTGCAAAAAATACCGCGGCTTGAGTGGTGTAGGCGATAAGTAAACCAAAGCCCACAACACCCAATAAAATACCGTGACTAAGTGCAGCAAAGGCCGACATTTCGCCCGTTACTGTAACCCGCGTACGAGTACGCGCCATGGCCACATCTATGTCTCTATCTATAACATTATTGATAGCGCAACCTGATGCAACCACTAGCGACAAACCAATTAATGTGGCAATCATTAACCATGGGTCTATATCACCGCGCGAGGCAAGTAAAAACCCGCCCGCTACGCTGATCAAATTGCCCATAATAATACCCGGCTTTGTCACTGATAAATAACGACGAAACATCTTCAACTCCTAGTACATCATCATTGCGTTAGATTCATAAATGATCCAAACAGATAACCCAACAACCATTACGATGATCAGAGCACTGAATAGGAATGAAAAAGTACTTGCACGGCCATCTTCGGTGGTAAAATTAAGGTGTAAAAAGTATTTTAAATGCACCCAAATTTGTACGATTGCTAAAGTAACAATGCTCCAAAGCGTTGTTGCTTTTGAGAAGTCACCTTCCATTACCATGTAAAACGGTATAGCAGTTAAAATTACCGATAGCACAAAGCCAATTAAGTAAGTTTTAACACTGCCATGAGATTCATCATGATGATCACTTTGCGTTTGCTTTAACGCATGCGTTTCGCTGTGGCTCATTACATTGCTCCCATTAAATAAACAACGGTAAATACACAAATCCAGACAATGTCTAAGAAGTGCCAAAATAGGCTTAAGCAGCTTAAACGCGTTACGGTTGCTTTACCTAAGCCGCGTTTAGCAACTTCAATCATCATTATGGTCATCCAAATTAGACCCGCTGTTACATGTAAACCATGTAAGCCAACTAATGAGAAAAACGATGTTAAAAAGGCACTTTGTTGTGGACCATTGCCATGCACAATTAGGTGATGAAATTCGTATACTTCCATACCAATAAACACAGCACCTAAACAAAACGTAACAAATAACCAAGTCAGTGTTAGTGCCTTTTTTTGCCCTTGAGCGGCAATCATGGCAAAACCAAAAGTAATACTACTAATCAGTAGTGCTGCAGTTTCTACTGCTACAAAGTCGAGTTCAAAAATATCTTTACCCGATACGCCACCGGCTGTGTTCATAAATAACACAGCGTAAGTGGCAAAAAACGAGGCAAACAGTAGGCAATCGGTCATTAGGTATAACCAAAAACCAAATACGGTATCACCCGAAGTATCGTGGTGATCATGCGCGTGGGCATGATCATCGTGTGATACAGAGTCTAAATTTGCAGAAAGTGTACTCACGCTTTTAACTCCTTAACGCCACTTGAATTATATGCAGCTTCAATGCGTGCAATTTCATCAGGTTGTATATAGTAATCTACATCGCTGGTGTAACAACGTTTGATAAATATGGCAATTCCGCCTACTAGTCCAACAACAGCTAACCACCAAATATGCCAAATCATTGCAAAACAAAATACTGTTAAACTTGCTGCCATTAACACGCCAGCTGATGTGTTTTTAGGCATATGAATAGGGCTGTAGTTTGCTTTATCTTGATATGCTTGACCTTTTTCTTTCATATCGGTCCATGCATCAATATCATCAATATGTGGAATTGTTGCAAAGTTATAAATTTGCGGAGGTGAACTTGTAGCCCACTCAAGTGTGTGGCCGTTCCACGGATCGCCTGTTGTATCGTCAAGCGCTTCACGGTCTCTAAAGCTCACATATAATTGAATTACTTGGCTGATAATACCAAACATAATAATTACAGCACCGCCTGCGGCAATGTATAACCACATGTTCCAATCTGGGTTGTTAGTGTGGTTTAAGCGACGTGTCATACCTAAGAAACCAAGTACGTACAGCGGCATAAATGCTACGAAGAAACCAATAATCCAACACCAAAATGATGCTTTGCCCCATTTTTCATTAAGTTTAAAGCCCATTGCTTTAGGGAACCAAAATACAAAACCGGCCAGGTAACCAAACACAGCACCACCAATAATTGTGTTATGGAAATGTGCAATTAAGAATAAGCTGTTATGCAGTACATAATCGGCGCCAGGAATGGCAAGTAATACACCGGTCATACCGCCTACGGTAAAGGTAACCATAAAGCCAAGAGTCCAAAGTACCGGTACACTTATACGTAATCGACCTCGGTAAATAGTAAATAACCAGTTAAACAACTTAACCCCAGTTGGTACGGCAATAACCATAGTCATTACCCCAAAGAACGCGTTAACGTTAGCACTTGAGCCCATAGTAAAGAAGTGATGTAACCAAACAATAAAGCCTAAAATTGAGATTGCACCGCTGGCATAAACCATCGATTTGTAACCAAACAAACGTTTACCGGCAAAGGTCGAAATAATTTCAGAAAAAATACCAAACGCTGGTAATACTAATATGTATACCTCAGGGTGACCCCATGCCCAAAACAGGTTGATGTACATCATGGCGTTACCGCCCAATTCATTGGTAAAGAAGTGGAAGTCTAGATAACGGTCAAGCGTTAGCATTGCAAGTACAGCAGTTAAAATTGGGAATGATGCTGCAATTAAGATGTTTGCCCATGTACATGCCCATGTAAAAATTGGCATTTTCATTAGGGTCATACCTGGTGCACGCATTTTAAACACGGTTGCTAAAAAGTTTACGGCTGTTAGAAGTGTACCGAGCCCGGATATTTGCAAGGCCCAAATATAATAATCGACCCCCACCCCAGGGCTAAAGGTCAGCTCCGAAAGCGGCGGATATGCCACCCAACCTGTTTTTGCAAATTCACCAAATACAAGTGATAAGTTAATTAAAATTGCACCACTGGCTGTAAACCAAAAACTTAAATTATTTAAAAATGGAAAAGCAACATCGCGAGCACCAATTTGAAGTGGTAATACAATGTTCATTAGACCAATCATAAATGGCATTGCCATAAATATGATCATGATTACGCCGTGGGCAGTAAATATTTGGTCGTAGTGTTCTGGTGGTAAATAACCTGGCGCACCACTGGTAGCAAGTGCCAACTGCGCACGCATCATTATTGCATCAGAAAAACCACGAAACAGCATTATTAGTGCTAAAAGAATATACATTACGCCTAAGCGTTTGTGATCAACAGACGTGATCCAGTCGCGCCAAAGCACGCCCCATTTTTTATACTTTGTAATAAGCCCGGCAATAATAAGCCCAGCTATCGCAATAACCGACATCGTGAACACAAGAATTGGCTCATGAAACGGAATTGCGTCGAGTGAAAGATTACCTAATAACGACATTATTATTCCTCGCCTTGGCTGTGAGATGAAGGCATTGAGTGCTCACTCATTTCATGATGCTTTTTACTCATTTGCCCATGTTCGCCCAATGCATGGTGTTTCATATCGCCATGCGCCTGCATATACTTCATAACAATGGTATGAAATAAGCCGTCATCAACTTTTCCGTAATATGCTACTGGGTTATTTTCACTTGCTTTTGCAAGCTCAACATAATTTGCATGAGTCAGGTTATTAGCGCTTGAATTCGCTTTCACATCACTCACCCACTTATCAAAGTCTGCTTGAGTAGGTGTAGCAATGGCATTAAATTTCATGCCAGTGAAACCTGCGCCGCTGTAATTTGCTGAAAAGCCTTTAAACGTACCTGGCTCATTTGCAATTAAGTGAAGCTTGGTTTCCATCCCAGCCATTGAGTATATTTGACTACCCAATTGCGGAATAAAAAATGAATTCATTGTGCTCTCTGAGGTGATTTTATATTCAACAGGTACATTTGCTGGGAACACTAATTCATTAACCGTAGCAATACCTTGCTCAGGATATATAAATAGCCACTTCCAGTTTAGTGAAACCACTTCAACAGTAAGATGTTCACCTTTACCTTCAATGGGTTTATAGGGGTCTAAGTCTTGGGTAGACTGCCAGGTAATAACACCTAAAATGATTACAATAACAATAGGAACAGCCCAAACAACGGCTTCAATTTTATTTGAATGAGCCCATTTTGGAGCATAAATTTCTTGGTTTTGAGTGTCTCTATATTTCCAAGCGAAATACAAAGTCATCACAATAACGGGAACGACTACAAGCAACATAAGCACGGTTGCGATGATGATTAAATTTTTCTCATCAATGCCTATTTGCCCTTTTGGATCGAGTATCCCGCCTTTACAGCCTGACAACGCCAGCACTGTACTAGCTAAAGCAATATTACAAAGGTTACGAATTAACAAGGGAGTATCCTACAAACCTAGAGTTTCAATTTGCTGCTTAAAATAAAAACCAAAGCAACGATTTTTCAATAAAAACCCAAGTTAACTAGAATTAAATTATAAAAATAAGGGGGCTATTCAAAAAAACCTAAAGCTCATGCCATTAATGACCTAGCAACAAACCCAGCTTTCTAAACGCATTTATATAACGTAATAAAAGTTAACTTGGGTGAGTGGTGGTTGGCTGAAATGTGTTTAAAGAAACACGAAGCTACTTTGTTTTAGCTAACCTTAATTATTTACAGCAAGAACAAATAATTAAAACCAGCAACAAGATGCAGCGTTACAGGCAACCTGTAAAGCTAGGTGGAGCACGACAACCATGTGAAGAGATCACAGGTTGCTGAACTTTAGCCTCGCTAAAAGCAAAGGCTGCTTTACGGAGGATTATGCCAGCACGACGCGCTGGACAAATATGGAACAATAACCAACAAAGGCCAATAAGTAACTGACTTGATATGATCGGATGAGCTAAAAATTGCGCAAGATTAAGTAACAGTGGCTCTACAATAAACCCATCACTTAATAGCGCTTCAAGCTTGAAGGCATCCTCTAATGCACCGCTTAGCAACATTACAGTATTAAACACTAATAAAGTTATAGCTACACACACGCCCTTGCCTGCTTTATTCAAGCGTTCACACGTCTGCGGCTCGCCAGAGGCAAGTTCCGTAGCTGTATGATGCAAAGAAAGTGTGTTCAAAGACATTAACCTACTAAAATGACTATAACAAAATTAGAGTAATACAGTTTGCAATGGAAAAATTTAAAAAACATTGCTGTTGTAAACCCTGAAACCAGGTGCTAAATACAATCAAATCCAGCTAGCACATATTTACCTAGCGAAAATTGATCCGTATCAACCAAACTTTCAAAACTTACTGAAAGTTCGAACGTGAGTATAACAAAGAGAATTTTCTGTTCAACTAAAAATCAATTAATTTGAGTTAAGCTTTCGAAGCTATTTTGTTAATAAAAAATAACACGATAAAAAACATTCGGTTAGCTAAAATAAAAAACGATTTAAAGAGAAATATTTAATAGGATTATAGGTTTTTAGGAGGGAGTAATAATTGTGTGGCACAAATAAAAACAGCCCAAATTCAGTCACCACCGAACTTGAGCCGCCTTTCACACTGACAACATCTTCACACACAATATAAAGATTCTTGGTTTACACTACGTGGCAATTGTAGGGAATAAAAACAACTCAAGCTAAGTCACCACCGAACTTGAGCTGCCTTTCACACTGACAACATCTTCACACACAATATAAAGATTTTTGGTTTACATTACGTGGCAATTGTAAGGAATAAAAACAACTCAAACTCGTTCTTTATGGAAGTGAATCCACCGAACTTGAGTTGCCTTTCACACTGACAACATCTTCACACACAATATAAAGATTTTTGGTTTACACTGCGTGGCAATTGTAGGGAATAAAAACAACTCAAACTCAGTCACCACTGAACTTGAGTTGCCTTTCACACTGACAACATCTTCACACACAATATAAAGATTCTTGGTTTACATTACGTGGCAATTGTAGGGAATAAAAACAACTCAAACTCGTTCTTTATGGAAGTGAATCCACCGAACTTGAGTTGCCTTTCACACTGACAACATCTTCACACACAATATAAAGATTCTTGGCTTACACTGCGTGGCAATTGTAGGGAATAAAAACAACTCAAACTCAGTCACCACCAAACTTGAGTTGCCTTTCACACTGACAACATCTTCACACACAATATAAAGATTCTTTTAAGCGAGGCTAACTTATGCCTCAAGCTTATGACGAGAGCCTTGCTCTTTGTCTATGGTTAAACTTTAGAGTGTTAGCTCCAATTTGACAAACGAGAAAAATAAACCTAATAGGTGAAAAAAACTAAACTATATACCTTTGTCTAATACATTTAGATTGGATTGCTTTGGAAACTATGATGCGAAGGCGTTTTACAGGCACAAAAAAAGCGCTATAAAGCGCTTTTTAATATTTAAGACAGGCTTAAATAATTTGGTTTTCTTTCCAGGCTTGCTCTTTTGCTAAACGGTTTTTGCGTTTATCACATGGATCATCGCAATCACAGGCTTTATCAATACCAACCGAACCTAAACCACCACAGCTGCTTGCCATAGATTTTTTTTGCACGATCATACCAACGGCCATAGCCGAAACTATCAAAATTAGTAAGCCAAAAGTAAGAAGAAAAAGTGACATTGCTTAGCCCCTATTGATCAGCAATAAATTAAACTCAAATATTTTTGAGCGACTGCTATTATATACCCAAATAACACGGAAATAAACAAGTCAGCACCATACTATAAATAAGGCTTAAATGCTGGGCTTGAGTAGGTAACTAAACCCTCTTTTGATTTACCTATTAAATAAACCGGTAAATCATGTTGTTCAGCATAAGCTTGCGCTTTTTGCATCCCCATTACAGTAAGTGCCGTCGCTAAACCATCTGCCGTCATAGCGCTTGGATGAAGCACAGTTACCGACACTAAGTCGTGCTTAATAGGCATACCTGTTGCTGGATCAATTAAGTGGGTATAGATCTCGCCATCCATTTTATAAAAAATACGGTAATCACCCGATGTCGCTATACCACTTGTACCTGGCGATAAGACACGGTGTACCTTACGCTCTCCAGGTTGCGCATCTGGTTGCTCAATCGCGATTTTCCAATCCTGATTATTTGGCTTTTCACCTGCTATACGCAGCTCACCACCAATCTCAACCATGTAATTAGTAATGTCGTGGCTTTCTAATAACTGGGCAACTTTATCAATACCATAGCCCTTAGCTGTTGCCGAAAAAGAAAGCTCCAGTCCATTAACTGTTTTAGCCAGTCCTTGCTCATTTAAGATAAGTTTATCAATGCCTATTTTTTCAACCATACTTGCAAGCTCTTCATCACTTGGGCGATTAGTTGGTTTTTTATCAGGCCCAAAGCCCCATAAATCAATTAAAGGCCCCATTGTTACGTCGAGTGTTTTAGTCGATTCACCCAAGCGAATAGACTCGCTTATAACAGCCCTAAAATCTTCGCTAATTGGCATGACTTGATTTGCAGGTAATCTGTTAAATGTATTTATTTCAGAGTCTTCTATGTAAGTAGACATAGATTGGTTCACATCTTTTAAAACAGCGTCTATTTGCAGCTGTAGTTGTGAAGCCGATAGCTGGGCTTGCTCATCATAATATTTAATATGATAAGTGGTACCCATAGTCTTACCTTCTAAAAAGGTTTCTTTTAACTCTGGCTTTTCACCACACCCAGACAATAATACAGTCAGTGTAATTAGTAAAAAGGCCATTATGCCCTGTGAAGTACTTACTCGATTCATAACAGCTCTACTTAATAGATTGATAAAATTAAAGAATAAAAAAAGCCTCGTAACACAAGTGCTACGAGGCTGGTATTTTAACCAAAACTAAACTGTTTTGGTATTAGTGTTAGCCACCGAAGTCATCTAGTAAGATATTTTCGTCTTCAACACCTAAATCTTTAAGCATAGTAATAACTGCCGCATTCATCATTGGAGGACCACACATGTAGTACTCACAATCTTCAGGCGCTTCGTGATCTTTAAGATAGTTCTCAAATAACACGTTATGGATAAAGCCAGTATAGCCTTCCCAGTTATCTTCAGGCTGTGGATCTGAAAGTGCTGTATGCCATACGAAGTTAGGATTTTCAGCGGCTAGGCCGTCAAAATCTTCTACGTAGAACATTTCACGCTCAGAACGTGCACCATACCAAAAACTCATCTTACGTTTAGAGTTCAAACGTTTAAGTTGGTCAAAGATATGAGAACGCATTGGCGCCATACCAGCACCACCACCAACAAATACCATTTCTGCGTCAGTGTCTTTAGCAAAGAACTCACCAAATGGGCCCGAAATAGTTACCTTGTCGCCTTCTTTAAGTGACCAAATGTACGAAGACATTTTACCACATGGCAAGCTAAGGTTTCTTGGAGGTGGAGCAGCAATACGCACGTTAAGCATAATGATGCCTTCTTCTTCTGGGTAGTTAGCCATTGAGTAAGCACGAATTGTTTCTTCGTCTACTTTTGACTCCAGATCGAAGAAACCAAAATGGTTCCAGTCGCCACGATACTCTTCAGGAACATCGAAATCTGCATATTTAACATGGTGAGGTGGAGCTTCGATTTGGATGTAACCACCCGCACGAAACGGCACTGACTCGCCATCTGGAATTTGCAGCTTAAGTTCTTTGATGAACGTTGCTTTGTTATCATTAGAGATAACTTCACAATCCCATTTCTTAACACCGAAAATTGACTCTTCAAGTTCAATTTCCATGTCATTTTTAACATTTACCTGACACGCTAAACGACAGCCTTCACGGGCTTCACCTTTAGATATGTGATCAAGCTCAGTTGGCAGAATATCACCACCACCTTCTTTAATGTGTACACGACACTGACCACAAGAGCCACCGCCACCACAAGCAGATGATACAAATATACCTGACTCAGATAGTGCGCCTAAAAGCTTACTACCTGCTGATGTTTTAATGGCTTTATCTGGGTCGCCATTAATGCCGATGATAATATCGCCACTTGCAACTAACTGAGATTTAGCACCAATGATGACTAAAACCAGTAGTACAACGATAGCGATAAAAACACCAACGCCTAAGAAAATCTGATAATCCATGATTTATCCTCGCTACCTTTACAGTGAAATACCAGAGAATGACATAAAGCCAAGTCCCATTAAACCAACAGTGATGAAGGTAATACCTAAACCACGTAAGCCGTCAGGTACGTCTGAGTATTTCAGTTTCTCACGGATACCTGCAAGTAATGTAATTGCAAGTGCCCAACCAACACCAGCGCCAATACCATAAACAACAGACTCGCCGAAGTTATAGTTACGCTCAACCATGAATGATACCGCACCAAATATTGCACAGTTAACTGTGATAAGTGGTAAGAAGATACCTAACGCGTTGTATAGTGCAGGGAAAAACTTATCTAATGCCATTTCAAGAATTTGCACAAGTGCTGCAATAACACCAATGAAAGTTAAGAAACGTAAAAAGCTAAGATCTGCATCTGGGTAACCTAACCAAGTTAGTGAACCAGGTGCAAGTACCGCATGATAAACCAAGTTGTTTACAGGCACAGAAATACCCAATACAACTATAACCGCTATGCCTAGGCCAATTGATGTAGTTACTTTTTTAGATACCGCTAAAAAAGTACACATGCCTAAGAAGAATGACAACGCTAAGTTCTCAATAAAAACGGCTTTTACAAATAAACTAATATAATGTTCCACTATTTGCCCCTTACGCTTTAGCTTCTACTTGGTCTTTCTTATAAGTACGCAGTACCCATATGAATAAACCAATGATGAAGAATGCACTCGGTGGTAAGATCAATAGACCCATAGGCTGATACCAACCGCCATCTTGTACTAATGGGATAATATCAACACCGAATAGTGAACCCTTACCAAATAGCTCACGAATGAAACCAACAGTAAGTAGTACTACAGAGTAACCTAAGCCGTTACCAATACCGTCAAGGAATGACATAAGTGGTGGCGACTTCATCGCGTATGCTTCAGCACGACCCATTACGATACAGTTAGTAATGATTAGACCAACGAATACAGAAAGCTCTTTTGCAGTAGCATAAGAAAATGCCTGTAATACTTGGTCAACAACGATTACCAATGATGCGATAATTGTCATTTGTACGATGATACGTACAGATGATGGGATCTGGTTACGAATAAGCGAGATAAAGAAGCTCGAAAACGCAGTTACAAGTGTCAATGCGATTGACATAATTAACGCATTTTTTAAGCTAGACGTTACCGCTAGCGCAGAACAAATACCAAGTACTTGTAGTGCGATTGGGTTGTTAGCTAAAACCGGGCCAAATAGGACCGCCTTCATTTCTTTAGTATCAGCCATTATTTCAATGCTCCTTTACGTACTTTCGCAAGGAAAGGGCCAAAGCCATTTTCGCCAGTCCAAAAGTCAACTGCATGATCAACACCGTTAGACGTTAATGTAGCACCTGAAAGACCATCGATCTTATGCTCATCATTGCCCGCAGTACCTTTAACAATTTGAATTGGAAGTTCTTTACCTTCCCATGTAGCAGTCCACTGTGGATTTTGGATTTCGCCACCAAGACCTGGGGTTTCATTATGCTTGTAAAAGATAATGCCCTTAACTGTTTCACCATCGCTTTCAAGCGAGATAAAACCGTACATCAAGCCCCACAAGCCGTAGCCTTGGATAGGAAGAATGATTGCATCAACTGAGCCATCTTCTTTTTTAGAGATATACACCGGTGACTCTTTAGTCACACGTTGAATACCAGCAATATCTTTAACGCCTTTCTCTTGAAGAGAAACACTTAGCGCTGCATCATATTTGCTTTTTTCAAAGTCAAAGATTGTTGGGTCTGTATCTACAAACTCACCTGTAGTCATGTTTACAACGCGCGCTTCGATTTTTGCATCAAATGTTTCAAGAACATTTTCAACTTTGTCGATGCCCGCAGCAGCTAAGATATTGCTTTGAATATCTTTGTTTTTATTAGCTTGCTGTAAAGGACGAAGCTGTACAGAAGCAAACGATACAATGATTGCACACACTAAACATAGTGCTACAACAACTGACAACGTTTTGCCGATTGATTCGTTATTACTAGACATTACGTGCCAACCTCCGCTTAATATTAGCCTGCACTACAAAGTGATCGAACAGTGGAGCGAACAAGTTAGCAAATAAGATTGCTAGCATCATGCCTTCTGGGAAAGCAGGATTCACAACACGTATCATAACCACCATAAAGCCAATTAGTAGACCATATGCTAATTTACCTTTGTCAGTAAATGCAGCTGATACAGGGTCAGTAGCCATAAAGAACATACCAAACGCAAAGCCACCAAGTACGAAATGCCAATACCAAGGCATTGCAAATACAGGGTTAGTTTCTGAGCCAACAGCATTTAATAAAAATGCAGTTGCTACCATACCTAGGAATACACCTAGTACGATGCGCCAAGAAGCGATACGAACGTAAATTAAGAACAAACCACCTACTAATAATGCAAGTGTAGATGTTTCACCTACAGAACCTTGAATGAAACCATAAAACGCATTCCACCATAATTCCATGTTTGCAAAGTCAAGTGTGCCAGCAAATGCTTGGCCTAGCATAGTTGCACCAGAGAAAGAATCTACTGCAGTCCATACTGTGTCACCTGAGATTTGAGCTGGGTATGCAAAGAATAAAAATGCACGACCGGCTAAAGCAGGGTTTAAGAAGTTACGGCCAGTACCACCAAAGATTTCTTTAGCGATTACTACACCAAACGTAATACCTAACGCAACTTGCCATAAAGGAATAGTTGCTGGCAAAATAAGTGCGAATAATACAGAAGTAACGAAGAAACCTTCGTTAATTTCATGCTTACGCACTGAAGCAAATATAACTTCCCAGAAACCACCTACTGCAAATGTTACAGCGTAGATAGGTAAGAAGAAACATGCTCCATAGAACATCTTAGCGCCCCAGCCTGCATCAGCGGTTAACTCGCCACCGAATAACTGGAACAAACCAACTTGCCACGTGTTTGCTAGTTCAAAACCTTGTGCTAAAGCACCAGCGGCCTGATGACCGATATTGAACATACCAAAAAACATAGCTGGGAACGTCGCCATCCACACTAAAATCATCATACGTTTTAGGTCGATGTTATCGCGTACGTGTGTCGCGCCTTTATTTACGTAGCCTGGTGTATAAAAAATAGTTGCAGCTGCTTCATACAGTGCATAAAACTTTTCATATTTACCACCGGCTTCAAAATTCGGCTCGATATCTTCTAGATATTTTTTTAAACCCATCTCTCTAGCCTTCCTTCTCGATCGTAGTTAAGCAATCGCGTAGGATAGAACCATACTCGTATTTGCCTGGACAAACGAAGGTACATAACGCTAAATCTTCTTCATCAAGTTCAAGCGCGCCCAATGAAATTGCACTGTCTAAATCACGTGCAATTAAGTCACGTAATAATAGAGTAGGCAAAATATCTAACGGCATTACGCGCTCGTAGCTACCAATTGGTACCATGGCACGTTTTGAACCACCTGTTGACGTTGTCATTTTAAATAAACGACTTGGTGCAAGGTGAGAAAGGAATGTACGCGTTACAGAGAATTTATCACTACCTGGTGCAATCCAGCCAAACAATTCTTTTTCGCGACCTTCAAGTAAAACAGATACTTGAACGTGGTAACGACCTAAGAATGCATGAACACCGTTTGAAATAGAACCCGATAGAACAGAACCAGAAATAACGCGGTTATCTCCGTCTTCTAACTCACCAGCCACTAAATCATCCAATGAAGCACCTAATTGTGTTTTCACTAAACGTGGATTTTTAACGCGAGGACCTGCAAGCGAAATAACACGATTTGTGTAAATTTCACCAGTAAGGAATAAGTGACCATACGCAATAACGTCTTGGTAACCAATATGCCAAACTTGTTTGCTAACAGAAACTGCATCAAGATGATGAATATGAGTGCCAACGAGGCCAGCCGGATGCACACCACCAAACTCATGTACTTCTACTTGAGCTATAGATGAGCTAGGAACTTGGCTGCCTGCTTTTTTACACACAAATACTTTGCCATCGGTCAAACGCGAAACAACTGCAAGACCCGCTTCAAATGCTTGCGCATTTTCTGCAATAATTACTGCAGGATCTGCAGCTAATGGGTTTGTGTCGATTGCGGTCACAAAAATAGAACTAGGATTTGCATCCACAGCCGCTACTTTGCTGAATGGGCGAACACGAAGTGCTGTCCATTGACCAGACTGGATAAGTACTTCTTTGGCTTTTTCGCGCTCTAAGCTCGGAAGCTCGTCTGCTTTGAAAGAGTCAAAGGTGATTTGCTCACTGCCTGCTACTTCAATAACAACAGATTGCAGCACACGTTTAGCACCACGATTTATTTCTTTTACTGTACCAGAAGCTGGAGCAGTAAATAGGACGCCTGGGTTCTTTTTATCTTCAAAAAGTACCTGGCCTTTTTTGACTTGGTCATCCACACGAACATGCATGGTTGGACGCATACCGATAAACTCTTCGCCAAGCACAGCTACACGTTTGACAGCAGAACCGTCATGTATAACTTGCTGTGGCGCGCCCTCTAAGGGTAAATCCAGACCTTTTTTTATGTTGATCATACGCACTTGCATTACATTAAAGGAAAGAAACTGAAAAATCGTATCAACCACGTCGCCATTTGAGTTATTCCAAGTTATATCAAGGTACAAAAGAGCAGCTTGCTAGAGATATCAAACAAGCAACGTAGTAAAACTCATCACATATTGTCGAGATTTTAACATCATTTTAGATGACTATGCGAGTGTATTTATGAAAATTATACGACAGAAACACTTATTTAGTTTTGTTAAGTGAATTAAATAAAAATCAAGCTAGACCAAAGTGGTAGCCTAAGCAATTATCATTCCTGATTTCATCGTAAATTCAACAAATCGCATAACACAAAAAAAGCCGCGATAGCGGCTTTTATAACTAGGGCCTGTTGACCTTTCAGGATTAAAATTTGTTCAATCTAGGGGCTATTTAATCGCGGCGTGAGGTTTGTAACCTAGTGGGCTAAGTAAAAACCAAGCAACAAAGAGTAAATAGCCCCTAGGCAGAACCCTTTGGGCAGCGCATGTTTGGCATTTATTCCACGTCATCGCCCATTTATGGGGAATAACCACACTACATAGGCTCTGTCTTGCCTAAATACCAAACAGGCTGCTGCAAATTTAACCTCGAAAGATAAACAGGCCCTAAGTTCTGTTAGTCAATCATATTGGCAATTGGCTTAACTGAATCTACATCTTGATCGTAGTCAACACTATCTATACCAAAACCAAATAAGCGTAAAAACTCATTATGGTAACCAACATAATCTGTTAGCTCATCAATGCTGCTCGTATCTACTTTATCCCAAACAGCTTGCACGCGAGCTTGTACATCGTCTTCTAGCTCTTTGTAGTTTTGGAATAAATGTCCACCGTCGTCAAAGCGAGGAGATTCACCATACAAGTTTTCACTAAATAAAGCGTGAATTTGCTCAATAGTGCCTTCGTATGTGCCATCTGCTTTCATAACTTTAAATAAAGCAGAGATATATAACGGCATAATAGGAATAGCAGAACTTGCTTGCGTTACCACAGCATTAAGTGATGAAACATATGCCTCACCATTTAAATCTTTTGTTGATTCTTTAATAGCAGCGGTTGCACGGTCTAAATCTTCTTTAGCCTTACCAATAGTAGCGTGTCCGTATATTGGCCATGTTAGCTCTTTACCAATATAAGTGTACGCAGTCGTTTTAAAGTTATCGGCTAATACATCCGCTTCTTTTAATGCGTCAATCCACATTTCCCAATCTTCACCGCCCATTACTTTAATGGTGTTGTCGATATCGTCTTGGTTTGCAGCTTCAACAGTAATTTCATCAATTTCACGCTTTGATGTATTTAAGTTTTTAGTAGTAACGGCACTGCCAATTGGTTTAAGCGTAGATGAGTAAACTTCGCCCGTATTTGGGTCTGTACGACGAGGAGACGCTAAGCTGTAAATAATACAATCTACTTTGCCCAAATCTGCTTTAATAGTGTCGATTGCTTTTTGTTTAATTTCGTTAGAAAACGCATCGCCATTAATATTTTTAGACCAAAGGCCTGCTTCGTCTGCTGCATCTTGAAAAGCAGCGGTATTGTACCAACCAGCAGAGCCTGTTTTGCGTTCTGTACCTTCTTTTTCAAAGAAAATACCTAATGTTTTAGCACCACCACCAAACGCTGCTGTAATGCGCGAAGCCAAGCCGTAGCCTGTTGATGCGCCAATAACTAATACATTTTTTGGTGCATTTTTTAATGCGCCTTGTTGTTTTACATAGTTAATTTGTTCTTGAACATGCTCTGCACAACCAGCTGGATGTGCGTTTGTGCAGATAAATCCACGAATTTTAGGCTTAATGACCATTGATCATCCTATATCTTTTACAATAAAAATTAGCGCTAGTTTAAAGGCTAATACTAAAAACACTGATCTGATCAGTTAACCACAAGTGTAACAATCAAATCGCTATTAATTATTTAAGCTAATTTAGAGCCGCCCATACAATTAGGTGAATCAGGTGCCTCGCCGCCCTGCTCTGTATACTCATCGGGTGTATATGTATGAATTGCGAGTGCATGAATATGATTTGCTAATTCATCTTTTAGAATTTCATTAATTTCACGATGGCGCTGCAATAAACGTTTACCTGTAAAACCTTCGCTAACCACTATTACTTTAAAGTGTGATTCAGTGCCCGCACTGTGCATATGGCTTTCGTTAATTACGTTTAAATGTTTACACGCAATAGCGTTGCTTATTTTTTCTTGGATCTGTTGCTGCATTGACATAAAAGACCGTTTTAATTAGCTAATTTATACACTTACTATAACAATTTAACGCAGCGCTTGGCTAACTAAATTGCTTTTGTTTAATGTCCTTAATAAATCGGTAAGTTAAACTTATTCGAGGATGTGCAAGCGTTGTTTGTTTAGGTATTGCATGTTGATAATCTCGCTGGCTATGTCCATTCATTATTAAACAGCTGCCACTTTGTAATTTTAAGTCGGTTACTTTATTGCTCGCCTTGTGCTTTAACTTTAGAACCCGATCAGCTCCTAGCGAGACACACACAATTGTTGGTTTATCACCAAGCTCTATTTCATCATCACTGTGCCAGCCCATCGTATCATTACCATCTCGGTAATAATTAACGAGTAATGAGTTTAGAGGCTGATTTAAGTGCGCCTCTAAACGCCTTCTCATATTAAGTAACAATTCATCCCATGGCTCTACTATTTGCTTACTACTTGAATAGCCGTATTCAATATTTAAATCGCTCATGAAGCATTGTAGCCGTGGAATAGGCCCCGTTTTACCATAAACAGTTACATCGGGTTGCTGCCAACGTAGGTTTTTTTGCAAATAATAAAATAGATCGAGGCTTTTTTGTGCACTAAGTGCCCTACTTTGATAAGAAAAGCCATTTGGTAACTGTTGGGGGTTGGCGTTTTGCCGTTGCATGTTAGAATTTACCTACATTAGATTACTGATCAACGAACCATTATGACGACGCAAGCCCAGCTAGGCGATAAAACCTTTACTCTTGAACGCTTTCCTTTGGATCAAAAAAACCGCAGCTTACAAGCGTGGGATTCGGCAGATGAGTACCTTATCAATTATGTTAACGAACATCACCCTGATTGTCGCTCATTGCTTATTTTAAACGATAGCTTTGGTGCACTTGCTTGTTATTTTAATAAGTTAACGGTTTGTTCAGTTAACGATTCTTATATTAGCCACCAAGCTGCGGCTTATAACTTACAAGAAAACAAACTGCCTACAGCAGATTTCACACAATTAGATAGTTTGTCTGCATTACCGCAGGATGTTGATTTAGTACTTATTAAAATCCCTCGTAATGTAGGTTTTTTACAGTTTCAGTTAAGTGAGCTCAGTGAAGTCCTTGCACCTGGTACGCCAGTAATTGCTGCAGGTAAAACAAAAGAAATTCATAACTCAACAATAAAATCATTTGAGCAATTTATTGGTGAAACAAAAACTAGCCTAGCAGTTAAAAAATCCCGCCTTATATTAAGTACAGCTAAAGGCGGATATAAAGCAGCAGATTTCCCTGTAACGTGGGAGCTTGAAGGTACTGAGTTTAATATAACAAACCATGCAAATGTGTTTTCGCGTGATTCGTTAGATATTGGTGCACGCTTCTTTTTTAACTACTTACCAGAAACACCAAAAGCTAAAAGCATTATTGATTTAGGCTGTGGTAACGGAGTTGTTGGATTAATGACGCTTGCTCGTTGCCCTAATGCATCAGTTACTTTTGTTGATGAGTCTTACATGGCAGTAGAGTCGGCTCGGTTAAATGTAGAAATTAACCTAGGCGATAAGTTTGATAACTGCGAGTTCATCGAAAACGACTGTTTAACAGGCTTTGAAAGAGACAGTGTAGATATGGTGCTTTGTAACCCTCCATTTCACCAAGCTCAGGCCGTTACCGACCATATTGCTTGGCAAATGTTTAAACAAGCAAAAGATACTTTAAAAGAAGGCGGCGAGCTGCGTATTATTGGTAATCGTCATTTAGATTATCATGATAAATTAAACCGTATGTTTGGCAACTGTAAGTTGTTAGGTTCAAACAAAAAGTTTGTCGTTTTAAGTGCAACAAAAAATAGTGGAATGCTATAAATGAAATTAACAAACATTATAATTGGGTGTTGTGTATTACTGATACTTGGTGGCTGCGCGAATCAGCCTAGCCAAGTAATACTTAACCCTGTTTATAAAAATGGTCAAATTAGCACTATAAATAGTAGCTTAAGTACTAGTGTAATTGATTTACGTGGCGATACATCAACACTTAAACTTATTGAGTCAGACAAAACTAAAACCTTTGCAAGCCAAGGCATTACCAGCTCTATTAAAAGTGTGTTAGACAGCGCCCTTAGCCGCAATGGAGCCAGTATTTCTAACTTAGCAACTGTTCGCTTTGAAGTAGATATTCATGCATTGCAAGCTGTTGTAACCGAAAAGCTAGTGAGCCATACCAGCGAAGCCCACATAGAACTTGGCGTGCGTGTTATTCGCGCCTCAAGTAACTTTAGTAAAGTGTATAGAGGCAGTGCTGATTTAGAAGGCCCATTTAGTCATGAGCGAGCAAAAATAGAAGGTCAGCTCAATAAGTTGACTGAGCAAGTTATTACCCGCATTGTATCTGACCCTGAATTAATAGAATTTTTAGAAGGTTAACTATGAAACGACTTTTTTTAATCTGCTTAGGCCTATTCTTTAGTGTAAGTAGCTTAGCAGCCCAAGAAGGCCGCTTTGTGCAAAAGGACAACATTTTTCCACGCGTAGAAATTGTAACGTCAATGGGTAGCATCGTGGTTGAGCTAGATCGCTCTAAAGCGCCCATCACAGTCAATAATTTTTTAACTTACGTGTCAGACAAAAGTTATCAAGGCAGCGTTTTTCACCGTATTGAGCGCGATGTAGAAAATGATCGCGACTTTGTTATTCAAGGTGGCGGTTACGATAAAGACTATGATGGCCTACATGAAAATGACCCTATTTTTAATGAAAGCGGTAACGGTTTAAAAAACGATATGTATAGCATTGCTATGGCCTATCAAGATAGACAACCGCACTCAGGAACTCGCCAATTCTTTTTTAATATGGATAATAACGATCACTTAAATCCAGGGAAAGATTGGGGCTTTGCAGTATTTGGTAGCGTAATGGATGGTTACGACACGCTTGATAAAATTATGACTGTTGAAACCGGTTTTAATGAAAAAATTGGCTACGATTTCGTACCTAAAAAACCTGTTGTCATCTTAAATATTAAAGTGCTTGAACAAGTCCCACTATAATTTTTTAAGAGCAGCTTAGCTGCTCTGCATCAAAGCCAATGAAGGCCCTATGAGCAAATCTCTCTCTATTAGCGAATATTTTTCTTACTTTAAAGACAAACGCTTAATCCACATTTTCATATTTGGTATGAGTAGCGGTTTTCCGTGGGTTTTAATTGGCTCTGTTATGTCTGCTTGGCTAAAAGATGAAGGGCTAAGTCGCAGTATGATAGGCCTATTTGGCATTGTATTTGGCGCTTACAGCATAAACTTTTTGTGGTCACCACTCATTGACCGTACAAAACTTCCTATTTTATATAAATGGCTAGGCCAGCGTCGCAGTTGGATACTATTTTGCCAAAGTTTTATTTTTATTGGCACCTTGCTATTAGCAGGGCTTGATTTAAAAGCTAATTTGGCAATTGTTGCTGCGATTTGTTTATTAATCGCCATTGCTTCGGCTACTCAAGACATTGCTATTGATGCCTTTAGAATAGACACCCTAAGCGAAAGCGAATCACACAAAGCAACCGCTGCAGCCGCCATGGCAACTTCGGGTTGGTGGACAGGTTATGCACTTTTAGGCGCCATTCCATTTTACATGGCCGATATCCCCTCGCTCGACTGGCCACAAATTTATTACTTTTTAGCTGCCGTAATGCTGCTGTTAATGAGTGGAGCACTGTTTGCAAAAGAGCCCGAAACTAACCGCGAAGCAGTACATGCTGAACTTGAGCGTGTGTACCTTGAAAAACTGTCCTCTACAAAACAAACTCCTTTAACAAAAACTGTTGCGTGGCTTGCGGTAACCGTTATTGATCCCTTTAGAGCTTTTTTTACTAAAAATGGCGTTAAAACAGCACTAGCATTACTTGCGTTTATTTTCTTATTTAAAATAGGCGAAGCGTTTTTAGGGCGCATGTCGATTGTGTTTTATAAAGAAATTGGTTTTAGTAATAGCGATATAGCTACATTTTCGAAGGTAGGTACAGCGGTACTTACAATCATATTTACCTTTGTTGGCAGTTTATTTAATCAAAAATATGGCATTGTTAAGGGTTTATTTGTAAGTGGTATTGCAATGGCTGCTTCAAACTTAGCCTTCTCGTGGATTGCTTTAGTTGGCCCTGACCTAAGGCTGTATGCCTTTGCTATTGTTATTGATGGCTTTACGCAAGCGTGGTCGTTGGTCGCTATGGTGGCCTTTATATCGATGTTATGCGATAGAGCATTTAGTGCAACGCACTATGCATTACTGGCGTCATTAGGGAATTTAGGACGAACATTGCTTTCAAGCTACAGTGGTGTAGTAATTGATGATTGGTTAATGGGAAATTGGTCGCTGTTCTTTATTTTAACAGCCTTAATGGTTTTACCTTCGTTGATATTTTTATATCTGATTAGGCATAAGTTGTATGAGCTTGAGAAGAATTACCACAAAAATATTTAATGCATCCCTGCATTAACATATTGCTTAGCACTATCAAGTGCCCCTAAAAGTGTACTAAGCAATTATTGAGTTAATCTACTTTTAGCAAGCTAAGTGCTTCATGTGGATCAACTTCAAGAGCTGTACAATAGCGAACAAACTCAATGACATCTAAACGGCGTTCTTGATTTTCAATCTTGCCGATAAATGAATGAGGCGTTCCAAGCACTTGTGCTAGGCTTCGCATTGTATGACCCTTTTCATGGCGCTTGGTTTTAAGCCACTTTGTTAGCTTTGCATTTTCTTCAGAAGAAACTGTTTTGCCCATCATTTTACATCTCCTACTAGATGATTTGACGTACCCATTAAAGCAGTAGTTTCCATCAATAGCCGTAGGCAGGTAAGCAGTCATACTTTCAATAGCAAGCTATTGCTTAATAAAGCATGTGTTGCTACTCACTCCACCAACACAGCTAAAAACTACGCTAATAATATGGTAAAGATTTGTTTTTATTGAGAATGAAATTTTGCCCGTCTCATTCTTGGATACATTATATACTATTAACACTTTGGTTAAATAATTAATTACATACTCGGTACAAAATCAACCTGAACGAACATTTATAAACACTGAATATTTGACCTAAGTTATCAGAAAATATTAAAAAAATAATATTACCTTCATAAAACAGCTTAAAAATATTTATAACATATTTGTTCCTTTTTAATGTTACACGTTTATTATTAAGCAATAATTTGCACTAAAAAGGCCAAGTAATGTTCAGACTTCTTTTTTTATTACCTATCGTGTTGTGTTTAGGTTGGTACTTTTTTTTGCGCCACAACGGCGTACCTATTAAACAAGGTAAAAAAGGCTTTATGTATATTTTAGCGTTTTCAGCCTTTGTGCTCGGCTTTTTTGTATTGATAATGCAAATTACCGAATACGCACCAACTGATTTGTAGGCATTAAAAAAGCCGCAAAAGCGGCTTTATTCTATTTAGCGTTTAGCTGTTAAACGCTAAAGCTTGCACCACAACCACAGGTTGTTGTTGCATTTGGATTAGATACAAAAAAGCGTGCGCCTTCTAATCCTTCAGTGTAATCAACCTCACCATCAACCAAATATTGAATGCTCATTGGATCAATAACGAGTGTTACACCATTTTTTACAATTTCTAAATCGCCAGGATTCGCTTTTTCATCAAAAGTAAAACCATATTGAAAACCAGAACAACCACCGCCTGTTACATAAACACGCAGTTTTAAGTCTGGGTTTTCTTCTTCGTCGATTAACTGTTTAACACGAACAGCAGCTGCATCGCTGAACTTAATTGGTAATTCTTCAGACATTTTAAAACCCTCAATATCGCAATGGCGTGATTATCTAATACCCGAGTGTTTTAATCAAGTATAGTAAAACAACTCTTTCCTCTAAGTTATATCTATAAATTAGTAAAAAAGTGGCCAAACATTAACTAGCTAAAATAATACTTAAGCAAACTAAAAGCGACCTTTATACGCTAGAAACTCATTAAATATTTTAGTTGTAGGCAATAGGTCTTAATCTTCACTGCAAATTGTTAATATAAGTTACGAAAATTTCAAAATCACAAGGACTTAGCTAAACTCTTTTGCTAAAATGCTGCTGAAAAATACAGCGAGGAATTATGCATGTGGCTTGAGCAACTCAGGCGTCGGCTGGCAAAACCTAAAACATCTGTACAATTATGCTTATTAGGCGTAGTTGCCGGATTAATTGCTGCATTTTTTATTATTTTATTTCGCTTAACCATTCTGTTTTTCCAAAGCTTATTTTTAGAAACACCTGACGACTTTACTACCCTACCAACACTTGAACGTGTACTAATGCCTTTAGTTGCTGCATTACTAATAGCCACGTTTGCTGCCTTTACTGGGTTTAAACATTACCGCTTGGGTATCCCCTTTGTTATACACAGAATTAAACGTCACTACGGGCAAATGCCTTTATACAATACGGTTAATCAATTTGTTGGTGGCGCACTTGCTCTCATTAGCGGTTTTTCAGTTGGCCGAGAAGGGCCTTCCGTGCATATGGGCGCAACGGGGGCGAGTATTTTGGCAGATAAGCTGCATTTACCGCATAATGCCATGCGTACTCTAAGTGGTTGTGGAGTAGCGGCAGGTATAGCCGCGTCGTTTAATACTCCACTTGCAGCCGTTATTTTTGTAATGGAAGTGGTACTTCGTGAATATAAAGTACATATATTTGTACCTATCATGCTTGCCGCTGTTACTGGCGCACTGGCCACACAGTTTGTTTTTGGTGAAGGCTCAGAGCTTGCGCTCATTACCATAGCGCCATTGAGTGGTTGGCATTACCCTTATTTAATATTATGCGGCATGGCGCTGGGTGCAATTGCATTTAGCTTTAATCAAAACTTAATGCTAATTATTAAAACATTTAAACCTTTAAGTATGTTCCCTCGTTTATTAATTGCAGGGTGCATTGCCAGCTTAATAGCTTACGCAGTGCCTCATGCTATGGGCTCTGGTATGAGCGCAATAACTATCGCGGTTGAATCTCCTGATGACGTAAAGCTACTCACAACTATTTTAATCGCTAAACTACTTGCTACATTGTTTGCTATCGGTTTGGGTATTCCGGGCGGTTTAATTGGTCCGGTAATTGGACTTGGCGTATTAATTGGTACATTAATGGCTTTTTTTGCTCAGTTTATTAGTCCTGGCACTGATATAGCGGGTACTTATGGAGTTTTAGGTATGGCCGGATTAATGGCCGCCACATTGCATGCACCACTAGCTGCTTTAACAACGGTCATGGAGCTTACATCGTCACCTGAAATAATTGTTCCAGCTATGCTTGTGATCACCACGGCTTATGTAACAGCATTACAGTTTTTTGGAAATCGCTCCATATTTTTGCAGCAACTAGATTTTCAGGGATTACCGTACCATGTATCTCCCGCTACCGAAGCATTACAAAAAGTGGGGATAATGGATGATATGGATGAAGACTTTAAATTGCTTTATTCTGACGACAAAGTGCAAATAAAAAGCACATTAGATGCCATGGATAGCCAAACTCCGTTAATTGTTTTTGACGAAGAAAATGGCTATCGTCTCGCTGAATACGATTTAACGCTAATGTCTAATGAAACAATAAATATAAATTATATTAGCTTGCAGGGCATCAGTAGTCAGGCCACCCTAGCCGATGCTTTCGATATCCTAAAAGATAAAAGAAGTGGCGCGCTTTACGTTTATAACCTTTTAGATAATCAACAAATTATGGGGCTATTACGCTGGGATCAAATTCATCATATTTTAACCATTCGTAACAGCTTACTTTAAACAATAAGGACAATTATGAGCGCATTATTGATTTATAAAACACTCCACATATTTTTTATGATTGCGTGGTTTGCCGGTATTTTTTACTTGCCTCGATTATTTGTATATCACGCTATGAGCGAGGAAAGATCATGCAACTCTATGTTAAAAGTTATGGAGCGCAGACTACTTTATTTCGTTACCCCATTTGCTGTATTAACCGCTGTGTTTGGTGTATTAACCATTGTTGAATATGGTCGTGATTGGTTTAGATACAGTATGTGGTTGCACTATAAGCTAGTGCTGGTGATCATATTATATATATACCACGGCTACTGTTTTAAGTTATTAAATGACTTTAAACATGACCGCAACACTAAGACAGACCGCTTTTACCGTATTTTTAATGAGCTCCCAGTTATTGCGTTGCTCATCATAGTGGCACTTGCGGTAATAAAACCTAATTTATAAGCTTTGCGGCGCATGTTAAACTTCGCTGCAATTTACAATACTTGCTTTAACACGCGCGATTGCGTGCTCCATTTATGGATTATCGCGCCCATTTAATTGATTAGGAATAACCCCATGTTAAGTTTCCAAGGTGAGCATATACTGTCTGTAAATCAGCTAGACAGAGACTGCATTGAACGTATTTTTGCAGTAGCAAAAAAAATGGAGCCTTATGCTAAAAAGCAAAAGCAAACTACGGTGCTAGAAGGCGCTATTTTAGCTAATTTGTTTTTTGAACCAAGCACTCGTACACGAGTTAGCTTTGGCACCGCCTTTAACTTACTTGGCGGTGGTGTACGTGAAACTACAGGTATGCAAAGTTCAGCCCTTGCTAAGGGTGAGTCTCTTTACGATACCGCCCGCGTTATTTCAGCTTATGCTGACGCTGTTGCTATGCGCCATCCTGATGCAGGCTCAGTTAGTGAATTTGCTGACGGCTGTACTGTGCCGGTTATTAATGGCGGCGACGGCCCAAATGAGCACCCTACTCAAGCATTACTTGACTTATTAACCATTGAGCGCGAATTACATCGTTTTGGTCAAAATATTGATGGTATGCATATAGCGCTTGTGGGCGATTTAAAGTATGGCCGCACAGTGCATTCTTTATCTAAACTATTGTGCCATTATAAAAATGTAAAGTTTTCGATGGTCGCGCCTGATGGCTTACAAATGCCAACAAGCATTTTAGATGCAGTAGAAAATGCGGGCCATAAAATTGAGCTAGTAAATAAGATGGAAGGCAATTTAGCAGCCGATATTGTTTACCAAACACGTATTCAAGAAGAGCGTTTTCCATCGCAAGAAGAAGCAAATAAATACCGTGGCGGCTTTAGGATTAGCCAATCTATTTACAGCGCTCACTGTAAGCCTAACTCTGTATTAATGCATCCTCTTCCACGTGACAGTCGCTTAGAAGCCAACGAGCTTGATAACGACTTAAACAGTAACGACAATTTAGCAATATTCCGCCAAGTACAAAATGGCGTATTAATTCGTATGGCACTGTTTGCTTTAACACTCGGCGTAGAAAACAAAGTCGATAAGTATGAAGTAGACGTACCTTGGTTTAGCCGCAAACGCGACAGCTAACCCTCTTTTAAGTGACAATTTATAGGATTTTTCATGACAATTAGCCAAGACTTATTTGAACGCGCCCAAGCTTCTATTCCTGGTGGCGTAAACTCACCAGTTCGTGCTTTTAATGGTGTAGGCGGTACGCCACTATTCATTACAAAAGCAGAAGGCGCGTTTACATTTGATGCCGACGGTAATCGTTACATTGATTATGTTGGCTCTTGGGGGCCTATGATCATGGGCCATAACCACCCTGCAATTAAACAAGCTGTACACGAAGCTGTAGAAAATGGCCTTAGCTATGGCGCACCAACTGAAGCCGAAATATTAATGGCTGAAAAAGTAAAAGAGCTAGTTCCATCAATCGAAAAAGTACGCATGGTTAGCTCAGGCACTGAAGCGACAATGAGTGCAATTCGTTTAGCACGTGGCTTTACCGGTCGCGATAAAATATTAAAATTTGAAGGTTGTTACCACGGTCACGCTGACTCGTTATTAGTTAAGGCAGGCTCTGGTGCACTAACAATGGGTGTACCTAATTCTCCAGGTATTCCTGAAGACTTTGCTAAGCATACACTTACAGTTTCGTTTAATAACCTAGATGAAGTAAAAGCTATTTTTGCAAAATACGCAGACGAAATTGCCTGTATTATTGTAGAGCCAGTAGCCGGTAACATGAACTGTATTCCACCAGTGCCTGGCTTTTTAGAAGGTTTGCGTGATGTGTGTGACGAATATAAATCAGTACTTATTTTTGATGAAGTAATGACAGGCTTTCGTGTTGCACTTGGCGGTGCACAAGCTTATTACAACATTAAACCAGATCTTACGTGTTTAGGTAAAGTAATTGGCGGCGGCATGCCAGTTGGCGCGTTTGGTGGTAAAACTGAAATAATGGATTACATTGCGCCTGTAGGACCAGTTTACCAAGCTGGTACTCTCTCTGGTAACCCTATTGCAATGGCTGCAGGTTTAAAATCACTTGAGCTATTAAGTGAGCCTGGCCTTCACGATAAGTTAGAAGCTATTTCAAAAGCAATTTGTGAAGGCTTTGAAGCTGGTGCTAAAAAAGCCGGTGTTGCGCTAACAACTAACTATGCGGGCGGCATGTATGGATTCTTTTTTACTGATGCTGAAAAAGTAACGACATACAAGCAAGCAACTGAGTGTGACCTAGAGCGCTTCAAACGTTTTTTCCACCTCATGCTTGAAGAAGGCGTTTACCTTGCCCCATCAGCATTTGAGGCTGGTTTTGTATGTGCTGCGCATACTGAGCAAGAAGTAAAAGACACAATAGCGGCAGCGGAACGCTCGTTTGCTAAACTTTAAGCTAAAAATTACTATTTATACATTTGTAACCACTTGTTTTTAAGTATGTAATTAAGACTAAAGATTGAAAAAAGCCCGAAAGGGCTTTTTTTATTTGTAGTGTACTATAAATGAATGATAATTAAGCATAACAAGGTCTATTCACCTTTACTCTATTACAAAAAATACAAGAGAGCCTTATGTCAGGATTACGCCAATTTTCTTTTCCCGCTATCCAGCTAATGGCAAACTTAAAATACAAAACTAAAATCAGCTTAATGTTTGGAATTTTACTCGTTCCTCTATCACTTAGTTTGTTTTTTTTAGTCTCGTTATTAAGTGAAAGTATTACTGTTTCAAAAATGCAGCAGCAAGGCTTAAAAGGCTACAGAGCTATACTTTCAAATCAAATGCAGGGAGATACGAATCAAAATATAAAAATAGCTCGCTCACTCGGCTTTGACATAAAAGACACACAAGCAAATGAAGTACTTGAACTTGTTTCTATTCAATCAAATCTAGCCTTAGACAGTCAATTAGCAAGCGCTTATGTAAACCGCTCTTTAGTCACGCCAATTCCTGCACTTATAATGCAAATAAACTCAACAGCGCAAAGCGCTAATACTGTTTTAGCTAGTAACCGTTTTACGCCCGATACGTTTATAGCACTTTCAAATTTTAGTAAGTCACTTCCTTTATACGAAAAACAACTCGATAAAATACTCAATGTAGCCACCAATGCAGATAAATCAGTAAACAAAGCGCTCATGCCTCCTTTAACTAGTTTACACAGTGCTGTGGGTGCATTTAAAAACGCGATAGATGAAAAACTACTTGAGCCAGACGATATTCTATTAACTCAATCAGAATTTACTAAACTAACAAACAATGTTCACAGCAGTATTAATCAACTTGTTAGTAAGAGCATTCCAACCCTTGAGAGCCTTATTGAGGCAAAACTGCAAACTCAACAGTGGACACGAAATCTTGTTTTAGCTGCTTCATTGATCAGTTTGCTATTTGCATTTTATTTGATGATTGGTTTTTATTTTGCAGTTGTTGATACCATTAATCGCTTTGCTGATGCCGCGAATAGAGCCGCGAATGGCGACTTAAATGCCACTATCGATTCGAGCACTAATGATGAAATGGGAATTATTGCATCGCGCTACAATGCATTACTTAATGCATTTTCACATTTATTATTTGATGTTAAAGCAAGTACAGAAGAGCTATGCGACGCAACTAAATCGCTATCACATGCGAGTAGCGAAACAAGCAATGATGTTTCAAAACAGCAAATTCGAGTCAATGCCATTTATAATGCACTAAGCGATATGGCTCAAAACGCACTTGCAGTTGAAGAGTCAGCGCATCAAGCTACGCTTACCGCACAAAATGCTGCAGCTCATGTGAAGCAAGGTTCAGATAATACAATGGAGCTTGCTAAATATATGCAAGACCTCCAAATTGAATTTGCAGAGAGCCAACAAGCGCTCGATAAACTAGCACAAGATAGCCAAGAAATTAGTAAAGTAAGTAAAGGGATCAGTGAAATAGCCGATCAAACAAACTTGCTTGCACTTAATGCCGCTATTGAAGCCGCGCGAGCCGGCGAGCATGGCCGTGGATTTGCCGTTGTAGCTGATGAGGTAAGAACACTTGCTCAGCGTACACAAACACAAACCCAAGAAATACATCAAATTATTAGCTCTTTACAACAAGCATCTGACGACACCCAGCAAAAAATGCGCTCAAGTGTTGAAAAAATGGAGCAATCAGTAAAAGCAGCCAATCAAACCAATGAAGTATTGCAAAGTGCAGAGCAAAGTATGGGCGATATTAAACATCAAGGTGAAGTAATTGCAGAGCGTGTTAAACAGCAATCAAATGCAACAACACAGGCATTAAATGATTCGCAAGAAGTGAGTAATTTAGCAGATCAAACGCTAACATCGGCTCAATCAACGCTACAAGATGCACAGCAATTAAGTCGCTTATCTAATGATTTAACCAAATCAATGCAGTTTTTTAAATCTTAAGCGTTAAAAAACAAGTAATTTTAAAATAAAAAACCCTTCTATTCAGAAGGGTTTTTAGTAGAGGTAATTAGTAATATCAGAAGCGAGCTTCGATACCTAATCGAACATAACGCGGGGTTTGCCAAGAGTACGCAGCATCATGATAAGCATTTACTTCGCCTTCATTTTGCTCATAGTGCTCATTCAACGACGACTCAGTTTGTGAGTTGAAAATGTTAAAGACATTAACAGATGCTCTCATATCAATATCTGAGATAGTAAAGTCGTAAGCGGCAGATAAATCTAAGTTAAATACCCAAGGTGTACGACCATTCGTGCCACGGCTGTGCTTCTCATAGATTTTTTCATCTTGCTCACACTCGCCATTGCTGTTTGTATCAGGGCATTCGTTAGTGTATATGTAAAAAGTATCTCCCCAACCACCGTTTAAATTTGGATCATTTGACGGATAACCTTGACCAAATAAGCTTTTAGGACGACCACTTTGTAAGGTTGCATTCCAGCCAACGGTTAGATCCTCCATAGGCTCCCAGCTACCAAAGAACTTAAATGTATGGCGTCTATCATTAGGTTGATAGCCTTGTGAACCATCCATAACAGCAGGGAAGTCAAAGTCTTGAGTAATACCAGCATCTGCTTGACCAATATCTGATTTAACAGCGCCTTCAAAGTTACCAACACTTCTAGCCCATGTATAGCCAAACTGGTAACGAATAGTATCAGCCTTGTAATCTAAGCTAAACTCAACTGCTGTATACTCATTATTTGCTTTAGGTAAGCCTATCGTATCCGCCGAATAAGTAGTTAACGAACCACTATCTGGAACTCCGTCATTATCAAAAGATGAATCCCCCCAATCTGTACCATTCCAATAGTAACCATCGCTATACCAACTAGAAGAGTCACCTGGGTTTATCATTACACAGTATGGGTATGCATATCGTCCACAGTAATCATCTAGTGCAGTTGCAACTTCACGGTAAATACCTTTTACACCAACTGTATATTCATCATTTAAGGCTTGCTGTATACCTATAATATATTCATCTTTAGAAAATGGTTCCGCCTCTTGAGCTTGGAAAATATCTTTTTCAGGTATTACAGGCACGCCACTTACTTGCTGTGAGTTTTGAGCTCCGCCACTCCCAAGCGTGTCCGCAAGTGGTGATAGCCCTGTAGGGGCACCAGTTTGTGAATCAACACCAGTATAAGTATAAGCTGTCGTGATATCACTAACACCAGATGCAGCTCTAAAAATAGTGTTATTAGCAACTGGTAAGTAATAACGCCCATATGTACCATATACCTTAGTATCGCCAGTACCCGTAGGATCCCACGTAAAACCTAATCTAGGAGCTATATCCGTTTCAAAACTAGTTAATAGTTTACCGGTAGTACCCCAGCTATCAAATTCATCAATACGTAGGCCAACTTTTACAGAGAAATCATCAGTTACTTGCCACTGATCTTCAATGTAGTAAGCGGTTAATTCTGATTCAAAACTACCACCACCATCGAAGATACGATCCTCTACATAATCAAGCGCAGCTCCTGTATTATTTGTCAATGCACCGTTATCAGCTTGCCAACTACCATTATCCGCTAAAGTTCTGTAGTCATAACTATGCCCGCCAATTGGGCTACTTACATTTTCTGACTTACGCTCTTGATAATCTATACCAAATGTTATTTCATGATCATTCCAGACATACTCGACATCTAAGCGGTATTGTGTGTTTTCATCATTATTAGCACCAAAACTACCACCTGCGCCACAACCTGTAATTGGGTTAGCTGTGCCGCGTGAATCTGTAATTGAAGGACAAACTAAGTTCTCAGATTGTGTTTCATACTCTGTCTTAATATTACCAGCCATTGCCGTCACTACTAAGTTTTCAGTTAACACACCTGTGTAGCTTAAACTTTGCGCTTCACCACCACGCTTGAGAAGAGCGCCATCAATACGATCTCCAACTGTCCCATTATCATATTCATAAACAGAGCGCTCAATATCACGACGGTTAGAGTACGCAAAGTAGCTTAATCTGTGGTTTTCATTAATATCCCAATCAAGCTTACCACCCCAGAATAAATTATCACCACCAGAAGCTGATTCGTTGCGGTATTGATCATTTGGCGAGAACTCATCTCCACCCCAAGTATATGTAGATTCTGTATCCCTTGGGTTTATCAAGCCGTAGAAAAACAGTGTATCTTCGATTAGTGGACCACCAGCAGAAAACGTTACATCAGTTTTGCTATCTGAATCTAGGCTTTCATCTCTGAAAATTTGGCCAGCGCCATTATTACCACGAGAGATGCTGCCCTCTTCTTGTAAAGAGTCAGGTTGAAATTGTACGACTGCCGCAAATTCCCACTCATTTGTACCACTTTTAGTAGTTGTATTAATAGTACCACCGGTTGCACGACCAAACTTCGCGGAATAACCGCCTGTTTTAACTTGAAATTGGTCGTAAAATTCGAAAGGTACTTCACCACAACCAAGACCTTGGCGAGTATTAGTAACTTCTAACCCGTTTATATAACATGCATTTTCAGCAACCGATGAACCACCAAAAGAAGCGGTGTTTCCAAATGCACTATCACCTTTAACCGCTCCTGGCGCTAATAGCGCAACAGATGTAAGGTCTCTGTTTATAGGCATACGGTCTATTTCAGCATCAGTAATTACTAACCCCGAATCAGCTGTAGTTAAATCAATTGAAGATATACGAGCACCTAATACTTGGATTACTTCAGGCCCAGAGTCACTAACTTGAGCTAAATCAAAACTGGCTCTTGCATTTGCTCCTAACGAAACTCGAACGTTATCTTCTGCAACAACAGCACCATTTTTTATAATTTGTATTTGATAACTACCAGAAGGTAAAGATGCAAAACGAAAAGATCCATCATCAGAAATACTTAGTGTTCTTTCTAACCCTGTTGCTGGGTTTTTGACTTTTACTGTATACCCTGCAGTAGTAGAAATATTATTAATAGACCCTACAACATCAGATGCAGCTGCTGGGAGAGTAACCCCGAGAGAAGCAAGAACCGCTATTGCTGTAAGATTTTTTTTGAATATATTTTTCATATTCTTATCCCTGTAAAGTTTATAATTATTTTAGCACTTTAAACAAAATGCATACAGAGAGTAACAAAAGAGTACAAATTGTAAATATGTTAATTAATCCAAGATAAAATTAAAATTAAAAACAAATAAAAACAAACACTTAAAATGATTTTAGCGTATTTATTTGTATAATATAAAAATTTAAAGTGTTAATTTAAAGAAATAAAAAAAGAATATCAACCAGCAATAATTTAAATAACCGCAACGTAAACAAAATATTTACAAAAGCTTTTTTTAATCTCGAATAATGCTATTTAAAAATTAGTTATACTCACTAATTTTTAAATAATTTCTAAAAAATATGGTAATAAAACCAATTAAAATTTATTTAATTACTAATTCGAACTGCTAGATAGTTAAGCTAAATATAATAAAAACCGCTGAGTTAGCGGTTTTATTATTAAGGGCTCTGTTTTATTAACGAATACATTGTGGCCTAGGCTCGAACTCACTCGCCCTAAGCGGTAGCTGAATCACCTTGCCACATCCTGGTGGTGCCTGCTTACCCGTTTGTTCATTTACAAATGCCCAGCGTATTGATGGTGGACGCGTATCAGCTATTGCTTGTGGGTTAAGTGGTTTTAAGTAACGAATATATGCTTCTAATGCGCCTACGCTACCTGTTAAACCAGTGCTTTTGTTGTCATCTCGACCAAGCCACGCAACAGTCACTGTATTTTGATCAAAGCCTGCAAACCAACTATCACGTAAATCGTTGCTGGTCCCTGTTTTACCAGCGAGCTGGATTGACGGAAAGTGTAAATTTAAGCGTTTAGCAGTGCCATCTTTCGTTACGCGTTTCATTGCGTATTTGGTCATATACATTGCAGATTTATCAAAACGAGGCTCTGCATTTACTTTATGCTTATAAAGTACTTTACCAACAGAGTCAGTTAATGCCGAAATTGCAGTGAGCTTTTTATATTCGCCATCTGCAGCAATTGTTGTATAAAGCTGAGCCACTTCAAAACTCGACATTTCAACAGCCCCTAAAAGCAGCGATGGGTATTCGTCTATCGCCCCTGTTGCGCCTAAACCTTTCAATGTATTTACTACTTTATCAACACCTACATCGAGGCCTAAATTAACCGCTGGGATATTTATACTGTTACTAAATGCTTTATAAAGCGCAATTGCACCACGGTATTGGTGGTCAAAATTTTCTGGTTGCCACACTTTACCTTGCTCATTTGTGACCTGTACTGGCGAGTCATCAAGCAAAGTAGCTAAATTATAATGTGGCAATTGCAGTGCGGTTAAATACACGGCAGGTTTTACAAGCGAGCCTATATTACGTTTTGTGTCTAAAACACGGTTAAATCCTGAATATCGAACATCGCGACCAGCAATAAGTGCAGAAACACCGCCTTTTTCTACATTAACAGAGATCATGGCTGCTTCTAGTTTTTCAGTTCTAGGGCGATTTTCCAAGTACGGTAAACTCTTTTCAATCGACTCTTCCATTGCTGTTTGCTTTTGCAAGTCAAAATAAGTAAATACTCTTACGCCTGCATCAAGTGTTTGCTGATCAGGTAATAATTCATTTAACTCTCTGTTTACTAGCTCTAAATAGCCTGGGTATGATTTTTGTAAACTGGCTTTCATTGGCGCAATATCAATTGGGCGATTAAGCGATGCACGGTACTCTTTTGTGCTAAGTAACTTATTTTCGACCATTAGACGCAGCACTAAGTCCCTGCGCTCCATTGTGCGCTCTTTATAACGACGTGGGTTGTAATAAGATGGGCCTTTAACCATTGCCACCAGCAGAGCAATTTGATCGTACTCAAGCTCGTCTACAGGCTTTGAAAAGTAAAAGTCAGAAGCAAGCCCCATACCATGGATACCTTGGTTGTATGACTGCCCTAGGTATACCTCATTTAAGTAAGCTTCTAATATCTGATCTTTTGAATAGCGATAATCTAAAATAAGGGCAATAAAGGCCTCATTTATTTTTCGTACTAAAGAACGCTCACGCGTGAGGTAAATATTTTTAGCTAATTGCTGAGTAAGCGTACTGCCACCTTGAACGGTGCGTCCCGCTTTAATATTTGAATAAAGCGCACGTAAAATAGAAAACACCGACACACCATGGTGATCATAAAAATCACGGTCTTCAACTACCAGTAGCGTATCTTTAAGCATGGCTGGGAACTTATCTAGCGGTACAAATTCTCTATCTTGTTTAGAGTCGTTGCCAATTCGCGCTATTTGCACAGGTTCTAGGCGAGCAGAGTTTAAACGCCTGCCGAACTTATCTTTAATAGTCGCAACTTTTTGCCCTGCAAAACGAAGTTCAATAATATGTGATTCTTCAAGGCCATCATAAAATTCAAAATCACGGCGATAAATCTTGATGCTATCTGCTGATTTAACAAACTGCCCTGTTCTGCTTAATCTATTAACAGATGAATAATGTAGACGCTCTAACTCAAACACAACTTCTTGGCTTGATAAAAATTGCCCCGGATAGAACTCCATAGAACGAGCATACACTTGCGCTGGAAGTTGCCATTTATTACCTTCAAATATACGTGTAGTTTTTGAATCTAAATAAATGAAATACATTGCCATTGCAATAAAAACAGCCAAGCTGAATTTCCAAAACACTGACCATGTTTTTCTCATAAAAGAGCGTTTAACAGTGGGATTCACTGTTTTTTTACTGCCCTTTGATGTGCTTTTTTTTGTCGTGCTTGACGATTTACTAGCACGTTTAGCTGCAGGTTTGCTGGTAGGTGTTTTTTTATTGTCGGCCATTTAAGTGTAATTTATTCCAAGGGTTATTCACGAGTGTGAGCTTAGCATATTGGGTATATCCTAACATCCGAAAAGTTAACCCCCCCTGAAACAAAAAAAGCCCTACCGAAGTAGGGCTTTATGTAAACACACTATTATTTAAATAAACTATTAGCTATTTCGAACAGAAACAAACTCTGGGTAGGCTTCAATACCACAATCGTGTTGATCCATACCGTTTAGTTCTTCCTCTTCAGTTACTCGTATACCCATTGTTTTGTTAAGCACAGTCCAAACAATAAATGATGCTACAAATACAAAGGCAAGAATACACACTAAACCAATTAACTGATTAACAAAGCTTGCATCACCATTGGTTAGCGGTACTAACATAATACCTAATGCACCACACACACCGTGTACAGAGATAGCACCTACTGGATCGTCAATCTTAACTTTATCAAGTGCTATAATGCTAAACACAACTAATGAGCCACCAAGTAAACCTAGTAAACATGCCATTAATGGAGAAGGTGAAAGTGGGTCAGCAGTAATTACAACTAAACCTGCTAATGCACCGTTTAATACCATGGTTAAATCTGATTTGCCCCAAAGTATCTTACATACAAACAGTGCAGCAATAGCACCCATTGCAGCAGCTGCATTAGTATTAAGTAATATTTGACCTACCGCAGTTGCGTTTTCTTTATCCGAAAGTAGTAATTGAGAACCACCGTTAAAGCCAAACCAACCCATCCATAAAATAAATGTACCTAGTGTAGCAAGTGGTAAGTTTGAACCTGGAATTGGGTATATTTCACCGTTTTTACCATATTTTCCTTTACGAGCACCTAGGATTAGTACACCCGCTAGTGCAGCAGCTGCACCTGCGCCATGTACAATTGCAGAACCTGCAAAATCTACAAAGCCCATTTCAGATAAGAAACCACCACCCCATGTCCAGTAACCTTCAATAGGGTAAATAAAACCAGTTAGTACTACAGCAAAGCCAAGGAAAGCCCATAGCTTCATACGCTCAGCAACTGCACCCGATACAATCGACATAGCCGTTGCAACAAATACTACTTGGAAGAAAAAGTCAGATTCTAAAGAATGATCAGCATCAGCAGCTTGTGTGCCAATTAAAGCGCCTATTGAAGGAATAAAACCACCTTCGGCATTGTCTACATACATAATGTTGTAGCCAACTAATAAAAACATCGTACATGCAATTGAATACAGCGCGACATTTTTAGTTAAAATTTCAGCTGTGTTTTTAGAGCGAACTAAGCCCGCTTCTAACATGGCAAAACCTGCTGCCATCCACATTACTAATATACCTGATATTAAAAAATAGAAGGTATCGAGTGAAAACTTTAGTTCTATTATTGTATTTTCCATGAGACCCCCTTAAATTGCTTCTTCGTCAAGTTCGCCAGTACGGATACGAACAATTTGATCTAAGTCGTACACGAAAATTTTCCCGTCACCGATTTTACCTGTTGATGCAATTTTAGTAATTGCTTCAACAACGCGTTGACAATTTTCAGTACGAGTTGCAATTTCAAGTTTGATCTTAGGAATAAAATCTACTTGGTATTCTGCACCACGATATAACTCAGTATGACCTCGTTGACGTCCAAAACCTTTAACATCAACTACTGTCATCCCCTCAATTCCTAAATCAGCGAGTGCTTCACGCACGTCGTCTAATTTAAATGGTTTTATGATTGCACTAATCATTTTCATAGCGGCCCCCTCGGACTCTTTATTGTTATCCTGTTGGGTTAAACAATCCAACCTTTGTGCCACTATTTTTATATTTTTTAAAACAATAAGTTAGTGAAAAACAGAAACTAAATAACAAAAAAAACGCACCAATCAGGTGCGTTAATTTAACAAGTTATCTACATTGGTGCGTGCAATATATTAATTGCATGCTTAGCTTTATATAACAGAGCTATACCACGCAGTTTCTTCCTTGGTTTTTAGCTTCGTATAATGCTTTGTCAGCAACACGCATTGCCTGCGTCAAGCTAGTGTCTTGAAAGTCTGCCAAGCCTATACTTGTAGTAATTTTAATTGATTTATCGCTGATAGAAAAATCGTAACTAGCCAGCTTTTTTCTAAATGCTTCAAAGTATTCACGACCACGTTCAAGCTCTATCTCAGGTAATATTATGGCAAACTCTTCTCCACCAACCCGTGCAACTGTAAACTTTGAAAACGTAGTACGGATTAATGAACCAACCTGCTTTAAAGCCTGATCGCCACCCTCATGGCCTAATGTATCGTTAATATTTTTGAAAAAATCGATATCTAACAATGCGAGAGTATTTTTCTGGTTTTTACTTTTAAGGAGCTTTTCTGCATATTGATAAAAATAGCGTCGATTATGAAGCCCTGTTAAATGATCCCTATGCGCGCTTTCTTTAATATCTGAAATTAACGATAGTTGCTCCATTGTTTGAAGTACTCGACAATGAAACTCCTCATTCATAAATGGCTTTGTTAAAAAGTCATTGGCGCCATATTTAATAAATCGCGCTGATAGGCCATGTTTCCCCGCGCCCGACAAGCCAATAATTGCTAAGTCGTCTCGGCCTCTAAAGTTACGTACCGCTTTAACAAGTTCAAAGCCATCCATAGAGGGCATAGCGTAGTCGGTCATAAGTAGCTTTATATCAGAGTTAGCTTTTAATATTTCGAGTGCTTGTTGTCCATCGTGGGCATCTGTCACATCAAACAATTGCTTTTCAAGCATTTGCTTCATTAACGAGCGGCTCAGTAATGAATCATCTGCTACTAATGCTTTACAACCTTGGTTTCTTAGCAATTGCGCAACGAGTTTAACGGCGTAATGGTAAGAGTCGCGATTATCTTTAATAACATAATCAACGACACCTAATTCAAGCATTTGTTGGCGCTTGTACTCATCTATTTTTGAGGTTAAAACAACCGTAGGAATCTTTTTAGATAAAGTATATTTTGCGACTTCACCGTGAGGAGCATCTGGCAAGGTTAAATCAACTAACGCAAGCGTGTAGTCGTATTTTTCTACGTAAGTGGCACATTCAGCTAAAGACCAAGCAAAATCGATTGCCACATCAAGGTATTGTGCAGTTAAGTGGCGAAGTACCTGCTGCACTACTTTACTGTCTTCAACCACTAATACTCTTTGCATAAAGCTTCTCTTTACCTTTAATTAGTTTTACCACAAAACGACAAATACCACGCAATTACTGCAATAGCATTAGTCATAAACATCCGGTGTAGAGTGCACTTATGTGCTTGAAAGCGTAATCCGTTAGATTTTTTGGTGATAGCCTGTATAAAAAATCAATACAAGTAGGCCGCAATATACCTGAATTTTGCAATTAACTAAATAAAGAAAGTAAATCCAAAATAACTATAAAAGCGATTAATACGCACCTTTCAATGTATTAATACCTTACTTAACCAGTATTATCGGCCACTAGTCTCAATACTTTTGTTATTTAACTCATTTTTATCTTTAATGATGTATCAACAATAATAAGGACACCTAATGAAGCTTAGTCGTATTATCAGTTTACCGATAACCGTTATTGCATTAATAATTAGTACAAGCACGCTTGCCGATAACCAACGTCGTATTGATGTAGACAGCAAAGTAGTTACCCAACATAAGGCTAAAATTAATGGCCAGCGTTTTAGTTATACCGTAGCTACAGGCACACAACCTGTATGGGATGATAAAGGCGACGCGGTTGCTACACTACAATACACCTACTACACACGTGACAAAGTTGACGACAGGACAGCTCGCCCATTACTTATTTCATTTAATGGCGGGCCGGGTTCGGCTTCTGTATGGATGCATCTTGCTTATACTGGCCCTCGCGTATTAAAAATTGATGACGAAGGCTATCCAATTCAACCTTATGGCGTAAAAGACAACCCATATTCTGTACTTGACATTGCCGATATTGTTTACGTAAACCCGGTAAATACTGGCTATTCTCGCGTACTTGAAAACGAAAAAGGCGAACTGCCTTCCAAAGCAAAACAAAAAGAGTTATTTTTTGGTGTTAATGCCGATATTAAATACCTTGCTGAGTGGTTAAATACTTTTGTAAATAGAGCACAGCGCTGGCGCTCGCCTAAATTTTTAATTGGTGAAAGCTACGGTACAACACGTGTATCTGGACTCGCTCATGAGCTTCAAAACAGTCAGTGGATGTACATAAACGGTGTTGTTCTCGTATCACCTACTGACATTGGTATTAAGCGCGACGGCCCGATTAAAGCCGCTAACCGCCTACCTTACTTTGCAGCGACTGCTTGGTATCACAAAGCACTTAACGCCGATTTACAAGCTAAAGATCTTGATGAGTTATTACCTGAAGTTGAAGAGTTTACTGTAAATGAGTTAATCCCTGCGCTTGCTAAAGGTGGCTTTATTAATGCTGATGAGAAGCGACGCATAATTACAAAAATGGCGCACTACGCAGGCTTATCAGAAAAGTTTGTTGAACAAAATAACTTAGATATTCCAACTCAGTTTTTCTGGAAAGAGCTACTACGTGAACGTGGTAAAACTGTAGGGCGCTTAGATTCTCGTTATTTAGGAATAGATAAACGAAGCGCAGGTGAATCCCCAGACTACTGGGCTGAACTTACCTCTTGGTTACACTCTTTCACTCCTGCAATTAATCACTACTTACGTGAAGAGTTAAACTATAAAACTGATGTAAAATATAACTTATTTGGTAATGTCCATCCATGGGATAGAACCGGTAATAATACAGGCGAAAACCTACGTTTAGCAATGGCACAAAACCCTTACTTAAACGTGATGATCCAATCAGGATACTTTGATGGCGCAACCAATTACTTTGACGCTAAATATACGTTATGGCAATTAGACCCAAGCGGTAAAATGAAAGACCGTTTGAGCTTTAAAGGCTACAGAAGCGGACACATGATGTACCTTCGCCACGCTGATTTAGAAAGCTCTAATAACGATTTACGTGACTTTATACAGCACGCTTTACCCAAAAAAGGGCAAGCGGCTAAATACTAATATACCTAAAACAAAAAATGGCTCTTTAAGAGCCATTTTTTATGTGCGTTTTTCATATCGTAAACAATAGCTTTTAAGTTGTGTGACTACATCGTTAAAGCACTCTTCCAGCAGCTGTATATAATCACCTTTAACTATTTCACTCTCTGCCTGTGTTTCTATCTGTTGGCATATATTTGCCAACTCAATAGCCCCCACAGACTTTGAAGACGACTTTAATGCATGAGCCTGAAAAGCTAAATCAACATAGTTTTTACTTTTAGCATACGCGTTAGCTAATTTAATTTGCTCCCCTGCTGTTTGTAAAAACGCATTAAATACCATGCAATGTACGCTAGGATCATCACCAAGCATTGCTTTTAGTAGCGTAATATCTAATTGATCAAAACTATCTGAAGCTATATTTTCACCATCTGATTTTTCTGAACGTGTATTGACCATAGTTTGAGAATGCTCCATCAATAACGACTTTAATTTAACAAGCTCAATAGGCTTTGTTAAAAAGCCATTCATTCCACAAGTATAACAATTATCTATGTTGTTTTTGGTAATGTTGGCCGTAATTGCAATTATAATCAGTTCATCAAAATGAGTGTTTTCGCGTATTTTTTTGGCTAACCCTAACCCATCGAGTAAGGGCATTTGAATGTCGGTTAGTAAAATATCAAAGCGTTTATTTTGTATGGCCTCCCAAGCTTGCTCACCGTTACTTACAAAAGTAGAGCACACTCCAAGCATAGTTAATTGCTGTTTTAACACTTGCTGATTTGTAACTTGATCTTCTGCCACTAAAACCTCAAGCGTAGGAAGCGTTACCGCATTTAAGCTTTGCTGTGTTATTTGAGGGGCTTGCACTTGTGCTGGCAAGTCAGTTTGATCAAAACTGTTAAAGTTTAGCGTAAAACAAGAACCTTTGTGCTGCTCGCTTTGTGCGCTCAAAGACCCTTGCATACGCTCTACCAGCTGCTTAGTTATCACTAAACCAATACCGGTTCCATTTACTTTACTGGTTTCAGCGCCTAAGCGGTCAAAAGGTTTAAATAGGCGAGAAATGTCATCTGGAGAAAATCCACATCCGGTATCTATTACATCTATTTCGCATTGTTTATTACTTAACACCCGACAATTAATATTAATACTGCCATTTGGTTTGTTGTATTTAATCGCATTTGAAAGCAAGTTAAGCATCACTTGTTTAAAGCGGCGCTGATCAATATAAATACTCAACCCTTCTAAGGACTCAAAACCGTGAGTTTGCAGTGTTATTGATTGCCCTTTAATAAGCTCAGTGACAAGCTCTACTGACTCTTCTAATATGCTTTTAATAGGCACATAAGAAAAACTAAACTGCATATTACCCGACTCAATAGCTGTTAAATCAAGCACATCGTCTATGAGTAATAGTAAATGCTCTCCAGCTTGATAAATGCTTTTCGCGTTTTCTTTTTGTACTTTATTAGCACTCTCATCATATCCATACAGCTGGGCTAAGCCTAAAATTGCATTTAATGGAGTTCTTAATTCGTGGCTCATACTGGCCATAAAATCTGACTTTGCTTTACTTGCAGACTCAGCTTGAATTCGTAATGCATTTAATTTTTGATGGTTATTCGCAACCTCATCAACCATATTATTAAATGCATTTATTACACTGCCCACTTCATTTTGTTGTTGTTTATCTATATGGCAATCAAAGTCGCCTTTGGCTAAACGTGAAAACCCAAGTTTTAGCGTCCTCAAAGGCGATGTAACCCTGTAATCCACCAGCCAAGCTAAACCTATAAAAACGATAACTAAAATAATAAATTGTATATATATTAAGGTGTAATGAAGTTTTGAAGATTCGTTAATTTCATTCGTAAAATTAACAACCAAGCTAATATTAGCCAGCGGTTTGTCTAAAAATACCACCTGTTGAGATAACAGCATGTCGCCGTTTTCATTTGCTCCAACCCAATTCTCAAGCGGATACAATTGGTTTTTTGAATCAACGTCAACAATTTTAATACTTTTCCAATTAGGGCGAGTTTGAAGTTGACTGTCTATTTCTTCATATAGCTCTGCATATTGCCTAGTTAACAACGGAGTCGTTATAGAAGTCGATAACTGCGCTAAAGAACGCTGAGCAGCCTTTGAAAGGCCATCGTTTACCCAACGCGCTTGTTCAGGTAATGCGTAAAACATAAAAAGACATGCCATAAGCAAGCCACAAAGCAATACAACAATAAAGCTTTGCGCCCTTAAACTACGAAACCCTCTAATTTTCAACATAAAATGAGCGCAAGCCCCACTGAGTTAACTGCTGATACTCTGCTAAAGTTGCAATACTAGGTTTAATAATTGGGATACCTGCAAGTAAATGTTTATGCTCTGGGCTTTGCCCTATATCTAAAATAGCTTGTTGCACTTTTAACTGTATTGCAGGATCAACCCTTGGATGGGCGACAATTGGGTGGCGACTAATTTCACGCGTTTTATAAAGAATTTTGAGTTTATTTTGTAAGCTTTCTGGTTGTTGTTTAAATGTGCCCATTACACCACCGCCCGCCATTGTTGAGTGCAGTGCTACATTTAAATATACCGATGGATGAGTTTGGACATATACAGGCTTTATTGTTAGCCCGTATAACAATGCTAAATCAGCTCTCATTAATAATGACGCACCTAATGCGTTAGGTGCAGGGAATGCTATTTCAGCGCCCTCTAGTTGGCTTAAATTATCAATATCACTGTCTTTGTTTACGAGCAAAATACCTTGCAGCTTTCGCCCTGCATCTTTTATTAATGGTAAATACCCCTGTTTTTCGTATGCTACAACACTATGCCATGGGTTCATGTATGCAAAGTCGTACTCGCCATTAGCAAAGGCTTTTTCAAATACAGGAATAGACTCAACTGTAATTAGCTTTATTGTTACCCCTGTTTGCTTACTTACTTGCTTTAACAAAGGTTGCCAAATAGTATTTAGCTTTTGCGGCTCGTATTGCGGCACTACACCAAAGGTATATTCTTGAGCTAATAAGAATGAGCTGTGTATCAAACATAATATAGCCACTAAATACTTCATCAATTCTCCAAATAATAGCGTGTCATTATTGCTTAAGCGTAGTTAAAGACTACTCAACACACCATTAAATTATTATATATTCGATATTTAGCATTGACCTGCTTTGATTACAGGTAATTTTGGAGTGTATTTTTTATCTGTGAGCATATGATGCAAGTTCATAAATGTGATGTAAGTACTTTTCAATCCGACCTTATTGCTTAGCCAAGTAGGTATTGCCCCATCAGGCAAAGCATATACTTGGTACTCAATATCAAGGCGGCCTTTGTCCTCACTCAGCAGCCAGCGTGCATTTAAAGTAGTAATTCTTATAACGCCATTGTTTTTGGGCTGCTTATTAGGGCGAGCCTTAATAAGCAATTGGCTTTTATTTGCAGTCAGCTGTGAATAACAAGAATAAGTAATGCTATCTCTATCTCTAACAGGCCAAGGAGAATTAAAATAACTGTACACTAAATTTTCTGATGGGCTTATGTGCTTAATAACCTTTACCTGAGATATATTTTCGAGCCATTGGGGTGCGGCATCGGTATCACTAAGTAATTCTAAAAACTCATTGGTGGATACGCCTTTCACGCTCATCTGCGCTTTTACTTCAAAGGTATTATCACTGTGGCTTTGATAATACACACTTACGCCATTTTTGTTTTTATACAAATGCCATATGGGCTCAGCGTAAGTGTTAAAACTAACTAATAAAAAAATAACGAATAAACACTTTTGCAACTGAATTTTATTACAAAAGCGCATCATTTATTTTTGCCAGTAAGGTTCTATGTCAAGTGAAGCAAGGCGACTTTGCTCCATGGCACTGACCAAATATTCAGACTTTTGTTCAAGCCATGACTGGATTTTAGCAAGCTGTTCGTCCTCTTGCCCTGCACATAATTGCTTTAAATACTCAAGCGTACTTAATTCATAAATACCATGAGAAATATCAAGCCAAGGCAATCTAAACTCTAGGCGTTCTTCTTTATCAAATAACGATCCTAAACAGTTACCGCTCAGTAGGCTATTTTCAAGCTGAGTTCGCAGGTTTAAATACGAAGCGACATCGAGTGTTTGCTCCTTTGGGAGCAACTCGTGCAGGTTTTTCCAGTCTTTATTGAAAAGCCTATTGGCAATAGACGACACATTTTGCTCAGCCGCTTGAAGCTCTGCTTGCCCCCAGTCTTTACGCCATTGCTTATCGATTAACCAGGTAGTTAACGATAGTAATAAACGATTATAACGTGCGCTGTGAAACAGTGCATTTATATCGTCAATGCTTGGCTGTAACTCTTTTAAGTCTCCAATGACTTGAGCAAGTGCTGGCGCCGCATTAATTTTTTTATAAAAAGCATGGCGTTTAGACGTGTACGTTTTTAATTGAATCGCGTTTTCTACCCACGCTAATTCACTTAATAACCATTTAAGTTCGGTACGTAAGTGCTCTGTACTTTCTTTAGATACTATATCGTCGTATAGCCAAAAAGTATGGCGGATTAAACTGATGCCGTCAGTTACGCGTTTAAGTGTTTTTAAACTTGGCTTATCGAAATAGCATTGCTCGTGCTTTTGTACAAAGCGAATGCCAAAGTTCATGGCTTCAACTAAAGCACGCTCTTGAGTAGTCGACTTTGGTAATTGTACAAAACCAATAGATTTGCTTGGCATTAAAGGTTTTTCATCAGCAAGTCGATAACCACGCGCGGCCTTAGAATACAAACCTAAGCGTATGCAGTTTTGGCTAACTAGTATATCTGCAAATGCAAACAGCTCATTACGACTGCCCTCAACTAGCTCAATTTCTAGCTCGCTAATAATTTCAATTTTACCCGAAGCCGCAATTTCACCTTTATCGAGTACGACTTCAATTTTAGCGCCACTTTCGGTTTCAATTAACCAAGTACGACGAATAAAGTTAGTACTAAATATTGGATACAGGTTTTTTGAGATGGCGCTTATTTGCATGCCATGAGGCCAAATATCAGCATCAAACGCCATTAAATTAGGGCGGCTTGATTCAATTGGTAAATTGTACTCTGGACGTTGGTGTAAACCACCTACCACTTCACCTGCAAGCTTTATAGTTTGCTCGCATTCGCTGTCAGAACAACGCGTTCGAAAGCCTATATCAAGCGCTCTAAGCTCTCTGCTTGGCGTATCGTAGTATGCATTTTGTAAGCTGCGAGACGGTTTATTCTTCACCGTTTTTGCAAATTGAGTAATTAACGAGGGGATCAGTGGAATAACGGCATCTGATACCAAAAATTTCAGTTCTATCTCAGTATCCATTCGGTTTGCGGATTACCTTTAAAATAAATAAGTGCTCAAAATAAACAAAGCGCCTTAACAATGCAAATTTTTTAACCTTATTTTAGGGCTTGATGACCTTTGCGGATTAAAATTCGTTCTATCTAGGAGCAATTTAATCACAGCGTGAGGCTTGTAACCTAGTGGACTCGATAACTACTCCTGCGTTACCGTACTGGGTTACAATATCAGTCTTGCTATTGATCTATTTAATCCATACTATCTAACTACTTATGTGAAATAAAAATCACGTTCATAACGGACGCAGTTAGATCAACAAGGTAGATAAATGCTAAAACATTGTTTATTAGGGCTACTTTTAACAGCCACCACATTCATGAGTTATGCACAAGAAGCACAACCTGCAAATTCAACGAATGCAAACACCGCTTATATTATCGATAATCTATACACTTTTATGCGCTCTGGGGCGAGTAAAAATTATCGACTACTCGGCTCTGTAGATGCTGGAACAAAGTTAACCTTGTTATCAAATGAAGAAAACGGCTTTATAAAAATTAAAGATGATAAAGACCGCGAAGGCTGGATAGAAACTAAGTTTATTACTAAAACAGCGGGCTTACACCAACAGTACAAAACACTAAGTAGCGAAATGAGCACTATGCAAGAAAAGCTACGCCAAGCTCAAATAGAACTTCCACAGCTACAAGAACAAAACCAAACTTTAACAGATCAAAATCTGCAGTTATCTGCTCAAATTACTAAGCTTAAAACAACGCTAGAGCAAGAGCGCACTCAAAAAGAAGCTGCTAGCTCAAAAGAGAAACGCCAGCTACTTACTTACGGTGGTGCTATTGCGTTTTTAGGCCTGTTTTTAGGTATTATATTAACGATAGTGCTGTCACGTCGTAAGCGCTACGAAGGTTGGGCGTAAAGCTCCATCCAACTAAATACAAAAAAGCCGCTTTACAGCGGCTTTTTATTCTCTGTATTTTCATGCAGTTCGAGTTTTGGTGCACTCATACCTTTGAGCAACCGACCAAATATATCAGCGCCGGTAATAATGCGTTTCACATCGCTCCACACTAATACCACATCGTGATCAATGGCCCCATCAAACGATTTATCTAAAGAATGATTAGCCCGTATTTTTAAAATCACTTCACTTAAACGCATCGCTTCATCAGCAACAATTATAGGTCTGTGACAATAGTGATAAGGGTCAAACGTATCTGGCTCAAATAACGCTGATCTTAAAAAGCCGTCAGCATCTACCACTAATAAAGGCCAACCGTCTTCATTGGTAATGATCACCCAGTTATAACCTGACTTATGTAGTTTGCGTAAAAACTCATTATCAGTTGTTAATGTAAGGTCTGGGAAAATAGGCAAATCAAGCTTAGTAGGCAAAGCAATAATCGAGTCTGGATCAATTACCTCACCCTCTTTGGTTACGCTTATTTCATCTAAGCTAAAAAAGTTAAGCGCGCCTATTCCCTCAACGTGTTGAACATCAGCTTCTTCAGCCTCTATGTGTTTGCGAATAATACCCCTGAGCTCACTTTCAGCAAAGTACGTAATCCCCTCTTTACCTAACCATGCATCGAGAATTAAAGCAGTTGGCTTAGCAACTATATAAAACAGAATCTGATAAAACTTAATTAACGGCGAAAGTAGGCTCGCCATTTTTAACGCATTACGCGAAAAATAAGCCTGTGGTGTTATTTCACCAATAATAGTAATTGCGATAGTTGAGAATAAAAACGAACTTGCGCCCATTAATACCGAATCAGAAAGTAGTGTAAGTAGTACGTTAATACCTACGTTACCCCACAAAATAGTCGATAATAAAAAGTTAGAGTCGTTTCGAAGGGCCATGACTTTTATGGCCGCCTCGTTCCCTTTTGCACTTTCCATTTCAAGCTGAAGCCTACTTAGTGAAAAAAACGCTAAGTTTAAGCCCGAAAATATTGCCGATTGTGAAATACACAAAGCAATTGCACACCAAATCATGACTTCAAAGGTCATTGTATTTTCCTGTTAGTAATACCATTTCACTTAATTAAGCGAATTGGTATAAGGCTTATAAAAGCAATAAACTGCCTAAACCTAAAAAGGTAACAAACCCAACAATATCGGTAACGGTAGTTAAAATTACCGAACCAGATAACGCAGGATCAATTTTCATTTTGTCTAAAATAGACGGAATAACAACACCTGCTAGTGACGCGGCCACTAAATTCAATAATATGGCTACCGTAATCGTAATACTAAGCATTAAGTCGTTAAACCATAAAAAGGTAAGTAGGCCGATTACAAACGCCCATACCAAGCCATTTACAGCGCCAACACGCAGCTCTTTTTTAAGCAACGCATTACGGTTTGAATCTGTAACCTGTCCAAGCGCTAAACCTCGCACAATAACGGTTAATGTTTGACTACCTGCAATTCCCCCCATAGAAGCGACCACTGGCATCAATACAGCTAATGCTACAACTTGTTCTATCGTTGCGCCAAATAAACCGATAAACCACGACGCTAAAAAGGCAGTTGCTAAATTAATACCTAACCATATACCACGGTTTTTAGCACTTTTTCGCACACTTGCGAACAGGTCTTCGTCTTCACGTAAACCACCGGCTTTAGCGGCTGCTTCATCAGCAATTTCTTGTCGTAATTCATAAGCAGAGGCAATGGTTAATCGCCCAAGTAATTTGTTATCAGCATTAACCACTGGCAGTGCCATTTTTTCACTGTGGATCACCACTTCTGCCGCTTCATATAAATCATCATCAGCATGGAGCGATGAAAAGTCATGATTTGCCAATGTCATTAAATTATCGGTGTCGCTGGCTTTTATTAAATCATTTACCGCAACCTCACCTATTAAACTACCCTTGCGGCTTACTAAATAAATAACTTCACTGTATTGCGGTAAACCTTTGTGTAGCAATTTTTTAGCACCACCGGCTGTTAGCTTCTCCGATACTTTTAAAAAGTCAAAACCTAACCAGTGACCTAATTGCTCTGGCGGGTATTGCTGCGCTAAATCATATTGTTTGGTTTGCGCTTCATCGAGTTGCTTTTTTGCATACTCAACAAATCGCTCTGGTATAACTTCTTCAAGTTCCAGTAGCTCTTCTACATTAACTTCATCAAGAAGTTTAAAAGCCTCAGTGTCTTCTAGCGTTTGTAGCAACCACAAACAACTATCTTCACTTAAATTAACAAAAATTTCGTGTTGCGTGTCTTCATCAAGCAACTGCCAAATTTCAAGTCGTTGCTCTTTTGGTATCGCCTCAAAAAGTAATGACAGGTGCTCTGTTGAAAGCGTTAACTGCGCATCTGCTAATAATTTATTTTTGCGTTCTGTTGTATCGCATTGCAATAAATCATTTATGAGCTGTGGAAGTTGGTCTACCGGATACTCAATCATCTTAAAACCTTAAAATTTAAAAGCGCACATTATTTATAGTCTACTTGAACAATAAAAAATTGCAGAAAAAACGTGAACTTATTAAGCATGCGCAAGCTATTTTTGCGCATTGTATGGGCAAACTAAATGCAGTACTAATATTTATTTTAAAAAATTAAAAAAACAGTAAAAGGAATTATTTTTGAGGGATTAAACAACAAGTAAACAAACTAAAGGGATTACTTATAATAAAAAAAATCCCATATTAGCTAGGCTAATATGGGCAAAATCACACAATGAATTAGGTGTTTTTAAATTACGGTTTATGCTTTAAATTAAAGTCTATCAGTAATATTTCGTACTAAGTCAGAATCTACAAATTGAGTAATAAGTGCAGTGCCCCACGCATAGCCACGCTGTATTGGGTAACCTTTAAAAATCCAGCGTTTACGCACGTGATTAAAGCGCTCTAAATAGTCTTGCTTTTTTTGTGGCAGAGGCTGCTCACCCAATTTATTCCATGCTTTATATACGCCTGACATGTCAGAGCGTTGCAACCAACGTGGAAAACGAGAAAAGCTAATAGTGGACTGAAAATCAATAAAGTAAGGTTTACCGTCTGCGCCGCATAAAATATTACCCATATTACGCAAGTCTAAATGCACGATGCCTTTGCGATGCATTTTTGCTACTTGACGCTCAAGCTCACTAAAAAAGTTAACAGGTAGTGTTTTGTCTTCATGAATTAAAGCGCGCAGTGGCGTGCCTTCAATATAGTTATAAGCAACCGCTATCGGCGACAATCTACAAAAGCGGTTAGCAACTGCGTTAAGCTCTGCTAAACGGCTCAACCCTTTATACTCTTGATTTACCGACATTCGTGCAAATGTTTTGCGGATAAACCAGGGGCTTTGGCTAAAATCTTTAACGATTAAATCAAATTCATTATCTTTATATCGATACACAATCGCGTTAGCAAAACGTCCCTTATGGACAACACTTAAGTGATGTTGCATAAAAGTATGTTCTGGAAATTGCTGTTGTAATTGTACTAACAAATTATTTTCAATCATAACAAACCTAACAAGATGATAACTTTAATTGCCTAGGCAATTATATTATCAAAGTTAGATTCTGCGCACAATCAGATCAACTAATTAGCACGCTAACTTTCTATTGAAACAGTATCGCTATTTTATTGATAATCTACTTTTGGGGGGAGTCTGGCAGTGAATCAAGATTATTTATAGCTTTGAATAGTAAGTCGATTATTTGGTTTTTTTCTGGCTCCGAAAAACCACTTAATGCTTGCGCATAGACTTCGTTCACTACAGGCATAATTTCAGGACAAAGAGCTTTACCTTTTTCACTTAAACACAAAATAGTTGAGCGCTTATCAAGCTCACATTGCGTTTTAATAATGAGTCCTTTTTCTTCAAGTCGGTTTAGTAAGCGGCTCATAGCGCCACGATCATAAACCATATACTCGCAAAGTCCTGCAAGCGTATTAACCGACTCTCTCGCAAGTAGTACAACCACAATATATTGCGCAGAAGTTAAGTCCATAGGAAGTAACTTGGCATCAACATGAATGGCTAATCTCGAACGTAAAAAAGAGACTAAACGCCCCAAATCTTGCTCTGGCGCTAACTCTTCTCGAGTACAACGTTTAATTGATGGCATGTTTTGCATGGTTATTCCACTGTATAAGTATATTTGCATGCTGATAGACCTTAACGCATACAAAAAATTCAATAATTTTTATAAAAAATCGCCCACAAAAATAAAGCCGCTATTAGCGGCTTTTAGTGTAGGGCTTTAAGCTTTGTTAAATTTTAAATTGGCCAACTAAGTGTCCTAAGCTTTCACCACGCCCAGCTAAATGCTGACCAACTGAAGAGGTGGTTTTACTTGAAATAGTTAGCTCATTAACTATTTCTTGAATAGCAAATACATTACGGTTTATTTCTTCTGTAACGCTACTTTGCTCCAGCGCCGCTGTCGCAATTTGTGTGCTCATGTCGTTAATTGATCTAACTGAGCTTGTTACAGCGCCTAAACTTTCTGAAATAGCACGAGAGGATTCAACAGAGCGATTACAACTACTTTGGCTTGCTTGCATTGCTGCAACTGCATCTGATACTAAATTATGTAGCTCACTCAACATTTCACTAATCTCTAGTGTGCTAACTTGAGTACGACTTGCTAGGCTTCTTACTTCATCGGCTACAACTGCAAACCCTCTGCCTTGCTCACCTGCTCGCGCAGCTTCTATTGCAGCATTGAGTGCAAGTAAGTTTGTTTGCTCGGCAATTCCACCAATTACGCTTAGTACACTATTAATCTTTTTAGATTGATCACTGAGTGAATCAACCTGTTCAGCGGCTAGGTTTATCTCGCCCATTAGATTGGACACCTCACTGAGTGAAATATCAACACACTCTTGAGCTTTAGCAACTTCTTGCGTTGCCGCTTGAGTTGACTCTGCCACTTGGTTTGTATTTTGAGCCACCTCATGAGAAGTAGCCGACATTTCGGTAATAGCCGTCGCAACAAGATCTGTTTCATGATTGTGATTAAGTAACTTGTCTTCAATTAATCGTGTTTGTGTATTTATGTCACCAGAAGCTGTTTTTACATCGTGTGTTACATCAACCACATTAGCAATAATGCCATGTAGCTTACTTACAAACATATTAAATGCTTCGCCAAGTTGGCCTATTTCATCGTTAGTATCAATGTCTAGACGCTTGGTTAAGTCGCCCTCACCTTTTGCAATATCGTCAAGGCTTTGCGCCATGCGCTGTATTGGTTTTACCATTGTATTTGCGGCAACTAACGCACATATAATTGTTAAAACAACCCAAAATAAAGCAATTAATAATAAGGTCATTACCTTATCATTCATGTGCTTTTGCATTGCTGTTTGGTATTTAAGTAGCTCTGCGTCTATATCATCCATATATGCGCCAGTACCAATCATCCAGTTTGTGCCTGGTATCATTGCTGCATAGCCCATCTTTTCAACTAAGCCTGTGGTATTTGGTTTTTGAAAATGATAGTTAAAAGCGCCACCGCCTTTTCTAGCTTGCTCTAATAAGCCCACTATTATTTTTTTACCGTTAGGGTCAGTCATCCCTATTTTGTTTTGCCCTTCAATAGCATCACCTAGTAATGCATGAAAAACACTAATGCCATTGGTGTCGTATATAAAAAAGTAACCACCTTGGCCAAATGTTAAGTCTCTTAAAGCGTTTTTAGCATCTTGCTCAGAGCCATTTGCTAATTGATAGCGAACAATTTTGCTAGCAATTTCAATTTCGGTACTTAGTAACGTTTGCTTGTCACTTATTAACTTAGTTTGAAATGCTTCAAAATTTTGTTGCTGATTTTTATTCTCTAAATAATAAGAACTCAGCATTAAGCTGATTAAAAGTAGCATTAGCGGTAAAATAGCTAGTAACAGCAATTTGTTTTTCAAGCTTAAATTACTCATTTTTTCTCCGAGGTGAATAAAGGTGTGTGTGCAGCAACAACTAAAATCTAGCAAAACGAATATAGTTTGCAGATTTACTTATTTGCCCAAAATAACTTCGCTCATTTATATCGCTTTAAACTTATATTAAGAAAAGCATAGGTAAAATTAGGTAGGACCAAGTTAGTTAGAAGTCAGCTTAGCCATATTATAATCCCAACTCGGCATTTTAGACACCAATAACGCAGAGACCTTAGTCTTAATAAAAATAATTCATCCAACGTTTATCCATTATTTAAAACACTCTCTATAAATAATATCCACGTAGCCTTACTGCTTTTATTTAAGTCAATTAGTTTTAATTGCAGCGAGTTAGATTATTTGTAAGCGAGTATAAACATTGACCTCAAGGTTAAATTAACATGTAGAGATTAATTTTTTATTAACATATAATAACCCTATCTTCCTAGTACCAAATAACCAGATAGATTGAAACATATTGTTTTGAGCCACTGTTATGAATTAATAAAAATGAATTACTAATGAAATATATTTTATATCTTGTGCTTTTAATCTCTAGTCAAGTATTTGCAAAGCCTGTAAATAATAGTATTGCATTTTACTATTCATACCCTATGCCTCTAGCCGAAATGACCTTTTATTCACGCGTTGTAGTTCAGCCCGAACACGTCACTGAGCACGAACTTAATTGGTTTAAACAACGTAATATTGCTGTTTATGCTTATTTAAGTGTTGGCGAGTCCTTTAATAAAAATAAGTCATCACTTAGTATAAACCCCAACTGGGATAGTCATATTGCCGATTTAGCATCAGCACATTGGCAACAACATATTCAAAGGAGCGCTGAGACATTAAAAGCACGTGGTTTTAGCGGCTTATTTTTAGATACTCTAGACAGCTATCAACTTTTAGATGACAAGCACAGTAAACCCGAACAACAAGCTGGATTAGTCACCATAATAAGTTCACTCTCTGAGACTTTTGATAAGCACCTTATCCTCAACCGGGGCTTTGAGCTATTGCCTAAACTCGCTAATTTAGCCAACGACTTAGTGGCGGAAGGTTTGTATAGCCACTTCAACCCTAACGACAATAGCTATACACTGACTAACAAAAACGACCAAAATTGGCTAAGCGCACAATTAAAAAAAGCACAAAACTTAGGCCTCAACGTCCAAATTATTGATTATGCAAAGCCCGATAACCGCCTCGCTATGGCACAAAAGATTATAGATGCAGGTTTTAATCCATGGGTGACAGATGGGCACTTACAAACATGGGGTACATCATCGATAACACCTGTGCCTAGGCGAATATTAATCCCTTATAATAGCGATATTTCACCCTTAGTTAAAAAATCCGTTCATTCAAAGCTTGCTACAGTCATAGAATACTTAGGGTATATTCCTGATTATGTAGATGTAGCTAAAGAAAGTTTACCTAAAATAGATCCCAGTTTACATGCCGGCATTATTTCTTGGACTACTCATAGTATATTTTATAGTACTGAGATTATTAAATGGCTGGAAGGGGGTTTAAAAATAGTACCGGAGCTAATATTAGGGGAATTACCTCAATCAAATAAATTACTGATTAGTTTAGGCGTAGAAAATATAAATAATGCGCAACCTGGCCCTTATGAAGTTAAATACTTTGCCGATTGGCTAAAAGGTGAAACTACAAAAGCACCTGTAATTATCAGACCAAATTCCCTTAAGTTAACCTCAGACGCCACAGCGTTAATTAGCATTAGTTCAGCAAATGGTAAAATCCTAGCGCAAGGAAGTAAGACTAAACTAGGTGGCATAATAGTAGCCCCTTGGCTAATTGATAATTTACCACTGGAAGGCAGTAAATGGGTGATAGACCCTAAGAACTTGTTAACAAAAGTACTAAATTTACCCACAATATTAGCTCCTGATACAACGACTCTGAGCGGAAGGCGTATGTTAACTTTGCACATAGATGGCGATGGATTTAGTAGCGTTGCGCACTTCAAAGGTAAGCCATACAACTCAGAAGTTATTCGCGATGAAATAATAAAAAGGTACAAATTGCCATTAACATCCTCCATAATACAAGCAGACATAGAGCCTAACGGCTTACATCCAAAACAAAGTGAAGAACTTGAGCAAGTTGCAAGAGATATATTTAAACTACCTTATGTAGAGGTTGCATCACACACATACAGCCACCCTTACTTTTGGAAAGTGCTATCAGGGATACAAAACATAGATGAAGATGATACGAAATACGGACTTAATTTAAATATTCCTGGGTATCTCTCTGTCGATTTAGAAAAAGAAATTTCAGGGTCAATTCAATATATTAATGAACGACTGACGCCAAAGAATAAAAAAACAGTATTAATTCTATGGTCAGGCGATGCGGTTCCAGGACCAAAGGCTTTAGCCATAGCAAGAAAAGCTGGCGTGCTCAACGTGAATGGTGGTAATACTTCAGTAAAAGCTGATAACCCAACTCTTACAAATGTATCGCCAATTGGACGACCTGAAGGTGACTTGTTATACCAAATTTATGCACCCATTATTAACGAGAACGTATACACCAACTTGTGGCATGGGCCTTATTATGGTTTTAAGCGCCTAATCGAAACATTTGAAATTACAGAAAAACCATACAGATTAAAACCCTATAGTATTTACTTTCATTTTTATTCTGGTGAACTACCTGCTGGACTTGATGCCCTGAAATATAATATAGACTACGTACTTGCAAGACCGAATACGCCAGTACATTTAAGCCAGTATGCAAAAATAGCTAAAGACTTTTATTTTTCAGCTCTTGCTAAAAACAGCAATAACGAATGGGTTTTTAGCTCTCAAAGTATTCGAACATTACGTATTCCCAATGATTTTGATGTTCCTAATGTAGCTCAAAGTTCAGGAATATCCGGCGTCACTCAAAAGGGTAATTACATTCATATAACTGATGATTTAGCAAAGCTTAGCTTTGATCACAGCCAAGAAAACAATGTACCGTATTTAGCTTCAGCTAATGTCTCCATGGATAATTGGCAAGTGAATGGAGCTGTCAGTTTTAAAGCCTGGGTGCCTGCTAAAATTGATTTAGTTAATGGGCGTTCTTGTGAGTTTGTTTCTAATGATGGAAAGCGCTTTAAAGGTAAATCAAATGCTGATATCACACAGTTTAGTCTGCCAAAAGGTCAATTCTACGGTTACTTAAAATGTAAAAGAGCTGCTTGATGGTGAGTAATAAAAAACTAAGCTCTTATTGTAAGTAACATATTGATACATTCTTTTATCGTTTTTCTAAGTATAGGTTTGTAGGTTGCTCTTAATAACTCGAGTGGCAAACCAATGGGTTTTATTGTGGTGAGTTAATCAAACCAGCATGTTATTATACCCCTTGAGTATATGGTTGAATTAACATGTAGAAATTAATCTTCCATTAACATATAATAACCCTATATTACTAATACCAAATAGCTAGATAAATTGGACCGCATTACTTTGAGCCACAGTTATAAATTAATTGAAATGAATTACTAATGAAATATTTTTTATACCTAGTGCTTTTAATTTCTAGTCAAGTATTTGCAAAGCCTGTGAATAATAGTATTGCATTTTACTACTCAGCACCGATGCCATTAGCCGAAATGACCTTTTATTCTCGCGTTGTAGTCCAGCCTGATCTTGTGACTGAGCACGAACTTAATTGGTTTAAACAGCGTAATATTGCTGTCTATGCTTATTTAAGTGTTGGTGAGTCGTTTATTGAAAGTAAGTCTTCACTCGCAGTTAACCCTAACTGGAATAGCCATATTGCCGATTTAGCATCAGCACATTGGCAACAACATATTAAAAGTAGCGCTGCGGCATTAAAAGCACGCGGCTTTAGCGGCTTATTTTTAGATACCCTAGATAGCTATCAGCTATTAGATGCTACACACAGTAAACCCGATCAACAAGCTGGGTTAGTCACCATAATAAGCTCACTATCTGAGACTTTTGATAAGCACCTTATCCTCAATCGGGGATTTGAGTTATTGCCTAAACTCGCTAATTTAGCAAGTGACTTAGTTGCTGAGGGTTTGTATAGCCACTTCAATCCAACCGACAATAGCTATAAAGTGACCAACAAAAACGACCAAGATTGGCTAAGCGCACAATTAAAAACAGCACAAAGTTTAGGCCTCAACGTCCAAGTTATTGATTATGCAAAGCCCGGTAATCGCCTTACTATGGCACAAAATATTATAGACGCAGGTTTCAATCCGTGGGTGACCGACGGTCGCTTGCAAACGTGGGGCACATCATCAATTACGCCGATCCCTAGGCGCATTTTAATCCCTTATAACAGTAACGTAAAACCACTCATATACACTACCGTACACTTAAAGCTTGCGACCATGATTGAGTATTTGGGGTACATACCTGATTACATAGATATGGCAAAACGCGACTTACCTTTGGTTGACCCTAGCTTACATGCCGGTATTATTTCGTGGACCTCAAGCGATGCATTTTACACCCCAACACTTACCAATTGGCTTGAAGCTAATTTAGGTGTTGTGCCAGAACTTATTTTAGGCGAGTTACCACAGTCTACTAAATTACTATTTAACATGGGTATTGAGTCGTTAAACACACTACCTGAAGGTCCATATAAACAAGATAGCTTTGCACCTTGGCTCAAAGGAGAATCCACAACACCTCCCCCTATCGTTAAACCATATTTACTAAAATTAGCAACTAATGCGACTCCTTTAATTACAATAAAATCAGCTGATAACACAATAATTGTACAAGCGGCTAAAACTAAATATGGTGCAGTCGTGGTTGCTCCTTGGCTAATTGATACATTTCCGATGGAAGGCAGCAAATGGGTTATTGATCCACATACACTACTAACTCAGGCTATGGAACTACCACCTATATTAGTGCCAGATACAACCACCGAAAGCGGCAGGCGAATGCTTACGCTGCATATAGATGGAGATGGATTTACAAGTGTTGCCCACTATGCGGGTAGGCCTTATTCAGCAGAAGTAATTCGAGATGAAATAATTAAACACTACAAACTACCGTTAACGTCCTCAGTGATCCAAGCTGACATTGAAGAAGGCGGTATTCACTCTAAACAAAGTGCCAAACTCGAAGACATTGCGCGTAGTATTTTTAAGCTGCCTTATGTAGAAGTTGCTTCACACACCTATAGCCACCCCTATTTTTGGACTGCTCTATCTGGGCGAAAAAAAATAGATGAAGACGACACTGATTACGGTTTTCATCTAGATGTACCTGGCTACAACACCATCAGCCTTAAAAAAGAAATTACAGATTCGATAAAATATATTGATGAAAAACTCACACCTAAAAATAAAAAAACAGTGATGATGTTATGGTCAGGCGATGCAACTCCTGGTCCTAAAGCGCTTGAACTGGCTCGTGATGCTGGTGTGCTAAACGTAAATGGCGGCAACACTGATGTAAATTCCGATAACCCTAGCCTTACACATATATCACCTATTGGCCGCCCTGAAAGAGATTTGCTGTATCAAATTTATGCCCCCATATTAAATGAAAATGTTTACACTAACTTATGGCATGGCCCTTATTATGGCTTTAGACGCTTAACTGAAACTTTCGAAATAACAGAAAAGCCATATAGGTTAAAACCTTACACTATTTATTATCACTTTTATTCAGGTGAAGTTCTTGCGGGACTAGACGCTCTTAAACACAACATAGATTATGTTTTAGCAAGACCAAATACACCTGTGCATTTAAGCCATTATGCAAAAGTAGCAAAGGATTTTTACTTTTCTGCACTTGCTAAAAACAGTAATAATGAATGGTTATTTAGCTCAAAGTACATTCATACTTTGCGAATACCTACCGACTTTGATGTGCCAAACATAGCTCAAAGTGAAGGTGTATCTGGTGTAACTGAAAAAGGTGACTACATACATATTATAAATAACATAGCTCGCCTTAGCTTTGATCATAGCCAAAATAGTAAAAAACCTTATTTAGCATCTGCAAATGTTGTTGTTAATAGCTGGCAAGTTAACGGGCCTGTTAGCTTTAAAGCGTGGGTACCTGCTTCGCTTGATTTAATGAATGCACGCTCTTGTGAGTTTGTATCTGGTTTGGGTGAGCACTTTAAAGGTATTAACCGAGGTAAATTAACACATTTCAAAATACCTGCAGGTGATTTTTATGGTTACCTTAACTGCGACGGAGCCGCACTATAATGAATACTACAAAGCGCCCTCAGTTAATTTCAGTAAAAACAATATTAGCGATATTAGCCGTAAGTTGTTTTGCACTTTATGCATTATTTCCACATACCTTATTTTTTGAAGATGATGCACTTTCACAAGACTATACCTTTGAGAAGTCTTACCTTAATGCAGCGCTCAATACAGAGCCCGACAACGAAAAGCTACGCGCAAAATTAGTTGAGCTACATATAGGGCTTAGTGAGTATTCACAAGCTACTAACGAGCTTGAAAAGCTACCTAGAGGTGAGCGCAAAGCAACACTTGAAATAAAGCTGCTCTACTCATTATGGCTAGCAAGCGGTGCTAAAGTTGACGACCGCTTTGAAGAGTTATCTTTAAAAATTGGTGCTCATAAAAACTGGAACGAACAAATATTAACTATTGCAAAAGCAGTTGGGTTAAATGCAAAAGTTGCTCAGTACTATCAAAAAAATAAACAGCCTCTCCTTGCAGCCGATTACTGGTTAAGCGCAGGGGAACCTGACAAAGCATTCGCTATTTATAAAACAAATATAAATGCTGATATTGCAGCTAAAGCGATTGAAACTGCACTTGGTGCAAATAACCCGATACAAGCTTATGCATGGTGGAAAACCTATGGCGACCAAGCCAATATTAAACGCACACTTTATTTGGCTAACTTAGCAGGCAATACAGAAGATGCGGCTCAAGCCATTGAAAGTTTATTAAAGACCGATCCAAATAACAGCGAGTACTTAACACAAGCAATGCACCTGCGTTTAGCAAATGCAAATGCAAAAGGGGCAGAGCAATTACTTGCAAAGCTATTACTACAAAGCCCAGCTGACAAAGAGCTACATTTATTAAATTGGAAGATAAAGCGCTGGCAAAACAAGCCTAAAGAAGCACTTCGAGAGTTTAAATGGCTAATGTCTAACAAAGCTGTAACTCCTGCGATGCTTACCGATAGTATTAACGATGCCACCGCTTTATATTTATACCAAGACGCTAATGATATATACGAATATAAAGCCCAAAATAGAAATCTAAAAGGTAATGGCTTTGCTAATTGGATGCAAGCTAACGAATTTATTGGTAACACAAAGCAAGAATTAAATAATATTGAACGCTTTGAGCAAATAAATGGTAAAAGTGCATTATCACAATATTGGAAAGCAAAAGTACTTCACGATACTGGTAATTTAAAAGCATTAAGAGCTTTGTGGCCTACATATAAAGGGCCTAAAAATGAAGAAGATTTACTTTGGATTGCCCGCGCATTTTGGCTAGATGATGACTTTTCTACAGCTCTGCAAGTACTAAAAAACAAACATGAAAGTTCTGACGATGAGTTTTGGAGCGCCAATGTTGACATGGCAATGCGAGTTAAGGACAAAGCTCATGAGCTATATGCATTAGAGAAGTTACAAAAAATAAGTCCTTTGAGCGTAGGCGACATGCTGCACTACCAACAACTGCGCTTTGAAGGTCGGCCTCAGGAGCTTCTTGATTATTTATGGAAAAGTGAGTCGCAAACTGACCGTCAATTGATTCAAATTGCATTATTAAGCACACAAGTAAATGATGCTAAATCAGTTGCACGTATTCATGCTGAACTTGATAAGCAGCGCTACAATAAAGCTCTCTACCCTGCTTGGTTAATTCTTTCAAATTGGTATCAAAACCAAAGTGATTTAAATTCAGCTTATACGACTTTAAACCGCGCCGCTAAATTAAGCGAATATGACTCTGATGTTGTGCTGGCACAAGGTTGGTTAGCGCTGCAAATGCATGACACTGTAATGATTGGCCGCATTTTAACACGCTATTCTCAAAGCGACACTTCCTATGCGTGGACGCAGCTCTTAGCTAGCCTATCTATTCACGAAAAGTCATATAACAGTGCCTACTTTTATTTGCGTAAATTGGCCATTGCAGAGCCAAGTGACTTAACAACACTGGTTAACTTAGCCGATGTAATGAAACAACTTGGATATTATGCAAATGCTGCTGAACTTAATCACTATTTACTGCAACACTTACCTAAAGATAAATATGCCTACAGAGGCCTAATGTTCCGCTGGGCGGGCGCGATGGCAGTTCCTCATTTAATGCAATTAAACACAATGGAAGAACTTGCCCCCGACACTATTGGTGAGCCCCAAACAAACTGGTGGTTAGCGCGCAGAGCTGCACAAAAATTAGAGCCATGGCAAAAACTACAACTTTATATGACCAACGGCGAATTTAATAAAGCGAAACAACTATTAGCAGAAGGCTCACTAAGCAAATTAGATGAACTAAACGCCCTACTCTATCTAAAGCAGCCATACGCAACAATGCAGCGTTGGTACGAAGAACTCACTGGCGAGGCAAATGAATCGCAATTGAGTTTACTCAGAAATGCACGCGCATCCTATTTTAGAGCGCTTGAAATAAACCTATCGCCAGAGGCTGGTTTAAACAGTAGCCAGTACGATGTAAACGTTTATTTTCCTTATGCTAATGGGCAATGGAAATTAAGTTTAAGTAATCAGCAAAACCTTGATAACAACGGATTACTGTTTGCAATAGAAGATAAAATGACATTTGGTCGTTGGTATTTTGATGCAAAAATAGATTCGCACCAAGGCAGCTTAGTTAGCCGCCAAGGTCTTAGCATAGACTCTCGTTATCAATGGGATTCACGAACACAGGTAGGTTTAAAGCTTGAATATAATGTTGAAAACCGCCAATCAGAAGCACTACTTAGCTATGCTCAGCTAGATAAAGCCACGGCCTATGTTAACTACAATATTGATGGTAGACAAAACGTACAGCTATCAGCAGCAGCGATGTCTTTTTCTCGAAGAAGCGATGGCAGCTCACTAATAAACGGCCAAGAATATAATGCTCGTTACCAATACAGCATTTTAAAAGACCGCCCAATTTGGAACGCTTATTTTAGTGCGCAATGGCAAGACTTTGAACGTGTTAATGCATTAATAAATACAGATGCAAGCAGAAGACCGCTAAGAGTTGACCTTCAACCATTTAGACGCTTTGCACTAGGCACCTCATTTGCTTCAACTGGCTCATTAGAACCTCCTTATTTAGGCGCAAGCCCTTCGTGGTTATTTGATATAAGTACTGGCTATCAAACACTTAACGATACAGTAGATGTATCAGTTTCAAGTGGCGCAGGTTGGTCTGTACTGGGCGATGATTTATTTAAATTACAGCTGGGTTACCAAAGTAGTAATAAAGTGGGTAACTCAGATACACAATTACAATTAGGTTATTACGTACATTTTTAATGTTAGGAGAGAGTATGTTTCGTTTAATTATACCGTGTTTGGTATTACTATTATCAGCATGTACCACCAGCAGAGTTGCTGATGATATAGAGCTTAGCCCTTCAAAAACAGTGGCACTAATGCCGCTTGTTAATCATGCTCAAACACCGCTTGCCGGTGAGCGTGCTGAAGATATTTTAGCCAGTATTTGGCAACAAAATAAATTACCAACTCTTATACGTGCACCTCGCGTAAACACCAAAGAGCTTCCACCGCTGGATGATCAATACCGTTTAGACAATGCTATGCAATGGTTAAGCACTCAACGAGCTGACTATGTACTAACAGGCAGCATTGAAGAGTGGCGCTACAAAGCAGGGCTTGATGGCGAACCTGTTGTTGCACTTACATTATTACTCACCGTAAATGGACAAACCACACCAGTTTGGACGGGTACTATTGCTAAAAGTGGCTGGGGCCGCGATAGCATTGCAGCAACAGCACAAGATGTGATTGCCGATTTAATTTCTTATATAGAGGTTAGTGAGTGAAAACACATTTCCTTAGACCAAGAGACGTTCCTGAGCTACAAATATGGGCTGAGGTATTTATATTTACCGCGCTTGCTTTAGGGCTGCCTGTATTATTTAACGCACAGGACCCATTTTGGACTGAGGGAGGGTTTTCGTGGCCTGTACTTGGCCCACTTTTAGTTTCTTTACGCTATGGCTTTTCAAAAGGCTTTATTAGTATTTTATGTTTGCTTGTTGGCCAACTTTTTTTACTTCAAGCAAATATTTTATCACCGCAAAGCGACTTCAATATTAACGCTATGATTGGCTACATTATTGTAATTATGATCACAGGCGAATTTAGGGATGTGTGGGAGCGTACTAATCAACAGCAAAGTATTCAGCTTGAGTACGTAACAGATCGTCTTGAAACATTTACTCGTCAGTATCATTTAATTAATTCATCTCACGATAGAATTGAGCAAATGCTAGCTGGCCATACGTTAAGTTTGCGTGAATCACTACAAGCAGTAAGAACCTCTATCGGGCTATTAAAAGAAAGAAGACTTGATAGCGCAGCGCAAAAAACAATCGACTTGTTTGTTGAGTACGGTTCGCTAGAAAGAGCGGGGTTATATAAAGTTGAAAACGACAGTGTTTTAGAACCACCACTTGCCTCTATAGGTAAGATGAGTCAAATAGCTAAAAACGATCCTCTTATATTAGCGATGATTGAAGAAAAAGAATTAGTATCAGTAAAAGACGCAAAAATGGCATCAGGTATAAGTAAATACCATATGGCGATTCCACTTATCGACGTAAATAACACAATTTATGGCGCTATTTTAGTTGAAAGAGTACAATTTTTTGCACTTAAAAATACCACTCTTACACTACTTGCAGTTATGGCTGGGCATATTGGCGATCTACTGCGCCATGAAATAACAAACCCAGTAATGACTTATGAAGAGTATCCATACTTTATTCGCCAAGTTAAACGTGCGAATAAAGAAGCAAAACGATACAACATTCCATCGCAGCTACTAAAAATAAAAGCTAATAATATTACTGATAAATCCACTCAACTTATGAGTTATTTAAGTGAAGCACGCCGTGGTTTAGACATTTATTTGTACGATAATCAAAATCAGGTATTACTGCTATTGATGCCATTAGCTGATGAGCTTGAAAAAGCAGGGTTTATCGCCCGAATGAACACTTGGTGTAAAGAGCGCACTGGTAGCACTTTAGCTGAGCTTGATATTGTTATTGAGCAGCAACTTGCACTACCTATAAGCTCAGATGACATAAAGAGACTGGTTTCACTTTCATGATTATAATTATTGTAGCGGCTATATTAGGGTGTATTTGTCAGTACTTTGCACTAATAGAAGTACTGGAAACACCTGATTGGTTTTTAGCTATATTATTGCATGCTATCGCTAGCATCTTTTTTGCTATTGTTAGTTATGTTTTTATACCTAAAAAATACAAAACGACTCCTTATAGCTCTTTGCTACTCATGTTTTTATTATTGTTTACATTACCAGTACTTGGAATTATAGGTGTTGTAGTAGCGCTTACATTTGCTCTTTGTAAACCTCTCAAGAATGACGAGATAGAAATAGAGGAGCATAAAATACCTGAGCTTCCTTTTGAAGCCAGAGCAATATCAGCAAATCCAACCTATTCAATTGGTGGACTTAAAGCAATTTTGAAGCACGCTAATGGGCCAAATAAGCGTTTAAGTGCTGTAATGGCGGCTCGTCACATGAGTGACTCACAAGCTATTCCTATTTTAAAGCTAGCACTTAAAGATTTAGAGGATGATATTCGCTTGCTCGCCTACTCAACCCTTGATGGTAAAGAAACCAAACTTAACGAAAAAATCAGTTTGTATCAGCAAGAAATAGCAGTTACAACTAAGCAGCCAAAATTGAGTCATTTACAAAAACAGCTAGCCGAACTTTATTGGGAACTGAGCTATTTAGGCTTAGCACAAGGCGCACTGCGTAAATACGTTTTAGAAAAAGCAGAAGCACTTGCATTGCAAAGTATTGAGCACGTAAAAACACCTGCAACTTTTATATTTTTAGGGCGTATATCTTTAGCCTTAGACAAATACGAAATAGCCCATGAGTATCTACTTAAAGCAACTGAGTTTGGTATGGCAAGGCGCCATGTATTGCCTTATAAAGCCGAAGTTGCCTTTTGTATGAACAAGTTTGACGACTGTAAACGCTACTTAAAAGAACTCCCAGAACAACCTAAGGGCAGTGAATTACGTCATTTGCAGGAGTATTGGCATGAGTAATAAAAATGCAGACATTTTACTGCTTTTAGAAGGCACTTACCCTTATGTACGTGGTGGCGTATCTAGCTGGGTTCATCAAATAATTGAAGGGTTACCTCATTATAACTTTGAGCTTGTTTTTATAGGTGGAGCGCCAGAGCATTATGGCGAGATTCAATATACTTTGCCTGAAAACGTTACCAAGCTGCATGTTCATTATTTAGTGGAAAATGACACATCTGAAATAAAAGCTAAGCATGGCGTTAAATATAAAAAAGAGCTTTTTGATTTTTGGCAGCAACTACAAAATTATTTTAGGGATTGTGATGAGCCCATCCCAACTGAGTTATTAAAGTTTGCATTTGAGACTTTGGCTAAAAAAGACGGTATTAACGAAGCCGACTTTTTATATAGTGAATCATCGTGGCAAGTACTCACCAATTACTATTCAACTTTTTGTGATGAATCCTCTTTTATTGACTTTTTTTGGTCATACCGCAATTTATATAAACCGCTATTTAAAATAGCCGAAATTGCACGCGGACTTCCAAAAGTTAAACTTATTCACTCAATATCTACCGGGTATGCTGGTATTTTAGGATCTGGTGCCAGTGTAATAAGCGATACTCCCTTTTTGTTGACCGAGCATGGTATTTACACCAAAGAGAGAAAAATAGATCTTATTCAAGCCAGTTGGATCAAAGAGTCTGAGCAAAGCCTAGGTAAAAACTTAAATACCGAAATGGGCTTTATTCGCCGTATGTGGATCAGCTTTTTTGAGCAAATCGGCCGAACAACATACCAAGAAGCAGATAAGGTCATTTCGCTATACGGCGGTAACAGGCAGCGCCAAATAAAGGATGGTGCAGCGCCAGAAAAAGCATTTGTTGTACCTAATGGAATTAAAACAGTGCGCTTTATTGAAGCGCTTGAGCAGCGTCCAAAACAGATACCACCAGTTGTTGGATTAATTGGACGTGTAGTGCCTATAAAAGATATTAAAACCTTTATACGTGCGATTAAAGAGGCGCAATCGATGCTGCCTGAAGTAGAAGGCTGGATCATCGGCCCTTATGAAGAAGATCCGCAATATTACAAAGAGTGTGAACTACTTGTAGGCAGTCTTGATTTACAAAGCAGTGTAAAGTTTTTAGGTATGCAAGATATTACCAAAATTTTGCCTAAGCTCGGAATTGTAGCTTTAACCTCGATTTCCGAAGCGCAGCCTTTAGTACTTTTAGAAGCAATGGCGGCCGGTGTGCCTGTACTTGCTAGTGATGTTGGCTCGTGCCGCGAAATAATCGAAGGCGGAACTGATGAAGATAAAGCATTAGGTAAAGCCGGTGAAGTTGTCTCAATTGCTTCACCTAGCGAAACAGCACAACAAATATCAAACATGCTAACAAATGAGCAAGTTTGGCTTGAGTATCAAAAAAGTGGTTTAGACCGCGTACAAAAATTTTATGACGAGAGCCACATGTTTGCCCGTTACGATAAACTTTATAAGGATACAATGGCATGGCCGGAATAGGTTTTGAGATACGAAAAATTCTCAAAAAAAATACCCTGCTCTCAGTTTTTGAAGCATACGGCTACGCGGGCTTAATAGGCTCAGGCCCTTGGCTGCTCTCTATTGTAGCGTTAATGCTAATTGGTATTTTAAGTTTAGGCGTTGTATTACCCAAAGTACTTATTATTCAGTTTTTAACGCTTGTTACCTACATGATGGCAGCTTCACTTATTTTAACGGGTGGCTTGCAGTTATTATTAACTCGATTTATTGCAGATTTGTTTTTTCAAAAAGAAGAGGCAAAAGTACTGCCTAATTTACTTGGTGCGCAACTTATAACAACAATAGCCGCATTATTGGTGGGCTTGGCTGTATGGCCTATGCTCCCTATACCCGTTGTTACTAAGATTATAATTTTAGGTGCCTTTGTAAGCTTATGTAATCAGTGGCTTGGCGCTATTTTTCTATCGGGTATGAAAGAATACCGGTTGATTTTGATTACCATGCTAAGTGGTATGCCTTTATGGTACTGCTTGCATATTTATTAAGAGACTGGCAGTTAGACGGCTTGTTTTTTGCGTTTTTTGCAGGCGAAGCTCTACTCTTTTTTAGCTTTTTGTTTATGATTATTCGCCGCTACCCAGGTGAAAAACTTATAAGCTTTGACTTTTTAAGCAATAAAAAAGTGTATTACAGCCTATTCTTTTGTGGTCTGTTTTATAACATTGGTGTGTGGGCTGATAAAATCATTTTTTGGTATTCACCAAGCACATCAATTCAAATTATTGGCACGTTAAGAGCCAGCCCAATTTACGACTTGCCTATATTTTTAGCCTATTTGTCTATTATTCCCGGTATGGCAGTATTTTTAGTAAAAATGGAAACCGACTTTGTAGAAGAATACGACCGTTTTTACACAGCTATTCGAGAGGGTTCATCGTTAGAAGAGATTTACTATTTAAAAGATAATATGATCCAAACTGCACGTGCCGGTTTATACGATATATTTAAAATTCAAGGTATTACCGTAGCCTGCTTATTATTATGGGGCGAGCAAATACTTACCTTTATTGGTATTGATCCAAACTATAAAACGCTTTTATTTATTGATGTAGTTGGTGTGGGTGTACAAGTTATATTTTTGTCTATTTTAAATATTTTGTTTTATTTAGATAAACGCTCAACCGTCCTATTTTTAGCGGGGCTATTTTTGGTAATAAACGTTGTTTTAACTTTGCTATCAATCGCTTTTGGGCCGCAATTTTATGGTTACGGCTTTGCTCTCTCAACTATTGTTACCTCTGTTGTTGGGTTATTTTGGCTTTCTAAACAATTTGAAGATTTAGAATACGAAACGTTTATGCTGCAATAGCATAATATAAAGGCTGCTTATGCAGCCTTTATATTTAAAGCTTTTCGTACAAAATTAAAATAATTAATTATTGGGAAGCGGCTGATACACACCATGTTTATAGCTCATATAAGCGCCTTAGTTTAAAGTAAAAAAGACTAGCTCAGTAAATGGATAAAATGTTTATAAAACAAAGGGCTTATAAAAACCAAGCTCCCCTACCTTGGCTTAGCTAATCTCTTGTACAATTAGACTTAACTAGTTTAGCTTTATGCTAAATGAGGTAGCCGTTGCCATTACTTACTCACCCATCGCGCTTTAAAACCACGCGTATCAACATGTATAAATGCGCCTCTGTGCGACTTAGGCCCATAAATACCTAAACCACCTAGTAAACCTTTAAATGATTCACGTCTAGCTAACGACTCCACTATATCGGCCATCGCTTTAGCGTCACCAATTGAATGCTTACCGTCATTATTAATATCATCCATACGGTAGTTGCCATCGTTATCTATAAAAATATCGGCAGCATCACCAAATACATGTCGGCTAAGTTTTACATTGCCAATTGATTTGTTGTAGTACGGAGTTCTATAACCGCTCATAACCACCATATTACTAACCGGTATACCTTCTAAAATCAGTTCTTTGCGTATTTTTTCTAGTTTAAGTAACAACTTATTTTGTAAAAATAAATACTTTGGGTGCTTACTTCGCTGCTTACTAACAAATTCTTTTAGTGAAAAGTGAGGTGATATTTTTACGTTTTCATTTTCAGGCGTTACCTTAACAAAGCCATCGGGCACTATGTAGTGTGAAGCGTCTTTAATCTGTGAAGGTTTAGGATAGTGCCCAATGTGGTAATACTTGAGCTTTCCTCCTTCAACATTGTCTGCCGGTACTTTTACAAATACGTTGATTTTCATACGCTGTTTTTTATCGGGCGACTCAATAATTACCGTTGTTAAACCGGGCTCTTTGGGTGCTTGCCATTGCCAACGGTTGGTGTCTGTAAGCTTAGATTTCCCCTGAGTGTTAATTAGCGTGTAAGCATTTTTTGATTGCGCAAAAAGCACTTCAAACTCAACTTGCTCTTTGGGCATTACAAATACTGAAAACACCGAATATGGCATAACTATATCGTTAATTTTTAGGCTAAATTCTGCATCTTCAAAGTTGGCTTTGTTTTTTATATCAACTACCTGATGCGCAGGCTTTGTAGGCGCGGCAGCAAATACACTATTGCTAAATATAATTGTAAATATGGCGATAGAAATATAATGAATAAATTGCATAAACCCTCTCATTATTTATTTTTTAACAAAGCGGCAATCACCGACTGTTCATCATTTTTTAATAGTGCTTTTTTATCGCGTTGATATATGTCATCTCTAAAGTTAACCAGCTTATTTTCGTCAACCCATGCAGTCCAATAAACTAAATGAATAGGAAGAGGCTCATCTAAATGAAACGTTAGAGTACTATTTTGAGCAAGTGCGCTGTCCATATTATTGAGTGTTTGCACTTCTCCTTCGTGCTTAATAATTTCACGCGCTAACGAAAAAGGCTTTTCTATTCTTATACAGCCATGCGATAAAGCTCGGTTTGCTTGGCTAAAACGGTGCTTTGCTGGTGTATCGTGAACATAAATTGCTTCGGGATTGGGGAATAAATACTTAACTTCCCCTAGGGGGTTTTCTTCACCAGCACGTTTTACTAAAAAGTGATCAAATTGGTACGGCTTAATAGAATCCCAATCAATATTGCTTGGATTAACAGTTTGTGGGTCTAGGTAGCTGTTTTTTCTAATTTCAATATTATTTTTTACAAGATAGTCAGGATCCTCGGCTACCTTTGGAGCAATTTCTTTGGTGGCAATTGAGGTGGGTATACGCCATTCAGGATTAACTACAAACTTTTCTATTTCGTCGCTAAATGCAGGTGTTTCCCAACTTGGTTTACCTACAATTACGTTATTTTTTAATTTTACATCGCCAGCTTTTACAAATCGTAAGCTGTATTCAGGAATATTTACATACACATATTGCTCATCACTTGCGCCTGCAAAGTTAGTTATTCTATAAAAGTTAAGTTTTAATTTATCGAGTTTTTGCTGTGCGGGCACATTAAGCGATGCAAAAGTACGCTTACCCACTCGGCCATCAACTTTTAAACCATGGCGGCTTTGAAATTGCTTAACAGCTTGCTCTATATCTTTATCAAACGTGCATATAACTTCGTCGCACACATTAGTTTTTAAGTCACGCTCTTGGTATAAACGCTGTGCAAGTAAGCTCACTTGTTTATTATTACTGCCTAGTTCAAGCAATTCATCGTTATATAAGTGTGTAAAACCACCTTTGTTAACTATTTCTTGATACCAATTAATGGCTTTTTCTGTACGTTCAATTAACTGCGCTGAATATTGGTCAAAGTAGTAGGTGTCATCTGCTTGCACGTACTTTTGTGAGTTGTAAGTAGTTAGTGAAGAGTTAGCGAGTACCACACTTTCAAGCTCATTGGCAGCGAGTGTTGGTGCTGAGCATAAGCCGCTCATGCCAATAAACAATGCAGTTTTTAAAGTAAAACCCTTTGCTTTAGTAAGCGCTTGATTTGAAAATGACCCCTTCACTGTGTACCTCCTCGCTAAATATCGTTGATAAATGCTTATGTACTTACCACTAAGTAGTACACTGGAGGTGCAACGGTAATGCCAAATTAAAGTTTAAAAATAAACAATTGAAATTTAATGACTTTTTAAAAAATCTTATTCTAAACGTTAATAAATTAAACTAGAGAATATGTAATTACTATGCTCAAGTGTGTAAAGTTGCTATGGCAATTAATCTTTTAAAAAAGCTAAAAAACCACGTTCATAACGACTCAAGTACTTTGTTTTTCGTGGTAATGAAAGAGACTCTCTCCACGCAGTTTGAGTATCTTCATCTTCTTTACACAGCGTAATTAAATCGGGATGCACATAAGATTTGCGTGCTATAGCGGGAGTATTACCAAGTTGCTCAGATACGCTATCAAGCATGTTTTTTAAACTAAGCGCCCCTTTAGCTTTAGCTAATTGTTTGAATGCAATAACGCTTGCTCGCCAAGTTCTAAAGTGTTTTGCACTAAACTCCTCGCCCATTATTTGCTGAATGTATTGGTTTATTTCACTTGATGTAACATTTGTGCGCTCACCTTCATTTATATACTGAAATAAATGCTGCCCGGGTAAATCTTGTAAGTCTTTTATAACATGGCTAAGCACCCTGTCGGTTATATTTACTTCACGTTCTTTACCTGATTTGGCACGATATTTTAGCTGAATATTTTTGCCCGTGAGTTGTGCATGGCGTGTTCGTAATGTTGTCGCACCAAAACTTTTATTTTGCTTTACGTTACGCTCGTTACCTACCCTCAGCGCACCTAAATCCATAAGTCTTACAACTGCTGCTAAAGTGCGTTCAATATTAAGCTCATCGCCTTGTAAGTCTGTTTCTAAACGCGCTCTTAACAAAGGGAGTTTATTACCAAATACTCCACATGCTTGGTATTTTTTTGCTTCTTGTTGCGCCCTAAATTCAGGATGGTAACGGTATTGCTTTCGCCCCTTACTATCAAATCCTGTCGCTAAAATATGTCCGTTTTCTTCTGGGCAAAACCAAGCGTTTTTATAGGCAGGCGGAAATGCCAATCCATTCAAACGATCAATCACATTTTGCTCTTTTATTTGCTTACCGATTGGATCAAAGTAAAGCCAACTTTTCTGTTTAAGTTTACGAGTGATCCCTGGTAAATTATCGTCTACATAAATTAGCTTCATTAACCCTCCAGTTATATTTAAGCATGCGTCGGAATACAAAATGTATCACTTTAAAATAACCTTAAACTGAACAAGATTATTGATATATAATAAAAAACCAACAACAATTATAAATACTTAATATATATTAATAATTCTATTTAGGTTTTCGTAAAAGTAGGTCGAACTTACGCGCCAGCAACAAGTCTATTACGATTAAACTCAATGCACTTAGCGCTAAAAAAGCTACTTGAGATAGATTTATTATCCTAAGTTCAGATTAATTACACTTTGTCCCCCGCAATTGGGGTGCTGTTTAAATGGAGAATTCAATGGCTTTTGATTATGGATCGATTGATCTTGGACTAAAAAACCCCTTCAAACTGGAAGGTAAAGTAACAGCATTAAGAGGACTCATTGAGTCTATAGCAGGTATTAGTTTACTTGTTATTGCTGCGGGCTCTGTGAAAGAAGATACAACCGCGGGTTGGATTTTAATGGTGTTTGGCATGCTTATTTTAGCATTCGGCATTCGCTCACTATCGGCAGGTATTTACGCAACACTTAAATACTTTGTAGGTAGAAACCACCCAACTTCACTTGCTTATAACTACAGTAAATCGCAAGCATCAACCGCTCAAGAAGAACAAAAAGAAGTAGCCTACACAGCGCAATCACTTGAAGAAATGCTGGTTGGTCGTAAAAACAGTACATTTAAAGAGCCTAATGGTTTTTTATCACGCTTACTTCACAGCTTAATCCCTAAGTTATTGTTTCTACCATATCCTATTCGAAATGTTGCCCAGCGATTATTTGGCTCATGGGTAAGCACCTTTGTCGCCCTTATTGCTTATGGCCTTGTTGCATTTGTATCTTTGTCGGGCTTTACCGGTGAAGCTGGGGAATTAGCATTTCCGGTTTATAGTGCAATATTAATGTTTTACGTGCTTTTTTCTTGGCGCTCTACAGGTAAACCTATCTCTCGAAATGCAGAAAAGAATATTGAAGCACTTGGTACTGGTGCGCTTGCTAAAATTATTTCTTTATCTTTTATTTTACCCATCGCTATTGGTCTTTCTATGTCATGGTTGATGAAAGAGCAGCACATTAGTAAACAAGAAATAGATAGCTGGCTTGAGCAACTGCCTAGTCTTCATGCTGGAATATACTTAATTGCAATTATTATATTAGCAACTCTAAGCTGTGCGCTTGCTTTTATCATGATTAAAGCGCGTTTAAATTCAGTTACCCCTTCAGCTGAAGTATCTGAACTACGTGAAAACTGGCAAGAGTCTGTTCATCCAGACGAGATTTTCATAAACCTCGATAACCTAGTAATGGCTAATCGCCGTTATAAAGAAGTACCTAACAGAGTTTACAGAGAATTAGACCCTAAGCTTCAAGAACAAATAGAAGGTAAAGGCGGTTTTAAAGGTGAAATGATCCAAGAGATTCAGCCTAAACTGCACTCAATGGACTTAGGTAAAAACTTTACACTCGCGAGATTACTTGCTTTGGTGAGCGGTAACTTACTTTATATTGTAGCGTTAGCATTTACTGTACTTTTAGCGTATTCGTTTATTAATATTTACCATTACATTGATGCGGCAAATATTAATAGTTTTAAACAGGCATTTAATAACCAACATGTCATTCAATTTAGTGAGCTATTAATGACAAGCTTTCACTTATTGCTAATAGGCGTACTTATTAAAGCATTTGCGCAGTTACTTGCAAACACAGCGCATCTATTTTTTGCAGAAATGCAATTTGAGTCACTGCTTGTGTACTTTAAATGTGAAGGCACTTTTACTGAGTCTAAAATATCAACAGGTACTGGTATTCACGATAGCACCCGCTCAGAAAATACTTTAGTACGCAGTAGCATAACGCCTTGGATTATTGTTTCTCGTGTTATTTCTACTACGTTTGCTGCAACAGGTATGAAAAACCTTGAACATCCTCGCCACATTATGGAAATGCATAAAGACGAAGGACAATTACAAGCAATCAAAAAAGACGTTATTTCATTCTTAAAAGACCGCGAATCTATCGCCTCAATCACCAGTGAGCGTGATTTAGGTAATGCGTCACAAATACATCAACTAAACCAACAAACGCGCGCTATACCTGCTCAGCAAGCAATAGCGAAAGATGATGAAGAAGCTGCCGGGTATTTAAGACAAGAAGAAAACTTATCTCCCGAGCCCAAGGGTTAATTAACCTCAAACCTAGATAATTTTTATTAATGCCACCTTGTTAACTTAGGTGGCATTTTTTTTAACCTCTATTCAATACTTTTTAACTTTATTACCTCTTTTGCACTCAACAACATGATTAATATTGGATTAGTTCACAAAGCCCTTGCTTTATGTGCCAAAACACAAATAATGAAAGGATTAATTACAGGGTAAGAATGAGGACAATGAGCTATATACTAACCACCCAATGTGCTGATGATGTAGGCTTAATAGCTAAAATTACAGGGCTTTGCCATAAAAATAATTTAAACATTACGCGTAACAACGAATTTGTAGATAAAGACGCGCAGCGATTTTTTATGCGTACAGAGCTTACAGGCGAGCCACAAAGCGACTTTTTAGATCAATTACGCGCACTGTTGCCACAAGGCGCTAAACTTGCGCTACATTGCGGCGCAAAAACTAAAGTAGTTTTACTGGCAACTAAAGAAGCTCATTGTTTAGGTGGTATGCTGTTAAAGCAATTTGAACAAACTCTTAATATTGAAGTACTCGCTGTAATTGCTAACTATGCTGATTTAGAGCCGCTAGCTAAAGGGTTTGGTGTGCCATTTCATGTTGTATCGCACGAAGGGTTAACCCGTAGCGAGCATGATAAAAAGGTAGGCGATTTAATTGCCAGTTACAATCCTGACATTATTGGCCTTGCTAAATACATGCGTATTTTAAGTCCTGAATTTGTGGGTCGATTTGAAGGTAAAATAATTAATATTCATCACTCATTTTTGCCAGCATTTATAGGGGCTAAACCTTATCATCAAGCATTTGAGCGCGGCGTAAAAATTATTGGTGCTACCGCTCACTTTGTTAATAATGAGCTTGATGAAGGTCCTATTATTTTGCAAGATGTAACCAGCGTTACACATGCTAATACCGCCGAAATGATGGCTAAAATGGGCAAAGATGTTGAAAAAACAGTGTTTTGTAAAGCACTTCAACTTGCCTCAGAGCATAAGCTATTTATTAATGGTAATAAAACTGTGGTGTTTTCTTAGCATTAATCCAACTGCTTAATTATTAAAAATGCCAGCATTGTTGCTGGCATTTTTTTATCATAAATAAGCTAATAACGTTTTAAATGTAAATTATGCCTGCTCTATTGGTTCGAGCTTTAATTTAGCGGCAATTAAAACGGCTTGGGTACGATTGTACACACCGAGTTTTCTAAATATGGCTGTAATGTGTGCTTTTACTGTCGCTTCTGATATGTGTAGTTCATAAGCAATTTGCTTATTAAGTAAACCTTCGTGCAGATATTGCAGCACTCGGTATTGCTGAGGCGTTAATGAGGCAACTTGCGCTGCTATTTCTCTATCTTCACCTTCAATTTCAGCTACTTTGTTTTTTAGCTCTTTTGGTAGCCATGTATCGCCTTCAAGTATTTGGTTAATTGCACTGGCAATATCATCAGACGATGATGATTTAGGAATAAAACCCATAGCGCCGTAACCCATTACTTTAGAAACGATGTTCACGTCTTCACTACCCGAAACAACGGCAATAGGTAAGCTTGGGTATTCTTCTCTAATACGAATAAGACCATATAAATCACCATTACCTGGCATGTGAAGGTCTAGCAGTAATATATCAAGATCCTCTTGCTCGCTTAACACTTGCAGTGTGCTGTCAAAATCGGATGATTCAAAAACCTCTAAACCCTCAAATTTTGCGCTCAGTGCGCCCTTTAGTGCTTCACGAAATAACGGATGATCGTCCGCTATTAAAAACTGACTCATGGTTCACTCCTAATAAATTCGGCTGCCAGTTAGGTTTAAAACCTTTACTGACAGCCGATATACTACGTTTAGAATCAACTTGTAATCAAGTTTTTAACGCACATTTAACGATTTAATCTGTTCTCGATTAGTTCATCGACAACTGAAGGATCGGCAAGCGTTGACGTATCACCGAGTTGTTGGTGCTCATTTGCAGCGATTTTACGTAAAATACGACGCATAATCTTGCCTGAACGTGTTTTTGGCAAACCCGGTGACCATTGAATCATATCTGGAGATGCAATTGGGCTGAGCTCTTTACGAACCCAATTACGTACCTCTTTAGTTAATTCATCGCTTACAGTTACACCTTCGTTAGGCGTAATGTAAACATAAATACCTTGGCCTTTAATATCATGCGGGTAACCTACAACAGCAGCTTCTGCTACCGCTTCATGCGCAACTAACGCACTTTCAATTTCGGCAGTACCAAGGCGGTGCCCAGACACATTAAGTACATCGTCCACACGGCCTGTGATCCAGTAATAACCATCTTCATCACGACGACAACCATCGCCTGTAAAGTAAACTCCTGGGTAGGCGCTAAAATAAGTTTGTTCAAAACGTTCATGGTCGCCATAAACAGTTCGAGCTTGCGATGGCCAACTATCTAAAATAACTAAATTACCATCTACGGCACCTTCGAGTGTATTACCTTCAGCATCAAATAATGCAGGCGCAATACCAAAAAATGGATGTGTTGCAGAACCTGGTTTTGTATCAGTAGCGCCCGGAAGTGGTGTGATCATAATGCCACCGGTTTCTGTTTGCCACCATGTATCAACAATCGGGCAATTAGATTTACCAATACTCTCGTAATACCATGTCCACGCTTCTGGATTTATTGGCTCACCTACTGAACCTAAAATACGTAAACTATCCCGATGTGACGAAGCTGTAGGCTCATCACCTTTAGCCATTAGTGCTCTAATTGCTGTAGGGGCGGTATATAAAATAGTAACGCCGTGTTTATCAACTACTTCGCCCATACGCCCTGCAGTTGGATAAGTGGGGACACCTTCAAATAAAACCTGAGTACAACCGTTTACTAATGGCCCGTACGCAATGTAACTGTGGCCTGTGATCCAACCTACATCGGCACTACACCAATACACATCATCTTCTTTTAAATCAAATACGTATTCATGTGTCATTGATGAGTAAACTAAGTAGCCACCTGTAGTATGTACAACACCTTTAGGCTGACCAGTAGAACCTGATGTATACAATATAAACAAAGGATCTTCAGCATTCATTGGCTCTGGCTCACACTGTGCTGGTAAGTCAGCAACTAGCTCGTGCCACCATATATCGTGCTCATTCCAATCAACTTCACCGCCTGTTAATTGGTGCACAATAACGTGTTCAATTGTGGTTACAGTTTCTTGCGCTACCGCTTCATCTACATTTGCTTTTAATGGAACACAATTTCCTGCTCTGCGTCCCTCATCAGAAGTAATAACAACCTTAGCGCCAGAATCTCTAATACGATCAGCAATAGCCGATGGTGAAAAACCACCAAATACAACAGAATGAATAGCACCAATACGTGCACAAGCTTGCATTGCATACACCGCTTGTGGGGTCATTGGCATATAAATAGCTACGCGGTCACCTTTTTGTACACCCAGTTTTTTTAAACCATTGGCAAATTTAGCCACTTCATCATGAAGTTTTTGATAAGTAATGTTCTCACTTTGAGAAGGATCATCACCTTCCCAAATAAGCGCAATTTTGTCTGCTTTCGTTTTTAAGTGGCGGTCAATACAGTTGTAAGACGCATTTAAATAGCCATCTTCATACCATTTAATACTGATGTGGCCTTTATCAAAAGAGGTGTTTTTAACTTTAGTGTAAGGAGTAGACCAATCGAGGCGTTTGCCATGCTCACGCCAAAAACTTTCAGGGTCATCAATAGATTGCTTATAAAGCGTATTATATTTATTTTTATCAATGAGAGTCGCATCTTTAATATGCGCAGGAACTGGATAGATACTTTGTGACATCTTCGTCTCCATTTAAATTACTTGCCTTAAGCTTTTATCAAGGATTACTCAGCAGTACTTTATTAAGTATTAGACCTTAGTTGTACTCTACTCCAATTTGCTCATTTGTAGTTTATAATCCACCTGCTTTCAATTTTTTTACATAAATAATACAACGCGTTAAATGTAAGTAAATGCAAACTAATCAACTCTAAAACCTTAGTCTTATAGACCAATAGGTAATTGAGTAAATATTGCACATATTCAAAAGTGTTTGTGTACTTTAATAAAGATATTTGCGGTATTACTTGCCAAAGCTTTATTTAACGAATGAAAACAATATGTGTATTGAAAAGCCAAATTAACACCCTTTTTTATTCGTAAGTAATACTAGTAGCAAGTAATACAACCTTACATGAAAAAAAAAGCAACAAACAACAAGTAGCCTATAAAGGACACCACAATGAAACTTACCCCATTAAAAACATTAGCAGCAAGCGCTGTATTATGTGCACTATCAAGCACTGCTTATGCAGCGACTGCCGCAAAAATTGGTGATACGGAATTTACTTACGGTGGATACATTAAACTCGACTCTATGTGGAGTGATTATTCAGCGGGTGCGCCTGCAGGCTCAAACGTAGGTCGTGACTTTTACGTACCAAGTACGTTAACAGTTGGCGATGATAACAGCTCAGATGCTGTATTTGATATGCATGCTCGTGAGTCACGTTTTAACTTTGGCACAGCCACTGTTATGGATAACGGTAAAACCGTTAATACTAAAATTGAAATTGACTTTTTGGCCTCGGCTGCTGGCGGTAATGAGCGAGTTTCAAATTCTTACGCCCCGCGTATTCGCCATGCGTTTGTGACTTACGATGGTTGGTTATTTGGTCAAACATGGTCTAACTTCCAAAACGTGGGGGCGCTTGCTGAAACGCTTGATTTTGTAGGCCCTGCTGAGGGCACTGTGTTTGTGCGTCAATCGCAAATTAAATACACCACTGGCGCATGGTCGTTTTCATTAGAAAACCCAGAAAGTACAATTTCTACTACTAGCGGTATGGTAGTAACTGATGATGCATCATTGCCTGACTTTACAGCTCGTTACACACACAAAGCCGATTGGGGTAACATTGTGGTTGCAGCGCTTGCTCGCCAACTTACTTATAAAGTAGGCAGTGTTGATGCAGATGAAACTTCTTTTGGTATTAGTGCATCAGGTAAAATAAACCTTGGTGAAGACAACCTTAAATTTATGCTTACTCAAGGTAAAGGCTTAGGCCGTTACGTAGGCTTAAACGTTGCTCACGGTGCAGTACTTAATGGCGATGAACTAGATGCAATTGATTCGACTTCTGGTTTTGTTGCTTACCAGCACAAGTGGACAAGCCAATGGCGTTCAACGTTCTTATATTCATTCTTCAGTGCTGATAACAACACTGATTTATTAGCTATTTCTGGTGATCCGACTGAATCAAGCCAAAGCTATAGCGCTAACATTCTATACTCACCGGTTAAACGTCTAACTTTTGGTGCTGAGCTAAAGCATGCTGAGCGTGAAACTGAAAGCGGCGTTGATGGCGATTTAGACCGCTTACAGTTTTCTGTTAAATACTCTTTTTAATAACTAGAAAGCTAACTACTTTAAAAAGCGGCCTAGGCCGCTTTTTTTATAAGCGAGATTGAGTTCTATATAATTCATCAATTCGTACCTAAAATCTTTATATGTGGCGCTAAAATACAAAAAAATAGAATTATTATTGATAAAAACACTAAACACAATTGCAAATCGATATCATTTAGATTAAGTTACGCACTTCTTTTGAACTAACTGGAAAAACTTATGTCGTCCCCTCAAGTTTTGCGTTTATCTAAACTAAGCTTTGCTACTTCTTTAATTTTATCTGGTTATGCACTTGCTGATGAGGCAAATGTAAAATCTGAACCTCTCGAAAAAATTGCGGTATATGGTCAGCATCATAAAAACTACATTACTGAAGAAGCGCAATCGGCTACCAAACTAGGTTTAACAATTAAAGAAACACCACAATCAATCTCGGTAGTTTCACGCGCACTAATGGACGACTTTTCACTAGACGACATAAACTCAGTACTTGAAAGCACGCCAGGCGTAACAGTAGAGCAAATAGAAACAGATCGTACTTACTTTAAGGCCCGTGGTTTTGAAATTACGAACTTTCAAGTTGATGGCTTAGGGATCCCACAAAGCTCAGGCTCTATTCAAGGCAGTCTTGATACATCAATTTATGACCGTGTAGAGATAGTTCGCGGTGCTAATGGTTTAATGACTGGCGCTGGTAATCCTTCTGCAACTGTAAACATGGTTTTAAAAAAGCCAACTTATACAACACAGGCAAATGCATCAGCATCTTATGGCTCATGGAATAAAAAACGTTTAGATTTAGATGTATCTACGCCAATAAATGAAGACCACGCTGTACGCGCTGTATTTACAAAGCAAAAAGCTGACTCATATTTAGATCGCTACGAAACAGATAAAACCATTGTTTACTTAGCCTACGAAGGCAAATTAACAGACAACACATTATTAAGCGTTAACTATGTTAACCAACAAAAAGACGCAGATAGCCCGCTGTGGGGTGCACTACCTCTTTATTATACAGACGGAACAGCAACCGATTACGACGAATCAACCAGCACCGCTGCTGACTGGTCTTACTGGGATAACAGTGCTGAGCAAGTATATGTAACACTTGAACAAAACTTATCGGCAACATGGGTAGCTAGAGCACGTTATGCTCACATCGAAAACGAACAAGACTCAGAGTTGTTCTACGTATACGGCACCCCTGATAAAGATACTGAACTTGGTTTAACAGGTTATGCTAGCCGTTATGATTACGAAGATAAGCATGACTTATTTGATTTATATGCCAGTGGTAAGTTTGATTTATTTGGCCAAGAGCACGACCTATCATTTGGTGTTAGCCAAGCTAAAATGGATTACAACGAGCAGTCTCTTTACGATTATACTACAGGCAATGGTTTTCCAGCTATGCCATCACTTAAAACGTGGGATGGTGTAGTACCAGAGGCAACACTTGCTGATGGCTTAAATGGTAGTGATATTACTAACGAGCAAAAATCAGCTTACATATCTACTCGCATTAGATTAAGTGAGCCTTTAAGTGTGCTCGCTGGTGTGCGTTATACCGATTGGAAAACAAAAGGGAGTGCTTACGGTGTTGAGCAAACAAGAAGCGACTCTGAAGTTATTCCTTATATTGGCACGGTGTACGACTTTAACGAGTCTCTATCAGCTTATGCAAGCTACACAGAAACATTTGTACCGCAAAAAGAGCTTGATATTAATGCCAACCAATTAGCTCCCGTAATAGGTAAAAGTAGTGAAGTTGGTATAAAAGCACAGTTACTTGATGACCAAATTTTCGTAACTTTTGCTTACTTCGATGCAAAGCAGGAAGGGCTTGCCATAGCTTTACCCGACTCACTACCTAGTGATACGCGTTATTATGCAGCAGATGGTATTAACAGCAACGGCTTTGAAGTTGAACTAAGTGGTCGAATAACCGATGATTTAAGCGCAAGTGTAAGTTTTAGTAACCTAAATATTGATGGTGATGATTTAGTTAAAGATTACACACCTGAAAACCAACTTAAAGTGGCCGCAACCTACCAAGTACCTTTAGTTGATGGTTTATCATTTGGTGCAAACTATCGCTGGCAGGATTCAACTAGCCGAGTTCAAGTCGAAGATGCAAATGGTATTGCAAGCGTCACTACTCACCAAGATGCATACGGGTTACTTGATTTAATGGCCACTTACGAAATTACAGATAACGTAGGAGTCACTTTCAATGTAAATAACACCACCGGTGAAAAATATTTGCACAGCCTGTACTGGGCACAAGGTTACTACGGTGCACCTCGTAACTACGCCCTATCTGTAAACTGGCAATTATAAATATATTTGATTAATTAAAGACTCTAGATTTTTTTAATTCAATAGAAAAAAACGACACATTTTTAATGTGTCGTTTTTATTTTATCTAACCTGATGTAAGTTTTTAATAACAAAAAAGCGCTAATCATTACTGATTAGCGCTTTTCAAAGCTCGGGTCAAATCAAGCTTAAAAACTCATTTGGGTGCAGTTTAAAGGTCTGGATCGTCGCCTAACTTATCTTCACCGTCTTCAGGTTCAATAGTTGCTTTTAGTAAAAGCATTTCGCGTAACTTACCTTCAATCTCATCTGCAATTTCTGGGTTTTCTTTCAAAAACTTAATTGAGTTAGATTTACCTTGGCCAACCTTGTTGCCACTGTAACTGTACCAAGCACCTGCTTTTTCAACAATTTTATGCTTAACACCTAAATCAATTAACTCGCCTTGCTTAGAAATACCTTCGCCATACATGATGATAAATTCAGCTTGTTTAAATGGCGGCGCTACTTTGTTTTTAACAATTTTAACGCGGGTTTCGTTACCAACAACTTCATCACCTTCTTTCACAGAACCAATACGACGAATATCAATACGTACCGATGCGTAAAACTTAAGTGCATTACCACCCGTTGTTGTTTCTGGGTTACCAAACATAACACCAATTTTCATACGGATTTGGTTAATGAAAATACATAACGTGTTAGAGCGTTTAATATTACCAGTAAGCTTACGTAATGCCTGTGACATTAAACGTGCTTGTAAGCCCATGTGCGAGTCGCCCATGTCGCCTTCAATCTCAGCTTTTGGTGTAAGTGCAGCAACCGAGTCAATAATAACGACGTCTACTGCGCTTGAACGTACTAACATGTCACAAATTTCTAGTGCTTGCTCACCTGTATCAGGTTGAGATACAAAAAGGTCATCAATATTTACACCTAGTTTTTGTGCATATACAGGATCAAGAGCATGCTCAGCATCAATGAAGGCACATGTTTTACCTTCTTTTTGAGCTTCTGCGATAACTTGTAAAGTAAGCGTTGTTTTACCAGATGACTCAGGACCATACACTTCAACAATACGTCCCATAGGTAAGCCACCTATGCCTAAGGCAATATCAATACCTAGTGAACCTGTAGATACAGATTCAATGTTTAACGCTTTGTTGTCACCCAATTTCATAATTGAGCCTTTACCAAATTGACGTTCAATTTGTGATAGTGCTGCGTCTAACGCTTTTTGTTTGTTATCGTTCATTTTGTTCTCCAATCCAGCTAATGCGAACAAGTATACTGTATGAAATCACAGTATCAAGCTAATTTTTTCATTTTATCTCATCTATTACACTTTTTAATGCAAATACAATAGCTTGCAGTCTTACTTGAGCCCTATCACCAGTAAATATTTGTTTAAAGGTCAGTACTTTGTCATCAATTTGTATGCCAAACCATACAAGTCCAACAGGTTTACCTTCTGTCGCCCCGCCAGGCCCTGCAATGCCCGATACAGCTATAGATATATTAGCGTTTGTTGCTTTAATAGCACCTACTGCCATTTCATGGACTGTTTGCTCGCTCACAGCACCGTATTGATTTAATGTACTAGCACTAACATTGAGCAAATCTTGCTTTGCTTGGTTACTATAAGTGACAAATGCACGGTCGATATAAGCTGAACTTCCAGGTGTATCGGTAAGCGCATAACTCACTCCGCCACCAGTACATGACTCAGCAGTAGTGATCCATAAGCATTTATCCGTTAAAATAGCGCCTAATTGCGCAGCAAGTGTTTTAATCTCTTGATGTAATTCCATATTCAGCCTTTGGGTAAATACATGTCGTTTGATCTTTATGCACCACACACTATAAAACAACAAACCCCTATGATGCAGCAGTATCTAAAAATAAAATCAGAGCATCGCGATATTTTATTGTTTTATCGTATGGGCGATTTTTACGAACTTTTTTTTGATGACGCTAAACGCGCCGCTCAATTACTCGATATTTCGCAAACTCATCGTGGTAAAGCTGGCGGCGATCCTATCCCTATGGCGGGCGTACCCTACCATGCGGTAGAAAACTACTTAGCACGTCTAGTCCAAATGGGTGAATCAGTCGCTATCTGCGAACAAGTGGGAGACCCTGCAACCAGTAAAGGCCCTGTTGATCGTAAAGTAGTGCGTATAGTTACACCCGGTACAATTTCTGATGAAGCGCTTTTACAAGAACGACAAGACAATCTCCTTACCAGCGTTTGGCAAAGTAAAAAAGGCTTATACGGGATTGCTTATTTAGACATTAACTCTGGTCGTTTTAATATTGTCGAAGTAAATACCGACGAAGCCTTTAGCTCAACTATTCAGCGCCTATCACCAGCCGAGCTTCTGTATAGCGAAAGCTTTGAAAACGTTCATTTAATTGAACATACAAAAGGTGCTCGCCGTCGCCCAGAGTGGGAGTTCGACTTAGATACGGCTCAGCACTTATTATGCGATCAGTTTGGTACTAAAGATTTAGTTGGCTTTGGTGTTGATAAAGCCCATAGCGCGCTTGTTGCTGCAGGTTGCCTAATGCAATACGTAAAAGATACACAACGTATTGCACTGCCGCATATTCGTGCAATTACGCTTGAGCACAACGAACACGCTGTTATTTTAGATGCCGCTACCCGTAAAAATTTAGAATTAACTGTTAATTTATCAGGCGGGTTTGAAAATACACTTGCTCAAGTACTTGATAAAACAGCCACACCTATGGGTTCTCGCTTACTTAAGCGCCGTATTCATACACCAATTCGTAATAAAGACGAGCTAAATTCACGTTTAAATGCAATTAGCGCTATTTTAGATGCGCAGCTTTGCGGTGATTTACACGAATCATTAAAAGAGATTGGTGATGTAGAGCGTGTTATTGCACGCCTAGCTTTATGTACTGCACGCCCGCGTGATTTAACTCGCCTGCGCAGTGCGCTACAAGCACTTGCACCACTGCATACTTTGTTAGCTGACGCTAACGATCCTCGTATAGCGGGTATTATCAAGCACTCGCCTGAACTCCCTGATTTACAAGCGTTATTAGAACGAGCTGTGATAGAAAACCCACCGGTACTTATTCGTGACGGTGGTGTTATTGCTCCAGGTTACAATAGTGAACTTGATGAGTGGCGTAACTTAAGCAAAGGTGCCACTGATGTCCTTGAGCAATTAGAACTGCGAGAGCGCGAACGTACGGGCATTAGTACGCTTAAAATTGGTTATAACCGCGTACATGGCTTTTTTATTGAAGTAAGTAGAGCTAATGCGCACTTAGTGCCAGCCGACTACATTCGTCGCCAAACGCTTAAAAATAACGAACGCTACATTATTCCAGAGCTTAAAGAGCACGAGGATAAAGTACTCGGTAGCCAATCAAAAGCTCTCGCGCTTGAAAAACAACTATACGAGGAGCTGTTTAGATTTATTGCTCCACATATTGAGCAGTTGCAAATGATGGCAGCAGCATTGGCCGATTTAGACGTTTTAAACAATTTAGCTGAGCGTGCATTCGCACTCAATTATGCAAAACCAGAATTGTGCGATAACGACAATATAAGCATTAAGCAAGGTCGTCACCCTGTTGTTGAACAAGTAATGAAAGAACCGTTTATTGCTAACCCTGTTGAATTAAACAGCCAACGTAAAATGCTAATTATTACCGGTCCAAACATGGGCGGTAAATCAACCTATATGCGCCAAACGGCACTTATTGTTTTAATGGCTCACATTGGCAGTTATGTACCCGCTGACAGCGCTAAAATTGGTAATATCGACCGCATATTTACACGTATTGGTGCAAGCGATGATTTAGCATCAGGGCGTTCAACCTTCATGGTAGAAATGACCGAAACAGCGACTATTTTAAATAATGCCACGGCGCAGTCTTTAGTGTTAATGGATGAGATTGGTCGCGGTACAAGTACTTACGATGGACTCTCTCTTGCGTATGCAACAGCCGATCATTTAGCATCAAAAATATCTGCTAAAACATTGTTTGCTACGCACTACTTTGAATTAACAGAACTTGCTGAGCAAACTACGGGCCTTGTAAACGTGCACCTTGATGCAATAGAGCATAACGACACGATTGCATTTATGCATACAGTTCTCGACGGTGCAGCAAGCAAAAGCTTTGGTTTACAAGTAGCAGCTCTTGCAGGTGTGCCAAAAGCTGTGATTGCACAAGCAAAGCAAAAACTTAAGTTGCTTGAAAATCATCAAAGCGTTACTGCACCAAATACAGAGCAACAAGCCTTTACTTTTAATAACGAAATTGCACAAAGTACACCTTCAGAAGTTGAAGAGCAGTTAAGCGCAATCGACCCTGATAATTTATCGCCACGCCAAGCGCACGATTTGTTATATAAACTAAAAGCATTGCTGTAATTTATATCACCTAATTTACAAGCATAAAAAAAGCCGAAGAATAAACTCTTCGGCTTTTTAACACACATAGTCTCTTAAACTATTTAACTAGTTACGAAAACTGATTAAACAAGCTATCTGTACTTAAACCTTCTTGTTGCAAAATGTCTTTTAGACGACGTAATGCCTCTACCTGAATTTGTCTTACTCGCTCACGTGTTAAGCCTATTTCACGACCTACATCTTCAAGTGTAGATGGCTCATAGCCAAGCAATCCAAATCGACGTGCTAACACTTCACGTTGTTTAGGGTTTAATTCACCTAACCAATCAACAATATGTTTATTAATATCATTATTTTGTACTTCGCCTTCAGGACCAGCACTTTTTTCATCAGGGATGATATCAAGTAGTACACTGTCGTTTTCGCCACCAATAGGCATGTCTACTGATGCAATTCTTTCGTTTAAACGTAGCATTTTAGTAACGTCTTCAACGGGTCTATCTAGGCAAGCTGCAATTTCGTCAGCTGTTGGCTCATGGTCAAGCTTTTGAGTTAACTCACGCGCTGTACGTAAATAAACATTAAGCTCTTTAACTACATGAATAGGTAAGCGAATGGTACGCGTTTGGTTCATAATGGCACGTTCAATTGTTTGACGTATCCACCATGTAGCGTAAGTAGAGAATCTAAATCCACGCTCAGGGTCAAATTTTTCAACTGCGCGAATTAAGCCTAAGTTACCCTCTTCAATTAAATCAAGTAGAGCAAGGCCGCGATTATTGTAACGACGTGCTATTTTAACAACCAAACGTAAGTTACTTTCAATCATACGTTTACGTGAGGCTTCACACCCTCGAAGTGATTTGCGAGAAAAAAACACTTCTTCTTCAGCACTAAGCAAAGGAGAAAAACCAATTTCGCCTAAATAAAGTTGAGTTGCGTCAAGATTTTTAGTTACTTCTTCTTTAGCAAAGATTTCATCGTCGTCTACTTTATCTAGTAGAGCTGTGCTTTCATCAACATCGATGTCATCGAACTTTTCGTCAGTCGTAGTATGTTTGTCAAGTTTTGCTGCGCTAGCCATAAGCCTTCTCCCGAGCAATTATCAATACCTAAAAATTAGGGTAGGTATTTAGCAGGATTGACAGCTTGCCCTCGGTAGCGAATTTCAAAGCGAAGCGCGGTGACCGGAGATTCTGAATTACCAATTTCTGCTATTTTTTGTCCTGCCTTAACTTTCTGCTTTTCTTTAACAAGTAATTTCGAGTTATGTGCATAAGCACTTAGGTAATCATCATTATGTTTCAATATGATTAAACTACCATAACCTCGAAGGGCGTTACCCGCGTATACCACTGTTCCTTGTGCCGCAGCTAAGACTGAAGCCCCTTTGCGATTAGTAATCTGTAAACCTTTATAACCGTTTTCCTTATTAGAAAAGCGTTTGGTAATTTTGCCCTGTGCAGGCCAAAACCACTTAACTTTACTGCTCGACAAACGTTTAGTATTACTAATTTTGTTACTGGCTTGTTTCTGAACATACTCTCGTTGTTTTGGGGGATCAAGCTCTTTCTTTAAAATTTTGTTATTTTTTTGTAATTTTTTTATAGACTTTTTACTCGAATTCGTATAATTTACATCCCTTTTTGTTTTTTCGGGCTTAGGGAGTAAGGAGATGTTTTGCCCAGGGAAAATTGTGTAAGGTGATGGAATTGAATTGTTTTTTGCCAACTCCCTAAAGTCTTGCCCAGCACTAAAGGCAATAGAGTAGAGCGTATCTCCTTTTTGTACTTTATAGCTAACCCCATTAATGTTAACAGTATGACCTAAATCATTAACATTATTATTTAAGCTACTAACAGGTGCAGGAACATGGCGAGAAGAGCAACCAAAGAGAAAAATACTAATAAATATAGTTATATACAGTAAACACTGTTTATTCATTGTATTTTTCCCCAAAATTAGAAAATTGATATTTTTAACGCTTAACGCAATAAAAAGTAAGCTAGCGCAATTAATACCACTAATCCCCAACCAAGTATTTCAATATACTGACGTAATTTTCGCTCCATTTTAGCCCCGCCCCACTTCATTAAGGCTGAAACTAAAAAGAATCGCGCACCACGTCCAATGGCCGATGCGAGCAAAAATGGCAAAAATGCCATTTGTAAAACACCTGCGCCAATGGTAAATACTTTATATGGTATAGGCGAAAAACCAGCTAAAAACACAACCCAAACACCGTAATCTTTAAACCAATTTAATGCGATATCAAACTTTTCTTGCCAGTGCATTTGTGCAATCAATGGCTCAACAACGGGTTCAAATAGCCAAAATCCAAGCAAGTAACCAACCACTCCACCAATAACCGATGCTATTGTGGCAAAACTTGCAAAACGCCATGCTTTTTTAGGTTGTGCAAGCGACATAGGTGCAAGCATTACATCAGGTGGGATTGGAAAAAAAACTGACTCTGCAAAGCTCATTGCAGCTAAATAACGTTCCGCATGGCGGTGCTTTGCCCACACTAGGGCCATATCATATAACTTGGTAAACAACTTCAAAATGAATTCCTATTCAATATCGCCAGGTACTAACGGCACAAATCTAACGGGAGCAATAACATGCTCTTTATAATTATCGCCTTCGCGGATAACCATTACTAATTTTTGAACACTCTCACCAATGGGCGCTAATAACACGCCTCCATCGGCTAACTGAGCAAGTAAGTCTTGCGGGACTTTAGAGGCCGCAGCAGTCACTATAATACCATCAAAAGGTGCTTGTGATTGCCAGCCTTGCCAACCATCACCATGCTTCATGGTTACATTATATAAATCGAGTTGTTGCAATCGACGTTTTGCCTGCCACTGAAGCGTTTTAATACGCTCTACCGAATAAACCTTTGTAAACGTTTTGGCTAATATTGCAGTTTGATATCCAGAGCCAGTACCAATTTCCAGCACTTTATTGCGCACACCAGCTAAGCGAAGTAACTCAGTCATACGCGCGACTATATAAGGCTGGGAAATAGTTTGCCCTTGCCCAATCGGTAGCGCTGTATTTTCATAGGCTTTGTGTTTGAGCACATCATCTATAAACACATGACGTGGAACATCAGCTATAGCACTAAGTACTTGTGTATCTTCAACACCTTCACGCTTTAGTAAGTCAGATAGTGCTTTTGCACTGCGGGAATAATTAGCGAGCACGATTAATCTCCAAATCGGCTAACCAGTCTCCTACTGCTTTTAAGCTATCTTTAGCTGTCATATCAACACTTAATGGCGTAACAGAGGCATAACCGTTATTGATTGCGTAAAAGTCGGTCCCTTCACCTGCATCGCTTTCTGTGCCCAGCGATCCATACCAGTAAATATCACGGCCCCAAGGATCGGTTTGTTTGGTCATGGTTTCGGCTTTATGACGAGCGCCTAGGCGTGTTACTTGCACCCCTTTTAATTCACTTAATGGAATATCTGGCACATTTATATTTATTATTTGATCTTTTGGAAGCGGGTGCGAAGCCAAGCCTTTAATAATATTTACGGTAACAGCAGCGGCTGTTTCAAAATACTCACCTTTATGTGAGCAAAGCGATACTGCAATTGCAGGTAAGCCTAAGTGGCGACCTTCGGTTGCAGCAGCAACAGTGCCTGAATAAAGCGTATCGTCGCCTAAATTGGCACCATGGTTAATACCAGCAACAACAAGGTCGGGTTTTTCATCAACTAACTGATTTACACCTAAATGTACACAATCTGTAGGTGTGCCATTAACCGACATAAAACCATTTTCAAGCGTTGTTGCGCGTAGCGGGTTCATTAATGTTAAAGAATTACTAGCACCACTACAGTTGCGATCAGGTGCAACAAGGGTTACATCTGCAATTTGTATAAGCGCCTGATATAAAACCGCAATGCCTTTGGCATTTACGCCATCATCGTTACTTAACAGTATCTTCATTTATGTCATTATCCTTTTCTTTGCGCTCTCGTGGACTTGCATCTGTGTAATCCACCAGCTCGCGTAATAATGCAGTTGCAAAACATCCTTTTGGCAAACCAAAACTCAGTTTTAAACTGGTTTCATCTATGGTCTCAACCGTTAAGTTTTGCGGAATTAAACGCAGCATCCTGCGCTCATTTTTAAGGCCTAACTCACCTAAGCCATCACACCATGTTTGATATGGTTCGAGCCATACTTTTTCTTGCTCGGTTAGGCCTTTTTCACTTTTACCCACCATAGGTGCCGACATCATAATATCGCCTGTGGCTAATCGCTCTATGTTTTCGTCGTTAATTGCATCTTCAAAAAATGCATTACTGCCGCTGAGCATAAATACTTCACGGTGCATTGTTTTAGCTAAACCATGTTCGGCTACACGTAAATTTACTATTTGATTAAATACATGAGAACGCGCTGCTGAAATAATAATACCGCGCAGTTTTTTATCGCGAATACGCTCACCGGCAAACATTTTTTCAGCCATTACTAAGTTATGGCCGCCATGTCCAAAACGCTGCTCGCCAAAATAGTTAGGTACACCTGCGCGTACAGCGTTAATACGGCATAAAATATCAAGCGGCTCAGTCACGTTACGAAGCGTAATAGTGAATTTATTACCCTTGTGGCAGCCCGTACGTAATTTACGATCGTGGCGCTGTTGCGACACAATAAAAATACTCTCACTATTTAAATCGCTAAAATCGATAGGCTTTTTAATCGGTACTTTCACACTAAACCACTGCGAGCACACACCGTGGCGATCTTTCATGCCAGCGTAACTTACGTCTCGAGGGGATACACCCGCACGCTGCGCAATTAGCTTAGCAACATATTGCGTATTTTCGCCTTTTTTAACCACCTGCAAACACACGTGTTCGCCACTACCAGTAAATTCTATACCAAGATCTTCATCAACCATAAAGTCTTCAGCAGTGGTTTTAAAATCAGCTTTAGAAAGCGGAGCACCGTATAAATAATTTAAATCGCTCATGCGTTTGTTGTACTCGCAAGCTCTTTACTCATAATAACCACTGCATGGCTCGAAATACCTTCCCTGCGCCCTTCAAAGCCTAGCTTTTCGGTTGTAGTGGCTTTAACGTTAATTTGCGAAAGGTCACAATTTAAATCGCTGGCTAAATTAGCGCGCATAGCTTGAATATGTGGCAGCATTTTTGGCGCCTGTGCAACAATAGTCACATCGCCATTGCCAATTACATAACCTTGCTCTTTAGCTAAGCTCACCACATGGCGAAGTAAAATACGGCTGTCGATATTTTCATACTCGCTTGCCGTATCTGGAAAGTGCTTACCAATATCACCCATTGCAAGCGAGCCTAAAATAGCATCGCATAATGCATGAATAGCAACATCACCATCTGAGTGCGCTAAAAAGCCCTGTGGGTAATCAATTTTTTCACCACAAATAGTTAACGGGCCTTCGCCGCCAAATTTATGTACGTCAAAACCATGGCCAATTCGTATCATAATGCACTCTCGTTTTGTTGTTTGTGTAGTAAAAACCCAGCCAAATCTAAATCCTCTGGCGTGGTTATTTTAATATTATCGCTGCGACCTGCTACAAGCTTTACCGGTTTACCTGCCCACTCAATTGCACTGGCTTCATCGGTAATAGTTACCCCACTTGCTAATGCGTTTTGAAGCGCACTTTTAAGCTCATTATATTTAAAAAACTGTGGGGTAAGTGCTTGCCATAAGTCGTCTCGTGGCACAGTTTGTTCGCTGTACTCGTGGCCACGTTTTATGGTGTCTTTTACTTTGCTAGCTAAAATACCGCCTTCATCAGCGCTTACGCATTCATCAATCAAACGTTCTATATCACTGATATTAACTAGCGGACGGGCAGCATCGTGCACCAATACCCATGTAGGCGGGTTAGGCGCTAAAAAAAGTAAACTATTGAGCACAGAATCGGCTCGCTCTTTACCGCCACTGGCTCGCACAATGCGCTTATCAAGCAGTGGGAGTTCATCAAAATAAGGGTCGCTGTCGCTAAGAGCTACAACAATAGTACGTAATTGAGATAATTGGGAAAGTTTAGCTAAGGTGTGTTCTAAAATAGTTTTACCGGCTAATTGTATATATTGCTTAGGCGCATTGTGCTGCATTCTACTGCCAACACCCGCTGCAGGTACAATTGCTGCAATAGTCTGTTTATTTGTCATATTGTTTGCCCGGTAAAACACGAATAAATGTTTCGTCCGGTTTAATCATTCCCAATTCGTTGCGTGCACGCTCTTCAATGCCTTCTTGGCCAAGCTTTAAGTCTTCAATATCTGCTTTAAGTACTTTATTACGTTTAATGAGCTTTTCGTTAGTTACTTGATGCGACGCTACAGCACCTTTTAGCCGTGTGTAGTCTTGTAAACCATTATGACCAAACCATAATCTGTATTGCACAAACAGTGCTAAGCACAGTAAGCCAACTTGAAAAATACGCATTTAACACTCCTTATTTTAAATTCCAAATACCTTAGCTTTAATACGCTAAGGGGCGCTTTAAATTACGCCAATTAATACTACCCGCTAAAAGCATTTCGCGTAGAGATAAAACCCGTGGCATGCAACGCTTCGAAAATTGCCACTGGTGCCCACAACATGCCCCCGTTAAACTCACTTTACTTGGCTTTATTAACTGAGCATTTTGCTGCTCTAGCCCATTTCCTAAAAAATCAAACCAACCAAGCTCGTTACAATGCAGCTTATTTTCGCCTAACTGATCGATACTGTCTATTCTAAGACGCACCTGATCGTAGCCATTTAATATAACGGGCACTATAAGCCCCACTTTGGCATACGTTTGATAAAAAAGTTCATTAGCTTGAACATTCACATCGGGTGGGGTTGGTTTTTGCTTTTCAAGCCACGTACCATTTTGTGCGTCCAGCGTAAAAGGCGTGTCACCATTGGCAACTAACGTTGCAGCTCGCTCAATATAATAAGGTAGGCTTTTTAACTGGCGGCGCAGTTTATCGGCATTAGGCTCTGCAACTAATCGCTGAACCTCACGCTGATAAAACGCATTACACAATTGTGCATACAACACTTTTTGTGCATCAGTTTGCCAAATTTCAACTTGCTGCTGAGCACCAAGTGACTGATTTTTAGCGACCAAAAGCTGTACTCAAAAATATTTAGGTAAATGTTTTATAACACAGTATTGAATATTTTTTAAGCGCAGCGCACTAATTTAAGCACTTGGCTTTTCACCTAATTTTGCTTTGCCTGATTCTAAAAATTGCACAACCGTATTACGCTTTTTACCAATTAGTAAACTGCCATCAGCTAAAAACATAAAGTTTTGCCAATTGCGTTTAAATACATCAAATGTTGTTTCGATAATATTATCGCGTGCCATACAAAAATAAACAGTGGTGTTAGCTTCCCAATCTAAAAACGTTAAGATTGCTTCTGGAGGTTGCGCATCACCATTTTCCCACGCATCTTGCCAATCTACTTCTTGGCTAAAGCTTTTTTCTTGACCACACCAATCGGTGTCTTCAAAAAAATCAGGGTGATCAAACTCACGGCTTACCATGGTTGTCCAAAGTACGGCTGCGCGCTCGTCGCTCATAGGCTTTATTTTTGCTGCGTCTTCATCAGATACAGGTAAATCTTTGTGGCGAAAAACCCACGCCTTTTTGTAATCATCTAAAGAAATATAGTTCATAGTGTCGGCAAATTAGTTAACATTAAAAGTGCAAAGCCAAATTATACAAGAGATCAAAACATGACTACAGCAATAAAACCACTTTCCCTCAAACCAGGCTTATACCAACACTACAAAGGGCCGCAATACAAAGTTATTCACGTTGCCACCCATAGCGAAACCGAGGAACAGCTTGTTATTTATCAGGCTCTTTACGGTGAATTTGGTATTTGGGCACGTCCACTTAGTATGTTTAACGAAACTATAGAAAAAGACGGCAACACCATACCGCGTTTTGCCTATATTGGTGAAATAGATTAACTATGGCATCATGAATACATTCAATACTGCTCTGACCAGATAGAGGCTAACTCGTGCAATTTAATTCAACCGATAATTACATAGCTAGCAGCTCGCTTAAACAAGCTGTAAATGCTGCCATTATGCTCGAAAAACCACTTTTAATTAAAGGCGAACCCGGCACTGGTAAAACTATGCTGGCTGAAGAACTTGCTAAAAGTTTAGACACCACGCTTATTCAGTGGCATATAAAATCGACCACCAAAGCGCAGCAAGGCTTGTACGAGTACGATGCGGTTTCGCGCCTGCGCGACAGCCAATTAGGTGACGAGCGCGTACATAATATTAGTAACTACATTGTTAAAGGTAAGCTGTGGCAGGCATTTACGTATGCAGAGCTTAACGGCAAACGCCCAGTGCTTTTAATTGATGAAATAGACAAAGCCGACATAGAGTTCCCAAACGACTTACTACTTGAGCTTGATAAAATGGAGTTTCATGTTTACGAAACAGGTGAGCGCATTGTAGCCAAAGAGCGCCCTATTGTGATCATCACATCAAATAATGAAAAAGAATTACCGGACGCATTTTTACGCCGCTGCTTTTTTCACTATATCGATTTTCCTAGCAGCGACGAAATGCAGCAAATTATTGACGTACACTACCCTAACGTTAAACAGGATTTAGTACGCCAAGCACTCGAAGTGTTTTTTAACCTGCGCGAAGCTAACGGCCTTAAAAAGAAACCTTCCACCAGCGAATTACTCGACTGGTTAAAGCTCTTAATGGCTGAAGACATAGACGCTAAAACACTGCACGACAAAGCGCAAAAAGGCGGATTAATGCCAATGTTTGGCGCATTACTTAAAAATGAGCAAGATATAAGCCTAATCGAAAAATTAGCCTTTATGAGCCGCCGTTAAGATGTTGATTGCGTTTTTCTTCAAACTGCGTGAATACCGCCTACCTGTAAGCCTGCGCGAACTGCTCGATTTAATTAACGCCTTAAAAAAAGGCGTTATATTTGCCGACGTAGACGCGTTTTACCATTTAGCGCGCACCATAATGGTAAAAGACGAAACGCACTTTGACCGATTCGATAAAGCCTTTAGTGACTACTTTAGCGGTATTGCCGACCTTGATTTACTCGAAAGTTTAAAGCAACAGCACAACTTACCTGAAGATTGGCTACGTAAAGAGTTTGAAAAAAACCTAAGCGATGAAGAAAAAGCCCAACTTAAAGCTATGGGCGGGCTCGATGAGCTAATGAAAACCCTAAAAGAGCGTTTAGAAGAGCAACAAAAACGCCACGCAGGCGGCAATAAATGGGTGGGCACTGGCGGCACATCACCTTTTGGCGCTTATGGTTATAACCCTGAGGGCGTGCGCATTGGTCAAGATGGCAACCGTAACCGCCAAGCGGTAAAAGTGTGGGATAAACGAGAATACAAAAACCTCGACACCGACAGAGAAATTGGCTCGCGTACTATTAAACTCGCCCTTAAAAAGTTACGTAAGTTTGCCCGCACTGGCGCAAGCGACACGCTTGATTTAAATGAGACTATTCGCGCTACTGCAAAACAAGGCGGCATGCTTGATGTAAAAATGGCACCCGAACGCCACAATGCAGTAAAAGTATTGATGCTGTTTGATATTGGCGGCTCAATGGATGACTACATCCACACCTGCGAAGAATTATTTAGCGCAGCCCACAGCGAGTTTAAACATTTAGAATTTTACTACTTTCATAACTGTTTATACGAGCACGTTTGGCAAGACAACGCGCGCCGCCATTCAAACGTGATTGACACCATGACGCTGATTAATAAATTTACCAGCGACTACAAAGTAATATTTGTCGGCGATGCCACTATGGGACCTTACGAAATAGCTTATGCGGGCGGCTCCGTAGAACATTACAATGAAGAGCCCGGCAGTGCATGGCTTGCACGCATTACAAACCACTTTGATAATGTCGCCTGGCTCAACCCACAACCCGTTGAACACTGGCCGTACTATCAATCGATTGGCTTTATAAAAGAGTTAATGAACAATCGCATGTATGCGCTGAGTTTAGATGGGATAAGTAGAGCGATAAAAGAGCTGAGTTAAAATATTAATTTATCTAGCTACCTAAATATATTAATAACTCTTTTGGTTTAGTTATTTAAAAATACTCTAATTAAGGTAGCTAAAGCTTAAATATCGACTCCAGTTTTTTAATTATAAAATTTATGAACTATATTTTTTAAAGAGTATTCAATATTTCTATTTGATACTTCATAGTAGTCAACATAACAATCGAGCTGCACTACCTGTTCTAAAACTAGAGTTGTCTGACAGTCTCTCCTCATATATTCGAAGCCAGCATCCAAAGTCAATACTACTTCATATTCAATTACAGCTATTGGCTCATCTAAATCTTTCTCAATAACGGCAATATTTATAACCTCTATATTTGCTGAGTGCATTTCAAGATCAAGAATACCTCTATTCCACTCTTGAATTTCTAATAAGTTCAAACTGTTTTCGCATACATCTTCAAAAAAGTTTTCAACATATGTTATCAATTTATTTTTAGTCACATTACCTTTTAAAAACTCTATAACTTGACCGACCTTTGAGTCATTTTCTTTATTAATAGCGGTCATTAAATCTTTAAGCGTTTTATAGGTAAAAATCTCTTTTTCAGAATATTCTAAAGAGCCAAAATCACTATCATGTGATACTAAATGCCACTCTTCTACAATTGAATCACGCTGGTTCATATATTCTTTTAAAGCTAAAATATTAATAGCATCAGGAAATTCACTTTTAGACTTGTTTCCAGACTTCCCTTTAAATGGAGGTTTTTGTAAGAAATACATATCCAGTAATTCAGTTTCATCAATATTTGTAATTGGAACTTCAATACAATTTACTGTCGTTAGAAAGTTAGTAAAATATTCAGAGTACTTGCCTTCAATATTACTTTTTAGCATCTCATATTGTTCATCTATTGATGGGCTAAGTAACTTAGTTTTTCCTTTAAGTTTATCTATAAGATTCAAGGCATCATTTTCCATTACTTCAAGGATACCCTCAACCTCTTTGGTGATGATACTTGTTATATAAAGTTGGCAGTGACTCATCTCACAATACTTTTTTAATTGTTTAAAAGCTTGATTTGAAAAAGTATCAAAACCTAAATTCCGATAAGCACATGAGTCAATAAATACATGTTTAATTGCCATAACCTATTCCTTTAATTTAAATTAATCCTAACAGCTAAAACTTTAAAGCATCTTACTCATAAACAAACTATAAAGTTATGAGATAGTGTCTTTTTTGCCTTTTAAAATAAACCTGAGTATATCTAAATCACCCTTTTACATAGATGAACTTTATAAAACTCACAACTCAGCTATGTGATTTAACACTTCAGGATGACGCTGCACAAGCTTTAGCAATGTTATCGCTTGCCCATTTGGTGCGCTGCGTCCTTGTTCCCAATTTTCGAGCGTTCTTGCTTATGTATTCTGGATGTTTCTCGAATATTCACTACTTCATCAGGGGAGACAACAAGATCGTTAATATCATTTACTGAATAAGTGCGTAACGTAAGCTTTCCTTGTGAATGTGCTTTAGCGTCCACAAGTGCTGTCGTTAATTCTGAAAATAAATCACGTTTGCTCATTGCGCAATACCTTTGAAAGCTATCTTAATAATCTTGATATCATGCAGCAATATTTATTATTACTTGCTAATAAACTTACACATTCCGAGCCCTAAACCATCGCCATCGCGTTTTACATAACCATATTGTGTATAAAAGCTTTCTTTACCGTGAGCACTTAATAAACCTATAGTAGCGCCATTAGAGCAGGTGTTGTTTAGGTAGTCTTCAATGTGGGTCATAACTAAATGACCTATGCCTTGTTTTTGATAGCTTGGCGCAACAATTACATCTTGAATATAAAAATACATTGCGCCATCACCGATTATTCTACCAGTACCTATCAACTTATCAGTATCGTATACGGCAACCCAAAACAATGAATTTTCGATGCTTGCTTTTAATGTTTTATCGTCAGGGTTTTGCCACTTTGCTTGTGCGCGTAAGTTAGTAAATTCATCCAGTGTTGGAGCTTTAAGTTCAACTTTATAAACCATTATATCCCTTACTCACTTTTAAAGCGCTTTACTCATAAACAAGCTGTACGGATCTAGCTCATAATCACCAAATGGTTCGCATTCTTTAAAACCAAATTGAGTGTAAAGCTTTTGTGCGGGCAAAAATGCCTTTGCCGTGCCGGTCTCTAAGCTTAACTTTTTGTAACCTCGCAAAGTTGCTTGCTCAATAATATGCGTGAGCAATTTAGCAGCGATGCCTTGGCGTAAATAGTTGCTTGATGTGCGCATTGATTTAATTTCGCCATACGTTGTATTTAGTGCTTTTAAAGCGCCAACACCCGCTAAATTATTATCAATCCATAAGCTATAAAAAGTTATATCGGGCTGAGTGAGTTTACTCACATCAAGTGCATGTACGCTCTCAACGGGTGAGTGCTTTAGCATATCGTTATGATGCGCTTGTAGTAACTTTATAACGTGTGGGTTTGAAAGCTCGCCTGTTCTAATATCCATTTATACCTCGTTTAACCCTAGAATTTAATGCTTTAGGGCTTTAATTAAAACCCTAACTAAAGTAAGTGGTTATATTTAGAATGCTAGTTTCCACACTACAAACGCAACAGCAAAGCCTACTAAATACACTAAACCTAACCACGTTAAACTACGTAATAGCACGCTGTGCTTTATAGCAGGCTCTGAGCGCACAAGGCTAAAGTTAAGCCATGCAAATACAGGCGTTGTAACAAACGAAAGCGTCATGGCAAAGGTAAGCATGGGGCCAAGGGCTGATTTAAAAAATAAAATAACGGCCATACCGGCAAGAGCTTGTAGTATTAACCAAATATTTAAGCTGTGTTTTGATTGCCCAAAGCCAAGTAATTTATGAGATTCGTTAAGCGTACGGGCGTAGCCATCAAGCACGGTAAGTGTAGTGCCAAACATACATAAAAAAGCGATTGCTGATACAAGCGGCCTTGCCCACTCGCCTATTGTTAATGCGTACATATCAATAAGCTGCTTGGCAAACGCGACACCGCCGAGTTCTATACTACTGGTTTGCCCGTACTGTACTAATACACCTAAGCTAAAAAATACCAAGGCTAAGCCAGCTGTAAGCCAGTAACCTACGTTAAAATCGAACAAGCCTTGGCTTTTAGAAACTGTTTGCTGCGCTTGTTTTTCTTTTAGCCATAAAGAACTTAATGCAGATATTTCGATAGGTGCTGGCATCCAGCCCATTAAAGCCACCATAAAGCTAAGCATGGCAAGTTCATACGGTGAAGGACCCACATAATCAGCAGGTGCCATTGGGCCGTTACTAAATGCAATGGCAAGGGCAATCAAAGTAGCGAGCGTAAGCAGCCCCATAATGCCTTTGGCAACGTTATCTAGCGCTTTAAAGTGTCCAAGTAGTAATATAACTAAACATACACCCAGCAGCATCCAACAAAGTAAGGTTACTTCGATAACCACAGGTAAGGCGTAATGCAGTAAGCTTGCGGTAAGCAGTAATACGCCAGCGGTATTAACAACAGCGGCTACAATGTTTAAACCGATAAAACTGTAAAAATAAAACGGGCCTTTACTCTTATAGCCCTCCACTAGGCTATTTTTAGTCGCGAGTGTGTATTCCATACCAAAGCGAAAAAACGGATATTTTAAAACATTAACAACGAGGATAAGCCAAAATAGTTGCCAACCAAATATTGCTCCAGCTTGCGTAGAGGCAACTAGATGAGATCCGCCAATAGCGGCTGTTGCCATGAGTATTCCAGGTCCAAGCGCACCTAGTCGAGACTTCCATACTGCTTTTGTTGTGTGCATTAATTTCTCAAAATATGTGTGTTATACGCTGCTTTTATTAATTTTTTTGATTAATAAACTGCAAGAACGCATAACTTACCTAAATTACAGGCAATAAAAAAGAGCCATACGGCTCTTTTTACAATACTTTGGAACTAAATTTTATTTAAGATCCATCTCTTGGATGATCTCGTGTGCGATTTCAGGTGTAGTGCTAACAGGCTTTTCGTGTAAGTTTGCTTTTATCTGCCCTTTTCGATGTTTTAGTGCCGCATCGAGTTTTTTAGCTGCGCTTGCAATGGCTGGGTACATAACTTCGTTTTCCCCTTTTACCGATATGCGCGTGCCTTCGTAATTAGTGCTAATTTCAGCTTGGATTTTATGATGCTCTTTAGACAAAATAATATCGAGTGCAATAAGCGATGGAAAGTGGCTCTCGATTTTTGAAAATTTTTCGTTGATGTGCTCTCTAATAGAGTCAGTAACTTCAACATGGTGACCAGAAAGATTAATTTTCATAGGGTATCCTTTTATTTGTTACCTCATAAATAGTATTGGGGGCTATTTAGATTAACACAAGGAAAAAAGAGGATATTTGAGGTTTATTTGCGGTTTTTGGTGATTTAAATCATGCGTTGTGCAAAGTTTATGCAAAGCCCATAGTGCATGGGCTTTCAGACGTCTAGCTGTATTGATTAATCTGTGTACGAACAACAGTAGTCAGCAAAATCAGATACTTTTACTTTAAAGCTTACATTTGCATCAACATTAAACGATTCACCCGCGTTAAATGTTTTCCACTCACTTGCCCCTGGTAATAAAATATCCCATTGGCCAGCTAAAAGCTCCATGCATTCTTTTTGGTTTGTATCAAAAACAAACTCACCAGGTTGCATAAAGCCTAAAGTTTTCGCTTCTCCATCACCTAAAATAACGGTACGGCTTGACACTTTTCCGTCAAAATATACATTGGCTTTTTTTACTACACTTACGTTATCGAACTTTGGCATTTTTAGCTCCTGCTATTAATTTAAGATTTTTATTTATAAATTTTATCGCACTACCTTGCCTGATAGCTTACTTTCTTGCAAGGAAAGCAGCATTGTTCAAGGTGAAGTTGCTTCATGTAAGGGCATAAAAAAACCCGCAACATGTGCGGGTTTTTCAATTACTTACTTTATTTAACCAAAGCGATTAAAAAAGCTCGTTTGCTTTACTTACAATGTTTGCCACTGTAAAGCCAAAGTGCTCAAACAGCTCACCAGCAGGTGCCGACTCACCAAAGGTAGTCATACCTACTACTGCGCCATTTAGACCTACGTACTTGTACCAGTAGTCAGCAATACCTGCTTCTACTGCTACGCGGCGTGTAACAGATGCCGGTAATACGCTTTCTTTGTATGCTGCGCTTTGATCTTCAAAGGCATCAGTACATGGCATAGATACAACACGTACCTTTTTACCTTGGCTGCGTAGCTCAGTTGCTGAATCTTGTGCTAGTTGCACTTCAGAACCCGTTGCAATGAAAATAATCTCAGGGTTGCCGTCACAGCTAAGGATGTAACCACCCTTTTTAACGTCTGCTAATTGCTGTGCGTCACGCGCTTGTTGCTCAAGACCTTGGCGAGTAAAGATTAACGATGTAGGACCGTCTTTACGCTCAATAGCTTGTTGCCATGCAATTGCCGACTCAACTTGGTCACAGGGGCGCCAGTTGTATAAGTTAGGCGTTAAACGCATGCTTGCAATTTGCTCTACTGGTTGGTGAGTTGGACCATCTTCACCTAAACCGATTGAATCGTGCGTGTATACAAAAATGCTTGGTTGCTTCATTAATGCAGCCATACGTACGGCATTTTTTGCATATTCAACAAACATTAAGAACGTAGCACCGTAAGGAATAAAGCCTTTATGAAGGGCAATACCATTCATAATTGCCGACATACCAAACTCACGTACACCGTAGTAAATGTAGTTACCGCTTGCATCGTCGTGTGTTAAACCTTTAGAGCCATCCCAAATTGTTAAGTTTGAGCCTGCTAAATCGGCTGAGCCACCCATAAATTCTGGTAATAACGGACCAAATGCGTTTAATGCATTTTGCGATGCTTTACGAGACGCTGGGTTTGCAGGGTTTGCTTGTAATTGCTCAATGTACGCTTGAGATTTTTCAGCCCAATCGCCAGGCAGTTCGTTATTAATACGACGCTTATATTCAGCTGCAAGCTCTGGGTATGCTTTTGCGTATGCTGCAAATTTTTCGTCCCAGCTTGATTCAAGCTGTTGACCTTTTTCTTTGCTATCCCATTGTGCGTAAATATCATCAGGAATTTCGAACGCATCGCCAGTCCAACCTAAGAATTCGCGAGACGCTTTTATTTCGTCATCACCTAGTGGTGCACCGTGACAATCGTGGCTACCAGATTTATTAGGTGAGCCGTAACCAATAATTGTTTTACAACAAATTAGTGATGGTTTATCGGTAACACTTTTAGCTTCTGCAATTGCAGCACTTATAGCATCGCTGTCGTGGCCATCAACACCACTAATTACATGCCAACCGTATGCTTTAAAGCGAGCTGGCGTGTCATCTGTAAACCAACCTTCTACTTCACCATCGATTGAAATGCCGTTGTCATCCCAAAATGCAACAAGTTTACCCAGACCTAATGTGCCTGCAAGTGAACCAGCTTCATGAGAAATACCTTCCATAAGGCAGCCATCGCCCATAAATGCATAGGTAAAGTGATCAACAATATCGTGACCTTCACGGTTAAACTGCGCAGCTAGCGCTTTTTCAGCAATTGCCATACCTACGGCATTTGTGATCCCTTGACCTAATGGACCCGTAGTAGTTTCGATTCCTGGTGCATAGCCATATTCAGGGTGACCTGGTGTTTTAGAATGCATTTGACGGAAGTTTTTAATTTCGTCCAGTGGTAAGTCGTAACCACTTAGATGCAATAGAGAATAGATAAGCATTGAACCGTGGCCGTTTGAAAGAATAAATCTGTCACGGTCAGCCCACTCTGGATTTGTTGGGTTGTGTTTTAGATAATCGCGCCATAATACTTCTGCGATATCAGCCATGCCCATAGGGGCTCCAGGGTGACCAGATTTGGCCTTTTGTACTGCGTCCATTGACAAGACGCGAATAGCATTTGCAAGTTCTTTGCGAGATGGCATGAATTCTCCTACCTTTATGTGTATTTGCGCGGGTATTTATGTGTTTGTTTATGCACCCAAGTAACTTGGGTTTGTTTATATCGACCATTCTTACTTATTGTGGGGGCTGTGTGCAATTAAAAACCCTATAAAAGTGAGGCATTATGAATATTTTTTAAGACCAAAAAGTTATTAGTAATTTTATTTAGACGTCTAGGCGTAAAAACACTATGCAAGGTGTTTTGTTTTCGATAAAATACGCCCCTTAATTTTTTAGCGCTAATACCGACGTTTGTGAAGCGCAATATTTGTGAGCAGAAATACAATGGCAAAACATTTATTTACTTCTGAATCAGTTTCTGAAGGTCATCCGGATAAAATCGCCGATCAAATCTCTGATGCGGTACTTGATGCTATCCTAGAGCAAGACTCTCATGCCCGTGTTGCGTGCGAAACTTACGTAAAAACAGGTATGGTTATGGTTGGTGGTGAAATCACTACTAGCGCATGGGTTGATATTGAAGAAATTACACGTAAAACAGTACGTGAAATTGGCTACACGCATTCAGACATGGGTTTCGATGCAGATTCATGTGCAATTTTAAACACTATTGGTAAACAGTCTCCTGACATTAACCAAGGTGTTGACCGTACTAGCCCAGAAGAACAAGGTGCTGGCGACCAAGGTCTTATGTTTGGTTACGCATGTAACGAAACAGAAGTACTAATGCCTGCGCCAATTACTTACTCACACCGTTTAGTACAGCGCCAAGCGCAAGTACGTAAAAGCGGCGAGCTTAACTGGTTACGTCCAGATGCAAAATCTCAAGTTACTTTTGCATACGAAAATGGTAAGCCAGTAGGTATTGATGCAGTAGTACTATCTACTCAGCACAGCGAAGACATTTCGCAAAAAGATTTAGTAGAAGCGGTGATGGAGACTATCATCAAGCCGGTACTTCCTGCAGAGCTTATTACAAGCGCGACTAAATTTTTCATTAACCCAACGGGTCGCTTTGTAATTGGCGGACCAATGGGCGATTGCGGTTTAACAGGTCGTAAAATCATCGTTGATACATACGGTGGTATGGCTCGTCACGGTGGTGGTGCTTTCTCTGGTAAAGATCCATCAAAAGTTGACCGCTCAGCTGCATACGCTGCACGTTACGTTGCTAAAAACGTAGTTGCGGCTGGCCTTGCTGATAAATGTGAATTACAAGTTTCTTACGCAATCGGTGTTGCAGAGCCTACATCTATCAGCGTTGAAACGTTTGGTACAAGCAAGTTAGAAGAAAGCCGTTTAATCGAGCTTATTCGTGAACACTTTGACCTGCGCCCTTACGGCTTAATTCAAATGCTTGATTTAGAGCGCCCTATCTACCTTCCTACAGCGGCTTACGGCCACTTTGGTCGTGACGAATTCCCTTGGGAACGTACAGATAAAGCTGATGCACTTCGTGCAGCTGCTGGCCTTTAAGCTAAAAGTGTTGAAGTAAATTAAAAACGGCCCTTAATAGGGCCGTTTTTGTATCTAAAACTTATCAGTTACATTGTTTGTAGTACGTCTACAAAATAACTATAAAATCAACCTCGAATTCTTTTGTACTTTAGGTATATACTCATTTCATTATAAAAGCTTTAGGGATAGTTAAATGGCCGATAACTTTCGCGTTATATTTGCAGGACTTGCCGATAACGTTGACATAAAAACAGCGTGCGCAAACTTAGCTGCAAAATTAAAAACGTCAGATGAAAAAGTAGCTCTTTTTTTTAAAGGTAAGCCGCTGTTTGCGCCAAGCGATAAAGACAAAGCGTTAAAACAGACTAAGTTATTAGCAAGCCTAGGTATTAAAAGTAAGCTGCAAGCTGTTTCAAATGCGATTCAAAATAGCTCCCCCGCAGCTGCAAATAACAACCAACGTGATGAACGTATTTTTGATGCACTTGATTACATCACTAGCAGCTTAATACGCCTTGAAGAAAAGCTAGATGAGCTAGAGCAACGCCTTCCTGAAGCTCAATTAAATACACCAGACGAAAGTGTAGACGAATGGCAAAATGACGACCTAATGCTAGATGAGGATTTAGCTACTCCTAAAAAACGCAGTAACTTACTTTTATATTCATTGATTGCAACTGCCACCATTTTGCTAGTCGTACTGGCTGTTTTTTTAATTTTTCCCGATTTATTCTCTTTTTAAAAATGGCTAATTAGTTTAATGAGCAATAAACGCGCACAAATAAGAGCTGAAATTCGTAACACCCGTAAAAACTTGTCAAATAATCAGCAAATAATTGCTGCGCAATCGCTAAAAATGAATTTTATTCAACACTTAAAAAGCGAAAATACAACGAATTCAAAGCATATTGCCATTTATTTAAGTAACGACGGAGAACTAGACACTTCATTGTTAATTAAAGAATTATGGAACTTAAACCATGCTGTTTATCTACCTATAATACACCCATTCAATGGCGCTAATTTACTATTTCAGCGCTATGAGAAAAACTCACCCATGAGGGCAAATCGCTATGGTATCTTGGAGCCTAAGCTGAACTGCTCTCAAATATGCCCATTACCAGCGCTTGATTACCTCCTTATGCCATTAGTGGCATTTGATAAACAAGGTAATCGCCTAGGAATGGGAGGTGGGTTTTACGACCGGACATTGGCGCGTTTACACGAACAAAATTGGCAAAAACCACAACTAATTGGCCTTGCACATGAATGCCAAAAAGCTGATGCTCTACCAATCGAGTCATGGGACGTACCACTTGAAACCATTATCACCCCAGATAAAACATACTGTTGGTAACATTTAATTTTGGTTACTAACCGCATATTTCTGACATACATGAGCACAAAGCAATGACACAAGACGAATTAAAAAAAGCAGCTGCTTGGGCAGCACTCGAGTTTGTAAAAGAAAACACTATTGTAGGTGTCGGTACAGGCTCTACTGTTAATCACTTTATTGATGCCCTTGGCTCAGTAAAGGACACTATTGTAGGCGCTGTATCAAGCTCAGAAGCGTCAACTGCACGTTTGGAAGCGTTAGGTATTGAAGTGTTTGAACTTAATAACGTTGATGCTTTAGATGTATACGTTGACGGCGCTGACGAAATAAACGCTCAAAACGAAATGATTAAAGGCGGCGGCGCAGCGCTAACACGTGAAAAAATAGTAGCAGCAGTTGCAAAACAGTTTGTGTGTATTGTTGATGACACAAAGCTGGTAGATACATTGGGCGACTTCCCGCTTCCGGTAGAAGTTATTCCAATGGCGCGCAGCTACGTTGCACGAGAATTATTAAAACTTGGTGGTGACCCTGTTTATCGCCAAGGCGTAGTTACCGATAATGGTAACGTTATATTAGATGTATTTAACTTAAAAATTACCAATGCCAAACAACTTGAAACACAAATCAATTCAATTGTTGGCGTAGTTACCAACGGCCTATTTGCGATGCGAGGTGCTGATAAAGTGATTATCGGTACCAAAAATGGGCCACAAATTAAATAGGATGAGGTTATGAGTAAGGTATCGTTAGCAAAAGACAAAATTAAAATTCTCTTGCTTGAAGGTGTTCACCAAAGCGCTGTTGAAACGCTAAAACGTAACGGTTACAGCAATATCGACTACGTTAAAACATCCTTACCTGAGGACGAGCTTAAAGAGCGCATTAAAGATGTTCACTTTGTAGGACTTCGTTCTCGTACTCATATTAACCAAGCTGTATTAGACTCAGCTGAAAAGCTAGTTGCTATTGGTTGTTTTTGTATTGGTACAAACCAAGTTGATTTAGATGCAGCACGCGAACGTGGTATTGCTGTATTTAACGCTCCATTTTCTAATACTCGTTCAGTTGCTGAACTTGTACTTGGCGAAATTCTACTTTTATTACGTGGTATTCCAGAGCGTAATGCAGCGGCTCATCGTGGTGGCTGGTTAAAAACAGCAAATGGTTCGTTTGAAGCACGTGGTAAAACATTAGGTATTATTGGCTACGGTCACATTGGTACTCAGCTAGGTATTATGGCTGAAAATATCGGTATGAACGTGGAGTTTTACGATATCGAAGATAAGTTATCACTGGGCAATGCAACACAAGTTCATAACCTTACTCAGCTGTTACAACGCTCTGATATTATTAGCTTACATGTACCAGAAACACCGCAAACTAAAAACCTTATTGGTACAGCAGAACTTGCAGTTATGAAGCAGGGGTCTATTTTGATCAATGCATCACGCGGAACTGTTGTTGATATTGATGCTCTTGCAGAAGCGCTTACAGAGAAAAAACTAAGTGGTGCAGCAATCGATGTGTTCCCTACTGAGCCAAAATCTAACGATGAAGAATTTGTATCGCCACTGCGCCAATTCGACAATGTTATTTTAACGCCGCACATTGGTGGTTCTACACAAGAAGCGCAAGAAAACATTGGTATTGAAGTAGCGGGTAAATTGGCTAAATATTCAGATAATGGCTCAACTATTACTGCGGTTAACTTCCCTGAAGTATCGCTACCTGAGCTTGCTAATCGTAGCCGTTTATTACACGTACACCACAACCGCCCAGGTGTACTAACGCAAATTAACCAAGCGTTTGCACAGCACGGTATTAATATTGCTGCGCAATACCTACAAACAGACGCATCTATTGGTTATGTAGTTATTGATGTTGATACAGATCAATCTGAAGTAGCACTTAAAGAACTGAGCGCTGTTGAGGGTACAATTAGAGCACGTATTTTACATTAACCATTCTTTGATATTAAAAAAGGGTCCTTATGGACCCTTTTTTGTATTTAGATTACATATACTTTCTCAAGTATTTTTTGAATACCGGATCTGTTGCAGCCAACTCTTTTTGCTCAGCTAATATCTCTTTTAAAATAGCGCCTGAGGTAAGCGGGTTAGCAAGAACCACTCTAAATACAACCGTTGGTTGATTGTCGTATTTAGAAGGCGTTAAGCGTGTACGTGATACAAATGAGCGACCAGACTCGCGTTGACGCTTTTGCATACTGGCAGTAAAACGGTTCAGTGAAGCAAAAATATCTAACCGAGTTGCAGCATCTGCATCGGCTATTGCTTGTTTAATTTGCTTAGGTACATAACGATACGTTAATAAGCACAACTCAGGCTCCGAAATAAGCTCAAAGTCTTCATCAGCCTTAATTAAATCAGCAAAGTAATGTGCTTTTTTGATGCTTCGATCAATCAGCATTTCGTAACCTTTACGACCAATAACACGTAAGCAAGCATGTACTAACATTGCCATACCAGGTCGGCTGCCTTCAAGCGTGTGGCTACCTAAGTCTTTTGAACCTTTACGTAATATGTACTCAGCGTGATGTTCTATTGCATCAGTTGCAGCGGGGTCTTTAAATAAAACTAAACCCGCTCCCATTGGTACATACATTTGTTTATGTGCATCGATGGTAATTGAATCTGCTCGCTCAATCCCTTTTAGTAAAGGACGGTGCGTACTCGATAAAAGGGTCGCTCCCCCCCATGCTGCATCTACATGAAAATGGCAGTTAATGTCTTGTGCTAAGTCGGCCATTTCATCAAGTGGGTCAATATTACCGGTCTCGGTTGTTCCCGCGACCCCAATAATCGCCATTACTTTAATGCCTTGCGCTTCAAGCTCACGTGCTTTTTCACGCATCGCTCCTACATCAACTTTATTATTTTCACAGGTTTTAATACCAATTAAGTTATCGCGACCAATGCCGAGTAAATCAACCGATTTACCTAATGAGTAATGTCCGCGTTCTGATATTAATACTGCTAAACCTTTATAACCGTAATGCAGCATACCAGCAATTAAGCCTTGTGCACCTATGCCTCTAAAATCGCCATCAGGTTTTAATAAGCGGTTTCGCGCAATCCAAAGCGCAGTAATATTAGCAACCGTACCACCAGAGCAAAATGCACCTAATGAGGTTTTAGCACTGTGCATCCATTTAGAATAAAATGAGTCTTCTTGCCCATAAGCTAAATGATGCATCATCCCAAGCACTTGACGCTCAAGAGGCGTAAACGCTTTAGATGTTTCTATTTTTACTAGATTTTGATTTAGCCCTACCATCAATTTTGACAGCGGTAATAAAAAGTGCGGCAAGGCAGAGGTCATGTGACCAATAAAACTAGGCGCAGCTGTATGCACAGAATGTGCAACAAGTTGCTCCATTATGTCTTGGGCATAAGCAGAGACAAACGTTGGATCTTCTGGGATCACTGCCGATTGAAAATCTTTTTCTATTTCATGTAATGGTTTTTCAATTGCCGCTATATTTTCGTTTAGAAAACCTGCTAAATTACTCGAAATTTCAAGCTCGATTTTGCTTAAAGTTGAGTCTGGCGCTTCAGGTACAGTAAATATACGCTTAAGGCTTTCTTTAGAGGCGACGGCACAACGCTTTTGATCCATCTTAATACCTAGTGTGTGTGTAGCTAAAACACGCGCTTACCCATCAAAAACGCCTACTTATTAGGACATTTGGAGCAATCGTGTTTCTTTAAAAATTGCGCTAACTTTACTGCAATATAACTAAAATGTCTCGTTTAAACCTATAAAAGCAATCAAAGCGATGACAAAAAAATGATAATTTAGGGTCTATTTATCTTTCAAGGTTAAATTTGCAGCAGCCTGTTTGGTATTTAGGCAAGGCAGCGCCTATGTAGTGTGGTTATTCCCCATAAATAGGCGATAACGTAGCATTAATGCCAAACAGGCGCTGCCCAAAGGGTTCTGCCTAGGGTCTATTTACTCTTTGTTGCTCGGTTTTTACTTAGACCACTAGGTTACAAATCTAGCGCCGCGATTAAATCGCCCCTAGTTTGAACAAATTATAATCCGCAAAGATAAACAAACCCTAATTAAAACTCTACCAAACCTAATTATTTATTGGGCATTTACTTATTTTGGGTATAATAAATTTGATAACAAAAAAGGGACACATATGCCAGAAGGAAGAGTCAAAGTTAGTTGGATAGTGGCAGGCTTTAGCTTGTTTTTAATAAGCTTGCTAACCTACGTTTACTACACTTACCAAACCACGCGTGCTGAAATAATGCAGTCGGTTGATAATCGCTTACTTAATGCCGCCACCAGCGTTAAACATATTTTAGGTGACGATTATTTAAGTGCGGTTAATCAAGGCGATAATATAAGTTTTTCTTACTATCAAGATAAAAGTAAACAACTCTCTGAGTTTGCTCAAGCACTTGATATTGCTTATGTCTATTCAATGATTTTAAAAGACGGTAAGGTGCTTTTTAGCTCATCAAGCTACACGCAAGACGATCAGAATAATGGCAAGGTAACTCAATTTTTAGATCTCTACCCTGAAGCTACCGATGCAAATATAAGTGCTTTTTATTCAACAGAGCCAGTATTTGAAATATCGAGCGATCAGTGGGGCCACTTTAAAACAATTTTTATTCCTTACGTTGACCCAATCAACGGCAATACCTATTTAACGGGTGCCGATATAACTATTTATGATTTAAACGAGAAACTTAAAGAAAGCGTATCAAAAGCAGCTGCAATGGCTAGCTTCTTCTTTTTTATCGCGATACTCGTTGCCGCCATATATATTTATTTACTAAAACGGTCTTTAGCAACTGACTCAAGTACTGGTTTTTCAAATCATATTGCACTTGAGTACTTTATTAAAAAAAGTAATGCTCATCACATGCAATTAGCCGTTATTTGGGTTAATGAAATAGAAGATATAAACAGTTTTTATGGCACTGAAGTGGGTGACAAGGTAATGAAAAACTTACTTATTCACTTTAAACTTAGAAGCTCTACGCATTGCCATATATACAGACTAGCAACAAATAAAATAGTATTACTCGCGCCTAAGGAAATGAGTAATGACGAATTTACCGACCTCGTAAAAACATATAACTTTAATACACCGGTATTAACTGACCCTTTTATCTACATAACCCTATGTGCAGGTATTGCCAGTGGTAATAAATCGCTACTACTTGAAAACGCTCATATAGCAGCGCTGCAAGCTAAACAAGGCAGGCATAGTGTAGTTAACTACTCAAAAGCGCTACACGATGTAAAAACGCAATATCAATACAATGTAGAAATGGCTAAAGAAGTGCGAGAAGCGTTTGATAACAATCGTATAGTGCCTTACTTTCAACCCATTATTGACACAAATACCAATAAGGTCGTTCAATACGAATGTTTAGCTCGAATGGTAACAGCACAAGGGGAAGTATTGAAACCTGATGCATTTTTAAATGTTGTTACCCGCTCAAGAATGGACGGAATACTTACCCGTACTATATTTTCACAATGTGTTAGTCGCTTTAGAAAAACCGATATTTGCTGGAGTTTAAATATAACAGCACAAGATATGCTCGACCCTAATTTAAGTGAGTTTATTGCGGACGAACTTAAGCGCTACCCGCATCCTGGTAATATCACATTAGAGCTTTTAGAAACCCAAGCTATTGCCAACTTCTCTGAAGTAAAAGCATTTATTGGAATGGTTAAAACAAAAGGCGTTAAGGTTATTATTGATGACTTTGGTAGTGGTTATTCAAATATATCAAACGTACTTAAGCTTGAAGTAGATGGTATTAAATTAGATGGCGCACTAATAAAGCAAATAGTGAATGACAAAGATATCTACTTGTTTATTGAGCATATAGCCAGCTTTGCTAATCAACTTGGTTTACAATTAATGGCAGAATCGGTAGAAAATACAACCATAGTAACCGCACTTAAAAAGGCGAATGTGACACTAATGCAAGGCAACTATTTTGCCCACCCAGTGCCACATGTTAATACGGTTACAGAAGAATTAGCACTTTGACTTACTTTAACCAGGGCGTGTTGATCTTTGTGGATTGAAATTTGTTCAATCTAGGGGCGATTAAATCGCGGCGCGAGGTTTGTAACCTAGTGGGCTAAGTAAAAACTGAGCAACAAAGAGTTAATCGTCCCTAGAAAGAACCCAAAGGGCAGCACATGTTTGGTCTTTATGCTGCGTTATCGCCTATTTATGGGGAATAACCACACTACATAGGCTCCGCCTTGCCTAAAAACCAAACATGCTGCTGCAAAATCAATCACGAAAGGTCAACACGCCCTAGGTAAGTTTATAACGAGTCGGTGGCTTTGCTGGCCACTGGCCCAGTATTTACGCTCAAAAGGCGTAATTGCATCGTCTGACTCATAAAGTGTTACATCGCAAGGGTTGCCTGTTAATTCAAGCGCCCGAGCAAACTCCTTAACGTAAATATCCCAATTGCTGCGCACTTCAAATTTTCCACCTAACTTAACGATAAATGGAAAAATAGCTGCGCCATGCCAGCGCCTACGAATATGCTTAGATTTAGGCCACGGGTTTGGATACAACAAATAATGGTGCGTAGGTTGCCAATTGGCGGCTACCGCTAAACGCCAAAAGTCATTTAAATCTGCTTGCACTAAGATGTACTGACCACTGTCGGTTTGCTTATATTCAACATCATGCTTATCTAATCGGTGCGAAGATTTATCAATTCCAACTATAAGTGCATCAGGGTGGCGCTTAGCTAAGTTAGCTGAGCTTTCACCCACGCCACAACACGAGTCCAAAATAAGCGGGCCACTAAAGGCTTGTACTTTAGCATTAACCTCGTCAAATGCAGTTTGCGTATGCGCTGCTATTGGCTTTTTAAATTCAGCATCTAAGTGCTTATTTACTATTTCATCAAGCTTTTCGTGAATACCCGCTTGATTAGATACAATACTACGTGAATTTGCATCACTCATTAGTGTCTTAGCCCCACACCTTTTTTAATTAAAGTTAGCGCTAAAGTAAATAACACCGTAATAAACACCAAAATAACACCTAGCGCTACACTTAAATCAACATCCGACACACCTAAAAAGCCATAGCGAAATGCATTTACCATGTAAATAATAGGATTTATTTGCGATACGTTTTGCCAAAATTCTGGCAATAACGTTATTGAATAAAATACACCGCCTAAGTAAGTTAATGGCGTTAGTATAAAGGTGGGAATAATGCTTATATCGTCAAAGCTATTTGCGTAAATTGCATTAATTAAACCACCTAAAGCAAACACAGCTGAGGTTAAAATAACGGTCGCCATAATTACAAAAATATTATGAATTTGAATATCAACAAATAACAACGATACACAAGTAACTATAAAGCCCACCATAATACCGCGCGTCATACCGCCGCCCATATAACCCAGTACAATGATGTAATTAGGCACAGGTGCAACTAAAAGCTCTTCAATGCTTTTTTGAAATTTTGTTGAATAAAAACTAGAGGCTACGTTGGAATAGGAATTAGTAATAACCGACATCATTATAAGGCCAGGTACAATAAACTCCATATAACTAAAGCCGCCCATATCACCAATACGTGAACCAATTAAGTTACCAAAAATAACAAAATATAAGCTCATCGTAATTGCTGGCGGCACTAAGGTTTGCACCCAGATACGTAAAAAACGAATACACTCTTTAATCCATAAACTCTTTAAGGCTACGCCATATTTAAACATTTATTCGCCCCGCCCTTGCTCTAATAATCCTACAAATAACTCTTCTAGTCTGTTTGCTTTATTTCGCATACTCAATACTGTATTTCCTTGGGTTGTTAATGCGCTAAATACCGCATTTAAGCCCTGTGATTTAGCGACTTCTACTTCAACAGTATGATCGTCCGTCATCGTGAACTTATAACCTTCAAGCGTGACAGGGTTTGCTGGCATTTTTAAATCTAAAATAAAGGTTTCTTTATCAAGTTTTGCAAGCAGTGCTTTAATGGTGGTGTTTTCAACAATTCGACCAGAATCAATAATCGCTATGTTTTTACACAGTAACTCAGCTTCTTCAAGGTAGTGTGTGGTCAAAATAATAGTAACGCCTTGCTCATTTATTTGGCGTAAAAAATCCCACATTGAACGACGAAGCTCTATGTCTACACCCGCTGTTGGCTCATCAAGTATAAGTAATTTTGGCTCGTGCATAAGGGCGCGTGCAATCATTAAACGGCGTTTCATTCCGCCTGAAAGCGTACGAGCTTGCTTGTCTTTTTTCTCTAATAAACCCAGCTGTGCTAGGTATTTATCAGCACGTTTATGGGCTTCACCACGTGGCACACCATAATAACCGGCTTGGTTAACCAGTATTTGGCTAAGCGTTTCAAACTGGCTAAAATTAAATTCTTGCGGCACTAAGCCTAAATGCGCTTTTGCAGCTTCTAAATCAGTATCAATATCACAGCCAAATACTTCTACTTTGCCTTTTGTTTTATTAACAAGTGACGAAATAACACCAATAGTAGTTGATTTACCGGCTCCATTTGGACCAAGCAAAGCGAAAAAATCGCCCTCTTCAACTTGTAAATCAACGCCTTTAATAGCCTCAACACCATTTTTATAAACCTTGGTAAGGCCTTCTATATTTAAAGCAATATTTTGCTTATTCATTACTTACCCTCACCATAACCCCAACGTTTTGTTAGGTTATGCTCAATATTTAAATGATCTAAAATTCTCGCCACCATAAAATCAACTAAGTCTTCGATACTTTGTGGCTTATGATAAAAACCAGGTGCGGCTGGCATAATTGTTACCCCTAAACGAGATAACTTAAGCATGTTTTCTAAATGAATTTCGTTAAATGGTGTTTCGCGAGGCACTAAAATGAGCTGTCCGCGTTCTTTAATTACCACATCAGCGGCGCGCTCTAATAAATTATCAGACGCCCCCACTGCAATTGCAGAAACCGACCCGGCACTACATGGGCATACTACCATTTTTTTAGGAGCAGCAGAGCCCGAAGCTACTGGGCTAAACCAGTTATCTTTACCGTATACTTTTAGCTGTTCAGGTTTGGCATTAAACAGCGTACTTAACTGCTCTGTGGCTTTATCTTCATTACCAGAGAGCTTAATATTTGATTCTGTATCAAGCACCACGCGTGCTGCACTTGAAATGAGAACGTAGACCTGAAATTGCTGCTCTAGTAATACTTCAAGTAACCTAAGCCCATAAGGCGCACCCGATGCACCACTAAAAGCGAGCGTAATTCTATCTTTAAATTGCACACTATTCTCCGCTGTATTTATCAGCTAAGCCATCAACAAGGTGTTGATGAAGGCCATTAAAACCGCCATTGCTCATAATTAAAATATGTTGATTAGGCTCAATATTTTCAAGCACTGTATCAATAATTGTTTGTGTGCTGTTAAAGCACTGCATGCCTGCTTTATCTGCTTGCTCTTTTAGCGACCAATTTAGATTCTCTGGTTCAAAAAGGAGTACGTTGTCAGCATCACGTAATGAATCTAATAATGTATATTGGTGCACGCCCATTTTCATGGTGTTTGAGCGCGGCTCTAAAATAGCGATAATTTTTTCATCGCCTACTTTTGCGCGCAATCCTGCAAGCGTAGTTTTAATTGCTGTTGGGTGATGCGCAAAGTCGTCATACACTTTAATATTATTTATATCCGCCTTTAGCTCCATACGCCTTTTAGGGCTAATAAACTCTCCTAACGCATCAATACTATGATCAATGGCTATACCCACATGGCGCGCTGCTGCGATAGTCATAATCGCATTTTTAACGTTATGCTCGCCTATTGCTTGCCAACAGACAGTGCCCTGCTTTTCGCCATTAAGTAATACATTAAACTCACTTCCATCGGCTTTTATTAATTCATAGCTCCAATCATCGCCTAGCGTTTCGCTTTCGCTCCAAAGCCCTTGTGCTATTACATCATTAAGCGCTACGTCTTGCTTTGGCCAAATTACCTTGCCGCTTTGAGGTAATGTACGCATTAAGTGATGGAATTGTTTTTTTATTGCGTTTAAATCTTCAAAAATATCAGCGTGATCGAATTCAAGATTATTTAAGATAAGTGTACGCGGGAGGTAATGCACAAACTTACTGCGCTTATCAAAAAAAGCAGTGTCGTATTCATCGGCTTCAATAACAAAAAATGGCGTTCCACCCACTTTTGCCGATACACCAAAATTTTGCACTATGCCGCCAATTAAAAACCCTGGTTTCAAACCTGCGTACTCTAACACCCACGCAAGCATACTTGCTGTGGTTGTTTTACCATGCGTACCAGCAACCGCAAGCACCCAAGAATCTTGCAGTAAGTTATGCTTAAGCCACTCAGGGCCTGAAGTATAAGGCAGGCCTTTATCAAGCACATATTCAACACATGGGTTACCCCGGCTCATTGCATTACCAATAACGACCATATCTGGCTTTGGCTCTAACTGAGATACCGCGTAGCCTTGAGTCAGTTCAATGCCAAGCTCTTCAAGTTGCGTACTCATTGGTGGGTATACGTTCTGATCAGAACCCGTTACTTTATGACCTAATGACTTAGCAATGGCTGCAATGCCACCCATAAACGTGCCACAAATGCCCAAAATATGTATATGCATATACTTTCCTTAAATCGTATGCTCACTTTACAGCTATGCAAAGTTTAATGGCGCTATAATGCCAAAATTCGTGCTTAGTTACCATTGCGAGTAAGCACTTCACTCGTGCCAAAATGACCACTTGATAATAAAAAAGCCTTCTTAATTAGAAGGCTTTTTTATTAGTCATTATTTGCTACATCATTAAAAATACTATCAAACCTATACCGAGCAATAAACGATATATCACAAATGGCAACATGCCCATTCGCTCTATTACTTTTAAAAACATAAATATACATGCATAAGCCGATAAGAACGATAGCACCACACCTAGTAATAATGTATTCCAATCAACCACATGGTCACCCAAAGCAAGCTCTGCAGTATAATAAAGCCCCATCATAGAAATAATTGGAATTGCCAGTAAGAACGAAAAACGCGCTGCGCTTTGCTTATTCATTCCAAGCATTAAACCAGCAGTCATCGTGATACCTGAGCGAGAAGTTCCCGGGATCATTGCAACAGCTTGTGCAAATCCAATAATAAGTGCTGTTTTCCAATTAAGCTGATAAATAGTTTTAATTTGCTTACCTTTTGCATCCGCGTACCAAAGCAATAAACCAAACACAATTGTGGTAGTAGCAATTACCCAAGCGCTTCGTAGGTACAACTCTATAAAGTCTTTTAAAAGTAAGCCTAAAATAGCGGCAGGCACAGTGCCTAAAATTATCCACCAACCTAGCTTACTATCATCACTAGTACCCTGTGTTCCAAAGGATTTAAACCACGCACTGAGTATGTCGACGACCTCTTTACGAAAATAAATAACAACGGCAATTAAAGTACCAACATGGACTGCCACGTCAAACGCAAGCCCTTGATCTTCCCAGCCTAAAATTTGCGATGGGAGAATTAAGTGCGCAGAACTAGATATTGGTAAAAACTCAGTAAATCCCTGTATGAGGGCTAAAATAATTATTTCGATGATACTCATGGGTTAGAAAACTCCACCTTCCATAGCTTTTGTTGAGGGTTATTATATTCATTCCATAACTGCGCAATCGTTTGTTTAGCTACAGGATGATAGAAATCTGGGGCAACCTCGCTAAGAGGTTGTAATACAAATGCGTTTTTAGTTATTTCATCTCGTGGTAATTGCGCTGGGGAGTCGCAAATTACATCATCATAAAATAGTAAATCTAAATCGAGCGTTCGTGGACTAAATTTTTTATCGTTCGCTGTGCGTCCATTATCACGCTCTATTTGTTTTAATAAAGCGCATACATCAACAAGCGACATATCAGTTGTAGCGCCAACGACTGAATTATAAAAATTATTGCCAGCAAACCCAACTGCTTCACTTTCAAAAACAGACGAGTGTACAATATGTTCAAAGTGCTGCTTAAGTGCAATTAATGCACATTGTATATAATGCGCTTTATTTATATTTGACCCTAGGCTGATATAAATTTGAGCCATTTAACCAATTGCCTTAACACGTGTAATTTCAACACCTACAGTTTGCGCTTGTGCTACTGCTGCAGGTTTACTTACTCTTATAGTAACTTGTGGAGTATTAAACTCGCTTAAAATAATATGCGCTAATTGTTCAACTAAAGTTTCTAGCAACTCTACAGGTTTTAAAGTGCAGTGCTCAATAACTCGCTCACTTACTTTTGAGTAATCGAGTGCTAAATTAATATCGTCATTTTCAGCTGCAGGCTTAATATCGCTTAGCATTTCAATATCAAAATAAAGGCTCTGTTTACTTTCTTTTTCAAAGTCGTACACTCCAATAATAGTGTCGACGTGCAATTGAGATATAAAAACCTTATCCATTGATACTCCAAATAACAACAAACTACTAAGCAACTATACTAAGCATCAATAAAATTAATACTGTATATGGTTTAGCCAGTGTTTAAATATGTAAAAATAACTTCTACAATAGCAAAATAACTAAACTAGCTATTAAATAGCCTGTTAATAATTTTTACGATAAATTTTGCTGCCAATAATAGCCTAAAAGCACTATCAATTGGTATAGCAATTAAAAAATAAGGAAGCGCGTGTTAGCCACTATAATGTTTGTTTTAGCTTATTTACTTGGGTCGATTTCGTCGGCTATTTTAGTGTCGCGGTTGTTCAAACTCCCAGACCCTCGTAATAGTGGTTCTAATAACCCAGGAGCTACAAATGTTTATAGATTAGGCGGAGCATTTCCGGCTTGCTTGGTTCTAGTGTTTGATATTTTAAAAGGCACTATTCCGGTATGGGGGGCTTATTTTTTAGAAGTTGAACCTTTAGAGCTTGGTTTAGTCGCAGTAGCTGCTTGTTTAGGCCATATGTACCCACTGTTTTTTAGCTTCAAAGGCGGTAAAGCCGTAGCAACGGCATTTGGCTCATTATTACCTATTGGCTTATCATTGGCAGGTTTACTTGTGTGTACTTGGTTAGTTATAGTGGCAATAACACGCTATTCATCACTGGCGGCGCTTGTAGCTGTATCTTTAGCGCCCTTGTATACATGGCTAATAAAGCCACTTTATACTCTTCCCGTTACTTTTATCACGCTGTTAATTATATTTCGTCACCGTACTAATATTATTCGATTATTTAGTGGGGAAGAACCAAAAGTGGGTGCTAAAAAAGCACCCACCGATGAAAACAAAAATATCTAAAATATGAGTCATTAAATCGACTCAAGGCTATCTATAGGCCAACGAGGTTTTGTTTTCATATCAAGCGTGGCAAATTGCCCTGCTTTTAAACGTTGCATTCCGGCATAAGCAATCATTGCACCATTGTCGGTACAAAATTCAGTACGCGGATAAAACACTTCGCCTTTCATACCCTTCATTACGCGTTCAAGCTGCAGTCGAAGCTGTGTATTTGCACTCACACCACCGGCGATGACCAAACGCTTAATACCTGTTTGTTTAAGCGCACGCTTACACTTAATAACGAGCGTATCAATAACCGCCGTTTGAAATGCATGCGCTATATCAGCTTTGGTTTGATCGTCGTCGTCATTTTCACGAATCGTGATTGATGCCGCTGTTTTTAAACCACTAAAACTAAAATCAAGTCCTGGCTTGTCGGTCATAGGGCGAGGAAATACAAAACGCTTTGCTACGCCTTGTTCGGCCATTTTAGCTAAGCGTGGACCACCGGGGTAATCAAGACCAAGTAACTTAGCCGTTTTATCAAAGGCCTCGCCTGCGGCATCATCAACTGACTCACCTAGTACTTCGTATTGTCCAATACCTGCTACTTTAACCATCATGGTATGACCGCCCGATACAAGCAATGCAATAAACGGAAACTCAGGGGTATTTTCCTCAAGCATCGGAGCAAGCAAATGCCCTTCCATGTGATGTACTGCTACCGCAGGTATATCCCAGCCGTATGCTAATGAGCGACCAATAGACGTACCTACCAATAATGCACCAACTAGACCTGGGCCTGCAGTATAAGCAATACCGTCTAAATCTTCAGGGCCACAACCTGCTTGTGCAAATGCTGCATCTATAAGTGGTAATGTTTTACGAACATGATCGCGCGATGCAAGTTCCGGCACTACACCGCCGTAATCAGCGTGTACTTTTACTTGGCTGTATAATTGATGAGCTAACAAGCCTTTTTCGTCATCATATATTGCAATACCCGTTTCATCACATGACGATTCAATGCCTAAAATTCGCACTGTACTTCTCCTGCCTTTTAAATTCTACTTTGCTTCTTTTATAACGTAAGACCAATATTTGTTTGGCCATCTTCAAGGGCAAACTTTTTAAGTGCCTTTACGCTATCAGAGGTAATACGCCCCATATTTTCTACAAAATCAATTAGCTCACCTAATACTTCAATTTCGTACTGCATTAATGGGTGCTCTCTCACTGCTGTGTTATCAGCAATCTCACCTTCAACCGTCATTTGATATTCAATAAAGCGAGCCACTGTTGCTTGAGATATTTTGCTCACACTAATGAACTCTTGCTCATCTTGCGCCACTAAACCGTGCATTAAGCTAAGTAAAGACGTTGCAGCATCAATAGCAGGATAAGTACCAAACATATCAAAATCAGCAAGTTCAGGAACATTTGGTTCTATTTTTTCAACTTGTTTTTCGAGATCTATTTTACTTTTAGGCAGTAAGATTTTTTCCCAACAAACATTAAGCGAATTACGTAATAAGGTTTCATCACCAAACCCCGTTGCTTCGCTAAATAAACCGTAATTTGGCAGCATTCGCTCTATTAAAGCACTTGCTAAGACGGCCTTTTGTAAATAGTTAAGCTCTCTAATACGCTGAAAATTATTTGCTTTAGTCATTCTTTAACGTCTCACACGACCAACAAAAATCAAATGTTGATCCATTATGCTCATTACAATTAGGGCATACCCAATCTGGAGCGGATTGTTTTACTTGTTGATAGTTTACCAATATTTGCCGCGCATGGCGCTCTTTTATCGCATAAACCTGCACACTAACTTGCGCCTGATCATATGGAATTTCTCCAAGCGCCCCTTGGAGCATCTCGCCTTTAATTTTACACTCTATTCCAGCAGTTTGTATTAAGCCTTTTACGATATTCGCTTCCAAGGTATTTTCAGCTTTATAAATTGTAACCCATTGAAAAGAGCTATCTGTTGAATTGTTATTATTAATATTTTGCAATATTCACCTCATTTATTTTGTGTTAACAATATCCTGCGCTAAATTATTAGCATGCTGTACTTTTAAGGAATAAACATGACACTAACAACCCCAGGCTTACTTTTTCCGGCCATATCGCTGCTATTACTCGCCTATACAAACCGATTTTTAGTTTTAGCGCAATTAATTAGGGAGCTAAATGCGCGTGAAGGTGAATCTATTCGGCCTGTTGTAGTGGCTCAAATCACTAACTTACGTAAACGTATTAAGCTAATTAGAACGATGCAAGTGTACGGGGTAGCCTCTTTTCTACTGTGTACACTATCAATGTTTGCATTATTTATTGAGTTTAATGCCACAGGAATTATTTTATTTGGCATTAGCTTAGCTTGCTTAAGTTTATCGTTATTAACGTCTTTATTTGAAATACATATTTCCTGTGATGCAATCGAGATAGAACTGCAAAGCATTGAAAATAAACCACTAAGTAGCCGAATAAATAGAAATTTTGTAAAATAGTTTATTATAAATAAAACACTCTATTATTTGTCACAATCATGTTGTATGAACGCCCCTTTTTGGGGCGTACTTTTTTATTAATTAGAACAATTTAATCCAAATATACTAACTAACTTACTGACTACAAATAAGTTTACTTAGCTAGCCCATTGCAAAAACATAGATAAAATACAATAAACAACTAGTTATGAATTTAAAAAGTAATACTATTTGGTCGCTTTTCTCTTTAATTAATACTAAAAGGGGGGTATCCTGCTGGAAACACGTATGAACTTGCAACCGTATTTCAATATAGAATTTTACTAAACTTTAGAATAAAAATTAATATATTTGATGTCCGTGGTATCTGCGACTTACTTATAAAAAGGGACTATAAAGTGAGATTTGAACAATTAGAGCAATTTGTAGCACTTGGTATATTACGTCATTTTAGACAAGCTGCTGAACAAACCCAAATTAGTACTTCAGCGCTAACGCGCGGCATTCAAACACTTGAAGATGAAATGGGATATGAGTTAGTAAAACGCTCAACACGCTCTGTTAAATTAACGCCAGAAGGCGAGCTTTTTCTAGAATATGCTAAAACGACCCTATCGGAACTTGAGCTAACGAAAAAGCGGATTTTTCAATCAGTAAACGGTAATGCCAATGAAAAGCTCGTTATTGGGTATACCAATAAGGCAAGCAGCATAGTACCTATTTCTTGTGGACAGTTTTTAGCTCAATACCCTCATATAAAAATTGAGATGCAGCTACAAGATCAGCAAGAGCTAACACGCAAACTCCAACAAGGTGAAATAGACATTAGCGTATACTCTCAAGCTATTAATAGTATTGGCAGTGACATTCACTTACCTGATCAGCTTGTGTTATTTGTTTCAAAAAACCACCCTCTTGCCCATAAAAACGATATAAGTAAACAAAACCTTGATAGCTACCCGATGTTTGGCTGTTTCTCTGAGTCTAAACAAGTACAAAATATGCTTAATGAAGCAATTGATTCTTTAAATAAATCATCAAGTATTAAAGTGGGCAGTATTGAGCAAGTAATGGCAGGTGTAGTTAAATCAGATCATTTTGCTATTGCAAGCATTGAACATGCTAATGCAATCGCAGAGAATTCTGAATTAGTACAACTTAAAACAAATAAAGGTTTAAACCACGAACAACTCGTTGTACAAACAAGCCAACAGACGTCGATTACTGAACATGTAGAGCATTTACTATCGCTTATAAAAAAAGCGGGTGCTGCATTTAGCTAATCTGATGTTTCAAAAAGTGCGGCACAATAAACAGTAGCTTTTAACAGCTTTTCGGCTACACTGTCGCACCTTTTTTAAACAGCTGATGTGAATGAACACACTTTTTGGTCCTGATGTCTATTTAGATGATATAGAACGCCAAGGATATACCGTAATTCATAACGCGCTTATTGCCGATTTAGTTAACGATTTAGTTGCAGACTGCCACCGTATAAACCCTCACTTTAGCCTTGCTGGTATTGGTCGATTAAATGACTTACAAATAGATAAAGCCGTACGTACTGATAAAACCTATTGGTTTGACGGTAGCTCTCAAGCACAGCTTACCTATCAAGCAATAATGCAAAGTATAAAGACCACGTTAAATCGCAGTTTTTTTATGGGGTTATTTGATTACGAATGCCATTATGCAAAATATACACAGGGTGATTTTTACAAAAAGCACTTAGATGCATTTAAAGGTCGCTCTAATCGAGTATTTACAACGGTACTTTATTTAAATACGCCTAAGCAAGGTGGCGAACTTGTTATTTATAAACCTAAAAGTAAAGAGATAGAAATAACAATTAAACCAACTGCTGGCACATTAGTAATGTTTGAAAGCGAACGCTTTGCCCACGAAGTACTTCCCGCCGTTGACGATCGCTATTCTATTGCAGGCTGGTTTAGGAAAAACGCCTCTATTAGCGGCATTATTGATCCCCCCCGATAACTCCTAATAGAGCATTTTAACAGCCTTTATTGAGGCTTTTAAAATGCTATTGGGTATGAAAGTAATAACCCTATAAAGATAGCCAAACCCACGTAATGATTATTTAAAAACGCTTTAAAACAGGCATCTCTTTCACGTTTATGAATAAGCGTTTGTTGGTATGCCAATAGGCCCACAGCAATACTTAAACCAACGCCAAATGCGACACTTAAATGATTGCTTATACCAATAAAAGCAACCAACGCTATAAATACAGCATTAAGTAAAAAGATAATATGGCGGTCGTATTTACCAAATAAAATAGCGGTTGATTTTACCCCTATTTTTAAATCGTCGTCCCTATCAACCATCGCATACATGGTGTCGTAAGCCACTGTCCAGCAAATATTGGCTATAAATAATAACCATGCCTGCTGTGGTAGTGCATTAATTGAAGCCATATACGCCATAGGAATAGCCCAACCAAATGCAGCCCCTAAAACAACTTGAGGTAACTGTGTATAGCGCTTCATAAAGGGGTAACAAAAGGCTAAAGCCAAAGCACCAAAAGAAAGCAAAATAGTATTGACGCTAAGCATTAATACTAAAATGAACGCAATAACTATGAGTAGTAAAAATAGACTAAGTGCTTCACCACTACTCACCTGTCCTGAAGCTAGCGGCCGTTGAGCTGTGCGTTTTACCGAGCCGTCTATTTTTCTATCTGCAAAATCATTAATTACACACCCTGCGCTACGCATAACAACAACGCCCAGCGTAAATATAATAAAGTTGAGTAAGCTCGGCACCCCACTATTAGCAAGCCATAAAGCCCAGTATGTTGGCCAAAGTAATAACAAGGTACCAATGGGCTTATCTATACGCATTAACTGTATATAATAAGGAATATGTTTTGGCTTTAAAGCGGCTAATTTCATGAGTATAAATATGCTCCAGGTAAAAACACTTCACACACTAAAAACTTATATTCTTTGAGTGAGAATACACTTCGACGCCCTAGTAAGTTTTTCTCGGGTAAGTTCAATTTTGTAACTAATTGCTGAATAGGGTGCGTGTCATCAAAATAAGCAATTTCTATATCCGTTCGTTTTAATGCTGGGTCTTGAAAAATCACATCACCTAAAGGACGCTCGCCCATATTGTGCAAAGGATTAATAGAATCATTTTTAGGAAGCCAGCTTTGTGCGTACACCACAGGTTTGTTATCGCACAGTAAGAGAACTTCTCTATTAATAGCTGTTTTAGCTGTGCTGTTTAGTAGTAAGTTTTGCTCTGGGCTTAAAGTAAATAACTGCTCACTTAATACCTTTACATTAAAAGTTTTTGAGTTACTTTTTAATTTAGCCGTTAATGAATTCTGTTCAAAAAGCCACTCTTGCTCTAGAGGAGATAAGTCACTTATATAAGAAGTGGACTGCCAATTAGCAGATATAGACAGAGGATAAGTAATCACAATAGCTCAACAAAATAAAAAACAACGAGATGATACCATTGCCAAAGCTTTTGAAAAAGTCATGTTTTATAACCATAAATAATTGCTTGGCGCTGTTTATTACCTACTATTAAGTATAAACTATTTGTAACAAGTTTTAAGAAACGCTTTAAATATGAAAAAAATAGTATACGCAGGTCTTTTTACGTTCTTTGTAAGCGTTATAAGCTTTACAGCTCGTGCTGAATCCACAGTTGGTTATTTTGGTTTTGAGCCAGATATAATCACCAACTACATTGGCGCATCAAGTAAAAAAATGGGCTATGTGCGTGTAACTATTGATTTAATGCTTACTGACACTTCTGATATTGCAGTGGTTGAACACCACACGCCATTACTTCGTGATGCCCTAGTAGAGATTTTATCTAAAGAACCAGAAGAAAAAATAAAATCACTTACTGGCCGTGAAGAAATACGTGCAAAGTGCGCCGAAAAACTAAAAAGCCTGCTAAAAGAAGAAACAGGACAAGAGATCATCCGTGAAGTCTTGTTCACTAAATATTTATATCATTAGTATTTAACGTTTTGCGTTAAATATTTTGGCGGTATAGGCAAAAGCCATACCGCTAAGTAACCCACCTAAGTGCGCCCAATTAGCCATACCTACAAACAATACATCAGCAAACCCAAGCACTAACCAAATCAACATAAAGCCAACAATAGCCGTACTTACAAGCGCAGGCTTGTTAGGATTTAAAAAGCTATGAATCCAGCAAAAACCAAGTAGCCCATACACCACACCACTCAAGCCGCCAAAGTTAGGACCAACCATTAAGTATTGTGCCCAATTACTTATAAGTGCAGTTACTAAAAACAAACCTATTAGGGTGAGTTTTCCGCATTGTTTTTCGATATTGTCACCAAGCGACATCCACCAAATTAAATTAAACACTATATGCATCGCGCTAAAATGTACGAGGGCGGGCGTTAACCAACTTAAAGGCTGCGTAGGTTTAAACTGCATCATGGTGTAAATGGTCTCAAAACCACCTAGTAAAAAAGCAAAATAAATTATAACGCTTACAATACTTACGGTTTGATTTAACCAGCTAAGCGCTTTAAATCGCGTCATTAGATTAAGTGATTGCCCTTGGTATTTAAGCGGCGATTGTGTGCTACCTACATCCCATGAAGCTTGTTGATAGCGTTCATGGTTAGGGTTTTGTGTAAATTCGGCCCATAAAGGTTGTATTTGATGAAAATGCTCAGGCGCAACACTAATAATGACATTGCTACCATCTGAGGAGCTTAATTGTCCTTGTAAACCTTGGCTTTTTAAATAATCTATAAAGCCCTGTGCGGCGCGCGGGTTATTTAAACTGCCAAGCTCTATCATCGCTCTACTTTCTCGCTGTAAGCAGCTTCCCAAGCTGTAAAGCCGCCATCCATACTGTAAACGTCTTCAAAACCTTGCTCAACTAAGTAGCTAGCTGCGCCTTGTGAGCTCATACCGTGGTAGCAGACAATAATAATTGGCTGATCGAATTCTTTTTCCATCATAAATTGTGCGATATTACCGTTAGAAAGTGCTTCTGAGCCTGGAATGCGACCGGCTTGATACGAATTAGGATCGCGAATATCTGCAATTACCACGTCTTCTTTATCTAAAAGCTCTAACGTTTGCGCTATAGAAATATGTTTAAATGCCATTGAAATCTCTTTAATTAATAGTATAAAAAAGGCGGCTAAAGCCGCCCTTCTTGTAATTTAGTTAGGAACTAATCCCAGTTTAAAATTACTTTACCTGACTGACCTGAAATCATCATATCAAAGCCAGCTTGGAAGTCATCCACAGAATATTGATGTGTAATGATTGGGTTTAAATCTAGGCCAGATTGAATCAAACTTGCCATTTTGTACCACGTTTCGAACATTTCGCGACCGTAAATACCTTTAATCACTAAACCTTTAAAAATAACTTGGTTCCAGTCAACTGCCATATCAGATGGTGGAATACCCAGCATGGCAATTTTACCGCCGTGGTTCATATTATTAAGCATTGAATTAAACGCGCTTGGCACACCTGACATTTCAAGGCCAATATCAAAACCCTCTGTCATACCTAGCTCTTTCATTACATCTTCAAGCTTTTCATTGGCAACGTTTACAGCGCGTGAAGCCCCCATTTTACGTGCTAAATCTAGGCGGTATTCGTTTACGTCGGTAATTACAACGTGGCGAGCACCAACATGTTTTGCAACAGCTGCTGCCATAATACCAATTGGGCCTGCACCAGTGATAAGTACATCTTCGCCAACTAAGTCAAACGATAGTGCGGTATGAACTGCGTTACCAAATGGGTCGAAAATAGAAGCGAGTTCGTCAGAAATATTATCTGGAATTTTAAATGCGTTAAATGCAGGAATAACTAAATATTCGGCAAACGCACCTTCACGGTTTACACCTACACCCGTTGTATTACGGCATAAATGTACACGCCCTGCACGACAATTTCGACAATGCCCACACGTAATATGCCCTTCGCCAGATACGCGGTCGCCAACCTGAAAGCCACGAACTTCTTGGCCCATATCAACGACTTCACCAACATATTCATGGCCAACAACCATAGGCGTTGGAATGGTTTTACTTGCCCATTCGTCCCACTTGTAAATATGTACGTCGGTACCACAAATAGCTGTTTTGCGAATTTTAATCAGTAAGTCGTTATGACCTACTTCTGGCTTTGGTGCATCTGTCATCCAAATGCCCGGTTCTGCTTTTAATTTTGATAATGCTTTCATAATCCACACTCAATTAAAAAACCGAAGCAAGGCTTCGGTTTAAAATAAAATTAAATAACGCCCATTTCTTTACCAATACGGGTAAATGCATCGATAGCTGTATCGAGTTGCTCAATACTATGTGCCGCTGAAATTTGTGTACGAATACGCGCTTGCCCTTTTGGTACTACAGGGAATGAAAAACCAGTAACATAAATACCTTCAGCAAGTAGCTTATCAGCCATTAACGAGGCTACTTTGGCATCTCCTAGCATTACTGGGATGATTGCATGATCTTTACCTGCACACGTAAAACCAGCAGCTTCCATTTGCTCACGGAAATATTTAGCATTTGACCAAAGTTTAGCGCGAAGCTCGCCGCCATTTTCAAGCATTTCAAGTACTTTAATTGATGCAGTAACAATTGAAGGCGCTAATGAGTTTGAGAACAAGTATGGGCGTGAACGCTGACGTAACCATTCAACAATTTCTTTTTTACCTGATGTATAACCACCTGAAGCACCGCCCAGCGCCTTACCTAATGTACCGGTGATAATATCTACACGGTCTAATACATTACAGTACTCAGGTGTACCCTTACCGTTTTCGCCAACAAAGCCAACTGCGTGAGAGTCATCTACCATTACAAGCGCATCATATTTATCGGCTAAGTCGCACACAGCTTCTAAATTACAAATAACGCCGTCCATAGAAAACACGCCATCGGTAGCAATTAGTTTAGTTTTAGCACCGGCTTCGTCTGCTGCAATAAGTTGCTTCTCAAGATCAGCCATGTCGTTATTTGCATAACGAAAACGCTTAGCTTTACATAAACGTACACCGTCGATAATTGATGCATGATTTAATGAATCAGAAATAATAGCGTCTTCTGCGCCTAAAATAGTTTCAAACAAACCTGTGTTTGCGTCAAAACATGAAGAATATAAAATAGTATCTTCTGTTTCTAAAAACGCACTGATTTTTTGCTCTAGTGTTTTATGGATATCTTGAGTGCCACAAATAAAACGCACTGAAGCCACACCAAAACCATGATTATTTAAACCATTCTGCGCCGCTTCAATTAACTCTGGGCTATTAGCTAAACCTAAATAGTTATTAGCACAAAAGTTGATTACTTTACCTGATGCAACTTCGATTTGAGCTTGCTGCTGGGACTTAATAATACGTTCGTTTTTATACAAACCTTCGGTTTTTACGTCTTCAATTTGCTGTTGTAGCTGGCTAAAAAAAGCAGATGCTCTCATCTAGGTTCTCCATATATTTGAACGGGTAAACAACCGCACTTTCGCGGCTGTTTATTATGCGGGGTATTGTAAAAGTTTAATGGGTAAAATGCACGGTTTGCAGTTCGTCGCAAACGCCCTCAGTTGGAAGGAATTCCTGCCAGTTTACAGGCTGTTTATTTATGTTTTTAAAAGTGCAGGTAAACTACTTATAGAATCGATAATTAAATCAGCTTCTTGCTTAGCGCTTTGGTCAAAGCTTTGCCCTGAACGCACTAAAACGCGTGTAGTGATGCCCGCTTTTTTCGCAGCCTGCATATCACTGAGCTTATCGCCCACCATAATACTGCAAACAGGGTCGATATTATGCTCTTGTATGCCCTGTAATAACATTCCTGGCGCAGGCTTTCTGCAACTGCACTCTTTCAAATATTCAGGGCGCGCTTTTTTAGGGTGATGCGGGCAAAAATACACATCGGTAACTGCAATGCTGTGGGCACTAAACTGGTCTTTCATCCACTCGGTCAGTGCTAAAAAATCAGCTTCGGTGTAATAACCTCGACCAATTCCAGATTGATTAGTGACGATTATGATTTTATAGCCTGCATCATAAAATGTTTTACAAGTGCTAAAAACACCGTCAATAAATTCAAATTTATCACTTTGATACACATAACCATGATCAACATTTACCACGCCATCTCGGTCTAAAAAAAGCGCTTTATTTTTTTGTTGTGCATTCATTACAAAGACTCTTTTTGTACAACATGGTCAAACATCGCTTTTACATCATCAACTGTAATTTGGCTCATTAGATCATCGCCTTTTACGCGTGTCCCCCACGCTACTTGCTCAGCCGTTTTACCTGTTTGCTTAAGCAAGTTTTGGTGATAAACCTCAACCACGTAATCTTGGTATAAGTAAGGACCTGTGCGTGCTGGGTTTGAATGAGCATATAAACCAATAACCGGCGTACCAACTGTTACTGCCATATGCGCAGGACCCGTGTCGGGCGCAAGCACTAAGCTGCCACGCTTTAACACGCACAACAACTCTTTGAGTTTTGTTTTACCTACTAAATTTAAAATAGGCGTGTTGCTGTGCTCAATAATGCTATTTGCTAGGTTAATTTCAAGTTCTGTTGGACCACCCGTCAATACCACCTTAAAGCCTTGCTCGCTTGCATAATCAGCCAATGTGGCATAACGATCAGCGAGCCAATTACGCTGCGCTTTACTAGCTGCGGGCGATATTACTAATAGTTTATTAGTTAGGTATTCTGGTGTTAGTAACTCATCTGCAACCGCTTGGTCTTGCTCGGTATATGGCATGTTCCAACTCGGTTTATAATCAGAAACACCAATGGCTTTTGCAAAACCTTTAAAGCCTTCAAGAACGTGCGCCTGAGCTTGTGGCTCTATTCGTTTATTAATAAATAAGCTATGTAATTCTTTTGAACGAGCCCAATCGAACCCTATTTTTACTTTTGCAGGAATACAACGCGCTACAAACCCAGCCCTTAATGCAACTTGCATATTAAGAAGCACATCAAACTTTTGGTTGTTGAAGCGTTGCTTTAAGCTTTTAAGCGCTGCTTTGCCTTGCTTTTTATCAAATACCACCAGCTCAACACCCTGTAAGTCAGCAAGTAACATGGCTTCTATTTTGCCAATTACCCAGGTGATTTTCGCATTCGGGTGTGCTTTTTGAATGGCTTGTACAGCACTCACACCATGACATACGTCACCAATGGCTGAGAGTCTTAATATACAAATAGATGAATAATTAGGAGCTTGAGTCACACATTCCCTTAGGTATTAAATACAAAAGCCGATCTTAAATTATAATCACGCTATTGCAAGCACTTATCCTGCGCTTTAAAACGCGCTAATATAGACACATTATTTAGCAATTACACAGAGCTATGTTTAAACAACACGTGCAAGGCAATCACACGCTATTAAGCCACCCTAAATACACAAGCCAAATTACCCTCGATTGGTTTGATGCAAATTATTGGCAACAACAAAATAAAATTGTGGGCGCTAAAAAAGGTCGAGCAACTGCGTGGTTTTTTAAGCAAGACGAATTAACAGCCGTACTTAGGCATTATTGGCGCGGTGGCTTAGTGGGTAAATTGCTAAGCGATCAATATTTATACCCAGGACTTGAACAAACCCGCGTATTTAAAGAGTTTAGCTTAATGAGTAAGCTTATAGAGCTTGGTTTAAACGTACCAACCCCTGTTGCAGCTAAAGTAACCCACAGCGGATTAATTTACCGTGGTGATATTATTACCGAGGCTGTTAAAGGTGCTAAAAGTGTACTCGATATATTAATTGAACGCCCATTGACTGAAGATGAGTTGGAGCGCATTGCTAAAACAATCGCGCTATTTCATTCAAAAGGTGTGTATCACGCCGATTTAAACATTAATAACATATTGTTTGATGATACTGGTGATGTGTATATTATCGACTTTGATAGAGGTGAAATAAGAGCGCCGAACCCACAGTGGCAACAAAGTAATATGGCACGCCTTGAGCGCTCATTTTTAAAAGAGCAAGCTCGAAATGATGTATTTAATTGGCAAGTGAATGACTGGAAAACTCTGCACAGCAACTACCTCAAAACACTCGCTAATATAAGTTAACTTAGTTAGCCAATGCTAAATACTGCAGAGCAACCTGCTCTGCCTGTACTTGTTTTAGAATATCTGCGTTTTCTACATTTGGCTTATCTGCTAGCACCTGCTTAACGGCATTGGCTAATGCCTCACTTTGTTGAACGGGTACTAAATATTTACTCAGCTCGCCTGTTAATATCTCGCTTGGTCCAAATGTACAATTAGTGCTAACTACCGGAGTACCCACCGCTAAAGCCTCAATTAATACCGTTGGCAGCCCTTCAAAATCAGAGCTCAAAACTAAAGCTTTGGCATGCTTAATCCAGTTGTACGGGTTTTGTTGAAATCCAGGCACTACTAACTGTTTATCTATGCCATATTGCTGTGCAAGCTTTAACACTTTTGCAGGTTTATTACATAAAAGGACTAACTTGTATTTTTTATCAAGCTTTGCAAATGCTGCAAATAATATATCGTGGCGTTTTTGTTTGGCGAGCCTTCCTACATGAATTAAGTAAGGCTCATTTGGGATGTCGTTATTTTTCTCATTTGCTTGTTGGTTTATTTTTTCAAAATCGAACGGGTTATAAATAGTCGCGATTGCACTTGGGTTAATTAAATCCCCTTGTGTTATTTCTTTTTCAACACCCTTTGATACGCAAATAAGTGATTTACCATTTAAGTTTTGCTTACTTTTTTTAAGGTATAAATATGAAAATGGACCTAACTTTTTTTGACGGGCAAGTTCTGAATTGACGGAGTTATGAATAACAAAGTGAACATTTTTGATATTACTAAGCGCGAGCAAGTTATTACTTCTATCAAGGTTAGAAAGCACTAGGTCAATATTGCCAATCTCGCTTTGTTTTTTTTCAAACCACGCTTCTAATCGCAAAATACTATTTTTTCGCTGCCAGAATCTATCTACTTTAGATGCTCTATCAGGAAAAAGGCTATCAACTTTAACTATATCAGGAATGTCATACTCAGCGTTGCTCGCAAGAGATAATATAGTGACATTGTGCTGTAGTTTCGCCATTTTTTCAGCCAAAGTAAGCATTACTTTTTCAGCACCACCACCTACTAGTGAATCAATTACAATCACTATATTCATAAGCGATCTCCTACAAGCATATTTTTTATGCCAGTAGTGATCACGTCGAAGCTATGTGTACTATCGAGTTGCTTATACTTACCAATAAATTCACTATAAAAAGGCTCGGTAATAACTTGAGCTATTTTCGTTGTAATTTCATCAATATCAAGATTCGCTTTTATTACAACACCTGCATTAACGCAATGATCCAAACGTGTATTTTGATCTTTTGAGATAGCACATGCCACAACAGGGGTTTGAACTGCAATTGCTTGCAATAAAGTATCTCCACCACTAAGTAATGCGACTTTAGCTTGGCTCATTAATGCCAAAAATTCGGTTCCTTGCAGGCTTGATAAACAAGTAACCTCATCACTTTTAGGAATTGCTTTATTATAATTTGCACCAAACACAACAACTGCTTTTAAACCAGTATGCTTAGTAATTTTAAGCGCGGCTTTAAAGTAAACCTCAGCACAATTAAGATTATTTAATATATGCCCGCCAGAACCCGCATTAACAATAAAATAGCCATCAGATACTAAGTTATAGCGATTTAAAACATCACGTTTTTGCTCACAAGAAGCAAATGCAACAAAAGGGCCTACATTACGAGGGTGTGCCAAGGGAAATATGTCTAACTTCGCACTTTCAGCCCATGTAAGTGGCTCAATACAATAATCAGGCTGTACAACCCAATGTGTATCAATTAAATTAATCCTGTTTAGCTTCAATCCCTTAGCGCGTTTTTTTGCATGCTGAGAAATAAATATAACTTTAGCGCCTACTTTTTTAGCCGCTTTCATATGCCCTGCACGTCCTGCACAATCAAAAACAACGACGTCAGGTTTAAATTGCTCTATAAAGTCGCAAACAGAATCAAGCTCTTTAGTCGCTGAGTGTTCAAGCAATGTGGCTTCAAAAGGACACTTTTTTGCGTAGCTTGTATGCTTGTTTAGTATGAAGTGAATATCGAGAGAATCAGTAAGTTCTGCCTTTAAACTTTGAGCCAACAACAACGAGCGCATATATTCACCAATGCCTTCTGGTGATGATACGGGAATAAATAAAAGTCGTTTGTTGCTCATTACATTCTCAATTTCCTATTTGAACTCCAGTATACCAATCAGATACTTATTACGATAGCTAGGTTACATTTTAATATATTAAATTAGCTCTATAAATTTGATTATTTACTGCAATAACAAGCTTAGGTTGATAAACTTAGCCGCAATCTAAATCACAAGGATCTGAACTTTGCGAAACAGAATTTTTCTACTTTCTACTCTTTTTTGCGCTATGAGCGCGTCAGTTAATGCTGAACCATGGGTAAAACCCGATGATTACGGTCTTAGAGCTGATATTCAACAATTAGCTGATGCCGGTGTTATTTTAGCTCCTGTAACTACCTATCCGCTTATGTGGAAAAGTTTTATAAGTGATCTGCAAAGCATGCCGCTTGAGCAATTATCTCCAAGCTTGCAAGATGCTTTACTTCGCGTTAAGCATCGATATAAATCAGAAAATAGCAGCTCGCATAGTCTTCAATTATCAGCTTTTGCAGCCACAGATCCGATCATAGCAACAAGCTTTGGTGCAACAAATACACAAGAAACAGAGCTTTCAGCAGCTTACGCTTATTTAGGCGATAACTTTGCAGCTAAAGTAGCTATAAATTACAGAAGCGACGGTAAAAAATGTTTAGTTGATGGAAAAACGACTGACGATATAGTTACCGATGAGCAAGCTTTAACCGATTGTAACGATACCTCACTTGACGATAGTTACTTAGCTTACCGTTTAGGTAACTGGATTTTTAGAGCCGGTGCTGTTGAGCAATTTTGGGGACCTGGTGTTGATAACAGCTTAATTATGTCTGGTAATGCGAAACCTTTACCTGCACTAAGTGTAACCAGAGAAAAAAGTACTGCTTTTGAAACACCATGGTTAAGCTGGATTGGTCAATGGGGCTTTACCGCACAAATGGCTAAACTTGAGTCTACACGTGTAATTCCTGATGCTTTACTTTGGAGCAGTAGATTAAATATACGCCCAATACAACAATTAGAAATTGCTGTTAGCTGGTCTGCACAATGGGCAGGAGACGGCCAACCAGGCTCTGCAGGTGATTTTATTGATGTCATAACTGGGCAAACAGCATGTATTGATGGCAATGTTAGTTGTGATAGCCAATTAGAGTCAAAAATAGGTAATCAATTAGCAGGCATAGATATTCGCTGGTCAGATACACTTTTCAACCAACCTTATGCTGTATATGCCAGTACGATTGGAGAAGATGCCAGTTCGCAGTTTAAGCCAGCCGATAGAGCCTATTTGTATGGTGTACAGACAACACAACGTGTATATGATCAAAACTTATTAATAAATGTAGAGTACATAGATACAGGTGTTTCATGTCAAGCTGAATCAATAGTTGAAAATTGTTACTATGAGCATTCAGATTACAAATCGGGTTACCGTTACCACGGTCGCACTATTGGCTCTACTTATGATAACGATGCACAGTCAGTTGTTTTCACCCTATTAGGTCAGTTATCTAATGGAGACGATTGGCAGGTAAAATTACGCAGTGTTGATTACAACAGCGATAACCGTGACCTTTATCCTAATAATCCTGACTTAGGAAATACAATTACTAAAACAGGCTTTAATAGTAAGCAATTAGAGCTTCGTTATAGAATGCTTTCTATGGGAGGGCGAGTCACTTTAGGTGCTTTTGCATCTAACAATGACGGTGCTGAAAACGATACATCAGCATTTGCTAAGTATGAATTAAATTTTTAGTAAGTTACTTTATTAAAAATAAAAAGGGATGAAAACACTGTTTTCATCCCTTTTTTGTATTTTTTAAGCAAACTTAAATCAGTAATTATACCAATTGCATTAAATTAGTGTTCTATTATAGCGATAAGAAAACAGCTCAATAACAAGGCTAAAATTATGATACATAGTTGTTCTATATAAATAGTTTTTAACGTAGTTAGTGAGTTATTTAATACGCTAAAATGATCATGTTTTTAATAAAATTGGTATTACTGTTTAATTTTACTAATTACTTTTGATGTTGAGCACCCATCTAAAAATTCAAGCACTTCAACTTTTCCGCCATGGCGAAGTACATGCTCAGCACCCGCTATTTGCTCTACGGTGTAGTCGCCACCTTTAACTAAAATATCAGGGCTTATTTGCTCAATTAATTTAGCGGGAGTATCGTTTTCATCTAAGCTACCAAACGGAATAACCCAATCAACTGATGAAAGTGCGCTAAGTACCATCGCACGCTCATCTAGTGGGTTAATAGGGCGTTCTGCCCCTTTTAAACGCGTAATTGATTCATCATTATTTAATCCAACAACGAGTCTATCGCCTCGTGCTTTAGCTTGCGCTAAATAACGTACATGCCCCGCATGTAAAATATCAAAACAGCCATTAGTGAATACAATGGTTTCGCCGTTTTGTTTTGCAAATTCAATATGCTGAAGTACATCATCAAATGGTGTTTGGTAATGCTCACCCGTAGTATGTAAATACTGACCAAGCTTGCGGCTTAGCTCCTCTGGCGAGACAGTTGCAGCCCCAAACTTACTCACAACGATACCTGCGGCTAAATTAGCAATTTCGACAGCATCTTTAGGTTCCATGCCAGCACCAAGCATAACCGCGAGTGTAGCTATAACCGTATCACCGGCCCCGGTTACATCGCTTACTTCAAGCTCTTGCGCTGCAAAATCAAATTTTTCATCTGCACTAATAAGCGACATACCTTGCTCAGAACGCGTAAGTAACATAGCTTTAATGCCATTTTTGCTTATTAAATCACGCGCACTTGCTGCTAAAGCTGCTTCTGAATCGGTTTGACCACCCGCTAACTTAAACTCATGTAAATTAGGCGTAATGTAATCAGCACCTTCGTATAAGTGTAAGTCTGGCGATTTAGGGTCAATTAAAACGGTTTTTCCGGCGCCCTTAGCAAGGCTTACCATTTCTTTAATTAAGCTTAAAGATCCTTTGCTGTAATCAGAAAACACAATGAAGTCGTATTCATCAAGTACAAGCTCTAAGCGGTTTAATAAAAGCTGGCTGTGTTGCTCGGTAAATGTTTCTTCTAAATCAAGGCGAACGAGTTGTTGATGGCGGCTAATAACACGCATTTTTGAAATAGTCGGTAAATCACATACACTGACTAATTGTGAGCTTATTTTTTCACCTTTTAGGATGGTCTCTAAAATCTGCCCGCTTTCGTCCTCACCAATTAAACCCAATAAGCCAACTTTTGCATCTAAACGCGCTATATTTTTTGCAACGTTAGCTGCGCCACCGGCTTTGTCTTCAAATTTACTTACTTTAACAACCGGTACTGGCGCTTCTGGCGAAATTCGACCTGTATCACCATACCAATAGCGGTCTAGCATTACATCGCCAACAACTAATATTCGTGCCGCTGATAAGTTTTTTAATAACGATAAATCCATTACTGCTGCTCCGCAACAACCATATCCATGGCTTCACATAACCAGTGACCTATAAACATGTGAGCTTCTTGAATACGTGCTGTTTCGTCATTTTTTATAATAATAGGTAACTTAGCAATGTCTTTTACTTTACCGCCATCACGTCCAGTTAATGCAACAGTAAAAGCGCCTAGTTTATTTGCAGCCTCTAATGCTAAATTAATATTGTTACTAGTACCTGATGTGGTTAAACCAATAACTAAATCTTCTGGCTTGCATAGCGCTTGAACTTGGCGTTCAAATACCGTATCAAAGTGATAATCGTTGCTGTGCGCTGTTAAAATTGAGGTGTCGGTGGTCAATGCCATTGAGGCAAGCGGACCTCGTTCTAATTTATAACGCACTACAAATTCTGCAGCTAAATGCTGTGCATCTGCTGCACTACCACCGTTACCAAACCAAACAATCTTGCCACCAGCTTGTAATGCACTATGGCATGCTTCTAACAATTGCATAGATTCTTGATGATAAGCCTCCATCGTTTCAAATAATGCCTGATGACGGTTTAATGTTTCAACGTAGCTAGTTGCCACTGAATCGATAATTGACATGAAAAAATTCCTCTTGGAACTGAAATGGCAGGAAAAATTAAATTCATTATTCCATAATTTTATTTAATTGTGTGTATTTTATCGGGTTATAACTGAACCCAGACCATATTTTATAACGAGTCTGTTTAGAAAACGGCTATTTCACGGTAAACTAACGCCACTTCCCTTTAAGAAAGATCAGTATGGCACGCATTTTTTACTCATTCGCATTAATTATTATTAGCCCACTGATTGTATTTTATCTCTATATTTTACGAGGTAAAAAAAACCAAGGCTATCGTGCACACTTTAAAGAGCGCTTTGGGTTTGTCAGTAAGTCTTTATTTACGGTTAAGACTAAACCTTTAGTTTTTCATTGTGCTTCTGTTGGCGAGGTACTTGCCGCAACGCCACTTATTAAAGCTTTGCAAAAAGTGCATCCAAATTTAAATATACTTATAACCTGTAATACTCCAACAGGCAGAGAGCAAATACTTAGCCAGTTTAAAAATACTGTAGCGTGTAGCTATTTACCAATCGATTTCCCGTTTGCGACGGCTCGATTTTTAAAGCGTATAAAGCCACAAGCATTATGTATTTTAGAAACCGAGCTATGGCCAAATTTAATGGCGATAAGCCACAAAAAAAACATACCAGTGCTTGTCATCAATGCAAGACTCTCTGAAAAGTCACTGCAGGGCTATCAAAAGGTCGCTAAATTAACGCATATTATTATGCGCTCAATTACGGTACTTGCGAGTCACAATAAAACAGATGCTACACGCTTTATTGAACTTGGTCTTGAAGCTTCAAAAAGCCATGTAACAGGCTCAATAAAATTTGATATAACACCAAGTGAAGAGCAACTAGCTAAAGTACTCAACCTTAAACAGCTTTATAGTAGTAATGAACGCTTTGTATGGGTGGCAGGCTCAACACATCCTGTTGAGCATGAGCTGGTACTTTTAGCCCATCAAGAATTACTAAAAAAGCAACCGAACGCATTACTTATAATTGCCCCGCGCCATCCAGAGCAATTTGACAAAGTGGCAGAGCTTTTAACGCAAAGCCCACTTAGCTTTAGCCGTCGTAGCCAAAATAACTATAATAATGAGCAAATACTCCTTGCTGATACGCTTGGTGAATTACAGTGTTTATATGGCGCTGCAAATGTGAGCTTTATTGGTGGCAGCTTAATTCGCAGAGGTGGGCATAACCCACTGGAATCAGCAGCGTTTTCGGTAGGTGTAATAACAGGTCCACACACATACAATTTTGACCATGTTTATCCCGAGCTAACAAAGCTCAAAGGTGCTGTAGTGGTTGATAGTAACGACGAACTCGCAAAGCAGCTTATAACGTTTAGCCAAAACACAAAAGCGTGCCAAACCTTAGGTATTAAAGCTGCGCAATGCGTAACTAAAAACCAAGGTGCTATACAAAAAACACTTAACATTATTAATCAATATTTAGAGCCAAAACCGTGACCAACATAGCTATAAGCCAAACCCGTGAATGGGTGTCATCTGTTATTGTTAAATATAACTTTTGCCCATTTGCACGTAAAGAAGTGGAAAATAACTGTATTCATTACATAGTAAGCTCTGCAACGAGCATGGATGATGCTGTAATGGATATGCTTGAGCAATGTGTTGAGCTTGACCGTGAACCAGAGCGCGAAACAACCCTTATCATGTTTGACAATGGCTTTAGTGACTTTGAAGACTTTTTAGACTTGGTCGATTTAGCTAATGCACTTTTAGTCGCGCAAGGCTTTGAAGGTAAGTATCAAATCGCTAATTTTCATCCTGATTACGTATTTGCTGACAGTGATGAAACCGATGCCGCAAACTACACAAATAGAGCGCCCTTTCCTACATTGCATTTAATCCGCGAAGCAAGTATGAGCGAAGCACTTGATAGTTATAACGAGCCTGAATCTATTCCTGAGCATAATATAAATCTAGCAAGGCGTAAGGGGATTGGTTTTTGGCAGCAGTTACTTGAAGGCTGTAAAAAACCGAGCGCTTAAATGCTCGGTTTTATTTTGGTTTGTGCAGAACAAGACAATAACAAACGCTTATTTTTTAACCCAGTTGCCATTTACTTCAACGTAATGACCACTTTGGGTTTTTTCAATTGTTTTAGCGGCAGCAAGTGCTTCTACTTGTGAAAGCGACAAGTTATTCTTTTTAGCGAGCTTTAAGTACTGCGCTTTACGCTTTGCATTTATGTCATCAACAACGGCTTTTGCCTCTGCGTTTTGTACAACAAGTCCTAAATAACCAGAGCTATCTTCACCTACTAAACCTTGGTTTTTAGCGTCATCAAGGCTAATAGCCCAAGCAGAGAAAGACATACATACTGCACTAACTAACGTAATAATATTTAATTTTTTCTTCGTATTCATGTTCTAGCTCCTTAAAATAACTCACTGTCGTCACTAAATAAATTGTCGAGTTCTTTATCTACTTTTACGCGAATTTCGTGATCGACCTTCACATTTAAATTAATAGTAATGGGTTCTTTAGCAGACACCTCAACACGATGCGTGCAAGCACTTAGTGTACTAATAGCACTCAGCGCGAGCAGTACTTTTATCAATAACGACTGTCTCATTATTAGTTTCCTTTTTGTGAGTATTGTTGCTCAACTTTTTGTGTAATTTCGTCACTTAAACGCAGTGCGCGTAAAAGTGTAAATACGTTTTCTTCGTGGTTATAATTAAAGTTAACCTGCTGCTGCTCTGCTTTATTATAGCCTTGCAAATTAACCCCTAGTTTTAACCAACCATCATTTTTTAGTGCCACACTGCTATTAAGTTTTTGAATATCTAAATTAGTTAATAGCCCTAACACAGGTTGTAACTCTTGCTGTTGCTGCATTACTGAATCAAAAGCGGCATTATTGGTAATTTTTAAATTACCTGTTCCTTGGCTAAATAAGCTACCGTCAATTATTTCAATTTTTCCACTATCAAAGTGAACCGGTAAAGACCCCGCCAAGCGTCCCGTTAATACAATGCCCGACTTATCGTCGAGTGTAACAAGTTTGCTTGCATCAATATTTTCAAACTTAACATTAGCAACTTGGTTTGGCTTCCCTACTGTGTAGCTATCTAATGAAAACTCGCCACCAAACACACTTCCTTTTACATCATTTATAAGCGCGGTATTGTTATTAACTTGCCATTGACCTTTAATAGTTTTAACTACGGCACCGGCTCTAAATTCATTTAAATTAAAGTTAGTTGGTATTACATTAAGCTTACCTGAATTATATTCCCCGCTAAATGTACTGCTTAAATCACTCGCAAGGTAATCGTTATACAATGCACTTGTATGACTAATCCCTATATTGAACAGTGCATTTTGTAAGTTTATATCGCCACTAATATAGCCATTAAATTCGCCCTCTGTTAACTGTGCAAGTGGCTCAAATTGACTAATAAACGCATTTAACGACAGCGCACTTTGTTCAGGAATAACCACTTCAAATGGATGAGCTTGCGACGACATATGATGATTTATCACTAACTCAACATTATTTATAAATGCGTGATGCGTAGCTTTTAGTGCACGGCTTTGCAAGCCCGTAGACTCTACTTTTATATTATTAAGTTTTATGTCGGGGCTATTAACAGCCTTTATATTCGTTTTTGCTGTTAGATCAGCAAATAACTCACCTACGCCTAAATTAGCATTTGCTGTTAATGTGTTACTTATATCTGTGCCTTTAAATTCTTTATATTCTGCGCTTTTTAATTGCTGCGTTAACGTTACTTCTGTGTTTAACTGTTTATCCATTTTTGCAGTTAAATCACCTTGGTATTGCACTGCACTTATATCAAACGCATCTACACTATTAAGCGTTAATTTAGCATTTATAAGCCCAATGGGTTTTAAGTCTATAAACTCACTTATATTAAAGTGACCACTAAGGCTAAGCCCATCCGCTGTTGCAGGTGCAAACTCAGGTAAATTTTCAAGCACAACGGCGTAATCGCCTATAATTGCAGCGCCAGATAACTGAGCATTAACGTTAATATTATTTATATCGGGTGTATTTATTTGAGCTGACAAAGTTGACTGTAAGTCTTCAAATGGAGATGTAATATTTAGTGTTGTATCTGTTATTAAAATATCAAATTGCTTATCGCCCACGCTTACCAAATTAATTGCAGGTACCCTCAACCCACTAGCCTCTAAGCTAATTGATTGAGGGAGTTTAAGTTGCCAATTTAAAGGAACTTGTTTGCTAATAAAGCCTGCATATTCACTTGGTGGAATTAACTCAGTACAGCTTGGTGTTAAATTAATTTTGTTATTAAGCAAATCGGTATTAAACATTAACGCTTGGCTATTTAAATTAAAACGCGTCGCCAATTTACCAGTGGTTAATACGTTAACTTTGCACTGCTCATACGTGTGAGCAAACTGGGAGCTAATATCGCCATTTAACTCAAGTTCTATACCATCAAAGCTAAATGCTTGCTGAGTATTAAAGTTAAAATCTGCTATTAATGTATTTTTAGTGTTTATAACGTGCTTTAAAAAAGTGTCATTAATTTCAAACTGACCCCTTACTTTATTAGCAGTCAAAATTGCACTTGCGTTTATATCACCTGAGACATTAAATTTATTTAGTTCGGGTTCTAATATGCTTATTTTAAGTGGCTTACTGAGCTCATCACTTTTTACTACAAGCTGTTTAATATTGATTAATGGGCGATTTAAGGGAAGTGCTAAATCGAGATTTTTAGCAAGCTGATTAGCATTATCACTTTTAGGGAGTGGATTAACTGTTAGCACTGCATTTTCAATATCTACACGCTTTGTATTTGCAGTAATATCCGTCAGTTGTAATTGTTGATTTTGATAATTTACACACACTTTATCAGCATGAATATTTAAGCTAGACGTGATTGAAAAATCAAGGCAGTTTAATGTGACACCCGCTTTTTCGAGCTCAGGCGCTATAGCCCACTGTAATAAAGGCAAGCGAAATACATAACCAAGCAGTAAGGTACTTAGTAATAAAACGCCAACAATTAAACCAACTCGCTTAAACATACTATCCTTAAATGCTTTGTGCTTTTAGCTATACTAATACCAACCTGCATAAATCTTTGATCAATTTAACGAATTAAATTGCACTATAACGTCGTTAAAAGTTTTTTATTTAGAACAACTAGATATAAAAACTTTTGCCTAGTTCTAGCGTAATTTTTTTAACGTTAAATAGACCCCATATATAAGCAGATTGGTATAATCAAAAAAGGCTGCACAATGCAGCCTTTTTTATTTTACAGTAAGATTATGAATCTAACTTGTATAAACGTAAATATAATTAACCTACGTTTTTACGTGCATTACGGAACATACGCATCCACGGGCTATCCTCGAGCCACTCATCTGGGTGCCAAGAGTTGGCAACGCTTCTGAATACACGTTCTGGATGCGGCATCATTACAGTGGCACGACCATCAGTTGACGTAATACCGGTAATACCTTCTGGAGAACCATTAGGATTCGCTGGGTACTGCGTTGTAGGGTTACCGTAGTTATCTACAAATTTAACCGCTACAGTGCCGCTATCAAGCGCCGCTTTAGTGGCTGCATCGTTTGCAAACTCAGCATGACCTTCACCATGAGAAACCGCTATAGGCATACGCGAGCCAGCCATTCCGTTAAAGAACACAGACGGATTCTCTTGTATTTCTACTAAACTAAAGCGTGCTTCAAAACGTTCTGATTTATTAGTTACAAAGCGCGGCCAATGTTCAGTACCAGGGATCAACTCTTTTAACGTTGATAACATTTGGCAACCGTTACATACACCTAAGCTAAAGGTATCTTCACGGTGGAAGAAGTTTTGGAACTGATCGCGTGCCATGTCGTTAAACAAAATAGACTTAGCCCAACCTTCACCCGCACCAAGTACGTCACCGTATGAGAAACCACCACAGGCCACTAAACCTTTAAATTGCTCTAGTGTTAAACGACCTTCTAAAATGTCGCTCATGTGTACATCAACGGCTGCAAAACCTGCGCGATTAAATGCTGCCGCCATTTCTAAATGAGAGTTAACACCCTGCTCACGTAAAATAGCCATTTGCGGTTTAGCACCGGTTGCAATGTATGGCGCTGCTATATCTTCGTTTAAATCAAAGTTAAGTTTTACGTTTAAACCTGGATCTTTTGCATCAAATTTAGCATCAAACTCTTGCTTAGCACACTCAGGGTTATCACGGCGCGCTTGCATTTGATACGTTGTTTCAGCCCAAATAGTACGAAGCTCAGTACGCGTATGATTAAGTACCGTATTTTCGCCACGGTTAAATATAATCGTATCATCACTGTTAAGCGTGCCAATGTTGTGACTAATGGCTGCTATACCATGTTGTTCAAACACCACATTTACTGCATCTAAATCAGCATTAGCAACTTGAATTACCGCACCTAGCTCTTCGTTATAAAGCGCTTCAATGTCTGAACCTGTTAAAGCTGCTAAATCAACAGTTACACCGGTATGACCCGTAAACGCCATTTCAGCTACTGTGGTAAATAAACCACCATCTGAGCGGTCATGATAAGCAAGTAACTTACTATCAGCCACAAGTGCTTGCATTGCGTTATAGAAGCCTTTTAATAACTCAGGGCTATCAACATCAGGGGTTACATCACCTAATTGCTTATAAACTTGTGCAAGGCTTGATGCGCCCATGCGGTTTTTACCCGCACCTAAATCAACTAATATAAGCGATGTATCGCCTTTATCTGTGCGCAGTTGTGGCGTTACTGTTTTACGTACGTCGTCAACACGACCAAACGCAGTTATAACCAGTGAAAGCGGCGATGTTACTGACTTCTCTTGTGAGTCACCTTCATCTTTCCATGTCGTTTTCATCGACATAGAATCTTTACCTACAGGAATCGTTAAACCAAGCGCAGGACAAAGCTCTTCGCCTACGGCTTTAACAGCTTCATATAAACCAGCATCTTCACCTGGGTGACCCGCTGCTGCCATCCAGTTTGCCGATAACTTAATGTTTTCAAGGCTACCAATATTTGCACAGGCAATATTAGTTAACGACTCTGCCACAGCTAAACGAGCAGATGCACCGTAATTAAGTAATGCAGCCGGAGTACGCTCACCGAGTGACATAGCTTCACCGTGGTAAGTATCATACGTTGCCGCAGTTACAGCACAGTTAGCAACAGGTACTTGCCAAGGACCAACCATTTGGTCGCGCGCTACTAAACCCGTAACTGAGCGATCGCCGATTGTTATTAAGAATGTTTTTTCTGCAATGGTTGGTAAACGCATTAATCGCTGCGCTGCATCTGCTGCATTTATTGATGTGATATCAAGCGCTTTGCCAACAACTTGCTTTGACGTTACATCGCGGTGCATTTTAGGTGCTTTACCTAATAATACGTCCAGCGGCAAATCAACAGGGTTATTTTCAAAGTGGCTGTCTGACACAGTTAAGTGAGGTTCAGCTGTTGCTTCACCAATAACAGCGTACTGGGCACGTTCGCGCTTACAAATTGCTTCAAAGCGGTCAAAGTCCTCTACGCCAACAGCGAGTACATAACGCTCTTGTGATTCATTACACCAAATTTCGTGTGGTGCCATGCCTGGCTCATCGTTAGGGATGCTACGTAATTGGAACTTACCACCACGTCCGCCATCATTAACAAGCTCAGGAAACGCGTTAGATAAACCGCCGGCACCTACATCATGGATAAACGCGATTGGGTTTTCATCACCTAGCTGCCAACATTTATCGATAACTTCTTGGCAACGACGTTCCATTTCTGGGTTTTCGCGCTGTACTGAAGCAAAGTCTAAATCTTCGTTTGACTGACCTGAGGCCATACTTGATGCAGCACCACCGCCTAAACCAATGTTCATTGCAGGCCCGCCTAGCGCAATTAATTTAGCGCCTACAGGAATATCACCTTTTTGAACATGATCAGAGCGAATATTACCTAAACCACCGGCAAGCATAATTGGTTTATGGTAACCACGTACTTCTTCACCGTTATGGCTTGTTACTTTTTCTTCGTAAGTACGGAAGTAGCCTAATAAGTTAGGACGACCAAACTCATTATTAAATGCAGCGCCACCTAGTGGACCTTCTGTCATTATATCAAGTGCGTTTACAATACGACCCGGCTTACCAAAATCGCTTTCCCACGGTTGCTCGTAACCTGGAATACGTAAATTTGATACAGTAAAGCCAACTAACCCTGCTTTTGGCTTAGAGCCACGACCAGTTGCGCCTTCATCGCGAATCTCACCACCAGAACCTGTAGCAGCACCTGAGAATGGCGCAATAGCTGTTGGGTGGTTATGAGTTTCAACTTTCATTAGTATTTCAATGTCTTCTTGATGATACGCATATTCACCTTGCGCATTTGGGAAGAAGCGACCCGCTTTTGAGCCTTTCATTACTGCCGCGTTATCTTTATACGCCGACAATACATTTTCAGGATTTAGCTCAAACGTATTTTTAATCATTTTAAACAGCGATTTTGGCTGCTCTTTACCATCGATTGTCCAGTCAGCATTAAATATTTTATGGCGACAATGCTCTGAGTTCGCTTGTGCAAACATAAACAATTCGATGTCGTTAGGGTTACGTCCTAACTTTGTAAAATTTTCTACTAAGTAGTCTATTTCGTCATCAGCAAGCGCAAAGCCTTGCTCAACATTGGCTGTTGCTAGTGCTTCGCGTCCACCACCTAAAATATCGACAGACGACATTTGGCGTGGGGCATCACTGCGAAACAGCTGAGCCGCATCTTCAAGTTCATTGTGTGTGGCTTCAGTCATGCGGTCGTGCAATAACGCAGTTACTTGTGCAAGTTGTTCTGCGTTTAAATCACCTTCAACATAATAAGCAATACCGCGTTCAACACGGTGAACCTGCTTTAAACCACAGTTGTGGGCGATGTCGGTAGCTTTAGATGCCCAAGGTGAAATGGTACCTGGGCGAGGTGTAACAAGTACAAGTTTGCCAGCTGGGGTATGCTCAGCAATAGTTGGACCGTAAGTTAATAGTTTTTCAAGCTTGGTTTGCTCAGAGCTACTCAACGGCGATGTTAAATCGGCAAAGTGAGTATACTCGGCGTATACGTTAGTGACTGGAAGTTGCGATTGTTGGCAACGCGCTAAAATTTTATTAACTCTGAACTCTGAAAGTGCTGGTGCACCACGAAGGATCAACATAGGTAATTTCATCCGGGGTTAGGGATTGAACGATATTTTAGGCACGCATTATAGTCCAATTAGCATTCAGATTTAACTCAAAATTACGCTTTTCATAAAATTAACTTTTTAGCTTTATTTATAGCCTCTTTTGGTTAATAAAATAAAAGGTAAAGTGACGCGATGGCTTAGTTTTGCTATAACGGTGGCTGGCGAGCTTAAGGGGCACTCAATGTTCAAAGAAAAACTAATAATAATCATTACTTTAGTTATGCTGTTATGTGCATGTGATATGCAAGAGCAGCCAACTCAACTCGCCCAAATAAAAGAACAAAACAAAATACGTGTGGGTACACTTGCAAGTGCTAGTAATTATTATCAAGCCGTTCAAGGTGAACAAGGCTTTGAATATGAGCTATCTCAAGCATTTGCTGAATATCTAGGTGTAGAGCTTGAAATAGTGCCATTTTTTAACTTATCCGATATGTTTGAACGCCTTGAAAGCGGTGATTTAGATTTAATTGCCTCAGGACTTACCTATAATAAAACCCGTGCAGAGCAATACCGTTATGGACCAACTTACAGAACAATCAGCCAAAAATTAGTTTATAAGCAAGGACGTGTTCGTCCTCGAGAGTTTGCCGACTTAGATGGCAACTTTACTGTTATCGCTAAAAGTAGTCATTCGCTTACTCTGCAAAAAATGAAAAAAAACAATCCAGATCTTACTTGGATAGAAAGCGAAGAGTTTGATGAAGAAGAACTACTTCAAGCAGTTATTGATGGCGAGATTGATTACACACTCGCTGATACACATACGCTATCGTTATTTCGCCGTTATCATCCAAATTTAAGTATCGGTTTTTCTGTTAGTCATAACGACCCGATTGCATGGATACTTAATAAATCAAAAGATGATTCTTTATATTCCTTATTAGTGCCATTTTTTGGCGATATAAAACAGAGTAATCAGCTCTACGTACTTGAAGAAAAATACTTTGGCCACGTACGCCAATTTAACTATGTAAATACCCTTGCTTATATCGAAGCTATCAAAGAAACCTTACCAACATACCAACCATGGTTTGAACAATATGCTGGTAGCCTTGATTGGCGTTTATTAGCGGCACTTAGCTATCAAGAATCTATGTGGAATCCTCGTGCTAAATCGCCAACAGGCGTTCGCGGTATTATGATGCTAACCCGCAGTACAGCAAAACAAGTAGGTGTTACCAACCGCTTAGAGCCAGAGCAAAATATTCGCGGTGGTGGTAAGTATTTAAGTAAACTGATTAAGCGTATACCTGATAGAATTCCTCAACCTGATAGAACATGGCTTGCACTAGCGGCTTACAATGTAGGTTGGGGGCACGTTAACGACGCGCGTATAATTACCGAGCAGCAAGGCGCAAGCCCTGATAAATGGGCTGATGTAAAAAAACGCTTACCGCTGTTAATTAAAAAGCGCTATTACCGTAAAACTCGCTATGGTTATGCGCGTGGCGATGTAGCGGTTAAATATGTTGATAATATTCGTCGCTATTACGATGCACTTGTTTGGCTAGATGAGAATAATGCTATTGCTGTAGAGTCTGAGCCAGAACCAATCACAGAGCAGAGCACTGATACCGAGCCAAACTTAAATGAAGAAAGTGACGATAAAAGTAACAAAGATGAAGCGCAAACAGAAAAAAAACAGCCTATAATTGAGCCCGAACTACCAAGTGAAAACAATAACTAAGATTTATATAGGTATCAGTTTTTTGAGCAAACCAGTAAGCAAAATTTAAGTAAATTAAATATCTGTTTACTTGTCATCAAATGATCACTAATGTGTATTACTTGTATATTATTATTTTATAAGATATACCCTGCGCCTTTCTCACTCTTGCATTAGGAGAAAACATGCTAAAACGTAGACGCACACAAAAATTAAAACGCAATGTGATTTATTCAACAGCCACACGTCGTCGTGTTATGCTAAGAAAACTGCACAAAAAAATCATCTGGCGCCGCCGAATGTTTGCTATGCAGCAAATGGCTGAAACAGAAATAGAGCCAATCGCTAGTTAACTTTAGCTAGGTTTATTTATTTGTTCATCACGAGCAGCTTTCTTAGCTGCTTTAATTTGCGCTCTTCTACGCTTAAAAAAATTCGAAATAGTATCACCGCATTGCTGTGCCAAAACACCACCGCACACCTCAACTTGATGATTTAACCTCGGCTCTTGTAATAAGTTCATAATTGAACCTGCAGACCCTGTTTTAGCATCGAGGGCACCAAATACTAAACGCTTTATTCTGCTATGCACCAACAGTCCTGCACACATAGAGCAAGGCTCTAACGTTACATATAGTGTGCAATCAATTAAGCGGTAATTATTAAGTACTTTTCCAGCTTCTCGCACTGCAATCATTTCCGCATGGGCTGATGGGTCGTTATCCGTTATTGAGCGGTTGTACCCCACTGAAATTAACTGGTTATCTTTTACTACAATTGCTCCAACCGGAATTTCATCAAGCAACTCTGCTTGCTTTGCATACAAAAGCGCTTGCTCCATCCAGTAGGAATCATTAAATGGCTCGTTCATTCTTTCTACTTAAATAACTTTTTATGCTGTAATTATACCTAGTTAGCACTCTAAAGTGCGTCATTCATTACTTTATTGCAAAAATAAAACGATATTTACCTGTTTGTAATGGCTCACTAGTGTGGATTTACGCTATAATCTCACGCTTTTTTTATTTAGCTCACAACACGGGTAGCAAATGAAATTTCCTGGACGCCGCAGGCATAAACATTATTTTCCAGTGGAAGCCAAAGATCCACTTACTAATCAACTTAACGCAACAGAGCGATTACAACGTAGTTATATTACGGGTATCGATCAGATCGTTGTTGATATAGAGGCAAAAGTTGATCAAGCTTTCCTTGACGAATTTCAACTACGTAGAGGTATGTCACAAGTTATTGATAGCGACATAACGAACGCCTTATACGATCGTTTAAAATTAAACGATATGGTTGATTTTGAGTTTGCCGGTGGGACCATTGGTAACACTATGCACAACTACTCTGTACTTGCAGATGATCGCTCAGTTTTATTAGGCGTAATGAGCGAAAATATAAAAATAGGTAGCTATGCTTACCGCTTTTTATGTAATACCTCAAGCCGTGTAGATTTAAACTATCTCCAACCAGTAGATGGGCCTATAGGTCGTTGTTTTACATTAATTGATGAAACCGGTGAGCGTACTTTTGCGATAAGTGCGGGCCTAATGAATCACTTACGTCCTGAATCTATCGATAAAAACCTTATTGAAAATTCATCAGCATTAGTGATCAGTGCCTACCTCATGCGTACGCAAGGTAGTGAAACGATGACTGAAGCGACTATGCAAGCGGTAAAATACGCTAATGATGCAGGTGTGCCAGTTGTTCTTACACTCGGAACTAAATTCTTAATTGAACAAGACCCGACCTGGTGGGCAAACTTTGTTGAAAAGCATGTTGATATTCTTGCTATGAACGAAGAAGAAGGGTTAGCTATTACAGGTTTTGAAGACCCTCTTCTAGCTGCCGATAAAGCACTTGATTGGGTAGATTTGGTAATTTGCACCGCTGGCGAAAAAGGCTTATTTATGGCCGGCTACGTAGACGAAAGCTTAAAGCGTGAAACCGAATATCCGTTACTACCAGGCGCCATACCTGATTTTAATCGATACGAATTTTCACGTGCTATGCGTAAAACCCAGTGTGATGAGCCTATCAGAGCATATAGTCATACAGCCCCATTTATGGGTGGACCTGACTCAATCAAAAACACCAATGGTGCAGGTGATTGCGCACTTGCGGCTGTGCTTCATGATTTGTCAGCGAATGTTTACCATAAGCTTAATGTGGCAAACTCAGCTAAACATCAGCAACAAGCTATTACTTACTCGTCACTATCGCAAATTAGTAAATATGCTAACCGAGCTAGTTATGAAGTGTTAGTTCAGCACTCTCCTCGTTTATCTCGCGGTTTACCAGAACGCGAAGACTGCTTAGAACAGGTTTATTGGGAACAATAATAACGGTGGGAGCAATCATTGCTCCCTATCAACTTCCTAAAAAATAGAAATATCGAGCTTTTTAGATAGCAGTTCCAACGCTGCAATTCCTGCAACCGAATTACCAAACGAATTAAGTCCCGGAGAATAAACAGCTACCGTAAACTTATTTGGTAACACGGCTAAAATAGTCCCTGACACTCCCGATTTACCTGGCATACCTACTCTGTAACCAAAATCCCCCGCAGCATCGTATAAGCCACTGGTAAATAATAGCGAATTAAGCTGCTTATTTTGACGGCTACTTAAAACACGATCGCCCGATCGATTATCAACACCTTTATTTGCTAAAAAATTATAAGCTTTGGCTAATTCAATACAGTTGAGCTCAATAGAACAAAAGTTAAAGTAAGACCATAAAACATCATCGACTTCATTTTCAAAATTACCAAACGACTTCATTAAATGTGCCATAGCCGCATTACGGTGTCTAAATTCATACTCAGAATTAGCGACTTTTTTATCAATCACTATCCCTCTATTACCAGCTAACAACCTAAAGGTCTCGAGCATAGAGTGCATTGGTGCAGATAAGCGGCTGTATAACGCATCACACGTTACAATTGCGCCTGCATTTATAAAAGGGTTACGAGGAATCCCTTTTTCAAACTCAAGCTGTGTAAGCGAATTAAAGGCAGTACCTGAAGGCTCCTTTCCAACTCGATGCCAAAGTTCATCACCATAACGTTGCAGTGCCATAGTAAGTGTCATAACTTTTGAAACAGACTGAATGGTAAAACGTTGAGAGCAATCCCCCGCACATACAGTCTTACCATCAGTTGTATAAATAGCGATAGAAAATTGCTCAGGATCGACCTCTGCAAGGGCCGGTATATAATCAGCTACTGTTCCTTGTGATAATAAAGGGCGTACTTCATGTGCTATTTCATCAAGCACCTTTTGGTAATCAGCTGTAGGCAAACTAGACCTCTATATCATCATTCATAAAAATTGGATTTTAGCACGCGCGAATAGACGCAACTAGTTTTGTTGTTGAATTTAAAGGGGGGATGTTTTTCTTAATTTAAAAAAGCAAAAAACCCGTCACATTACTGTAACGGGTTTCTCTTAATTAAATCCTGGTAATGTCCTACTTTCACATAGCAAATGCTACACTATCATCGGCGCTGTTTCGTTTCACTACTGAGTTCGGCATGGGATCAGGTGGGTCCAAAACGCTATTGTCACCAAGAAAATTCTTTTCAATTTTCTTATTTTAATTATTAAGGTTAAAGTCCTTCGACTGAATTTGAAGCCTGGTAATGTCCTACTTTCACATAGCAAATGCTACACTATCATCGGCGCTGTTTCGTTTCACTACTGAGTTCGGCATGGAGTCAGGTGGGTCCAAAACGCTATTGTCACCAAGCAAA
>Ga0209501_10000023_pt1 | contig 210362 bp, 174 predicted proteins | sample ArcticOcean_MG_C_4_FD_187434 | JGI IMG/M metagenome (GOLD analysis project Ga0209501, IMG submission 187434) | Marine microbial communities from western Arctic Ocean - ArcticOcean_MG_CB4_134 (SPAdes) (version 2) | ecosystem: Environmental > Aquatic > Marine > Oceanic | place: Arctic Ocean... | reverse complement strand
AGTAGCGACCTGTGTTGAACTCGGTAATGCCGTCATCAAGCCACCTTTGCTCTTGTTCAGAAAGTAGGCATTTAACCGCCATGGTTTGCGCTTCACTTGTTTGCTTTCAAGTTACGCCCCCTACAGAAGCACCAGCAAATAGTGCAAGTACTGCAAGAGCGACGATTCCTTTGTTCAAATTGGTTGTATTATTGTCTTTCATTCATCTTCACCTAAAATTCCATAGATTGCAAAACCATATCAATATACAGCAGAAATAAGTCAATTAAGGTGAAAAAACCCGCAAAAGCCTCAAACTACGAATCACTATGGGTACCTAGATGGAGTATACATTAAGGGATGCCTAGTGGGTGAAAATAAGAAATAATTCAATGTTTGAATTGTTGGTGGGACTGGCCGGACTTGAACCAGCGGCCTCCGCATCTTCAGTGCGGCGCTCTCCCAACTGAGCTACAGTCCCCTAACGCTCTCGCCACCGTGCTTTCCCCTTCAATTGTTCCGTGGTTTCAGTTAGCGTTTTCGAGCACATCTTGCTGCATATCATGCAATAATTTCGTTCCCTTTTCTGCTAAATCTAGTAATGTGTTGAGTTGCTCTCGTGAATATGTGGATTCTTCTCCGGTTCCTTGTACTTCGACAAACTCACCATCATTTGTCATAACCACATTCATGTCGACGTCAGCATTACTGTCGAGGATATAATCAAGGTCGAGATAGACATCCTCTCCTAATAGACCGACGCTTATTGCTGCAACATCGTGAGGAATCACTGCAGCTTCGTGCGCAGCACGTTCTTCTGCTGAAAGTTCTGGTGCGGTCCAACCATTCTTGAGTTGCTCTTTGGTTGGACGCAAATCGATTGGAAGGCATTCGCCTGATTCGATAAGTCGTCGAACAGCGAGGCGGAGTGCTATACAAGCTGCTGTAATCGAAGCACATCGAGTACCGCCGTCTGCGTTTAGTACGTCGCAATCGATGGTCAATGCATGAGGCCCTAGCTGTTCTAGATCAATCGCTCCACGCAGAGAGCGAGCGACTAGTCGCTCGATTTCTTGGGTGCGACCCTTAGCTCCGCCGCGCTCACGGCGGAAACGAGAATCGGTTGAACCCGGCAATAGTGAATATTCTGCATGAACCCAACCACGTTGTGAATCACGAGGGAACCAACGAGGAAGTGAGGAGGCTTTTGTACAGCATGCGAGGATTGTAGTGTCACCTTGTCTGTAAAGAATTGATGCTAATGCGTTTGGAGTGAAGTCCATTGTCACCTCAATTTCACGTAATTCGTCAGCCGGCCTATTGCTTGCAATGTCGCCACTTTTCATTTTCGCCATGGGCGGGCGGCTGCTGTGTCTGTCATGAACCATTCGTCAGTTCAAACCAAATTATTTTATGATTATTCAATCATTTATTAAGCATATAACACGTGATTAATCCTTTATCCAACGCGTATTTGTGTTCAATAACAAACTATTGTTTGTCAATTTTCTCGACGGGCATGTGGTGGGCGAAAGGCATCGACAACATCTGGATTTGTAGTGATGTATGGGCCACCGATTAAATCGATGCAATATGGTACGGCGGCGAAAATTTCATTGAGAATTTCTCGAATAGAACGAGGTGAACCCGGGAGGTTCAAAATCAGCGATTCGTCTCTTATTCCTGCTGTTTGTCGAGATAGAATTGCTGTTGGGACATATTGCAGGGAAATGGATCTCATCTGCTCACCGAAACCTGGAAGCATTCGCTGACATACCGCTTCGGTAGCTTCAGGAGTCACATCTCGAGGAGCCGGTCCTGTGCCGCCAGTCGTTACAATAACTGAACAGTTGTGATTGTCGACTAAGTCGATTAATGCGGCTTCAATTTCAGATTGTTCATCAGGAATTAATTTTCGAATAATTTGCCAAGGAGAAGTTAATACTTCAGAAAGAAAAGTTTCGATTGCAGGACCAGAAATATCCTCATAATCACCTGCACTGGCTCGATCTGAAGCGGTTAAAATACCAAACTTGCATATCTCGCCGGCACTCATCGACTCATCTGAAACGGTATCGAAACAAAACTGCGTCGGTGCGAAATTCAGCGAATTCAATGCACATGTTCAAAGACCGACTCGACAGCAAGAGTCTCCCGGAGGTTTGGAAGTGTTGAGTCTACCCCAAAATACACGTCGTTCCCATGCTCCAGCTATGCTTCGAGAAAATGTCTCGTGGTCAGCTGCATCGGTTGTTCAAGTAGGCTCGTTACTTTCTGACTGATGTAGGTGAACCAACCATGTCAGATGATGATAGATATAGCGTGCAGGTAACTGTCGTAAAGCAAGAATGCAAAGAAGCAGATGAAGCGGAGATAATTGAAGAATTCCGACGGTATGAGGAAGAATTTTTGATTCCACCAGAGGATGCTCTTAGATCTGTAATTCGAAAATTCCAGGCTGCCTCCGGTCAAGAGCAAAGTTCCACTTTCGCTCAACCTGCGAGGGTTGAGAAGAAAGTCGGCAGATTTGCTGACCTCGGCTCGGATGATAAAAATGTCACAATCGAGGTCGGAGTAGTAGCATATACGCCGAGAATTCAAATGGTTCGCGGCGAAGAAAAGCAGATAGCATTCGGTTGGATTGAAGATAATCCTTGGGAAGCCTCGGATAAACGCGAGCGGTGGGACTTCAAGGATTGGGGAGATCATGGAGCTAATTTGGCGCCTTCCTCTGTTGTCCGTCTCGAGGGCGTATCGGTAAACGAATGGAATGATAAGCGCTCGATAAACATCAATCGTTCATCCCGTGTTACAATCCTGCGTGAGGGTGGACCTGCTGTTCCAGCGATTTCGGATGAGCCTGTAACAATCGTGAAAGCATCTGAGAAAGAAGGCTTTGTCAATGTCGTCGCTCGGATTATTGCAAGCAAACCCGATGTTATCGTCAAGCGCGATGGCAGTGGTACGATTGATATCGTCCGTGGCCGATTGGCAGATTCAACAGGAAGTATCGGTTTTCTATCCTGGGTGCCAATTGAACACAAAGTTGGTTCATTGGTGAAAATCGATAGTGCGATGGTTAAGAAATTCCGGGAAACTCCTGAAATCAATATTAATGATCGTACTATGATTGAGATTTTTCACGATAAATCCTTCGCGAGCACAGAAGAACTCTCGGAACCGACTACGGTCCAAATCGCTGACTTAAGGAATGGTATGAGAGATATCATTACAACAGTTCAAGTAGAATCTTGGCAATCTCGAACATTTACTAATGCTGAGGGTGAAGAGCGTGTCGTTCGTAGTGGCGATGTCATGGATCCAACCGGTCGCTGCCGATTGACAGCATGGTGCGAAATCGAACCTAAACCCGGTGATTTTCTACATTTGACTAATGCACGTGTGCAATATTGGCAAGGTTCACCAGATTTGGTCATCGATAAATTAGATCAGGTTTCTAATATTACAGACAAACCTTGGGAATCCATAGATCCAGCAAATCATTGGGTTGACGTCGAACTGACTGAATTGGTTTCAGGAGGTTCTCGTCGTGGAATCACAACCTCTGGCGTCATCGTCGCAGTTCGATCGGATTCAGGAATTATTCAGCGTTGCCCAGAATGCCGTCGCGTTCTGCGTGAAGATGCCTGTGCTGAACATGGAGTTCAAAGAGGAAATGAAGATTTGCGCTTGCGTTTAGTCCTCGACAATGGTGTTAGCAATGCTTCTCTTCTTCTTGCTAGAACACCCGCAGAATCTTATCTTGGCATTGATTTAGATGCTGTGAAATCCGAGATTGTAAAAGAAGGACAAGAAGGATTTGTCGCAGGTTTACGAAATAAGTTGCTTGCTCGCAATGTCATCATCAACGGCCGTGCTCTCGTCGATGAACAAGGAGCGATGATAATGGCTGAAGAAATGACCTTTGATTCGACAAGCGTAGAAGATGCTGCCAAATCCGTTATGGAAAATTGGGGGGTGGTTTTGTGACCCAACAGACTACGCGTCGCAATGCTCGTCAGAGCGCAATCCGTATTTTTGCTCAGGAATATTCTGATGCAAACCTACCCGAGGAAGGTTCGGGTGAATACGATCCTTCCTTCATTATCACCAAACTTGGGGCTAAGATAAATCGCGCCCTCGTCGGTGGTGTAATCGATAGACTGGAACGCCGAGAGGGTGATAATGGGCCATCGTATAATGGTCATCTCCGCGATGCTACCGGTGGTACACATCGATTCAATATCGCTGCTTTTCAACCGGAATTACATACCGATATCGAAGAATTACTTCATCGATTCGAAGCCGGCGATCGATTCTTAATGATGGTCATCGGCAAAGCCCGCTGGTTCGAATCAGATGATGGTGGAATTTTCACATCCTTCCGCGCAGAGGAATTTTGTGTTGTCGAGCGTGAAACCTATGTTCGCTGGTTGGTCGATACGGCAGCAGCAACCCTACGCCGCCTCGATGCTCAAGCTGCTTCTCTTGAATCTGATTTGACACCAGCCGGCCTTGAAGCTGCAGGTGTCCCAAAGGATTTAGTCGATGGAATGATTCTTGCCAAAGGCCATTATGGTGAGTTCGACGCGGAAATCTATCGGGTTGGAGTATTACAAGGATTGCATATGGCAATGAATTCTTCAGGGAATTTCGAGGCCGCCCCAACTGAAAGTTTTGATGCTCAGCCAACCGCATCAACTGAACCCCAACAATCGACGGTGATGGACGGTGTTCCATTCACGCCAACCACTTCGTCCGAGCCCGATGGAAATGTCGATGATGTGATTAAGACTGCAATTAGTATTGCGGATCAAGGTCAAGGAGTTCCTTACGATTCTCTAATATTGGCTGCAGTTCAAGCAGGATTTTCTCGACTGGTCGCTGAGGATGCTATCGATGACTTACGAGATGTGAAATGTGAAATTATCGAACCGCGATTTGGTTTCTTCCAAATACTTGATGATTAATTTTCATTTTCGCCAATCATCGTTTGAGATTCTGAAATTTTCTTCCGAATCCTTTCCATGATGTCATCATCAACAGTTCGAATATTTTCCTCACTATTCTTGAGTTCTGCCCCTTTAATCTCGGCCATATCTGTTCCAACCTCGCCAACCCTTTGAGAGATTTTGGGGTTTGATAGTGGCCAACCACGGCGCTTTGCTAATCTGAGAAGTAAATCGGTTTCCGATTCTCCCCAAACCCCGCTGTGACCTCGCAGAATTGTTCCTACCATTCTATCCAAATCGGCTACTCTGGCTTGAATGGTTAATATTGCACCCTGGGTTTCAAAATCAGAATCTTCGAAACCCAGGATAAGTGAATCATGCGCATCTTCTAGTGCAGCCATCTTTGCATTTTCCAAGATTGAATCGGATTCAACAGTTTCATCAGGTTCCGATTCAATTTCATCGAATGGTTGATCCAAATCCAATCGTATTTCGACTGAATTCAGATGATTATCTCGCTCCATAAACTGCTCTTCCACTACATCGGGTAAACCATTTCTACGCAAGCTTCTCTTGATTCTTCCCCAACCCTGACCTTGACTCGTAAGGACTCCTGCGACTCGCCCCATCAATACGGTTCGATTTCCCGTCAATGGCAATTCGAGCCGTTGACACATTTCATGTAATTTCTCTCTGCCAATCTCGGCGAGGCGCTCGATGGTCATCCGCCGAGAATCGAAATTCAAATGCAGCCAAAGCCGTTGGCGACGCTCCTTATGAGAGCCCGATGTTTTGATACCAAAAATTCTCAGAACCTCTCCGATTTCTTTGTGAGGCATCGATTGTATTCCTTCCCAAGAAAGATCATCCTCTCCTAAGATTTGATGTTGAATTAATCGCGCACGAATTACTTCCACCGAGCCAGATTTTGCTAAATTTACATCTTCAGCGAGTTGCCTAAGTTCCATTAAGCGCGCTCTATAGAGCGCATCCAAAAGTACTCGGTCGTTCTGCAAATTTCTCACTTCTTGACCGATGCCACATCTTCGGTATCATATCAATTCCGCAAAACAATGGCAGACCAAGCCGGTTTTGCCCACTCAAAATATTTCGCCGAGTGTGGAAAAACAAGGATTTAAGCAGATTATTGCTGTTTTAAGAAATCAATGTTCGAATTCACGGCACTTCGTAATAATACGCCCCAATCTTTGCCTGCACTAATCGTAGAATGTTGTAAATCAGCATGAGGTGTAACTCGATTCATTGCAATCGTTCGCGAACCATCACTAGACAAAGTTTCAATCCTTATTTCTACCAAGACATTTTCTTCAGTTACTTCGCCCTCAGGGTCATGAAATGCCTGTTCCATCGTCAAATCTTTTTCGACATCGGCTTGTTTCATTATCGCAGCAACATGCCGATGTCGAACCATAATCCCTACATCATCAATATCTTCTGTTGACAATGTGCTAACGAGATGATTTTGGACATACCATATCGACTCACCTTCAATCTCTGATATTTTTTCCATGGTGCTTCGAGGGAAGCGTTTTCGTCCAATAAAAATCACCAAATCAGAATATGCTGGCGGTAAAAAATGTGCATCGCCACGCTTGTGTGGATCAGGTAGAAGCGCGTGGCGGCGTTCATTCAAATTCAAAGCAGAGTAAATAGGTCGAGGAATAATGTATCCATCAATAGTTCCGCTCTCGCGTAAAGCTTCCATCCAAGCGACTCGTTCTTCTTCATTTTCAGGTATCTCTCCTAATTCTGAAATTCCTGCAAACGCCTCTAATGATAGCACTCGCAAGCCTTTGCGTGCACGTTTTATTTGGCGGCGTACAATTCCCGAATCGGAAAGTATTATCGCCGATTTCGGCTGGTAATTAATTTTATTTTCAGAAACTAAAACTAGATTGGGTTGGCGGGGTGTACGAGCGCCGAGCACAACACAATCTGCGCTTAGCACTGAGTTATGTTTTCCGTGAAGGAGATATGCTGGAAGCGCTACTAAGTCCAAATTTCCATTCTGCAAATTTTCTAAAGCCGTTTCCAAAGTTTCAACATTTTTTGTGCCGATGTCAATCTCTGGTGCATCTCCAGAGTCTAGAAATCGAGTCATATAATCAGCCACAGGACACGATGGCGTAGAAATAGTTCCGAGCATTATTCGTTCCATCATAGCGTCCACCTCGAGGGAGGGAGCACGTACTGTACCCGTTCTTCCGGTTAGCCACCCGTTGATATATGCGACCCCTAGCAAAGAGCAGGTTCAACCATGGCTTCACTCCGGCAAACTCAACTTCGTTTGTCTCGGCGACGCGATATTGTCGACGAAGCTCTGGAAGATTTTGTCCAGAAACGGTTGTTAGGTACTCAGGCTCCGGCGATGACTCTTGCTCGCGAAGTTTTACTCGCCGGCGGGAAAAGATATCGGCCGATTTTGACTTTACTAGCTTACGAAGCGGCCGGCGGTGAAAATAATGATGAAGTTATGGATTTAGCTCTCGCCGCAGAACTGATTCACACCGCAACTTTAGTTCATGACGATATTTACGATTTTGCTAAAACCCGAAGAGGAAAACCAACTCTGCATGCGAATTATGGTTTGGCACAGGGAATAATTGGTGGTGATTATCTATTTGTTCTGGGTTTTGGACTAGGTGGTCGTTACGATGCTAAAATCGTCGAAATAATGGCGGATACCTGTGCTAATATCGCCTCAGGTGAACTTTTGCAATTACACCATATTGGCGATTTAGGCACGACTCCTGAAGATTATTATGCAATTATCGATGGAAAAACAGCTGGCCCCTTTGCGTCCGCTTGCGCAAGTGCTGCAATTCTTGCAAATGCACCCGAAGTAGTAGTAAATGCGCTAGAAGAATTTGGTTGGGAAATTGGCCGGGCTTTCCAATTGGTTGATGACTTACTTGACTTGACTGGCGATACTTCTCTTGGAAAGCCTCGCGGTAGTGATGTCTTAGAGGGTAAAATGACGCTGCCGATAATTCACGCTCTGACTATGCTTCATGGTGTTGAGCGTGAACAATTTGCTGATGTTTTACAGAATTTTGGTGATGATCGTTGGGAAGAATTAGTCGAATTATTGGCTTCGGCTGGCTCCTTCGATTATGCTAATCAATTGATTGAAAATCATGTTAACCGGGCTCTTCAACACCTGGAAATGCTCGGTTCTAACTCGGCTACTAAGTTGATGGCAGAGGTTGCAAAACGCAGCCGCTCGAGAAAATCATGAGGTATGACTTCGGTCTCAATTCGAGGTGAAGATATGTCGAAAAACAAGAATATTTCCAATTCTGAAACCCGGAGTGATTGGGATGTTATCGTCATTGGTGGCGGACCTGCTGGTTCGACGGTTGCTCGTTATGTTGCACAAGGTGGACGGCATGTCCTTGTAATCGATGGTCGAGAATCGATTGGCTCGCCACTTCAGTGCGGTGAGTTAGTGCCTACTAATGATGAGATGAGACGTCTATGTCCGGATGTTCCAGATTTTGAAGACCTGCTTCAGACTCCTGAACATGCAATTTCTTTACGAACGAGTGAGATGCATCTTGTTCCACCTTCTGGTAAACCTCTACGATTTCCTTTTGATGGTCTGATGTTGAATAGGGTTGCGCACGATGAATGGCTTGTGGAATTAGCAAAATCGAAAGGTGCGACTTATCTCACCGGCACTCGGGTCGATTCAGTTGAAGGTGAAAGTGTTCGCCTTCGTGATGGACGTATTTTTACTGCCCGTGTTGTTGTTGGCGCAGGAGGGCATAATGATCCACTTCGTCGTAGTCATTGGAATGAATCAAGCCTAAAAATTCCAGTCAAATTCGTTTTGATGAATGGTGATTTTGGCGATGCAGTCGAACTTCATTTTGGCAGTATGGCACCCGGTGGTTATGCCTGGTTGTTCCCTAAATCTGGTGGTGCAAATATAGGTGTGGGCATCCAAAATAAGTTCGCCAAAGGGCGTACACTCAATCTCTTCACCGATGATTTCGTTGGGAGATATGAAGGTGAAATTAGTTACCGAGGAGCCGGTTCTCTCCCGATGTCAGGGACAATCGATTCGTTTGTAAAAAACAATTACCTTCTCGTTGGTGATTCGGCCGGAATGGTTCTTCCTTCAAATGGTGCTGGAATTACAATCGCCATGATTGGTGGACGTATCGCTGGCCAAGCCATCGTCAACCATCTTGACAACGCCTCTTCGCTTCACGAATATGAGTATGAATGGAATCGACAGATGGGTAAAATCATGAAAAATTCGAAGCGGTCATTCCGCTTCGGAAGTTGGGTTCTCAGATTACCTGATTGGATCATCAATTTAGCGTTTAATCGACTGACAAAGCCATTCATCTGGCGTACAGTAACCTGCCGGAATCTATTCTTTCTATTCTGATTAGCAACTAGGGCGACTTCAATTTTTCTTCTCAGCCTGCCAAATCGTTGCCATGCCAGGAAAAATCACCTTCGCTCGTACGTTGACAAATCCGACCTCTTCAAGCATTCGAACATAATCTTTTGTTGTGCCAAAATGAACATAGGTTTTGGTCAACCATTTCCATGGATGATCATCGACATTACAGACTATACGCGCGTAGGAACCAACCCAAAATCGCATCCATAGCCATCCGAAAAATCCATGCAGTTTATTCATTTTAGCCGGGTCAACGATAACGACGGATGAGCCTGGTTTCAAAACCCGCAAAACTTCACCGAGCCCCGCGCGTTTATCGAACCAGTCACGAAATGAGAAAAGGGAACAGACTGCATCGAATGAATTCTCTTCAAAAGGCAAATTTTCAGCGGTGCCTCCGACAAATTCTACCGCTGAATCTCCACGAGCTGCACGTTGAGAATTGACTCGTGGTTCGGCAACACGAAGCATTTCAGAAATCGGATCTAAGCAAACCAGTTCGCGACCGGCTACATCTTCTGCAAAACTTCCCGGACCACATCCTACCTCTAGGATTCTGCCTTCTTTAGGCAATCGATTTTGGGCATATTTGCGCCATTTAGACACTTGACCGAGAGTTGCAAAGCGATTGATTCGATCATAGACTGGTATCGTTGCTTCGAGATTTCTTTGGAGTTCACCCCAATCTGCCTCACCGATCTTCTCAGTATCCATGTTCATCCGCGCAAGCCACGAGTATTTGGTAGGTGCTGGAAACTAGTTGTGCCAACCGGCGCCAAGGGGTGTAAGCACCTTCTACGGTTAGCATCATAAACTAATCTCAGGTCGCCACCTTCATCAAGGGTGATTAGTATGGCTAGACAAGAAGTTCTACGTACAATTCGAGACGCTGAAAATACTGCTACTGAAACTATCTCAACTGCAGAGAAGGAAGCATCCAGTATTGTCTTGCAAGCAAGGCAAAATGCATCGGAAATCATCATGGAAGGCAGAGTCTCTTCCGAGTCTGATTCTCGAAATTTAATCACAGTAGCACGAGCTTCTGCTGAAGAAGCAGCGAGTGCGGTTTCGAGTGCTGGAGAGTCAGGTGTTGACTCGATACACAGCGAAGGTTCTTCTAACCGCAACAAGGCTACTCAAGTAGTAGTTGACGCCTTCCTAAATTGATTATATTACTTATTTTGGAGGGAGAGATATGTCGCAATTGAGTACGCAGCAAATGGGTAGACTCATTGCTGCAGGTTCAAAGGGCAATCTTGATTCTGTCATCGGTGCACTCGCTTCGCTGAATGCTATTCACTTCGTTGAATATGACGGCTCCGAAGAAGGCTTCGAATTGGGTGCGCCCAATGATGAAGCCGAATTAGTCGGCCGTAATTTGATGAAGATTAGATCGGCCGCATCTTTGGTTGAAGTAGATGGGCCTTCAAGTCCAGTATCCATTCAATATGTTCGAGATTCGCTCGGCTCAGATTTGACTACGAATGTCGAAGTTCTACTCAAGAAGAGTAGCCGACTTGATGAGGTCGAGAATAGTTTGGCTTCTCTTTCTGAAGAAGGTAACCTACTGAGTATGATCGCCCCACTAAATATCGACATCGATTTGCTTAGTGAATTTCAAAATTTGACCTCTTTTGTCGGCACTGTTTCCGACCTAACCGTCGCAGAAATTGCTGGCGATAAGGGGCTATTCTTCTCTTGTATCGCTGAGAAGCAACAGGTCGTCGCAGTCTTCGTAAAAAACGAGGACGCTATAGATGTTCAGTCGACTCTCGATGCAGCCGGATTTCAAGCATTGAGTTTGCCTTCAGGCGTGGGTGAAGCGGCTGCTCGATATGTTGAAATTAATCAATCGAGTGAAGCACTTGCTGAGGAACAATCTGGACTCAAAGAGGATTTCGTTGATTGGGCTGATGATAATGGTAAATCTCTCGTCTGTGGGCTCGAATTGCTCGAGCGCGACCATGAGATGTTGACTACGCCAGTAAAAGTCGCAGTTTCAAAACACGCATTCATCGTCGACGGCTGGGTTGAGATGTCACGTGCCGATGAAATCCAATCCGCGCTTTCAGATTCCTGTCTCTACACTGAGGTATCTCCATTCGTAATCGTGGCTGGAGGGGGTGGTCACGGCCATGCCGATGAACACCATCATCAAGCCATGCCTCCAATCGCTTATGCTGAGCGCAATCTCAGCAAACCGATGGAATTGCTTACCGATGCAGTCGGCCGACCAGCGTATGGCCGAATCGACCCGACAATTTTCATGTTCATCACCTATCCACTATTTTTCGGAATGATGCTCGGTGATATGGTGTATGGAATCGTCACGATGGGCTTGGGTTACATGTTAATTCGCAAGGCTGGCACGAATGAGATGCTCAATTTGGGTGGGAAATTCTTACTCTACATCGGATTAGGTACATTCATTTTCGGTTATTTATATGCTGAATTTGCAGGATTTGAGATTTTCCCACATGTTGGAACTAATCCTGCCCAAGCTCTTTCTGTCTTCTATCCCGAATTGACCGATGGGCATTTCTGGACTGCATCTTTACCATATGGAATTGAGTTGGCTTATCCATTCCATCGTGTAGTTTCAACCGTTGACAACGGTAATCTTGAACATTTAATTCTTCTAACTATTTACATTGGTGCACTCCATGTTATGTTCGGACTAATCATTGGATTCCGTGACATCTTGTTGTATGGAAACGGGCACGGTGGCATCGGCCTAGTTTGCGCATTCTTCGAGAAGGGTTCTTGGATGATTTTACTGATTGGTGGATTCTTCTTCGCTTACGGATTCCTTGGTCCTGCCGAAGGCGCAGCGATGATGATGCCGGGTGCGGCGATTGCTATATTTGCCACCGTCTTGCTAATGTGGACTCTCTACAAGTATCACGGAGTTCCTTTCCCAATCAATATCGGGCTCGCTCCAATTGAAGCAATTGGAATGATGCCGACAGTAATCTCGTACGTGCGATTATTCGCAGTTGGAGTTGTCGGCGTCAAAATTGCAGAAACCGGAAATGACAAATTATTCCATCCAATGGCTGAAATGATTTCTACCGGAGATACCCTCTACCTCGTCCCACTTCTGCTCATCGGTTGGCTTGCTGTGCAATTCTTCGCATGGGGTTTGGGAGTTTTCAGCCCAAACATTCACGCTGCTCGACTTCATTTCGTTGAATGGATGAGACAATATTACGATTCAAGCGGAGAGGCATTCTTGCCTTTCGGTTTCCGCTCGCGCCATGTGGAGGTCGAGTGATATCACATTCCAAGCATTTGCTTAGAAAATATACGGAGGAAAAAAACATGAAAAACAAGAATATGAAGAAAGGACTGACCACTCTTCTAGCCCTAAGCGGCATCTCGCTGATCGCGAGTGCTGTACAGGCTGCTGAGGGAGACACAACCGAATCTGCTGCATCATTCGATGCAGCTAAGCTTGGAGCAGGAATTGCTCTAGGTCTTGCTGGTGTTGGAACTGGCCTAAGCCAGGGACCTATCGGTGCTGCTGCAGTAGGAATGATCGCTGAGGACTCAAGTAAGTTCGTTACCGGTCTTATCTTTACTGCTCTGCCTGAGACTATTGTCCTATTCGGATTCCTTGCACTCTTCCTGCTCTGAGCAGTTAGGTAAGGCCGAGAGATAAATCAAAGAAAGAGGTGAGATGATGACGCTGGAGACATTAGCAAACGAGATTGCTGCCCAGGCTGAGGCCCAGGGTGCTGCAATCGTTTCTACCGCTAAGACGCAAGCTGCTCAAATTGAGGCGGATGCCAAGGCTGAGGCCCAGGCTGCTGCTGAAAATCAACAAGCTCGCGCTGAGCGTGAGAGTGCCCAGTTGTCAGTCGAAGTAGTCGCATCAGCTCGACAAGCGAACCAGAAGCAACAATTAATCGCTCGCCGCGAAGAATTGGATGCTACTTGGAACGCTGCTCGCGAACAAGTTGGTTCAGCCGATCTATCCGGTCGTGCAGGCCTTCTCGACTCGCTACTTGCTGAGGCGAAATCCGCTGGCGGAGATATGATTCTCCGACCGGTAGCAATCGACCGCAACGCACTCAAGTCCGGGGTTTTTACTCTCGGAGACGATGTCGATGGATTAGGAGGATTTGTCCTCGAATCTACCGACGGATCAATCATATTGGATTACCGCTTTGATAGCCGATTAGAGGAAGCCTGGAAGACTAATCTCGGTGCGGTTAACGAAGCATTATTTGGAAATTAAGTGGTGGAAAATGGCAAGAGTAGCGAATGGACGTTCCAATTTGTACAATGCTGCAGCGCGCGCTAAAGCGCGCAAAGCATCATTGATCGATTCGACTCGAATGCGACAATTGTTGCAACAGGGTCCTGAATCGATTGGTGTCAGCATCGGCGAATTGGGATATCGAACCGAGATGGACATCTATGCTACTCGCATGAGTGGTGCTGATGCTGTTGAGGCCGCACTGTTCCATAATCTCGACAATGATACCGCTGAAGTGATGAGATTCTGTCAAGGCCATTTGAAATCGTTGGTCGGCATTTATGCTGAACGATTCGATTATGAGAAAGCTAAGACCGTTTTGCGTGCTGTTCATGGCGGCGCTTCGGATGAATTCATCGCTTCACAAATTCTTCCATCTGAAAATCCACGAAATTCTAGGTGGCTCGACATTGTTCGAAATACTGAAACAGTTGCTGATGCAGCTGCTGCAATGAGTGGAACTTCTTGGGGCAATGAAATCGCTCTTCTAGATGGCGAGCCATCCCTTGAAGAGATGGAAGATGCTCTCGACCGCCGTTATTATGCTGATGCATTGAAGGCTGTAAAGGGACGAGATGGAAGTCCAGACTTGACTAGATATATTCGTACCGAAATCGATTATCTAAATATTGTAAACCAATTCCGTGGAATCCGTCAAGGATTATCTTCGGAAAAACGAACACAATTGAACATACCAGGAGGGAAACTTGGCGATACTGTCTTACGACAAGCTAGCCAAACTGAATCAGATGAGGCTCTACTAGATGCCCTCCGCCGCAGCAATGCCTTCGATGATTCAGGATTTGAAGAAGCGATTCAAGAATCGGCGAACTCAGGTTCGCTCGATGCAATCGTTTCCATATTGACACATAAGAAATCAGCCTTGCTTTCACGCTTCGCTTATCTCAATCCTGTGTCGCCATTCCCGGTAATATACTACATCGAGCGAAAGTTGCTCGAAGTCCGTAACCTACGCTTACTCGTGCGCGGTAAAGCGATTGGCCTCTCCAATGAGGCCTTGGAAGCGCATATGGATTTTTGAGGTGAAATAAATGGAGATAGCAGTAGTTGGAACCACTGATTTCACACTTGGTTTCCAGTTGGCTGGCCTAAGTCAGTTACACAATCCAACTGATGATGATGAGATGATTGCAGTCATGCGCTCCCTCCTCAATCAGAAGGAAGTCGGTGTCGTCGTTATCGACTCCGCCGAATTAAGCAAACTCCCAGAGAGATTGAGAATCCAACTCTCAGAGAGCATTACCCCAACTGTGTTGGGTATTGGGGCTGAAGAGGATAATACCCTCCGAGAGTCCATCAAATCGGCACTAGGAGTCGATTTGTGGAAGTAATTCCTAGAAACTACTAGAGGAAGTGAAAAAAAAATGAGTGAAGAAAATGGAGTGATTTATCGCATCTCAGGACCGGTTGTAACAGCTATGGGAATATCGCCACGTATGTATGAAGTTGTACGCGTTGGTGATGAAGGTCTTATGGGCGAAGTCATTGAATTACACGGAGATCAATCGGTTATTCAGGTGTACGAGGAAACCTCGGGCATCAGTCCTGGAGAACCAGTTGTTAGAACAGGCCAGACTCTGTCTGTCCAATTAGGTCCAGGTCTTTTGACCAAGATCTACGATGGGATCCAGCGTCCTCTTCCAGAATTGGAACAGACGATGGGTGTTTTCATCACACGTGGTGTTGATGCAGACGGTCTAGATCATGAGAAGATATGGGATTTCACTGCTACTGTAAAGTCTGGCGATGAGGTCACTTCAGGAGCAGTTCTCGGTACGGTTCAAGAAACTGAAACAATCGAGCACCGCGTAATGGTCCCACCTGGGATATCTGGTGTCATCAAGAGCATCAAATCAGGTGAGTTCAATGTTACTCAGACTGTTTGTACTCTCGAAGACGGTACTGAAATCGCTATGATGCAGAAGTGGCCAGTCCGAACTCCTCGACCATTCGTGCAGAAGTACGCACCCGATACTCCACTAATCACAGGTCAGAGAATCCTCGATTTCCTCTTCCCTCTGGCTAAGGGTGGTACAGCTGGTATCCCAGGTCCATTCGGATCTGGTAAAACAGTAACACAACAACAACTCGCAAAGTGGTCTGACGCTCAAATCGTTGTTTACATCGGTTGTGGAGAGCGTGGAAATGAGATGACAGAAGTTCTAACCGAATTCCCTCACCTCATCGACCCTCACACCGGTAAGGCTCTGATGAACAGAACCACCATGATTGCAAACACCTCGAACATGCCAGTTGCAGCCCGTGAAGCATCTGTTTACACTGGAATTACCATCGCGGAATACTTCCGAGATATGGGATACGATGTGGCATTGATGGCTGATTCTACAAGTCGCTGGGCTGAAGCAATGCGTGAAATTTCCTCACGTCTTGAAGAAATGCCTGGTGAGGAAGGATACCCAGCTTACCTCTCGAGCCGTCTGGCTGAATTCTACGAGCGCGCAGGTCGTGTCGAAACATTGAGTGGTGATGACGGCTCAATTTCGGTTATCGGAGCGGTTTCTCCACCTGGTGGAGATATTTCTGAACCGGTCAGCCAAGGTACACTTCGTATCGTTAAGGTGTTCTGGGGATTAGACGCAGGTCTTGCTCGACAACGTCACTTCCCTGCGATTAACTGGCTAAACTCATACTCACTATACCCACCTGCACTAAATCAGTGGTACCGCGATAATATCTCGAACGACTTCCCAGAAGTTCGTACCGAGATTAGCGCTTTGCTTCAGGTTGAAGCTGAGTTGCAAGAAATCGTTCAATTGGTCGGCTCCGATGCACTTCCTGTCGACCAACAGTTGACTCTTGAAGTGGCTCGTATGATTCGTGAATTCTTCCTTCAACAGAATGCATTCCACGACATAGATACTTACAGTGATTTGAAACTACAATACACAATGGCAAAGGCGATTCTTTCCTTCCAAGAAGAATCGAAGAAAGCCCTTGCAGGTGGTGCAATGCTCGAAGATGTAGTCAATGTTCCAGCACGCACAGATTTGATGCGCGCTCGATTCGCAGAAGGATATGCAGAGAAGATCGACGGTCTTCTAGATGATATGAATAAGCAGATTTCTGCAACGATGGAGGCGAACTGAATGAGTGGCAAAGAATACCGTACAATTACCGACGTAAAGGGACCTCTTGTGTTCCTGAATAAAACTGAGCCAGTTGCTTTCGGCGAGATCGTTCAACTTCGCCTCTCTGATGGTACGATGAAGAACGGTCAAGTTCTCGATACTTCAGATGACCAAGTCATCGTTCAGGTTTTCGAAGGAACCGCATCCATTGATCGACAAACCGGTGTCAAGTTCATGGGTGATGTTTTCAAGTTACCAGTTTCAACTGATTTAATCGGTAGAATTCTCGATGGTGCAGGCCGCCCTCGTGATGGTGGTCCAGAAATCGTCGCTGACGAAATGGCTGATATTATCGGAGCTGCAATCAATCCTTACTCGCGTGAGAGTCCTGAAGCATTCATTCAAACTGGAATTTCAGCAATCGATGCTTGTACTTCTCTGGTTCGTGGACAGAAGTTGCCAATCTTTAGTGCAGCAGGTCTTCCACACAACGATATCGCACTTCAGATTGCTCGACAAGCAAAGCTTGTCGGTAGCGATGATGATTTCGTCGTAGTTTTCTGTGCAATGGGAATCACAGCAGAAGAATACAACTTCTTCGTTCACGATTTGGAGCGAACTGGTGCACTCGAGAACGCTTGCCTTTTCGTTAACTTAGCTGACGACCCAGCAGTCGAGCGTTTGATTACTCCTCGTCTTGCTCTGACTGCAGCAGAATACCTTGCATTTGAGCACGATTATCACGTTCTCGTCATTTACACTGACATGACAAATTATTGTGAATCATTGCGTCAAATCGGTGCAGCCCGTGAAGAAGTCCCTGGTCGACGTGGTTATCCAGGTTACATGTACACCGACTTGGCTATGCTCTATGAGCGCGCAGGTATTGTGAAGGGCAAGAAGGGTTCAATCACTCAATTCCCAATTTTGACTATGCCTGGTGACGATATCACTCATCCGATTCCTGACTTGTCTGGATATATTACAGAAGGGCAGATTGTTATCTCTCGTGAATTACACCAGAAGGGAATTTACCCTCCAATCAACGTACTTCCTTCGCTTAGCCGTCTGATGAACGCTGGTATTGGTGAAGGTAAGACTCGTGAAGATCACAAGTCTGTTTCTGACCAACTTTATGCAGCATATGCACAAGGCCGAGAACTTCGCGGATTAGTCGCGATTGTCGGTGAAGATGCATTGAACGAGCGCGACTTGCAGTTACTGAAATTCTCTGATATTTTTGAGAACCAATTCCTTCGCCAGGGACGCGATGAAGATCGTTCAATCTGCGAAGGGACTCTTGACTACGCTTGGGAATTATTGTCGAACATCGATACAAAGTATCTTGTTCGTCTAGACCAAAAGTGGATTGACAAGTACCATCCTACTGAGAAGAAGGAATGAATTCATTTTACTGTAAAAAGAAAGAGGTGAGAAAAGATGGCACTAGACATCAAACCGACCCGATCGGAACTCATCAATTTGAAGCGCCGAATCAAGCAAACATCGAGCGGATACAATCTATTGAAGATGAAGCGTGATGGATTGTTTCACGAGTTCCGAACCTTACTCTCTGAGATGATTGCAGCTCGAGAGGATCTCGTCGGAACTTATCGTGAATCTCTTGAGACGATTGCATTAGCTTCCTCCATCGAAGGTGGAATGGCTGTAAAAAGCGCAGCGGTTGCAGCTTCGACACACCCTGAAGTTGTAGTTTCACGACGCAATATCATGGGTGTTGTGGTGCCCAAAGTTGAAGGAACAAATTTGGTTTCTACTGTGGAATCTCGTCCGACTGGATTGATTGGTGGCTCACCGTATATCGATGAAGCTGCGGATTCTTATTCGACCTTGATTCAAGCGATTGTTAAAGCGGCTGAAATGGAAGCGACATTGAAGCGATTACTTGCAGAAATCGAAGCGACCAAGCGCCGTGTTAATGCCCTTGAATACGTTGTTATTCCAGAAATGAAAGAGGCTCAATCCTTTATCCAACTTCGACTTGAAGAGATGGAAAGAGAGGAAACTTTCCGATTAAAGAGATTCAAAAATAAATAATCAATTTTGATTGAATTTAATCATTATTATTCTCGTTTTACGTGTTGTTTTGGTGCGTGATTTGAATAAGGGGCGGCATCCTCTCCGTCACTACCAAAGGTAGTGATTTGCCATGACGGATGCCGAACCGATAATTCTCGATACCGAAACTTGGGGTCAAAGAGAATTTCTCGAAGTAATCTGTAATCGCTATTTTATCCTCGGAGCCGAAGCCATAGGCGATGCGGCTTGGCGGGTAAATGCAAGACTTGGTGAAGATTTAGACGCGAATTTAATCTCGTTGAATAAGCATCTTGAGCCGCTTGGATTTATCAGTCTACTCGATGAAGGAAACCCACCCATCCTCAGTGTGACGCATCGACCAACCGATCAGGTCAACATTGCTCTTTGGCAACAGATTTCTATTTGGATTTTGATGTTCAGTTTTGCTACTTTACTCGGTGGCTTATGGATAGATGAATTTGAATCAAAAACTATCGTATTTTCTTTTTCTGTCATTCTTGAATCAATAATGAATTACAGTGGACCGTTATTCTTAATTTTGGCCCTTGCTCACTATGCTCGATTGCGGGTTGCTGCATATTTCGACGTCGAAATTGGCAATTTAATTCCGATAATTTTCCCAGTAATCTCTCCGATGTGGCCCTTTGGGGTTGGTGGAGTTTTTGGCCAAAAAAGAATTGATGCAGCACCTATTCCAAATCGCTACGCTCTCGGAATAATTGAATTCACTACACCTCTTATTCTATTCTTTTCTGGAATGATATTGACTGTGGCCGGCCTCTCATTAACTCCTGATAAACCTCCTGAATATATCATGAATCCACTTTCCTTCCAACTCAACCCCTTGACCGAATGGATTGCATCGAGTTTCATTTCAGCGGATCTGAACATCCGCCTCCAATGGCTGCATCCACTAGGATTAGCTGGAATCGGTCTCTCAGTGGTTGGCTGGATTCTGCTCTTGCCGATTCCCGGCTTGCCTGGAGATAGGATACTGCAAGCTATAATCGGCCCTGAGCAGGTAATTTCTAGTGAAAAACAAACTGGTATTTTTGTTTTCACATTATTTTTGATGGTAATTATTTTTGCAACCTCGGACTATTGGCCTTGGTTGATTCTCGCTTCTTTAGCTGCATGGCGTCGATTCAGCGGCGAGCACATTCCCAATCCTTTCATCGTTAATGAGGCGATTAGTATTGAAGATACCCAAAGAAATACCTTGGTTGCAATCATGGCGTTCGTGCTCTTGCTCGGTTTTCCAGGAACTTATCCGGTCTATGAAATAACTGAGTGGGACGGTGATTTAGATACCTCTCTTTGGCCGAGTGAACTGACTGGAGATGATTGGTTAGGTCAAACTCTAGAGTTTGAATTAGCTCCCGATGGCATACTTCCGGTATCGGGTTGGATTCAAGTTTTAGTCGAGGGTGAAGCGAACCGATGGAGTCTTGGCTCGGATTGTTTTGTCGAATCTCATATGTGCCGATTCGATTCGATTACACAAAGTAATCACATTTCATTCAATTTGACAGTAGACGATTTACAGTCAACAAATTTCTCGCCGGTTCTACTTCGATTCATAGTCATAACAGACCTTTCGAGAGAAGAACATATTCTGACTCTACGTCATTTTGAAGTCACGGCACCATCTTCTGCGACTTGGATTAGAGATGCAGACTTGCCGAACCAGAAAATCTGTACGGAAATCGATGTGGTAGAGAATAAAACTGGAAACTTATCGATTCATAGCAATCCATTCTGGATCCTAGAGGGAGGTTCCGAGTTGTCACAGGGTTTGCATGGAGTTTGTTTGCTCGCTGAAGAAGGTGGCTGGGAATCTCTCGAGATTAGTTTTGATTCGGATGTTACTGGAAACCGGTTAGGTCCAATGTTAATGTTTGATTACGATGATGGTGGAACCGATTATTGGGTTTTGCCAATCAATGATTCATATGTCCAAATTACATCAAATCCATTGCATCAAATACCGCTAGAAACCCATTCCAATACCCTCTACTCCGAATTAGATGGCTCACCATCCTGTCCTGCTGGTGATGCTATTCCACAGTTGGATTCTACAATTAATTTCAATCATACTTTGGTATCCGGCATGCCAATTTCTCTAGATGGGAATTATGCGGGTTCATCCTTGATTCTTCCAGAATCTGGTTGGATGATTACCTGTGGCGATTCCAAACCAGTTGCTGTGATTGTCGAAAGCGGATTTAACATTGATATTCGAGGCGCAGCGATGATGGATTCCGGTTTGCCATTATACGATTTCATAATCACTTCTCGAGAGAATTTCACAATTCTAATCTCTGTTGAAAGCACAAATTACCTTCCTTCAGGTGAGGCTTTCACGATATTTACACCAACTGAATTAGAGGCGAACGGAACAGCTTTAATCGAGATTGATACCATAGGTAGTGATGACATTGAGAGGGTTTTGTGGGTGACTGCTGATGAAGAAGGAATCGTGATTCACCTAACCTCTCGATGTCCATTAAGTGGGTGTTCCTGATGCGCATTGCTATCGTTGGTGTCGGCTCAATAGGTGGAATTTTGCTCGGATCTTTAGCCGATAGTGAAGCCGATCTTATCGCTGTTGCTAGAGGTAACAATGCAGCGGTTCTTTCTGAAATGGGACTCGTATTACACACTCCTGAAGGAAGCATCGAGGTTGTGCCTCCTGAGAGATATATTACAGTAGACTCGACGGTACAAATTTCAGAACAAATTCGCGGAACCTGTGATGTTGCTATCGTTTGTGGAAAAACGGTGGATACGCCATTATTATCTCAAATCGCTGAAGAAATTCTTTCGAATGATGGTGTCGCATTGACAATCCAAAATGGACTCGGTAATGCGGAAGCACTCGCGCATCGAATCGGCCGCGAGCGTGTGCTTGTCGGTTCAATTACACACGGAGCAATGCGCCGAAGTGAAGGCGAAGTAGAATGGGTCGGACGAGGTAGTATCATTTTTGGAGGGATGGGTGAAGTAATACCGAATCAAGTCGAATCGTTGGTTGATTACTTCAATGAAGTAAATCTTAATGCGATGTGGGTTGAAGACTATCAGAGAATAGTTTGGCGGAAATTATTGTTAAATGTAGCGATTAATCCTATTTGCGCAATTGCAGGGGTCAGAAATGGGGCTCTATTGGAAATCAATTCTTTATGGTTACAATCCGTTCAAGCGATGCGAGAGGCTGCGATTGTTGCCCGTGCAGCTGGAATTGATTTAGGCGATATTGATATTGAAGATTATTTGCGAAAAGTTGTAATTGCAACAGCCGAAAATCGTTGCTCAATGCTGCAGGATATTATGGCAGGCCGACCAACCGAAATTGATTCGTTATGCGGGGCTGTTGTTTTGAATGGAGAAGCTCAGGGGGTTCCAACTCCATTCAATGCAATGCTGCACGGACTGGTCAAGGGAATTGAAAAATCACCTGAATTTGGTTGATTTAACCAGGTCTAAATTATAATGTAAACCGACGTTTTCACGGCGAGCAATAGAGCTGTTGACAACCAAGCTCGCCGCATCTAGAAGATTGCGTAATTCGACTAAATCTTGAGTCGGCTTACACGTGCGCCAAACCAAATCCACCTCTTCTGAAAGGTGGGTGATTCTACGTTTAGCACGCTTCAATCTAGCATCACTTTTGACCAAACCGACATCGAGTGTCATCGTCGAGCGTAAAACTTCGAGATCAGCACGAAGCGGCGAATGCTCAATGAGAATGTCGAGATGATCTGCTCTCCAAAGCGGTAAATCATCTCGTAATTCTGGCAATGAATTATTTTCAGCCTGCTCTATTAGGTCCCCAGCAGCTCGCTCGGAGTAAACCACAGCTTCGAGCAGGCTGTTTGAGGCGAGTCGATTTGCTCCGTGAAGACCGGTGCAAGCAACCTCGCCAATCGCATATAATCCACTCATCTTCACGCCATTGACTAGAGCTCGGCCGATTTCATCAACAGCAATTCCGCCAACCATGTAGTGGGCGGCGGGTATAACTGGAATAGGATATGGTCCGAGAGAAATTCCATGTGAGGAGAGGTGATTTGTAATCATCGGGAAATGATGTCGTAAATCAGTGGCATCGAGATGTTCGGTAACTAATATCACATTCCTATCGCCGCTTCGCTTCAATTCTGTATCTGTGGCTCGGGCGACGACATCTCTAGTTCCTAGAGATCCAAGTGGTGAGTAAGCTTTCATGTAGGAAAAGTTTTCTGGATTTGCTCCTTCACCAGCAATCTTCCAATCAGAATAATTTAATTTTGTCATCAAGATTGCGCCATGTCCACGCATCGCTTCTGTGATTAAGAACGGTTTCGTATCAGAAATCGCTAGTGATGTGGGATGAAATTGAATGAATTCCATATCTTTGATGTCGGCTCCGGCACGATATGCCATGCCGACTCCGTCTCCTGTTGCAATCGAGGGGTTAGTTGTCGCTCGATGTAAATGACCTGCCCCTCCTGTTGCTAATACGACGGCTCGAGCTGGTAATGTGTGGACATTGCCTGCTGGAGACAAGCACCAAATCCCACAAATTCCAGCACTAGGATTTCCATGTTCACGCTGGATTAAGTCAATTGCCATCCAATTTTCATTGATTGAAAAACCGGAATCCATCTCCTCTTTTGCACGCTTGGTCAACGCTCTTTCAATCTCTGCTCCTGTCGCATCTTTTGAATGCAAAATCCGACGATCGGAATGCCCCCCCTCTCTCGCCTTGTCGTATTCCCCATCTTCGCCCTTGTCGAAACGCACACCGTGTGTTTCCAAATCACGGATTCTATCAGCGGCTTCTGCGACTACTGAGCGAACAACTTCTTCGTTGCATAAACCGGCTCCTGAAGCTATCGTATCAGCGACATGGGCGGCGAGTGCTCCCGAATCATTAGGGTTGAGGACGCCTGCAATTCCACCTTGAGCCCAATTAGTACTGGATGTTGAAATTGCTTTTTTGGTCACCAATGCAACTTTCATACCAGCGCCAGCGCAGCGGTGGGCGAGAAATAAGCCGGCGATACCTGAACCGACGACAATTACGTCAACGGGGCTCATAAGCTCAGCAGAACCCAGGTTCGCCATGGTGTCTCCAATTCATAAAATGCAATGAATCTTCTCTATCTCTTCGCTGGTTCGAAGCATAGTGTTCGATGTATTTGGCTTTATTTTTAGAGGCTGAAAACCGTTGTGCTGCGAGATAGTTTTCCTCAACATTCATAGGCGGTTTGGTTGCGAGCACGAGAACGTCGTCGGCGATAAACAGTACGATAAAATGGTGATGGGATGCATCTTATTCGAATCGAATTGGAGAATTTCAAATCATTCGGTGGTGAAATCACTATTCCCTTCGACGAAGGATTCACTGCAATTACTGGTCCAAACGGCTCAGGTAAGTCGAATTGTGGTGATGCTATACAATTTGTTCTTGGACCGAAATCGTCGAAAACGCTACGGGCATCAAATGTCACCGAGTTAATTTTCAATGGGGGGGGCAAAGGTAAGGCTGCTCGACAGATGTCTGCAACATTAGTTTTCCATAATTCACCAGAAATAGATGATCGACGCAGATTAAGAATCGATACCGATGAAGTTTCATTTACTCGCTCTGTTCGTCTAAATCGAAAGAGTAAGCCAATCTCATCTTACAGAATCAACGACGAACCGTCATCTGCGACGGAGATGCGACGTGTTCTAGCAGAAGCCGGATTGCACGGCGATGGATACAACATCGTTTTGCAGGGAGATGTCACCAAACTCGCAACGATGACGCCTTACAAGCGCCGTGGCGTATTGGAAGAGGTTGCAGGCGTAACTGCTTATGATGATGAAATTCGCCGAGCGAATAATCAAAGAAAGCATGTCGAAAACAATATCGAGACAATCGATGTTTTCGAAGATGATCAGAAGAAGCGCTTGAAGGGATTGGAAAAGGAACGCACCCAAGCCCTCAAGTTCAAGGAACTCAAAGGTGAACTCAATGTATCAAAAATTATCTTACACCAATCTAGACATCGTAACAGAATCGATGAGGTGAGGTTGCTCGGTGATGAGCGCTCAAATTATTCTGATGAGGGCGAGAAACTGAATGGGCAACTTCATTCTGGAAACCTCAAGTTAGGTGAATACGATGAAGAATTAGTTCAGATTGGTACTGATCTCGATGATATCATGAGCGGCGATGCGCGACAATTGCTCGAGGCGATTCGACAACACGAAATCGATGTCGAAACGAATTCGGATAGAATTGGCGATCATAATCGCTCAATCTCTGAAGCCGAGGGTGATATCGAACAAATCGGCGATGATTTAGAAGCAGCTCAATCTGCGAAGGATGCTGCTGAAGCGAGCCTCAATGATGCCCATGATTCTTTGAAATACTCTCATACCTCCTCTCTTCAAGCAGCAAAAGATGAGGAAGAGGCAAGAAATGCAATCGAATCAGGCGACCGCCATGGTCGTGATTTGAATCGAGCATTAGGGAAAGCGAATGAGTTGGTCGATGAGACACACATAGCCCATGCTGAAGCGAGACTTACTGCCGACCGTGCAGAACAAAATACTCAACTAGCCTCAGAAAAACTCGCTGATTTAGAAGAGGAATATGAAGATGCTACGATGGCTCGGGACGACCTTGAATTGGTCGGAGAGGATTTGCAGGACGACGGTAATACCGTTGATCGCGGATCATTAGCTGAGGAAATGCGTCGTCTGACAAAGCAGGAAAACAGCATGCGTGAAGATCGCGACCGTGCTGAAATTCGAGCTCGTGACTCAGAAGTAGCCCTCGCAAAATCTCGGGCTCGTGCCGAAACCCGCGCGAGCCGCCCCGGCTCCTCTATCACTCTCGCCGCATTGACCAAGCTTCGCCAAAGCGGCGAGGTGAAAGGAATTCTTGGCTCGCTTGGCGAACTGTGTTCACCGAAAGATCCAGCTCACGAAGAAGCATTGTCGAATGCCCTTGGAGGGGGGCTTCGAAGTATTGTCGTTACCGATGATGAAGTCGCAGCAAATTGCATCAAATGGCTCAGACTAAATGGAGGTGGCCGAGCAACTTTCTTGCCACTAAATAGATTGAGTGTCAGCCGGCCACAAGGTCGTACATTAATCGTAGCAAATAATCCAGGAGTATTTGGATTTGCAAAAGACCTCCTAGAGTACGATGATGGAATTGACTTGGCAGTAAGGTATGCCTCAAGAAATACGCTAATTGTTCAATCCATGGATGTCGCCCGTAGAAATATGGGTGGTGTCAGAATGGTCACACTCAAGGGCGATATAATCGAAGGTTCAGGGGCTATGACTGGCGGTTCTCCTGGTTCATCAAATCGTTCTTCTTTTGGTGGTGGTGGACAAAACCTCCTCGGTCTTGACAAGCTTGAGCGAACAGTTGAAGAAGCAAATTTGGTTTATTCTACAGTCGAAGCTGCTCTGCGTGAATTGCGTTCAAATCAGCAAATTTTGCGTGACCAAATCAATGGTTTAGGTGGTAGCGATCATTCTGTAAAGGTGCGAGAGTGGAAGTCTGATTTGTCGAGAGCTCAGAAAGATGTCGATGAACTTGGCAAGAAAGTAATTACTGCAAGAGAAGAATTTAGGAATTTCGAGAAAGTATATTCTTCTGCAAAACTTCAAGCGGAATCCGCTCAAAAGGCCCTTAATGATGCTATGATTGCTAGAACGAAAGCAGTAAATAAGCTTCAAAATCACACGCCAGATCACCTCTCACAAATTCTTAGGAGTGCGGAACGGACACGAACAGAATCCGAGCGAACTCGCCTCGCCTCTGAAGCGTCAATTTCTACAGAAAAGGAAAGAATGGGGATTCTTGATGCTCGAGTAAGTGAGCTTACTCGGCAAATTTCACGCAGTCAGGGTGTGATTGAATCCGCTTTACTTGCGGTTCAGTCTCTGAGCGAATCAATAAATAAATCAAAGACGGAATTAATCGAATTGAAAGGCCAAGCATCTCAATTCGATGAAGAACAACAACTCCTCACCGATAGGAGGGAGGAAATAATCGGTGAACGAGCGAGTTTACGAACTTCGCTCGATACTATGTCACAGAAACGACAAACATTCTTATCGCGAATCGAAGAATTGTCGATTCAAATTCAACAAAAGCGGCTTGCGGTCGATGAGATCGTTGCTGAGTTAGCTGCTGAGCACATAGAGGTGCCAGCAGCAGATATCCAACTACCTACAGTGGCCGAGGCGGAGAGGAGCGTGCAGGGGCTCGAGCGCCGCCTCGGTCATCTCGGCGATGTCAATATGCTTGCAATCGAGCAGTATGATATCGCCGTAGAAAGAATTGCTGGGCTGGTAGATGATGGAAAACTATTGCGTCAACGCCGTGAAGATTTGGTCTCGATTGTAGATAAATTACAAACCGAGAGAAAATCACGATTATTGTTGGTCTTCGAACATGTAAACAAAAACTTCAGCCGTGTTTACGAAATTTTACAACCAAACGGATTCGGTAGTCTGAGATTGGAAAATCCGAAGGACCCGTTCGAGGGCGGATTGGAAATGGATTGTGTCCCACCAGGAAAGAGCCGCCGAACTCGCAGAAACTTACTATCTGGTGGTGAAAAATCGATGGCGGCTCTTGCACTAATTTTCGCAATACAAGATTACGAACCAAGTCCATTCTATTACTTCGATGAGGTCGATCAAAATCTTGACCCATTCAACTCCGAGCGCATCGCAACGCTTTGCCGAATACGCTCGCAACGCGCTCAATTCATCATGGTCACTTTGAGAAAAGTCAGCTTGATGATAGCCGACCACCACATTGGAATCACACATGCGGGGGATGGTCTCAGTCGCCGAATCACCGACTTTAACAGGGCTGCTGCCCTAGAAATGAGTGAGGAATTAGAACGAGAGGAACGTTCCCGGAAGCAATCTGAGGAGGAGCGCGAATCACTTGTCTTACCTGACCCTGCTATAATGCCCAGAGTCCCTGAAGCTCTCGGCACCCCTAAATCTCTTGGTGGATTGGCTGATAGAGCAGGTGTTGAAACTGAAGATTCCGCTGATATAGGCGTGGATTCATCAACAGAACTAGATCAAGTGGTTTTGGCTGGAACTGAACTTCCTGCGGATGAGGTGAGCGCATTCGAATCATTGATTGAGCGAACAGATGATTGGTCAGAGGATCTCGAGGAATCTGACATTATTCAAAATGCGATAGTCGATGAACAACAATCCGAAATTAAATCGAAATCAGAAATTACAGAAGTAATCGATTCAGATACTTCAGAAATTGATATAGAGTGAGTTGAGAATATGGGAATTTTCGATGGTACAGCGATGAAGGAAGACATTGTCTCCCGACTCATGATAGGTGAAACCGACCTTAAAACTAGTCAATACCTCGATAGATTAGTCGAACTGTCTCAACTCGAAGAGGCCGAACATCAATTCCTCATCGAACCATTCGACCGTTCCGTCGCTCTAGTTTTCCAAATGTTTCAATCGAGCGACCTCGATCCTTGGGATGTCGATTTGAGTGCTTTTCTGAAGATGTTTAACAAGCGAATTGATGAGGCAGAAAATATCGATTTACCAACATGCGGCCGCCTTGTCAGAATGGCTTGGGCAATTCTTCGCGGCCAAGCATCGACATTAATTGAGCGCCAAGAAAGATCTCTCCTAGAGGAAGAGGAAGAGGACACCTGGGATTTCCACGATACTTGGGAAACAGAATTTTCTGATGAAGATTACAATTTTTCTGCAACGGTTCTTTCTGGTCAGGCTTCAGATGTTCTGCCTTCGATGTTTGAAGGTAGAATTCATCGCGATGAAGGCCGACCCGTTACCTTAGGTGAATTACTGATGGGCTTGCAAGCGGCAGGTCGCCTTTCGGAAGAACAACGATTACGTGAGCAAATCGCCAAAGAACGACGCGAAGCACATGAACGAGCCCGGGCTCAATTCAAAGGTAGTCTTCACGTCGAAGATTTAGAAGCAGATCTTTGCAGAACTTGGAATGTTCTCCGCGATAGAACAGTGGATGGCAGTGGTATGGTCAATCTCGGTGAGATTGTCGAATTATTAAAGCAACAATCTCTCGAAAAAGGCTATTCAGATGATGAAGCGTCGGCGGAAGCACAGGTTACAGCATTGGTTTCTTCATTATTTCTAACTCACCGGGGCTATGTTGATTTAACTCAGGAGCCTGGGAAAAATGGTTTGATTTCTTTACAAAATTTGCATCAAGATGATACTGATTTCTTATCTTTAAGTGAACGATTAAATCCTAAAAGTGAACTATTAGGGGGCGTTATTGCAGATGTCTGAAGCGAGTCTTTCCGCCATTCTAGAAGCTATTCTATTCACATCTGGACGTTCGATGTCAACTGCTGAATTAGCGGTAATTGTTGAGAAATCCAATGCAAAAGTAGGTGCCGCCTTATCAGAACTTCAGGCAAGAATCAAGCGTCGTCAGGATTCAGCTCTTCAACTAACAGAGGTTTCAGGGAGATGGATTTTCGAGGTCAGACCAAATCTTTCAGATCACTTACCTGACTCATTCCGCCCGGACACTCCTCAACGATTATTGCCAGCTGCTGCGTTAATTGCTTATCATCAGCCGATGGCCCAATCTCAATTGGTTGAAATGCTTGGTCAGAGAGCTTATGATCACGTTCGAGATTTGGCCAATTTGGGATTGATCGATCGTCGTCGTGACGGTTTAACTCGTAGACTGACAACAACCAGACGATTTGCAGAATACTTTGGTTGTCCAGAGGTTGAATACCGTGCCGTCCGAACTTGGTTCAGGGCAGAGGCGGCTAAGATGGGGTTGACCAGTGCACAGTTAGCAGCTTCTTTAGCACCAGATGAGCAGATGACGATTACAGAATTCTCAGCTGAAGAGGGGACTTCGACTGAAGTCAATGTTCAATCTGATGAATAGACTTCAGCTTACTGCAATCCCGGTTACGAACGATTTGTGAATCAGTTGCCACGAACTGAATTTAGAGCTGCTTCGACAGCTGCCATGGTAATGCGCTCACCGCTCTCTCTAACCTTATTTGCCACAGTTTCAATTTCAGTTTCTTCTGCACCAGCGCTTGCACACATATTGCGAAGATGCAGTTTCATGTGTCCTGCTTGAATTCCAACCGTAGCCAGTGCGCGAAGAGCGCCGAGATTCTGTGCTAATCCTGCCGCTGCCATACATTTTGCTAATTGGTCGGCGGAATTGATGCCGAGGAGGGCGACATTTGCTTGGGCACCTGGGTGTATTCGAATCGCTCCACCGACGAGGCCGACTGCCATTGGGATCTCAATCGAGCCGACTAGGTTTCCTTCGTTGTCTTTTTCCCAGTGCGTCATTGATCCATATTCTCTTCCATATGCACAATAGGAGTGAGCACCGGATTCAATGGCCCGCCAATCTTGTCCACAAGCGATAGCGATTGGTGAAATCGCATTCATGATCCCTTTGTTGTGTGTTGTTGCTCGAAACTGGTCAGCTGCAGCGAAATGATAGGCTTGAATCACTCCATCTATTACTTCTGTGCCACGTGTTGCATCAGTTCCTGCATCTGACATTTCCTCGGGTGTAAAGGTGGCACTTACGCGTGCGAGTCTGTGGACTGCTAGGTTACTGATAATTCGTAGGATTACTGTCCCACCAGAGATTGATTCGACTTGAGGGGCTATGGTTTCTGCCATCGTATTCACTGCATTAGCCCCCATCGCATCTCGACAATCTACTAAGATGTGGACGATGACCATTGGACCAGACATGGTTTCGATAATACGAACTTCGACGTCTCTACAACCGCCACCAAATTTGACTAGAATCGGATCAACATCATTACAGGATCGGATCAATCCATCCTTGGCAGCGAGAATGGCATCCCTGGAGGCAGAGGGATTTTCACAATCAACGATTTGAATTTGTCCAATCATGACAGGGTCAGTATTATCTGAAGTAAATCCACCTTTTACTTGACACCTTTTTGCCATGTTAGAAGCAGCAGCAACGACACTAGCCTCTTCAACTACGAATGGGATTAGGTAATGTTCGTCGTCGATGATGAAATTAGTTGCGACTCCAATCGGTAAGGAATAGCGTCCAATGACATTCTCGATCATTCGATCAGCAGTGCCTTCGTCTAGCTCGGCATTCTCCCAAGCAGCAATTTGTTCATCACTTAGTCCAGCAATCTCTGCAAGCATTTCCCTTCGTTCTGGTACAGAGAGTTTGTAGAATCCTTTCAAACGACTATTGTCAACGGGCATGTTTCCACCGCTCCTTGCTACGCCATTCTGTATCTAACCTCTTTGGATTACCATCATTGTATCTAATTGTCTACTACGGGCCTAGAATGCAATGAGGTGGTTATTTTTTTTCATCACAATCCTCATATTTCCCTCTAGAGGTGCTGGTAGGTAATTCTGGGCTAATTTTGTTTTTTTCTAAATCAGTGTCCGCTTACGGGGTGTGAGACTCACTTTTGTTAATGGATAATGCGTTAATTCCTCCATTAACGCTTCTCTAACGCATCAATAAAGCGTTAATAAAGCGTTAATATTTACGCACCTAATCTCCAAAATAAGCAATTTTTCAGTGTTCCCGAAGGACCGCTGAAAAAATAAAGCGTTAATTTGGCCTATTGATGCGTAATTATGCGTGAACATTATGTACTCGTAAGCATGCAACGCGCATGTGGACGACCAAGGCGTAAATCTACTCGAACTGCCTCCTCTCCGAGGAAACCCATTCGATGGTCGCCCTATCGAATCATCTCGTGCGCACGAACTAGTTGGCCACCAACCTCTTCTCGCAAAGTGGCGCGATCATATTCATTCTCAATCGCCGAGAATGGTTTTGTTAATCGGCGAGCCCGGTTCTGGACGTACCTCGATAGTCAACACGGTTTCTTCTCTGACTTCTCAGAGTTACATCTCTCAATATTTTCCTGAGTTACAAGATCCAGTCAAATCTATTTTGCAAGAGCTGACAGTTCACTTCGGAGATTTTGAAATTCCAAGCTCGATGAATTTGTTATCACAAAAATTGGTTTCCAGTCTAGATGAAATTTCAGGCCCGTTGCCACTAATTGCATTTGATTACCCATCTAATATTGATCTTGGAAGGATTATCTCATCAATGGCCCCAACCCTCTCTCGCCTTCGCGCCTTCACCATCATCTCGATTACTCCTTCTCAGCTCAATGCTCTCGGAGATGGAGTGATTGATCTATTCGATATCACCGATCGGTTGACAGGATTCTCAAAATCAGAAATTCAACAAATGGTCAATATCAGAACTAAAACCCGTTCAAGGGAGATGTGGAATATCAAACCAACTTTGCTAGAGGCAATTCATAACCAAACCGGAGGCAATCCTCGTGAAGTCCTGAAATTACTTCGTGATTTAGTTGATGAACGACGAAATGTGGGTGGGGTAGGCACCTTGGCGAAATTAATGTCATGGAGGGCTGTTGATCCTTTTGCTCAAGTCATTGAACCTGTAGTTTCAGAAACTAAATCTCTAGAAGAAGATTTACAAATACCTGAGTCCCCTTCTATTATGATTTCCGAGGAATCTGTAGAAGATTATGTCGATGAAGAACCGGATGATCTATGGGATATCGAAGAGGACGAAAGTCTTCCGGAAGAACCGAAACAATTTGATTGGAATGATGATTTTGGCGATCCTGAAATTGATTGGATTGACAATGCTAAAGTCGAAACGAAAGTCGAAGATGATGACGAAGAATCTCGCATCGAAGCTCTAGAAAATCAATATTCAGAATCTGAGCCTTACATTCCCGAGCCAGAAACAGAACTTTTCATGCAAGCTGGAACTGAACCTCCTGCTAGCGTTTTCGGAGGGGGGTCATTTGGAGGTTTGAGAAAACGCCTGGCCGAGACAACTGACGAAATGCCGAAGGGACTAGATCAGACCGAAATCATCTATGCAGACCATGTTAGAAATCAACCGAGCCCATCCTCAAACCAAAAAATTCCGGACGACATAGTTGAAATCGAAGAGAATCAAGATCATTATGAAATTGAATCTTCGCGTGATACCCCTGAAATGCCAGCAAAACTGGACCATTCGATCAAGAAAATTGCTGAAGAACATGTGTTCTCAAGCGATGGTGCTGAATGGTTTGTCGATCAATCTCTTGGCAATACTTTACCTGATTTGAATAAAAAATCGGCATTTGAAGAGGAAACGGAACAAGAACTAATTATTGAAGAAACACCTCAATTTGAAGAAGATTACCCAGAAGAAATTGTCAGGGATGAACCGACTCCCCCCCATCCTGAAATTCCTGTGGTCCCTTCCGTTCAATTAATTCCAGATAGTTCTGAACCTATTCAGTTACCGTTCGGGGTTATCAAACAACCAAGGCAAACTGTACAAACTCCTTCCCAACCTACCCATCAACCATCAATTCCTCTTTCTTTCGCCCCACTTTGGGATGACGACTCCCCCCTTAATTCAAAAAAATTCCATACCCTCTCTGATTCTGAGCGAATGATTCTCGAAACTGCATCGGTGCGTGAAATTTCTCCTTCCGATGCTGAATTACAAGCGCGTTTGGAAGTTGGTCGACCGCGCTTGTCACAAATTTACAATGGCTTGCAAAAAGCCGGCCTGCTCTCGGTTCGAAAGCAAGGCCGTACTAGATTTTTCAAACTCAGCAGTGCGGCATCCACAGCAATTGCTGCGACAGCTGGAATGGGTTAAATCAAACAATTAGGTGAAATGATGTCGGATGATGGTTCAATAGTTACGCGCGAAAAAGTTGAGAGTTATCTTGCACTGACTGCCGAGGCCAGAGCCAAAGCAACACCTTGCACACAAAGCGATGAGGACGCAACTCGCCTTGCCTCGATGATGAGAATGTGTGATGATTACCAATCCGATGCACGTCATTTCATGGAACAAGGAGATTTAGTCCGTGCATTTGGAGCAATAAATTACGCTCATGCATGGATAGATGCAGCCGTGCGCATCGGATTGATGAACGGACATGGTGACGATAGGCTGTTCACATTACCTTGAAAATCTCCGTTGCAAATTTTTAATTACAACGATATGAGATTAATTTTCGACGTGTCTTAAAATTCGTCTCGAAGTGACTTCGACATAAGAGCCACCATTTTCAATTAATCGCTCTTTCAATCGTCGATCAACAGTCAAAACTGGCCAGCGATTTTTCCGAGAAAGTTCGATTAACATCAAATCCGTATGTCGAATTCCTTCCGGATTTGCCATTGGCTTCCCACGTTTGGCCAGAAGTGGCAACAAAAGTCCTCGTCGTTGCTGCGCCAATGAATCTAGTTCTTCCTGGACTTTGTCGAGCACGATGTAATCGGGTTTACCTAGCACATCGCGCATCGAAACATCAAGATTCAATCCAGCATCAATCAACGCAGCCCAACCACAGGCGTCGATAAGGACGCTAACCATTTTTTCACCCAGAGATTGTGCCGTGACCAATTAATCGCCATCGTGTTCCGACCCGGCGTGAAAGTGTGATTCTCGAGCCTTCTTTTGCACAGATTGGTCTGCGTAATTCCATGGTTGCTTTCTTGCCCTTAACCGAGGTTACGGTACCAACAGAAGTTGCTGTTGCTGAATTGATCATCAACAATTCATTAGATTGTAAATTGCGCACAGGCTCTGCTTCACCACCTCCTGAAGCGACCATATTATCGAGCAATTCAAGGTTAATTCCTAATTTCTCCCAAGTCGGAGGTAATTCCCCCACTCTTGCCATAACCTGACCTGATAATTCGTCTGCCTTGGATGCAACAGGGTCGAGAGGTGTCGCAATTCCACAAAGCCCACCTGCGTGAGCACTTTCCAAATCATTGCCGCCGCCCTTGATACTCTCGATTACTGTCGGTAATGGTTCCCAGTGGAATTTGTTGCCTTTTTGGATTCGACGACCTGGGGCAATCAGAATCTCGTCACCGACAGAAAAAAATCCTTCGACGATGCTTCCACCGAGTATTCCACCAGTCAGCTTTTCTGGTCGAGTTCCAGGTCGATTTGTGTCAAAAGAGCGCGCTACATACATTAGACCATTTTCTTCTCCAGAGCGGTCTGGTGTGGGAATTATTTCTTCAATCGCTTGAATCAGAATATCTAGATTTACATCGTGGTGAGCAGAGACTGGAATCACTGGAGCATTTTCTGCAATTGTTCCTTTTGTGAAATCCCTGATCTCTTTGTAATTCTGCTTGGCCTTTTCACTAGTAGCGAGATCGATTTTATTTTGAACGATTACAATATTCTCAATTCCAGCAATTTCGAGAGCAGCGAGGTGCTCTCGAGTTTGTGGTTGTGGACAGGTTTCAGTCGCTGAAATCAATAGAAGAGCTCCATCCATAATTGATGCGCCTGAAATCATCACTGCCATCAGTGTCTCGTGTCCTGGGGCATCAACAAAAGAAACGGTGCGTAGGTATTCTTTTACATCGTCTTTCTTACCTTCAGGATGCTTTCCTTTGGCGTAAAATTTCCCTTCTTTCGTCGAATAAAATTCTGTATCAGCATAACCGAGTTTGATACTGATTCCACGCTTACGCTCTTCGGAGTGAGTATCGGTCCAAGTTCCAGACAGAGCTTGTGTGAGAGTGGTTTTACCGTGGTCGACGTGACCTACCATTCCGATGTTTACTTCGGGCTGTCGTTGCGCTTTAGCCAGAAGCATCATCCCCTATCGATTCACTCTTCTTCGGAGGTGGATGACTCGACAGGAGTAAATTCCTCAACATCAAAAATGGTGCCGAGATTACGGTTTCCAGTTTCAATAATTTTGAGATTTAACTGACGTGTTTCTGTGCTGATAGTGTTTCCACGGAGATTTCTTCGGCGGCGAATACCATCGTACTTGTATCGGTAAACCTTGGAGTTCTTCTTTACGTATTTCTTACCTTTGTAACCAACACCTGCTGTAATCAAAACAGACTTGATGTTGCCACCAGCGAGATCTGCACGCATTGGGCGACCTGTTTTATCGGAACCTCCGGTAATTTCCAACTTGTAACCGGAAAGTGATTGATCACCTTCTCCAACGAATATTCCATCAACGTTATCGCCGATCTTTTTTCCGAGGAAATGATTGTAGTTAGAGCCGGCAATTTCTACTGAAAACGCACGTCCACCCGCATCGGGGTTCGTATCGTTGATTACTGCCTTGAAGGTTTGTTCTCCTGCCATATTAGTCACCTTGGACGGCATCCCGAGATACGACCCCTATAAGAGCGGTTCGGAAGCCCCTAGGGGCTTATTTCCTTCGTTGCAAATCTTTCTCAATTCTTCTTTCTAGATTCGCGGGTGCGATACTGTTCATCGTTATATGAGTTGTTCGACCTCTTCCTACCGTTGATTTTGCCTTGCGTGTTTCGATTAACCCCTCACTTTCAAGGAACTTTAGGTGTTTCCAAAATGTTGTATAACTTCGTTGTTTTACCTCAAATTCTTCACAGACCAATGCGTATAATTTCTTTGCATCACCACTCGTTACTTCGCCGGACTTTTTCAATCGCCTGCACAGGCCGAGCATGATTAATTTTTGATCTTTTGAGAGTGAATCAACCTGACTCGGTTCGAGTGAGGCAGAACGAAGTGTGCTCGGTAAAACGTCCTCGATAGTGACCTCTCCACGACCAGATTTTTCGGCGCGGCGGACCGCAGCCTCGAGTAACTCAATAGCAATACGTGCATCACCGCTACCAGCAGCGAGTGCGCCGATTCGAGTCAGAACTTCTTCACCAACCGTGCCGGTGATACAAGCAGCGTCGGCACGTTGGTGAGCGATGGCTGAGAGTCCAGTTTGATTATATGGCGCCAATTCAAGAAGATTGCTAGCGCCAAGTCGAGAAATTATCGCCGGCTCGAATAGCGTTAACAGGGCTGAATCTTGACTGACAAGAATAAGCGAGATCGACCCTTGATGGTCCTTGCCTTCATCAATTCGAAGTAGTTTGTAGATGAGGTCGGAATTATCGCGACGAATTAACGTATCAACCTCGTCGAGTGTGAGTAAAAGATGCAAATCGTGCGCGAGTAGATTTCTACGAATCGATTGAATAATTTCCCCTGAACTCAGTCCGCGCTCAGGGTGTCCAGAGTCGAGAGATATTGCGATTTGTTGCAGAACTTGGGATGCAGAGGGGTTCACCCTACAATTTACATGGACAACTGTGACTTTTCGAACTTCGTGAAGATGTCTACGCAAATCTTCACCGAATTTTTTTGTCAAAACAGTTTTTCCAGTTCCAACAGGGCCGGTGATGATTGCTCTTCCACTGGTGCCATTACTTCCTATGTGTGAAAACATACTGGCGAGTTCTTCCAACTCATCATCCCGATTGACTAAAGCTGGAGGTGTCCAATCGAAAGAAAAAGGTGACTTATCCCGAAGGATTTTGCCAGCGCCGATGCGGTCGAGGTATCCTGCCATTCATTGTTCTCGTGCTCTCGCCGTTATTAGAGATATTTGCTGTAACGCGCGCACATACACGCCTCTGTGCACGCGCGCGTGGAAATAGAATCAAATTTCCTAAAATTCGATGTTGAGAAAATAGTCAACAAATCAAGGGATTTCATCGAATTGATAGCCGTTCTCCCACTGCTTCTCACCGAGGGCAACCTCAAGTTCAAACGGCGTGATTAATGGCTTAGCATATTTCACCGCATCGTCGATAGCAATGCGTGGACATGCGGTGTTGACGAAGGCATCGACTGGATAGAAATCGATTAGGTCTGGGCCGACATGGTCGAGGGCCAAAAGATATCCTTTCTTACCATGTTTTTCGAGAAGCTTCTTCATTCGAATCGCTAAATTACGGCGCATTTGTCCAGGCTTTTCGCCAATCAAAATTCCAAAATTCTTAGCGTCATCTACGCTAAAAATCAATCCCATTCGCTGACGCAATATTCGCTCGATTCGCTCAAACGACATTTCACTAGCTCCCCCATCATAAGGATCGAGCAGTGCCAGTGGTTTACCTGTGTGCATTACTAAACCAATTGGGTGAAAATCTCCTGAACCAAGGAAAAGGTAGTGACCAATTGACGGGTCATCACCTGAATAATTACAGCCTAAAACCTGCCCTGGGAATGTTAGGCGTGCACCTCCAGTAGGAATCGTAACTTCAAATCCTGCTGCTTCTAATCGCAACTTGTATTCCTCCAAAAGGTGCAAGTGTTGAATCGAGCCAACCAATCCTAACTTTACTCCGGTAAGTGGAGCTACTCTCCCAACCGCATCTACGAAACGCTCTCGTGCTGCTTCATCGCTGAGGTCGATAGGTGATTCTGATTCGATGATTCGCGCCTCTGCAATTGCCTTATGGCGTGCTAGAATTGGCAATACCGGGTCGATTTCAGGGTCTCCATCATAGGTGACAGGGATAAAATGAGTTGGCATTCCTGAATCGATGTTCATTGCACTGTGTCCCATGTGAGCGACTAACTCCACACCCATCATGCGCATCTTATCGTGCACCAAATCACAGGCACCATAGCATGGGTCAGCGGCTAAAACCACCTTTGCCATCGAGCCATCTTCGATTTCATCCATCATTTCCAGGGCTTGCATCTTCAAGCCCTCAGGGACCTGAAGTGCCACAAGACGATGGTCGTTCTCTTTGATTCTCTCGACTAAATCCTCGAGTTGGAAATCATGACGTTCCATATCCATGGTTATTACCGACTCACCGTCATAGGGCCTGTATTTGAGCGGTTGCATCTGAATAGTGACGTGCATTCATCCAAAATCATTCCTCGCGTAGTTCTCGTACACGTGGAATCACCTCGGTAGCAAAGAGTTTGATTGAATCCATACAATCTTCATGAGGCATTGTGCCGTTGCTGTATTTCATGTCGAATCTATTGACTCCCAGATGGTTGGTGACATCTACTATCTTTCTTGCTACAGTCTCTGGAGAACCTACAAACATCGCTCCATCAGGACTAGTTCCGAACTGGAACTGATCATATCTCATTGGTGGCCAACCTCTATCCCTACCTATCTTGGCATACATTTTCTGTAGGTGTGGCCAGACTGTCTGCTTCGCCTTCTCATCTGTCTCTGCGATATGTCCTGGGCAGTGAATTGCTACCTCACCTACTGGTAGATTGAACTGCTTTCGAGCATTATGATACTGGTCGACGAAAGAAGTAAACCTGGTTGGTGATCCTCCTATGATGGCGAGCATTAACGGGAAATCGTATCTAGCTGCTCGGATTACTGACTCCTGACTCCCTCCAACTCCTACCCATGATTTCATTTGAGGTCGTTCGAGTCTGGGATAGACTACTTGATTTTGAAGGGAAGAGCGAGTGCGACCTTGCCAAGTAACCGGTGAGCCATCTCTCAATTGGGAGAATATCTGTAACCTTTCTTCGAATAAATCATCGTAGTCACTGAGGTCGAATCCGAATAGGGAGTATGACTCGGTGAAAGATCCCCTGCCGAGTATTGGCTCAGCCCTCCCGTTCGAAAGGGCATCTATGGTAGCGAAGCGCTGATACACCCTCACCGGGTCATCAGTGCTGAGTACAGTAACAGCGGTATTAAGTCGAACATTGTTAGTCTTTGTTGCGATTCCAGCGAGCATCGTCTCTGGCGCAGAGATAACGAAATCCTCTCGGTGATGCTCCCCTACTCCAAAGCAATCAACTCCTAGATGGTCAGCTAGTATCGCCTGTTCAAGCACATTTCTTAGAACTTGGGCGTCATCAAGCAACTGGTTGGAAGGCCCATTCGTTGCATCGCCGAAGGTGTGCAACCCGAACTCCATATCTACCATTATTTACCGCAGACATGGGTTAGAATTTAAACGAACAAGTATTCTTGTTGTTACTGTCAACAATAAAAATTACTTGAGAATTTCAACCTTGCCGTCGATGATGTCAATCCTTGCAAGTGAGCGTACTGGCCATTCTGGACGCTCGCGATTCAATCGCTCTCGCCCTTCACCCTTCTCGATTGCGACGACGACATCCTTCAGGATTACTCCCATCTCTTCTAATCTCTCTAACAAAGGCTCCAAAGTTCCACCAGTAGAGATTACATCATCGACGATAACAATTCGGTCGCCAGGGTGAATGTCATTGATGTAAACGGTGGATTGAGAGTAACCTGTAGCAACGTTCACCCCCACTTCACCTTCCATTCCATACGAGCGTTTGCGGACGACAACAGTCGGCTTTCCAGTTGCATCACCGACTGCAGCCAGAAGTGGCAAGCCCATCGCTTCGACTGTTACAATCAAATCGACTTCTGACCAATCTACGCTAGCAACGATCAAATCACGCGTAGCACGCAATACATCGGCATCCATCCGAGGTATTCCATCTGAAATCGGATGGATAAAGTAAGGGTAATCTCCCTTCCAAATAATTGGAGAACCCCTGAGTGAATCTTGCAAGATTGATAATGGGTCACCGGGAGTCATTCCCGACCACACTCAAATTAGTCCCTTGGCTCGTAAGTGTTCAGATCCTTCAGCCACATGGATAGTGCAAGGGGTTGGGAACTTGCAAGTTGCCTTACGAAGTGCATCTCGAGCTTGAGCATAGAATTCGGGTTGGGTAACAATCGAAACGACTACTTGGTTTCGCTGAACGCGAGCTGCGGTTCCGACATTTTTCCCAAAGGAAAGACGCATACCTTGTGATACACGGTCTGCCCCTGCACCGGTCGCTTGCTTATTTTCTCGCAAAATTTGGTGAGGGTAGGTGTGCATTCGAAGTGCATATTGGTCAGCAGCAACCGATCTGATGGTTGCGTTTGCTACCTGACGTGCTGCCTCGAGAGCCGAGTCTCGAATTTGACAAGGATTATTTGCAGTTAATTCAAGTCGAATTGGGAATTCTCCTGCTTCAGCCTTGACTCGATTACCCATAAAGTAACGTAAAATTCGATTATTTGGCACACCGCCGGTGTACTTACGTCGAGTGAATGCCTGACCCTTAATCTGGCGGTACATTTTTGCCGGCTTGCGTGCCATCTGAATTACCTCGGACTCGGCCGACCTGCCTGCCGTATATAATTCTGAGTGAGCCACCGTAGGTGGGAATTCAAGTAGTTCTGAGCCGCTCGCTCTCCGCCCTTACTACCTTTACTCCTGCAACGATTAAGATGAAGCCGATTACCAATGAAATACCAATTTTTTCATCGAGTAACCACCAGCTGCCCAGAACTCCAAAAACTGGAACCACGAAAACGTAGGAAGCAGCGGAGGTTGCACCTAATCTCTCGATCCCTTTCACAAACCAATAATATGCCAGAACTGTCGAGAGTGCTCCAAGGTAGAAAATAGCGTACCAGTCCTGTGTTGTAGGGTCTGGCAAACCAAATTGCCATGTTTCGTATATAGCCAGAGGTGTCAACAACACAGTGCCTATCAATGAATACCAAACTACAATTTGAAGAGCTGTCGAAGGTCCTTCTCCTCCTCTTTGCTCCATCATTCTCCTGGTCATGTTGGTTGTCGCCGCCCAGGATAATGCAGCGAACATAATCAAAATATCACCTAGAATTCTATCAGCAAATTCGATTTGAGTATTCGGGCTCCAACCCGTAACGATTGCAACACCAATGAAGCCGCAGGCTAGGCCTACCAACATTTTTGTTGATACTTTTTGACCGAGGAGTGGAGCTGCGAGTAATACTGTGAAGATGGGATTGAATGTGATGATTAGTGATGCATCGCTAGCTGCGGTATAATATACACCGTGCATGAAAAATAATTGGTATCCTAAAACTCCGGTAAGCGCAAGAATAGTCACTGTTTTCAATGACTTTTTATCTCGAGTAAACCATTGAACCGGCTTGCCACTAGCGGCCTGAAAAGTGAACCAAGCATAGAAAATAATCATTGTCAAAACATATCGCATCCAAGCGCCGGTCATCGGTGGTAAACCATGGGCTAGCATTCTACCGACTGGCCAAGATAGACCCCAAATCAGAGCGACAAGCACCATCATTGCGTGCGTTTTGTACTGCTTCTCACCCGACATCTCTCTGCCCTCAGATGCTCCCGAACCATCAAGGTAAATTATACCAATTGTAATCGACTTTTCCGCACTGGCTTGCAAAGATGGTAGTAGGTCTTATGCACCGCCGGCGCTGTGAGTATATCTACGCGCAGCGTAAGCGATGGAGGTGAGGTGAGGTGTCAAAGAGAGGTATGCTCGATCAATTCGCAGAAATCAAGGCGCAGCACCCTGATACGGTGCTATTTTTCAGGATGGGAGATTTCTACGAGATGTTTCACGATGATGCAGTATTAGCGGCAGATGTCTTGGGGATTACGCTGACTAGCCGTGATAAGAAATCGGATAATCCTGTGCCTATGGCTGGCGTTCCATGGCATTCTGTCGAAGGCTATCTGCAAGTAATGCTTCGAGCCGGGCACAAGGTTACACTTTGCGAACAAGAAGATGAACCCCGCCCAGGTTCAAAAATTCTCGAACGGGTTGTCACTCGCGTCTATACACCTGGATCGCTCTATGAAGAGAATTTGATTGGCGAAGATGGTTCAAGTTTACTCGCTGCAATAGCACCAAAGGGTGATTCAGTTGGCTTGGCGTTGTTGGATTCTTCAACTGGCCGCTCATGGGTACAGGAGCATACAGGGGCCGGTCGTTGGGAACGTGTTAAGGACGAATTACAGCGATGGTCTCCCAGTGAAATTGTAGTCGGCGGTAAGGATGCTGAAAGTGAGCATATTTCAGGTTTATTGGCAGATTTAGATCGCGTAATTTTGAGTGTCCATGAAGTTGATGTTGAACAGCGGCTTCAGGCTGTTCGCGATCATCTCAAAGTCTCTGATTTAGGGTCAGTCGATCTAGATTCAAAGCCACTGGGCTTACAGGCGTGTGGACTTGCAGCGAGTTATGTTGCCCGCCTTCATCTTATCGATGTGGTTCCGCTACGCGAGGTTCACTTTGATGCAGATGAAGGCCATATGGTTCTCGATCAGACAACATTACGTAACCTCGAATTGAGCCACACTCTCGTTGGTGAAAAAGAAGGGTCATTGCTACAGTCCATTGATTCAACGCGAACATGGATGGGCCGCCGCCTCCTCAAAGAATGGGTGATGCGACCATTGACGAATCGTGAGCAAATTGCATCTCGCCACGCCGCGGTTGCAAGTCTTGTTAAGGCTCCGCGGCGGCTTGATTCGATTCGTGAAACTCTGAAATCGATGAGAGATTTGGAGCGATTAGCTACCCGCTTATCTTATGGTCGAGCAAATGCAAGAGATCTTGTTGCAGTAGCAGATTGTTTGGCACGAATGGAAAAACTTCAATCCTTATTGAGTGAAGGAAATTCAGATTTGTTAAACGAATGCGCTGAAGGTATGACAAGTCTCGAACCGATAATGCACCACATTTCATCTAGTGTCGTCGATGAGCCACCACCAACCATTAGAGATGGAGGAATTATTCGTGCAGGTATCGATGAAAAACTCGATGATTTAAGGCAAAAAGCAGGAGAGGGCACAACCTGGTTGAAGGGTTACGAATCTCGGGAGCGCGAACGTCTTGATATTCCCAGTATGAAGATAAAACACAATCGCCAATTTGGTTTTTTCATCGAGATTACTAAAACTCATGTCGACAAGGTTCCTGAGGAATATCGGCGTCGTCAAACGATGACTAATGCCGAGCGATTTACGACTGACGAATTGGGTAAATGGGAAGAAATAATACTCACAGCAGATGACCGTGCTAAGGCGCTTGAAAACGAATTATTCATACAATTGAGAGCTGAAGTAGCAAACCATGCCCCCGCTTTAGCAGAGTTAGCGAGAAAGGTCTCGACCGTCGATGTAGTTGCTTCTTTTTCCTTCCATGCGCGTAAAAATTCTTGGACACGACCAGAGATTACAGATGATGGCAGGATGGAAATTCGCGGTGGAAGGCACCCTGTTCTCGAAACCGATGGAAGGTTTGTTCCGAATGATATCTCATTTGATAATAAGCGAAGGTTCCTCCTACTCACTGGCCCAAATATGGGTGGTAAATCGACTTATTTACGACAGAATGCATTGATTGCCATTCTGGCGCAAGCCGGCTCTTACGTGCCGGCTGACAAAGCTAAAATTGGTTTAATTGACCGCGTTTTCACACGGGTCGGAGCACACGATGATCTCCGCCGTGGTCGCTCAACCTTCATGATGGAAATGATTGAAGTCGCTCACATATTGCGTCGAGCAACCGATCGCAGCCTAATTTTGCTAGACGAAATCGGCCGCGGGACCTCGACCTTTGATGGCTTAGCTATTGCGTGGTCTGTAACGGAGGATATCAGCAGCAGATTGGGTGCAAGGACGCTTTTTGCAACTCATTACCATCAATTGGTTGGTCTTGAAGCAGAATTGAGTAATTTACGAAATATCCATGTCCAAGTCGCTGATGTCAATGGTGAAATCCACTTTTTACACACGATTTCTGAGGGCCCTTGCGATGATTCCTACGGGGTTCAAGTCGCCGCATTAGCAGGTTTACCCGGCGGCGTTGTTGAGCGTGCACGAGATTTGCTAATATTCCTCGAAGGGCAGGCTAGAGGTGCGAAAGCAGGCTCTAGCGATTCCCCAGATTCACGCCCTGAAGGTCAGTCGAGCCTATATGGCTGGATGCTTTCTTTGCCGACAGCGCCAGAATTGTCTTCAGATTCAGAACATATTGATCCAAGTGAGGTTCAAGAACCTGAAACAATTATTCGAGAAGACCCGATTTTACAAGAAATTGCCGAGCGCTTACGTACTCTGGATCCGGATTCACTTAGCCCACGCGATGCTCTCGAGGCTCTCTACGCCATGAGAAATGCCCTCGGAAATACTGAGCATTCCCAACCCCTGGAGGATTGATTTTGACCGAGCTTGAACTCACGCGTTCGGTAATTCAACAATTGGATGATCTCACTATCGGCCAAATCGCCGCAGGTGAGGTTGTTGAGCGCCCTGCACAGGTTGTGAAAGAATTAGTCGAAAATTCGATTGACGCGGGCGCGCAACGAATTCGTGTTGAAATCACTCGTGGTGGATTCGATAGAATCACTGTAATCGATGACGGCCACGGAATCCCATCAGAGGAATTGAAATTAGCGATAACTCGTCATGCGACGAGTAAATTATCTGGTCCGGAAGATTTAGCAAAAATCCTGACGAAAGGATTCCGTGGAGAAGCCTTGGCTTCAATCGGTTCTGTTAGTGAGCTTACAGTCTCCAGCCGACCCTCTGGTTCGGTTGGAAACTCGATTATTGTCGATAATGGTATAATCGGAACTACTGAGCCTGCTGGAATTGCCCCGGGGACCCGAATCGATGTTGTCAATATCTTCGAAAAAGTTCCAGCACGACTTTCATTTCAACGCCGGCCAGCCACTGAAACCGCTGCAATTATTGATGTAGGAATCTCATTGGCATTGAGTGAACCAGGCACTGGAATAATCATTGTAGTCGATGGTAGAACCGTTCTTGATTGCCCACCTAGTGCTGAGATGGAAGATCGACTTTACGATTTATTCGGAGCGACTTCTGCGAAATTAATCGAGCTTGAAACCTCATCTATTGATAGCCAAGCACCCGGTGAAGAACGTTGGATTGGGTGGATTTCACCACCCGGATTAACCCGTTCTCGCTCGGATGATATTCATGTTATTGTTAACGGCCGACCCGTATCTCCTGGGCCATTTTTACAAGCGGTTCGTAGAGGATATCATAGCCGTTTGATGATCGGCCGACATCCTATCGGAGTTCTTTCACTTAATTTGCCAGCCAACGAGGTCGATGTCAATGTGCACCCGACAAAAAGGGAGGTTCGCCTACGGAATTCATGGCGGGTTTTGGAGAGATTAGAGCGTGCGATAAAGCATACATTGAGCAAAGTTGCGACGCAGCCAGAATCTGCTGATAATACGATACTAGAAGGCATAGATAAAGTTGTTATTGAAGAGAAAATCACTGATGAAATTCGACCAAGTTGGGCTGAAGCAATTCCTCGTGAAATGACTCAAACTCATTTTAGTTCACTTCGTCACGCCGTTGAAAAAACACCTGCAGCAACCACACGCCGACCTGATGAAACACAAACTGAACAATCTACTTTACCTGGATTAGATCCTACTCCAATCACCTCATCTCTTTCATCCGAAGAGAGAACTTTGCACCGTCTCTCTGCTCTCGGTGAGGCGAAATCACCACTGGATGAGCCGACTCCCGATGCAGCGGTGATTCCTGAACTGCCTGAAATGATTCCCTTGGGGCAATTTACCGATTCTTACATTTTAGCAGAAGGTGATGATGAATTATTCATCATTGATCAGCATGCTTTACACGAGCGCATTCGATATGAGCGATTGCGCTCACAAATGGTAAATTGGGACGGTCAACAATTGGTTACACCACTACATATTTCTTTAGGGGCGCGAGAGGCGGCTTCTGCCCGTTCTCAGTCAGCTCGGCTCACAGAACTGGGGATTTCAATCAACGAATCGGCGGAAGGTTTCGTGATCCATTCACTGCCCGAAGTTCTTATCGGAAAGAATTCAGCCGAGGACTTTGTCCACGATTTGTTGATTGAAATTTCCAGCCAACCAGAATCGAGTGGAGTTGATGCTGTCGAGAATTTACGTGACAAGGTCGCTTTCATGCGATCTTGTAGAGGGGCGGTGAAGGCAAATCAGAAACTCAATCTTGCAGAGATGAGGCGCTTGCTTGCCGATATGAGAACGGTAGCTAATCCTTGGGCTTGTGTCCATGGTCGTCCGACAATTCTAAGACTGAGTTTAGGTCATCTCGACAAGCATTTTGGGCGTCATGGCTAATATTATTCGATCACAAATAATTGAGATTATAATGATGACAAGACTCCAATCTGGCCTAAAAATTCCGGGTGTGTGACTGCCGAAACTTCTGGATTGATGATTTCTCCTCCGCATGAAGTGGCTAGCAGTACTGCGGTCATCGCCAAACGATGGTCTCCATGTGTATCAACCGGCTCCACTGGTCGTTTCGGCCGTTGACCTCCAGCGATTACCAATCCATCAGCGGTCGGTTTACAAAACAGGCCGAATTTATTTAGCAACTCTACAGTTTTCATAATTCGATTCGATTCTTTGCCACGCGCATGAGCGACACCAGTGATTCTTCCACCATTCTTTAGAGCTAGATATGCAGCAGCAGGGGATATAATATCGCTAGTATTTTGCAGATTCAACTCACCTCCATCTAGCTTAGTGAGTTGGTCGAAAGAGGCAATCATAGATTGGTCATATGGGTAAATTTCCATTTTAACATCGAGCTCATGATGCAATTCAGCGCATAAAATCCCCATCGGATAAAGACTCAATTCAGGAGGTATCCCCAATGATTCAGGCCCACTCGGATCAAAACTATTGATCGATATTTTGTCATTCGTTTTGGTAATTGGACTTCCAAAAATCCCTGCGGCAAGTCCGGTTATCTCTAGATAACCCGTGCTTACTGACTCTCCATTGCAATCAATCACAACTTCTTCAGAAAATTTAGGAGAGGCTAGAATCAATGCGGTTAGTGGTTGGCTAGATCGTCCCACCTCAAGACTAATTTTTCCCCCTGAAATCGGTCCGCAGACTGTACAAGGTAAATTTGTAGATGAAACTTTAACGTCCAGTTCCCGTAAAGCGAAAGCCAATTCAGGACATTCTCGTGATCTAAGGGATTCATCGCCATCAATGGTGATTTCTTCATCGAAACAAGCTGCTATCGCAGTCATTATTCGAGCAACTGTGCCAGAATTTCCACAATTCAATGTTGAATCGGGGGCACTCAAACCACCTTTTGGCGGTTTAATCAACCATTCTGTGACTCCCCTCTCAATCCCCACTCCCATTTTTTCTAAGCAGTTCGCCATCGAATGAATATCCTCCCCCGGTTCACTCGCAATTTCGATTTTCAGTGTTTTTTTTCCTTGTGCTGCCATCGCCATAAATCGAATCATGTGACTTTTTGAGGGTGGTAGAGAATAGAAGAATTCACCACTCGGTGAAATTGGCTCGATGCTTAACACGACTCGACATCGAGCCATATTTGTTGAATCCTTGCTTCAAGCATCCACATTGCGAATAAAATTTCCAAAATCTGAAGCCTCATCCCACAATGCGGCTCTATCATCAATTTTACTTCGAAGAAGAGTTTCTTCCAAAGTTCCATTCAATACTATTAAATTCTGTTTCGCTAGCATTTTCGGACTCAATCCTGGCATTAGAACGGAGATAAATCCAGGAACACGCTTGGGATAAACCTCGTTGACATGCTGGACGATATTAGTCGTACAGGTATTGGTTAGGGTATTGTACCACTCTGGTGATTCTGCGAGTTTATTGGTTCTCCTTAGGTATGATTCCAAGAGGTTTCGATGATTGTTCTCACCTAGGACAATTCCTTCGAATAAATGTGTCACAGATTTCGGTCGACAGCGGCTACGTACTCCGATTATGTCTTCCTCTTTTCCCCATACATAGATTAATTCATACTCTCTGAATAAACCATTTATTGGATGATACCTTTCTCCTTTTTCTCTTCTAACCTCGATTGAACAGGCAATTCTTCTACCATCTTCGAACTCGAATGAAAGGATTGTATGAGCCATCTGTGGATATTTTGGTTCGAAATATTCCAGTATCAGCCAAATTTTCTTGACGCTGCGAAGGTCGAACGACTCAACAATCCATTTTTCGTCATAATCTCGAGTCGTTTGCCAGTGAAAATCACGTAAATTGTAAATTGTTACTTGATCACCATCAAATTCAACTCTAGCAGTGTGTGCATTATCGTTTACCCAACTCCGATCATTTGAAGGCTTCAATCTAAGGAATTTCATAATCCAAATAAATCCAAAGAGAATGGCGATAAAAATGGCCAATAGAAGTATATTTGTGAGAAGGAAGGTGAGCCAAGTGGGTATAATCACAACTTACCTTAGCCGCAATATGGGATGAAGTCTGCTGTCTTGCTCCCGCTTGACGGATTGATTAAGTGGCGCGGCAGGGGAGATTCGAACTCCCGAGGTGAAACACCACTGGATTAGCAATCCAGCGCAATGGCCAGGCTATGCGACTGCCGCAGTGACCCGCCCACCTGCGATTCTCGCTTAAGCGGAACGGTAGACTTCACTCTTCTTCATCAGATTCGAGAGTTTTATCATCTTCTACTAATTCTGCTGGAAGTCGGGCAACGAAAATAATTTCATCAACATGGTCGGTTTTGTCTGCATTACGAAGCTCCATAATTCGAGTTCCTTTGGTGACCTTCCCTCTGGTTTCTTTAGTCTGAGCTGCAGATAATCTAATCATCATCCCAGACTTGGTTAGGATGAATAATTGATCTCCTAAATCCGGAATTTGTCTTACGCTGACGATTTCATCTTTGTCTCTTAGTGACATGGTTTTGACTCCTTTTGTTCCCCGGTTAGTTTTCCGATATCCATCTCGATATGTGATGATTTCATCATCTTCATTGACAATTTCATTTCCATCTTCATCGATTGCAGAAATCATTTCACCGGAACCGAGTCTAGTTCTCTTCGCCATTCCGTATTTTGAAATCGTCAAGATACTGGTGTCAAAATCATCTGAAACAATCATTCCGATGACTCTGTCAGATATGCGTAGAGACATCCCTCTAACTCCTTGGCTGACCCTTCCCTGGACTCGAACAGTATGCGTAGAGATAATATCGCCACTTGCTGGGTCGACTCGAGATTTGACATCAGCTGGCTTGAATCTACAAGCATTACCACCAGCCGAAACTAGGACTACATGATCATCTTCCATCGCTGAACGGACCGATACGAGTGAATCATCTTGGCCCGCAGCAAATTTCAGAGCGTACTTTCCGTTTTTATTGATTTTCACATAATCAATGAGTTTGCTACGCTTGATTCTACCCTTAGCGGTAGCAAATATCAAGAAATTCCCACCTGGATCTTCAATAAGTTCCTTGCTCATAGGAAGGATGGAAATGACACTTTCATCATCTCTAATTCCATTCAAAAGGTTACGAATGTGAGTTCCACGGCCGTGCCTGCTAGCTTGAGGTGTTTCCCATGCGCGGAGTCCGTAGACGCGTCCCTTGTCAGTGAATATTAGTAGCCTATCTTTTGAGAAACAGGTTATGATAGCCGACGGGGCATCTTCATCTTTGGTCGCTACGCCTTTCAAGCCCTTTCCTCCGCGGTTTTGTACGCGGAATCCTTCGACTGGTAAATGGCGAATGTAATTGTCCTGAGTGAGGGAAATAACCAACGATCGTTCTGCTACCAAATCCTCTCTATCCATCGAAAGCGGACTTGGGTCGATGTGGGTTCGACGCTCATCTCCATGTCGCTCACCAACTTCTGATAATTCTTCCAACAGTATGCTAAAACGACGTGTTTGAGATGAAATGATATCTGTCAAATCTGTAATTTTCACTTGTAAATCATCAAATTCGTTTTGAACCTTTTCAACATCCAATCTACTCAATTGGTACAATCTCCTTTCAGCAATTGCTTTTGCTTGAGGCTCTGTAAATGTGAATTTAGAAATACCAGACATTGTTTCATCACCGCGTAATACGGATTCAAATTGTTCTCGACTCGAACTCGCTTTTCCAACCTTGACCACATCATCGATTCTATCTTGTGCCTTGACCAAGCCTTCTAAAATATGAGCTCTTGCTTCTGCTTTTTGACAATCAAAAACCGCTCTTCTCTCAATCACATTTTCTCTATGCTTAACATAGGTGTGAATCATTCTTGGTAAAGTCATTAACACTGGACGACCGTCAAGAATAGCCATCATATTTGCAGAGTATGATTCTTGTAGGCGACTCGATTTGAATAGTTGATTTAATACTGCATGGGGATCGGCGTTATTCTTTACTTCAATAACAACTCTAATGCCTTCCTTACTGGATTCATCCCTAATGTCACGGATTCCGATAACAGTTCCCTTACTGACTAAATCAGCGATATGTACAAGCATATCCGCCTTCTTTACCTGATATGGAATTTCAGTGATTATCACTCTCTTTCCATTGGAATCATCTTGTACTTCGCACCTTGAACGTACATGGAATCTACCTTTGCCTGAAGAATACATGTCATAGATTCCATCTATTCCATGAATACTTGCTCCCGTTGGAAAATCAGGCCCTTTAACATGCTCCATATATTCATTGATTGAAATATCTGGCATTGCGGATAAGTCACCATTATCTTCCATGATTCGGTTGACGTGCAAGTCTACCGCAGCAGCGACTTCTGTCAAATTATGAGGGGGTATTTTTGTTGCCATTCCCACAGCAATACCGTCGCTTCCATTCAATAGAAGGTTTGGCAGCCTTGAAGGCAATACTGTTGGTTCTTGCTCAGAATCATCGAAATTCGATTGGAAATCAACGGTTTTCTTATCAATATCTTCTAACATATGTTTCGCAATTCGGTCAAGGCGACTCTCAGTGTATCGCATTGCAGCAGGTGGATCTCCATCTATTGAGCCGAAATTACCTTGCCCATCAACAAGTGGGTAACGCAGGGAAAAATCTTGCGCCATCCTAACCATTGTATCATAGATTGATTGGTCACCATGGGGGTGGTATTTACCCATTACTTCCCCGACTGAACGTGCAGATTTACTGAATTTCTTTTCAGATGTGTGGCCGCCCTCAAACATACCATATAGAACCCTTCGATGAACCGGTTTTAATCCATCTCTAGCATCTGGTAATGCTCTGCCAATGATGACCGACATCGCATAATTGATATACGAAGTTTTCATCTCTTCATCAATTGGTTGATTGAGAATATTGCCAATTATTATTGGGTCTTCTTCGGTTGTTTCTTGGTCTTCTTCGGTTGTTTCAGATGTCAAGGTTGGTCACCTCCTTTGCGTACTTTTCGATGAAGGCCCTTCTATCAGGGACATCCTCCCCCATCAAGATTTCAAACATGCGATCTGATGCTTCTGCATCTTGTACTGTTACTTTCAACATAGTTCTAGTCTCGGGATTCATTGTCGTGTCCCATAGTTGGTCTGGATTCATTTCACCAAGACCTTTGTACCGCTGTATCCCAATTTTTGCAGCGGGGTTACCGGCCCTCAGTTCTGTGATTAGTTCATCTCTCTCACTTTCGGAAAATGCATACTTGCTAATACGCCCTTTAGACACTTGATATAATGGGGGTTGAGCGATATATACGTGGCCACCGGTTATTGCAGGGCGCATGAACCTCCATAGGAAGGTCATCATTAGCGTCCTAATGTGGGCGCCATCAATATCTGCGTCAGTCATAATGATTATTCTTGAATAGCGCATCTTCTCTGTATTAAAGGCGCCCTCGTCCTCGGGATTGTTTCCAACGCCGGCGCCAAAAGCCCGAATCATGGTTTGAATCTCATTGTTTTGGAAAACCTTTACCAAATTTCTCCTTTGACGTTCCACATTGAGGATTTTTCCACGCAACGGTAGTATCGCTTGGATTCTTCTATCGCGGCCGGTCTTTGCAGAACCACCCGCTGAATCACCTTCAACAAGATATATTTCACATTCAGCTGGATTTCTTGATTGGCAATCGGCTAATTTCCCAGGAAGGCCGCCACCTTCTAGTACGCCTTTACGGCGTGTTAAGTCCCTTGCCTTTCTAGCAGCCTCTCTCGCTTTACTGGCCAGTAAACCTTTCTCAACTATTTGCTTGGCAGTGGAAGGGTTTTCTTCGAAAAATTCACTTAACTTCTCATAAACAATTGAATCGACAATACCTGCTACTTCACTGCTAACCAATTTGTCTTTAGTTTGTGATGAAAAGGATGGATCAGGATGCTTTACGCTGACGATTGCGGTCAATCCCTCTCTAACATCCTCTCCCGAAAGTGTGTCTCCTTTCAGCAACTTTCGGCCTTTTGCATATTTGTTTACACTACGGGTCAGTGCCCCTCTGAGGCCACTCAAATGTGTCCCCCCATCCCTATTACGGATGATGTTTGTATAACACTGAATTGATTCGCTAAATGCATCTGACCATTGCAGTGCAAGTTCAACGGATACTTCTCCGAGTTCTATTTCTCTCATGCCTTCAACATGTATGACATCACTGTGCATTGCTACACGGCGAATGTTTAGTTGGTGGACAAATTCTTTGATTCCACCTTCATAATGATGTTCACTGACATGTTCTTCTTCACCGCGTTCATCGGTGATTGTAATTTTTAGCCCTGCATTGAGGAATGATGTTTCTTTAAGGCGCGTGTCGACGGTATCGAAATCAAACTCAGTGATTTCGTGAAATATGTCCAAATCAGGCTTGAAGGTGATTAAAGTCCCAGTGTCTTGGCATTCTCCTATAACTTTTAAATCATACATCGGAACTCCTTTTTCATATCTTTGGAAGTATATTTTGTTGTGGCGATGGATTGTCATCTCCATCCATTCTGAAACGGCGTTAACTGCTGAAACACCAACTCCGTGCAATCCTCCAGATACTTTGTATGCATCGTTATCGAATTTTCCACCAGCATGCAGCTTTGTCATAATGACCTCTGCTGCAGAAATACCAAACTCATCATGGATACCAACAGGTATGCCTCTGCCAAAATCTCTCACAGATAAAGAACCGTCTGTGTTGATATTGACTTCTACGAAATCGTTTTGCCCAGCCAGATGCTCGTCTACTGCATTGTCAACTACTTCCCAAATACAATGATGTAAACCTGAGCCGTCGTTGGGATCTCCGATATACATTCCTGGTCTTTTTCTGACCGCTTCCAGGCCTTCCAAAACTTGGATGCTATCGGCGTCGTAATTATCTGACATTCTAATCTTCTCCACTTATGCGAGGGTTCCCGAAGGGAACCCTCAATCACTCTACTTAATGGCTGACGTTGAGGGTTATTGAATGCTTCTTATTGGGGGTTTGAAAATGGCTAAATCAGCAGTTTTTGGGGATAACATGGTCATTTATTCTGGACAATTGACTCGACACGATTAAACAGACTACGATTCTGCCTCGGCCGAATGGGTCTACCTCTCACCTGCGTCACACTCTCTGGGTGCACTGTCGACGAGATGTTGAAGGATGCAGCTAGAGCAACTGCTGTTGGAGCTGATTTAGTCGAAGTTCGCCTCGATAAATTGTGGGCACTGAAGCAACAACCGGAGCCTGTTGAGAAGATTATTCCGACTCCCAATAAACCCCGTCCTCGTCCTGTTTATATCGCTCCAGAATACACTCCTCAACCCTTGGATTCAGTCGATCTTGATTCTGCAATTATTTCATTCAAAGCCGGTATCGAATTACCTGTCATTATGACCTGTCGATCCAACAACCAGGATGGTTATTTTCCAGGTTCGGAAGATGAACGGATTGAAATTCTCACCAAGGCGATTAAAAGCGGCGTAAGTTGGGTAGATTTAGAGATTGACATTGATTCTAAAGTACGCAAGAAATTGATGAAGTTAGCTGGAAAAAATACCAGCATCATCGCTTCGCTTCATTCCGATGATTCCGTGTTTTCATCTGAGGAGATAATTCAAGAAGTCGAAGAGAATCAATCCGCTGGTGAAGTCATAAAAATGTGTTTCAAAAGTACAGGGAAAAATGATGGACTCCGGCTCTTCAAAGCGGCATGGAATTTCAAAGATTCAGAGATAAAAACCGCGATAATGGGTAGTGGTTTAGGCGGCGATTGGAGTCGGATTCATGCTCCTCTCCTCGGTCAACATTTGGTTTATACTACAATGGAAACAGGTTGGCATCTATCACAGGAAGGACGAATTAATGCAAGCGATTTGAAAACTGCTTGGAAATTATTAGAATATTCTTAATTTCAATCTTCCATTTTTTCTGCTTCGCCTTCGTGTTGGTCTAATAATGGTACTGAATTAACTTCTGAAGCACTCTCATTGAGCCCAAATGCATGGTATCTATTGTGTAGAACCATCGGTATGATGAGGAAAGAAAGTGGTAGAATACTAATCAAAATATAGGCCGTAAATTTTGGCAATGTCAATCTATCCTCAACATCGATGAGTACCTCGACATTCATATCGCCTCCTGCTGTGCCAGCATCAGTGTGCCTTGTGTTATCCCAATTATCAAAAACGAGGTAATACAATGGATTTGAATCGAACCAATCTGTATTCCAAACCGAACCTTCTGTATCAATTGCGACGGAAAATTCTACGGTTTGACGATCTTCATATGCGTGTACATCTCGAAATGGTAACCACATGACTACATCTCTCCATTCTACTGGGATAATATTCAGATCAAGAAAATCACTCCACCCCTCATTTCTCTGTTCATAATATGCATTATATCTATCCCAATTTCCACTCGATAAAAGATAGACATCACCTTCAGAACCTTTCGATGGCGGGTTGCTCAAATCTGGGCTGAAAGTTATACAGAAAGTGTATGAATAGCCGGTAGTTAAACGCATACTCAAAGCTTGTCCAGAGTCATTTTTCAATTCCATTTCAATGCTAAGATCTCTAAACAAGGCGACGTTATTTTGTGAATTTGAATCATCAGATGCTTCCCAATTAAACCATGATTCTTGGCCGACACGATGAGTATCTACTGATGTGTATATGTCCCAATCATTGCTGGCCGGGACTTGACAACTACTGTCTGCTGAGGCTGCCGGGGCGACTAAAACCGCAATAACAACGGCGAAAATTGGCGTCATCAAACATGTGTTGAGAAAGAGGGCAACTGATTTTTTCTGGAGCCCGTTTTTCATTATCGTCTCCTCGTACGAATTGGGCGGATATATCCTGATTCCTTATCCCTTCGCTCTTCGACTGTCAGATACTTAGGTTGTGGAGGAGGTAAATGTTGGTCCATTCCTGGCAAGTTCCCTTCTGCGACTACCTCTTGCACATCATAGGCTTCTTGCATATTTTCGGCGTCGAGTTCCTCTTCATCTTTCTGTTTCATAATGAACCAACCGAGAAGAAGAACTGTTGCTACTAATACGAGTAAACCTGCGCTGCTAGCGTTGGGAACTAAATCTTGCCATGTCAAATCTGCAAGAGTTATTTTTTTATTCTCTTCTTGTATTCCAAGAATAGTAATTACGAAATCTTCTGATGTACAAACTCCAACCCCGTCACAGACTTCCATGATGATTCGGATCTCACCTGGTTTCGTCCATGTATGTTCTCCCCATATGAAATCGTTACGCATATCACCATCAAGATTAGAATCGATTAAACTGTTCAAATCCCATTGAATCGTCAAATTAGATGAAAGGAAACGATCTCGATCATTCGCAGGATCTCCATCTCCATCTGAATCATCATTCTCATCAATATCCATCCATGCTAAGATGCCATTTTCTAAGTCGTGGTCGATTGCTTCTGAATCGAGCATGACTAAATCATTGACGAAAACATAATCCGCGCCGATAGGATTTGTCGTAATTATTTCCGGCGCGTGTGAAACATGAACTAACATTGTCGTAGAATTGGTTTCTCCGGCTTCAAAACCATCGATAACAGTCAATGTGACAAGATATGTTCCTGATAATTCGTAATGGTGCCAAACTATTGGGCCCTCGACTTGTGGAGATGCATCCCCGAAGTCCCAAATCCATCTGGATATTCCATTCCATTCTGAGTCGGATTGTTCCGTGGATGTCCTCCCAACGAAGAGTGGATCAGCATCATAACTCTTTGAGCCATCGAATTGTAGTGGCATACCCGGTGCGATAAATGCATTTCCGAACTCGGTCTGAGATACTTGCCAAGTCACAGTCGATTCGTCAGAAGGGATGTAATCAATGATTGACCCATTAATGCTTGGTTGCCTGAAATCTAGCGTAGGAACTGGAAGTGGATTGGCTATTCTAATTGAGTACGATTTCACTGCGGATGCGGTTCCTCTCTCATCCACAACAACTAAGCTCACTGTGTAAAGACCAGGTTCAAGGAAGGTTTGATGTATAGATGAGATATTATAAATCGGTTCATCGAGACTAGAAATGTTCCAAATCGTCTCTAGAAGTGAAGTGTCTCCATCTGGATCGAACGAAATGCTTTCGAATAGATATTCGGTATCTACTGTCCCGTCGGCGGGACGAGCGAAAACAGCAACTGGTCGCTGATTAGTTACATGGACCTCGAGGTTTGCGACCGAGGAATTTCCATCATCATCGGTAACCTCGAGTGTGATATTCTTGATTCCAGGTGTTTTCCAACCAACAATTGGATTCATTTCAAAAGATTCGGTTGCGGAGAAATCGGAGGTCAACGTCATTCCAGATCCTCCAAGATTAACCCCCTCTTCGAAGGTCCACCGATACTCGACAATCAATCCGTCGAGGTCTTCGAAGATATCTGGCATTTCGAGAGGGGTCAAAGTGAATGTTTGTAATGTTTCATCGAATATTTGTAAAGGAACGCGGTTTAGAATTCTGATGTAAAGTGTATGTTCAACAAAATATGTTCCGTCATCGACAGTTAAGGTCAGTGTGTAGATAATTCCGTCCGCACTTCCGTCGACCCAAGCATGCCCTGCCTCGACTAATCCCTGGCCCGTCTCGATATTGCTATCTCCCCAATCCCAAGTGAATTGAAGTTCACCAGTAGGGACGTTGTCAATTGTATCATGAGCAGAAAATTGAACTCGTTGGTTCGTTTTCAAAACTAATTCATCGTTTTGAACAACGCCATCGACGGATATAATGGGAATTGGTTCAGAGGTGTCATCGACGTCGATTATCCAAGATTGTGGCTCAGAGAAAAATCCACCTTGATCCTGGATAGTTAGGACGACGACATATTGACCGGCATTGATGTAAGATTTGACTGGGTTTTTTAGACCAGAACTGGTGTTATCACCGAGATCCCAGAAATATGCCATCGGTGTTTCGTTATGGCTGAATGTTCCGTTTAATTGCGAGAATCCCCATGCATCATATCCAGAACCAAACACACTGATTGGTAGCCAAGTTTGAGTTATATTTGTCGAGAGTGAACCAGATGCAACCGGCTCCATATTTGCTAGATTAATCGGTAATGCAAATGCTTGGTCAACGAGCGCCCCGGTAACGTCGGTGATGCTTACCCCAAAGGTCCAATCACCAGTTTCAGGCGGTGTGAACCATACGCTTTTTTCTGATGCGACGCTATTTCCAGCAGTAATATCGAAAGTTACCGTATCTTTCAGTGTATTATTTAGGAATGCTTTGACCTCAACTTCAAGGATCTCAAAGAAAGCATTTGAAGTCACCTCAAGTTGGATTTCAATGCTATCATCGAGAAGGTTTCCATCTCTATCGAATGGAATCACAGTATTTATTTGGATTTCTGCAGGATTAGTAATCAATCCTGCTTGAACTGTTATTGCTGCTTCTGGATAAGAGCCGGTTGTGATTCCGCAACTTGCAAAATTGTAATCACAATCATCTACTAGAGATTCATACCAAGTAATCAACCAAACTTCATCGGTAAAATTTCCAAACCCATGAACGAGACCGGTTGCAGCACCGCTAGCTGGGTCGATTCGAAGTCGATCCATACTCCATGTCCCCGTCGCTGATTCTTTCTGCAAGACCACTCCTTCAAAACCGAATTGAGTTGGTGAAACCATCATGTTGAGAGGTGCTCCAGAACCTTGAGAGAACTTGTATGAGCGCATCCCCCATCCTTCGATAGATTGAGAACCGCTAGACCAATCGTTAACCCACTGGTCGTTGAAACCGCTCATCTGAACTTTACAAACCTGTGAAGGGGTGCAGGATGATGCTAGGTCGAGATTTGAAAATCCGAATGCTCCTTGTGCACTATCAAGAGTAACTGCTACGCTGAAATTAGCAAAAATCTCACTCATAGTCGTTCCAATAGAAATCGACCCTGGCTGTGGATTGGCTACGAGGTTAACTATTCCTGCCCCGCCAGTAGCTGTGTCTGCGACCAAACTAGCAATCGCTGCGCCACCACCCAATTTGTCAGCTAGGTACATCATGAACATGAAACCAGCACCATAATCAGCGGTTCGTTGATTCCACCAGCGAACGCTAAGGTTGGAATTCGCCGCCCATTCATTTGCATGACCAGTCAAGGTGCTGGTCACACCAAAACAAAGGTAAGCGGCCATGTCGGCTGCTCCTTCATCAATCCACAAATGTTCGTAAGGATCACGAGCATTGTGCAAAAGATGTTCTAACTCGTGAGCTAAAATGGTATTTCGCCAATTCATGTCATCACTATCGATGAAAACAGATTCTCTACTCGAGGCAACACCTGGCGAAAAATATCCTCCAACCCCACCGGCTCCATCCATTGCAATGATTACTATCTCTACCTGACAATTGTTGTCCACATCCGGAGGCGTTCCGAAATATGTTGTGTCAGTAGGAAAAATTGTCGTTTCAAAAGTCGAAGCTATGTCGTTGAGAGTCGTTGCTGGAATAACTTGTCCATCTTGGACAAAAATCGCTGAATTAGTTGAGATTTTTTGCACCGTCGCATCGACGGTGCCACTGGCGGTTGGAATTGTATCGGTATCACCCTGACTCCAAGCATTTGTACAATTTCTCGCAGAAGACCGAGAATTACTGTATGACTGCGAAAAAGGTAAAATCAAATTAGGGTAACCAGCTTCAACCCATTGCTTTTTCAGGTAACTAGTAGCCGAAAAGACTGGCTCATCATTATTGGTAAACATGTATTGATTACCTTCAAGTGTCGAATCGAATTCATCCAAATCGCCCGCAATGAACTCTGAAACCGCATCCTCGTCGACCGGCACAGCCAGTGCCATCGGGGACAAACTAGCCACTAACATCAACGAGACTAGTAACAACGAAGTTGTTGTGCGTCGAGAGGGGTGTATGGTCAACATGGGTAACACTTCGTGTTCAGAACAAGTTCAAGCCCGTTTGGGACCTATTTTAACATCGATGGAGCATCGTTCGGACATGATTCGGCCCGGTCCGGCGCCACGCGTATTCCCGGCTCTGCTGGCCATACTGCTTCTAACATTCGCACCCGTCGCTGCTGAAGGTAGCTCAGAAGTAACTGAATTACATCTCATCTCATCTCATTTCCACGACGAGGGAGCGTTCACTCAGGGATTAGAGATGCACGAAGGTTCACTTTACGAGAGCACTGGTCTGTATGGCAGTTCAAGTCTTAGGGAAGTGGATCCATCGAGTGGGGAGGTACTACGCCAGACACAACTCGACCAGAGCCTGTTCGGGGAAGGCATCACCATTGTCGGGGACACTATCGTGATGCTCACTTGGAGGGAGGAGATTGCCTTGGTTTTCGACATCGTGACACTCGAAATCATTGCTAATCACACATACTCTGGTGAGGGCTGGGGGCTGTGCTACGACGGAAACCATCTGATTATGTCAAACGGAACTTCAGATTTGACTTTCAGGAACCCATCCGACTTCTCCGTTGAAGCAACGCTCCTCGTAACTGATCAGGGCATCGGGGTGGATTTCCTCAACGAGCTCGAATGCGTCGGTCAGACGGTGTATGCGAACGTGTGGGGCATCGATTCCATCATCGCCATCAACAAGACCACCGGAGAGGTCGAGTCAACCATAGACGCCTCGGTTTTGTCCGAGAACGAGTCCGACGGTTACAATGACGTGTTGAACGGGATAGCCTACTTCCCAGAGCGGGATGCATTCCTGATTACCGGCAAGAACTGGACCTCGATGCACCTAGTTTCGTTCGAGAACTCTCAGACACCCTCTGACGGCAACATCTCAGAACCTCTGTCGTTGAACTTTTTGAAGGGGATATTTCCGTTTCTACTGATTGCAGCCTTGGTCATAATCCTCAGTTCCAAGCGTCTTTTGAGCGTAATCATACGATTCTTTCTTCTGATAATCGCTAGGCGACAAACTGAGAAGCCTTCTCCACCCACGGATGGAAGGAGTGGGGGGGCTTAGCCATGGATAATGACGATTTTTCTCGCCATTCGCGTACCGAATTATGGCTTTACGATCTCTCACTCGACCCTGCAACTCGCATCGCCGGAGCACTTCTGATCATTATTGGTAGTGCGCTCGGTGCGATGCTTGGGATATTATTGATTTCGGCAGATCCGTCTGATATTCTCGGTACAATTGATGATTCTAGCGGCACATCTGATGTTGACGGGTTGATTATCTCCGCCTTGCTTGATAATAGTTCAGGCGGAGATCCGGTTGAGGGCGTTGTAGTCCAAATTCTCGATATGAATCGGCTCGAAATTTCTCGTGATACGACGGACTCAGGAGGCCGTTTTTCATTAGATGAAATCGCTCGCCATTCCTCGATATTACGAATTGAACATCCTGATAATGTCACTGTTGAGATTCTTCTCATTCCGGGCGACTACGCTCAAATCTCGATCACATTAACACCCGGTTCTGGTCTTTATGAGGAAGATATGCGAGGGGAGAGCCATTTAGGAGAATCTGTATTTATTGGCACATTTATTGCTGTCATTACTTTACTCGCAGGATTAGCTGGAATCTCCGGTGGTTTTGCGGCATATAGTGGCGACCATTATCATCGAACTTGGTGGTTGACTTTCTTCGGACTTTTTAGTCGAGGGATGATTTTCATTGGTCCACTCCTCATTCTTATCGGGCTTGGTATGATTTATCTTTGTCGCGACCAATTCACCGATTATAATCCGGTTGCCGACTGAGGTGAATTATGTATTTAATCACGGTTGAAGGTGGCGATGGTAGCGGAAAAGGCCTCGCCACAAAAGTGATTGCAGAAGTCCTCGAAAAGGAATTTTGCTTCACTTCTGTTGATATTACCAGTGAGCCTCGCCGAGAGCATCCTCTAGGGCGGCTCGCTATCGATTCAGTTCGAACAAAAACAACGACACCAGAAAGTGAAGCTGGACTATTCGCAGCCGACAGAGTCGACCATTCACATAGCTGGATTTTGCCCCGACTTGAGGAGGGGGCAATCGTTGTTTCAGAACGTAATGTACACTCATCATTAGTATACCAAGGAATCGTCGGAAATCTTGGCGTAGATCGAGTCGCACACATGAATTCTGCAGCCCTAATTCCTGACCTTTGTGTTTGGGTGGATTGTGACCCTGAAGTTGCATTGAACCGCATTAAAAGTGGTACACTAAGAGCTCATTCTGAAAAAGAGGAATACTTTGAAACCAGCGAGTTGCAAAAACAAATCCGCGCAGGTTATCATCAACTCCTATCGGGTAAGGTTGAGATGCCGACCCCATTCGATATGGGTGCTGTAATTGGTCCGGTTTTGAATGAAGGAACCGAGGAGGAATTCAAGCGTAAATTAAAACTTAGAATTCGACGTTTTATTCACTCTCACCCATCACCTTTGAACGTAGATACAGAAATCGTTGAACAGTATTTAATCAGAAAATTATTGCAGGTTGCAAAAGGTCAAACTATGCTTACTGGATTAGGCGTAAAACCAGCAGTCAATCATTCTGATTGGTTGGCTGGGAGCAAACCATGGCAAGTTCTCACAGCCGCTGAAAAATCGCATCAAGAGAGTTTTTCGAGAACGCGCGAGGGCGGAAGGATGGACATACCGAAGAGTGTTCTTGCCCATTCAATTTCATCTATTTGTGGGACTCTTTCTCTATTGTCATCAGCAAATATCGGTGACATACGTGCAGGGCAAGGGCCAGTACGTGCAGTTTCAGAGAGCCATTCACACAAAATCGTTCGTTATCTCGCGGAGGAATTGGATTGGATTCATCAGCATAAATCTCTATTGGGCCGAGACTCAACACGCAATCAATTGAAGGAGCCAGTTCAGCCTTTTGGTATTCTTTCTTTGGTGATTTGGCCGTTACGAATAGCGATTAGAAAGTGGCAAATCACCAATCCGAAAACTCACCTTCGTTTTGCGATGGGTCAAATTATTCGTTCTCAACATCACTCAGTTGCAGTTGAAAATACGATGCAACGTTTAGCGATTCTTGGCGCTGGGAAATCTGACGGGAAATTGCCAACAACTATGACAGAATTAGTCGAATGGTGGCAAGGTTCACTGTGATTATTTGACTACTAATTTTGCATTTGCCGGCAATTGTACCTGTTCGGGTCCATCAAAATATTGTGAACGTGAACTCAACGAAGCAGAGAACCACCAGCCGGTGACTAATCCAGCGCTCAATCCTGTGATGACTCTGATGAAATTTGTTGATTCATAGGAGGTGAGCAATTGGGTGAAACCATCGATTGCCATCGGTATAATTCCTATTCCACAAAGTGTAATCATTGCTAATAGACGTCGATCATTTTGATAAAAATCCTCTATCGTTTGGTCTTGAAAAATCGAGAGAAAACTATCTCTGGTAGTCCATCGATTCAATCCTCGTCGGCTCCAAATAAATGCCCCGATGATAACTCCGAGTATGATTCCGATATCTCGAGTACACATCGCTAGTTGATTGCCATTTAATTCCCAAGAACGCTCATGTTTTTGATGACAATTCAAATCACCGAAAGCGTATACGAATGCTGCAACTGGATTTAGTTCAGACCAAGCAAAGTCGCCACCATGAAGTGATTGATTGTGACCGATTTTGGAATTTTCACCATTATCGTTATTCCCCCATGATGCCCAGTCATATTGAGTCGCATAGTCAAATTGGTTTGCTCGACCGGATAATTCTGGAATTGAATTTGTCGGTAAAATGAGTGGAATTATTACCATCAACAATAGGTAAGCGCCGATAATCCCAGCGATTATTCGGCCAATTTTTTCTTCACGTTTACGCTCAAATCGGCCATTCGCTAGAGCCTCCATGATACTTTCAAAGCAATCCTCCCCATCAATGCTTCTTAGAATTGATATTCTCAGTGTCCTGGAAATACGCAGTCTCAATTCACTATTCTAATCAAATAGCACCATTGGTATATTGAACGACTCGTCATGCGCTATACATGGTTCGGGTAGGTGTAGGTGATGCTTTCATGCTTGCACTTGTTGTAAGCGCGATGGTCACTATCATGGCTACAATCATTACAATAATTGCTACCGACATGGTCGAACCGGATATTCCTCAAACCATACAAATTGGGTTAACCGCGGGCGTCATTAGTTTTGTTTTAGTTGCATCTTTGGCCTTAATGAGATTAAGAAATCTTTCAATTAACGAAAAAAATCCAGCAGAAATCAAACGTGTGGAATTGGAACGTACTCAAGCAATTCTAGCAATGATAGAAGATCGCGGGCCGACTGATGCAGCGGGTGAGCCAATCTGGCAAGTCTCTGAGAAAGTATTTCGAGAGCGAGGAGTTCTCAATATTGATTTGCATGGATTAGACCCTCCTTCAGCTGCGGCGTTAACTGAAAGGCTACTTGAGCGGCGATCGGATCTTCGCCGATTGCGTTTGATTACCGGCCGGGGTGAATCTCACAATGAAGATTCAGCGGATCCTGGTATCAGGCCTATCGTTTTGCAAATACTACAAATTGGTGCAACTAGAGTTGATTGGCAAGTGATAATCAGATCTAGTTCGGTAGTTTTGCGGCCGATGGGAATTGCTCCGACGCCGAGAATTTGGATCGGTCGATTTGTGATTTATTCAATTCCAATTACTGGTGTTATGGGCTTGGCCTTTCAGGATTTAGCAGGAAATGGCGTTGGTAATCAAGGATTGTATTTTGGAATTGGCGCTGGATTGTTGATGACCGCATTGGTCGCATCACACAGAGATCGTCGACCTTAATTGTAGCGTTATCGTTTCAGATAAGTGATTGATAATTTCCGTTTGCTAATTGTTTGGTCAACCAGCGGTGAAGTGTATTACTCCCCATCTCACACAGTGTCGAATTCAAGAAAGCAGCGATTAATGCAAATTTCGCATCATCTGGGTTGAACCCTCTCGATTCAAGATAAAATAATTGGGCATCATCGACAGGTCCATTCGCGGTACCATGCCCACAACCAACAACATTAGATTCACTCACTTCAAGCTCTGGAATGCTGTCCGCTTCCGCCTTATCTGACAATAATAAATTGTGGAACAACTGACCCGCATCCGCACCTCTTGCACCTTTTGCTACTCTTAGCATTCCGGTGCCAATCGTACGGCTTTCTCCATCACAAGCTGAATGCCAATCCAATCTACTATAGGTTTCTGGTGCGTGATGGAGAATCTCGATGTGATGGTCGATTTGCATTTTTCTACTGCTTAAAATCGAACCTAATACTCGTAAATGTCCACCTGGTTCATCCATTATGTAACGCAGGTCGGATTTTGTTCGATCCGATCCTGAGCTAATCGTTCCAACCTTCACCTGCGCGTCGCGCCCAATTTTGATAGCATCGATGCGGAGTAAAACTCCTGAATCGGTACTGCCTACCAGGACATCATTGAGAATTGTTCCACTACCGACGCTGCCACTCCGTAAAAATCCAAACCATGGTGCTGTACCAATAATTAATGTAATAATTTCAAATTCACAATGCTGACCAATATCTAATGAAAGGTGCAATCCACTATTGTAATCGTCGGTTTGAATTTGTAGAATGATTGGCTGTTCACTTGTGAAATTTTTTTCTACCTTCAAAGTAAAGGTAGAGTTCTTGGTGACTGCACGCAGAAAATTCACTGCAACCGGGTCATTTCGGTCATCGATTTCAACCTTAGCCCCGGTCTCGATTCCGATACCTGCTGGTACTGGTGTTCCATCCAACATCGTCAGGCTTAATTTTGGTGTGACAATGTCTTCGGGAATTTCGTCAACATTCCCTGTTGGATGCACTCGGCGCCATGGAGTATATCGCCAAAGGTGGTCGGCCTTCTTTGGTGAATTAATCATTAGATATGTTTCGGCAGAATCCATTGTTTTTCACCAATATCAGCCAATGCTGCCTTCCATTTCGAAAGCCATTAATTTGTTTAATTCAACTGCATATTCCATTGGAAGTTCACGGGTGAACGGCTCGAAAAATCCGTTAACAATCATCCCTAAAGATTCACTTTCAGTGTGGCCGCGACTCATCAAATAGAATAATTGTTCATCGCTTACCTTCGAAACACTTGCCTCATGTTCACAACGCGCGCTTTGATTTGCCACCTCCATCGTCGGATAGGTGTCGCTGCGACTTGCTTCATCGAGAATGAGTGCGTCACAAACAACATTTGTTTTGCAATTTTTTGCCTTTGGTGAGACGGTTACCATTCCGCGATACGAGCCGCGCCCGCCATCTTTTGAAATCGACTTTGAAAGTATAGTGCTAGTCGTATTGTCTGCTAAATGATGAATTTTTGCTCCGGTATCTTGGTGCTGCCCCTCACCAGCGTAAGCGACGGAGATGACTTCTGCATGAGATCCTTTTCCCTTCAAAATTACAGATGGATATTTCATCGTTAACTTCGAGCCAATGTTTCCATCAACCCACTCAATCTTGGAGTTCTCGTGGGCGATGCCGCGCTTGGTCACCAAATTGTAGACATTCACGCTCCAATTCTGCACTGTACTATAGCGGATGTGAGCGCCAGGTAGTGCTATTAGTTCCACAACTGCGGAGTGTAATGAATCGGTCGAGTAAGTTGGAGCAGTACAGCCCTCTACGTAGTGAATTGAACTTCCCTCATCGGCGATAATCAATGTCCGCTCAAATTGGCCCATATTCTTTGCATTGATTCTAAAGTATGCTTGAACCGGCATTTCTACGTGTACGCCTTTTGGAATATATAGAAAAGATCCTCCTGACCATACCGCAGTGTTTAGGGCAGCAAATTTATTGTCTGAATAAGGAACTACTGAACAGAACCATTTTTTGATAATTTCTGGATGTTCCTTGAGGCCTGTATCCATATCTAGGAATATCACTCCCTGTTTTTCTAAATCATCGCGAATTGAATGATAAACAGCTTCTGATTCATACTGTGCGGTTACTCCAGACAACCATTTTTGCTCAGCTGCTGGAATTCCTAATTTGTCGAATGTGTTCCGAATATCTTCGGGGACATCATCCCAATTGTTCTCAGTGGCTTTAGAGGATCGTAGGAAATAACAAATGCTATCGAAATCAATTTGCTCGAGCAAAGACATATTTCCCCAAGTCGGCATAGGTCGGCTCTCGTAGTGATGAAAGGCTTTAACCCGTATATCTGTCATCCATTTCGGCTCGCTTTTTAGCGCAGAAATATCTCGAACTACCTGTTCACTCAAACCAAAATCAAAGCGGATAGTAGCATTTTCAGGGTCGTGCCAACCGGCTTTATAATCGCCAATAACTTCTCGTGCATCTTGATTTATCATTTTCATACCTCTATATTTTTTATATCGTAGTCCTTCAATCAGTTGTCTTTACTGTAGATTTACTTTCTTCTGAGTCGGTGTAACTGTCATCATTATCAAGCCATTCATAACCGCGTTCTTCCAATTCGAGAGCTAATTCTGGACCACCTGTTTTGACAATTTTCCCTTTGATTAAAACATGAATTTTATCCGGTTGGACATGCTCGAGAATTCTTGAATAATGCGTGATGATTAACGCACCAGAGTCGGTTCCACGAATCGCTGTGTTGATACCTTTTGCAACCGTTCTAATTCCATCAATATCGAGACCGGAATCGGTCTCGTCCAAAATCGCTAGTTTCGGTTTGAGTAACATCAATTGTAAAATCTCGAAGCGCTTCTTTTCTCCACCACTAAATCCATCGTTAACATAACGTCCGAGAAAGGAACGAGAAATGCCGAGTTCTTGCATTGCATTTTTGAGATCTTTTCGAAAATCAGGTCCTTTTGCTACATCTTCACCACGAATTGCTGCAACCGACTTTCTCAAAAAATTTCCAACTTGTAAACCGGGCACTGCTTGAGGATATTGGAAAGAGAGGAATACACCAGCTTGGGACCGCTCCCATGTTTCCATTTCAAGTAAATCTTGTCCGTTAAGACTGACTGAGCCAGCAGTGACATCGTAATCAGGATGCCCCATGATAATGTTCGCAAGTGTGGTTTTTCCACTGCCATTTCGGCCCATAATTGCGTGAATTTCTCCCGGTTTAATCTCAATATTAATCCCGTTCAAAATTGGTGTATCATCAATTCCCGCACGCAAATTACAAACCTCGAGTAAATTAGTGTCCGAACTCATGGTTTCAACTCAACCTTGCGAATGGAGTTTGACTTATCAAGTTTAACTATTATTTAGGGCCACCTAAACATGGAATATTTGATGGGTTTTCGGTCATCCTCAAGTGATATCGCTTGCTCGGATGAACGATGGAGAGGGATTCTGCCAACGGATTACCAATCACCGATGAGTTATCTGAGTCTTATCGTCAACAAATTGATGCGGCTATGAAAGCTGAATCTGAACGCCGCATCACCGAGAATCACGACCCTATTGAGCTGAAAAGGCTTCGAGGCCTTTCTCTAATCGATTTGCTCAATTCTAATGATCAGGAGATTATCCCATCTCTAATGGCCCGTTTAGGACCGGTTCGTGCTGCGTTAGATGATCATGGCGGTGGATTGATTATTTCTGATGCTGAAATTGAAGAATTAAACAATGGCAAGGAGGCAATATCACTGATTCTTGATTTAGATGGTGCATGTATCTCTTGTGGTGCTGCACCCGGGACTCTACGTGGTATTCAAGATGATTTATTGATGGATGATGAAGTAATTTCTGTTCGATTCGCCGCCTCGATGTTGGAATGGTTTGATGAATTACAACGAGAATTTGTTCTCGCTCATGGCGGCGTCACATTTGTTTAATTAGACTTATTCAAGTAGTTGAACTAATGATTTTATAGCTGATGGAGCGAATCCTAAGACTGTGATTTCCTCTCCTTTGATAAGTGTTGCAAATTGGCCAGCTGGTCCTGCCAAGTCATAGGCCCCTGCCTTTCCTTCCCATGATCTATTTTCAATTAGCCCTACTACATCGTCTTCAGATAATTTTTCGAATTCAACGAGGGCAGATTCTGTCCAAATATCAGCACTCCATCCTCCATGAAATCTTTCAGATCCTCTCTCATCATTTGGATAAATTATTGCTGTCGAAGACCAAACCCTGTGACGACAATCTGATAATCGTAACAACATCATCGTAGCAGAAGCAGCATTAATCGGTTTACCCAAAGGGACCTTTGAATCATCTGGATCTTCAACGACTGTATCCGCAACAAGAATATAATCTGGATTTTCTCCTCCACTTTGGGAGATCATAATCCATTCCATAACCGCAGCTCGTGCCTTGGATAAGCAGGTGGTTTCAGTTTGTTCTCCAACCTCTTTTCCTACAATTAATCTCGCTTCTTCTGTTATTAAGGCCCTTGTTGAGACCGAGATACCTCTAATGGAATCCAAATGTTTCTGTAACCAATCTTGTCGTCTTCGTGATGCGGATGCCAATATGATCTGCATCTTCTGCACCTAGAGGTCTATTCGTTCATCACAAATTGGACATTTCACCATTTTCAGGTTTGACCCTACTTCGAATCGACCATTACACTCATTGCAAATTACCGGTTGATTCATTGCAGGAAGTGCCGGCATCCCAGGGGTTGGAGAAGTACCAGAGGTTGGCATTACCGGTAATTCTGGTACCGGCATGTCAGGTAATGAATCCGCTATTATCGTTGTATGACTTCGCATCTCTCGGCGTTTTTTTCTTTCGCTCGCACCTTCGGTTAATTCAGGTTCGACCAGCTCTACCTCACTTGATTTAACGGTAATATCAGTCTCTTCAATTACATCGACAACATCTTCCTCGAGCATAACCGTAGCCGTAACAACTCGGCCTCTTCGTTTTCCGAGGTATCTAATAGCTCGAATTGAAAGCATCAACAAAACTAGGGTGCTGAGCAATAAAATTGCAATCGCAACTCCAGCAGCTAATATTTTGAAATTTTGCTCATCTAATCCGAGTGCAATTCGCAATTGCTCACTTATCGGAGTTTTCTCATTATTCAAATCCCAATCATCGATTAACGCTCGAATTTGCCACCCTGATGTCTCATGCCAGGAGAGGATAATTGCTTCGTCACTCCCCGGACTTCTATCGGCAGCACCTAAGTGGGTTTTACTGGTAGTTATTCGATTTGAAAGTCCAATCCAACCTTCTTCTGCATTGATTATTCCATATTGAATTTGAGTGCCGCTTGGGCCGACAAAGTCGTAGAAAAGTTGAGCGCCACGATATGTTTCGATAAGTACAATTGAATTCAATCCTCGAGCAGGAATTTGCAAACTATGATTTTCAATTGGCATAAATGTCGAATCAACAATCTTAGCAATCAATTCGGCTTCTGCAGGGGCACCTTCTCGCCAGACGACGGTGAGGTGATCTTCTCCATCGATCAAATTGACAATCATCTTCTGGGAACCAGCTTCATCGCCAACCGTTTTCTTGTATGCCCAAGATGATTGGCGTTCATCACCATGAGCATACCAAAGCCCCAATCGATCAATTCCAGTTGTATCATTCCTCAACGATTGGTAGAGGAGATGTGCACCTTCTTCACCAAATTCAATTACGAGAGGGTCGGCTACAGTCGAACTAATTTCAATCTCGCCGATAACATTAGGCGTATATCTCCAATCCGATGATTTTGTTGGTGCATCAGCGCTGAGCAAGAAAATACTCGTTAGGTCTTGGAAGGTACCACTCGTAGTAATATCACGATGATATCCTGCAACTAAGAGTTCATCTCCTTGTTTGTCAATGTCGATTCCAAAATATTTTCCATCAGAGAGCAATATTGGCTCCATTAAATCTTGAATCGGCGTCATTGTGCAGGTTGCATCTATTGTCGAATAACTAACGGTTTGTTGGAAATATCCCTCATTATCTATGTATCTTCGAGTCCAGACAATATGAGCAATCCCATCATCAGTACTCCAGGTTGATAAATCTCCAGTCCACATTTCTTCGAGTAAATTAGTACAGGCGGTCAAGGCTCGATTCGAATTTATCCTATAGAGGACCAACCCCCCATCTTTCTCACTAATTACCAAACCTTCCTCACCTAATTCGATTATCTCAATCGGGTTTTCACCATAACCGAAAGTAGTTTCTCTGATTCCAGAAAGTGTCGATTCATCGACCAAAATCGTCCCTTCAATCTCATTATTTTCCCAATTTAGGTCGGCTAAACCTTCGCCCTGAACGGATACCCTCATCTCGATGGGGCCAGATTCAGTTGCTTTGTGGGCGAAGGCAATTTGTGATGCGCCTTGGCCAACTACGAGGGATATCGTTGTCGATTGCACAGCTTCCCAACCGTGTTCGGTGTTGAATTCGAGTATTGCTTCTACAGAGGTCGCATCGGTTGAGCCGAGGTTATCTATTCGTGCGGTAATGAGAAATTGTTCATTTGGCCGAGGTATCGAGGGTTCGGTACGTATTGCTCCTTCGCGGAATACCAAGTCGATTCCTTGCGGTCTGGCTAATACTGGGAATGTGATAGATAGATCATTATCGGTCTCATCCGTTTCGTTTATTTGAAAACTAGGATCTAATGAAATCGTTATCAATTTGTCACCAACAGTAGCCGGATTCCACGATAGTGAAATTTCCATAATATCACCACTACCGATATATTGAACCAATACTTCATCCTTTCTTGCACCATCTTCAAGAAGGTAAATTTTGAAATCTCCAGCAGAAATATCTCCGATGTTTCGAATTTGTGTTTTTACTTCAAGGAATGTATTAACATAAGATTCAGAAATTGGAACCCCAAATTCTTGAATCGATAATCCACTTCTGAACATTAGATCAGCAGAAGGTGGATTATTGTCGATTTCGACAGTCGTTCTAATCTCTTCGGAAATGACCCCAACTCCACTGATAAAGCGGACCGAGAATCGATGAATTCCGTCGGGCAGTGTCGTAGTATCCCATATGTGAGACCAATCCATTTCTTCGGCACTATTGCCCCAATAATTGGTTATATTCTCCCAGGGGTCAGTTCCAATTCTCCATTGTAATTGAGCTCCGTTAACCGTTTCTAGAGTGCCGTGGACTTGAACATCTCCGCTGATCTCCGCTTGTCCACTTGGAGCGTTAAGAGTGACAGTTACACGCCCTACATTGTAAGTGCGTTTCGTAGTATTACTCCATTGGTTAAATTCATTTTTGGCTTTCACTTCGATTGTAATTGATTCTGTTTCAATATCATCATCTGCAAAATTTGGTAGATTTATCGGGGTTGACCAATTGACTTTTCCATATGTTTTGTGCCAATCAACGAGAACGCTATTTGAGAGCGGACCACCATCACTTGTCCGATATTTATAGGTCACTCGAAGATGTACTTCTTCAGTCGATCCATTTTCTTCAGCGGCATCGGTAATATGGCCGCGGATATTGTAATCTTCACCTTCGATAACCCAATCGCCTGTTGGGTTTTCGAAGACGATCCAATCTCCAACTCCAGTTGGTGGAGGAGGGTCAGTAGAGTTGTTTCCACCGCCACCACCGCCACCGTCACCAATCAATTCCTGGAGCAAGAGATTACCATCGACGATGCCGAAGCCGTATTTGTCGTTCCACTTATCAGTGATTTCCGGCTTCGATGCACTGCCGCGCATTTCTGAATTATTTCTCAAGAGATCCTTGACTTCTTGAGGGGATAGGTCCTCATCAATTTCTAAAATCACCGCAACTAATCCCGCAACAGCAGGACAGGCCATACTAGTCCCATCCATGTTGACATAATCATCATCTGCAAGATCAGATGAGCCTTGACCTGGAATGGGGGAAGCAGAAGCAGCGTGTTGAGCAGACATCATCGAAGAGCCAGGAGAAACAACATCGGGCTTCAATTCGTCCCATTGATTATCATCGCCATCATCCTCTCTCGGCCCGGAATTTGAGTAACTGGCAATTTCATCGTCATCACGGAGAATTGTATTTTTATCCTCAATAGAACCGACAGTAATCGCCGAATCCGCCGCTCCAACAGAAGTGACACGGCGATATCCATCATTACCGATAGCCGCAATCGGAACGATTCCGGCTTCTGCAGCTTGATTGACCGCACGAGCCTCAGCATTGGTCCCGTTATCGCCGGGGTCATCTCCGGTAACTGAACCAGCACTACCAAATGACATCGTCATAATGTCTATACCTCGGCTTGAATCATTATTTCCCCAATCTGTATTGACATTCTGGACTACCCATTCGAGTCCCCTCAAAATTTGACCTGAATTTCCTCCACCAGCATCCGTCATCACCTTGACATCGACTAGGTATGCGCCAGGTGCATATCCTTGATTTATCCGACGCGAATCGCCAGTTCCGAGAGCAATCCCTGCTACGTGAGTGCCATGACCTGCTCCATCGTCTGGGTCGAAACTGCCATCGTTACAATCCTCAGAATTCCAAGATGTAGCATCACAACCACCGAGCCATTTTGGATCAGCTAAATCATTTGGTTCGTTGGTATTATCTGTGTTTTCATCAGAAAAATCATCGAGAGAAAAATGCTCGTTATCAACTCCTGAATCGATGACTGCGATGACTACTCCCGATCCATAATAGCCGAAATCTCTCATGGTTTCATCATAAATTGATGAATCGCGAACCTTCGAACCACGAGTTGCTCCAGATAGGAATGGTATGATGACATTCTGTTGTTCAACCATGACTACACCGTCGAGTTGCCAAATTTCTATGAGAGCACTAATCGGCACATGGTCAACTACGATAGAATCCAAAATCTCCATTGGGAAGAACCAAGATCCTTCTCGCTGCCATCCATGATCGGTTAATATCGCCATCAACGCTTCTTCATCACTTGGGCCTGCATGCCATGAATAATCGATTACTATCGCAACTGTTTTCCTTCCATCTTCACCGGTAATTTGACTCAAAGAAACCGATTCAGTTTCACCGGTAATTATCCGTTGAAGCCGATCATCCATACCATCGGAATCCAAATCATACCAATAATTGAACCACCAATTTACATCTTCGACGGGGGGACCTGCATCCCAAGATGGGAATCCCGGTGAGCGATCGATGGGGGAACAGATTACTTCCCCACATCTCATGGCTGGAGGGAGCCTTGAATCAGGTTCTGTTTCGTTATCAGCATCATTATCGATGATTGAGTCATCAGGTATCATTGCCGCAGCGCCAACTGAGAAATCCATGATTAGCAATATCGCCAAAATAAGCAGTGGACTCGTTGGAATCGCTCGTCGACTCATGGCTCTCTTAGAGAGCCAATCTAACATTGGGTATAATTTAAACCGGTGGGGATATCGTTGTTTCGGTCTTATGGCCACTTAATGTGTGTATTCGAAAGGCTGCATTTTAATCGACATATTTCACCGTTTATCTCTGTAAACACCTCACCTTCACAAACAGGGCAAATCGTTTGTTCGGCCAATTCTTCTAGCCAAGCTTGTCTAGTTTCAAGTTCGTCACCCTCCGCTCTTAGCCTTTCTAGAATTCGAGCAGCCTCTGCCAGTAATGGCTTTCCTGAATCCATCCACGGATCTTTATCGAGGTTTCCCATCTTTTCTCGAGCTCGGTTTCGAATAGATTCAGCACCGGATTCCGAGCTTGAACTACTGCCGATTGTTGTAGTTGAATCGAGTGAACTCGGGGCCCCTTTTGCTATTGGTCTAGCAAGAGCATATGCTAGGAAAAATCCACCAACATGTGCTAGGTGAGCAACATTTGTTGAGCCGATAGTTCCTGCCTCAATCGAATACATTTGATAGACTTCGAGCCCGAGTCGAACTGCAACGATAATCCATATCGGCCAAGGTCGAATAAAAAATAGAAGTGGAAATTCGACTTCATCATTCGGCCAGCATGCCATATAGGCTCCCAATAGGCCGAAAGCGGCGCCACTGGCGCCAAGAGCTGGAATATATGAATTAGGATGCGCGGCAACCCAAGCAAGGTTACCGCCAATCAATCCAAGAAAGTAAACTGCCAGCCATCTTTTTCCACCCAGTCGTTGTTCTAATGGGACGCCGACGAGGCCGATTACAATGATATTTGAGAGTACATGAAGCCAATTAGAGTGGAGCCAAGCGGCTGTGATAAATCTATGGAATTGGTCGGGTTCTGTTGCTAATACTGGTATCATTGCGAATAGATGAATTTCTCCAAATCCGAAAATATTGACAGCATCAATAAAAAACCTCAGGAACATTACGAGCATAATTGAAAGAATCATCGCTAAAGCCAGACTAGTTTTTTGCTTCCACGCAGAAAAGAATGGTGCTATAGCTACTCCAATGAAAATTGCTACCCAAACATAGTCGGTCGACTCCAATTGCGACCATAACACATCGAGGTCAACCGACTCTTCCACGTCTATGCACGCTCGGTCTTAGTGCATAGCCGCTTCCCTGCGCTGACGAACGACTCAAACGATGATACAGTATCCGATGGAGCATGGAAGCGGCGAAATTACTCTCTGCTTCCAACCTTGACGTCTATCGAGGTAACCGGTTGGTTTTGTCGAATATTGAATTGAGTCTGAACGAGGGAGAGGTTGTCGCTCTGGTCGGACCGAATGGTAGTGGAAAGACGACTTTACTGGAATCTTGTGCTGGAATGCATCGAATGACTTCGGGTAAGGTCGAATGGAGAGATGATAATGGCGAAGTTCGAATTGTTCGTGACTTTGAAGGTCGCCGCAAAAGATTGCCACCGATGGGATTGACCTTACAGAAAGATGGAATTTGCGGTGACGAAACCGTTGAAGAGCGATTGAGCACTGCTTTATCGATTAGTGGGTGCGCACCATCTTCTTTAGACCTCAACCAGATGCTATCAACTTGGGGATTAGACCATCGAGCCGTTGATCCCACCGCTCAACTTTCCGGCGGTTTACGACGACGATTAGCAGTTCTCTGCGGATTATCACCTGCGGTAATGTCATCAAATCCTCGCGTGATTCTGCTCGATGAGCCATCTGAAGGCCTCGATGAATCTGCACGGGGATTATTGGTAAATTGGATGAGAGCCCTCGCTGCTCAGGGGAATGGAATTCTAATCGCAACCCATGATCCTGAGATGATTGCAGCTTCAGACAGAATAGTTTCCATTCTTGAAAACGGTGCACTGAGCAGCGAAACTCAAGATTGCCTTGCATTCGTAGGAGAACTTCCTGATTCTTGTCCTGCGATTGAACCAAATCCCCTTGCTAGCCATTTGCGTTGGGCATTTCGAATGGAAGTGCGTAATCCAATCGATACGATTAGTCGTCTACTTCCTGCGTTAATTTCACTTCTCCTCATCCACACTTTTGTCGACGAGAAAGAAATACTCGTCTCAGGAAATGATTTTCTCTCCGCATTAATTCTCGCACCAGCTTTCATCTCAGTTCTCGTTGCACCCGCGCTAATCAAGCGTTATGCTGAAGCAGATTGCGGGCGTTGGTGGTCTGCTTTGCTTGGACCAATGCACCGAATCTCATCATCTATCATAGGTGCATCACTAATATTACCGCTTCCATTGATATACATTTCATGGTTAATTCTCGGTGACACCGCTTCAGCAGAAACATCTCAAGATGTTCTCGAATCAATTTGGATAATTGGGTTATCATTGATTGATGTCGCCATCGCTGCTTCTGCCGTTCATCTTTTGGTTGCAGATTTACATCGCTCAAACGCAGCGGCAGCTTCTCTCTTACTGCTGGTTCTCGTTTGGCCATTCATCGAATTAACTGATGCACTTACGATTATTCTCAATGATGGAATGACATATGGATTAGGGATGGAAGAGCCGTTCACAATGATATTATTGGCGAGTTTGACAAGTTTACTGATTTGGTTAGTCGCAGTATTCTTACCGGATAATTAAGAATAGCCTTCTTGAACACATGCCGTTTGGCATAGTTGTGATTTCACGTAAGCACGTTGGCTGGGTTTTTACCGGACTGGGTTCACTCGGTGCAATAATAACGGCAGTTTTGAGTTATACTTACGCTCCAGGTGTCGATCCAGATGCTTGGAAGGCCCCCGAAGCTTACCGAATTTTGTTCTGGCACGTTCCCTTTGCGTGGACCTCATTTATCGCGTTTACAATTTTGTTCATCGGCTCTATTGCATGGTATGCCCGACGAAAGGAATGGGGATGGCGATTAGTTGCGACTGGCTCCGATCTTGGCCTATTATTCGGGCTCGGAGTTGTAATTTCTGGTCCGATTTGGGGTGCTGCTGAATGGGGGGTTCCTTGGGATTGGGGTGATTTACGATTGAATACATACGCTTTGTTGACCGGGGTGGCGCTGTTTATTGTTCTCTCACGCCGGTCGCAAGCTGATGGAATTAATACTCGTGATACTCTTTCTACTGTCGGATTATTTGGCTTTGCTTTGGTGCCGATAACAATTCTTGCCACTACTTTGTACCGTGAGCGTCATCCAGGTTTAATTATTGTTAAATCAGAGGATTCAGGTCTCGACCCTGAAATTAGCAGAGTTTTGTTAATTGGTGTGTTATCATTTTCTTTACTGATGATTGGTTTATCGATATTGACAGAATTATCTTATCGATTACAGGATGAATTGACTAAATTACAACAACGTCTTGACGAGGTGGTACATTGAACGGAATGGGCTCATACATTGTAGTATACCTGATTTTAGGTGGGTTATTGGTGCGATATATCTGGATATTACACAACCGTTTTGTGAATTTAGAAAACCGAATAGCCGACGCAACTCTTCGTCTTCACGAAGAATGAGTTGCATCGTTGTGTTGTTTTTCTCAGCGCGAACCCTTCTAATGGAAGTGCTGAGCGGAAAAGCAGGGGAGACACATGTCATCGGGCGCTTTTTGTATCGTTTGCGGAGGCGAACCTCCGCTTACAAGTGACAGAATGTGTGAAGGATGTCTCCGTAAACGAGTAATTTTGTCCAAAATCCCCGAAGTGATTCAGCAGCACCGTTGCCCTAAATGCAGTGCTTACGATATTCACGGCCGATGGTCAAAGATGGATACCGATCCTCTTGCTGATTTACGGGTTCGAGATGCATTAGAAATCGATTCCCGTGCTGAAAATCTCAACATTGGATTCTCTGTCGAAATTATTGATGAGCGAACAAGTCGTATTCATATCGACGTTTCCGGCGTAGTCGAGACTTTTGATTTCGCTGATTCACATGAGATTCTACTTCAGACTAGTAATGCGATTTGCTTACCTTGCACACGAAAGGATGGTGCATATTTCGAGGCGATTGTCCAACTACGCTCAGCCGGTCGCCGACTCGATAAAGACGAATTGAAATTATTACGATCAACACTGGATCAAATGCTCGCAGGAATGGAAGCTGATTCGATGTTTTTTATCACCAAAGAAGGCCCTGTTACTGGTGGATGGGACCTACAAGTAGGTTCGAAAGCTATGGCAAGAATGTGGGGAAGGATATTGGCGAAGCAATTTGGTGGTACCATCAAAGAAACCAATACCACAGTTGGAATGAAAGATGGGATTGAAATTACTCGACTAACTTTGAGTTACAGAAAACCCGCTTATGATATCGGTGATGTAATGAAACTCAAAAATCATTATTGGATGATTGATTCTTGGCAAAAAGATGGACCTATTTTGCGCCGGATGAAATTTTTTGAACGTACTGGCGCATCGTGGAGAGACATGGAAAAGGCTCGTATTATTTGTCCCGTAGCAGAACAACACACCGTAGATATTCTCAATCGAGATAGTACGGCTGCAGAGGTGATGGATCCGATTGATTATCGGATGGTGACGGTAGGATTACCATACGATGATGACAGTAATACGACGAAAATACGCATTGCTTTGATAGAAGATAACTGGGTAGCGGTACCCGGAATCACGGTGGAGGATAGCAAATGAGTGATAATCTTCGAAAGAGGTTGAATGAGTCGGATATAGCGGATATTTTATCTGAGCTCGATAGTCGAGATATGGCCGGATACACTCGAAATTTTATTGATGATTTCGAAAAAGCAATTTCACAAACTGTCGATGTCGAAGCGGATGAAGATTGGACTGGTGTTGTTTTCCTCGGCATGGGTGGCTCAGGCGCGGGTGGTATGTTCCTATCCTCCCTAACGGACCAAAATGGCGGGATGCCTTTCGTTATTTGGCGTGATTATGGCTTACCTTCGTGGTGGGGTCCAGATTGGCTGGTTTTCGCAACATCATATTCAGGAAATACTGAAGAGACTCTCGACGGAGTTCAAGAGGCTCTCGAAAATGGCGGAACTGTTGTTGGAATATGCTCCGGTGGAGGATTACAAGAAATTCTTGAAAATTCTGATGATTCAATTTGTCTAAACGTCCCGGACGGTCAGATGCCTCGCTCCGCCTTTGGCCATTTATTCGGATCTCAACTCGCCGCTTGCTGGGCGATAGGATTGTTGGCGCGTCCTAGTCTTGATGAATTGTCAGCGATGCTTTCGAGGTTACGCACCGCTTCGATTGAAGCCGATTTGAGCGGCGGTAACGGGATGACTGTCGCCATCGCTGAATCTATCTTCGGAAAACAGATTGGAATCATTGCTCCATCTATGTTGGATGCGGCCGGACGTCGCTTCGCGAATCAATTGAATGAAAATTCAGACAGTTTTGCTCGGCATTCAAGCCTGCCTGAAATGAATCATAATGAGATAGTCGCATGGGCTTCAGCAGATTCCACAGAACATGCATTGCTCTATCTCTCATGTTCTGGAATTCATCCACGAGTTGCCTCGCGCATTGATTGGATGCTAGAGAATGTCGATGTCGAGTCGTCATGGATTATCGATTGCGAAGGTGAGAGTTTACTCGAAAATCTGCTTTATGCTGCTCATTTGACAGATTGGATTAGTATTGCGCTTGCCATTGTTGGAGGTGTCGACCCATCAGAGATGGGTTCGATAGATTCTCTGAAAGCCCATTTATCTTCTATTCAGTAAATTGGTCCGAGGACTAGCCGAGGGTCCGGGTGAATTGCGAGATATTTTTCTCGATTTTCCGGAGCTACTACACCCGGCATATCATGACTTTGTGGTTCCTCAAATGAGAGCTGGAAGTGAAGGTGCGGTTCCCAACCACCGTTTTCGTGTTTATCTCCCATCCAACAGATTACCTCACCTGCAGAAATTGGTTGGCCGACTCGCTTACTGGAAATAGAAGAAGAATCGAGATGGCCATAAAGTGCCCAAATAGGCAAACCGTCGAGGATATGTTTTGTGATAACAGTATATCCATAATCTCCGTCAGCGGGATTGTATCCGAAGTGAGAAATTTCGCCATCTTCGAATGCCATACACGGTGTGCCGAGAGGCGCACCAATATCGATTCCTATGTGGAGGAACCGGTTTCCCCTGAATAGGTTGGTTGAATACATCCCTGGGCGCAGTTCATCATATCGCCCGATGTCATATGCGTATTTTGAGGGTGAGTAGTCACCCGATGTGAAGTCTCGCACTTCGTACTCATCAGGAAGGTGTACGACTGGATGAAATTGATGTGAGTCCCAGTCGATCATGATTCACGGAAGAGGATAGAGAACATCATTCCTCCTCCTCTGCTTTTTCTGCAAGCTTACGAACTCCACTCTTCAGTCGCAGATCTTTCTTCGTTTTTGCTCCCAAGTCTTTCAACATCTCAGTTTGACGGATTACATTTCCTCTTCCTTCAGTCAATCTATCTTTTGCCTTCTCGTAAGCGCTAGTAGCCTGACCTAATTCGAACCCAATCTCAGTAAATGATTCAATGAAGAGTACTACTTGGTCGTGAAGTGCCCCTGCTCTTTCGATTAATTTAATTTGATTTTTTGATTGGTTTTCTCTCTTCCATAATTCTTGAATCAACATTAATGCCAACATGATTGTTGTACCGCTGACAATTTTCACTCTACGATTACCTACAAGATCGGTGTAAAGGTCAGCATCATGGTGTAATGCTGCGATATATGCACTCTCAAGTGGCACAACCATCAATACGAAATCCAAGGTCTGTATTGAATCCATGTGCTCATAATTTTTCGTCGATAATTCCTTTGCATGACCACGGATTGATTTACACAACCCCTTCATTGCATTGTTAGCAGCAATATCATCTTCGGCATTTACGTATTCATTATAGGATGTGAGAGAGACTTTCGAATCGATGACGACTTGACGGTTATTTGGCAAAAATATCACAAAATCAGTTCGTTTTCTGGTTTTGTCTACTGCTGTTTCCGACAATTGTTTGACATAATCTCGACCATCTACAAAACCCATGCTTTGGAGTAGATTTTCGACAACAACTTCACCCCAAGCCCCTTGAGCTTGAGAATCTCCTTTCAATGCCCTAGTCAAGTTCTGAGTATCTTCAGATAATTTTAGTCCTAAAGTCGAAACAGTTTGGACATTTTCTCGCAAGGCGGCTTCTCGTTCTATCCGTCCCTTGTCGATGCTGTCTAAAGCGCCGTGATATTCTTTGAGAGATTTAGCAAAATCTTCCGTGACAGCTTTGAAAGATTGTTCTTTTTCTTCTCCAGCCAGTTTGACCGTTTCTTCGAATACTTCTTTCGCTGTCACTTTGAAAGCGTTCAACATTTGCTGTTCATTTTTTTGAGTATTTTGACGTTGTTCATCAGCTTTGGCTTCCACAATCGCTAATGCGATCTCACTTTCAGACTTCGCTTCTTGCACCATTCTCTCAGTTTTTTGAGATAAAACCATCCACATGGCAGCAGCCGTTAAGAGAGCAGTAATTGCGATCAGGGCGAGTGTCAATGAATCGACCATACAATACTGTAATCACTCAGGGTTATTGAACTCTTCAGAACCAATTCATTTTTTTTCTTCTTCGACGCACCGTTTCGATTACATAGGCAAGCCCATTACTATCGGTGTGGAAACATACGGCCGGGTGCATTGCGCCATTCTCGGATCGCGTGGTTTAGTCGCTCAACGCTTGCTTCAACGCTTGCTCAATCATAGTTGGTTAACCCCCGTTGCAGTCGTTGGTTCACCTTCGTCAGTCGGGATGAATTTACGTGAACAAGAATGGTACCTCGATGAAGAGCGGCCAGAACTTCCTGATATGGTTGTTAAAGGCCTTGTTGATATCGAAAATCTCATTGAAGAATTACATGAATTGGGAGTACAAATTATATTTTCAGCCTTACCTGATAATATAGCTGAATTGGTCGAAGAAAAACTTGCATTCGCCGGATTTATTATCATCAGTCACGCGCTTTTACACCGTCTAGAACCTCATGTGCCACTAGTTATTCCTGACGTAAACCCAAGTCATCTTTCATTGCTGAAATCGCAAGACTACGCGGCTGGAAAATTAATTTCATGTTCGAATTGCACCGTCGTCCCTTTAGCCCTTACAGTCGAGCCCTTGCACAGGAGTTTTCCTATTGAGTCAATCCATATTTCAACCGATCAAGCACTATCAGGGGGCGGTCGTAAATTGCTCGCAAAAGGTCGCATTGGTGAACCTATTTCATCAGAAATTCCCGGCGAAGCAGAAAGCGTAGAAAAAGAGCTTCGCAGAATTCTAGGAATCAATCTTCACGGCCGAATTATACCTGCTGAATTTAGCGTTACGGCAGAGTGCAAGAGAGTGGCACGAGATCATGGTCATTTAGCTAGGGTAGAGGTGAAATTTTTGGAAGAGATTAGTGCACACGAGATTATTCGTGTCTGGCAACAATACTCTTCTAGAACTCAAGAACTTGAATTACCTTCCTCGCCAAATAAGCCGATTATTTTCGTCGATGGAAAATTGGACATCGATGTGCATCGATGGGTAGGTAGCGATACAAAATGCCCTTCAGTAGATCCACTCGCAGCAATGTCAGTCGCGGTGGGTGAAGTAGAGGTTGTTGGTGATACTCTGCTTTACACCGTTGTTGCAGACAACACAATTCGTGGCGCCGCAGGATACAGTGTCTTGTTAGCAGAACTTTTGCTTGTAGAGGGTATCCTTCACGACTCAAATACAATTCTTGAAAGCGAGCAAAGTAGACTAAAAATGTCAAAAAAATGAGCAGCAATTCAAACGCAATCGTCGTTTCGGCGAATCATGCGCATCAGAAAGTTAGCGATGTTGTTATCGAAATTAGAACCTCATCCGTGCTTAGATGTCGAGTTGGAACAATATAGTACTGATGGGAATCTAGCTGCAAGATGGCTGACTGATATCGCCGCTTTTGGCGACCTTCCAGAAGGTTGTATCATCGCTGATTTAGGTGCTGGAAACGGCATATTAGGAATTGGTGCTTTGACACTCGGCGCCAGTAAAACAATATTTGTTGAGAGTGATGAACAGGCTTGCAACATTACGAAACTGAATTTGAAAAATCATGGTTTCGAAGATGTTGGCGAGGTAATTCAATCTAGTATAGGTGATGGTGAACAATATCTCGAAGGTGTAGATTTGATAATCACAAATCCACCTTGGGGCAAACAGATTCCCAAAGCCGATCGTCCATTCCTACAATCAATTATCACCAGCGGTAAAACATCCCATCTTCTACATAGTGCAAATGCCGTTCATATCGAACCCTTCTTTATCGCCGCTGGATGGAGAGCAGAAAAATACGGGGAGGCGGATTTTGCATTACCTGCGAAGTACGCTCATCATAGTCGTGAACGTGACAAAACCAGAGTTGGCTTTTGGCGTATTACAAGAAATTGAAGCCAAATCTCATCCTTGATTTTACTCCTTTAAATCCCCTCTAGGCAAACTGAGCCTATGGCTCATCGATTCCGTCGCGTTCATAGGGGGTTGGTCGGTCGCGCGGTCAATGAGTGCAGCAGTAGGTGACCTAGTGACGCCCGGCACAGCAGTCAAGATTCCATCCGGTGCCGAAGTGGGAGACGGTGTTCATGCCTCAGATTCAGGAGTTATAGCTACACTTACTGGAAAACTAGTTGAAAATGATGGTACTATCTCTGTTCAATCCAACCGTCCGACTGCAAATATGCCTAAAATCGGCGATATTGTCATCGGTCAAGTAAATCGCTTGAATGCAAAGACCGCTGAAATCAGAATTCTTCACATTGAAAACAAGGACGGCGGTGAGAGGGGAGTGCCGGCATTGAAATTATTTGCTGACATTTTCGTAACTGAATTTGTTGACCGATATATGCCATCAGCAGGCGATGCAATGCGCTCACGAGATATCGTTCGTGCAAAAATCACTCAATTTGAACCGATGCTGAAAGCGAGCACTCGAAACGATCCAACCCTCGGTGTCTTGCATGCGATATGTCCGCCTTGTGGCGAACTTCTTGTGACCAGTGATAAAACTCCTGATTTCAATGTAGAATGTCCTCGTTGTGATTATACTGGATACCGTGTCCTTTCGAATGGCTTCGGTTATGGCCACGTTCTCCCTGATGGAGTTGATATTCAGTCACTGAACCGCCCCGGAGAGCGTTGGTCTCCTGCTGCTGAGGGTAATCTCGGACACGACGGGGCGCGACCATATCTCTCAGTCGTTGCAGATCATCGCCGTGGATTGGAGCATGAAATGCCAGCTAGCGCGGCGAAGATGCGCGGTGGCCGGGATGGCGGTCGCGGAGGTCGCGGTGGAGGTGGAGATCGCCCACGTCGAGAAATGCACAAGACAGTCTGTACTATGTGCAGTTCCAAAACAGAAGTACCATTCAAGCCTACTCCCGGTAAGCCAATCCGTTGTAGAGATTGTCTCAACAAAGTCAACGATGGTGAGGCGAGCAAGGAAGAATTAGCAGCAGAGCGGGAAGTTTTGAAAACAGCACGAGCGAAATCAGATGCCAGCATGCCGATGAAACTCTTCGTCGGCAGCGTATCTTGGGATGCGAGTGAAGACGATTTGAGAAAAGCCTTCGCAGAGCATGGTACAGTAACCGAAGTTCACATAGCAAAAGACCGTGAAACCGGTAAATCTCGTGGATTTGCTTTCATCTCTTTCCCTAACAAGAAAGAGGGTGCTGCGGCCGTGAAAAAGCTCGATGGTGCTGAATTCTTCGGCCGTAAACTCAGCGTTCAGGAATCTAATGCTGGCGGTGGTAAGCGTGGTGGAAATCGTGGTGGCCGAGATGGTGGACGTCGTCCACGCCGAAACTGAGTTGAATTGACTCGGTTCTAAGCGAAGTCGTGAAGGCAGAACACCTTCACGAATGGTTGGGATTCGAATGGAGGGCTGGCTTGTACTCGATGGATACGAGGACGAACCAGCTGCATTCGGTGTACCAAATTATGTCGGTTTTCATATCAGATATGTCTGTGGTGTCCTCGAAGCGCGAGGGGTTCCTTACACTTACATGACAATCGATCAGTGGCGTTTGAGCCACAAAAAACGTCTCGAAGATACCGAAGGACGGGCCCAAATTAAACGCGAGTTGAGTGAACTCGATGGTGCAATCGTTTTGGCAGGTGCAATCGTGCCGGGAAAGTATATTCGTGGAACTCCTATTTCACGTGGCGAACTAGACAAATTTTTGGCGGTTTTTCCATATGAACAACCGGTGCTCTGTGGCGGTTGGGCAATCAAGCATTGGCGATATGATGGATGGACTCCTCTTCGCTCGAAATTGTTTTGTGCAGTGAATGATGTCGATGCTTCACTAGATCATTATCTCTCAACCGGAGAGTGGTCTCATAGTAAGCGCACCTCTGCGCAATGGTCCGAATGGACACTTGCTGGTGCACGCTCAAAAGCAGTGACCACACATCCTGATTTATTGACTGAAGATGGACGCGCAGGTCCATTGACTTACGAGTTGGAATTGTATCAAGGATGCGTTCGGTTCAAGCGCGGTTGTAAGTTTTGTATCGAGCCAAAAAAAGGCCTACCACTATGGCGCGAAGAATCAGAGGTTTTGTCCGAAATCACAGCAGCTCTCGATAGCGGTGTCCATCACATACGTATAGGTGGCGCGACTGATATTTACACCTACAAGGCTGAAGGGGTAAGCGATCTAGAGTATCCTATTCCGAATCCCGAGCCGATTACTAAAATTCTACATGGTGCCCGCGAGGATGAGCGACTCAAAATTTTCCACGTCGACAATGGCAACCCCTCTATCGTAGCAGAGAATCTCGAACCTGCGACCGAGATAACGAAAACGATGGTTAACACTCTAAGTGATGGTGCAGTTCTATCTTTTGGACTCGAATCAGCCGACCCAACCGTCCATGAAATGAATTGGTTAAATTGCGATGCTGAGCAACTTACAACTGCCATTCGCCACATCAATGAATTCGGTAAAGGTCGTGGCGATCGCGGTCTTCCCAAACTCCTACCCGGACTCAACTTCATCGCTGGTTTGAATGGTGAAACCGACAAATCTTATCAAATGAATCTAGAATTATTGCATAACCTGCGTAGCCAAGGCCTGTGGTTACGCAGAATCAACATCAGGCAAGTCGAAGGGCGCGGATTTCAAGAGGTATCCGAAGAACCATTCCGGGCTTTCAAAAAAGCAGTTAGAGAAGAAATTGACACAATTTTACTCCAAGAAATGTTCCCGCTCGGTACCAAACTTTCCGATGTATGGTGGGAAGCTCACGAGAACCGTATTCGTCGACCAGAACAGGTTCTTGACTCAAGTCATCGAGCCGAATTGATTCGCGGAAAGGCAGGAATTACCTTCGGCCGTCAGATTGGAGCCTATCCAATCCTTGTCGGGTTACCATATCTCGTACCACTCGAGGCTGGCTCCGACATTATCGTTACAGGTCATGGGGCGAGAAGCATCTCTGGAGTTGAAACAAATCTTTCTATCAACAAGGCAACTCAATCCCAATTGGAGGCGGTTCCAGGAATTGGGAAGAAGGCAGCTTGGCGCATTGTCAGCGCACGAGCAAAAGCTAGTAGGAAATCCAAAATTCCATTCGATTCTGTGGAGGCTGCCTTTCAGGCAGCGGGCATACAAACTCCTGAGGTGGCAAAACAAGTGTTCTCAATTTGATGCAGAGACAGGCCATTGAGGGGGAATAGTCATAGCCTCAACTTACTCGCTCATGGATAATGTCTGATTCCAATTCGAAGGGCCGAATCGTAGCGCTGTCTATTTGCTTACTGTTTCTTGGAATACCCATTCTGGGAATAATTTCCCCAGATTTATCTCAAACGGAACTTCGAAATGAAAATACAAAGTTGCTCACCCACGTCGACTCGACTATAATTCACGAGCCAGGTTCGGCTCATGGACAGGTTTTCAGCAACTCTGTTTTCGAACTGAATTCTTACTCACCGAAACTGATTATGGGTAATGGTAGCTCGGTTGAATTCAGTTCGGCAAGCGCGGTTTGGACGGATGATTCAGTTATTTCAACCGCAGGTGATTGTTCTCTTTTAGCAAATTTTACACTATTCTGTGACGGATTGAATAATTATGGTCAACTCGGTATCGGAAACACCCAACTGTCGAGTGGATATGTTAATTTCGGTGAAAAAATTCCAGCGGCACTCAGCGATGGTTCAGAACATTATTGTGTAATTCTTGATGACGGTTCGGTCAATTGCTGGGGTCGAAATAATAAGGGCCAAATCGGCGATGGGACGAATATCAATAGGAATTCACCTGTGGCGATTGACCTTGGAACAAATAAGACAGCAGTGTCTATTTCATCCGGTCGAGATTTTACCTGCGCTCTATTGAATACTGGAGAAGTTTCGTGCTGGGGAGATAACTCATATGGCATTCTCGCTGACGGAACTACGACCGATTCTAACTCTCCGATTGTCTCCAATCATTCAACTGGACTCAACGCGGTTGCAATTACGACTCCAGGATACAGCGTTTGCGCAATTTTCTACAACGCCTCAATTAGTTGCTGGGGGAAGTCCTACACTGTATTCTCTGTCAATGGAGCGGTTAGCGCAGGTTCAGTACAAATTGCACTCGCTAGCGGACGAACAGCCGTTGCCATCGATGGAATTAATTCGCATACTTGTGCAATTCTCGACAACGGCTCAGCGAATTGCTGGGGAGTGAATACCTACGGGCAATTCGGTAATGGCGAGTGTTCTTCAGTTATCGTAGGAAGTGGATGTACCGGCTCGAATGGCAATACGCCAATCGAAGTTAACATGACTGGAGTGGGTTCGGTCTCTTCACTAATTGCAATCTCTGTTGGAACCGATTCAACCTGTGGGATAAATGCAGGAAACGACCTATATTGTTGGGGCAGGCAATCAGGTGAATTCGATGGTACTAACGATTCTCTAACAATGCCTCATCTTATGAATTTCAGTGATGGTTCATCGATAGCTTATTCAGATCAAGATATGGATAATGATGGTACGGTCAACATTCTTGATGTTCATATGGCTGGAGATGCAGATGGTGATGGAATTCCGAGCCCGACCGATCCATATCCTAACAATCCTGCACGATGGAAGAATTGTGGGGAAGGGGAGTGGGGACGACTTACTTGCACTGAGGCGAGTCCTGGACATTATGCATCAAACGGTGCACTCTACCACACAGAATGTATTGTTGGACAATTCCAACATGCGAGTGGCCAGCCGAGTTGTAACTCAGCTTCAGCCGGACATTATGTCAAGCGGGCCGCATCGAATGTTCAGGACCAATGTGCTCTAGGAAGTTACCAAACTGATGTTGGGCAATCCTCTTGCACGAATGCAACAGCAGGAAATTATGTCCCTCTCTTTAGTGGTGAATCCGGTGATGATGCCGGAAACTCGACCCGTCTTTCCCCGATGAGTGCTGATTATTCTGCGACCATCGCTACCGATTCAGATTTATTTGATTATTACAAGATCACAGTCCCGAAGAGTTCTGGAATTTCAGTAAATGTTTCTTCTTTCAGCACTGCTGAAGTTGACCTAATCCTTTACAATTCAAGCTTAGGTGTTATCGATTCATCTTCAAATTCTGGATTATACGATGACGCGAACACGAACGCAACTTCATACAGTTCATCGTTCGATGTTTACATCGCCGTCGAGCGAGTAAACGGAACAGGCGCTTACTCGTTCAAAATTTGGCTTTTCATGACCGCAGACGGAACATTGATCGGTGACCCAACCTATTCGTTAAACGTCGAATTTAGCGCACGCCAAATCGAGTGCTCAACTGGAACTTACCAACCAAATACTGGTAGTGATTCATGCGATTTAGCAGATCCGGGATACCATGTTGCTGGAGTTGGGGCTACATCTCAAACTGCTTGTTCTGCGGGTACTTACCAACCTCAGTATGGCCAAATAAGTTGTGTCTCCGCTTCGTTAGGTCATTTCGTTCCTGCTGCTGCCTCGTCATACCAAACACCTGCGAATGCTGGGTATTACGTTGCGTTACTCGGTGCTACCTCAGAAACACCGTGCAGCGCCGGAACATATCAACCATTGACTGGACAGTATTTCTGCAATGATGCAGATGCTGGATATTATGTCGAAAGCATCGGCTCCGATGCGCAACTCGCTTGTGGCCTTGGTACCTACCAGCCGAATACTGGCGGAACTTACTGCTTAAATGCTGCAGCGGGATATCATGTTCCAACAACGGCTGCAACAAGCCAAACCGCCTGCGTACCTGGGACTTATCAGCCGAGTGGCGGGCAGTCGAACTGCCTTTATGCGAGCCCTGGATTTTTCTCTGCTGGAAACGCTTCGACCACTCAGACTCCTTGTGTTGCCGGCACATTCCAACCAGCTACTGGCCAAACTCGCTGTCTAAATGCTGATGCAGGATATTATGTTGACACTAATGCATCGGCAACACAATTCGCATGCGGGCTTGGTACCTATCAGCCGAATACCGGCTCGACAGATTGTATGATCTCCGATCCTGGTCATTACGTTGGAGTTACAGGATCAGCAAGCCAGACACCTTGCGCGGCTGGTACATATAATCCGAATTCAGGTTCAACGTCATATTCGGATTGTATCGCAGCTTCTACTGGCCACTATGTTCCAAATTCAGGTAGTGATGCAGAATTAGAATGTGGAATTGGAACATATACAGACCAAACCGGTCAATCAACATGTACTGATGCAGATGCTGGCAATTATGTTGATTCAACCGCAGCAGAATCGCAAATAGAGTGTGCAGCCGGCACATACCAACCTCAAGCTGCTCAAGCCGGCTGTTACGATGCCAATCCTGGAAACTTTGTTCCTTCACCTGGTTCAGCACTACAAACAGAATGCCCAGTTGGAACTTACAATCCAATGAGTGGATCATCGTTGTCTAGCGATTGCCTACAAGCGATGGCTGGATACTTCGTCGCTAATTCTGGATCCGCTGACCAAACTGAATGCGGTGTTGGAACTTATCAACCGGTGATTGGCCAATCGAGTTGTATTGATTCACCAGCTGGAACATATATCTCAACAACTGGCCAAACTGGCTATATCGAGTGCCCAGTAGGACGTTACCAACCGGCTCAAGGTTCAACTGAATGTGTGAATTCAGAGCCAGGAAATTATGTTGCTTCTTTGATGGCGACGGCACAAATTGAGTGTATTTCTGGAACTTATCAACCGAATTACCAAGCGACAGATTGCATTGAAGCAGATGCTGGATATTATGTTGCAAGTGACGGTTCAGCCTCACAAACAATCAACCCTCTCGATTACTACACCGACTCAAATGGCAGTTCTTACCTGACGAATTGTCCGAATTTTTACATTACTCTTGAATTAGGAGCCGATTCGATTGCTGATTGTGTTCTTGATACCGATGGTGACAGGATAATCGACGAAAACGACCCTGATGATGATGGAGATGGAAGATTGGACCTCATCGATGATTGTTCACCGGGATTAACCGGCTGGATCAGCAATGTCGAGACAGATGCTGACGGTGATGGATGCCAGGATGAGGGGGAAGATTCTGATGATGACAATGATGGCGTCGAAGATACCGTCGACTCATTCCCTCAAGATAATCTAGAGTGGGAGGATACCGACGGGGACGGAATCGGAAATAATGCTGATGATGATGATGATGGCGATGGTTGGAGCGATACGACCGAAGCGATTTGCGATACCGATTCCGAACTCATCAGTGAAGTTCCACTAGATACCGATGAGGATGGAATCTGTGATAAGTCCGATACCGATGATGATGGTGATGGATATTCCGACATCTCAGATTGGGCTATACTCGATCCTATGGAATGGGTCGATACCGATGGAGACGGTATCGGAAATAATGCTGACACTGATGATGACGATGATGGTTGGTCAGATGAGAAAGAAATCCTAGAAGGCACAAACCCCCTCTACGCAGATAGCGATAATGACGGGGTGCTCGACCCAGAGGATGCATTCCCAAACGATATTCATGAGACCCTAGATGATGATGGGGATGGAGTCGGGAATAACCAAGATTCTCATCCTAATAATGCTCGATACCAGACAACATTCGACTTATTGATTGATATTATGGCAGGAATCGCAGCTATTGTCGTGATTGGCGCTGCTGCAGTATTCGGCCTGCGCCAGAAATCAGAAGATAGCGAAGAGGATAATATCACTCCTGAGTCCCAAGGTCATGTTGGAGTTGGAATAGGTGAATTAGAACCGATGGAGATGACAGGAGTTTCAACTATCTCTGATTCAGCAACTGAATCAGGTTTCAGCGATGATGATGTTGCATCTGAGACTGACCCGATTTTACATTACACACAAGAACCTGTTGCAGAACCTGAACCTGAACCTGAACCTAAACCCACTCGGGAATTCGATGTAGGAACCATGGAAGACCTAGATGATTTGTTATCGGAATTACCGGCCCCACCAAAACTGGTTATCGCACCGCCTGCGGGTACGCCGATTAACGCAAATGGTCAACAGGTATGGAAGGATGAAACTGGGCAGGTTTGGTGTATGAATATGGATGGAACCATCCTCAAACATGATGCAGCAACTGGTGGATGGATTACGTATCATAACTGAAATCACAAGTAATAATACTCGCAAATACGGGGTGACTTCCACTGTCGGCTCAGTCATAGGCTAGGCTAGCATTGATAGACAAACACTCAATGCGCTTATCCTGTGGTGACTGTATGAGTGTGAATGAGCCAACTAATGAGATGATAATAACAATTGAAGCAAGCGCACATTGTGATGGGCCTTGCGGAGTCTATGACCCAGCGAGTGCGCGTATCGCAGCAGAGGCTGTACAATCTATGACTCTGAAGATGGTCGCACTGATGAACGATGAAGCGATGGCGAACCCACAAAATGTGATGACATTGAATCGCTATTCATCAATCAAGGAAGAAGAATCACAAAAGTGTAAGGATGAACTTCTAATTCTATGGACTGATTTCTTCAATCCTCAACACCTCGATACAAATCCTGATTTGCACGATACTTTCTGGCGGGCTGCAAAACTTTGCTCAGCCTGTAAGGTTGAAGTTTCTGAGCAACATGCTCAGGAATTGATGGACGCAGTCGAAGCGATTCACCACATATTCTGGACCGCGAAAGGTCGTGATGTTCCATGGATTCGCGCTTCCTGAATGTAGTAGTTAACGGCGACTCGATGTGGCCGACTTTAGCGAATGGTGCCTCCACTCGATTCGAGATGGTCGATGCCTCTGCTCACGATGGACTGAAAGTGGGACAAATTGTATTGCTCGACCATCCGTTCCGGTCTGAACTGCGAATTATCAAACGAATTCAAACGATTTCGAATGGAAAGGCCTTTCTCATCGGAGATAATCCTGACCCTACGGCGAGCGAAGATTCTCATAATTTCGGCGAGGTCGATATTTCAGCAATTTTTGCAGTTTTCTCACAAAATTAGAACATCAATTGGATTTCTAAGTTTTCCTCAGAACTGAATCACGTTTGCGCCCCAAGCAAGGCCGCCACCGAATGCAGCGGTGACCACCAGATCACCTTCTTTGATGAGTCCCTCATCCATCGCTTCGCGCATAGCGATAGGCACACTCGCACCAGCGGTATTGCCATACTTGTGTAAATTTGTGAAAGTTTTAGACATCGGCAGACCGAGATTTTCCATTCCAGTTTTGATAATATTGATATTGGCCTGATGAGGGATAACGAAATCGACATCCTCAATCGTCTTGCCAACCCGTGCTAAAGCCCCATGAACGGCCTGTGGAAACGCTTCGATAGCAAAATTCCAAACCGCACGGCCGTCCATGTGGAAATATTGCATCCCCTCCTCAAAATTCTCGCTCGGAATTGGCACACGAGTCCCCCCAGCGGGGATTTCGATAACCGATGAGCCCGAACCGTCACTCATCATCCAGGAGCCAAGAACTCCCTTGCCCTCGGGCACTTTACCCAGAACTGCAGCTCCCGCTCCATCACCAAACAGAACGCAAGTGGTTCGGTCTTTCCAATTCAAAATTCGTGAATAAATCTCTGATCCGACAACCAAAACATTGTCGTAACCTGGAGTGCCAACGTAGCGAGCACCGATATCCAATGCATGGACCCAGCCGGCGCAGACCGCGTTAATGTCGAAAGCGCTGCAATCAACACAGCCCAACTTGTGCTGAACAATACCAGCAGTAGATGAGAGCGGTACGTCGGGAGAAGAGGTAGCGAGAATCAACAAATCAATGTCGGAAGCGACCAAGCCAGCATCATCAAGAGCGCGTTTGCAAGCTTCTACCGCTAAGTCTGAAGTGTTCGTGTCTTTATCGGCTATTCTGCGATGTTTCATCCCTGTTTTCGTGGTGATCCACTCATCACTAGTCTCGATAATCGCCTCCCAATCCGCATTGCTCATTTCGTGCGGCGGCACATGCACGCCAAGTCCAATGATACCTACCGAAACCATGTTCTCAAGCCTATTGCGGGCGTGTTTCTCTTTCAGTTGTTCCTACGGAACATTATTTTATTCTGCAATTTGTTCAGTCATGTTTGAGACAAATGTTCATCGCCTCTGAGAAAAAGTCCAAACTCCAGCGGCCTCCCTCTCTTCCAACGCCGCTGTCCTTGACACCGCCAAACGGCACTCTGAGATCGCGGTGTAACCATGTGTTGACCCACACCATGCCTGTGTGGATATTCTCGGCGACGCGACGACCCTTGTCTAAGTCGCCGACCCAGACGCTTCCAGCCAAGCCGTAGCGCGTTCCATTTGCGATAGATACAGCCTCATCCTCAGTCTCAAATTTGTGGAGTGTGACAACGGGCCCGAAGATTTCCTCAGTTGAGCTGCGTGCATCGGTGGCAAGTCCTTCAATCACTGTCGGAGAAAGCCAATTTCCATGTTCAAACTCACTCGGTAAGCAGGGCCGGCCCCCGGTCAGCGTAGTTCCCCCTTCTTCCTTCGCAAGCGCGACATAGGACTCAACTGTTTCCAAATGTTCTGCCGAAATAAGTGCGCCCAATTCGGTGGTTTCATCGTTCGGGTCACCGATTTTCATCGATTCTACTGTGTCGACGAATTTTGTCACGAATTCGTCGTAAATTCCTGATTGAATCAGAATGCGCGAGCCACATAAGCAGACTTGGCCTGAGTTGAGGAAACTCGCGCGGACGACGCCCGCAACCGTTTCTTCGAGGTCGCAATCGTCGAAGATTATGCTGGCATTTTTGCCACCGAGTTCTAAACTGAGCTTCTTGAATTGAGGTGCGGCGGCTTCAGCTACCTTTGCTCCAGTAGCAGTCCCGCCAGTGAATGAAACCAAATCAATATCTGCGTGAGAGGTAAGAGGTCCTCCCGCTCCAGCACCGTCTCCGTGAACAAGGTTAACCACACCTGCTGGAAGGCCGATTTCGTCCAGTGTTTCCATCAGTAAATTTGCCGTCATCGGCGTCAATTCAGAGGGTTTGCAAACCACTGTATTTCCCATGCCGATGGCCGGTGCAACCTTCCAACTCAATAAGTAGAGCGGAAGATTCCAGGGTGTGATTAGGGCAGCCACACCAACTGGATTTGAGATGACAATATTTGTCGCATCGTCCATCTCGAAGTGCTCTTCTGCCTCTGTTTCCTTTTCACGAATCAAGCCAGCAAAAAATCGGAAATTAGCGACTGATCGATAAGCGTCAACAGCACGGGAGAGCGAGATAGGTTTGCCGGTATCACGGCTTTCTAGTGCAGCGATTTCTTCATATTTAACTTCGAGAGCATTAGCGATTTTTTCAAGCCAATCTGCTCGCTCGCCAAAACTTAGTCCGCCCCACTCAGCCTGAGCATCTCGCGCAGCAGAAACTGCCGCATCGATATCATCTGTGCCGGACAGTGGAACCCTCGCGAAGCGGTAGCCGGTCGCGGGTTCAAGCACATTCAACCAATTATCATTTGAGTGATAAACAAACTTGCCGTTCACATAATTTTCGAGGTCGAGTGGAGTCACTCCTTCACGGTCCCGTTCGCAAGGAATGCAGCCCGATTCACAGCACTTCTCGGGCTCCAATATCATTCCTCCAAATTACCTTCATTTGAGTTAGGGTCTGTATGTGTTCGAGAGGTGACATATTCGGAATAATCGAGAGAGAATCGGTCGCGGTCAGGATCCCATTCATCCCAAGTTACAACCTTTTCAAGTTCATTTTGGTAGCTGTCTGGGACAATTCCCTGGACGATAAACGCCTTTTGCCTGTGTAGCGGATATGGGTTGCGAAGTTGTATCCCCAAAACCCCCAATACAGCACGTGCCACATACCATGTTGCCTGAGAATTCCAGCCGTGTGCGATCTTGATTACAATTCCCAAACCTTTGGGCCAATCTGGATGATCAATCGCTAATCCAAGCAGACCATCCGCACCTTCTTTTGCAATCAATTTTCCTTCTCCTGCTTTCAGGCAGGTTGAGTCGAGTCGATTGAAACCACCGATTAGGTCAGGATGCTTATTCATCGCTTCCCAAATCCAATCTTCATCTCGCTTTGTCGCTAATCCTGCAAACATAACTGCAAGTTCGTCGACGGTGTTTGAGACGGTAGGGAAACCGCAGCCATCTTTGGCAACACGGAGTGGTTCCCAGTCAGGCTTGTGCATATAGTCACGTAAAGTATCGAGATACATCGGGAACCAAGGTGAGCTCGGCAGGGTGTAACCAGCGCGGTTCATGCCCATCACACGCATTGCCTTGAGAATTGCAGCGTGTTCACCAGAACAGGTATGGAACCAACGGCGAGGACGACGGACTTGGCGTCCGAATTGGATTAGTGGGACATCGAGCGGGCATTGCATCAATCCCCATTCTGATTCGGAAAGCAGAGATTGCGCAGCTGCGACATGTTCGGTATCACCGTTGTGTGAAGAGCAGGCAATTGCCTTTTGCTCCCAATCGAGGTCTGCGAGTGCCTCGGTGAATGCCTTGATCATCAGCGGCTTCATCATCGAGCGGCCATAGACTAGGACATTTCCACCAAATGAGTGGATAATCTCGTCGCCATGCGCCCAAGCGATGGCACCGTGTATTGTATTTTCAGAAACGTCCATTCTGCGAAAATCGACTAGAGGTTCCCACTCGACATCGCGACCGGTTGCGATTCCTTCGTGCTGTTCACCAAGTGGGTTGGTTGGGTATACTCCTGAGCCAGGTCTGCCGGGTGCGACGCTCGAAGGTTGCTCGGTTCGATTTGCTGACATTTACTCGCCTCCGTTAACGCGGGGCGCGACCTTTGTCATGAATGCGTCCATGTTTCTTTGAACACGTTCTGAGTCGTGATTAAAGAAATCGAACCAGCACATTAGCCGATCCCCGGGGTGAAAACGCTCACGAATTTGTAAGGCAACCTCTTCTACATTGCCGATTACTGCATTGTCCGTTGCACGCTCAACCTTCGAAGGGTCAATCGTGCCTTCCAATGCATTCCAGTAAGTTGTCAACGCGGTATTAGCCTCAATTTTTGCAGCCGCGCTACGCTCTTCTGCGGTCAGTCCATCCTCATCATTGACAAAGATCATGACCGTTCGTGGCATCATTGAGCGTTGCCATTTCCCACCGTTAGGGTGGTAGTGCTCAGTCATTCTTTCATGCGCTGCGTCAATCAAATGTGGCGGTGTAATCGAGAGGTTGAACACCTGTACCGGTGCCCACTTGTTTACCTGAATCTGTAAACGTGGGTCGTGACTTCCGAGAATCAAATTCAGTAACTCGCGCCGCCATTTCTGTGGAATTGTTTTGATATCTTCAAAATTGTAGCGTGGCGCGATGTCAATTGATTCAGGCACCACGTCTAAGCCGCCCAACTCGACAGCAGCATCCTGCACATCTTGCCAATCTTCATCGGAGCGGAAGTTAGCACGGGTGAGAGTGGTTTTGCGAATATTTTTGGTTGAGATTATTTCACCATTCAAAAGACGTAGGAAAATCTCCGATGCCTCATCAAAAATTTGTCCCCGAAGTGCGGGCCATGCCGCTTCTTCGACAATATCTCTCGGAACAATCCCGTATGGGCGTGCCATGAATTCAAAGCGGCCGGCTGAAAAACCGATGTGCAATTTGCGAGATTCATCTGGATTCATCCCATGTAATGCTAAAAAGGAGCCAACCCGTTCAGCTTGAGGAATAGGTCCGCCTGAAGCGAGAATTGACATTACTGCACTGCCAACTTCGATATTTTTTGTTTGAGCCAACATTTTTTGGGCTATCTGAAAGAAGTCGGTGCAAAGCCCAACTTCACCAGGATAATGTGGCACAACAGGCTTTGAATTGCTCTTTTGCACCTCAGTTGAGAGGTGTGCCTGAGCTACCCAAGCAACTCCGAATCCAAGTTTGTCAGCCACCTCTACTTGCTCGAAAAAATTGGTAAACATTTCATTCTCGGATGGTGTATAACCAGATGTATCTGGTGTTTGAGATATTGAAAAGAAAATATCAAAATCCATATTGAAAGCCTTCCAATAATCGTTTCAAATCGAGCGCATTCTGCCACCATCGACAGCCAGACTAACTCCTCTAATTGCGCCACTTGATGGTAAACAGAGGAAAGTGACTGCTGCTGCGGTCTCAACTGGATCAACTAGCCGCTGAATTGGTACAGAATTCATCCAAGTTTCTCGAACTTCTTCGACGGTTTTACCAGTTCGTGCAGAGATTGAGCCAGCCAGTGAGCCGAGCCGGTCGGTATCGGTAAATCCTGGCATGATGTTGTTGATAGTCACGCAAGGGTCGAGCTCGCGAGATAGTGATTTTGACCACGAAGCCATAGCCCCGCGCAGGGTATTTGATAGTCCTATATTGTCGATTGGTTCGCGAACTGAAGTTGAAATTATATTAACAAATCTGCCGTATCCAGCAGCTGCCATTCGTGGTGCAAGAATCTGCGCAATTGTGTGTGCTGCGTGTAAGTGACGAGCAAAAGGACCTTCGAATTCATTCAAATTATTGCCCAACAGCGGTCCTCCGGGTGGTCCGCCAGCATTATTGATGACAATATCGACAACTCCGAGGCCGAGTACAACCTCTCTAACTGCCTCGACATCCTCCAAATCAAGCACCAATGTCTCATGTCCAGAGCCATGTAATTCACCAATCAATTCGTCTAGAATTTCAGCCGAGCGGGCGCAAGCAATGACACGAGCGCCTGCTCGAGCTAGCATCATCGCGCTGGCACGGCCTATGCCTTTTGACGCACCGCAAACGAGAGCGGTGCGGCCAGCGAGTATATTTTCGGCGTATGGAAAGTTATCATTCAGTAGGTCAGTCATTTGTATTCCCCTCAATCGATGTAGTGCGCATAGGTGTGGTCAGCCAATTTTTGGTCGACAACTTCGAGAATTTCAGGTCCTGCATTGCGGAATGTTGGGTGTTCGGCCCTGCCCTGTGGGTGTCGCATCTCAGACCAGCGTCCGGCAGTGTAAGCCATCAGTGCTTCCTTCATCAGGACTCCAGCTAAAACTAAGGTTTCGTAGCACAAATCCTCGTAAGTCATGCCCTTGGTCACTGGAACTTCTCGCCGTAGCAACAACTCACCTGTATCTATTCCGTTATCGCAGAAATGGGTCGAGGAGCCAATAGGAATGTCATGATAGACGCTCCATGCAGGAGATGCGGATCCGCGGCAATCCGGCAGTAGGCCGGGGTGACTATTGATTACGCCGTTCCTTGGATGATCGAGAATCTCACCGCGGATAATTCTGGTTCCACCAAAAACGATGAGGTCAAGTGGTAAATCAGTCAAATGTGGCATCACATGTTCGGTATTGTGGCGTGGGACTTCGACGTGTGGGACGTTGATCCCTTGTGCGTCTAAATCATCCAATTGCTCGTGAATGGTCGGTGCGATGTCGTTGCCTTCGATGCGTTTGAGGAACTTCTCACGTTCTTCGTCGCCTACTGCAGAATCTTCGCTGATTACTATTGTTGGGACATAGCCTTCTGAGAGTATTTGGCGGAGCATTTCGCGGCCGTAAGGGTGTTCTTTCAGGAGCAGGAATGCAAATCGAGGCTCGTCGGACATGGTGATCTCCGAGCCTTGGAAGAGGTTGCACATACCCGTTCTTTTCGGTTAAGGCGTAACTCGACTGCGGTCGCGAGGGAACAGTACGACTTCTCTGACATTACCCGCTCCAGTCAGAACCATCAGCAGTCTCGCAACTCCCAATCCCCAACCTGCGTGTGGTGGCGCGCCGTAGCGGAATCCATCGGTGTAGAAAGTGAAATCAGCAGGATCTAAATCCATGTTTCGCAGATTTTGTTCGAGAACATCGACTCGATGTTCACGCTGTCCTCCACTAGTCATTTCATCGCGGCCATAATTGAGGTCGAAACCTCGGCTCAACTGACCTCCACTGGCGCCTTTTTCATCCTCATTATGGTAAATGTAGAACGGTTTCATCGCCATCGGCCATCGCGGTAAAAAGTGGAAGCCAGGGTGCTCGGCAGCGATGATATCGCAGTGGTGACTTTCGATATCGTTACCCCATTCAATCTCTCCGCCGCCATTTTGTACAATTTCAATCGCATCGCAGTAAGATATGCGGGGGAAGGGCAGTTCGGGAACATCCACAGTAACCAGTTCTTCACCCTGACTGGTTTTGTATTCGTTGATGACATCAATCAAATGTTGGTCCTTGGCTGCAACCTCAGTCCAAATGTGGTGAATCATTCGCTCTTGCACGCACATCACATCTTCGTCATTCATCCACGCACCTTCGATATCGAAAGATATGAATTCGTTCAGGTGACGGTATGTGTCATGTTTCTCTGCCCTAAATGCTGGTCCAATCTCAAAGACTCGCTCAAGCCCGCCCAAAACAGCTAGTTGTTTGTACAGTTGAGGAGACTGGGAGAGGTATGCAGGTGTGTCGAAGTACATCATCGGGAAGAGATTGGTTCCTCCTTCACTTGCTGATGCGATAATTTTTGGCGAGTTCATTTCGTTGAACCCTTCACTAATCAGGTGGTCTCTGCCATATTGCAGGACTTTACTGCGTAGTTGGAACATTGCGTTGACATGCGCTCGACGCAGATCGAGATATCTATTGTCTAATCTAATGTCTAACCCTACCTTCACGTCATCGATGACTCCTACTGGCAAAGGTGTGGCGGCACTCGAAAGAATGGTGGCTGATGAAACTGTTACTTCGTATTCGGCAGGCGGAGTCGGCGCGCCTTCCTTTTGCTTCGGTGGCCGCTTCTGGGCTACCACGCCAGTGACTTGGATGGTTGATTCGCGGGTAGCTGATTGCAGAGCTTCGAAAGTTACTTCTTCCATGTTGTCGCGCTTGGCGAATGCTTGGATGTGACCGGTACCATCGCGCAGCATGATGAAGGCGATTGCACCGCGTCCGCGAACTGTTTCTGCGTAACCGGCGACTGAAACTTCCTCTCCAACAAGATCTGCACCCCCACTCACAATTTGTCCAATCGTGTGTGTGCGGTAAGAGGTCGGAAGCCAATCTGTGCTGTCGCGCATGACCTTGCGTCATGCCTTCAATTTATGAATCAAATCGAGAAAGTCTGAGACATTCTCGCCTCTTTTACTGCTCTGCGTAGGTAGAGGAGTCAAGATTGTCCGAGTTCTAGACCATTTCGGCTTCTATCGAGTTCGGGCGGAAATGCGAGCCAGCGGATGAGGACGAAATTGAGGAATCCGAATACGCAGGTGTTGAATAGCCATGCGAGATAGTGGTTGATGTGCCATAGTTCGATCAGGAGAAATTCCATGCTTGTGGTGATAACAAGCAGACCAGTGTAGCACCAAAAAGCGCGGTTCAGACTCGTGGAATATTTGAAAGTTGACTTGAAGGTGAATTTATAGTGCATGAAATGTGCTTCTATATTGCCAATTATACTTGAAACCACCCAAGCTGCCACAGCAGTATGGGCATCCCAGAGATTGATTTGATAGAGGATGTAGTACAATAGAAATCCGAATGCAGAATTGAAGCAACCGATGAGGTTGAATTTCATGAACTCGTTGAAGACGACTCTTGCGGACCAACCAACATCGTCGACTCTGGTTCTGAAATCAGCAATCCAACCCATTCGTAACACACACACTTGAGGTTTGGCCAACACCTCACTTCTTGAATGTCGCGACAATCATATTGTGTCTTCGTAGTCCCCTTCTCGTGGTTGTTAAAGGAATGAAAGCGCTTCAATAGATGTGGCTCCAATTCATTCACGTGCTTTGTGTAATACTCTCGCGTAAGACTCCGTAGACTTGGATTTTGAACTCGTCATAAATGTATTTCTATTCAATAATCGAGATTGTGGCCAAGCGAATGCTTGAGTAGTTGAGTGTCTACCCCAGACTATGACTTCCGAATCGATGTACCATAGGATGATGGGAAATACTGGAATGCAAGTTTCGATACTTTCCTATGGATTTTGGGCAACCTACGGTGTCAAGGAGCGCTTATCTGGTGATGATGGAATCAATACTGCAAAGGAATTGATGACAATCGCTCGTGAAGCCGGCGTAAATTGTTTTGACCACGCCGAGGCATATGGAAATCCTCAAGGTGAGGCTGAGCGTATTTTTGGTATTGCACTGAAACAACTTCAGGAAGAAGATCCAGTGCTATGGCGTCGCTCCGAACTCGTGATCACAACGAAAATTTTCTGGGGTGGCTCAGGTGTTAACGAATCTGGATTATCGACTAAACACTGCCGAGAAGGAATGAATGCATGTTTGTCGAGATTACAACTCGATTATGTCGACATGGTTCTCTGCCATCGGCCCGATCCATTCACACCAACGATTACAGTTGTCCGGGCGATGACCGATTTGGTTCGAAACGGCAAGGCATCTTCTTGGGGTACGAGTGAGTGGTCTGCTCAGCAGATTACCGAAGCCTTTTGGATCGCTAAAACTGAAGGTCTCGAACCTCCTCAATATGAGCAACCGCAATACAATATGTTGCATCGTCAGCGATTCGAGGAAGAATATTTTCCACTTTTCAACCCACCATATTCACTCGGCACAACGACTTGGAGCCCATTACGCTCTGGCTTCCTGACTGGAAAATATGTCGATGGAATTCCAGACGATTCTCGACCAACTCAACCAGGATATGATTGGTTGCTCGCAGACTTGGAAGAAAGAAAAGCCCGTGGGGAATATGAAATCGTCCAAAATTTAGCAAAATATGCTAGTGATAACTTCGATTGTACTACCGCACAATTGGCTCTTGCTTGGTGCTTGAAAAACCCGAATGTAACCACAGTTCTAGTCGGTGCTACGACGGCTGCACAACTCCGTGAAAATTTGGGTTGTATCGATGTTGCTGTCAAAATTACGGAAGATGATATGGTTGCACTGGATGGTATTTTGGGAAATAAACCCGCTGACTGGATAGGGCCTAGCGGAGTCGGGGCTAGGGAATTGAAAACGCTTTAAAATTCATTTTATTCCGCATCGTTCTGTCGGATAACCCCTTACAACTCATCCGAATTTATGTAACACCTGTGTTTGGAACGGTAGCCTATCGAAGGACAGTGACTATCATAGTAAGGTAGGTGAGGTAGAAGTCAATCGAGATTAGTGGATTATTCCTCTTCTTCGAGTTCATTGGAAATTTTTGCTGAAAGGAGGAGGAATGCAGTGTGCCCCATCGGCTGATTGCCAGGCCTCACTCCACCCTTCGCAGCTTTGACCCAGCGGCGCTCAATCATTTCTCCTGCGAATTCGACAACAAGGCCCGCTTCCTCGACCGCGTTCCATGATTTTTCTAATTGTGCAGTCGTCGGACAATAACATGCCATTCGTCCACCGATTTTGAGAACACTTGCAATTTCTGGAACAACTTCCCAAGGCTCAGCTACATCAATGATTGCCGAATCAAGTTCGCCACAGATTTCTTCGACTTTTTCAGCCGCTTCAGCAAGGTCTCCTTCGATCAAATGCCAATCCGGAAACTCGGCTGAAAATTCAGCCATTCTGTCCATATTTTGGCGACCGACAGAAGCATGTTCTGGGCGTACTTCGACAGAGATCAAAGTGCCAGCATTCCCCATTACATTCGCCAAGTGCATTGCTAATCCAGCAGAGCCGTGACCACCTTCCAGTACACGGCTTCCTACACCAATTCCCATCCATGAAATCAAGAACCCTGAATCTTTGATGCCAATCGTTTGAGCTCTGCGGAACATGTTCCTACGCGCCTCTGGAAGAGCCGCGTCGACAATTGTCAGAGATTTCTGCCCTACCATGATTCGTTCACCGACCGAATATCCACCCAAAAGTTGGCCAACATCGAATCGACCGAGCCCCTTCACTTTCACTTCACCAGCAACTCTGTTGAGCAGGTAAGCCCGTCCGTCGTCCTCTCGTAGAGCCACCCACTTTGGTGTTAGTGAATCCGAACCTGCCTCGTCTGTAGAGCCTACCATTCTTTCCTGCGCACCTCTCCTTCCGCTTCAATACCTTCGATGGAAGCCAAATTAATTATGGCGGGTTTTACGACCCTATAGGGTCGATTTTTCTTCAACCTTGGATAGGTTATCATTATACCCTAGTTATTCCAACGAACAGTTATGGCTGGAGCTGATGGTAGGACAATTTCAGCAATTTCATTTTCAATAATGATGATTGTTATGAGTATGTCCGGAATCCTTGGTCTGAATGAATTCGAATTGGATCGCAAGGAATTGCAACAAGAACCAGCTGCGCTTTACGCAACTAGTCCGGGTCATGTTGTATTCGCTCAGTACATCACTTCCACTAATTGTGGATTCTGTATGGACTACGGTAGTCCAGGTCATAATCAATTGAAGAATAATTTCCCTGATGATTATGTTTACATCTCTCTACACAGTGCTAGTTATGGAAATACTGCTGATTCTGAAGCCGGTAATATAGCACCAATTTTCGCGGTATCTCACCTTGGTGAGAGCAGTGGTGCACCGAAGACTGTATTTGGCGACAGCTCCTCAAATATAGCAGTTGGATGTGGAGCGAATACCTGCTGGGACTCATATTTCAGTAATGGTGGCTACATGCCATCAAATGTCAATGATTTCGGCATGGCAATTACTCAAACCGATAATGGCGATGGAACTGCAGATGTAACGATTAGTGCTCGATATCTTGGCAGCGGAACACCCCCTGCAAATCTCAAAGTTTACGCTGCAGTTACCGACATGAATTGTGAGGCTCATCCTTACTCGAATGGATACAAGGGCGGGAATTGTTGGGAAGCATGGTTGTTGAACAATGCTGATTATGCTAGCAACAATCATGCAGCAACGAGTGGGACTGGTTTTGAGACAATTAATTTGGCTTCGAATGGAGGCTGGTCGAATACGACTTGGACTGTACCAATCAATCTAGTCGCACAAGGATTTGACAATTTCAATACTGTAGCAGCACTTTTTTCAGATTACCAAACCACGAGTGCAGATGAGTCGGTTTATGCTGCAATCGATGCGACGATGATGCCTCTTGTCGATGTTGGAATTACAACTTTTGAAACTAATAATGAGAATCGGGGTTTCATCGCAGGGGATACGATTTCTCTCGAAGTTACTTTGACCAATAACGGTGAAAACAACTACAATAATGGGGGGGATATTGAATTCTTCTTCCTTGATGGATCAGAAGAAACAAGCCTCGGCAGTTTTTCACTCAGTAACTTTGCAGTTGCTGCAACTCAGGTGTACTCTGTTGATTTCGATTCGACTGGATTGACTCTACAACCATCAGGGACAACGACTTTCCGTGCTCGACTGTCAAATATTGAAGGAGATCGTGTTTCATCCAACGATATCAGCGACACACTTGCCTTGCACAACATGCCTCCTATCGCGAGCACTCCTACTTCGATTAGTTCCCCTACAATTTCTAGAGGAAGCGATATTCAATTTGAAGCAAATGCAATTTCTAACGATTTGGTGGATGACATGAGCACAATGTCACCCACACTGGAATATTCTGTAGCGGAAACAAATGCTTGGTCCAACGTTTGGGTGACTGAAATGAACTTAGTTGGAACCGGTGGTAATGCAAATTATTTATTCACAATCCAAACTCCTATGAATGCAGATATCGGATCTTATAATCTTCGTGTCATGTGGACAGACGGTGCCGGTCAATCAAGTGGGTGGTTGATTTCACAAAACGCCTTCTTCCTCGAAAATTCTTTGCCTCGTCTTCTCACAAATGGCGATGAAGATTATGCAGGGATGCCAACCGTAAAGGTTGAGACCGTCGAATCGGTATCGATCCTTGGATTAATCGCCGATTCGGAAACCCCGCTCTCAATGCTAACAATCACCAGTGAATCCCCTGAATTCGTTAATTGGGATTCGTCAACACTTACGATTACAGTTGAGTTTAGTGCGGTTATTCGAGATGGTCACGGCAGTCCTTTAGCACAAGGTATTCAGGTTGTAGTCGATGATGGTGATGACACAAATTCAGGAATTTTATTGTTCAATGTCATCGAAAATGGTGCTCCGCGGTGGTCGCCGATACCTACTCAATCATTCGATGAGGGCGGAGCCAGTGCGCTATCTTTAACGAATTATCTATCAGATACTGATGGAAATGGTCAGCAAATCTCGATAGCTGGCCTATCTTTGTCAATTATCAGCATTTCCGATGAGACTCTAGCTACTGCTGAACTAAGCAGCCATTCGCTTTCTGTTTCGTCCGTTGACGATGATTCGTTCGGTAATTTCGATATCGTTCTTCGTGCTAGCGATGGAAATATGTTCTCCGATACGACCGTTGCCTTTGTCATACAAAACATCAATGACGCCCCTCATATAGATTTAATAGAATATGAAGAAATAACCATTCAAACCGGGGATAGAGTATCCTTAGAGTTAATCGATTTGGTTACAGATATCGATGATCCGGATGATGAAATTTGGATTACAGCGATTACATTCGTTCCTGGTGCAGTACAATACAATCCCATTTCAGGAACTTTGACAATGAGTTGGGATGAAGTTGGAACAGAACTTGTAACCATCAGTGCAGAAGATCGCCATGGTTCTTCTTCTTCCAAGGTGATTACAGTCTCAATCGTCGATGATTTACCACTTTATTGGGAAAATAATGGATTAGGAGATTTATCAGTCGAAATTGACACTATGGATTATTATTCAAATCCTGAAATTACAATTTTCAATATTGGTGAACTATCCTTAAGTGAAATTAAGGTGCTTTGGAACGTTTGTAATAGTGTGACTGGCATTTGCCATTCTGCTGGAACTTCGTATAATTTCGGACCGTTCATCGTCAACACGGTTAGCGGAAATGGCCTTGGGGTCGGCGACTATCTGTCTCTTGTCGTATCCGCAATCGATGATTCTGGAATGGATCGTGTTTCTGATGAATGGAAGCAATATGCGGTTGAACCAACTGAAGATTTGGAGTCAAACGAGCAAATAGATGATCGTCAATCGGTGAATAAATTCGACACTTTTGTAACCGTTGGATTGATTGGAATTGTTTTACTCGTTATGGTTTCTATAGTTCTTGTTTTAATGATCACGCATCGTCGTCAGAGAACGGTTCAAGCCGTTGATTGGTCAACGCATGCCTTGGTGAATAATGATGAGGGAACTTCCGTTGACACGCCTAGAGAAGAAGCACCAGACCTCCTCTCTAATGTCCCTCCACCACCACTGATGAGCCCTCCATTACCTCCTGAGGGATTACCTGCTGGTTGGACCATGGAACAATGGCACCATTACGGTGCAGAATACCTGAGCCGACGTGGATAAATCAGTTTTATGCACGCGTCTTTTCTTACGCACCTTCAAGAAGGTGCCTGAGGCACGAACACCCCCGGGGGATGCAAATGTCAAGCGATGAGCAAAAAATTGAGTCTGCTGAAATCGATTCAAAAAACGAATCATTCGAAGATGTTGATCCGCTCGATTCATGGGCCGATGGTGTCGCCTTTGGTGTTGCCGAAGATCAAGATCCAATCTGCACTGTTCCAGTTGAAAGTTGGATTGAGTCGATAAAAATCGACTCGACTGTCGATGTACCGATTCCAGAAAAATTAGTTGACCAAGTTATCGGCCAAGAAGCGGCGGCGATAGTTGTCCGAAAAGCGGCCGAACAACGTCGCCACGTCATAATGGTAGGCGAGCCAGGTACTGGAAAGTCTATGCTGGCCCGCTCGATGACAGAATTCCTTCCCAAAGAACAATTGGAAGATGTTTTGATGTATCGGAATCATGATGACGAAAATGAACCGAAGGTGCGCACAGTTCCCGCTGGACGCGGTTCAAGAATCATTTCTGAGCGTAAATCACACATTAGTCAGCAGCGTGAGAAAACTAATCGAACACTGCTGTTTATCGTTCTCGTAGTCGGCGCTGCTCTCATTCTCGCCACTATTTCTAGTGGTGAAATTATGACTTTAATTTTTGGTGGATTCCTTCTCGTCTTCGGATATTTCTTCCTACGCAGTCGTCTATCTGCAGGCGATGAGGGAAACATCCCGAAATTGCTTGTTAAACATGACAGGGATGAGGATCCACCGTTTATCGACGCGACCGGTACTTTAGCTGGTGCTTTACTCGGCGATGTCCGCCACGACCCGTTTCAATCTGGGGCGGATTTGGCAACCCCTGCTCACGAGAGGGTCGAGCCTGGTGCGGTACACCGCGCCAACAAAGGTGTGCTTTACATTGACGAAATTCGAATGTTAAGAATGGAGGAACAACAAGCATTACTCGTTGCTATGCAAGAGAAGGCATTGGCGATTTGCGGACGCTCAGAGCGATCTAGTGGAGCTTTAACTAAGTCTGAGCCGGTTCCAACCGATTTCATTCTCATCGCATCTGGAAACCTTGATTCAATTCAAAACATGCATCCTGCTCTTCGCAGCAGAATTCGTGGTTATGGCTACGAAGTTTACGTCAATACCGACATGCGCGATACAGAGAAAAACCGACGAAAACTTGTCCGATTTATTGCACAAGAAATCAGAAATGAACAACAGAAAGGTTCTGGTAAACCAATTCCTCATTTTGATCGTGGCTCTATAGGCCTAATTTTGAAAGAGGCCCAACGTCGTAGTGGTCGAAGAGGAAAACTTTCACTGCGGCTGCGTGAATTGGGCGGACTCGTCAGAATTGCAGGTGATCTCGCTGCCGAAGAAAATGCCGAGTTCACATCAACTAAACATGTCGTGCGCGCACGCATGATTGCAAAACCGCTTGAGCAGCAAGTAGCTGATAGATATCTTGAGCGGCAAGCAGATTACGCTATGTTAGTAAACAAAGGTTCGAGAATTGGTCGAGTCAATGGACTCGCTGTTCTCGGCGCGGATTCAGGGCTTTCTGATTACTCGGGTGTTGTCTTGCCAGTAGAAGCGATGGTAACTCCTTCACAAGGCCGTTCAGGACAAGTTATTGCGACCGGTGGTTTGTCTGATTTAGCGAAAGAATCCGTTACGAATATCACTGCAGTTGTCAAAAAATTGACTGGAAAAGATATCAAAGATTACGACTTACATGTACAATTTCCGGGCACTCATAATGTCGACGGTGACAGTGCATCTATCACTATGGCGACCGCGATTATCAGCGCATTTGAGGGTGTTCCAATCGAACAAAACCTCGCAATGACTGGCTCGCTTACTGTTCGAGGTGAGGTTTTGCCGATTGGCGGCGTTTCAGCAAAGATTGAAGCCGCCGCAAAATCAGGAATTAAGAAAGTCATAATTCCTCGCTCAAATATGCAAGATGTTCTTATTGATGAGAAGTACGAAGAAATAATTGAGGTGATTCCTGTCGATTCCCTCGACGAAGTTTTACAGCACGCTTTAGTCGGTGCAGACAAGGTCGGAATTGTTGAGCGTTTGGCGAAGGTAATCGACACTATCTCAAATACTGGTGATATCCAACCAAGCGCCTGATTTTTTCACCGGTTATTATGCTCCCTAAGTATAAGACCCTTTGAGTTGGCCCCTAATAGGGATTCGAATGGTTAGAGCAGCAGTAGTCGCACATGGTGGAGCAGGACCTGGACCAGACCGCCGTGCTAATCTAATCCCTTGTCTTGAACGAGCCCGAGATGTTCTCGAGCTTGGTGGCTCTGCAATTGAAGCTGCGGTCGAAGCATGTGTAATCCTTGAAAATGATCCCGTCTTCAATGCCGGAACTGGAGCGGTCCTTCGAACCGATGGTTCGGTTCTTACCGATGCCTCTCTGCAAACAGGAGGTGGTAAGTTAGGATTCGTAACATGTATGCCCAATACCCCCAATCCGATTCGAATCTGCCTTGATTTACTCGATGAAGAAATCAATGGTCTTGCTGGAACTGGAGCCAGAGATTGGGCGGATGAACGCGGCCATAAGCAAGCCCATGTGGTAGGCCGCGCTCCAAAAGGTCAAATCGGTGATATTGACGCTGAAATCACTGGCGATACTGTTGGGGTTATTGTGCGTGATCGTCATGGGGAAATAGCTGCTGCAACCAGTACCGGTGGTTGCAGTTACCGGCCGGCCGGCCGTGTCGGCGACGTTCCACTTCCTGGATGTGGATTTTGGGCAGAAGATGGTTTAGCTGTCGCTGCAACCGGAATAGGCGAAGCAATTACTTGTGCATTGCTTTCAAATAGAATCTACGAGCGAATTCGGGTAAGTGACAACTTTTCGCTTGAATCACTCAATTCAACAATAAAAAGCACCATAGATGACCTGATCGATCCAAAATACCAGGTCGGTGTAATCGTTTTAGGACCTAGTGGAGAAGGAATTGGTGTATCGAATACGGACATGCCTTGGTCCACTTGGCAGGCGAATTCCTAAATCGAGTAGGATTTTTCATGGGATTCGCTTAAAGACAACCCCTCGGTCGCCGGCTCAGTGATATCATGTCGGACTTCGAGACTCGCATTCTGCAAATCGCTGGCGTTCTAGGTCAGCTCGACGACTCTCAAGTTCCACGAAACATTCGTGCATCTATCAAAGATGGCGTTGACAAGTGGCTTCTCAACAAAAATAAGGAGATGGATCTCCGTCTCGGAATGACTGCTTCAATGCTCGACGAAGTCTTCAACGATTCAAACCTTCCACTTCACTTCGGCCCGCTCTGCCTCCAAATTCAGACTGCGCTCGAGACGATGTTAACTGAAGTTCGTCGAAGCTAATTCACTCACTAGCCCACCTTGTCGCTTCAGAACTTTCTAACTTGTCCGATGGGGTATCTATTTGTTTTTTTTAGATTATAGAGAAGAGAATTGCTCCTGAGATGATGAACATTAGCGCTGCAATTGAAAGGTCGATAATTTTCCAAGCCTGGGGATTTTCCATTATTGGTGAGAGTAAGCGCGCTCCATAACCGAGGCTAAAGAAGAAAATTAGTGATGCGAGCGCGGCTCCAATTCCGAATAATTCTCGTTCGGCGCCTTGGTAGCGAGACGAGGCACTGCCGAGAAGCACCAACGTGTCGAGGTAAACATGTGGATTTAACCAGGTAAATGCCAAGGTCGTGATTACGACCTTGCCAACAGATTCGCTCGAATGATCCGAGATAGTAAGCCCCTCTGGATTCAATGCTGAGCGAATCCGTATAATTCCATATATTACGAGAAAAATTACTGCAAACATCGATATCCAAAACGCAGCTTCTTCAAAATCAGCTAACCACGCGCCGACGCCGAATACTCCAGCAGTGATTAGCAAGGCGTCGGAAATTGCACAAATTGTGCAGACTACTAAGATATGAGATTTCAAAAGACCTTGGCGCAAAACATAGGCATTTTGAGCGCCGATAGCAACGATAAGGCTGAGACTTATCGCGAATCCTTCAATCGCCGATGTGAACATATCTCGATGTAATAATCGGTTACTGAAAACAATTGAGGTTTAGCCGGATAAAAATTACTGTAATCACACAGCATTATCACGTGCTAAAGGGATGAAGCAGCTTTCAAAATTAGGTGCTTCGGCGTTCTGTAGCCTTCGGGCGCAAGTTGGTGTACTTACACTTACGGCAAGATCGTGGCTTAGACCCACGGTGGGTTGCACTACACTTCATGCAAATCCACTTCTTGAGTAGGCGAGCCTCTGCTATAGGGTGACGTGTTGCCATGTGTCCCGCCGACCTGACAACCCTTCATAATCACTTTGCAATCAATTTTGATGTCCGAGAAGAATAATAAGCACATTTCTGAACCTAATTATTCATACACCTTCAGCGGACGGGAAGGCTACGGTGCCAGCAAGTATCGTACTCGGAGCCCAGTGGGGAGACGAAGGAAAAGGCAAAGCCATCGACCAATTAGCGCCTCATTCTTCTTGGGCGGTTCGCTTCCAAGGTGGCAATAATGCTGGACATACTATCGTTCTCGGTAATACCACCATCAAACTGCATCAGATTCCTTCTGGTGTCACCTCAATGGACTGCAATTTGGTTCTCGGTGATGGGATGGTCATTGATCCATGGGTGCTTGAGGAAGAGTTGGATAGGTGGTATGGATTGAGTGGTGAGCGACCTGAGGGGACGCGGTTGTTCATATCCGAGCGTGCGTCCGTGATTTTGCCGTTTCACCGTCTGTATGATTCTGCTGACAAGGTTGTTGGCACAACTGGTCGCGGGATTGGCCCAGCTTATCGCGACCGAATCGAGCGAGTTGGAATCCGCTTTGCGGATATTCCTGGCGTGCTCGCCGATGAAAAGAAAATCGAATCTCAAATTTCACGAATGAATCATCAATTGAATACTGTAAAAGTAGACCAACAAATTAGTGTAGGAGATTTGAAGGCTAATCTTCAATGGATTCTCGACCGATATAGTGATGCAATAAAGCCGACTGGATTAATGATTGATATGGCACTTCGAAATGGTGAGCAAATTTTACTCGAAGGTGCTCAAGGGGCCATGCTCGATATAGATCAGGGCACCTATCCATTCGTAACATCAAGTGTTGTTGGTCGAGCGAATGCGACTCACGGCGCAGGAATTCATCCTGGATGGATTGAGGAATGCTTTGGAATAACCAAAGCATACGTCACTCGCGTCGGAAATGGCCCGTTGCCCACTGAACTCGATCTCGATGCGGGACCGGGCGAACACATGGCTAGAATCGGTCACGAGTATGGCACAACAACAGGTCGGCCCCGCCGAACCGGCTGGCTCGATATCATCGCTCTAAAGGACGCCCACCGAACGAGTGGTTACACTGGATTAGTAGTGACAAAACTCGATGTTCTAGGTGGACTCGATGAGATCAAAATATGTGTTGGTTACGAATTGGATGGCAAACACATCTCCTACTTCCCAACTCTCGCCGAAGATATCGATCGATGCATCCCAATTTATGAAACACACCAAGGATTCCCTGCACTCTCTGATGAAGAATGGATTGCTATGGCTGACCGTTCAAGAGCAGAAGAAATCGGTTATGCGGCTATGCCTGAAGGTGTGCGAAACATCGTCCAGCGAATCGAAAATCTATCTGGAATCCCAGTGGTTAGTGTGGGAATCGGACCTGACAGAAGGGCTTCGATTGCGAAGAAAGGCGGAGCATTCGATAATCCAGAGACAGAGGCAAGTTTCTAATCGGGACGCTGAGGGGACAAAACATGGGATTCAAAGCGAACGCTAACAAGCGACGTAAAATCGCTGCAGCAGCAAAAGGTTCAGGTGAGAAAAAGAAGGTGGAATACGAAGGCCAAGTGCCTTGCGATATCGCCGGATGTAAAAATTGGGCTGATAAGAAAATCGGTGGCAGAAAAATCGCCTTCGACCGTGCTGCAGATATTTTCGGCGAGGATAGTTTGCTCGGAAGCGCTCGCCGAGTCAGCGTCTGTAAGTCACATTACCGCGAATGGAAGAAAGAAAGAAAGGACGAAATGACTGAGTGGTCATGAAACTCTTCACCTGAATCCAGCGCGCGAGGCATTTGATTCAGAAAAATCATTCCATCCTGTTTTTTTCTGCTCAATTTGCTAGGCATGAGGCAAAATGATGAAAGACGGCTGGTTGAGGCAGAAGGTTATGAGTCACCCTGAAAATGAGCCTATTCTTGAATATGCACCTGGAAGTGAAGAAAGATACGCATTATATGCTGAACTTGACAAACAGATGTCTGAAGTCGTTGAAATTCCTTGTATCATCAACGGTGAAGCCGTTTACACTGGAACGACCACCACACAGGTAATCCCTCACAAGCACGGTCACATACTCGCCAACGTCCACTTGGCTAGTAGAGTTGAAATGGAAGCGGCTTGCGAGGCTGCGGTAAATGCTCAGCAGGCTTGGATTGAGCTTGGAATAGAGGCTAGATGTGAAATTTTTGAGCGTTGTGCGGATTTATTGGCAGGAGATTGGCGAATGCGAATCAATGCGTCAACGATGTTGAATCAATCGAAGACTGCTTACCAGGCTGAGATTGATGCGGCTTGTGAGCTGATTGACTTCTGGCGATTCAACAGTCATTATTCCCGGGGGTTCCACGATTATTTGCAACCGCTTGTATCACCTGCGGGTGTTGAGAATACTACTGAAGTTAGACCGTTAGAAGGCTTTGTATTATCGATTACTCCCTTCAACTTCTCGAGTATAGCAGCAAATTTGCCGAGTGCTCCGGCTATTGTTGGCTGCACTGGTGTTTGGAAGCCGAGCCGCAATTCTTACCTATCCAATTACTTCTTGATGGAATTAATGATGGAGGCAGGTTTACCTGCTGGAGTCATCAATTTCGTGCCGGGTTCTGGTGCTGAAATCACCGAGGCTTGTTTGGATAATCCCGATTTTGCTGGACTTCATTTCACCGGCTCTACCCGTGTTTTCCAAGGCCTATGGCAAGAAATTGGACTGGCTTTGCCAAACCTCAATTCCTATCCGCGAATTGTGGGCGAAACCGGTGGAAAAGACTTCGTCGTTGCTCATCCTGATTGTGACCGCCAAGGATTGCTCGTCGCATTGCTCCGCGGCTCTTTTGAGTATCAAGGCCAGAAGTGCTCCGCAGCTAGTCGCGCATATGTTCCACGCTCTGTTTGGGATGCAATTTCGGAGAATTTAATCTCCGAAATTGCAAAGATAAAGATGGGTGATGCTCGTGATTTCACCAATTTTATGACTGCGGTTATCGACCAGCGAGCATTCGATAAGATCAGCGGTTATATCGACCGCGCTGCATCTCGTGATAGCTGCGAAATTATCGTCGGTGGAGGCCACGATGATACGTCTGGATACTTCATCGAACCTACGATTATCGTCACAACAAACCCGACCTCTGAGACAATGGTCGAGGAAATCTTTGGACCGGTTTTGACAGTTTTCGTTTACGAGGACGACAAATTTGACGAGGTTTTGACAATGTGTGATACAGCTTCACCATACGCACTTACTGGAAGCATTTTTTCGAGTAACGAAGATAATATCCAGAAGGCATTCGCCGCACTCCGCTTCACCGCAGGAAATTTCTACATCAACGACAAGCCAACAGGTGCAGTAGTCGCTCAGCAACCATTCGGTGGAGCTCGTGCATCGGGAACCAACGATAAGGCAGGAGGACCACTCAATTTGTTGCGATGGATTAGTCCTCGCTCGGTCAAGAGAACTCTCGATACGCCGCAGACTTGGGATTATCCGTTCTTACAACCTGACAACTCTTGAAATCAGAAATGTTGAATAAGTTGATTATTGACAAGAACTTAGGGGAGAATTTTGCTGAGAGGTCACTTTCGGATGACGACCCCTTGACCTGATCTGGGTAATGCCAACGGAGGGAGAAATATGGAAACAAATATTGCATATTTATTGATGATTGTAACACTTGGTTTCTTTGGCTATGTTGGCTACCAAGTAACGACTAATGGACAAATTGACAGGGATTCTTATCTCTCTGCCCGAGGTTCACAAAACTCGATTCGGATTGGTTTGAGTCTCTTCGCATCTGGCATGGGTATTTGGGTTCTTTTCGGCCCCTCTGAGGTGGGTTACTACGGTGGTTTTTGGGATGTTACTGGTTATGCGGTTTCAGCTGCTACGCCTTTTCTTTTACTCGCTTATGTCGGTCCAATAATCCGCGAGCGTTTACCGTCGGGGGTTACTCTTGCGGACTATGTTCGCATGCGACTTGGCCGGCCTATGCAGGTTTATGTTGGTCTCATTTCAGTGCTATACATGTTCACCTTTCTGTTTGCAGAATTTACTGCAATCGGCAAAGGGATGGGTTTGCTAGCAGGGGTTGAACCTATCATTCCGATTCTAGCTGTTGCGATAGCTACTGCGGGATACACAGCCTATGGTGGATTGCCGGCATCTCTGGCTACCGACCGGATTCAAGCATGGATTGTTCTGTTTTTGATAGTCGCCTTGCTGCTATTCCTCTTTGGCGGCGATATAGGCGGACTGCTCACCGATGCCAAAGCGTATACTCCGGAAGATATTCAGTGGGAATGGTATCATGGAAGCATGTCAGATATGAGCACTTTTGAGTCAGGTTTGGCTCTGGTGATTGCGATAACTGCGGCTGAAATGTTTTCTCAAGGCAATTGGCAGCGCGCCTGGGCATCAGAATCTGACAAGGCGCTGAAGCAAGGTGCTTGGATGGCAGCAGCACTCGTTCTTCCATTGGTTTTCGTGATGGGAGTTCTCGGTGCTGCTGTTGCCGGGCAAGGTGCAGTTGAAGACCCCGCCGCCGCATTTTTCTATCTCATAGAAGACGCTGGTCCACTACTCATTGCAGCATTTATCGTGCTCGCGGTGGCGTTGGTTGCTTCGAGTGCGGATACGTTGCAAAATGCAATTGTCGCTTCAATTTCTCGAGATGTATTTGATGGAAATATAGGAATTAAAGGCGCGAGGATTTGGACTATCATACTGATGATCCCAGCAATTTTTCTCTCAACTGGGCCAACGATTGGACCTTGGACCTTGGATGCAATCGGCATCTTCAAAATTTTCCTTTTCGCTGATCTTCTGGCAACCGCTACCGTCGCACCAGTTTTCCTAACTCTTTGGGATAAAGTGTCGTCTAAGGGGGCACTTTTCGGGGCACTTTCAGGTTTACTTTCAGTGGTGGTTTATGGTACTGTTACAGCTGATATTTCAGCAGGATTCAATTATATTCTTCATCCAACAAATGAGCTAGGACTCGCGAATCTAGATGTCTTCCTCGCAGCACTAATCGGCTCAGCATTCGTTACAGTGGTAGGTTCTTACGCCATGCCCGATGAGTCCTAATCGATGTCAGATTCGAACGACGCTCCGCTGATGCCGGTCGTTTGCGCTCCTGAACACCCTGACCCTGACTTCGTTTCTCCTTGTGCGAAGGATCACATGACGGTGATTCCAGGTCTTTGTCCCAATTGTGGGTCAGATGTGAAGATTGAGATGAAAAATTGTCCTGAATGTAACTACAAACTGGGATATAAGGGTTGAATTGACCTTTTTCCTCCGTGTTTTCACTTTCAATAGTTCACTTTAATCAGAAAAATACACCTTCATCCGCCGTCGAGTTCAAGGACATACCCTTTCTAGGAAGCGTGTGCAATCAGATAGGTTAGCAGCTTTTCGGAACATGATACTACAACCATGGCCAATCTGGGGACCTACATGGTCGAGGCGGCACAAATTGAATGGTAATATGTTTCGGCTCGAGATATTTATTTTCGGTCTCCTCGCCGTCGCAATACCATATTTTTCATCGAATTTATTCGCTGGTGCAAACGGCGTGACCTTTTGGGATCCTGAAATCGCTCTCGACCGACAAATCCCAGTCATCGGCTGGATGATTGCCCCTTACATGGCGTTGTATCTATATTATCCAGCAGTTCTAATATTCAATCAGCCTGATGATCGTTCCCGCCTTGAAATGATTGCTGGAATCCAAATGCTATCGGCTCTGACAATTTTTTGCTCGTTTTTCTTTGTATTTTTCCCCGCAGAAATTGATATGCGCAGCGATATCCCACAATCAATTCTAGAGGGTAATGGCTGGCAATCAACTCTTTTCGCTACAATTCATGCGATGGACCAGCCGTTCAATGCTTGGCCTAGTCTACATATTGTCCACTCATATTTCCTTGGCCGCGTAGTTACGAGATGGGTTCTGCAAGCATGGCCGAGAAGCAATATAGCCAAAGTATTCGTGGGTGTAATCTGGATTGAATACATTCTGCTATGTATTAGTATTCTGACCACAAAACAGCACTATCTTTTCGATTTAGCTACTGGATTAATTTTGGCAATTTTTGCTTGGCAATTTATTCTACCAATCATGGAACAAATTGCAAATCTACCTGATAATCGTCTCGACCTAAATTATGGGTCAGACAAATAATGAAATTCTTTCTCAAGAATATACGATAGGAATGAACGAATTCGCTGCATCTTCACACGCGTTCGCTACATCGTCTAATCTTTGCAATACTCTGTACATGTGCATCGCGGCTAGTGCGTCGTCGTCACCGTGTGTGAATACGAACCCTGCTGCGTCCCGCTCAATTTCATCTGCTTCATGTTCGAGTTGATTGACTTCGGCAATCAACTCGCCAAGAATATCCTTCTCTTTACGAGTGAAACCAGATACGCTGAGGTTCTCTAATTGTTCTACTGTTTCCTCATATTTTTGTACTGTGGCAAGAACCGCTTGAGCCATTATTACAAGTTTTTCTTGAGATTCTTTATTGTCGTAAAGTTTTCTAAATGATAATTGTTCAGCGACGTTTTGAGCATAATCTGCAATCCTATCTTGCTTGCTCACCATGGCTAAGAATGTGTTCCGTCCGATTGACATTCTGACATTTGCACCAATTTCAACTCGAACGGTATTCTTCAGTCTATCAGCTTCTAATTCTGCTTCCGCCGTTAATCGAATTTGTTCAGAAGGGTCTTCTCCAGATACTGCAGTTGAAACAGCATCCAACATTGCAAAAACGGTTTTTTCCACTGCTACTGCGTGGTCGTGAAATAATTCGAACGGAGTAGTACTAGATTCGCCATCAGCGCTTGAAAGAGCACGGCCTGGTGTATCGGATATTAGGAACGATTGGGTAATTGGCTTGATGACTTCTGGTTTCATCATTATTAGGAGTGTAATTCCAATTGAGAGCAGTGTGACAATTACTACGTTAGTTGGGCTGTTGTTGAATAAGATTAGGAAGGTCACCGAGCCTATTCCGGCAATGGGAAGGCTCGCTATCCAACTCGCAGCTATTTTTCCGAATACTCGGAAATCAACCGCAGCGGCTCCACCAGCTAATCCTACACCTACGACTGCTCCTACAAGAGTATGTGTCGTTGAGATTGGTACCGCGAGAAAAGGCATCGAGAAGATTAGAACGGTCGTCGCTGCGCCGAATTCAGCTGCGAATCCACGTGAAGGAGTAATGTGGGTGATTTTTTTACCGATAGTGTCCATTACCTTGTACCCCCAAGTTGCAACACCGATGGTAATTCCCGCTCCACCGAGCAGAAGGAGTTCAATTGGGACATCTACTTGATCTGGAGATAGAACTCCTGTCGCCGAGGTGGCAATGTCGTAGATCGCAGCCATTGGACCTATCGCGTTTGCCACATCGTTAGCTCCGTGCGCAAACGCGACGTAACAAGCAGTGATAATCTGTAACCAGATGAAAACACGCTCAACCCCCTCGTATCCTTCTTCCTCAAATTTGTATCTGCGCAAGATAGCCCAAAGAGCGAAACTAGCGAGACAACCTATTGCTAAAGCAGCGAGTAAAGAGTTAATAGGAATCCAAGCACCTTCAAGCATCGGGTTGAATGTTATTCCTTCATCTGCAGGTAACCAATCAGTTTTGTTGATGTATCCCGCACTGTCCATATTTGAGTAGAATCCTTTGAGTGCCTTGAATTGAAGAGCCAAACCTAGGACGAAAAAGGTAGGTAGAGCTAAAATTGGTGCTATTTCTTTCGTTCGTTGCAAGGGATCTGTATTATTCATTATGAATTTCTTAATTAGCATGAATGAGAGATAAGCTAAAATCCCACCTAATAGCGGTGAAGCGACCCAACTTAGGGCAATTTCGAATACTTTGTCCCAATTAACAGAAGATGGTTGAATGAACAACCCCATGCCGATTACTCCACCGACGATACTGTGAGTGGTCGATACCGGTAAACCATATTTTGTTGCAATAGTCAACCAAATTGCAGCGGCTAAGAGTGCAGCCATGAATCCGTACATCAATTGTTGACTTAATTCGTAAGAAAATCCATCCGGGCCGAAATCCAAAACTCCCTTTCTAATCGTATCGGTAACGTGGCTACCGAAGAATACTGCACCTAGAAATTCGAAGACGGCAGCGACGATAATCGCATGACGCAAAGTCAGAGCACCACTGCCTACACTCGTCCCCATTGCATTAGCAACATCGTTAGCTCCGATATTCCATGCCATATAGGCTGCAATGATTCCAGCCATGGTGATAACGAGAATCAGACTGGTCTCCATCGAGTTGAGCGAGCAACAATCAGTATTTGGATGTTTAACAAACTCGACATCTTTACATAATTAATTAATATCTGTGTTTTGAGTGTATTTCGCAGTATTTTTCATACATTGGCTTCAAATGAAAGTGCTATACAATGTCTATAATTGCAGACCATTAAATACATGATATTCAAATAGTATGCACGTCGCGACACGGCTCATGGCACAAGGAACAGTCAAGTGGTTCAATCACGTGAAGGGATTCGGATTTATAGAACAAGAAGACGGCGAAGATCTATTCGTTCACAAAACTCAGGTGGAGGGCCGCATCGACGAAGGCGACTCCGTTGAGTTCGAAATCGGCGAAGGCCCGAAAGGACCTAACGCTGAGAGCGTAAAGAAAACTGAGTGAATAATCATCCAGTGCTAGCGGAAAACCGCTGCTTTGATTTCTCCTTTAGCGGAGCCTTTCTTCAAAACATATCAAAATGCTCTAACACTGTGCTCTAAATTGCATAATCTCATTGCTTCAACGCTTGAGCAGAGTAAGTTTCATTGATGCATAGGCTTGAATTTAGTCAATTAACCGATTATTGAAGTGATAGTTTCGGGCTGTGTTAGATAGATGAGCAGCCCGATTCCAGCGAACATCATCATCCAGGCTCCGGTCGCCTTTACAATTCCAGTCGATCGGCGAAGGAAACCAATCATCGCTTGCCGGCCAGCACCGACTAGAGCAGTTACGAGAATCATCAGGAAGGTGACTGAAAGGATTAGTCCCGAAAGGCCGGCGATGAAAGCAGTATTTCCGACAACTGTCAGCCAGGCGATGAATGGGAATACCGCCGCTGCAGTGCAATCGACGGACGCGGCGGAATAACCAATCCCCCAGAGATACATATTGCGGCGAGGGGTGAAATTTTCGTCTTCTTCTTTTGTTTGATATGTGTCGAGAATTTTTTGAACACCTGCGAGTAGGTGGCTAGTCCAACCAAGTAGCATTAATCCTCCTAAAACTATGAGCAGCCAAGCGATTGCGATTGCAACCGAGTGAAGAATTCCCGACAGATTAATGATTTCAGATAGTCCGAATATGATGAATCCAACAACACCGAAGAAAGTTAATTGGCCGAGGGCAGCGAAACCACCGAACTCAATTGAGCCAGGCATTTTACCGCTTAATTTTCCAGCTTCGCGTAATTCATCTTCGCGCATACCAAGGCTGAGATAATAGGTGATGTATGAAGGTAAAACTGGGAATGCACAAGGTGAGAAATATACCAAGATTCCAAGGAATAAACCTATGGTGAAAACGCCTTGTATTGAGCGGTCAGCTTTCTCAATCCCAATACGCAATGATTGTGCCTTACCTTCACTTGCTTTCTCTATTGCATTGTCGAATTCATTCCAACCATCCAATGGTGTTCCTGTGTTTTCTTTTGCGACCACGAAACCTTCGTGGTCGATAACTAGAGCAAGAGGAAGCGCTTGGGCTGAATAATACTCAACTAGGTCTCCTCGAACACCATCTTCGAGAAGAATGGAATCTCTGGCACCATTGGCTACAGGCCAAGGCATGTGGCGATTAGATGACTGTTCGCCAAATGTAGAATTAATTTGTTCAAATGATTCGTAGCCATACCAAGATGCGATTGAAATCGCTACAACTGGATAATCTCCACCAATGGTTCGCCACTCATCTAAATTTTGATCGATATGCTGCTGGACATAATGGCAATTTGAGCAATCGACTGCCATGAAATCGAGAACGACTACACTACCTCTCAGATCACTCAATCGAATATATCCATCGCGAAGCGGAATAGTATCATCGATTCCATCCCGCTGCATTGTAAGAACTTCAAAATCTGTAGCGGGCTCAATTTCATCAGTAGTCCCGTACGCACCAGCCGATAGGTCGAAGAGAGTTAGGGATGAATAACCAATGATACAGAACAGAACAATTGCTACACCGAAGGCTTGCCATGTCGGTTTTTGTTTCAGGATATCGAAATCCAAACCGGCTACCATGATGCTTGCCAACCATGCCTGCTTTTTCTATTCGGCGGGAAGAAGGGCTTAATCGATTTTGTAAGTTTGATATGTAAAGACTAAATTATTGCCTTTATTTCGGTTATTTATGGTCGGAGCAAGTATAGACGAGATCAATTTCTTTCAACGAAATGGCGTAGTTGTGATTCGCAATCTATTGGATACCAATCAGGTCGAGGAATTAGCTGAAGCAATCGATTGGAATATCGATAATCCTAGCCACCTTGGCCAGACTGCTAGTCGTAACACAGACCCGGGCCATTTTTTCGAAGATTTTTGTAATTGGCAACGTATTCCTGCGTATAGTAAAATTATCTTTGATTCAGATATTGGAAGTATCGCAGCAAGTCTGATGGGCAGTGATGAAGTTCGGCTCTTTCATGACCATATGCTTGTCAAAGAACCGGCAACAAAACAGCCGACTCCGTGGCATCAGGATCTTCCCTATTACAATATTGAAGGTATGCAAAATATCAGTTTTTGGATTCCTGTTGACCCTGTATCTAATGAAGCGACCCTTGAATTTGTGGCTGGCTCAAACGATGGCACATGGTATATGCCCAAGACCTTCTTGACCGAGTCGGCAAAGTGGTTCCCAGAGGGTAGTTTGGCAGAAATTCCTGATATTGACGGCGAACCGGATTTTCATGAAATACTCAGTTGGGAATTGAAACCCGGCGATGCAGTCGCCTTCCACATGTTGACTCTACACGGTTCACGAGGTTCGACTAATCGGCGCCGTGCATTTTCTGTCAGAGTAATGGGAGAGGATATTCGACACGCACCTCGTGAGTGGCGAACTTCCCCTGAATTTGAAGGATTGAGGGATGAACTCGCAGTTGGAGTAAAGATGGATCATCCACTCTTCCCTGTAATTTTTAATTCGGATTAAGAAGATTATCTAGAACTGAACTTGCTCCAACTCGGAAGCGGGAGTTACCTGCGCTGATGAGAGAGGGGTCTTGGGCGTTGACAAGATTCGTTAGTCGATCGATATCGTCACTAGTTTTGATTCCACCAGAGAGTTTCATTCCACGCTTTTCTTTGAAGGTCAATTCGTGGCGCATGATTTCGTAAGCAAAAATTTCAGCCGCTTCGTCACTACAAGGACCACGCTTACCGGTGCAGGTCTTGATGAAATCTGCACCAGCTGCGAGCGCCATTCGCGCAACTGCGCGCATATTTCGCTCGTTTAGTAATGGAGTTTCAAGAATAACTTTCAGCATGGCTTTACCTGCTGCATCTCTCATTGCAGTAAGTTTAGCGAGTTCAATCTCATTTGGGAAATCTTCCGCATCTCGTGGCTCAAGGACAACATCAATTTCATCTGCACCACTGTCAGCAGCAGCGCGGATATCTTTACTGATTTCATCCAGATTGTGTGAACCCACCGGAAATCCTCCTGCGACCACTGCAAGTTTAATCCCCGCATCGAGCAATGGTTTGACCTGCTCGATATACTCAGCAAAAATACACACTGCACCGACGCGGGCTACATTCGCCCGAGTCACGAATCCGGCCAATTCATCCTCGCTCGCCTCATGATCCAGCAGAGTGTAATCGAGGCAATCGATTACTGCGCGCCCGTTCAAGTAGACACCTCAGGAATGCCGTGCTTCGAATCCCTGCATGAATTCAACCAATGCCTCGACAGATTCGATAGGACAGCCATTGTACATGCTAGCCCTAATTCCACCGACTGATCGATGACCTTTCAGGCCACCAAGACCTGCTGCTGCAGATTCAGTAAGGAATACTGATTCCAATGCCTCATTCGCACATCGCCAAGTCACATTCATCACCGAGCGAGCTTCATTATTTGCGTGAGGTACCCAGAAATTGGTTCGGTCGAGTTCGCCATACATAAGAGCAGATTTAGCCTGATTACGTGCAATTGAGCCATCAATTCCGCCATTTTCTTCAAGCCATTTGAAGACGCAATCGAGAACGAATATCCCGAAGGTGTTTGGAGTGTTGAACAGTGACCCCTTCGAAGCATGAACTGAGTAATCGAGCATAGTAGGAATTTCATTCGAGTTAGAGTTTACCTGTGCCCGAGCCAGAGCCCAAGGAGAGAGAATCACCAGCGTAACGCCCGAGGGACCGAGGTTCTTCTGAGCCCCTGCATAGATCAGATCGTGAGCTGAAACATCGAGCGGAACTCCCGCGATATCAGAGGATGCATCGAGTATCAGTGGCTTTCCGCTCGAGTCGGGAAGATGGTGAAATTGAGTTCCCATCAGCGTGTTATTCGATGTGTAATGCATGTAGACTGCGTTCTCGCGAATGGTATAATCTCCGTCGTTTGGAACTGATCGGAAACCGTTCTCAGAATCATCCCATTGCGCCGCTGCTCTACCAATGCGCTTCGCCTCTTTCAATGCCTTTTGCGACCAACCTCCCGTGACGAGAAAATCCGCTGCCTCCCCCGGGGCTAACAGGTTTAGAGCACTCATGTAGAATTGCAGTGAAGCACCGCCTTGAAGAAATAGGATTGTATAATCTTCTGGAACTGACAGCACTCTTCGGATTCTCTCCATGGCGCTGTCGACAACCGCTTGGAATGTGGGGCTTCGGTGGCTAATCTCGCACAGTCCGAAGCCACTATCGTGTAAGTTTGGTAATGCTGCTTGAACTTCTTCGACGACCGAGAGTGGTAGAACTGCTGGGCCAGCACCGAAGTTGTGTTTGCGTGAGTGACTCACACTCTTAGGGCGTGTGTTAGGGTCTTTCAGCACTTCTGCGATGCAAGGGTTGGATTGAAGCCGGATGCTTCTGCCGACAAGTCGTGATTCGCATTGGATTAGTCATGCTGCAAGGCGCGCGCCATGTTCACATGACGGCGCTTAATGCAGCTGCAGAATCGTTAGGTATCAATATCGAAATCCACGAGTTGCGCAAGGCAGTGGACCTTTCACAGGCTAAACCGGATGCACTCGTGTTTCCGGGTGGTGAATCTACGACGATGCGACTGACTGGCAACGATGCTGCATCCAGACTTTTGCCAGCAATTTTCGATTGGATTCGTAACGACCCTACCCGCCCAGTCCTTGGGACCTGCGCGGGGGCAATCCTGCTGTGTGATCCTCGTGACGGCGGCAAACCACTAATTGACGCCAAAATCGACCGAAATGCTTTCGGTCGCCAGGCTGATTCCTTCCAGAGCACACTCGACTCAAGCCTGCTTGAACGTGACTTCCCTGGCGTCTTCATTCGCGCTCCACGATTCACAAATGTGGGCGATTCGTTAGAGGTCGTAGCTACCCTTTCTGAAGAGGTTGTAGGGGTGCGTTGTGGGAATAGATTGGCTTTGACTTTCCATCCCGAATTATCAAATGATAATGGATTCCATCAATGGTTATTAGAGACTACAAAAGAGGTGACTGCATGACTTTTCAAGTGCGTTTACCGAATATTCCTGAGTTAGCCGAGGCGGCAGATGTTAGTGATACCGAGGGTTGTATTCAATGCCAGATGGGCAGCAAGTTGGTGCTCTTTATCACCGGCCACTGTCATTGGATGTGCGACTATTGTCCACTCTCCGAAAATCGCCGTGAAATTGACTTCATGTATGCAAACGAGCGCCGCATAGAAATTGGCGATTGGGGAGCTGTGGTAGAAGAGGGGCGAGCCATGAATGCAACCGGTGCTGGAATTACCGGAGGTGATCCAGTTATGGCTCGTGAAAGGGTTTTGGAGGCTTGTCGTATTCTCAAAACTGAGTTTGGGGATGGCTTCCACCTGCACATGTACACGAGTATTCCGTTCAAGGCTGAATGGGCTGCAGAGTTTGCAGAGGCGGGTTTAGATGAGATTCGATTCCATTTTTTGGACCTCAAGGCAGAGAAATATCGTGAAACAATGGCCGCGTGCGTCGAATCAGGGATGCTAACCGGCGTTGAGATTCCGGTTGAGCCGGACAAGGCAGAGGAGTTGATGGAATTACTTGAGACGATGCGCGGGATGGCTGTGCAATTCCTCAATTTGAATGAGTTGGAGATTACCGTTGGCAACCACGATAATATGGAGGTTCGTGGATTCAATTTGTCGACTGAAATCACTGCTGGGGCTGCTGGTTCGTCTGAGTTATCGATTCGTATGCGCGACCGTGTTATGGCTGCAGCTATCGGTGCACCTGACTCCGAGGACGGTAAAATTCGGGAAAGGTATCCTTACCACCTGAAGTTCTGCACTGCCACATACAAGGACAGTGGGCAATTACGAAGAAGGTTTTTGCGACGTGGAGAGAACACTATCTCTCCTCATGAGATACTAACTGAGGACGGCACACTGGTGTTCGGGGTTATCGACTGTGTTCCTGAAGACGCTGAAGGATGGTTGGAGGAGATTCATGAACAAACAAGTCTACCTCGCCGATTTATGTATTTCGACGAAGATAATGGCCGCATCGAGTTGCCTCTAGTGATGGCCGAGGAATTGGCTGAAGTAATCGATGAACCTATCGCTTTAGTCGAGGTCCAACCAACACACGAGCGAATGGAGATGACCGTCGTCTACCTCAACGGCGCCGAGCGCGATGAATGAATAATTCAGTAGTCTTTCCGTCGAGTTAATCAACCCTGAACATTAGTCCTCGACATGCCTGTGCGCCAAGCCGATGCGTCCTCCTTCGGGGTGAATCCATATCGTCGGCTTTCAGCATCTCAAGTCATCACTTGGCAAACCTGTCCTCGCCTTTGGTACTACACTTATGTTCCAAAACTGAAAGGTCCCCTTCCTCCCCAAATTTTGCGTGGTAATGCAGTAGAAGAGTGTGTTTCTCGCGTTATCCGCGAGTCCCCTGTTTACATCGATGCGGCGGCTGGTAATCGTCTTCCTTCGCCGCTCAATTCTGAAGGTGCAGTAGATTGGGATTCAGATGAAGGTTGGGCCGGTCCGGGTTTAATTGCGCGCCAGCGCGAATTTTGGCCACAAAATCGTGCGGATTTTGAAGAGTGGGCGCTGGCACGAACTAATGCTCACTTCGATCGCTGCTGGGAATCAGCGATTCAGGATTGGAAATCCAGTGCGAATCGGATTGGTTCGGCAGACGACATCGACCCAGCGGAAGGCCGAGCGATGATTATTGCCGGTCTGAAATTACATCTCGATCAAGTCGAAGCTTGCCTAACTACAGGCGGTGGTCCGGGATTGGAAGATTGGCGTTTAGGAAAAGGCCGTGAGGAATTTCCAGCCCCTGATGGTTTTCCGCGAGATTGGGATGAGGTTCATCCTGGAGCGGAAACATCCGGAGTTCCAATGACTTGGGTAGAGGCATGGGAGGTTGCGCGCCCGTGGTTCGTCGACCCGGATGGCGCGAGTTTTACCGAGACCACTTGTCATCCACAAGCTTGGTTCCAAGGCGAGTACGATTTGATCTATCGATGGACTGGAAAAATTCGAATTATTGACTTGAAAGCATCTGTTGGAAAAGGTGATCGTTCAGGAACTTATCTCGAGCAATTACGACTTTATTCTTGGATTTGGTGGGAGACTCATGGTCGAGTAGATGAGGTTGAGTCACTCGAAATATGGTATCTTGGACCTGGTACAATCAAGGATGTACCTCGACCGAGTAAAGCTGAGATGGAAGCATACGATATCGAGTTGAAAGAACTCTACGATTTGTTGCATTCTTCGGTCCCATCTATTGATGATTGTCCAACAAAACCTGCTCCGCTTCGCTACTTCGATGTGGGTGGAAAACCCGCTGACCCACCTGTTGATTCAGATCCTCTGGCTCGATGTAATCGCTGTGATTTGCGAGGCATTTGTCCGAATGTGGAACATGATATGGCATTACCTAGCGAGACGCGTCTTGAAAAATTCGGCCATGCCTGGCCGATAACTCCGATGGGTGAAATAAAAACTCGGCACACGGTGATTGGTGAAGTTCGTGAATTGCGTGGGCCGACGCTCGCTGATGATGGCTCAATTGATTTAGAATTCAGATTGGTCGATGGTTATGAGCGAGCGAAGGTCAAGCCATATCGATATGGTGGACCGGGCAATGTTACGCGCACTATACAAAATGACTCGCGAGTGAAAATTGAAAATGCATTGGCTTCGATTTGGCGTAGTGAATTGAATATCGAATTGGATAGAGAAGCGATAGTCAGTATAGCAGGCGAAGATGAAGAAGCTGCTATGATTGAGGTCGAGACTCGAGTCAATGTAATTGGCCGAATTTGGTCGATAAACGCTTTTCCTAATGGGAAAGGAGTTTCTCGCTGGGCGATAACGATGGTTGATTCCAGTGGCTCGGCTGGAGTCGTTGCATTCAAGCAATTCATTCCAATTATCGCCGCCGGTCTTTCGCGTGGAGATATGATTGCGATTTTGAATGGTGAAATTGGTGAGTTCAACGGTCAAAAACAGGTGAGAATCGGTCCGGGCGGGCGAGTTGTTTTGTTGAAACCAGCTGAAGATTTACCTGATTTTTGAGTGAATATCATCCGCCACTAGAAACTACTACTAGTTCAAGGCGGATATCGTCATTAATTTCTGATGTATGAGGTACGATTGAATCACCGAAAACAGCAAGAACTGTCGAAGAAGGAATTTCGAGTAGTTTGAGAACTTCTCTGATTGTAATCGGCTCGTCACTCTCGACTACGAGCAACTCATCACCATGCTCTACCTCGATTCGCATGTTCACGGGGTGGCGAGTCAGGCTTATGACCGAATCGCAGGTGGGCGGCACACTGCCGAGATCGCATAGCCCGGTATTGCGGTAGATTCGAAATCTACTGTCCATTGGACGCGGGGGTTCAAATCCCTCTCTCGGCGCCATAATTTACAAGGTAATTATCCACATTTCCATACCATCTAAGAAATACTGGACAGCGGTTGTGACGATTAGTAGTCCCATTACACGAGTAATGACTCTAGTACTATTTTCTCCGATTGAATTTTTCATGCTTGAGGCAATCCAAAACATGGACAGAGAGAGAGCCATTACAATGAAAATCGCCAAGGCGACTGTTGCAGTAGCATTTGTAGTTCCCATGAGGATTACCAGTGTAATCGATCCTGGACCTGCTAACATTGGCATACCTAGAGGTACTAGACCAAAATCAACAGGTTCATCCAAATCAATCTCCCCTCCTGTCGTGATAGAGATCACTTTCCGAGAGGGTTTTTGCCCCTCCTTTAGCATGTTCATACCAACTATACCCAGCATCAGTCCTCCAGCAACACGCAGGCTGTACAACTCAACTCCGAGATGCTCCAGTAGCCCTTCTCCAGCCATTAAGAAAATCAATAAAACAAAACTCGCAAAGACGCATGCTCGTGTGGCAATAGATTTCAACTCCTTTTTGTCTAAATCATTCCCCATTGCTAAGAATAGAGCTATCGAAGCTGGCGGATCAACTATCACTATGAGGGGGGCGAGAACAAGGGTGAATGCAAACCAATCCATGGGCGGGCGCGATTGCATAACCTATTTGAATATGATAGGATGAATCATTCAGGTGGGCGGCACGTTGCCTAATCACATAACCCGGTGTTGCGGTAGATTCGAAATATTTCTGCTATTACAGTATAACAAGTTCATCTGAAAGAATTACGCCAGGATTAACCGTGAATACCTCTTCTCCTTTACGAATGATTGCAGCTTTATTTCCGAGAAGTTCATGGCGCCCGTTTTCACTGCGCAAAAAACTGCCTTCATAGAGCCCAATCACAGGCAAATCATGAGTTTCATGATACTCACTAATTCTCCTTGCTCTAGTTTCTCCGAAGTGTTTCTCAAAATCTCCTTCTTCGCTTTCGCGGAACCAAATACCCCCTGGGTAGTAATGTGGATTGATTTGGAAGGGTATGATATTGAATGTTTCAAACGATTGAATTAGGGTGATGGGCATATCGTTCGTCGTTTGCATTGTTGGGCAGGCGACATTTGAGCCAGCGCTCACACCTGCATATGGTATTCCTCTCTCCAATATTGCTTCACGAATTGGCTCAATCAATCCTCGTTCATGTAATTCTCGGACGAGTAGCCATGTATTTCCACCACCAACGTAGATTCCATCCATAGATTCGATGGCGGTGAGAGGATCATCAAATTCATGTAATCCAATTAATTCGTAATCTGAATCACCGGCATATTCTCGCATTCGATTAGTGTATCCTTCATGGTCATGGCCGGCAAATGGTACGAAAACAACTCTCTTACATCCTGAAAATTGTTCAGCCATCAATGCTCTGTACATTGTTCTTCGTTCTTGTGTACCGATTCCACCACTGCCGAGGAGTGCTTTCACTCACTCACCTCAAGCATAGAAATTTGATTCAGGAGCTGGCTCGATATCTGATAATGTATCCTCAATCGAGCCGCTTAATTCCATAGTGGCCAGTAATTTTTTTGCCGTCTCTTCAGTGGTGTCTAAATCCAAATCAAGAGGTAAATCTAATCCAGCTTCAATCCAATTAGCCAATCTATCTGCTGCTAATACATCCATGCTAGATCCGATTGTTTCCGCCACCAGTGCCACCGCTGGGACATCGTGCAGCGGTGAAAGTGAAATCAATAATCCTGCAAGTCCAATCATTCCAGATTCGGGCTGAGTTCTGCTGACAGGAATATCGTTTGCCTCAAATTTTTTCCGAACCTTTTCATCGGCACAGATGATGTGAATCTCGCGATCTTCAGTGCCGGCGGCTAATCCTGCAAGAATTAGGACTTGAGGGGATTTTGAAACCTTTGCCAATTCGAGGATCGCATTAGCGACTTCGAATTGGCCGGTGGCGGTCATCGGTTGCAAATCGCCACCGATAGTAATCACCGTGCACCCATCAGGAAGTAGAACTGAGTGAATTTCCAATCTAGGTGGTGCGACTAAGCCATCTTTTGAGAGCGTAGCATGTGGGGGGAAATCGGGGTGTAAAATCCACCCAATTGTTCTACTTGGGTGTTTTGTAACGAGAGCATCAACGACTAATTTTCCGACGTTTCCAACGCCAGGGACTGCTTCTAAAATCGCTGTATGAGCTGGTAATTTATCGCCGATTAACCAATGTATTTGTGTTCTCATTCCTCTTCATCCTCGAAAACTTTCCGAGGGGATGGTAATGCTTCAATCCATTCATCACTACCTGCGTTCACACGCTGTCTTCGCCGAGCACCTTGCGGGTCTTCCGGCGAGAATTTCAACGGTGCTGCTGTAGTAGTTTCAGCATCGCATTTTTTGCATGTTGCATCGAGTCCAAACTCACCGCATTCGGTACACTTCTGTAGTTTTGTGCGAACCATTCCACCCCTCCTGACTTGCCTTGTTGTTTTAGGGTGTATGAAGTATTGTGTTTGTTGAAAGATATCATAGCCTTTCGATGGTGAGGGTGCCTTCCACCGACTTCATTTTTTCTTCTGCTACCTTCTGTGCTGCTTCCCAGATATTCTCTGCTGAAGCGAAGTCTGGTGCTTTGATATCGATTCGATAATGAGGCGCGCCATCATAATGACATGTGAGTGTAATTTCATCCTCTCCGGCCGCAATTGATTCTGCAGCGAGGAGCGTGTCGCGAATTGCATGAACTCCCTCGGGTCCCCATACTTCGATGTCGAATTTACCTCGGATTTCGACAAACGGTGGAATGATATTCTCGACGGCGAGGTCTGTAACAACCTTCATCCAATCTCCTGTGAAATCATTATCGATTAATGCAGTTTCATTGATGGCGCACTCTTCTAGTGCGCCGTAGAGAGTGCCGAAGATTTCAGTCATTTCATTTGAGATAGCATCAACTTTAGTTTCATCCCAACCAATTCGCTCAGCAGCGACGCGCATAATTTGTGTTGCGCGTCCTTGATTTTTCCAAGCTTGCAAGGTGTCCTTGCGTCGCTCTGCTGAAACTGATTTTATTGAAAGGTCTACTCGCTGCCGATCTTTTTTGACTCGAGTGACTTTAGCGATTACCCGTTGACCTTCTCGAAGGTGAGTGCGAATATTTTTGACCCATCCTGAAGCGACTTCACCAATGAAAACGAAACCTTCTCGCTCACCGTAGCCACCTAAGGTAAGATAAGCACCATTTTCACGAAGTGATTTGACGGTGCAAACGAGAAGTTCACCTTCTTTCGGCCATGCTTCATCTGAGCTACTCAAGTTGTATTCGCCCCCTCTCACTCGAGGACGTCAACTACGGTGCTACCAGAAATATCTGCTTTACCACCAGCAGGACGAGCTAATGTCGCACCGCAGATAGAGCAGGAAATCGAGGTCGACGCCCTGTCGAATAGAATTGTTTCGTGACCGCAGTCGCGGCAGCTTACACGTAGAAAATTTCCACTCATTTCTATTCCTCAATCATTTGTCTATAAGTTCGAACTTACGAGCGCGCTGTCCAGCTGGGGAGTGCGCCTTACCTGTCTCCGAACAACGGAAAATTAGGTTGACGCGCTTTGTTGGCTTCTCACCTGATGGCTTAGGTCGAGGGAATCCACGATATCCTGCGGTTACTCTACGGAAACGGCGTTGACCCCACTTCAACTCGGAAGCACGTCGCTTCTTGACGCGCTCGACTGTGTGCACGGTATGCTTACCTGCAAACGGACTGTAGCGCATGATCTTTCGTGGCATTTTAACCATATTTAGCACCTCATTCGCCTTACGACGAGGCGGTCGACCGAAGGCCCGTATATGAAGTCTGTCGAAAGGTTCACTTCGCAGTCAAACGGTGGTCGATGTCTTCGCCGAACAAAATAGATGAATGATTATCTCCTGCCATTGGCCGTGATAACCCCTGCGATTCAGATTTGGATAGGTCTATCTGTCCTAATATCAGGAATATCAATGGGCCGGATGGGACCATCTTTTTCTCGGAGCAAATTTTCGTTTCCTTTGATTTTACTGGGTTTTTTACTAATGGTAGTCCACTCATCACCAGTTCCTTCGCCTGAGTCTATATTTCTCACCACCTTACGAAACACTGCGATTTGGACTTTTATCGCCAGTCTCGGTATTACTCTCGTATTGATTGGCGCTCCGACATATTACAGAATACGACCGATGCAATTAATCAGTGGCTGGATGATTATTGGAATCGCTTGGATGCTGTATCTGGATTATTCAGCACCGTTGACTTGGTTGGAATTTTTCGTCCCACTCGCAATAGTACCTGGGATATTGTTACCTATCGTGATATTCGCCTATGCCGTTCAATTTGCTGAGAGGTCTATGCCTATTTTGGAAGAGGCGCCTGAGTTGAATCAAAAAGAGAGAGATTTTGTCACTTCTATAATCTCTCGAAATCTTCGACGCTCTGAAGCTGCGACATCAGGAGAACAAATTAACGATCGCCCTGGTGAAATGTTATCCAAATCCTCAAGTAGAATTGATCGCAATTCAGGAGGTGAATCTAATGAGTCCTGAATTGACTGAAATAGTTTTACTGCTTTTTGGTGGAATCGCTATCTCTAGCTTTTGGCTGCTTATCAATTTGGTCGTCACATATCATCCATATCACAATCCGGCGGTTCCATTTTTCTCAGTATTTATTTCCGGTGCGATTGCGATTTTCATCACCGCAGAGCTATCAGGTAATATTTCTACTATTGAAGCAACAAGAATTGCATTAACAAATGGAGGGTCTGGATTGCTTCAAATCTTGCCTTTTGCCTATGTAGTATTCCTTTTCTTCCTTCTCAAAGCATCCTTTCGACGTCGTCCACAAGATCCACTTCTGGCACTTCTCGATGAAGAATGAGCGGTATCAGAAACACCCTCTTTGAGGGTAACTATCATAACAAGCCGGTTGGTCGCCGCGCCATCCAATAGGTGGTCATCATGTCAAAGGGCACTCCAAGCATGGGTAAGCGACAAAAGTCGACTCACATTCGTTGCCGCCGTTGCGGCCGTCATGCATACCACAAGAAGAAGCATGTTTGCGCATCTTGTGGATTTGGTGAAACTGCAAAACTCCGCAAGTACGCTTGGGCAAAACGCAACCGTTTAATGGGTGCAAAATAAGAGATTTTTCTCCAAAGGGCTAAGACCCGACTAACGAAGGGGCAATTGGTTCGGCTATGTGCGGTATCATCGGCATCGTTGGACAGCCCGGCTCAAATGTTGCTGCAGATATTTACGATGGACTACTAGTTTTACAACATCGTGGCCAAGATGCGGCAGGTATTGTCACATTCGATAATGGTAATCTGTACCATCGTCGAGCAAATGGATATGTCAGGGATGTTTTTCGTAAGCGCCACATGAAATTGTTGGAGGGTTCAGTAGGAATCGGTCATGTTCGATACCCTACTGCAGGAACTGCATCAGTTTCCGAGGCTCAGCCATTTTACACGAATACTCCATTTGGTGTGAGCCTCGCTCACAATGGTAATCTAAACAATACCAATGAGATACTTTCTACATTGTTGGAATATGATCATCGTCGAATCAATACGAGTTCTGATTCAGAAGCTCTTCTTAATTTGTTTGCGGCTGAAATCCAGCGTTCATTGAACGGTCGACCAGGGGGAATGGATGCGCTAAGTGCAGATGACATTTTCCGCGCTGTCGAGAGGACTCATATTCGTGCGGATGGAACATATTCTGTTGTGACGACAATCACTGGCTGGGGGCTTGTCGCATTCAGAGACCCCCATGGAATTCGTCCACTATGCATGGGGACACGAGAAGCAGACGGTTTTGTCGAACGCGCCATAGCTTCCGAAAGTGCTGCTTTAATGGCGCTCGGCTTCACACTTGAGCGAGATGTTGAACCCGGTGAAGCAATCGTAATTCGCTCAGATGGTTCGTATTTTTCCAAACAATGTCACGCTGAACCAAAATATCGGCCATGCATTTTCGAGCATGTCTATTTTGCACGACCGGATTCAACTATCGATGGAATTTCAGTTCACGGCGCGCGCTTGAGGATGGGTGCTTCTTTAGCGCGCCGAATAACTGAGGAATATCCAGATCATGAAATAGATTCAGTTATTCCTGTGCCGGATAGTGGTTGCATCGCAGCTCTTGAATTAGCTCGGGAATTGGCTGTACCCTATCGTGAAGGATTTGTCAAAAATCGTTACATTGGTCGTACTTTCATTATGCCTGGCCAAACTCAGAGATTGAATTCTGTTAGGAAGAAATTGAATACGATTGACTCTGAATTTTTCGGTAAAACAGTTCTTATCGTCGATGACAGCATAGTACGTGGAAACACCTCTCGACGAATTGTCGAAATGGCGCGTGAATCAGGTGCCAAAAAAGTCTACTTCGCCTCAGCAGCCCCTCCAATTATTCACCCCAATGTGTATGGGATAGATATGCCAGCAAGACAGGAATATGTCGCTTACAATCGCACTATCGACGAGATCCGCGAGGTGATTGGTGCGGACCATTTAATCTATCAGAAATTGGAAGATTTAGTCGAGGCTTGCCTCGGGGTGTCCGATACTCATCTGGCAACTTTTGATTGTTCATGCTTTGATGGCGTCTATGTTACCGGCGGAGTATCTGAAGAATATTTGGCGCGGATTGAAGCGGCGCGAAATGATGGCGCCAAGAAAAAGAAGAAATCTGCAGAAGCTTGAATTGAGCATTCTCTCGGTAGACTGAAAGTATTTGTCTGTTTGAGTCGACTTGTGAATCCGACAATCGATGTCTCACAAGTCGTTGAACTTACTGAGATTGCATCTTGTGGGTGTGCCCTCCCTGGTGGGCTGCTTGTGATAGGTGGTTCGGATAATTCAGGTATTTCTTCTGGTTCTGTCTCGTTGATTAATTCTGAGGGACAATGTCTTGCACAGCAAAATTTTGAGGGAAAAATCATTTCTGTCATCGGTCTGGAAGACAAGATTATCATCGCTTCCAGCACTGGTGGAGTGAGCGCGTTTAGTCTAGATATGGAGAGTTTAGTTTGGTCGTTCGAGGTTGAGGCTGGCTGCGATTTTATGGTGGTTGCTGGCAAAGATATCGTCCTCGCCGATGGTGCCGGAGCAGTCTGGAGGACACTTCCAAATGGAGAGATTTTGAGAAAGAAAACCATTGGTGAAATAACCCATCTTTGTTCATCTAATGATGGTGAGATAGTTGCTATTGGGCTTTCAGATGGGCGTGTTGTGATGATGGATTCTAGCGAGAACATTCTCCAAGATTCTTTAGCTGCAGATGATGATATCGAAACAATTTCAGCTATGTCATTCCGTTCTGACAACACACTCATAGTTGCTAGAAATTCACTGGGAATGGCACTAGATGAGCGATTTGAGAATCGCATTGAGTGCTGGAATGTGTCTCAAGGACTTCTTCAAACAACTGAATTACCTGCTCCTGTTACGACGATTCTGCCCACCGAATTTGGTATCGTCATCGGATGTTTCAATGGTGAAATTCTAGAAATCGAAATCGGCTCGGAACCGACGACATTACACAAATTTGACTATTCAATCACAACTATTTCTCGATGGGAAAGAGATTTATTAATCGGCTCTTGGTTTGATATTGCAAGATACTCTCGAAAAGACAACAAAATTATTTGGAGTCTTGAACATATTGGAATTATCGGGCAAATCATCTCTATCGATAACGGCTTTGTTGGCGTGATTGGCGATGATAGAAAACATGCCACACCTGCTCCACTATTCATAATTGATCCCGACAGCGAACCTAAAACTGTTGAAGAAATTCATGATTACGACGAAATAGAATTTTCTGGTAAGGTGCAGGCCAGTGTGGAATTTTCTGGTTCCCTGAGTAATGAGGAGGAAGTCGCAGCCGAAGAACGCCCAATTTTTCCAGATGATGCTTCCTCAATCCTTGGTGATTTATCAGAAGAACTTGAAATTGTAATCGAAGAGGAGGTGGTAGAAGTCGATATTCTAGAGGATTTAGCTGAATCAGCACGCTCACTAAATATACCGCCGATTGCAGACGTTGGTGAAGATAAAACCATCCAATCTGGTGTTGATGGAACTGCCACTATCCTGCTTGATGGAACAAGTTCTTACGATCCAGATGGTGAGATAATCAGCTGGGCTTGGGAGGATAAAAACGGTAGATTAATCGGGGAATCTGCTCAAGTTAAGGTGAGATTACCCAAGGGTGTTCATGCATTTCATTTGACAGTAAGCGATAATCGTGGAGCTTCAAACAAGGCAACTTTCACCGTTCAAATTCTCTAAATTATTCAGCATATATCTGAACTGAAGAAACATGCCAAACGATTCTTGCGTTGCGCTCCCAGGAGTCTGAATCCGACATTCCATCGAGATGAACGGTTGATCCCGCTCCCAAAAATGCCGGGTCGACCGTGAGATTTGTTCCCCACGGATTCACATCATCATCTCCTGCAAAAATGTCCCATTTGTAAAGTAAAACCTCGTGGTTCACTTGCTCTTCTTCGTACATTCTATACTCGAATGAAACCGCTCTGGATGCATAATCGTCGACCTGAAATACACAATGATGCAAAGGTCTAGAAACACTGGTATTGGCTTCCATTGTCATGTTTAAGACACAAACTTGTCCCACCAAACTACCTGAGCTATCGCCATTGTCATTATACCCCAAAATCAAAGTGATATTTCTTGGTTGCTCATTGATGTCGTGGACGACATCGACTAGTGTGAATCGTAAGCCAGCATCGCCATCTGAGTTTAGATCTGACGAATCTGGAACGCCATCGCCATCCACATCGGGTAAACCTAATTCATAATCGCTGAGGATTTGGTCTGATAGGCTGAGGCCGAGCAAAATACCGATAATCACAGCTATTATGATCGCGACCTGAACGTTGCGATTTGAGAATACCTCATCTGCCATGTCCGTCGAGGCCACCTGCTTCGATTTTAACGCATTGATGAGTTGACTTGTAGAGCCGCTTCAATCTGTGCTTCAAAGTGCAGCGAGTGCAGTCTTGAGTGCGGGAACAGCATCTTCCCAATTTGCGACGATGCCATAATCTGCAACTCCAAAAATAGGTGCATCAGGATCTTTATTGATTGCAACGATGAATTTTGAAGAGCGCATTCCAGCTAGATGCTGAATCGCACCAGATATTCCAACGGCGATGTAAAGAGAAGGTGTAACCGTCTTCCCGGTTTGCCCGACTTGCATGCTGTGAGGCATACCCCACTCATCGACTACAGCTCGGCTCGCGCCAACCGCTGCTCCGATAATATCTGCTACTTCTTCGAGGTGCCTGAAGTTCTCGATTGAACCTATTCCGCGACCTCCAGAAATGATAATGTCAGCTTCCACTACATCGAGGCGCTCACTTGCTTTCGCAATCGCTCCCATTACCGCAATTGTGACATCTGCACTCTGATCCACTACGTTAACTGGAGCGCTTGCCCCTCCTTCAGCAGCATCGAATGCATTCGGGCGGAGAGTGATTACACAATCCCCAGCGACAGTTGATATTTCGACTGCTTTACCGGAGTAAATTGGCCGAGTAATAGTAATTCCATCAGCTAATCCTGTCGCGTCCTGGATGATTGGAATCCCGCGCTTAGCTGCGATTCGTGCAGCGATTTCGCGACCGATTGGACTTGCGGATGCGAAAATGACGCCGTTGCATACTGAGTTGATTGCCGAGGCCCATGCGCCACCATCGAATGTTGAGAAGCAATCTCCAATTACCGAGATAACCTTCTCTACGCCTGCGATAGTTGCTGCTTCGGCTGCACCGATTCCACCCGGGCAAATTACAGTAGAGCCGTTGCCGAGAGAAGACGCTGCGCCTACGAGTTGAGCTGTGGTTGGGTGAAGTGAATCACCAGATGATTCTGCTATAATTGTGAATGTCATACATTTCTCCTCCTCAAATTACGTTTGCCTCATCTCGAAGTTTTCCGACGACGACCGAAACTGAATCCGCTCCCTCGAACATCTGTCCTGCTGCCTTCTGGGACGGTGGGGTGTGACCCGAAATTGATACTGATGCAGCGCCGATATCAACGCCTAAATCCGCGGCGCTGATTACCTTGATTTGCTTCTTCTTTGCCATCATGATACCACGAACATTTGGTCGGCGCATCTCAATTGTCCCTTTATCGAAAGCGAAAATGCAAGGTGCTGTAATGGCGATGCGCTCGCTACCAGATGAACTTTGACGCATTGCCGAAAAACCATTGCCATCAGCTGAAACTTCAGAAACCAAAGTGACGCAAGCCGCCTCCATTAATTCAGCAACACCCGGTCCAGTTGAACCAGCGTTCGTATCGGAGGCTTGTTTACCACAGAATACAACATCTGCACCTATGTTTTGAACAGCGGCAGCAAGAAGAGATTGAACTTGAGTCGAGTCGAGTGCGGAAAGATCTTCGACATCGATGCGGACAAGATTGTCTGCACCGACAGCAGCCGCATCGGTCAGCATTCGATTACATCGGTCTGGGCCCGCGGTAACCACGGTGATAGTGCCGTCGACCCCTGCAGAAAGTTGTAATGCAGACTCGAGAGCGTACTCATCATATGGACTCATAGACCACTTTGAAACTGCGTTTTCATCGACCCTTCCATCAGCGACAGTAATCTTCGCGGTAGTGTCTGGGACTTGCTTCAATAATACGGCGATATTCATGCTTAATGCACCTCTAACGGCTCGCCGAGATGAGTCCCCTCTATGAATTAAACGCCGAAAACCCTTTGGTCAAGCTTCTTGTAATCTTAATTTGGAAGAATCTGGTATTACTACATTTGCATTAATTGGTGGAGTTGCAGTTTTTGCACTCATTGCAGTTGCCACCTTGATGCGGCCTAGTTCTAAGCCCCAAGACAAAATGGTTAGTAAGAAACGTAGAAAAATGAAAAAGAAGTAATGATTCCAATTTGGTCGCCGAAATCAGTATTCAATAATATCACTTCAGAGTTCACGAGTGAAGGCCTGAATACCGGTAATGTGCTTTCCAAGAATCAGGTTGTGAATATCATGAGTTCCTTCGTAAGTTTTGACTGATTCTAGGTTAGCCATATGGCGCATGATGCAGTATTCATCCAAAATTCCGTTCGCACCATGTATGTCACGAGCGACCCTAGCAATATCGAGAGCGATGTCTACATTGTTCATCTTAGCGAGTGAAATGTGCTCTGGAATCCATGTTCCAGCATCTTTTTTCAGGCCGAGGTGATAAGCGAGCAGTTGTGCTTTAGTTATCTCACGAAGCATCCAAGATAACTTGTTTTGAACCAATTGATAGGCAGCGATTGGATGAGTAAATTGGATTCGGCTGCTAGCATAATCTCGCGCCGAATCGAAGCAAGCCTGAGCTGCTCCAATCGCTCCCCAAGAAATTCCAAAACGAGCGTTGTTGAGACAAGAAAATGGTCCGCGAAGTCCTTGAACTCCTGGCAGAATCCTATCTTTTGGAATCTTACAATCGGAGAATACCAATTCGCTGGTAACGGATGCTCTAAGGGAATATTTTCCTTTCATTTCTGGTGCTGAGAATCCTTCGTCATCTTTCTCGACGATGAATCCACGGATTACTCCATCAAGCTTAGCCCAAACGACTGCAACCTGCGCTAAGGTGCCGTTTGTGATCCACATCTTGGCACCATTCAGCAGATAGTGGTCACCCATGTCCTCTGCTTTGGTAATCATATCACCAGGATTTGAGCCGTAATCTGGCTCGGTTAATCCGAAGCAGCCAATCCATTCGCCGCTGGCCATTTTTGGTAAGTAGAAATTTTTCTGTTCCTCGCTACCAAAGTCCCAAATTGGATACATAGCTAACGAACCTTGAACGCTTGCAAATGAGCGTAACCCCGAGTCTCCACGTTCCAATTCACGGCAGATAACTCCGTATGCAGTGTATGAAAGTCCTGGGCAGCCATAACCTTCCAGTGGTGCACCGAGAACGCCCATCTCACCCAGAGCCACTCTCCACTCGTCAGGGAAAATTCCATCTGCACATGCTTTCTCGATATTCGGTAACACTTCCGCATTGACAAAATCACGAACCATATCACGAACCATTTGTTCTTCTTCGGTCAAAAGCGTGTCTACATCGTAGAAGTCGAGCGCCTCATATGCCATAGTAATCATTCATTGGCGTCTTCATAGTCCAAATGAATGTTACTGATTCGACCTATATGGTCGCAAGAACAATAATTTCATTTCTTCTTGTTTTTGGTCTTTCGATTAGTGATGCGCTTAGCATCTCTTTTCTCTTCATCAGAGCCAATTTTCATCGTCACCCAATATTGTAATTTTGGTGAGAATGAGGTTGCGATTGTGAAGATCATCATAAGTATGGCTAATGGAATTGAAATCTGGATAATTATGCCGAGCAACCCTTCGACTGACCCCCTTTCTTTGGATGGGTGATATTCGATTAAAGTTCCTCTACTAGTGACAATCCAACCACTATCCCGTTCGGTGCCCCAAGTTCCAACAATTATGTCTCCAGAAATTGTCGTGTCGAATCTCTGAGCATCTTCGTTATCGAGCCAAGGATAAGTTGCATTTTTTGAAATATCGTGCTCAATTAACCCGAATGGAGCGAGCACGACTAGAGATCGGTCTCCATCTTGGTGAGTTAGTTGCATAAATCTGCCATCGACTCCGACAATATCATTGATTGACATTTCTGTTGCCGCCGCACCTCCTGTGCTCAAATGAATCAATGCAATTTGTTTACTCGTAGTAGTCGCCACACATGTCGGCTCGTAATTTGTAGGACATATCACATCACTCCACGGATAACCAACTCCTCCTATCCAAGTTAATACGTGGTCTCGGTCGATTATTCCGATTCCATCGATAGAAGATGAAACTACACAAATCATAAAATCATCATGGCATTCGATTCCGGTGATTAAACTGCTTCCTCTTCCAGCAATTTCGTGCACTTCTAATCCCCCATCTGCTTCAGCACGTACACGCCAAAGCCAACCGTCAGCTCCACCTACATAAGCCCAAGAACCGGCGGTGTTCCAAGCGACTGCAGTCAATTCGGTTTGACCTAAATTTAGATGCTCACCAGCCAGTGTTACCGAATGATCATCCTTCGCATAACGAAGGATGGTGCCATCATCTCCAACTATGAGAGCGGTTCCTCCACCAGGATGCCAGCTCGCATCGTTCAAATTTTGTGATTCAGACCAAATTAATTCAACTTGCACGGTCGGAATCAAAGCGAGAATCATCCCAACATATCCGTCTGCTCCATGAAGCAAAACACGTTTTCCCTCAGGATCTATCGCCGCACCTTCAATTCCCAAATCAGTATCACTAAGAATTACTATTTCATCCATTACGATGGGAGATTCTGCTGCGGCGCTTGGAACTAACATCATCAGTAAAATCGCAACTATACCAACGCAGATAATACGCTCTCGCATGGCAGGCCGAGTCGAGATTATCGTTTAGCCATGTAGTATCTGACTTCAGTCAACTTTTCAGTTATTATGTTGAAATTGAGTAGTTTGGAGAATTGAGAAATCTTGTATTTGCAAAAGTTTTGTTGAGTAATCACTGGTAGTATTGAAGAAGCCGTTGACGCGCGCAGACTCTATGGAGAGATTCGACGTCAAGCGCGGAGTAGTCAAAGATGTGACAGCAAATGGAGGATTGACAGTTCTTGCAGGTAAATTTTTTGAAAATGTCAACAAAACTGGAGATAATTCTTTCGAGGGTTCACACGATATCATGACTTCAATCTCTGGTAATTACAATGAAGCAGGTGCACTTATTCTCGATGTGGCAAATGTTCCGCCAAATTTCGATGATCCAGAGGCGATGAAAACCGCAATGGATAGCCGAAAGCGCTTCACTGAATTCCTTGATGAGTCGACAGGATATAATTCCAAGAAGCGTGGAGATAAGGCCAAGGAATGGGCAAAAAAGGCGTCGAAAGCTAAGTTGGCGATAAAAGCCGCTCGACATTTCATGGAAATGTCGTCAAACATATCTGATGAGGATGCTGCAACAGCCAAGTCTTTGATTGAAGAGATTGAGGCCGCCCTCGCTGACAATAACAATACTCGTGCAGCAAGCCGCGGTCAAAAACTTGGCAAGCTGTTTTAATTTGGTGAAAAAATGACAGATTCTGACCCGCTCTCGATTCTCGACAATGCAGGTCGTGAGCGTGTCGAAAGAATGTTTCGAGGCTGCGAAGAAATAATTGGTGTAGAGCATATTGCCTCCGTTGTTGGCAGTGGTGTAAGCCACGCTGGTGATGATATCATTCGTGGCTATATCGGACTCGAACCGAGTGGCAAAGCTCATCTTGGATGGGTGGTCATTGCCGATACAATCCGTAATTTGCTCGATGAGGGCGTAAATGTTCTGATTTGGCTAGCGGATTGGCATGCTTGGGTGAATGATAAGTTCGGCCGCGATATGGAAAAAATCAGCCTCGCGGGTGATTATATGACCGAAGTATTCCGGGCTCTGCTCGATTTTCCTGAAGAAGGTGACGGGGCAGGCCAACTCCGATTTATGCGCGCTTCCGAATTAATGTCATCTGGAATTTATTGGGAGCGTGTATTACGATGCTCGAAGAATATGAGTTTGAACCGAGTTCGTCGGGCTTTCAGTATCATGGGCCGTGATGAGGATTCCTCGGATCACGATTTATCTGCCTTTTTCTATCCAGCGATGCAGGCAGCAGATATTTTCGAATTGAATATCGATGTCGCATTCGGAGGAATGGACCAACGAAAGGCGCACATGTATATGCGCGAGGTTGCAGATAAGAATCACTGGACGAAAGCGACTTGTATCCACACACCGATGCTTTCAGGATTGAAAGGTCGTGGCGTTGGACGGATGGATTCTTTTGACCATAAAATGTCAAAATCGGATCCAAATAATGCAATCTTATTACATGATAATCCAAAGAAAATCAGTAAAAAGTTCCGAAAGGCATTTCTTGAAGTTGGAAATGTCGATTCCCCAGTTTTCGAGATTGCAAGGCATATTGTTCTACCAAAGTTCGGAGAACTGAAAGTCGAACCTAACCCCGAATATGGCTCGCCATCTACATGGAATGATATCGACACTTTTGTAGCAGCGGTTGGTAAAGGTGAGATTCATCCATTCGATGCAAAGATGGCAGTGGCATATGGCCTTTCTGAAGTCTTAGCTCCAATTTCTACACATTTTGAAGAAAAGTCAGATTTACTTGAACAAATGAATGAAATGACTGGCTCTCAGTAAGGTCTTTTCAGATTCAGTCCTACGTTTTTGTATCTCAGTAGGTATGATAACCCTCTCGCGACGCGACCGAGACACGAGAGTGGTCATATGGCAGAGGTTGGAATTGACGATATCGCGATTCATTTTCCGCGATTATATTTCGATATGAAAGATTTCGCGGAATTCCGCGGAGCGGATTTTGGTAAATTGAACAAAGGACTCGGGCTCGCTGCAATGGCGATTCCTGATGTTCATGAAGATACTGCGACGATGGGTGCGAATGCCTGTGCTCGCTTGATTGACAGAAACAACCTCAATCCGAATAAAATTCGCCGCATTTATTTGGGGACGGAGTCAGCTCTCGATGGTGCGAAACCTACTGCAACTTACATCATGGATATGCTTGAGCAAAAATATGAGCCGAAGTTCGGTAAGGATTGCTTCCGTAACTGCGATGTTGTTGATTTAACCTTTGCATGTATCGGCGCAGTCGATGCAATGCACAATACCCTTGATTGGGCTGCTCGCGGTGGTGAGGAGCAAGACCGAATTGGAATCGTTGTTTTCGCAGACAATGCAAAGTATGATCTCGGCTCATCTGGAGAATATACACAAGGAGCCGGTGGTGGAGCGATTCTCATCCGTCATAATCCTCGATTACTTGAGATTCCAGATAATTGGGGTGTCTCTACTATACCTGTGCATGATTTCTTCAAACCTCGAAGAGAAGTCGACATGAAAACCGTGGTCACAAATGTTCTGGATTTAGCAGAAGAAACTGGTGAGAAACTAAAAGTGGGTTTAGTTGATAGAATTCTAAGTATTTTACCAACTTCGAGTAAAAAAGACAACATCATGTTCGAATCTGAAACTTTGAGTATCCACAAAGACACCCCTATTTTCGATGGGCAATTTTCAAATCGTTGTTATTCAGAATCAGTAAAATCCGCTTTCATTAATTTCCGTGCCGAAGCTATCAGAACTGGCCGTTATGACCCAGAAAATGACGAAATTTTGACAAATCAATGGAAGCGAATCATTGTTCATCTTCCATATGCCTTCCAGGGCAAGAGAATGTTCCCAGATTTGTTCCGTCACGACCGCCGACATCTCCCAATGTGGGATGATTTTGTTTCCGAGTTTGGTGATGAACCACTTTTCGAGGACTTTGTAGACTCTCCTGAAGGTTACGAACAATTCCAAAAAGCCAATGATGGATATCGAAGATTGATTTCAAAAACTCCACAATTCAAAGAATTTGTCGAAGCACGTATCGAGAAAACTCAGCGCGCTTCGAGCTTAATCGGAAACCAATATACCGGCTCAATTTTCCTTGCTTTGATGTCAACCATCGAATCAGATTTCGCAGACGACGAAAAAATGATAGGCAAGCGTGTCGGTCTTTGTGGATACGGTTCTGGAGCAAAAGCGAAGGTTTTCGAAGGAATCGTACAACCTGAATGGAAAGAAATTGCAACGCGATTCAAATTATTTGATCGACTCTCACACCGTACACCAATCAACAAGGAAATTTACGAGAGGCTACATCGAGGTTCACAGAAGGAATCAATCGTTGCGCCGAGCGCCGAGTTTGCTCTAATCGAAATTGGTGGTGAAGGCAAACTCGAAGGTCATCGTCACTATGCTTGGATTCCGAACACTGCATAATAAATTGAATGTATAGTGTTCAATTATTCTCGCCCTACACATTTTATTCCTCTCAAACTTTATTTCTATGTGCTATCTAAGGGAAAACAATTAGAGGAATAATGATGAAAATCCGACTTCACCAATTTTTATCCAAGTGTGGTGTATTTACATCTAAAAATGAAGTAAAGAATTCAATTTGGAATGGTGAAATTTTAGTAAATGGAACACCAATGAAAGATATTAAATTTCAATTTAACCCGGCGAAAAAAATAATTACATATCGTGGCACTGAATTGAATTTACCCTCCGAAGACTTTTATTTTGTGTTTCATAAACCGGCGGGATATATTTGCTCAAGATTGAATAATCAAGAAAAGGAATTCGGTAAAAAATCGGTTTATGAATTTTTCAGAAATAATGTCGAGTCGACCGTCTATGAATCACTCATCACTGTAGGTCGGCTGGATGAGGAAACGACAGGGTTCCTATTGTTTACAACCGATGGAAAGATGGTCTCCAAAATCACAAATCCTGAAATGCATATTCAGAAAACATATCGTGTGCAAACAGAAAATCAAATCACAGAAGAAAGCATGGAAGTTATCAGAGACGGTGTTCACATTTCAATCGATGATGAAGGATTTACAGAATCATATATGACTCGACCTGCTCATATTCGTTTGTCGAAGCCAAATATTGCAATTTTAACCATAGATGAGGGTAAAAAACGTCAGATTCGCAGAATGTTTAGAACTCTCGGTAATCATGTAATACAATTGCACCGATTATCGATAGAGGATATGAACCTCGCTGATTTCAATTTGAAATCTGGTCAATTCCGCCAAGTTTCAAAATCTGATATTGAATCTTTGATTATTTCTTAGAAAAAACTGTAATTATGGCGAAATTGATCGGCTGATTACTATTCGTTGAACTTCTTGAGTTCCTTCATAAATTTGAGTAATTTTCGCATCGCGGAAGAACCTTTCAACTGGGAAATCAGTCGTATACCCATATCCACCAAGGATTTGGACCGCTCGTTCAGCTACCCACATTGCGGTATCCCCGGCGAATAATTTCGCCATACTCGCTTCCATTGAATGTCGTGGTGCACCCTGTTCGTAATGTTGTTGTTTAGCCCATGCTGCTTTGTAGACCATGTGACGAGCTGCCTCGGTTTGCGTAGCCATGTCAGCGAGGTAATTACCTATGCTTTGGTGAAGAGCAATCGGCTTACCAAAAGTCTGTCTTTCGTGTGCATAATTGAGTGCGGACTCATATGCACCTTGGGCAATTCCTAGTGCTTGAGCTGCGATTCCAATCCGAGAATTATCTAAAGCATTCATCGCTATTGGGAAGCCTTTTCCTACTTCCTTCAAGACATTTTCAACAGGAATTTTGCAATTATCTAGCAGTAGAACACAGGTATCTGATGAACGGATTCCAAGTTTATCTTCCTTCTTTCCTACATTAAATCCTTCCATACTCGATTCGACGATAAAAGCAGTAGTTCCCCCGTGCTTTTTGACACCATAATCAGGGTGATCTACATCCTTTGCGAATAGAACAAAAATTCCGGCGCTCTGTCCGTTAGTCACCCACATTTTTTCTCCATTCAAGATATAATGTAAACCATCATCACTGAGTTTCGCTCGACAGCTAAGTGCTGCCGCGTCGGTGCCAGCACCTGCCTCAGAAAGTGAATAGGCGCCAATTTCTCCTGCTGCTAATCGTGGTAGGTAGCGCTGCTTCTGGTCGTTATTTCCATGTAGAGCTATGGTCTTTGAACAAAGCCCGACATGAACGCAGAACATAACGGAAAAAGAAGGATCTACTCGTGAAAGTTCTTCGACGATTATCGCCTCTGAAATATCGTCAACTGGATTGCCATTATATTCTTCAGGAATTGTTACGCCTTGTAAGCCGTATTCACAAAAAGCCTGCCATTCATCGAGTGGTGGCCGTTGCTCTCTATCTCTCTCAAGGCAGGTTGGAGCGAGAATTTCCTCAGCAAAATCTCGAACCATCTCGCGAATCATGCTTTGTTCTTCTGTTTCTTGAAAATCCATGCTGTTCCCCGATTATGCCGAATAGGTAGGCGTTGTTAACCTCTTGTAACGGCTATGATTGCTAAGAATTATCATCGAATGGTTCAAATGAGGCCGGTGATGCCGCCGTGTCTGAATTAACATGGCTGATGGGGATTATTCTGAATTTGCGATTGCACATGGGCGCCGATATACTCTCGAACACCTTTGGTTACAGGTCCTTGATGAGAAGAAATCTAATTCTCAAGTCAAGATCGGAGTTAGCGAATTTATCCCTGCTGAATACGGTGAAATTCATCGAGTCGTATTGACTCGACCTGAGGATGATGATGAATTCAAGACCGAACGAACAGAAGGTGTCCAAGATGATGATGAACCCGCTCACATGGCGAGTGGAGATGAGGTTGGAGTTGATGATCTGTTGATTACTCTCATGACTCCTTCAGAACGTTTGTTAATTAATGCTCCATTTGCTTGTAAAATCATCGATTTGAATGGAGACATTGAAGATAATGCTGATCTGGTAAACGATGAAGCATACGGTGATGGCTGGTGCGTAATCGTTCAGCCATTCGATTTCGATGAAGATCAATACCTAACTCAAGAAGAATATATCGAATATCTCAACGAACTCGAGTGAACCGAGAATCATTAGTATAGGATATTTTTTGTCAAGGCCAGACTAATATTGGCCAGGATTCGAAATCCTCTTTTTGCCAATCAATATTTTCGAGCCAATCCAAGACTTCTGATTCCTCAGTCAAATCTAGCTCGATTTGCTTTCGGTGTAGCCAGCCCTTCAATCGACCTAGTTTCCTACTCGGCTCGAGCCCAGTAACCTGTGCCAACTTATTCCCATCAATGATTGGGGAGTTTCCCGCTTGTAGTTTTGGAAGATTCGATAATGTAGAGCGAATCTTTTCAGCACTGTGGTAGTGAAGAAGTGCAGATTGAAAATTTTCAGGCAATGCTGCACGGAATCTTCGAAGTTCTGTTAAATCTATACTCGGTTTTATAGATTTATTATTGTGGAGGAAAGTGATTAATCTCATTTGGTCTTTAGAGAGTTTCAATGATTTTCTGAGGGAAGCAGAAATTTCGTCGCCAGATCTTGAGTCATTTGAGCAGATTTTTGCAAGTGCGGTAATCTCATCTCCCGAAACATTCTGAATTTGGCTTGATTCAATATCGCATAATATCACATTGAGGACACCTAAAGAATCCATCAGGGATATGATTTCTTCTCGGTTTGGTTTGGATAAAATTTGTAATAATTCACTACCTATTCTTTCGCGAGACACCTTGTCTAGCATTTTTAGGTTGGATGAAATTGCTTTAGTAAGTTCAGAATTCATTTGACGGGTGCCATGCTTTTCTGCATCAAGAAAACGAAACGCTCTCATGATTCTCAATCCATCTTCCCCTAATCGATCTGATGCATTGCCAACAGTGCGTAAAATTCCCGCTTCTAAATCAGCTGCACCGTTGAATAAATCAATTAATTTCCCTTCAGAATCAATTGCCATAGCGTTAATTGTAAAATCTCGTCGAGATAAATCTCCTTCAATACTGTCGCCGAATTCAACATTATCTGGCCGTCGTCCATCACCATAACTCCCCTCACTTCGAAGAGTGGTTACTTCCCAAGTCCGTTCACCAGTGTCTAATCTGACCATTATAGTACCAAATTCTTCACCTACGGCTATTGATCTAGGAAATATTTTCTTTACTTCTTCAGGTGTCAAATCGGTAGCAATATCTAAATCGGTCTTCGGTGAATCATTTAATGCATCACGAACCCAACCTCCGACTATCCAGGCGCGCCCAACCTGCCGTAATCTCTCCAAAACGGTAAAATCTTCCGAACTTAGTTTACCCAAGTCGACCTCCATGACCATGCCACTCACCGATTCGCAATCATACCTTCGGGCGTCATACATATGAGTAAATCACTCTTCGGTGGCATATGAAGGTTGAATTGGTCCCCCTCGAGTTACTTCGGCCCCATGAAGAAATTATAATAAAAAAAGTCAACCAACTCGAAAAAATGACTCATCGATGGAATGCATATACCAAACCTCTTCTGCTCGATCGAAATACTGGAACAATTCTCGATGGGCATCATAGATATGAGGTCGCACAGAGATTGAAGTTGAAGTGCGTACCTTGTGTGATGATTGATTATCTCAATGATGATTCAATCGAATTAGATATTTGGCCGAATTGTGGCCGTGAAACTATAACGAAGCAAGATGTAATCGAATCAGCATTGAGCGGAGAATTATTCTCTCCAAAAACCAGCCGTCATCGTTTGTCTGACCATTTACCTCCAATCGCAATTTCACTATCTCGCTTACGCGAGCCAGCAGTCTGAACAGTCAACAGATTATTGATTAGTCAAATTCAACGTCTAGATTCTATATCCTCGATGAAAAATCCAGCAATCTTAGAAATGAATTCATCATCCGAATTTTTGAGATTTTTGATAATTTCAATTGTTATTTCATCTACCTTTGTGCTTCCGATTAATTCCTCGATTAATCGTGTTCGAAGAGAACTTTCTCTAGAAGTGTCTGCGATGATGGAATTTCGTAACTTATTTGCATCAATTGAATAATTTCGACGTAAAGAACCAACTATCAATGTTTCATTTTGGGTTGTTTCCAAGCATTGTGTAAATGCACCTAGTTGTTTCCAATCTTTACCCTCTATGGCAGAAATAACCGCCTTGGTTAATCTAAAATCTCCATCTTCCATCCAATTTGGAATTTTTGAAGAGATAATCTCATCGTTCGATGAATTTTCAATCAGAAAAATGATTGCATCTTTCCGAGCGAGATGATTATTTTCGACAATATCGATGAGTAAATCATCTAACTCAACTTCAATTGCATCAGGGTGATTTCGAAGTAGAGAAACAGCGTCGGCCTGAACTTTTTTTGATGAATCAATTAATCCTATATACAGTAAATCTCCATCAATTTTTTCCATTTTGCTCATCGACTGTATCGCCATTGAGCGGATTCCACTCGATTCATTCTCCATCCCATCGCGGTTCACTTCTTCGAGGTTTGCAGCGATAGAAAATTTAGTTGCCCAAGCGGCATTGCGAACTACTGCAACTTCGTCTTGGCAAAGTTTAGATAAAATTGGTTTACAAGATTTTCCAACACGATTAGCGATTCGAGCTGCGCACATTCGAAATTCTACTCTTTCTGATATCGCTAATCGCTGTATCAATTCAAGATCCTTAGGCTTTGCCCAAATTCCTATGGCTTGTATCGCCTTAACACGGAACCATTCATCAGAATCATCCAGTAATGGTTCAAAGGCTTGAATTGCGACCGGGTCATTAATTTCGAATAATCTTCGAACCGCTCGACGTCGATGTCGAACATCAGCGCTACGAAGATTGCGCATCGCTGCTCTTACCATGATTTAACGAGTGAAGTCGGTGGCATGAACGCTTTGATTCAAGGTACTAAATCTCGGTGTCCACCGGCCATTCCTACTTCCTCATCATCAGGTGAGCCGGGAGCTGCTAAATCCATTGAGAAAAGTTGCCCGAAAACCGGCCAAATTGGTGCTAACCATTCCATTTCTGACATGATTAAATCCATCACGGGATGTTCAAGAATTTCATCTTCGGTGGCATCTTCTGGGAGAATTGGTAAATCGATTGGAAGGTCTCTCAATGCAGCGACTAAATGTTCAACATTTTCAATCATCTCATCATCTAATTCGATGAGATCGATAAGTAGAGCAACAGCATCTTCTAGATGATCAGCCAATAAATTTGCATCGAGAGGATCCCTTTCTGCTTCACCCAAATCCATAGGTCCGAAAACCACTCCGCCAAGATCCGTATCGAACCAATCATTCCCTTGTTTTTCTCGTTTTAATAATCGTTGGTGAACTGGACCGCCAAACGGCCCCAAAACGAATCCTCCCTCGTCTACCATGACCTCGAGGGAAATCGGCATTTCTTTTACCGCGCCGGTGATTAAAACTCGGTCTACGCCACGATCCATTTCATCTGGATTATCTAAGGCTGCAGGCGATAATACTCGCATCAACCCTCTCGCAGAGTGTTTCTCGAGTCGTCGACTCGTGTAATCGCGAACCTCGGTGTGTGGTTCGACGATTGAGACCATTCCATCAGGTCCGAGCACTTCATCAAGAATCGCTGAGATGTAACCTCCTTTCGAACCCATTAGAAGCACGTGTTGTCCTCTACGTAGTTCGAGGTGGTGCAACAGTGTCAGAATCATGTGTGGAGCAGAAATCGTCTTCGCTGCGCCAACTTCAGTTATCAGGAAAGGTACCGGGCTATCATACCAAAACGGTTCGGCAGAAAGCTCGGTAAAATCCCGGACATCGACAATTTTCATCGCATCGGAAACACGAGAATCAATGGGAACTCCCGCTGCTTTGAGTCTTTCAAGCAAATCGTCGATTTCAGCCAACCACGCCACTTCCGAACAGAAGGTTCAACCACTAATCATTTGAATACAACGCTCGCCCGTTCTCCCGTGGGGCCCGTGGTCTAGGGGTTATGACGTTGCTCTTACAAAGCGAAGATCACCGGTTCAATTCCGGTCGGGCCCACCATTAATTTTCATCCATAAGCTGGTGGATACTGTATTGAGGACCGGTTTCACTTGTGCACTTATTCAATATCTCAAACTTTCTGATTCACTATTACGAACAAAAGTCCGAATTCTTTTGATTGAATCTCTGCGGGAGGCATTTTTAATCGCAGTAACAGAGCCGGAATATCGTATTTGCTTTCAAGATCATCACTTAACATGTGGATAATCCCATTTTCTGGGACTTCTCTGATACAATCTCTGAGCAATTTGATTGGGATTGGACATTTCTCCCCGCGCACATCAAGAATATGTGGAAACTCTTTCATGTATTCACCTACAAATCTAATCCAAAGGCATCTACTCCATAATTCTGTTTGTTGTCTATTTTTTTGTCGAAACTGACAAAATGTTCGGTGAAAGAGTCAAGAAGGTCGCCCATGAGCCAGTAGCATGGTTGACGATGCCTCAGGTCTAGCCTCTCGTGTCACTCGACGCCTACGTAGGCGTGGTTGGACCGTATCCACTGCTGAGTCGTGTACCGGTGGACTTCTCGCATCTCTGATTACCGATATATCAGGTGCGACCCAATGGTTTCAGCAGGGTTGGGTAGTCTATTCTAATGAAGCAAAGATGCGCGAACTCGGTGTCGAAAAATCAGCTTTCGATCAGGATGAGGCGGGCGCTGTTTCACACGAGGTCGCTGTTCAAATGGCTCGCGGTGCCAGATATCAATCGGGTTCAGATGTAGCCATTTCGATTACTGGAATAGCCGGACCTGGGGGCGCGACTGTGGATAAGGAAGTCGGGCGTGTTCACGTAGCGGTAATCGCCCGAGATTATTTTTTGGTCAGGAGAATGGATTTTGGTGAAAATGACCGTTTAGATAACAAAAAATCCTTCGCAGTTTTCGCACTTCGCTTAACACTAGAGGCTCTCGATCGAGTAGATGGCCAAGATGGACAGACAGAAGAATCTCAAGACGATGGAGATGTTGAGAATATCGATCGATCAAAATTAGAACCTTCTTCAGAAGAGTGGGAAGGTGGGCTAGCTTGGGATGGAGGTCAATCCACGGTAGCTGAAGAAATTCAGAAAGTCGACCTTGCTGCCTTAATCGATTGGGATGAATGAGCGATTCATAACGATATTATCATGAGCGTATTCAGTTGACCTCAGTTGGATGGGGTCGGCAGACTGGGCGGAACGGCAGCAGATATTGCTTGCAGCCGGCATTCTGGTAACGGGTCAAGATACTAAAAAAAAGATTGAAAATTTACCTGATTTGACTCCACTTATCGAGGCAGCAACCTCGTCTCAAGTTCATGTTTTATCATCAAGGTCAATAGATGAATTACTGATGTTGGTACCATCCTCTGAATCGATAGAAATTTCAACTCAGGTAGTAAAATCAGCTCAAGCAACTTTGCCAGCTCCTGACAATCCCTCTCCTATTGGTCGGGTTATTGCTCCAATTGATTCACCAAAAATCACCCCAGCTCCCCGTCCACATGGATTGTCGCACTATAACTTGGCAGATTTCCCGATGCTCGCGACTGATGTTGATTCAGAAATTGAAATTCATTTTGATATTACAGGTAATTCGGTTACCGAAGGAAAGATGGCCGACATGAGGTCGTGTTTTTCAGATCGATTAAAAAAAATTCGTAACATGATGTTGACAGGAGGTGTTTTGCCACGCCGTCCGATATCGAATGGAGAGGCGTGGCGAAATCGACAACGATATTCATCGAATGAATATGAAGTTACGATAATTGGATTAGTCAATGGCCCAAGATGGACGAAAAATGGGAATTTAATGTTCATGGTAGAGGATGAAACCACTCAGATTCAATGTTTTCTAAAACCACCTGCTGGAGCGAATCCATTGCACGCTGCCCTCGATGGTCTGATGAATGATGATGTAGTCGGTGTGAGTGGTCATTTTGGTGGAGATCAAACCGATTTATTTTTCTGCTCTAACATTCATTTACCACCATTAAAACCACGTGCAAAAACTGCTGCGAGCGCCGACCAAGCAGTCTCAGCAGCCTTCCTTTCCGACACTCATGTCGGCAGCAATACTTTCCTTGAACCACAATGGCAGAAAATGATACAGTGGTTCAAAACCGATTCATTAGCGAAAACAATTCGATATTTTGTTCTGAGTGGTGATGGAGTCGATGGTGTCGGAATTTATCCAGGGCAAGATCGTCACTTGGCAATTAAAGATCTGTTCGATCAGTATGGGAAGTTAGCAACTCTTCTCGAAGAATTACCTGATTGGATTGACATTATCATACTACCTGGTAATCACGATGCCGTTCGACCTGCCGAACCACAACCTGCTCTAACGGCTGAGGTTCAGCAATATTATTCGGACGCAGTTTTCGTAGGAAATCCTTGCGATTTCAGCCTTCACGGTGTTCGTATCTTATCATATCACGGTAAGAGTATCGACGACTTCGTCGCCGGACTGCGCTCGGTAACATATGCGAAGCCAGAGATGGCAATGCGGGCGATGTTAGAGCGCCGGCATCTCGCACCGTCTTGGGGTGGCAAAACTCCACTTTCACCAGAGCCAGAGGATAGTATGGTCATCGGAACGGTTCCGGATATTTTCGTCACCGGTCATGTTCATGGGCAATTCGTCAGCGATCATAAGGGAACAACAATCGTTCATAGTTCAACTTGGCAAGACCAGACCGATTATCAGCGAATGTTAGGATTCCAACCGAAGCCTTGTATTCTAACCGTCATTAATCTTCATACTCACGCGAGTGCATCGATTCCATTCGCTTGAATCCTTTTTCTTGTCTTACTGAGTAAGAAAAATTATTTTTTTTCTTTGTTTTCTCTGCTTCGACAATCTTCGGTTTGACATTGAATAGATTCAAAATAGTCCGAATTATCTGAGATTTCGGCAATTGGCACGAGTGGTGCTAATTGTCCATTGGCAACGAAAAGGCTCGGTCCTGAATTGAGAAAATACATCGAGCCAAGACGACTTCGAGAATCTTCAGGAGTAGCATTGGTTTTGGTTGCACATTCACCAGTGCAACCATCAGCAAACGCAACGTATACTCGACCTTCTCTGTCGATGTGTAGATCATTGAAATCCAATAAATTTCGGTTTGATCCACCAATGTCTCGACAATCACCACTGTTCAAACATATTGCACCGATTTGCACAGGATCAGCCGATACACGGGTGGTATAGAATACCGGGCTTGGGTCGAGAGCGTTTAGGCTATAGGTGATGTACAGATAATAACTGACGTTTCCATTTGCATAGTGAGCGTTTCCATTCCACGGATTTCCATCTAAGTCGGTTTGGTTCAACTCACTACTATTTTCACTACCAAGATAAGTGATGGCAATACGACCTGCGTCTCCAGCATCGATTTGTGGGAAAGTTGTCGAAATAACTTCAACTGGGCTAATTCTAATACTTTCTTGTTCCCATGACTCTCCCGAATCAGTACTCCTCGACATGTAGACTCCTTCATTTGCGCCTGTCCAGATGTGATATGCATTGGATTCAGTGTCAGTTCCAACCTCTGAATTTTTTCTTGGATTTGGAGTTCCAACATCCTCTCCCATCGTTCGATCAAACCAAGTTAAACCATTGTCATTGGAAACGATGACGGTGGGTGTTTCGACCCGGGGTGTCACGTAGACGGTACCATCAGGTGCTGAAGTGATGGCTCCATGGAGTCCACCGTTGGTGGTGGCCAATCCGAAAATCTGGCCACCGGCCTCAAATGAAGCACCCCCATCAAAACTAGTGAAGCAAAAGATGCCTGCGAGTTTGTTGTAACAATAGTACACAGCCGTTTCATAGAATGTTTGGGACAATTGACCACCGATTCCATACCCACTGCTCGTCCAAGGGCCCGTTGCCAGTTTGATATGATCATTGATTGGAGTCGTACCTGAGTCATGTGCATTGCCTATCCAAGTTTCTCCATCATCATCGCTCCAACAAATCCAAGATGTTTCCAAACCCTGCATCTGCACATTGAATATTCGATCAGTAATCGGATCGACCCACCCCCATGGGTCATTGGTTTGGAACGCACACATGGGGCCTGAGACATTTTCCCAAGATTCGCCGTGGTCGCAAGAACGCATGACCTTCTCAAAGGCAATGAAGAAAATGCAACCACTCGACGTGATGCCGAGGCTAGGTTCAGCTCCATCCTCACCGACACTACTGAAAGCGAATTGCATCGGAATCATTGGGATGTCGAGGCTGATTCCATCAGGTCCTGAGACATAGGTTCCGCTTGGTAATTCCTCTTTCTGCTGAGGGTTAGGTGGGCCATCGTTTTGTACACAGCCAGAAAGTGCGACTGTTAACATCAAGATGCTGACGAGTAAAGCCACACTTCGCATAGTCATTCGCACTAACGGTGGCGTATGTATCTTATCGAACTTTGAACTAACTGACAATTTAGTCAATCAATAGTATTAGGAAAGCTTTCATTAAAAATTGTCGACCATATTCGAGTCAGATCCATGTCTTCGATTATCGGCACTCCTGCTGCGATGAACGCATCTTTTGCTCGTTCTCTAGCTGGGTTAAATCCGATGAAATGAGATCCTGGAATTTTCATTGATAAATCTGTACTGGAATCACCGACTGACCAAATTTTAGTTGTGTCGAATCCATTGATTATTGCTAATTTTGTAATCATTAGGCCTTTGTCATGTGAATCAACCTTGGATGGAGATGCACCGAGGAGGTATCCTTCATCATTCCAAGAAAAATCGTTTGCCGCCCAATCATCGACCTTGAGCATATGTGCAATTGTGCCTATGAACCTAGCCACTCCTGAGGAAACGATGGCAACATATATTCCTCGATTTTGTAATTCTTCGATAACTGCTCGTGCACCAGGCATTAGTTTGACTCCAGAAAAACAACGCATAATTTCGTCTAAATGAATTTCCGGTTGCAATTTCAACCACATTCCGACGTCATTAGCCATGAATTCATCATCGGTAATTTCTTTGTTGAGGAATTTTTCGAGCATAGCATAATTTTCTGTTCCAAAATGATTGTGAATCATTTGCCAAGATGAGCCACAGTTAACGAGGACACCATCACAATCGAAAACCACTGCCTGAACTTCGCTCATGCTTACTTGGGTGCAAAGCCTTTGGTTTAGATTATACTAATCGAACGGATGCCTTCATTGGTAGGATTGGGTTGCATTATTCGTGAGTGATGGGTATACGGTGAAGGCTGTCATGGTCAAGATGCTTTTTTTCGGTCCTCTTGCTGAAAATTTAGGCGAGAGGGAAGTTGTAACCACTCTCGAGATTGGGACAACTTGCAATCAGTTAATCGAGTTATTCGAGTTAAGCAATGTCGTAGCGGATGGTGTGGCGGTTGCAATCGATGGTCAGATTGGTGCAGACCGTAATTCAGCATTGAAAGATGCAAGCGAAATTGCCTTTCTTCCACCTGTTTCAGGTGGTTGAGAGGTGATTGAGCCGAAGCCTTTGAACGGGAAAGCCTTCACCTCGACTTGATAGCATGGCATTAGGCTCAACTGAAATCATCATTCTTTTCATCGCTGCACTGTTCCTTTTCGGAGCAAAGAAGATTCCTGAATTAGCCCGTAGCGCTGGACAAGCAAAAGGTGAATTTGAGGCTGGACTAAGGCAGGGCATGTCCAAATCTACCGCTGAGTCAGATATGGATCGTGGTGGAAAAACCGAATCGTATGTTGCTGAAGAAGAGTGATTTATTTCAGCGTTTTTTCCGAATTCGTAGCCTTGCTCCACAATCGGGGCAATCTCCAAAATCTTTTTTCCCAGAACTTGTTGATTCTGGAATTGGTTGAATGGATTTACATCCGCTGCAGATTAATTGCCAATCCCACATCGATCGAATGCCTTCGGTAGTTACAGATATCCATTTTAATCCGGATTTTTCTGCGAGATTTTGTAGGCGATAATCATCGCTGACCAACACCGCTTGAATTTCGATAACCAGTGCGAAAATTGACAAATCAGTCTCTGAAAGTCCTGCCATATCTCCACTCAATCTAGCAATTTCTGTCGCTTGTGTAACAGAATTTTTCGAAGGTTCTCGCCATTGTAATTCAACCGAATCGATAACGATCTCCCTCTCGGGTGCGATTCGTTGTAATTCTACACGTTGGCTTGGCACTGCAAAGCAGCCCCGCATCCGATTCATCGGCCAAGCTATCAGCGCTGCCGTATCCAGAACCTCTTCGACCATAGTATAGCGAATCCGCCGGCACATATCAGGGGTCGGGTTCAGCAATCCTTTGCTGTCTTAATCAGAAAACCTTCATGCAGGAAGCAAAGGACGAACGCTTGTTAGCATGGCTTCTATGACTAGTGTTTACGATTCTATCCTCGAATGGGCAGATGGTTTAGGGCTTGCAGGACTTGCAATAATTTCATCGACTGAGGCGGCATTTCAGCCGATTCCGCCTGATCTAATAGTCTGGCCGATGGTTCTTGCTGCCGATTCAAATATCGCAATTCTTGCAATTGTTCTCGTCGCAACAATAGCCAGCGTGATTGGTGCAATTGGTGGATATGGTATCGGGATGTACGCTGGAACTTGGATTCTTGAGCGATTTGTTTCCGAAAATACAATTACAAAATTAAATGCATTAATTGAGGGATACGGCGCTGCTGGAGTTTTCATCGCCGCAGTTTCACCGATTCCATACAAGGCTCTAGCTTGGATAGCTGGCGCTGGAAAAATGGATTTCCGTCTTTTCATAGCAGCTGGGCTATTTGGCAGAGGAATCAGGTTTGGTTTAGCAGGGGTTTTGTTAGGAATTTACGGTGAATCTATGAAATCATATTTAGATTGGAAGACCTTTACAGCGATTTCTTTAATCGGTGCAGTTTTGATAATCCCGTTATTTAATTGGTGGCAAAATCTTGCGGTTTCTAAAGAAAATGAAGATTCTATCGCTTGACAAACACGGCAACCCAAGCCGTCTCGATTGAATTTTATGGCTACCTTTTGACCGTTTCGATTATGAGGGGGTCGCGGCTCGGCGGCTTTGTCGCTCCTGTGGTGTAGTACGGTCCATCATTCCGGGTTTTCATCCCGGCGACCCGGGTTCAAATCCCGGCAGGAGCACCATTTACCCGGATACTAAGAGATAAACTGTGTTTTCTCATAATTTGGTTGGATTGAAATTGCTAATTAGCAAGATTGGTGATCATTGCATCGATAGTATCTGGATTTACATCTTTGTTGCGACCCGATACACAGGAGCGCCCAATCACATCGGCGCCGATGTAGGAGAATTGATGGCGCATAGCCATGATTACATTCTCGCCACCGCCGCCACTGTGAGTGGCTAGGCCGACTGGCTTTCCTGTGCACATGTTTCTGAAATTTTCCCAATCCCTTGATATCCATGCAATCGCATTGTTCAGAGTAGGCGGCATCGAACCGTTATATTCAGGTGCAACAATGACCCATGCATCGGCCTGAATCATTCTTTCTATTAGATCGGATATATCTGGTATTTCATCAGGATTTTTTGAACGAGCCATAGTGAACAGAGGAAGATCCATTTCAGCTAAATCGATAACTTGGCTCGAATGGCCTAGATTCGATGCGGCCTCTGAAAACGTTTCTGCTAATTCTTTGTTCACACCAGATGTTGCGCTAATCATCAGGAGTTCACTCATAGTTCTGCGAGAGGCTATGCTACTTCAACTACAACCACTTGTATTTTTCACTCAGTTTCAGTTCTCTTCTCTTCTTCTATCGCCGCACGGACTTCATCCATGTTGAGATTCTGAAGTTGTGTGACTAAATCTTTCAGAGCATCTTCTGGAAGTGCTCCTGGTTGGGAGAATACGCCGATTCCTTCCTTGAAAGCAATTGTAGTTGGAATCGATTTAACATTGAAATATCCTGCTAGTTCTTGTTCAGTTTCCGTGTCGATTTTTCCGAAAATAACATTTGGAAACTCCTCTGATACGCGCTCGTAAACAGGCTCGTAAGCCTTGCATGGACCGCACCATTCTGCCCAAAAGTCGAGGATAATCAACTCATTGTTTTCGATGATTTCTGCGAACTCGGATTCGGTGATATTGACTGCTGCCATGGTCGATTCGCTCGACCTGACCCTTTTCAACCCGTGGGCGATCAAATCAACTAATCTGTATGATTCCTATGTCAAATTATTCAATCGACTTCACAGATAGAAATTGGAATATTTTGAGCAGTCGCCATGTTAATGATAATTCTTGTCCATTTGCTGGTCGCAGAAGGCAGAGCTAAGACATGACTGGCCGAATCGAGAATTTTTGCAGTCAATGAATTTGCAGCTTCTGGTCGCCCACTATCTTGTAACCCCCTATCTGGGTCATCCCATTCTTCAGCAAAAACTGCGATTGCAACAGAATTATTGTCTGCCCAACGCTCAGACATGTAATCAACTCCTGATGCCCCACCTACGATGATTAAATCAGGATATCCATTTTCTTCAATCCAATTTTCAATCACTTCTTCAAATACTTCAAAATCGTAAAACCTACTGCTTCCTACAATTGCTAGATTAATCACATTTCCATCTTCATTCAGGTCACGTTTTCCTAACGCATTGACCACTTCTTGTCCTGACGACGCTACCACTAGTTGCCTTCAGATTGGTTGTTGACCATAAAGGTCGGCTAATAAATTCTAGATATTCTGTTAAAATGGAATATTTTTTTCGAATCAAGGAGAATTTTTGAATTATTCGCGCCCTCTTCTTGATAGTTAGTAAGCCGTCCGCAGACTCAGGGTGATATGATGAATTACGACGTTGAAGCGATTCGAACACACTTTCCAATCCTTGAGAGAGTTTTACCAAATGGTAAGCAATTAGTCTATTTTGACAACGCCGCAACGACACAAAAACCACTTGTAGTTATTGACGCAATGTCGGATTTTTACAAAACCTACCATGCGAATGCTCATCGCTCAAACCACACACTTGCAGACGAATCTACCACGGCACTCGAAGAGGCACGTGACAAACTGTCGTCATTTTTTGGCGCCAGTGAGAGTTCTATGATCTATACTGGTGGTGCTACCGAGGCGATGAACCTAATCGCTTATGGCTGGGCTCGGTACAATCTCGAAGAAGGCGACGTAGTGGTTACAACTGAAATGGAACATCACGCAAATATCGTTCCTTGGCAAGAATTATCGAAGGACATCGGTATCGAGTTGAGATTCGTTCCTTTCGATACCGAAGCTCGTAAATTGGATTATGGGGCACTCGAAGTTGCTGCACAGGGTGCATCATTAGTTTGTGCTGGCCATGTTAGCAATGTTCTCGGTGTTCGTAATGATGTTGAGCGAATAATTAAAATTGCCCACAGTAATGGTGCACGAGTTGCCTTGGATAGTGCTCAAGGTGCACCACACGAGAAAATCAATTTTGATGAACTTGGCGCAGATTTCTGTGCTATTGCCGGTCATAAGATGGCAGGTCCAACAGGCATTGGTTGCCTACTTGTCAAAGCCGACGCATTAGCAGAAATGGGGCCATTCTTGACCGGTGGGGCAATAATCACAAGCGTCACTACTGAAGGTACTCAATTCCAAGATGGATATGCTATGTTTGAGACCGGTACTCCTCGTATGGCTGAAGCGATAGGTTGGCGAGCAGCAGTTGAATGGTTAGAAGATAATATAGATTTTAATATTGCACATCATCATATTCATGGCATTGCATCGTGGATGTCTAGTGAAATGGAAAAAATCCCAGGTATCACTATTTTCGGTGCTCCAGGCAGAGATGATGGAGTTGGAGTTGTGTCTTTCTTGCATGAATCAATTCTAGCTCAAGATATGGGTTATTTACTAGACGCTGGTGGTTTTGCAATACGAACTGGAACACACTGTGCTCAGCCCTTGCTTGAGGCGATGGGAGTCGCTTCGACAAATCGTGCTTCAATCTGGATATACAATACGATGGCAGAAGCCGAAGCATTCATTGTTCATCTACGCGATATTGTCGATAGATTTGCATAATTTTATTCATCGATTTTCGAGCCATCGTTCTAAGCATTAAAAATAGAGGGTAACTGGGATTGATTATGCCGGAGGGGAGTTGGCCTGAGAATATCGATGAAATCATCGAAGAATTTGCTGATTGCTTCGATTCAATGGAGCGGTTCGAATTATTATTCGAATATGCAAAAAAACATCCCTTCCCTCTACATATCGATGATTGGACTGATGAAAACATGGTTCACGGTTGTCAATCTCGGGCACATGTGACTTGCGTTACAGACTCTGAAGGTAAAATTCGCGTTAGTGGCGGTGCGGATGCTCAAATCGTTCAAGGCTTGATGGCAATCTCTTCTTGGGTTATCAACGGCCAATCACCAGAAGCTGTTGCTGAGCATGATCCAAAGTATATTGAAGCGATGGGATTGAGCCAAATCTTAACTCCAAGTCGAGCGAACGGATTTATGAATATGATATCAAAAATCAAAAAATCCGCTCGAGCAATGTTGGAGTGATGAGGGATAAATATGGTATCAGAATCAGATGTACGCGAGTCATTGTTTGAGGTCGAAGATCCGGAAATGAAAATTTCGGTCATAGATTTAGGATTGATATACAAAGTTGAAATAGATGGTGAACACACAGAAATCGATATGACTCTAACAAGTCCTGGTTGTCCGATTGCACCTGAATTAATGGCGGCAGTTCATCGAGCAGCACTTACTACTGATGGCATTGAAAGCGTCCATATTAATCTGATATTTTCGCCGCTTTGGGACCCAAAGGTTCACGCAACTGAAGATGGTCAATTTGAACTCGGCATATTCTGAAAATAGACTTATTCTAGAGTCATTTCGGCCGCACGAACAGTATTAGACATCAACATAGCAATTGTCATCGGACCTACTCCTCCGGGGACTGGGGTGATGTGTCCAGCAATTTCGGCAGCAGCTGGATCGACATCTCCAGCAAGGCGGCTTCCGCTATCTCGTGATTCGTCGACAACTCGATTGATTCCAACATCAATCACAGTCGCTCCGGGCTTGATCCAATCGGCCTTTACAGTCGCTGGTCGACCGATTGCTGCAACGATGAGATCTGCTTCTCGGCAGATTTTAGCAGCATCTTTGGTTCGTGAATGGGCTATGGTCACGGTTGCATCAATACCTTTCTGAGCGAGGAGCAGAGCGAGGGGCATTCCAACTATGCGGGAGCGCCCGATAACTACGGCTTTAGCTCCAATCAGGTCGATTTTCGCATCAGCAATCATCGCCATTACGCCGGCTGGAGTGCACGGTAGAAGTCCATCTGATTTACCCATCACAAGACGGCCTAAGTTCATTGGATGAAAACCGTCGACATCCTTTGCTGGCTCAATCGCTTCTGTGATTGCTAATTCGTCCGTGCCAGTGGGAGTAGGGCTTTGGACAAGAATTCCGTGAACAGTATCATCAGTATTCAGGTCAGTAACAACTTGCATCAATTCTAGTTGAGAAACGTTTTCGGACAGATCGATTCGGGTACTACGAATTCCAGTTCTTTCACATGCGCGTTCTTTGTTTCTCACATACACATGACTGGCCGGATCATTACCGGCTAGAACGACCGCGAGATGCGGCTCAATTCCTTGTGATTTCAGAGATGCGACACGCTCGGCTAAATCGCCTTCAATCCGCAAGCCGAGCGACTTCCCATCGAGTAGAACTGCACTCACGTTCGATGCGTAGACTCTCTCATCCTTCATTGTTAGGGATAGCCTGACACTCTACTAAATCTCCTATTCAAAGAATTCAAACCCTATTTTATAATTAATAAATCCCCTCCAATTTATTTACTAATTCTACGATTAGTGGAATCGAATTAGTTGGAGCCCCAGGAGGGAGTCGAACCCCCGACCGTCTGATTACAAATCAGGTGCTCTACCGGGCTGAGCTACTGAGGCTTAAGCGGCGACGAGAACCTTCAGCACTTGAACCCTACACCTAGTGGGGTTGCGTATAGCCGACGGATTGATGGATGAAAGGTGCCACGCAGAGCCATGTCGGAGGGTGAAACGAGTTCTTCTTCCCCCGGATATCGCCGGATGAACCTAATTATTTCAGCATGGGTATGCCTCGTCATCGGTACTGGAATTATTCTCTATTCCGAAACTTCCCCTCTCCTCCTCGCCTTCGCTGTGCCTATTGCAATCGCTGGAATTATCCTCCTCCTAGTCGGTTTACGATTACCTAACGAGGAGGATGTCGATCCGGCTGAGATAGCGGCATGGGAACCTGATGCAACGATGCTGCCTGAAGCGGGTAGGGTGATGTATCGCATCGATACGACTCTGAATGAACCGATTCGAACCTCAATATTATGCGGACAATGTGGCAATTTAGAGTGGGTTGAAGGTGGTAAACCGAAATTTTTTGATTGTATATTTTGTAATGCGAAACTTTGGGAAGAGGAAGAATAATGATTCCCTCTCAATGTATGAGCGGCAATCGTCAAGTGTGAAATCCAACTCGAAACGCCCGAGGAATCAAAGTGCCACTCAACAATAACCAACGTCGGATGCTGCGCGTAATGCACGGCGATGCTGAACGTACTTGGTCGTTGAACGATTTGTTGGCTGCAACAGGATGGAGTGATCAAGTTCATGTCTCTGGTGCTGGAAAAGAGTTAGCAGAGGATGGGTTAGCTGAGATTTCAGAGTCACAATCATCGATGATTTATCTTGGTAAAGAGGGTGCATCAGCTGTTGAAAACGGTCTGTTAGAAGCGCGCATTTGGAAGTGGTTTGAGACAGTAGACGACTCAAACCGAAATATGGCAGGGCTTTTTTCTGCAGGTTTCGAGCGTCATGAGGCAGGACCAGGGGTCGGCTTGTTAAAGGCGCTCGGCGTCAGTATTCAGAGTGGTGTTTTTGTCGCTGAAAATAAAAAATCGGTAGCAAAAATAATCACGTCTCGCACCGAATTTATCGAATCCATTGGTAAAGGAGTATGTCTAGATGAACTCGATTCGGCAATGATAAAACATTTCTCTAATCGAAAAAATTTAATTTTTATCGAAGAAAATACGACTCGCACCTGGACTTTAACTAATGCTGGAAAAGATATTGGCGAGTCTGAGTTAGTCGATGTCGAATTAATCGGAGAGGTTACACCAGAATTTTTGCAAGGAGAAAATTGGCGTGATGTGAAATACAAGGCATTCGATATCGATGCTCCCGCTCCAATTCCGATGGGTGGCAGGCCCCATCCAATGCAATCTCTAATCGAGAGAATTCGCTCGGTCTTCCTCGAGATGGGTTTTTCTGAAATCGAAGGAGATTATGTCCAATCTGCCGGATGGAATATGGATGCACTCTACATTCCTCAATCCCATCCAGCACGAACTATGCAGGATACTTTCTATCTCTCGAATCCTGAAAAAATTGAACTCGATGAAAAAACCCTGAACATATGGTCGGCTGTACACGAATATGGTCATGACACAGGTAGTCGCGGATGGGGCTCAACTTTTGATAAGGAAGAATCGCAAAAGGCTTTATTGCGTACTCATACGACAGTCAATACCGTCAAATATATCTCCCAAAATCCAAATCATGCATGCCGAGTTTTTGGCATAGGTCGGGTTTTCAGGCAGGAAACAATTGACCGAACCCACCTTCCTGAATTTCACCAAATTGAAGGTATTATTCACGAACCTGATGCCAACCTTTCGATGTTAATTACAACCTTGAAAACCTTCTACACGAAGATGGGCTATCCTGATGTAAGGGTTCGACCTGCATACTTCCCATATACCGAGCCATCTGTTGAAGTCGAAGTTCTATGGCGAGGGGAGTGGCTCGAATTGGGTGGTTCAGGAATTTTTCGTCCAGAGGTTACCGAGCCACTCGGAACAGAATGGCCGGTCTGTGCTTGGGGGATGGGGCTCGAGCGGCTCGCTATGCTCGTGCTAGAGCTGAACGATATTCGCGAACTCTACCAACCTGACCTTGAGCGCTTGAGTCGAATGCCGATCCTTTGAATGCAAATCTGGCCACTGAAGCCATTACGAGCATAGATAACAGAATCATGCCACTATTCGGTGGTAATGATTTCAACCAAGGTACTGAAAAAATTCCTTTTTCTACTGATTGGTCACCACCTGGTGGTGGACCTGCGTCACAATCTTCTGGAGGCGGTCCGATTCCAGGACCCCATACGTCTCCATCAGGAGGCCCTCCTGCACAGGGGTCATCTCCATCACCATCACCTGATGGCAATTCACCACCATAGCAATTGATGAAGTAAGGGAAACCAATGCCGCCTTCTCCATTAATCATAGTGGTATGGTAATGATAAATGCCCTCAGGCCAGTCAGGAGTTACACTAAATATTCCATTACAAGCATCCAATGTTCCAAGGTCCTGAATATATTCATAGTCATCAATTCCACCAGAACCATCTGCTCCATCCTTAAGTCGATATGAAGAAGTCATTTCAACAACTTCTCCATTCTCATTCCATCCAGTGAAACCATAAATCGAATTCCCGTCAAATGCAAAACCTACAATCTTTGAATGTGTATTCAAAGTTCTTTGAGAGTCTAAATTGTAATCATACATTGTTTCCCCTTCTGCTGCGTGCCAATGTATACAATTTGCATCAGCATGGTAATGATATTCGCCTCCAGGTCCTGAATGGCCATGACATACTCCAAGGTCTACTGGCTGTTCGCCTTCTTCTTGTTCATATGCGCCTTCTTCTAAAGCAACTGCATCACCACCAGGTCCATCTTCTGGACCATATATTGCTACTCCTGTAACTGTGAATGCAATAGAACCTCTAATAGCTGCCATGACGCAACCATCTGAACTAACTGTAGGATTACAGTTAGGGTCATCAGTTGGTGTCAATGGTATGGTATAACTCATAGATTGAGCAGTTGCACAGCATCCAATTGAAGACTCGAAATCATGATTTGGTAAGCCATTGGTACTAATTGTAATATTCTGATCCTCAATAACAAAACTTAGATTGCACATATGATTATCTGGTTCCTCTGTACTATAATCGTCGACAACTGGAACCTGTTCCTCGTCACATAGTAAAATTTCTGACCACCAAGCAGAAGAACCTGTTTCTGGAGCAGGATCATCATCATACTCACAACTGCCATCATCTTGTGTGGCAGCGCTATCGAAATTATTAGCCTCTGAATCAGTACATCCACGTACTGATTCATCATCATATTCACAACTGCCATCATCTTGTGTAGCAGCGCTATCAAAGTTATTTGCAGATTCATCAGTACAGCCTGCTACTGTTCCCTCATCATATTCACAAGAACCATCGTCTTCAGTTGCAGTGATATTGAAATTATTAGCCTCAGAATCAGTACACCCTCGTACTGGCTCTGTCACATTAAGGTATACCATTTCTAAAGCTGAGGAATCTTCCCAAGTACCACAAGTAGCTAATATTGAGATGGTGACATTGGATTCTATTTCCGCAGGGCCCCATAAAAACTTACCACTATCTGAAAATGGAAGATTTAGACTAAATTCGTTAACATCGCTATCTGACCATCCCAATTCACAAGTATCTAGGTTCGGATGTATCAATCTACCATTAATTGTAGCACTATCCCCACGGACAAGAGTTATTTCATTATTATCAACTATCATAACAGTTGGATTCTCAGCAGGGTAGTGAATCGTAAAAACTGAGGTCCAACGAGATTCTTGACCAATCGAATCTAAAGCTATTATTTTCAAGGAGTGCTCCCCAATAGATAATTCAGAGATATAAAAAATAAGTGTGCCGTTTTCGTCAGGTAAGACTTCGAGCGATTGACCATCCATTGTGATGGTGATAGATAGACTAGGCATATCTTCATCAGAAATGGATAATTCGATTGAATCAGTGCTTCCAATTAAAATTTGATTTGGAATATTTCCATCGATTACTGGTGCGAGGTTTTCTTTACTACCATCAAGGTCGTAGACCAAAGCCCCGAGTATTACACTACCAATCATTAATGCGGCGAGGAATATCGATCTTGCTTGATCTGCTGCACCCATTTTCAATCCCAAGGAGAGGGATTATTTGAATCAAATCCATCTTTCATTCATCGACTAGAGTTTTCACATCTTCGAGAAAGAGGTTCACATCCCAATTTGTTCCTGTCCATGCAATGCGTTTTCGCAATTCTTTATCGAGAATAAAGGTCACAGTCGAGTGGCCAACACCATACTCAGAAAGTGATTGTTCATGAGGGTCTTCTATTGGACTCGAGGCGTCATTTTCACCTTCGGTAACACATGTCAACATATCTTCACCTCTTTCGTATCCATCATCACACATGCAATGTGCCCCTCCACCTTCGCCCATAACCCAACCTCGGCCATTACAATCAATTCCGGGTGGCATTTGTGATAGATTCCCTCCTTCAGCAATCCATGCGAGATTAGTTCGCGAATCGAAAAGTGAATCTAGATGAGATTCATTTAGTACCGACCAATTCCACAATTCTAAGTCCCATGCATAAAGTTGCCAATTGGTTCCAGAATCAAGAGTAATATTTTCTAATTCAAGAGCGCGGTCTGAAAAATCCGATTGTTTTGCACTTGAAGCAATTTCAGAATAAGGTAAATCAATAGATGTCGTTGAGTTGTCGGGATGCATAACAACAACTCGATTCGTCGAACCTTCAGGAGGTTCACTTGCATTGATATGGTCATTATCTACAACAATATTCCATTCATCCCAAACTTTGACTAGGGTTGAAGCTTGATCTGCTGAGAGATGATCCCATTCAAGTCCCATGATTTCCATCCAAGCCGCAAACCGTTCGGGTGTGTCTCTTGCGGGGTCGATAGTGATTGAGAGGAGGATTACATCATCTGAGTAATCACCGAGGTTTTCATAGACCCAATCTAGATTTGCTGAAAGTGCTAAACAGATATCAGGACAAGATGTGTATAGGAATGCGACAACGACAACCTTCCCTTCGTATTCTGAAAGTGTAATATTTTCTCGATTCTGGTTCAATAATGAAAAATTTGGTGCGTCAGGAGGATTATTGTATTCAGTTCCGTTGATTTCAATATTTTCATTACCACCGATACAACCGGTCAATAATGATGTAATAATTATGAAACACGCTAGTAATTCTAATATTTTCATACATTATTCTTCCATCAATATTAGTATGTCTTCCATGACGAGTTCGGCGTTCCAATCTGTATCGCCCCACCAAACTCGTTGATTCATTTCTTTGTCAATAATTATTGTCCCTGTAGTATGGTCTACCCAGTAGCTTAGAGGATGGTGCATGACTTTGAGATCCTCACTTTCGGTTTGCGTTTCTTTTCCACAACCGGCGTCATCGACTTCTTCACCTTCTGGTGTATCTGCACATTCGTCAAAACCATCGGCAACTCCATCACCATCAAGGTCTGAATCATATGTTTCGAGCCCGACATCAAAATTAACCCAAACGGACTCAAGATCTTCGAGGTTTCCTGTAAGGTGAGGCCAATTGAGGCCTCTGTCACTCGCATAATTTGCAAGAACGCTTGTATTGTCTGTCCACGGGTCTACGGTGATGCTCAAGATTGCTACATCATTTTCGTAATGGTCACCAAGTTCTTGTGAAATGTAAGCAAGATTTGCACTTACAATAGGGCAAATATCTGGGCATCGAGTGAATAGGAATGCGATTACAACTACTTTACCTTCAAGAGAAGAAAGAGTGAATTCTTGACCATTTTCGTCGGTTAAAGTAAAATCGTCTGCATGAATTGCTGGAACTATATCTTCACCGTAGAAAATGTCGATTTCTTCCTCTCCAAGGCATCCTGCATTCAGAATGCATAAAGTCAGAATCACTGCAATAATCGAATCCTTCATTCTTCTTCCTCAGATTTGTTCACAATTTCTTCATTGCCAATATTTTTTGTAATCCATATTAATGCCGACACACCAAATAATAGAATCCCCATTTTCGGGAGAATATTTTCTAATCCATTATCCGATGTGTCATTCGGTGCAACCCCTCCTCTTGGGAGTGAAAAATTTGGACTTGTATCGGTGTGATTATCCATCACAATCTGCAAAGTAATTGTTTGCCAGAGCGAATCATTAGAATAAATTTTAATTTCATATACTCCCGGTGACCAAGATAGATTATCTAACCATAAACCACATTCATCATTTGTATTCGTTGAGTTAGATGGACCAGCCGTACAATTCCAATCTAAATTCGAATCAGTAGGATGAGATAATCTCACATCTCGGCTGTAATCCACTGTATTATACAGTATGATACTACTATTTTCAGAAATATCATAGCTTGAGGGTTGTACACTACTATTTCTCATAATAAATGAGGAAATATCTGCACCATGGGCTGCAACTGTCGGAGTGAGTAAAATCGAGACTATTAAAATCGAAAAAATTCGACCGCCCAATTCCTCACCTCATTCGCCGCTTTCTTCATCAGTCCATAGTGGGGGGTAATCAAATTCCGGATTGTAATCTTCATCAAATTGAACGACGTAAATTCCACTGACCATTTCTGAAATGTAGACAAATCCGCGAGGGTCATATTGTAATCCCCAATCGAAAGGTATCATGCAGGAAGCCCAACAATCTGCCATATCATAACCCATCTCTTCGATTGGATCTTCAATCCAAGTTGGTCCGGCTGGAAGGTAATATCCTACGGTGTGTGTCGGAGCTAATTCCTGAATCGCTTGGAATCCTCGGTCCGGTTCTGGAACTCCGTTTTCCCATACGATTTCATCCCATATTTTTCCGTGGTCGGTAGCCCATGCGCCAGCGTGGTAATGGGTGAAGTAAACCTCTCCCGCAGGTCCTGTATCACCATTGTGTGGGCTGTAAATATATCCGCCAGGGATGTAGTGTTGAGGATGGGTGCCGTTGCTCGTCATGCCTTCTCCGGGTAATCTCCACTTAGAAACTAGAAATGGTTTCTCAGGGTCGGTCGTGTCGATTGTCCAAATATATCCTGTATGATTATCATTTGAACCATATTCAGGTGCTATATAGGTATAATGCCGCCAATTTTGTCCATAAACGGGGTCCTCATATCCTGTCCCACAGTTTGCTGGCCAAGTTTCCATCGGGTCTAATTGGCTAATTCCTGAACAGACCAGATGGTCGCTAGCAACTGCATAATGGATGTTATCATTTCCTTGGTTTGAATCCAACCATTCTTCTGGTGACATGTTTGCATGGCCTCCTCCTTCTGGTCCATACCAGCCTGAATCTGCTGAGGGGCACCCCATCCATCGGCCGACTTCAGGCGGCCATGAAATACCATATGGATCTGCTATAGTCGGCGGGTTAGAAACATCGACGAGGCGTAGACCGCCGCCCCAATATGAGATCACTAACATTTTCTGTTTAGTAATTGGATGGATGAAAAATACGTTATCGTGATTGAAGACAGTTCCACCACAAGTCGTGTCCGGTTCTGGAGTATATGCTCCCCATCGAATGATTTCACGACTTGAGTTTTGAGCACTATCATCTTGGCCTGGTAACCATGATTCGAATCCCATTGGTACATAGAATATCTGAGTCCCTTTGACCGGTCCACCACCTGCGACCATTTCTGGATACGGGTCTGCTCCGAATAGGAATAGACTGCATTCTTCGCGAGGGTCGAGAGCTCCACCCCAATCACAATAAACATTCAAATCTTGATTATGGAAACCTGCGGGTGGATTATTCCATTCCGCAACCTTAACCGGGCTGGTTTTGTCTTTGACATAAATGACATCAAGGCGGTTTGCACCGCTATTAGCATCGTCATCATTTGGAATTGGATCGAGTTCCGAATTCGTCAATTCGTGATTTATCAATACCCAATTGTTGTCTTTTGTGACTTTGATGTCAATAATCCGAGCAATCTCTGCATAATATGTCGACATCAGTTTGATATTGTTAGGCTCACTGATGTCAAGAATCTCAAATTGATTATAACTTGAAACATAAGCGAAACATCCACCTGATCCATCTGCGTATAATTTACAATCTTCATCGAAATTACCTTCGATGGTAATTTCAGAATTATCTCCCGGAGTCGGCCCTATATTTTTGAATTCATCAGAGCAAGGCCGACCCTGAGTGTCGTCAAATCCTGGTGGGGGTTTGACATTCCCATCACAATTCAGATTGTGATAATCTATTAGCTTTGCATTAGGTGTATTCAATCGATGCGATAGTAAATCGGTGTGAGAATGATTTTCATCTTCGATTTCGACTACAGGATCAATCCAATCCCAAACCGAATCATCAGTACCGTCAGGCTTGAACACAGCAATACAACCTGAAAGCGGTGCTGTCACCATTATGGCGACCATCAAAAGAAGTGGAATCGTGTATGATCTGGCCATGGGCATGCCTCTTATGTTTGACCGCGCTCTCAGATAGCAATTCAATGCAACGGTCAATGGTGTGTTTATTCAAGGGGTAATCCATAGGGTTTGTCTATGTCAAGTTGAACTATGTAAAGTCCGGTCGTGATACAGGAAAGGTAGGTGTAACCTTTGTGATATTCTGCCGCCCAGATGAACGGTGTCCAGCCAAAATCATAGTAAGAGCTGTCGAGAGGTTGTCCATCTACACCGTGTGAGATATGGTATCCTATCGTTGCTTCAAAGTGTATTTCAGTACGATTGGCATCGATATCTAATCCGCGTAACATCAATGTTTCAATATCAACAATCCATAATCCTGCATGATAACTCGAAAGATAAATTCGTCCGTCCCACGCCCCGCCTAGACTATTGTCTGGGAAACCCGGCAATCCTGTTTGGAAGATTTCAGTATCGGCGTTGTGAGGGCTGAATAGGAGCCATTCCTCACCGCCGGGAATATGATGGTCATCTGCGAATGGAATTTCCCAGCCATGAATCAATTTAGGCAAGAATGTCAATTTTCCATTCGTAACTTCGTAATCAGTAGTATCGATTAGATATCCCATTCCTGTGCCGATAGTGGTTTCGAGAACTTCGGTCGCAAGGAAAGTCAAGTGCATTTTTCCTGCAGGGTAGCCGAGATGGCTTGCATCGACCATATCGTCAATTGGTTCGGCATAGTGAATGTATGATGCACGCCCTCCATTTTCATTTCCAGTTGTACCGCTATCGGGTTCACCATCATTGTCGAGGTCGGCGAAATCCATCCATTGCCCGACCTCGGGTGCACGCCAGGTGCAGCCGAGTTGAGTCCCAAATGAACCTCGGCAGGCAGCAGCTTGCAAGGTGTATTGAACGAAATCATTGGTAGGGTGAGGGACATCGGAGACATCGAAGATACGCAGCCCGGCTTCCCAATATGCACCATAGATGAATGTCTTACCAAATCGTGGATCATTAGCATCTTCACCAGGCCATGTTTGAACTGTCATATCGTGAATGTAAATCCAACCTCCTCGGGTAGATTCCCAGCTAACTTCGGCTTCACCAACTTTTACAATAAGTGGATTATCACCGAAACCTGCAAAATTTAGGTGAGCAATTGTAATGCCTCCACAAGCATCACCTTGGCCTACATCACAGGCTTCATACTCTGGATTTGCAACGAAAATATACCATTCATTATCGATCATATGAGTGTAAAGATTGTGTGGCCCACTAGGATGGTCTGCATCATACCAAGAATCAACCCATTCAGGATTTGATTTATCGGTCACGTCGACGAGTGTGACCGTGACTTGAGCCGGATCTTCCCATGTGCCAACATTCGGATCAGCCGCTCCCGGATCAACGATTTGGTTCTGGACGATTACATATTCACGACCATTGTATTCAAGATATTTTACATCAAGAACCTGCGTATTTGGATCGTAATAAACTCCAGTTACAGTGGTGTTTGAAGGATTAGTAACATCGACGATATGCATCTCTGACCAACCTGCAATATATGCATAGGTTTTGCCATCTGGGGATTCTGCAACTTGAATTTCAGCATTACCAGGGGCTGTCAACTCATTGAATGAGACCGGTTGAATATTTTCAGTATACATCACATGTTGACTAGCATTGCGATGGTCATGTCCTTCATCTTGTAACAATGGATCTAATATTTCTGAAATACCTGGATTCGAAGAGGATTTTTCGCCAATGAGTAGGATTGATGCGACGCTTGCTATGAGCAAACAGAAAACTAAACCACCGGCAAGAGCAACTTTACGACTATCCATCCTTCGCTGCGAGAGTAGAAGTCATGTTGAAGCCATCGGCAGGCTGCCAAGAAGTATGTGGCTGACCAGAGTCTTCGTGCTGGCGTTGGTCTTTGTTCTGATAATGCCGTATCCAATCGCCGCCCATGAAACCAAGGAATTCACGATTATTCTTCATGATTCTGGACACACACCCGAAGATATCCATGCGGGGGTTGTCTTTGATTCCGATTCCTTGTTTTTTCGAAATGAAGATACTAGAGAATCGGCTGAACATCGAATTTTAATTGACGCAGATGGCGACGGTTCCTTCGAAGGTGTGGATGACATCACAACTGGGTGGCTTAAAACCAGTTGTGAATTGAATGAAACCGGTGATCGAGTTGACTCAAATTGTCAGGTTGCCGTGTTGATTAGTTTAGCTGCCGAAGAGGGTTTACTCCCAGGAAACATATCGGCGATTCATCAAATATTGTTCGAAGGTGAACAGATAGATTTCCCATTTTTTGTAGAATTAAGTCCCGATATTCATACCGATTCTAATGGACTACCAACCGATTCCGAAAATTTACCAGAAGATATTAACTCTAAACAATCAGCATTAGAATTCTTAATTTTCACTTCAGCACTTGTTGGATTTTTTGTCGCTGCTGAATTATTAAAATCAGATGAAGAAGAATGACCTCTTTCAACGGTCGAACATAAGAACCCCACCTGATTCGGCAGGGCTAAAGGGCGCTTAGCTCAGCTTGGAAGAGCACCTGGTTTGCAACCAGGTGGCCGGGGGTTCAAATCCCCCAGCGTCCACCATTTAGAGTCCATTCCCCTCGCTGTGAGGGGCTCTAGCAAGGATTTGTCCCGAGTTATGAACCCCTGAGGAAAGTATCCTCACGGCTGATCGAAACTTCTGACTGGCGTGGAAGTGGGGGGGGCATTACCTAATGGCCCCTTTCCTTTCGACCCCCATTCTTTGGGCTCACCCTTCTTCTCCTTCTTCCATGTCCGGTAGCAGGGCTTGCACAGGGACACCTTGCGTACCTTACGAGATACACCCGAAGCTCCCCATACCTCCACTGCCCTGTCATAAGCCATCTTGCGCCCCCCGATCTTCTTGTCGGCCCAGTTGCCGCATTCGATGATGTCGCATCTAATCTGGCCCTCGTACTCTTCGGAATCTTCGTCCTCCGAGATGCCTTTGCCTGTGTTTCCGCGTCGTTTACGAACCTTCGACTTGAATCCCATGATGGTTCCACCTCGGGAGTTAGACATTAAGGGAATGGTGGGAGCCCCAACGTCCACCACCTTTGTTACCAAAACCACAGATTTTCAAATCAAACGGTTTGTTGTAAAAGCATTTGATTTAGAATTTTCAATAAACCTCTCAAGGTAACTTCACTGATACCAGATACTTTGCAAACTTCGCTTTGAGTTCTAGGTGAAGTGCTATCTTGCGAGGCTTTGTAGAGCATACAACCAGCGATTCCAGAAGGCTTCTTTCCTTGCCATGACAAATCTTCCTTCACCGAATCCCAAATGTCTCGTGTTTGACCGAGGACATATGGTGGCAAACCAAGATCAGAATGAAATTTCTCAAAATATTCCTCTGGACCAGTGATGTGATGCGTATTCATTGTCCGAGCAACCAATCGTATGGTTCTCTTCAATTCCTTCTGTTCCACTTCACTAATCATGTCGAATGCTTCAGCTATAACATCAATTCTGCGTGGGATTTGTGCTTGGCGCGCAGCAATGTAAACACAGGCCGCAGATACACCACGAATACTTCTCCCAGTGACGAGTCCTTTATCCACAGAGTGACGGTAAAGTGAAGCCGCTTCTTGCTCTATTTGCTTCGGTAAATCTCCTCGGTCGCGAATAAATTGCATTGCTTGAGTTAGATTTCTACTTCGCGAATCTCGTGTTTTACTTCTCTGGTCGATGCGCTGTCTCCGGCGCCATTCACGCAAATTCCGGCCAGTCATTCCATAGCGCGCCGCACCACCTGAAGTCAAATCAGCTCGGCTAATTTCAGTAGAGAGTCCTTTGTCGTGCAGTGTAAGGGAAGAGGGAGCTCCCACACGACTTCTATCAGCGCTGTCGGAGTGATTTACCCATTCGGCACCAGGGTCAATCATATTTTCAGCAGCCACGTATCCACAATCCGCACAAAGCGTCTCACCACGTACTGAATCAGTGTCCCATGAATTCGATCCACAAATTTCACACACTCCCGATATTGCATCCGTGCCCCGCGCCTTAGATGGGCGTTTTGGCACCGATAATGGTTTGCGTTGCTTTGTTGATTTAGACGTACTCTTAGGAGCGTTGTTCCGGTGTTCAGTATCCCGACTCATCTTCTCAACTCCTAGTTGTATAGTGACACTCATCACTTTTAAACCCTTTGCTTTCTTGTTTCTTCTATTTCCCATATTGTTTTCTCCATTCATCTATGCTGATAATTTGTTTTCATCCGACTAGATCTATGATATTGAATTCAGAGTTATTTAAACTCACAGATTTTTTTCATTATTTTTTAGAAAATTATCCTTCGTCACCTTCTTGCGCCGTCGTCATTCAGAGTCGGTCGTGTCTGGTGGTGAACTCACTCGAACTGCCCTTTTCCAGAACCATGTTGAAGCCGGAGCAAAGCTAGTTGACTTCCATGGCTATGAACTGCCGATTTGGTATACTTCTCTTCAAGATGAGCATCTAAAATGTCGTTCGGCCGCAGGCCTCTTCGATGTGTCCCATATGGGTTTTTTTCGGTTTTCTGGCGATGGTGTTTTAGAATGGTTGAACGTCATCGGTACTCAGAATTTTTTGAATATTCCAGTTGGTAGATGTGGTTATACTCATTTTTTGGATCATAATGGATTTATCATTGATGATATGATTTTCGCCGTTGAATCCGAATCGTCTGTACTTGGTGTTCCAAATGCAACAATGATTGGAACTATGTTAAATTGGTTCACTGATTTGCTTCCTGAAGATAATTCAATAGAACTCGAAAACCTCTCCAATGAAACCAGTATTTTGGCTTTACAAGGCCCTGCTACACCAGCAATTTTGTCTGATGTTTTAGGAATGGAAAATGTCCCCGGTCGATTCAAATGCCAAAAAATTTCTGAGAATTCTCATGACATTTCCGGTTGGATTCAAGGTACTGGATATACAGGGGAGCGTGGTGTCGAAATTTTTGTTTCCAACACTGACGCTCCGATTCTTTGGGACGCATTGCTGAATGGGGGCGCAGCACATGGTGTTACTCCCGTTGGATTAGGTGCTCGGGATACACTGCGGCTCGAGAAAGGGTATTTACTGTCAGGCCAAGATTTCCTCTGGCCTGGACTCGAGATAACACCTGATGCGCAATTACCTGATGGCTACTTGACTCGTGATACTGCAGAAACAGCAGTACCGTTTGGAATTAGCCTTGAGCACGATTTCATCGGCCGCGCGCGCGTCGAATCATCTATGGAAACCGGCGCGCGATGGCATGGTTTACTCACTCTTGAGCGAGGTCCATCTCCCCGACCAGGACATGAAGTACTTTCAAGCGAGGAAGAAAATTCTAAACTGGTTGGTTACGTTACGAGTGGTGGTCCTGCCCCAAGTTTAAGCCGAAGCGGGATTGCTATGGCATATCTTGAAGGGGCCGAAATAGGTGATGAATTATGGATTCAAGCAAGCCCACGAAGGCGTGTGAAGGTAAAAGTTGTAAAACTACCATTTGTTTGACTTAAGATAAGGGATGATTTGATGTTTACTAAATTACCCAAACTCCAAGAAAAAGGCTGGAAGAATCTCACCCAAGAAGAGAAATTTTATTTCGCTACGAATGCAACATTTGCATTTTTATTAGGACTAAATTTTGTAGTTCCGGGACAGTCCTTCATGGGGGGTTTATGCTGCCTCACATTCTTCGGTTCGGTTGCCTCAACTGTGGTACTTGGGAATGTGGTAAATCCTGAAACTGTTCTGAATTTGGCTCAGTTCAATGAATTCGCCGATAATGCCGGCACAAATATGATATCAGAAAGAGATTCTGACAATAATATGAACCCTCAAGATCGAATGGTATCTAGCGCTATGAAAAAGCTCGAAAAAATGCTTATTGATAGAGGATATACTGCATCTTCGTTATTGGAAAGTTTTGATACCGATGGTGATGGGGAAATAAACTATGACGAATTTGATAATGGATTACTTCGAGTTACTGGTGCGAAAGCCCCTGGGTCATTGGTACGTGCTGTTTTTTCTGCAATTGATGCTGATAATAATGGTTCGATATCTCTAGCTGAATTTTCTGCCCTTATGGGTGGGGGTGATGTCGAGTTGTCTGAGACTTCGGGCGTCGAAATTTCTGGACATAGTATTCAAATATACAATGGCGTTTATGTAATGCAATCTGATTTAATGAATGGTAAACCATGGTTCAAAAATAATTCTGGAACTAGGTTGTATTTCTACAATGCAAATTCAGGTGGTGCTCCTTCATGGAGTCTGGATGATCGTGAACAAAACGGGTCCAACGACTGGTACAGTGGTGGTTGGACTCGCCCATCCGCTGATGGTCGAACACCACTTGGAGATCGTCGTTTTGTTGGAGCAGGTAAAATTACTATCAAACCAGTAGTTGCTCAGATAGATTCTTCTGAATCGATTGATCAAGTCACGGACCCATTTGAGGTGTTAGATGTAGAAACCGTGATTGAGGAAGAAGTTGAGGATACACTATTATCGCCCAATGCAGAAAAAGAGTCTCCTCTTGATGAAGCGATTCAAGTTACCGATTCGATACTAATCGAGATTCAAGAAGCATTAGCCGACCCGAATGCTGATCTCGATGAATTGAGAGATGTTGCAGATGCGAAATTCGAAGAAAGCATTAGAGGCCTACCATATTCATTGAAAATACCTGTTAGGGAGGTTTGGAAACTGAAGGTTGATGCTGCCTTCACGCTAGCGAAAATAAATATAAATTCAGAGAACAATGCAGCGAAAATTGCAGCAGGTGTTGGTCTTGCTGGTGCAGTAGTTGGAGGTGTAGCAGCAGCGGGAATACGGGACAATGCGGGAGCGGAAACTCCCACTCCTAACTCAGAACCTGAATCCTCTTCTGATTGGCACGATGCCCATCACGTGGATGCGCCAGATGAAGTGGAAGTCCCCGAGAGAGTTAGGGTTCCCGACAGGGTCAACCTGCCTGGCGAGTCGCCCTCTGTGGTTGAAGAAACTACCAAATCTGTAGAACCTATTTCTGTAATATCTGAACCAATTACTGTATCTGAAGCCGCTCAGGTAGATGGGGTTGCTTCATCGCTGAATTCGATCATCTCTGAATTTACCGGAGCTCGATTCTTAAACGACCAACGCGCATTAGTGGAACAACATTCAGGATCAACCTTCGATTTCAATCTCAGAGTGTTTTCTGTGGATAGAACTTTTGGAATCAGATTGAAGGATGAATATAGAGGTGGAAATACTCTCGTTGGCACAATAGAGGACGATATCGAAGTCGAAGTCCGTCTAAAGTCAAATACTGATGCAAGCGATTATCACGATGGTTCAGAAATTATGATTTCTGCTGAAGTAGGTGACTGGAATGGAATTCGGAAGCGGTTGGTTTTGAATGCTTATTGAGTATGTTCAAACGCTTCTTCAATCATTTCTTCAAGGCTGATAGATGGCCTGAAACCGAGGCGTTGATCGAGAACCCAGGCATCTACTACACCCCATACTTCGTTTGAGTCACTTTGATTCAATTCAATTTCACAGCCAGTTCGTGAATTATAGATTTCAGCAAGATCATTCATTGTGATGCCTTTTCCACTTCCTACTGCAATCTCTTCTCTAGTCAGCGGTGGGTTATCGAGGATTCCACCTATTACAGCGACCAAATCCTCGATATGGATGAAATCTTTGACATTTGAGCCATCTCCTGGGACATTAATCCAGCCCATTTGTTGTTCGTTTGCCCATTTGTATAGAAGCCCATTCCCCGGTGGTCCTTCTAGAGGCACCCCCTGTACATTCGATGCTCGAATAACTGAAACAGGGCGGTCGGCTTGGGCGCGCTCGAGTGCCATCTCTTCCATCCATAACTGACCTTCTGCAGCGGTATCACGAGGTGCAAGGGTCGAATCTAATCCATAGAAATGTTCTCCGGGTTTCCATTGTGGGTGAACTCTCAGAGTTCCTACAATAATCAAGTGAAGGCTACCGTGTCTGTCCACTGCGTCGATTATCGGTCGAGCTCTCTCTCTCATCGCGATGTAGGTCTGTCGATCGTCTCGACCGAGTGTATCATCAGAAGATTTTGCGTTAATGTGAATTAAAGCGTTGCACGGAGTCAACATTGCATCAAGAGTTAACTTGTCTTGAATCGCTTCATCTGGTATGATAATGGCGGACTGGCCTAACATTTCTACGATATATGGGGCGACGAACGAGTCCGATGCAGTGATAGCGACTTTCATTTCAACCGACATCGACTCCTTCCAAACCAATAAGATATTATCGGTTACTTGAACACTCCTTGCAACGAATGATTAAGGCGGGATTTCCCCTCGATTCATAAAACAGGGGTGCTCCAATGGATCAATTACCTAATCTTGGACGCGAGCAAGAAATGCTCTCTATTATGGGAATGGATTCTATCGACGAACTTTTTTCAAATATTCCTGAAAACATTCGCCGTTCAAATTCTCTACCTCTGCGTGCACCACAGACCGAAGAAGAGATTTGGCACGATGCTCAGCATTTACTTGGCGCAAATGTCGATTTGGATTCTCGCCCTTCGTTTCTATCTGCAGGTCTAGCTAGAAATTTTGTCCCGACCATGGTCGGTGCGATGGCTACCCGTGGCGAATTTTTGACTTCTTACACACCATACCAACCCGAGGTGTCTCAGGGTATGCTTCAGGCGATGTGGGAATTTCAAACGATGATATCTGAGTTAGTTGGATTACCTGTTGCAAATGTTTCGATGTATGATGCATCTACTGCGGCAGCCGAGGCTCTAACCTGTGCGATCCGAGTTAATAGCCGTAAGGCAACTCAGAAGGGTGTGGTTTACGTGTCTCAATTTATTCCACCACATCGAATGCAAGTTATTGAAAATTACCTCCAAGGAGGTGAGACTGAAATCCGGATTTTAGAACATTCTTCGGATGGTCATCTCGATTTGAATTCCGCTGCGAATGCTGCGGGTTCTTGCGCGGTGTATGTCGAGCAACCGAATGCTTTCGGCGAGCTCGATGCTGGAATTTCCAGTCTGAAATCAATAGTTGGCGAGAATACCGCTGTCATCGTTGGAGTCGATGTAGTTTCATTGGGATTAGTTGAAGCACCAGGTAATTATGGAGCGGATATCGTGGTTGGAGAAGGTCAACCATTTGGAATTGGCCCTACTTTCGGTGGCCCGATTTACGGGATATTTGCCTGTGCTAAGAAATATTTACGACTGATGCCAGGTCGAATTGTTGGTCAAACAGTTGATGTCGATGGTAAACTTGCTTACACACTCACTCTTTCGACCCGCGAACAACATATTCGTCGACATCGCGCAACCTCGAATATATGTTCGAATGAAACTCTCATTGCTCTGATGGGGGCAATGCACATGGCTCTACTTGGCCCCGATGGCTTGGAAAAATTAGCCCGTAGAGTTGCCGCTTCAACCGAAGCGACGAAACGAGCGGTTCTTTCTATAGATGGCATCGAGTTAGTCAATCCTAAGGCTGCAAACTTTAGAGAATTTACAGTAATTTTACCCATAGATGCAGCCGCAGCCGTATCATATGCTGATGTGGCTGGAATCAATGCTGGTTTAGCGTTAGGAGAATGGTGGGATGGAATGTCAAGATGCTTGCTCATAGGTTGTGATGAGCGCACGAGCCAATCCGATATTGAGGCGCTTGTTTCGGCCCTCAGTCAATGGGTTTCAGAGGTGAGCTTGTGAGTGATATTTTTTCTTTCAACGGCGCCATTGGCGCAGGATGGGCTCAACCTGAGCCAATGTTGAGTGAATCTGAAGTGAATGCAACAATTCCCGAAGGGATTAGGCGATCAAAATTACCGGCTTGGCCGAATGCAAGTGAGCCAGAATTGGTCAGGCATTATACTTGGCTTTCGACTAGAAACTTCGGTATCGACACAGGATTTTATCCTCTAGGATCTTGCACTATGAAACATAATCCAAGACTCAATGAGAGAATCGTCAATCTTCCTGGAATTGACAGACTTCATCCCCTTCAACCCGTACACCAAATTCAAGGTCTTCTATCGATTTTCTATGAGATGCAAGAGATGTTGGAAATTTGTTCTGGTATGGATCAAGTCACCCTACAACCAGTGGCTGGTGCGCAGGGTGAATTTACTGCTATGAGATGTATTCAAGAATATCATCGCGACATTGGTGAATCATATCGCGACAAAGTCATCGTTCCGGATTCGGCTCATGGCACGAATCCGGCATCAGCTGCGATGTGTGGATACCAAATTGTCGAAATCCCTAGCGGGGAGGATGGCCGAATTGATTTAGAGGCCCTTAAAGCAGCGGTAGGAGAAGATACTGCAGCTATGATGATTACTAATCCATCAACACTTGGAGTATTCGAGACGGAAATTATAGCCGCTGCTGAAATCGTTCACGATGCAGGTGGAGAAATGTACTACGATGGGGCGAATTTCAACGCGATTTTAGGAAAAACAGATCCCGGTCGAATGGGCTTTGATGCTGTTCATTACAACCTACACAAAACCTTCAGCCAACCTCATGGCGGCGGCGGTCCTGGTAGTGGCCCAATTGGCGTGAAGAATCATCTGGCTGCATATTTACCAACACCGTTAGCTGCTCGAAGAGATATTTCTGAATCTGATCCAAAGGGTGTCGGGGACGGATTTTGGTACACGTGGGAAATCCCTGAAAAGACTATCGGAAAAGTCCAACAATGGCATGGGAATGCGGGTGCAGTGGTACGTTCTTGGGCATTTTACCGTAGGTATGGGAGAGAATTAGAAAAGATGTCTGAGCATGCTGTATTAGCTGCAAATTACCTTCGTTATATTATCATGAATCCAGATAAAGAAACTCAAGAAGGTGTTCATGCGATGCCTGTCAATGGTGTTCCAGCGGATGTGGTGATGCACGAATTCACCCTCTCCCTTAGCCCCCTTGTAGAAGCGGTTGGAGTAACTGGAAAGGACGTCGCAAAACGCCTACTTGATTATGGCGTAATGTCCCCTACCCTGTACTTCCCAATGATTGTCCCTGAATGTCTGATGATAGAACCAACTGAGACTGAATCAAAAGAAGTTCTCGACAAATTTGCCGCAGATTTTTTAACAATTCTTGGTGAAGATCCAGATTTGGTTAAGACTGCACCACATACTACTGATGTTCGTCGAGTTGACGAAGTTTTAGCGGCACGAAACCTAATTTTACGTCACCCAAATGGCACTGAGTGAGAGCGAAAACACAAGACCCGGAGCACGCTCGGCGGAGCGTGGAAGCATCCCTCGACAAAGATTGGTTACTCGGCGAGAGCCGGTGGTGGCCATCTAATGAGGGACGACCACCACTATTGAGATATGGTGAAATAGAGCCGTCAGAACCTTGGATTACTACCGATGTTGTTTCCGGTGGCAGAGGGTGGATGAGACAGCGGTTACAACCTGCGGGAGGTAAAATTTTGTTACCGACTTCTTGGTCATTATTCTTCCTAATATCAACTGTATTCCCTTTGGCATTTCCTGACAAAACACCAATTGATGATCAAAATCTTGCTATTGTGTTGTTTTGTATAGCGTGGATATTGACCTTGGTACCAATTCTTTCGATGAGTGATGGGCTTGAAAATCGCGCGCGAAAAAAATTCGATGTATATCCATTTGCATTTTTGCCATTTCTTTTAGGTGTGATGATTTTCACCTTGCATATTATTATTGATCCACGGCTTGGATGGATTTCCTATCTTTGTTTCTTATATTCATGGGGACTCACGATATCCAATCTTGCACACTCGGTCAAACCTCCTTCTGGGAGATGGTTATTGCCAATCAAGGTAGAAGATGTTCCCTTGGGAATTTTGGCAGATGGTTGGGAGAGGGAATCAAAGGTCTTCAGAAATGGGCCGATTGCAAGTTGGTCCGAGACATTGGATGATTACTCGGCAGATCTGGTTGGAATTTCTCACGGTGAGCACCGATTTATCACCTTCGTTCTCCGCCATCGAAGTGGATTAATTCATGATATTTTTACTTCGAATTTTGTTGAAAATAAACTCTTCGCTGAGATTATTTCCACGCCACCACTGACAATTTCAGGCGATGCTTGGCCGTCAAATTTCATCATTAACTTTGAAGAAGAGTAATTGAATTTAGCAAATTATGACTACGGCAGGCATTTGAACTGCCTCTTGCCCCAATTGCCATGGACGTATGTGTTGTCTTGGGGTCGAAGTCTGACTTGCCAATCGCCAATAAGTGCACTACCTTGCTTTCTGAATTTGATATCCCTCACAAAGTTAGGGTTGCTAGTGCTCACCGTGCGCCCAAATATCTTGAGTCAGTCGTCGATGCGGCCGTTGATTCCGGATGTAAAATTTTCATCGGAATGGCGGGTATGGCAGCCGCCCTCCCGGGAGTCATCGCCTCTATGACTACCTTGCCGGTAATCGGTGTTCCCATCGGTGGAAAAGTGCCACTTGATTCATTGCTCTCAATCGTCCAAATGCCGCCGGGAATGCCAGTTGCAACTGTTGGAGTAGACCGCGGCGACAATGCCGCTGCACTTGCAATTCAGATGTTGGCACTCGGGGATTCAGACTTGGCTCGCCGTTATGACTCGTGGCGAGTGGAAAAAACTGCGAAAGTCATCGCAGATGATGAATCATTACAGGGGTGATTGCGATGATGCAAACCAGTATGTTAATTGGTGAAGCAATCGAAACTTTAGAATCTCAAATTGATGATACTGCGATTATCGCTTGTTCAGGCGGAATTGATAGTTCAGTTGCTGCTGTACTCGCTCACCGTGCGGTCGGAAGTTTACTGCATTGTGTTTATGTCGACACTGGATTTATGCGTAGGGGTGAGTCGGAAGAAGTCGCTGAAATGTTCGCTGAAATGGGCATTGACCTGAAGGTCGTCAACGCATCGGAGAGGTTCTTTTCAAATTTGGAAGGAGTAACTGATCCGGAAGCAAAAAGAAAGGTAATTGGTGAACAATTCATCCGAGTTTTTGAAGAAGAACAAGCAATATGTGGGGCTAAATACCTTGTTCAAGGCACGATAGCCCCAGATTGGATTGAATCTGGTGGTGGAGAGCGTGATGTCATCAAGAGCCACCATAATGTCGGCGGTTTGCCAGAGGATATTGACCTGACTATCGTCGAACCTTTACGTGAATTTTACAAAGATGAGGTTCGTCAAATCGCTCGTGAATTAAAAATAAAATCAAGCGAGCGACAACCATTCCCCGGGCCAGGTCTTGCCGTACGTGTCTTAGGTGACCTAACACCCTCAAGGGTCGAATCATGTCGAATTGCATGTGATATTGTTGAGAGACATTTCCAAGAAGCAGCAGCGGCTGGAATTTGTGATTTACCTTGGCAATATTTTGCTGCACTTTTACCAGTTCGCTCAGTTGGAGTTCACGGTGATGCACGGGTTCACGGCGAGACTGTCGTCGTTCGAGCGGTGACTAGTTTAGATGGTATGAGTGCACGTTATTCACCGATTCCTCATGATGTCCTGACCCAAGTGAGCACTGAAATCACGAATACACTGAAGGGCGAGGTAAATCGAGTTGTCTATGATATTACTAACAAGCCCCCGGGGACAATTGAGTGGGAGTAATTTCTCCACTTCACAGTCTCTTATTCAAATTATTTCCCACCTAAGGATATATAGCTTGAATACAGAATATTTTGATATAATTTTTCACTCATCTAACCCGATTGATTCATGAATGATTGTTTCAGCGGCAGGCTTAGGCCGACATAGCTTAGTTGGTGGAGCGGTGGACTGTTAATCCACAGGTCGCAGGTTCGAGTCCTGCTGTCGGCGCCATCAGTCCCTGCGAGCGAGAGCAGCGAGAGTGAGCACGGCTAGAGCTGAGATCAGTCCGAACCCGGGGGTGCTTCCGCCCTCATCTGGATCTTGCCAGAGGGGGCCATCCGTGTCATCGTTGTCAATCTCGTCGCACAAGCCATCGCCATCGATGTCCTGAGGAATGTCCAAGGAGTCATTTGAGGCAGTTCCGCACTGACTCTCTTGTTGGTCGGACCAGCTGTCATTATCATCGTCTGGGTCGGCGTTGTCACCCACTCCGTCGCCGTCAGCGTCTGAACTCTCCGAGTCATCAAAGGGGTATGCATCGGCGCTGTCGATTACGCCGTCACCGTCATCATCATTGTCCGAGTTGTCACCGGTGCCATCACCGTCATAGTCAGATTGCTCAGAGGCGTCCTTCGGGAAGGCATCGTCTTCGTCATCGACGCCGTCATCATCATCGTCTGAGTCGGCGTTGTCACCCACTCCGTCGCCGTCGAAATCAACATGCTCGGCCGCGTCGAGTGGAAACACATCATCAGAGTCAGCGAATCCGTCTCCGTCGTCGTCTTCGTCTAGCGCATCACACAAACCGTTCCAGTCGGTGTCTTTCGGGAATATGGACGGGTTCATACTGATGGTTCCACAGGCGAACTCGTCCGCGTCTGACCAGCCGTCGTCATCGTCGTCTGGGTCAGCGTTGTCGCCAATCCCGTCACCGTCGAAATCAACATGCTCCCATTGGTCGAGTGGAAAAGTGTCACTTGCGTCGGGTGTACCGTCATCATCATCATCATCATCGATAAAGTCGCACGAGCCGTCACTGTCGGTGTCCACGGGTGCTGACGCGTCATCGAGGGGATCCGTGCTGCAGAGATTCTCGTAATTGTCACTCCAGCCGTCACCGTCGTCATCTAGATCGGCGTTGTCACCGGTGCCGTCGCCGTCGGTGTCGCTCCACTCCGTCGGATCTGCGGGGTATGCGTCAGCAATGTCTGCTACTCCATCCCCATCATCATCGGGGTCGAGGAAGTCGCACCAGGTGTCGTTGTCTAAGTCACTGGGAATTGACTGTGCGTCTAACGGGTCGGTGCCGCATGCAGTCTCGTTGACATCGTTCCAGGAGTCCTCATCGTCATCCACATCGGCATTGTTCCCGATACCGTCCATGTCGGTATCGGTGTCCTCGCTCGAATCGAGAGGAAAGGCGTCGGCAGTGTCGTTGGCGCCGTCGCCGTCGTCGTCCGCATCAGCGTTGTTCCCGATGCCGTCCATGTCGGTGTCTGTGTCCTCGCTCGAATCGAGAGGAAAGGCGTCGCTCGCATCCGGTGTACCGTCGTCGTCGTCGTCATCATCGAGCGCATTGCATATTCCGTCGTCGTCGGTATCGATTGGCGTAGAGGTGCCATTGAGAGGCTCTGTGCCGCAGTCGATTTCGGCGGTGTCGTTCCAGCCGTCGTCGTCGTCGTCGTCGTCAAGGGTGTCGCAGGTGCCATCGCCATCGGTGTCTGTCGGAACGGAGCCCGAGTCGGTCGAATTAGTGCCACAGGCTGCCTCGGTTTCGTCTCCCCAGCCATCACCGTCATCATCCGTATCTGCGTTGTTCCCGATGCCGTCCCCGTCCGTGTCCGTGTTCTCACCGGAGTCTAGGGGAAAGTCATCCTCGTCGTCGGGGGTACCATCGTTGTCGTCGTCCTCATCTACAATGTCGCAAAGTCCATCTCCGTCGGTATCGAGTGGGACCGAGTTCGGATCGGTGGAGTTGGTACCGCAGTCGGCCTCGGCGGTGTCATTCCAACCGTCGTTGTCGTCATCCGTGTCAGCATTGTCGCCGACCCCATCATCATCCGTGTCGGTGTCCTCTCCTGCATCGAGGGGAAAGTCGTCCTCGTCGTCGGGCGTTCCGTCTCCGTCGTCGTCTCCGTCGAGGTAGTTGCAGATTCCGTCGTTGTCTGTGTCGACGGGCATGGATGTGGAGTTGTTCGAGTCGGTTGCGCAGTCCGCTTCTTCCGAGTCGGACCAGCCATCTCCGTCGTCGTCGGTATCGACACCGTTGCAGGTACCGTCGCCATCGGTGTCGCTCGGTACATCACCCGAGTCGTTAGGGTTGGTGCCGCACGCCCCCTCATCGGCGTCGGTCCAGCCATCGCCGTCCGAGTCCGCCTCAGAGACTGTCCAAGAAGCAGTACCCCAGCCGTCGCCCGTATTGAATCCGTTTCCATTGACGAAGTTGACTGCGAGGTTGAATGTCACATTGCCCGAGCCATTACTCGGAGAGGTCCAGTTGACCATCCACGACCTAGAGTTGGAGTTAGAGTGTGTCACCTCGCCCGATGAGAGTTGCACGTTGCTCCCGGGGTCGGAGAACGATCCTTGAGTCGTAGCGAGGTTGAACCCGCCCTTGGTTCCACTGGGTCCCCCGCTACCACCTATGGAGAGGTTGTAGGTGGTGTCGCCGATGTAGCCGACGCTGGGCAGGCCCGAGAGTGTTGGGCTCACCGAGGCGGTGTTGTAGTGGCAGGTGCACCCTGTGCTCGATGATCCTGTCTTCCCGCTGCTGTTGGCGAAGGTGTCGACGGGAATCGCTATCAGCACGATCAGCACTACGAGTAGCGCGACGCGTGAACCTCTGCCCCGTGGCATAGGCCGAGGCCAACAGACGCACCTTTGATTCCTACTGTCTCCTGCTCCTTTCTCCTGGGGGATGCCTCGGAGCTCAGACCGCAAACTGGGCCGAATAGTTGGCAGAGCAGTGGACTGTTAATCCACAGGTCGCAGGTTCGAGTCCTGCTGTCAGCGCGACACTTTCACACATTAGTCGAAACTAATTTCTCAATACTTTGACTTTCTTGAACGGACCCGAGTTGCAACAACTAGCATCGAAATTGCTAGTAAGAAGCCAAATCCTGGAGTTTCATCAGATATTGGTGGAGGTTGAATATCAGCATCTAGAGCATCACAAAGACCGTCATTATCCCAATCCGATGGTAAGCTATCGGCATTGAAAGGATCCGAGTTACATGATGCTTCATCTTCATCAGATACGCTATCTCCATCATCGTCGGTATCGGAATTATCTCCGATTCCATCCGAATCTAAGTCCAGCCATTCTGAACCATCTGCAGGGAATGCATCTAGAGCATCAGCAACTCCATCTCCATCATCATCAAGATCGTCGGAATCGCATTGCCCATCCTCATCTGCATCAGCAGGAGTGGAATGTGCATCCATCGAATCTGATCCACAATTATTTTCAGTCAAATCCGGCCAACCATCACCATCATCGTCCAAATCCGAATTATCACCTTGTCCATCACCGTCTGTGTCTCTAGTTTCTGAACCATCTCTTGGGAATGTATCTTCAGAGTCGATTGCACCATCATTATCATCATCTGAATCGACATTATCACATGATGTATCTTCATCGAAATCGCTTGGAATTGAATCTGAATTCAATGGGTCTGACATACAGGTTTCTTCTGTAATGTCATCAAAGCCATCACCATCATCATCTGAATCTGAATTATCTCCTTGTCCATCACCATCTGAGTCAACTGTTTCATTGGGATCTTCTGGAAATGCATCGTCTACATCTGGAACTCCATCGTTATCCAAGTCAGCATCTAGGTAATCGCAAATACCATCTCCATCATCGTCACTAGGGAAAACTTCTCCATTCATCCAATCGGTATAGCAATCAATTTCATCTGAATCGCTCCATCCATCATTATCATCATCTAAATCTGCATTATCGCCTTGCCCATCTCCATCATTATCATTAGATTCGGAAGCATCTAGAGGAAAGGCATCGTCTTGATCTTCGACTCCATCATCATCGTCATCATTGTCGATAATATCACAGATTAAATCTCCATCAAAATCATTCGGAAACGAACTGGAATTCATTGGATCGGTGGAACAATCTAACTCATCTGTATCAGTCCAGTTGTCATCATCATCATCAGGGTCATCATTGTCTGAGATTCCATCTCCATCATTATCAGTTTGCTGAATCGCATCACATACTCCATCCTGATTCGTATCAACCGGGACATCAGTGTCGTCCAATGAATCCGTGCCACAATTATCTTCATCTAAATCAGGCCATCCATCATCATCATCATCGAGATCTTCAGTTAAACTTGCACTTCCAGTGAAAATGATGTTATCGATATAAATTGCTTCATAGCCTGAATTTGTTTGCACCTCAACTTCTAGATGACCCGTATCGCCACCGATTGAGAGGACCAGAGTAGTCCAAACATCTTCGTAGGCTGAAAATGTGGTATCGATATCTGAACCACTAGTGTTGAACAGGTCTATTGAATTAGTCGAAGTTACAAATCGTATGATGATATAATCTGCTGATTCCCAGTCGGTTTCTTGTAGGAATATATCCATCACCATCGTATCGGCAGTGACATCATCTAGGGCAAGAGTCGTAATTCCATCGACATCCGACATCTGATAGCCATTGTTTCCATCTGTGAAATTTCCAACAGTGCCCGTGTAATTGATTGTCCCGAAGTAATCTCCATCAGTCAATCCAACGCCACCGTTAGACTCATAATATAACGTAAAACCCATTTCACTGCCAGTTGTTTGGGTATGTTCAACATGAGGTTCATTGACATTATTCGACAAATAATGATTTGTCGATTGATTACCTGTATCGGTGTATTTTATCCCATCAATAGTAAAAGGATCTTCAAATGAAGTAAATGCGACTACACCTGCGTTACCACAATTTGGTATGACTGAATCTGGCATTCCATCTCCATCAGTATCCTTCGAGGCGCAGGGGTTATTCGGGAAATCATCCTGCGCATCATCAACTCCATCTCCATCGGCATCATCTGCACTTACTGTGGGTAAAGACAGTAATAACATCAGAATAATCAGCGAGGTAGTCAAGCGTCGGTGGGTGCTCATGGAGCAGCAAGTGAGCGTGGGGAAGAATAAGTCTTCTACCGATTAATCAACAAATTGACTGAAGTAGGAGTTCCGCTAACCTCTTTGACCTGTTTTCTATCAAATGCCATGGACGCGAGAACCCAAGCCGATTCAATCCTCGATGCTGTTGATAAATCCGGTAGACTTTACCGAGATTCTATTCCGATGATTGCAAGTGAAAATATCATCTCACCTTTGGTTGCAAAGGCTGTAAATTCCGATTTACACGGTCGTTATGCGGAAGGATTACCAGGTAAACGATATTATCAAGGATGTGATGATTTTGATACGATTGAGAATATTGGAATTGAATCGGCGAAACGCGTGTTTAATTGCCGATTTGCAAACATTCAATCAATTTCAGGTACAGTCTCCAATATGGCTGCTCTGAAGGCGTTAGCAAAACCTGGTGACACGATTACAGCTGTATCTACAGCCGATGGTGGGCACATTTCACACGCTCGAATGGGTGCGGTAGGAGTTCGTGGGTTGAATGTGGTTACATATCCGTGGGATGAGGAAAGAATGGAGCCGGATATTGATGCGGCGTGTGAGATAATTCGTCAAACAAAGCCAGAAATCGCTTTGTTTGGACAATCAGTATTCCTTTTTCCAACTCCTTTGCAAGAGATCGCCGATGTGGCTCACGAAGTCGGTGCCAAAGTGATGTATGATGGTGCTCACGTCCTTGGATTAATTGCCGGGGGACAATTCCAAGACCCACTTCGTGAAGGCGCTGATGTCATGACTGGTTCAAGTCACAAAACCTTCCCTGGTTCTCAGGGCGGTTTCATGTTGACAAATTCTGATGATGAGAAATTTCAAAGAAAATTAAACAATTCTATTTTCCCAGGAACTTGTTCATCGTACCATCTTCATCATGTTGCAGGAAAAGCTGTCGCCTTGGCAGAGTTTGAAGCATTTGGAGTAGATTATGCTAGAGATATCATTGCCAATGCCAAGGCTTTAGGCGCAGCTTTAGCGGCTGAAGGATTCGATGTAATTGCAGAGGATCGTGGCTACACAGCTAGCCATCAAATCTTGACGAGGCATGGTGGAATCGATTCTGGTGCTGGATTCCGGGCTGCTGTAATACTCGAAGATGCAGGAATCATCACAAACATGAATATGCTTCCAGGTGATACCAAGGCTATGACTGGGCCGAGTGGCTTACGGCTCGGTGTGCCAGAGTTGACAAGAGTTGGAATGGGTACTGATGAGATGCAAGATGTTGCTGGGTTCTTTGCTCGGGCGTTAATAGCTGCTGAAGATTCGGCATCGGTGAAGATTGATGTCGCCGATTTCAAATCAAATTTTCAGACTGTAAAATATTGTTTCGAAGAAGGACCAGCGTACCCAAATCTAGATTGATAGTCAAGTGATTTTTCTCGGGCCTGTCTGGGTTAGGGTTATTGGTCAATAGCCGCCTTTGACTTCTATGAAGTCAGTTCGGCTCGCGCCAATTCTCCTCGTCGCTATGATGCTGAGCGCTGGCTGTTTAGGCTTTCTTGAGGGCGAAGAACCGACTCTCACTCCAATTGATTGTGAACAAAATCCCACTCATGTGGATTGTGAACCGGGAGGGGTGACAGAAGATGATTGCGCGTTTAATCAGATTTTCACAGGCAGTGCATGCCGATTTATGTTGACGCCCAAAAATTTGAATTTTGGCGTAGATTCTCTTCGATTGGTCGTCGGTTTACAGATGCAATCGTTAACGCCGAGTTTTGAAGGAGATGGGCCAAAGAATTGGTTGGTAAACCCTAGATTACCGTCGGGATTAGTTCTCGATCAGTCTAGTGGTGAAATTTCGGGAATTCCTACAATTGCTACGGAGGAGTTGCGTTACACGATTATTGCAGTCAATGCAGCCGGATCTTCAGTTGCCACTATAGATATTCTTATTCTTCCCGCTGCTCCTGATTCACTCATTTATTCCACGAATCAAATTCAGTGTAAACTCGGTCGCGAATGCGGCCTTGATGAGCCATATGTTTACGGCGGTCTCGCTGAAACTTGGGCTGTCAACCCCGCTCTTCCAGAAGGATTGTCTTTGGATGAGTCCGGTGGGATTTCTGGAATTGCATATGTTTTAGGAGATTCAAATCATACGATTACCGCTGGAAATCTAGGCGGTTCAATTAGTGTAGACATTCGTATAATTACATTGCATGAAGCACCGAATGGATTGAATTATCCAGGCCATCCTTACCATTTGAATCTCGGTGAATCGGTTCAGATAATTCCAATGGTAGGGGGTGGTGAAATCTTGCATTGGTCAATTGAGCCTCCACTTCCAAATGGGTTAGAATTAGTTCAATTAGATGGCTCAATCAGAGGGACGACTACTGAATTACATGCCATTCGAACCCATTACATTTCAGCATCGAATTCAGGTGGGGAATTAACAGTATCAATTTTGATTGAAGTCAAGGATATCGCACCCGTAAATCTGTTGTATACGCCTTATGATTTCGATCTTACTATCGATGATGATATTGGCAATATATCACCTTCTTGGATGGACGGAACTCCATCTAGTTGGGATATTTCTCCTAATCTTCCCGACGGATTTTTCTTTGATTCAACTAATGGACAATTAAGTGGAGTTGCAACTTCTATCCAAGATTGGAGTACTCATCAGATTTGGGCAAATAATACTGGAGGATATACTTCAACAATTATTCGAATAAAAATTTCAAGCATGGCGCCTGATTTGATTTCTTGGGCCGATTCTATTTATGTTTTGAAATCCAATGAATCGGTTGGAATTTATGCAACAAATGATGGTCCAACTATCGATAGTTGGGAAGTTTCACCGCAATTGCCATCCGGGCTTAGCCTATTGGATAATGGTTCGATTGTCGGTACGCCTGATACGAGAACTGCCTGGGATGAATATACGATTTGGGCGAATAATACTGGCGGGGCGGTCGGTTTACTTCTCGAAATTACTGTACATGATATTCGTGCGGATCAAAATGATTTATTGCGTGATATAGGCATGGCTGATTTCGGTGGATGGCCTTCGCTGATACTCCCGATTGGAGAATGGTCATTCCCAATAGGATTGGATGAAAATTCAAATCCTATAGTTTCGGCGAGCCACGTAGGCAAAGGGAAAATACTCGGTTATGGTCATGAAGGATGGGTTGCTACAACCCATGATTTCACTATGCGTGCGATCGATTGGGTTTGCGATGGTGGAACGGATGTTGGCTTGGCTTATGGGGCAGGATTCGACCATTATGAAGACGAATTACAAGCGGCTGGCTACACAGTCCATCTCTCGGTAACGCCAGCCGACCTTTCTGCAATCGATTGTCTTCTTGACGAATTTTGGAATGGCCACGATGACACTGATAATCGTAATTTAGAAGAATTTATGCTGGATGGTGGTGGAATTGTCATGGGGGGTCATTCATGGTATTGGAGCTATTCAAATTCGGATGCTGCCCACAATTATCCTGGCAATAAAATTGCAAAGGTCAGTGGGCTTTTCGTATCCACCTCTTGGGGCTATAATGATGTTAATTTCCAGACGGTTCCAGATGAATTATACACGCCTCACAATGCGATTGAAGCTGTTTGGGCTGATCGTATTGATGGTGTGATTTTGAGTTCTTCTGAAGCAGAAATCGCCTATTCATCAATTTCGGATTGTACCGGGGCGGTAACGCTGGATTTCGAAGATTTCTGGACACCACTCCGAAATTTAGTCAATCAAACCGGGTGGACTGTGATACCTTATAGTACACTTTGGAGTAATACTGGTCATGATTTGGGAGTAGACCCTGTAGCAGATATTATTTTACGGTTAGAAGAAGGATTGGTCAGAAATTTACCTGCTGATGAATTACCAGTCCACCCAAGTCATACTCAATTCCCAGGTGAAGTTCCAGCTAATGCGACTAGGATTACTCGCACTGTGACTGTCAATGGCACTCAATCTGGCCTTCCAAGTAATTTCGGATATTCTGGTGCGAGGTCTTCGATAAGAATGACGACGGGGCTTTATGCAGCGCCTGGTGAGGTGATTACAGTCACGGTATCACAAGAACTCGCCGATTCTGGAATCTACATATTGGTTGGGGCACATTCAGACAGTTTATGGAACAAAGACATCATCAAACGACATTCTTCGATTACTCGTTGGTGGGCGATATCCGATCCTATATCTGAGATTGGAAATGCTTTCGGCGGCCCAATCTATGTTGGTATTCCTGCAGGCTCAACACTCGGTGAAATCGATATTGAAATTTCTGGTGCGGTTCGCGCACCTATGTTCATTCTTGGTGTAACTAGTGATTTTCAATGGGAGACCACTGAAAGATATAACCCGGCACCATGGACCGAATTGGTAAGTGATAATTTCATTATGACGGTGCCCAGCGGTCAAATCAGAGATTTAGAAAATGCCAGCGCTCTGATGCAATGGTGGGACCAAGCCCTATCAATGGAGCATTCACTTTACGGTTTTTCACCATGGCCAAGGGTCGAGCGAGCGGTTTTCGACGCTCAGATTTCTGCTGGTTGGATGCATTCTGGCTATCCATTCATGGCACATGATTTATCGGTTGTCGATGTCATCGACCTCGAACAAATGAACGGTTCTGGCGATTGGGGTATGTTCCATGAATTGGGTCACAATCATCAGTGGATGCCATCAACTTTGCCAGGTATGACCGAGACAGGATGTAATTTCGCAAGCGTATATTTGATGGAAGAATTAGTTGGTGTTACAGGTCATAGCGCCGTCGACCCAGTTGCTCGAGATACTCGAATGAGAAATTATTTCGATGGTGGTTCCAATATCGCAAGTTGGTCAGTTTGGATTGCACTCGACACATTTTTGTTAATTAAAGAAGAATGGGGGTGGGGTGTAATAACCAATGCACTGGTAGTCTATTACACACTCCCTACAGCTGAAGTTCCGAATGGTGACGATGAAGAATTCAATGCTTGGGTTCTACACAATTCTAATTCGAGTGGTTATAATTTAGCACCATATTTTGCAGCCTGGGGATTCCCACTTACTCAGGCGACGTTCGATTCGTTAGACCATCTTCCGGTTTGGGTTAATGATCCTCTCAGGGGTGATTATTTTGTTTACGATGCGATTCTTAGAAATGAATCCGTGTTGAATATAACAAATTCAGCGACAAATTTCATTTGGGAAACTTATGATAATGGTACCAACACGACACTGACTTTGTATTATGGAACCATGGATATGGGTAATCAGTCCCTCACTTGGGGTAATTCGGTAAGCTTGGGTAATGCTGTCGTCGGATGGGATGATGAAGAACTGACGAGCCTTAGTTCTAGTACGACTTATTATGCGCGAATCAAAGCCTCACATGAGGAAGGCGACAAATGGTTCGGACCGGTAAGTTGGACAACTACGAGTTGAGTTTCTGCAATAATTTTTCGAGTGAATAATCTGAAATTAAACGTTCGTGTAAAATCGATAGTGGAATCCAAATCGCCGTATGGATTAGGGTTACTGCGAAGGCAGGAATTACATCGAGCCTAGCTTGACCATACATCATGTTAGCAACTATTCCGAGTACAGCGAAATGGGCGACATAAATTGTCAACGAGAGTCGCCCTGCCGGTTCAAAAATTGCCAATTTTTGACCACCAGTTGGGGGGCCTCCTTGGATTTCTCTACCTTCTAATATCCTGAATGTCATCAGAACAAAAGTACCTGAAACAAAGATGAAAGTAGTCGAGGCAGGGAAGAACGTTAGGACTGCTTCTCCTTCTGGAAGTGCCCACATTTGATTTGAAGTAAATGAATAAATCAGAGTTGCTGTAGTGATTACAAGTCCGCCATACATCATTTTGTCTCTAGTATTTGGCTCACCCTCCAATTCGAAAATTATTGAGCCGAGCATAATGTAAGCCAACCATGGTAGTGCTGGATATGTTCCATTCCATAGAAGACGCTCAATCCATTCTGTAAAGCTATCTTGGGAAACACGCTCAAACCAGGTCCAATCAGTGCCAGCCAAATCTCCGAGGAAGTATTGAGAGCCAGCAAGGACAATCAATAGCACAATGCGAGTTTGATGAGAAAAATGGATTATTATTGGCGCGATTATCGTAGCGATTGCCAGTAATGTTAGAACTCCTGGGGTAAATGATTCAAAACGCCCTCCTCGATCGGTTGATAGTAAAAAATTGACTAAAAATTGGCAGAAAATCAACATTGTAATTCGTGGTAAAATCCATTTTGACCAAGCTCTAAAATCATCATTCGATTTGGTATCCCTAGATATCGCACTTCTATAAATTCCCCAACCTGAAATTGTTACAAATAATGGAGCCGCCATTCCTCCGATTGCAGCTGAAACCAATGCAATGGGGTCTCCTACGGTAATTCCTTCAGGAGGTACAATGGCCGCGGTATGGACCTGAACCATCGCAAGAATTGCTATAGCTCGAATCCTGTCAATATAGAGCAATCTCATCTTATCATCTCCACGATTCGTGATTCGACCTCGACGTTATCATTAGTTGTTCGGAGAGATGATTGAATTGATTTAATTTTTTCCTCATCAAGTTCGTCGGAATGGTATATCGTTGCCCAATGGTCTCCAATTTCTATTAATTCGCCGATTTGCTTCTCGAGAATTATCCCAACACGATGATCGATTTCGCCCCCTAATGAATTCCTTCCGCTACCTAGATTTAAACAAATATCTGCAATTATCATCGCATCGATATCACAAATGTTCCCTGAAATCTCAGCAATTATTTCTGTTGTATTCAGGTTTGAATCTAATAACCCTAAGGCAGTGTATAATGTAGTATCTGTGAGGAAATCATCGGCGTTTCCACCTTGATATTCAACCATTTCTAGGAATTTATTGAAAGCACTGCCGTCGTTGAGGCTGTCATGAATCATCACAGCTCCATGATTTTCATCTGTTGCAATTCCAGCCAAATACAATAAAATCCCACCTTGGACACAAACTAATTCTTCCAAATCAAGCGGACCTCTCCCACATAGTGTTTCTACTGATTCGACAATTTCCAGAGCATTTCCTACAGCGCAGCCTAAAGGTGAATTCATATCAGACAATATCGAAGTTGTTTGAATCCCCAGTGCATTAGCGACTGCGCTCATTGAGCGAGCGAGTTTTGCAGCTTCAGCACGCTCGACCATGAAGGCAGCACGCCCAAATTTTACATCGAGAACTAGAGCAGTTAAGCCTTCAGCTGCCTTTTTTGATATGATTGAAGATGTGATTAGTGGAACCGAAGCTATTGTTCCTGTTACATCTCGCAGGGCGTATAATCGTCGATCGGCGGGCACTAAATCATTGGTCTGGCCGACCATTGCTACACCGATTTTTTCGATTTGTTCACTGAGTTCCGCGACCGACAAATCGACTCTGAATTCAGGGATGCTCTCCAATTTATCCAGAGTTCCCCCAGTATGACCCAATCCTCGCCCAGAAATCATGGGGACTTTGAGTCCACAAGCCGCGAGGGCAGGAGCGAGTGGAATCGAAACATTATCTCCAACTCCACCTGTTGAATGTTTGTCGACGACAAGATTTGCCCATTCAGCTGGCCATTCCAACTTTTCTCCAGAATCACGCATCGATTTTGTTAATTCGATAGTCTGAGCTTCGTTGAGTCCATCTGCAAAAATTTTCTTTAACCATTCGATTACGACTTCATCTTCGAGTTTGTCCGAAACAACTTCGTCAATGAACTCAGAAATTGAACCCATCACTCATTATCTCCGAGAATTTTGTGAACCTCATCAATTGAATGACCTTGGTCTAAAAGGAATTGAACCTCGTCCCGAGTTGCATTTTCAAAACCAAAGCCATCGAGATTTATTTTTCCGTGCGTCCCGTCATCCTTTCCTTGTTTACGCGAGCGTACATCTTCTCGTTCATCATCGAAACTAGTACCACTAAGAATCGCTTTCGATGATGAGGGGTCTTCAAATTTGTAACCGGAATCATCGAAAAGGACATCTTCTGTTCGCCTTTTCGGTGAATAAAACATAGACGCAGCAGCAACTGCGACAGAAGCCCCAGAAATCATCATTAGGTAGAGTAAGACCTTCGCTCCTGGTTGAGAGAGTGGATCTTCCCTAATATTGACGAAGGCTTCCTCTTCATCCTGCTCTTTTGGTTCGGTTCCATTACCATCATCTCCATTATCTGAATTATTGATGGCAGGATTTTCAGAACAGCCATATTGCTCGCCATCAGGTATTCCATTTTCATCGACATCCGCCGAATTCATTGCAACTGAAGGTGCTCGTAACAAGCTCTGAGCAAATTCAATCTCTTCTCCATCTAGAATACAATCTCCATCTGTATCAGCATCACTCGGATCACCCCCCAATTGAAATTCTTGTAAATTATTCAATCCATCATTGTCAGGGTCCAATGATTGCTCGCTCAATGCCGTGCCAATTACCGCAGCACTATGCCGGTCTAAGCCGTACATTAGTTCCCATGAGTCTGGTAGTAAATCACCATCAGAATCTGTTGAATCATCTAATCGATTCCAATCAATTTCGAATGAGTTACTAAATATTGCAGCCAATTCTGAAGATTCCGCGACGATACTCATCTCGCGGTTTCGCAACATTGAACTTGAACCCCAATTCATGCTTCCAACCAATACTGTATCATCGTCGACAAGCATGCCTTTATTGTGTAATTTCCAAATATCAGCCGCTGTCGACATTAATCTGGCAGTGATATCTAATCCTTGAGATTGATTCCAATCGGTATTGAACAAATTTACAGCATCGTGAATATCTTCGCTCTCATCAGCATAATACGCGTTCAGAAGAATGCGAACTTCGACTCCGCGAACAGCGGCATCATGTAGAGCAGTAAGTATTGGATTCTCGGCTCCAAATCCCCAATACCAATCCATGTCGAGATATTGAACCGATATACGAATTGACTCATCAGCGGAATTTATCTCAGAGATGAGGCCGTCTACACAGTCGTCGGGACAGGTCAATAATTTCGTTCGAAAACTAGTGGTAGTATCTGGGGTTGGAGTGATCGCAGGAGTGATTGTTGGAGAGGGGAGTGACCATCCAGCGTCAGGTGAATATTGAGACGAATGTTCTACGATATGAAGGTGATTCGAGTTTTCATCCCATGCCATTCTAGACAATATTAATTGAGCCATTGGCTCGGAATCGAGGAATAATGACCATTCTCTATTGCCTGATGCTCCAACAGGAGGCAAACTAGAATCTTTCCAATTCCCCGAAGAAATCCAAATGCTTTCACTATCTTTTACTGCTACTTTGCTGTGAATAAACGCATATGGTGCGCTGATTTCTGATGGTGTTATCATCCAATATACAATAGCGCCAGATTGGCTCAATATTTGTGCGTGTCCACGTTGATTTTCTTTTGTTTCAGAATCATCCAAAATTCCTTCTTCCAACAAAATGGTCACTTCAACTCCTCTTTCAATCGCTTCTAAAAGTGCATTTGTCAGGTCCGGACTCATCGATTCGTAGATACTAAGGTGAATTGATTGTTCAGCACTTTCTAGCCAACCGAGTAATTCTGAAAGTGCTGTACCTGGACTAATTGAAGCTGATGCAGCCATATTTGGATGTGCAGCAATATCGCCACCATCACAAAAAATCGATGCGCCGATTCTGATCCACCGCTCTTCCCAGTCCGCTGAACTATCTGAATCGGTACCACTAGTGCACCCATCTCCTCTAATCAGAATTAAGCCGGGTGAGCCATCTCCTGGAACGGATATTGCTGGCCCAGACCAGCCTTCGGTTTCTGTAATGCCTCCCCCGAAAACAATCGAATCAGCAACGATTCCATCTGGATTTTTCAGCTGAAGTGCGCTACCGGAATCTATCAACCAAGGCATGTTATTGAGAACGATATTTCCATCTTGGGCAACAATTCCACCATCTTCTAGAAGATTCGTTGGATTTTCTGTAAGAACTAATGATTGGCCAGATATGAGAGTAAATTCGTTGAAATTTGAAATCCATGGACTCGAGGATTGAATCCTCTCAATTGTCCAATCCCCTAGTTCGACATCTTCACTTCCAAAATTAGTAATTTCAAACCAATCATTTTCTCGTTCGGGTACTGCTGAAGGCATAATTCGGGTGAATTTCACAACTTGTTCATCACTATCGGATGTATTGATTGTCTGAGTCTGTTTTTCAAGTTGAATCTCGCTCAAGGGGCTCATCGACATAAAAATAAGAATACCACAAATCAGACCAGCCAAAACCCGTTTTCGACACATCTGCATCACTCATCCAGTCGTCCAATAAGGATTGAACCCTTTGGGTCGATGTATTCCGCTCAGCATAGCTGGACGAAAATTATTATTCCTCTTTATTGTTAGAATGAGATTCCATAAATTTCCTGGAACCGAACGCCATCATTACTATACTGATAATATAGATTGAAGCCGCTACATAATCGATATACTTTGCATCTGCGCCAGAGTCGAAATTGGTCCAGTAAGTTAGACCCATATTGTCGTTAACGGCTTCTTTGAAGGAAGCCGCATCTTCATCACTAATTTCGCTAAAGGTATGGATTTCAAAAACCGGTTGAACATCTGATGAGTCAGAGCCAAAGTCTGGATTCATTGACCCGGCTCCTCTCAGGTCAAGGTAGAATCGTGAAACAGATTTTCCATACATGACTACATTGGTAACCGGTTCTACTTTCAGGTCAACTGTCGAGCCGAAGTAAATTGGTAATCCACCCGGCACTACATCAAGGATTGTTCCTGTTGCGAGTAATTTTGCTTGAATTTGGTGCGTCGAAGGGTCGAGATTTACCGTATGCTCTACCATGGGGATTCCCTTGTAGACCACATTGTCTCCAACGATACTGTCCGCTATAGCATAACCAACTAAATTTACTTTGAATGATTCATCAGCATCTCCAATGCCACCTATGGTTCCATTGAGGATTGTATTTGCATTACCTACATGATCAGTCAATAACCCATATTTTTCTTCTTCAGCAGCCGGAGACCTCCAAGGTAAATATTCACTCATGTCATAAATTTCGCCAGTTTCTCCACTGATGTATCCTTCAGCAATTCTATGCTCGACACTAGCGAGACCGTCTGGACCGCTTCCCGTGCTCATCTTGTAAACTGAATAATCTCCTGTGCTAACACCATCTGATCCATAGTAGGTCATGTTTGTTTCCAAACTAACCCAACCGAGATTCATGTCGTTGATATCGCCAAGCGTATCTGCAACTGCGATATCTCTCCAACCATAGAGCCAGTTATTGAGTGATTGAGTTGTATAAGGTGATGTTCCATATTGGAAACCTAACAATGCCCCGATTACTTGATCGAACATTAAATCCTTCACCCATGATCGAAGTGCTGCTGCTGCTTCGGTATCGATTCCATACATACCTGCAACTAATTCATCAGTCCAATCGATCTGCTCTCCACCACTCACCGGAATTCCATCTGCCCCGGTTGGTAGTGTCTTTCCAGATAATTCACTATACATGAAAGTAATAGCAAAATTACCGGTCAGTGCAAATGGGCCATCATAGAGAATTTCTCTAACCTTTTCAATTGTTAAGTCAGCATCTCCTGCATGATCTGCTCTATTCAATCCAATTGATAGGTATCCTCCCTCAAGAGGTTCGACTGAACCGAATGAAAGTTGCCACCAAAGGTCAGCATTGATCGTGCCTTGCCCACCGATTAAAATCGCTTCAAATTCAGTCATTGTTCCAACCATGCCAATCCATCCTCCAGCATAATCGGCAAGTGCGAGTAATTGAGCAAGATTGATGTTGTATTCTAACATCGTTCCGAATGCATCACTTTGTGCTCCCAATAATAGAAGTGCGACACCGTGTAGTGGAATGCCATTGAAATCAGTCTCAGTCAATAAGCCAGCTCCTAATCCAGTATCTTCATTGATTCCGAATAATAAATAATTCAAGGTGTCTGGATTTGTAATATCCATTCCATCATCGTATGGAATTCCATTATTATTTGAGTCCTGATTTAAATTAGGGTCGGTTGCAGTTCGTAATCTTTCACGAAGATTTTCTGCACTTTCTAAATCTGCACCTCCTCCATTAGATTGGAAAGTTATTCCAGCCAATGCGTAAACAGTCCAGTCGATGAGGGTGGTGTCGAGACGGTCTGAATATCCGTAAAGTGCTGCACGGACTGCAGTAGTTTCGTCAGCCGGCTCACCGATTCCAGCAGCTAACATTGGTCCGATTTCACATGTTAATGCGATACAATCACCAGTTGAAGGGTCTACTGCATCATAGAGAATATAATTTGCAACTTCAGTGAAATCTGGATCCATAGGACTCGCTCCTCCTGCTGAAGCATTCCAATTTGCATAAGCTGCGTTAAGGTATGCGACCGGAGCCATTGCTGAAGCCGTGGCTTCGTCATATCCTGCTTGCACCAGTTGTGCTGCTACTCCATCCACCATCATATTGATTTCAGCAGCCGACCAAATGCTTGGTGCACGGTTTTGTAAATCGTTAGCTATCATCGCGTTGGAAAATCCAGCTTTTGCGAAAATTTCACCATACGTAATCCCAGTTGATAGGCCAGCGACTTTCTGAGTGTTATATAGGATATTGACATTGGTGAGTTCAGTTTCTCCTGATACCGATATCTTTCCATCGTGAGTACAAATTTCACACCATTCGAATACATCGTATTCTGAATATGTCATTTCTCCAGCATCTTCATCAAAAGCAAGAACTTCCCGATGGGTTGTAACTGTGTAGATTGCAGGGCCAATCAATTCAAATTCAGGCGCATCTGTTTCGCCGGAATTGATTGCATCAATATTGGCAAGATTATATGCATAATATGCTCTCTCATCTGTTGAATTCATCCAACTATCGTCACCTTCCCAATCTTCAAGGTTATCGCGAGCATCTGCGATTGCTCCCGCGACAGTATCCGCGACTATTCCATCAACAATCGATGTCAAAATCACCGCATTGACAATCATCAGTAACATTCCAACAACGACAAAAATTGCTGGTATCATTTTATTTTTTCCATTCATATTTCCATTCACGGTATCACTGCTCTATATGGCTACGAACGGTTTCCTGACATAAGCGTTCCAGTTACTGTTAGCAGGCGATTTCACTTGAAATATTCAAATAAATCCGAAGCCATCGAATTCTTGAGCAAAAGTGTAGAGCATTATCGGCACGAGAATGATTCCCATCGCATGACTTCTTCGTATACCAATTCGGGGTGGCATCAATCCGAGTTGAGTACCGATCATTAGAACTCCAACTCCTATCCAACCTGTCGATAACCAAACCAGTACTGTAACGAGGAGTGTGACTGCACCAACTAATGTTCGCAATGGAACCATTTCATGAACTCGTAACATTCCTTTCCCAACTCGAATCATTACTGGAACTGCAAATAAACCAGCACCTATCGTTATTCCGAGAAGACGAATAAAATCAGATGGAGGATTGATGCCGTTCCAAAGGTCGATTGGGTACATCATGTTCAGAGCGAGGGCAGCTCCGGAACGTGGTCTTCCTACCATGTATAGAAACCCGAGAACCATTACTGTTACCGCTGTATTAACGGAGGACAGAATTGCAATAATTTCCAAATCCTGTTGCTGGCTCCTACTTGCAAAATCTTCCTCTGAAGTACCCCCTGCTTCTTCAAGTGCTGCAGAAAATAATGCAGCTTCTTCATCAGATAAATCGTCTAATCCCTCGTAAATTGAGCCAGAATTTATTTTCGGGAAGTCCTGAGTCCCATGTTCAAAATCTGCTGGAACATAATTAGGATCGGTCAATCGACCCCAGAAATTTCGCATACTCATTACCACGACGGTGGCTTGAGCAGCAGTCATTCCAGGTAATATTGCCATTACTGAAGATACGATAGCCGATAGAAATGTTGGAACTGCAAGCGGACGCATCTTCGGCATCTCCCAATTCGGTTCTTGTGGTGGAATCTCTGATGTCGTAACATAGATATCGATGAGGTTTGCGATTCCGAAAAGGCCTGCAAGTCCCGGGAACAAGAGGGTTGCAGAAGGCATTCCAATAGGTGATCTACCCGGTAACTCGAATACAGCCCAGCCGTAAAATCCAGACAAGCAAAAGAAGGCAGTAGCGGCGAGAATTCCAGCCATTCTAGAACTTGAGCCAAATGTGAAATCGAGGTATTCCCAACTTCGATAGATCCTGCTTTTACCCAAAGGGACCGATAGTTCGAATTTTTTCGGTAGTTTCCATCTCAAATTTTTGGTCATTTTTTGTACCCAAACTGGCCAAGGTAATCGAGTCGTCTCTGTTGCGATTAAGAATATTGAAATGAATAAAAGCAACCAAGGTAAGACTTCACGGCTTGCTTCATACAAACCCAATCCTGGCTCTTTACCGAATAATAGACGAGCAACAATTAGCAATGGAATAGACATCATCATGCCCATTTGAGAGCCTCGGGCTGAGTAAGCAACTCCCTGGGCTGCCTGGCCTGAAACCAGCATTCTGTGGCCTGGTAAAAGTGCTAACGCCATATTATCATCTGGCGCGCCGATCAGCGCACTAGGGATATAATTCAGGAAAGTATGAACGGTTCCAGTTGCGACAATTATTCCTGCGACTGCATCGAGAGGAATTCCTAGACCTACTGCGATGGGGGATAATGAAAGTGCAATCAATGCGACGTTATTCACGTGGAAACCGGGAATTAAACCAGTTAAACAGCCAAGGAATACTCCGATGACGAAAGAGGCGATTAACCATCCGAAGTCTACGAAAAAAGGGTCCATGAAATCACCTCAGCGTACATCTAAGCAGAAATAAATAGTATTTGCAAGTGGTACCTCTGACATTATCAATCTGCCAATCCAAGTCAAAGGCTCACCTGCATTTGCCTGTTGGTTGGGTTCTGTTCCGTCTCCAAGTAAGCATATTTGTTCAATAGAACCAGAACGATTGACCCATTGGTTTCCATCCTCATCTATCACTGCTTCGCCGGTGATGCTGACTAATTTTCCAACTTCCCAACGCCATGAATCATACCCGTCCCCCCAATTCAAGGCGGTGGGTTCAGGAGTGTCACCTAAGGTCCATGAACGAGCATCTAAGATAACCCGGCCCTCTGATTCGGACCAGATAACTGTCGCGTTGAATCGAATTAATTGACCCGCTTCGATCCATTCGACGTGTTCGCCGATTAATTGTATCCGTAATTTAGTATCTCGTGAGTAATAATCAGGACCATCGCCAACATAGCCCTTATCATAATCTGGTGAAATAGGATCTGTAATCCATCCTTCAAAGGTATGATTTTGATTTACAAAACCAAATGGATTTTGAGCGACATCAAGCATGTTTATTGCATCTTCACCAATTTGACCATGAGGATTGCCGAATTCGGGTTGTTGGCCTCGATCAAGGCAAATTACCGCTTCATCGGTTGCCCAAACAAGTCGCCCTGTCCATTCGTCTGAAATTCCATCGATATTATTCGAAACATCCTCAGGGGAGGCAAGAAGGCACAATCTATCGGTAGGGGCCGGGCCGAGTAACCACCAATTCGTTCCATCAAATGATACGGTACCATCGATAATGACCATTTTTCCAACATCATAAGTTAGTGTATATGGTTCTACATCCCACTTGATTTTCACAGGGTCTGCATAATTTAGAACCTCAACGGATGTCGCCTGAGCAATCAGACGCCATCTCAATGATCTCTCATCATATTGTAGCCATCCTGAAACGATGACATGACTGCCAGCTTCGATAGTGCCCAATTCTGGTTCGAGACGGCCTTCTACTTGCATGTAGAGGAGGTGGTCTGAATTTCCATAAGCTGGATTATCCATTAGGCTGAGAGATTGATAGGTTATGTTCGGCGATAAAGCTTCACTTAGATATCCTTCAATTTCAAGGGATTGGTTTGCATATTTTGGAGGATTTTGAGCGACATGCACAAGAGTCTCTCCTCTAAATTGAATCACTTGCTCTTTCGCCGTAATCGCACCATAACCATTGGATTGTAACCAAATTCTTCCATTCCATTCAGACACTTCTCCTTCTATTGTTACGATGCTACCAATCGGAGGAACAGTAACTGTCAGGTCAACATTCCATCTGACTTTAATTACAGAATTACCATCATGTGAGGCAATCTGTAAATCTATTCGATTTGCCTGTTCACCATATGGGTCTCTTACATAACTGGTTAAAACCCCTTCAACTTTCACAGTTTCTCGTGGGAAATTTTGAATTTCCTCTATTTCAATCATGTCAGGTTCACGGATAATCGCATAGAAATTCATTCCTGAAACTAAAAGCAGTGACGTGAAGAACATCACCCATAATTTTCCCTCGCCGCCTGTTGGCTCAAATGGTGCTCTGAGAATTTTCGCCAGTCTCGATTTGTTAGTCATGAACTACTGGCGGTCGTCGGTAACGCTTCAAGGTTGAGTGGTAATCAACTGGAAGAATTTAAAATTGGCATAAGATAAGTTCATCTCCGATTGTTAGATGAGACACCTCAGGACCCGTAGCTCAGTTGGTTAGAGCGCTCGGCTCATAACCGAGTGGCCACCGGTTCAAATCCGGTCGGGTCCACCATCTTTCAAATCGTTTACAACTCTAATTAGTTAATTTTGATACGGTCTGGGAACTGTAACATCTCAATGAAAAAATTACTAAAGTTTTACTTAATTTAGCCCAATATTGAACTTTCCCATCATGATTTGACTATTCGATTATTTGTGTCCCATCTATTATTTAGGTTCGGTTTTGATGCTTTTCGCCACACTCAGCGTGAGAAGGCTCAAATACGGCCTTTGGCGGCATTCGGTTAATGAAGTCGGCACGCTCGGTTAGACCTGTCTTGATGATACTCGTTGTGTACATGCTGAGCATGTTCGCTGGAGTTGCTGCAGTGCAAGCACAGAACCCCACTCCCGATATCACTCTGACCTGTGACAATCCTCAACCCATCGAGGTTTATCCTGGCTCAACCAGAACAGCAATTATCAATTGCAAATTAGATAACCCAACGATTTATTCAGAGAAAGTAAACATCCAGATTCAATCCGGTGCTCTCATCTCAGCTGGACCTGCTTCTCTGACTGTTGGTGCAGGAGGCGTGGTGAATTTCCAGGTCATCCTCCGGGGAGAGTTGCGAATGGCTGAGGGGCAGCATCAAATTTCAATAACTGCAGAAGTGGTGCAGGCAAATGGTGTGACTGTAGTTGGTACTCCTACAACTTACAAGGTACTTGCAGTGATTAAACAATTCAGCCGGCTCCGAGTTGCCTCCGAGATAGCTTTCCTTCAACTCAGACCTAAAGTAGATTACAATCTAGTCTTCGACTTATACAATGATGGAAATGCTATGGATCGCTTCAATGTTGAAATTTCAAATTACGACGAATTAAATGATGAAGGATTCCAGTTAAGTATTCCATTGGTTTCGGTCGAAATTGAATCGATGTCTCCTGCTGAAAAGGTTCGAATACAAATGAGAACTCCAAAAAATCAAGGTTGGACCGATAAATATTTTAATTTACAATTCAAAGCAACTTCTGAGTATTCAGTTAGAACAGAAGGAATTCCAAATTATCAGATTCAAACTGTTACAATTTACATCCGTGGAGTTTATCTCCCTGGATTCGAATTACTGGGCACTACGATGATTACTGCTCTTGCTGCTGCTGCCTTTGCTGGTCGATATCGCAGTGATGAAGACGACGACTCTGAACAGCCCAGAGAATTGGATGCCCGGATTTTCTAATAGCAGATATTTTCTAATTCGGACGTAACTAAACGGCAACGGGTTGATAACCCGCGAGTGAGACCCGAGTTTATCCAACGTGGTGTTTCTCAATGAGTGATGGCGGACTTCTACAGAAAGCAACCGAACAACAATCTGAATCTGATGCGGTATTGACTGGTGTTGTTTCAACAAGTAATTCAAGTCCTGTAGGTGCAGAATCAAAAGGTATTTCTTTTAATCTGAAGCTTGGTGCTGGTTTAGCCGTTCTCGGATTTATCCTAACTTTCATCATCTCTAGTCCAAAAATGCAAAGCGAATATTCTTTAGCGATTTTAATTCCGTTATTAGTTCTAGGAGGTTCATTTTATTTCGTTTGGACATCGTTTGATAGGAAAAAAACAGTTGTTTTGGCAGTTGTATATCTCCTCTTATTAGCCACTCCATATGCGTTGACCAGCTTAACTTCTGGATCCATCGCAATTACAAGTAGTCAATTATCTTCTGATTCAAATGAAATCACATTGACAATTAGAGAGTCCGGAGCATTTTTCAGCTCAACATCGAATTCTGCAACGATTTCAATTAATTATGGAGATTCCGAAGTATACATGACTGAGATGGATTTCTCGATGGATCGTGCTGACGGAATTGGAGATTATGGTATTGTCAGTTTGATTGTATCTGAATTTTATCAAGGGAATGCTGATAATTTGAAATTATACACTGTCGACTTTTCTTCAGGAACTTCATCTGCGTCATACACTTTGGATTCATCAGATCTAATTCGGACAGTAACTGATGCGCAAGGGAATTCTGCTGCCGCCATGGGAACTGGAAATGATTGTGACGATAAAAATTCATGTGTAGTAGGTGTAAGTTTACGCGCTTGGGTTGGCCTTGATACGATGGGCAATATCAACCGACCTGGAGCAATGCCATTTGCTGATTATACGTTGAAGGCAACCCTCAGTATTGTCGGGAACTCCGCAATTGATTATCCTGAAGTTTCAGTGGTAAACACAGTAGCAAGTTGGGATTCAATATCTGGAGAATACGGTTCCGGTTCAGCCACCGTTGGTGATTTTGGTTCAGAATTAACTCTAGACGGATCTGTTGATGATGTGAATTTGGGGATGAAATACATTCCAATTAAAGATATGACGGAGAACGATTATGGTTGCTACACATTCTTGATAGAGGTAAATCAGGTCCAACCTTGGGCTAGTGATTCTAGCTCTATTATTTCTACTACTTACTATGAATTCAGCGAGAATGGTGATGACGGCGCAGGTAACCCAACTGACGAATCATGGACCGAAGTTGAATCATGCTGAATTTTATTCGCCCTTATCGTATTCGTAATGGTCATCGATGAAATCTTCCTCATTTTCTTGCATGGCGACTTTCTTAAAGTAATAATAACCAATT